>Ga0065721_10003946_pt1 | contig 140609 bp, 131 predicted proteins | sample Mesricmetagenome_FD_59108 | JGI IMG/M metagenome (GOLD analysis project Ga0065721, IMG submission 59108) | Mesophilic microbial community from rice straw/compost enrichment Sample: eDNA_1 v2 (version 2) | ecosystem: Engineered > Solid waste > Grass > Composting > Bioreactor | place: USA...
CCGCTGGCCATCTGCTTTTAAACAGCCGATGTCTATAATCTGGCCATTTGTACCAATCTCAAGGTCGATAAAGGCAAGGGGTTTGGCCATAACCAGATAACTGAATTTAGCGAATTTTATTGCCACTTAGGAGCCGCATGCGTGCGGCTGACGGCTGGCGAAAAGTTTGCCCCTTTTGATTATTATTTGACATAGGTCTATTTCCTTAAAAAGATGGATTGCCAGGCTACTTTCCTACTGTTATAACCAATCTATGAACGCCAGGAGCTAAACAAAAACGAAAGTTTTGCAGCAAATAGTATGAGTTGAAATTGCAGGTTGACAAAATTTTGCTTAGGCGTGTCTGAAAACAGCAAGGAATGGCGGAAAACCAAAACATAAAATTTATTGCAATATTATTTCTTATATCTTTTAGTCGCAAGATCCAGCCTTTTTACTGTTGTTTTCATTTGTAGATTCTTGTGCTCATCATACACATTTAACAATTTCCGTTCTTAAATCAGCCGCTGGCACAATAATTTTGCAGCACTTTATGATGAGACGTATCGCAGCATTTATACTCGGCATTGTTTATATGGCTTTCACCTTCTCCGCAATGGGGTATAGCCATGGCAATGCTGTGCACCAGCATGCGATATCGGTGGGCGACGGGTGCGACAATGAGAGCGAGGCCTCCTGCACCGCACACTATGAAAAAACAGCGCATTTCAAGAAAGCTCCGAAACATCACGCGCCTTCGGGAAAAGTAAAAGTTCCGCGTCCGGGTAATATCCATATCACCATCGCCGACAGGCAGGTGAATGAAACAATCATTTCTGCTTCATACCCGAATGCAATCGATATTGGGAAAATAAACTCCAACAACCTGTATCTCAAAAACAGGGTCCTCCTGATTTAGATTCCATTACTACACCACCTTTTGGTGGAATGATTTTTTGACCTACTGATTCGCAGCAATTCTCCTTTGCAGCAAAACCATTTTTAAATTTTATAAATACCAATCAATATGAGTATATCAAAGCTTGTTATGTCAGTCGTACTATTGTTCAGCGTTGCTACTGTTATGGGCCAGGATCAACCTGGAAAGAAGCGTACCGTTACCAAAGGCTATTATTCCATTGGCAACAACGCAGAGAAATTAGGACCGGCAAAAAAGTTGGCTACAAAGCCCGCCAGTTATTCGGGTGTGGAGTTCACCAAGGGTTACTACGCCATTGGCAACAACCGCGACAAGCTGCCCACACAAGCGGCTTTTGTACCCGTGTCGACCAAACGTCCTGTTGTAACCAAAGGCTATTACAAGATTGGCAATAATGAAGAGAAACTGAGGAACTAGTTCGCACACATCTTTCCCATAATAAGGCTGTGAAAATTCGTGACTGAATTTTCACAGCCTTATTTTTTTAAAATAGACTAATTTCACGCCGCAAAAAACCCACCCATGTCCATTCGCATTTTTGTTACCGGCGGCACTTTCGATAAGGAGTATAATGAATTGAATGGAGAATTATACTTTAAGGAGACACATATGGACGAGCTGCTGTCAAAAGGCCGCTGCCGTGTGCCTGTGAAAATTAAAACCCTCATGATGATCGACAGCCTGGAAATGACAGGCGAGGATCGTGAATACATTGCGCGCGAATGCGCCAGTTGCGAAGAGGACAAGATTGTAATAACTCACGGCACCGATACCATGACCGTCACCGCCGGCGTACTGGCCCAGCGCATAAAAAACAAAACCATCGTGCTCACCGGTGCCATGATCCCTATTAAGTTTGGCAGCTCCGACGGACTCTTCAACCTGGGCAGCGCATTAGCCTTTGTGCAGACACTGCCTCACGGAGTGTATGTAGCCATGAACGGACGTTACTTCACCTGGGACAACGTTCGTAAGAACAAAGAGACCGGCGTTTTCGAAGAATTGCGATAAACTTTTTAGAATGGCAGATCATCATCTGTGCCTGCGCTCATAGTGTCGCCTGTAAATGGAGAAGAAGAAAAGCTATTGTCCTGCACCGGCTGATTGCCCGTTGATTGCTTCGACAACACTTTCCAGGCTTTTACATCGGTGTACCAGCGGCCGTTGTACTCGCGGCTTTCCACATCGAAAGATACATCAACAGTGTCGCCGGGCTTGAAAGGAGAGAGATCTATCTTATCGCCCCATACTGCAATACAGATCTTTTTGGGATAAGTGTCGAATGTTTCGAGAATGAATTCCTGTTTTTTCCAGGTACCATTCTTGCCCTGACCTGTTTGCACCGGCAAAAACTGAACAATCTTTCCGCTGATATCCATCGATGAAATTTTCAACAAAGCTACGCATTTCAAAACATACTGCCTGAGGCTTTCGCCAGCCTGATATTATTTGAGCAATTGCATTTGCAAAATCACCCGGCACGCATATCGGTAAGAAAATATTTTGCAAAACTGATCGCTGCATCGCAGGCAGTGGTGAGAGATATGTTGAGCTTCTTAAAAAATAAAAGCAGGACGAGTAGATAGTCCTGCCTTTACTGGTTTTTCGGTGGTTATCATTATCAGGCTGCTATACGGCTGTATAGATGCCTTCCGATCATTGTTTCTACATTATCGGGAATGCGGTCAGCCATTTTTGCTTTGTCGATAATAGCCAGGCGATTCAATTGATCGTTCCAGCCAAATATCATTACAGGGCTACCGTTAATGCTCACACGAAAGCGTTGTTCTTCAGTGTGAATTTTATAAGGCGTTGCTTTAACCTTCACAGGTCTTCCGTCAATGGCCAGTTCAAATATTTCAGTACGTGTTTTCATAACATTTCCTTTTTTGTTATCGTATACTATAGTTTTTCAACAAACATGCCGGGATGGAACAGCTCAGGGTCAATGCCATTAAAAGCCCGTTAAAAAGGCCGGGGTGGGACAAATCGGGGAAAATATGCCAATAAAAAAGCCGCCTGTTTGGCGGGCGGCCCTTTTTCATGGCTATACTCTTTTCGCTGAAAATTCGAAAGCAGGCGACGAATTTACAATGATTTTCACAAAAATCGGGACTTTGGAGAATATTATTCTGAAATACACTAATTTTACAGAAATTTATTCTGAATGCCCTTCGATCTTGATAGTACGGATCTCCAAATCCTGGCGCTGATGCAGGCTAACGCGCGCATTTCCAATGCAGATATGGCGCGCGAGCTGGATATGGCGCCATCGGCTGTGCTGGAGCGGGTAAAAAAACTAGAACAAAAAAACGTGATCAAGGGTTATACAGCACGAATCGACCCCGCCGCCGTAGATCAGAAATTGCTTGCCTTTATATTTATCCGTTCGTCTGAAGGTTTTACCTGTAGCAGTCAAACTGCGAAATCGCTGGCGAAAATTCCCGAGGTACAGGAAGTGCATCATATCGCCGGAGAAGATTGCTTCCTGGTGAAGGTGCGCACTACCGATGCCGCCTCGCTGATGGAATTAATGCGAAACGAATTACAAAAGATCCCCAACATAGCCTCTACCAAAACGACCATCGTTTTGGAAACCGTGAAAGAAGAACAAAATTTAGTGATACCGAAAGATTAATTCCTAAGTATATGCCAAACAGTCAAACAAAAAATGTTTCAACCGCCATGGTGGTGCTTGCGTTCGCCACTGTGTACATCGTGTGGGGTTCTACTTATTTCTTCATCCAGAGAGCCATCGAAACGATGCCCGCGCTTATCATGGGTGCTTTTCGATTTATTACGGCAGGTCTCCTCTTAATGGCTTATTGCGCCTTCAGAGGCGAGAAAATTTTCGACCGTGCGCAAATGAAATCCGCCGCCATCAGCGGTTTGCTGATGCTGTTTGTGGGAAATGGCGCGGTAGTATGGGCCGAAAAATCTTTGCCCAGCTCGCTCGTGGCGGTGCTCGTTTCTGCTGCCCCTATTTGGTTTGTCGCGCTCGACAAACGAAACTGGAAAGCCAATTTCTCCAGCCGTTCCACCATCATCGGTCTCATCGTTGGTTTCCTGGGAGTGTTCTTACTGTTCAGCGAGCAAACGGTGAAAGCACTTACTGCCGGCAATTCGCTGCAGGTATTCGGGCTGGTGATCCTGATAATAGGTTCCATCAGCTGGGCTGCGGGTTCATTGTATAGCAAATACAAATCTTCGGGCTCGGGCATTACCAGCACAGCCTGGCAAATGCTGGCAGCGGGACTTGCGTTCTTACCCGGCAGTGTCATCACCAACGAGTGGAGTGGATTTGCCTGGTCGCAGGTAAGTACCGGCTCCTGGTTAGCCACTTTATACCTGGTGTTCTTTGGATCGCTGGCAGGTTATAGTGCGTATGTGTGGTTGTTGCAGGTAAGACCCGTCACCCAGGTAAGCACCTATGCTTACGTCAACCCCGTGGTAGCCGTATTGCTCGGCGTATTATTTGCTGGTGAACATATGACGTGGATACAAATCACCGGACTGGCCATCATTCTCGCGAGTGTATTGCTGATCAACCTGGCAAAATACCGTCAGCAGATGATCAGGGAAAACTCACAACACAGAAGCGCTTTGAGTCGCCTGCTATTTGTGCCCAAAGCTAAAGCGGAAGTATAACCGACGAATATATTGTAGCGGAATCGAAGCGTGCCGTCACGAAGCCGTTCGCAGCTGTTGTCTCACCTCATTGAATACTCCAGCGGAAGCGGCTTCGATATTGGCACCAGTGTTTTTTGTTTGTTTTCCACGGCTAAATACGGGCCGGATCTTTTGGTGTGATTGCAATGTGAAGTTAGCTGCTTTAATAGCGAAGGCAAATACCACAATGGTGGTATAATGAAGAAAAAAGAAGCCCCTGTTCTTATTACTGTACAGTTTAAGAGCAGGGGTTTTTACTGTAAACGTCTTTCCATACGGAAAGGCCAATAGTTAATGGCTGAAAAGGAAAAGACAGAAAAAGAACTCGTTCCAATTTCCGCAAATCCCTGTCTGTCGTCAAGGGTAGCATTACGGAAGTTGAAACGTAGAACTACGCAACGCCAGGAAGGGGCGGTGACGGGTGGCGGGTCACCGCCGCATTTCCCTCTTAAATGCTTTCTACAAACCCTGTAGTCTGTCCCCTACCTACAGGGGTAATGTGAAGACCATCAGCAATGACCAGCATACAGGAACTAATTAAAACCCCCGGGTACTCCGGGGGTTTCTCGTTTTATGCGGCAATAGTTTGGTCGCTGACCTGTTTTACCAACGCGAACAATTTTTCATCGAATTCTTTCAACGTTTCGGCTACCGGCCGCCTGTAGAAATATATTGCCGGCATCGACTGGTGGTTTTTGGTAAACAGAAAAGTATCGATCAGGTGCAAAGCACGTTTCTTATCATTAGGCGGCCAGCCGTGCTCTATTATCGCTTTTACCTTGGTAAAACAAGCTTTTGGATTTCTTACCAAAAATCCATTCCCATCTTTTGGAAATATGCATCTGGAAAGATCAATTCCATGCGAAAATCCAACAAACCGGAACTGCGCTTCTGAAAAATCAACCTGGTCCATCGGATTTGTAAATTTTTTTGGATCGACAGGGTTTAGAAATCCACCGCCTTTTGCCAATACTGAATAGCCCCTGAATTCCACGGCGTCCATTTCTCCTACAAAACGGCAATTGTAAAAGCGACTGCCATCAAAATCAGTTTCCGTGTATTAATTACTAATAAAGCTGCAGTCACTTATTACAGGAAAATTAAAATCGGTGCGCGTAAGGCGGCAATTAGTGAATGTCACATTCTCAAAAACACCGGAATTCTTACCACTATTCACAGCCAGCTGGCATTCGGTGAAGTCACAATCGGAGAATTCTATTTTTGAAAAATGGCAATCGATAAAGACGTTGTGTTTAAACACCACTCTATCAAAATGGCAATCCATAAAATGGCAGTGCTTCCATTCCGTATTGACGATGCCGGCCGAAGAAAAATACCGCCCTTCAAATTTTTTCTTCCTGATTATTTTTTTCCTATCTGCCGTGCCGCTCAGTTCCATTTTTCTGACGATAAATTTAGCAGCTTCAATTTAATTGAAATATGCATATCCTTTACCAGCGCAGCATTCTACGTTAGGCATACCTGGGCAAAACATTTCTTGAGAATACTTTAGTTGGAATTATCATCTCTGCAAATCCTACTTCTCAATATCCCCTTCGCCTCCCGCCATCTCCGCTATCACCTCCCTGACCAACTCCGGCTCATAACCCCGCTGCATCAACCATATCATCGTCTTCTGCCACTTCACATATTTCGTAATTCCCTGCCCTTTTATCGATTTCCATTTTTGCGCGGCCAGTTTATTCAGCGTCTTCATGTAGTCTGCGTCGTCTATTTCCTGCAAGGCCTTTCTTATACAGTATTCACTCACTTTCTTCAGCTTCAGCGCCTGTTTGATCTTCACTTTTCCCCAATGCTTCATGCGAAATTTTCCGCCGGCATATTGAATGGCAAAACGTTCTTCGTTGAGGTAATTTTCTTCAATCAGTTGAGAGATGCATTCTTCCACTGCCTGCTTATACAGTCCGTATGAGTAGAGTTTTTCCTTCACTTCGGCGTGACATCGCTCCTGGTACGAGCAATAGTGACGTAGCTTTTGCAATGCCTGCTCCTTACTCAGCTGTTTTGCGCGGATCATTCACGCAAATTAATTACAGTTCTTCAATTCTGTCGGTGCACCCAAATTCTGTTTTCAGGAGATCGTCGTAGTAATCGGCTTGTTTAAACAAATTATTCAGCGTTACTATGCCACTTTCTTTCGTCATATCCATATCGTACATAATGCAGGAGAGCACAATATTCTGGTTGCTGGTACTGAGTACTAAACTTTGCAGTTTGTAGTTTTCCTTCAGCAGAAAGTGATATAAAGCTTTTATATTGGCAGGGTCGCCGGGCAGCTGGCACAGGAATGCATCGCCCACCACGAAATAGTTTTCGGGATTGTAGGTGATCCTGATTCTGGCGCTGCCTTCACGCACTTCCCAGCGGTTAACGCCATCGCGGGCCAGGCGGCTATCCTTACCCAGCTCTCGCAGAATTTCTTCAATAACTTTCGCCATGCCCACCGGTTCGGGCTCCTGCTCGGGAGGTTGTGGCAATGCCACTTCGGTGCCGCAGGCCGGACAATACTTCGAGCTGTCTATATTCGAAGGCAGCACCAGGCTTTCGCAGCTATGGCAGCGCGTGCCGGGAGTGCCCTTGTAGGGCGCATACAAATTCAACGCGGCGCGCAGGTATGTCACGGGCAAGGCAAAACCCAGGTTGTCGCCACCCAACACCCGAAACGTGTTGACGCCGATAATTTCGCCGGAACTGTTGACCAGCGGGCCACCGCTGTTGCCCGGATTAATAGCAGCATCTATCTGAATGTATTTCAGTCCTTCACGAATACGCTCCACGCGGCTGATCACGCCCTGTGTGGCAGTATAGTTAAATCCGTAGGGGTGCCCGATGGCCAGCACTTCGTCTCCGTCTTTCAACGCTTCATATCTGCCCAAGCTTAACTCAGGCAGATCAGCTCCAGGAGGCGGCTGCAGAAAGGCCAGGTCGTGTTTGCGGTCGGTATACAAAACACGGGAAAAAGCTTTTTCGAAAGTCTTACCCGCTATGGTTACTTCAGCGTTTTGCTGCACCACGTGTTCATTGGTCACTATAAGGTCGTACTCTTTCAGGTAAAAGCCGGTTCCTGTTGCCGTTTGCGTTGCGATTTGTATTATGCCGGGGTGAAATTGCTCTATTATTAATTGTGTTTCCATTAAATTTCTGGGTTAAGCGTCAAAATTCATTTGCGAGATCTCCGTGGTGAAGCTGACGTTGAATTGCAGCAGATCGTCGAAGCGAAGCGTATTTGTCCTGAACTCCATTTTCGGGTATTTATCCTTCCATGCGGCAATAATATCCGCAACAGATTCTTTAATCTCATCGGCAGCAAAGCGGTTGTTCGTGGGATCGTACAGTGTAGAACCAAAACCAAGCGCTTTGAAGTACGAACCATAATTTACCTGCATATATAATTTGAACAGATCGCGCAGCGGTTTGGGCAGGCTATAACTGTATTGGCAAAACGAAAACCCGTATTCCACAACACTATTGGCGATCAGCAGGTAGTTGTTTTCGCGGTAGGTCGGCAAATTGGCGTGCGAGTTGGCAATGGAATCAGCCACGGCCTTATGATGATGCGGCGCCGCCACGGCAAAGGTGTATTTCGAGCGAAACAGGTAGGGAAACACTTCGTCTTTTGTCCTTTGCATCAGTCTGGTAAAAGCATCAATCATCAACTTGTTCTTCTCAGTGATCAGCTTTTCATCGCGCTTGTAGTATATCTCAACAATTTTTTCCAGTTCATTCAGCAATTTTCCTTCCGGACAAACCAGGTAGTCTATACGAAATGCCAGGGTGAGCAGGAGGTAAGCGATGCCGGCGGCAAATTTTTCTTCATCCAGCGAGGCCACATAATGCAGCGTGTCGCTGATTTGCTGCTGCATGAAATGGTACTTCACCTCCTTTTCTGCCTGCGGAATTTCGATGATATGATCGGTATCGATGGTTTGCAACGAGGCGAATTCCTGTACCAGCAGGTCGTCCATTTTATCGGCCTTGGTGGCCAGTTCGCGCAGGGCGTAGTATAGTTTGTTGGGGTTAGCGGTCTTTATGCTACTATCGAAGCGCATGCAAAGACGGTCATTGTCCAGCGCATATCGGCAGTAATACAGGTTGAAATTCATATCCAGCAGGCGGCGCATTACGGGCACGCTGGGCTGGGGCATACGGGCCAGGGTAATTTCGGCCTCCATTTTTTCGCTATCGAATTTTCCCCTCACCACCTTCGAACCCTGGTATAGTTGAAAACTGCCTCCCTGTCCGTCGCGGTCAAACACCACATTGTCAACCGCATCATCGCGCAGGTAGTCGAAAAAAGCATCGAGGCTGGCCAGATGGTCGTTTTGCTTGAAAAGGCTTTCAGCCTCGGCCCAGCGGTTCACCTTGGCCACAGATTTGTTGTTGTCTGAGTATCGCCCAAAGTTGATGTCCGGGTCCGGGGTCTTTTTCCGCCCCTTTCCAAATAGCAGGTCAAATACCATGGGTAGGTTTTTAAGGTGATGAGCTGTGAAATTATCTATTTAGCGGCAGATTTTGTGACTTCCCTGTTTATAAAAACCGGCTAATTGTATCATTCATAATTATATATTTGCTCAAATCTTGATCAAGCTTTATGAAGTTTATCGTTTCTTCTTCGGCCTTGTTGAAACAGTTACAGCAGATTAACGGCGTTATTAATGCCAATACGGTTTTGCCCATACTGGAAGATTTTTTGTTTGAAGTGCAAAAAAACAAGCTAACTGTTGTGGCCACCGACCTGGAAACGGTAATGAAAATTCAGCTTGATGTGGAGGCCCGCGACACAGGCCGGGTATGCATTCCCGCGAAGATCCTGATGGATTCACTGAAGAATATTCCCGATCAGCCGCTCACTTTTAATATCGACAAGAATTTTGGGGTTGAAATCACCAGCGATAACGGTAAATACAAGGTGATGGGTGAAAATCCCGACAATTTCCCCAAAGAACCTGTGGCCGACGATACCACTTCGTTTACCATCACTTCTTCGGCGCTGGTAACCGCTATCAACAAAACACTTTTCGCGGTAAGCAACGACGATCTGCGTCCTGCCATGACGGGGGTGTTTTTTGAAATGGATAAAAAAGGTTTGCAGTTTGTAGCCACCGACGCGCACCGCCTGGTACGCTATAAACGCACCGATGTGAGCTGCCCCAAGAGCGACTCGATGATAGTACCGCGCAAGCCGCTCAACCTGCTGAAAACGGCCATGCCCGATAATGATGACGAGCTCACCATCAGCTACAACAGCAATCACCTCTTTGTTGCCCATGGCACCACGCAGCTGAGCTGTCGCCTGATCGATGCGCGCTTCCCCGATTATAAAGTAGTTATTCCGCAAGACAATCCCTATAAATTAACCGTTAACCGCAACGATTTCCAGGGTGCTTTGCGCCGCGTAGGTGTGTTCAGCAACAAAAGCACCAACCAGGTGGTATTGAACATCAGCGGCAGCGAACTGCAGCTGGCTGCGCAAGATGTTGACTTCTCGTTCGAGGGCAATGAACGCATGAAATGCCAGTACAACGGCGAAGACCTGCAGATTGCATTCAACTCGAAATTCCTGATCGAAATGCTCAATGCCGCCGAAAGCGAAGAAGTGGTAATTGAGCTGTCTACTCCCACCAAAGCCGGCATTATAAAACCCGCTGAACAGGAAGAAAACGAAGACCTGCTGATGCTGGTAATGCCGCTGATGCTGAACACTTAAGATTTTTAACAGCGCCTTCCCGCACGATCATTCCATATTACAGTAATTTTTGATAAATTACTGGTGAAACCTGCTTGCATATGGAATCGTTCATGCAATTCTGGGAAAATATTCAGAGCTGGCAACGCATTGTGATCCTGATGGGGGGAATGGTATTTTTCTGGCTGCTGGAAGGATACTATCCGCTCGCATCATTTTCCTGGAAAAGATATAAGCATGCCGGTGTGAACCTGCTTTTCTTACTCACTACCCTGATTCTTAACCTGCTGCTGGGCGCTATTACCATTATGGCCTGCCGGTGGGTTACCCAAAATGATTTTGGTTTGCTCAACTGGCTCGATCTGCCTTTGTGGGCTAATGTTATACTCGGTCTTTTCTTCATGGATTTCTTCAGCCAGTATGCGCCGCATTATGCCATGCATAAGGTGAAATGGATGTGGAAACTGCACATGATCCACCATAGCGATACCAAGGTGGATGTGACCACGGGAACAAGGCATCATCCGGGAGAGTGGTTACTGCGTGAGTCAACCACCATAATTGGTGTATTCGCTATTGGATTACCAATCGGAATGTATTTCTTATACCGCAGCGTGGCGGCTTTGTTCACCCATTTCAACCACGCCAACATTCGCGTTCCTTTCTGGCTGGATAAACCTATTAGTTGGGTTTTTGTTTCGCCCAACATGCATAAGGTGCATCATCACTATAAGCGTCCTTATACAGATACCAATTACGCCAACATCTTCTCCCTGTGGGATCGCATCTTTGGCACTTATGCTTATGAAGATCCTCGCAGGCTTCGTTACGGCCTCGATGTGCTGGATGATAAGACGGATGAGAATGTTTTATTCCAATTGAAGTTGCCGTTTGATAAGAATGTGAAAACGGACTATTGAGTGTCGGGTTTCGGCTTCTTCAGTTCAGGCAGCGACTATAAAGCGCGACAGCAACCCGAAACTCCAAACCCGGAACTCGAATCCGGCCTTACTGCTGTTGCTGAATCATTTGCATATACCGCTGATAAGAATTCACATCACCGTTGGTTGGCTTCACGGGATGCGGCGTCAGGATCGTCGCGTGGTCTTGTTGCGTCTGGCCATCTTCGTAGCCTACAGATACACCTACTTCCAAAGTGTGATTGGAGGTGCCCTTATAAGTTCCCTTTACCGGGCTTACGTCGCTGAAGTTGCGGCCCACGGCCAGTCGCACGTGCAGGTCATTGACAAAACAATTGTTGGTAGGATCCAGGCCGAGCCAGCCATAAAACGGAATATAGGCTTCTACCCAGGCATGGGTGGCACCCTCGCCGCGCATGCCGCTGCGGTTGGGACAGATGTAACCGCTTACATAGCGCGCGGGAATTCCAATAAGGCGTAGCATCACCAATAGTATGTGCGCAAAATCCTGGCATACGCCGGCTTTTAATTTCCAGATTTCGTTGCACGTGGTCTCTACACTGGTGACCCCTTGAATATAGCGGAAGTTTTTGTACACGTATTCATTTAGCCGCTGCGCCGCCATCAGCGGACTTACCGTTCTGAATTCTTCCAGCTGCGTAACCTGCTTTATTTCTCCAACAGCATCAAAGGGCTCCTGCTTCAGAAAATCGATATAGGGCACCTGGTAGTAAATGCTCTGCAGGTGGTCCCACTGCGCTTCGTTGGCATTGCTGCTGTCGGGCAGCGGCCTGCTGCGGGTCACCACCTCCGCGCGACTGTCTATCACCAGCTCACTATGCGGCGCCGCATACATAAACGAGCCCACTTCGTTGCCGTAGTAGTCTTTATAGATATCTACTACGGGCTCGCCGGTAATGTTCAGGTCTTGCTTCAACACTTGCTGGAAATCGTCTTTTATGGGAAAAAGCATAACCTGGTTGGCGCTGTCGCGCACAGGCGCTTCATAGGTATATCTGGTGATATGATGTATAATGAATTTTGGCATGAATCTGAATCGGTTTCGGGTTTCGGGTTTGGAGTTTTTGTTTGCTGCCGCTATTACAGGGTGCGAATGGCGGGTGTCGCATGTCGGTAACACGGCAGTTGGGATTTCAAGTATATGCAAAATAATGACGGGTCAGGCAATTGGCAATTTCGTACATATCATTTTTTGCTTCCGACAGAAACTGGAAAAGGTTTTGTTGAATCAAGGTTTCGGCGCGTGAATATTTTATCCTGCTCAATAGTTTTCCAATCATAAATTCCAACTCGTCGAAGTCGCCAGGAGTATTTTCATTTTTTATTCCTGAAAAATAGCGCTGCAGTCTTTCCAGCGAGTAAATTATTGAGCGGGGAAAATGCGGGTTCAGTACCACCTGCTCCACCACATTGCGCGCTTCAAATCCGCTGCGGTAAGTTTTCAGGTACAATTCATAGCCGGAAATAGACAACAGCAAATACCGCCAGTAGTTAGGGTCGGTATCAGCATTGATGTCGTAATCGCCTTCCGTAAACCGTACCGACAGAATATCAGCACTCAGAATCGCGCGCTCAAGGTATTTGCCAATATTCATGAACGAATATCCCTCGCCGCGCGACATGGTAATATCGGCTGTGCCGTAATACAACAACCCTTGTTTTATCAGCACATCCAAAATAGTGATGGGGTCATCTTTCTGCAACCATTGCGCCAGCCAGTCTTCTTTGGTGGTATGATAATAATCGTTCAGGCATTGCCAGAGTTCTTTCGTGATATGGTCCTGCACGCTGCGCGCATTTTCGCGGGCGCGCGCCACGATATTCACTACCGCGTTGGGATTTTCCTTATCGGTAACCACATATTTCAGAATCGCGCGCGGACTTTTGGCCAGCGCCGATGCCTGTTCATTGTCGAGGTAGGTGAAAAGTTTCAATACCGGCTTCCACGAAAATTCATACACATCATCCTGCGAATAGGCGTAGTTCACTTTCAGCATGCGCAGAATGCCATCGCTTCTTTCCATGTAACGCCCCATCCAATACAAACTATCTGCTACTCGGCTAAGCATGTTTTTTATTTTAGAAATTTATCCTTCCAATACCCAGGTGTCTTTACTGCCACCGCCTTGCGAACTGTTTACCACCAGCGACCCCTCGCGCAGCGCCACGCGCGTTAGTCCTCCCGGCACTATCTCAATTCCATTCGGCCCACAAAGCGCATATGGCCTCAGGTCTACCCGCCGCGGCTGCAGCTTTCCCTGCATATAGCAGGGCGCACTCGACAGGCTGATCACGGGCTGCGCAATAAACTGGCGCGGGTCATTCACAATCTGGGCCTGGTAATTGATGATTTCTTCTTCGGTGGCGGCATTGCCCATCAGCATCCCATAGCCGCCGCTTTCATTGGTTTTTTTCACCACCATATTGGTGATATTTTTGAATACATAGTCGCGGTGATCGGGATTATCGAGGCGATAGGTAGGAACGTTTTTCAATATTGGCTCTTCATTCAGGTAATACCTGATCATGGCGGGCACATAACAGTAAATCGCTTTATCGTCGGCTACGCCATTGCCCACCGCATTTACAATGGCCACATTGCCTTTGCGGTAAGCGCTCATAATGCCCGAAACGCCCAGCACACTGTTGGGATTGAAAGTGAGCGGGTCCAAAAAATCGTCGTCCACGCGGCGGTAAATCACATCCACCTGCTGCAGTCCCTTGGTGGTTTTCATATACACGCGGTGATTGTCTACCACCAGGTCTCGTCCTTCCACCAGTTCCACACCCATCAGCCGCGCCAGCGTGCTATGCTCGAAATACGCAGAGTTGTACACACCGGGTGTGAGTAATACAATAGTAGGATTGCTGATTTGTCGCGGTGAAAGAGACACCAGGTTATTGTGCAAAATATTGGGATACTGGCTCACGCCGCGCACATTATTCAGCGGCAGCAGGTCAGGGAAAATGCGTTTGGTGATTTCGCGATTTTCGAGCATATAGCTCACCCCGCTGGGCGTGCGCAGGTTATCTTCCAGTATGTAAAAGCTGCCATCTGCATCGCGTATCAAATCGATGCCCGCAATGTGCACGTAGATGTCGTAAGGCACGGGAAACTGGTACATTTCGCGCAGGTAGTGCGGGCAGCTGTAGATCATGTCGATGGGCACCACGCCATCTTTCAGAATAAACTGGTTGTGGTACACATCTTTCAGAAAAAGATTCAGCGCTTTCAGCCGCTGCTTGATACCTTTCTCGATATGACTCCATTCGGCAGCGGTAATGATGCGGGGAATGATATCGAAGGGAAAAATTTTCTCAATTCCCTCACCACTGTTATATACCGTGAAGGTGATCCCCTGGCTCATGAACAGACGCCGGGCCAGTTCTTCTTTCCTGTTCAGTTCTTCCAGGCTCAACTGCTGCATGTAATTCACCACGTGACGGTATTGCTCGCGAATTCGGTCCTGGTCGTACATCTCGTCCCAGGTATGTGGATCTACAAAATAGGTATTCAGCAGCCCGCTCGTTTGCATTGGCAGTTGTTTTGGAATTTGGGAATGAGGCAGGCAATCGGGGTTAGTAATGAACCTTTTCAAATATAATGAAAACGACGCTTGAAAAATCGACGGATATTCGCTTTTCTTATCTTTATCGCCATGAAGATCATAGCAATGATTCCGGCGCGGTATGCGGCCACTCGCTTTCCCGCTAAATTGATGCAGCCGTTGGGCGACAAACCGGTCATTCGCCATACGTATGACAATACCCTGGCCACCGGTTTGTTTGATGAGGTGTGGGTGGTGACCGACAGCGATATCATCTACAACGAAATAAGCAATCATGGCGGAAAGGTGAAAATGAGTAAGCGTGCGCACGAGAGCGGCAGCGACCGCATAGCAGAAGCCGTGGCCGATATGGAGGTCGACATCATTGTGAATGTGCAGGGCGATGAACCTTTTGTGAAAAAAGAGCCGCTGAAAAAGTTGTTGCAGGTCTTCGAAGGCGAAGAAGGAAAAAAGGTGCAGGTAGCCTCGCTGATGCAGGTGTTGAAAGAACAGAAATTTATTGAAGACCCCAATTATGTAAAGGTGGCGGTGGATAGAAATATGAATTCTCTTTTCTTCAGCCGCAGTGTAATCCCATACCCTCGCAACAAAGATGCCGGCATCACTTATTACGAGCATATCGGCGTATATGCATTCCGTAAAAAGGCCCTGATGGATTTTACCAACTGGCCGATGACACCGTTGGAATCGGCGGAAAAGATAGAATGCCTGCGCTATCTTGAATATGGAATTCCATTAAAGATGGTGGTGGTGGATTATATGGGCGTGGAAATAGATACGCCAGAAGACCTGGAGCGCGCCGCGAAATTATTGTAACATCGTTTTTTCAACACTATAATCTTTAACCGATTGCTATGTCGCAGCCATTATGGGGTATCGACCTGGGAGGAACAAAAATAGAAGGCGTTATTCTTCCCTCGCTCAACAATCCTCAACCCATCTTGCGCACGCGCATCGATACCGAAGGCCATAAAGGCTATCAGCATATTGTTTCGCAAATAAATAAGCTGGTGGGCATTATGAAAGAACAGTCCGGACTAACGCCTACGCGCATAGGTTTTGGTACGCCCGGTGTGTTGGACCCCATGTTGCAGACCATGAAAAACTGCAACAGCACGGCACTGAATGGTCAGCCATTGCAGAAAGACCTGGAAAAAATATTACAGCTACCGGTGGTGCTGGCCAATGATGCCAATTGTTTTGCCCTGGCCGAAACGCACTGGGGTATTGTAAAAGAAAAAATGCCCGGCGCGCGCATGGTCTTTGGAATTATAATGGGTACCGGTGTCGGCGGCGGCATAGTGGTGGATGGACAGGTTTGGAATGGCGGTCACGGCATAGCAGGTGAGTGGGGGCATAACCATCTCGACGATTCGGGCGGGCCCTGTTATTGTGGTAAAACAGGTTGCGTGGAAAAAGTAATCAGCGGTCCGGCATTGCAGGAGTTCTACAAAAGTCTGACGGGCGCCAATAAAACGCTGAAAGAAATCATCGCACTCAAGGCCCGGGGCGACGAAGCCGCGGCCAAAACCATCGACCGGCTCTGCCATTTTTTCGGAAAAGCAGTCTCTGTGGTGATCAACATCCTGGATCCCGATGTGATTGTGGTGGGTGGCGGCGTGGGCAATGTGGATGATATTTATTCAAAGGGCGTGGAATCGATCCGCCGGTTTATTTTCAACAACCGCGTGGATGTGCCGGTACTAAAGCCCAGCCTGGGCGATAGCGCAGGCGTATTTGGTGCCGCCGCGCTGGTGGCCTGAGTTTTAACTACCTTTGTCGTCCCGTAAAAATTAGAATACATGAAGTTTCGCAACTTTAAAATGGTCAGCTATGTGGTATATGGCCGCGGCTGCTTTAACCAGCTCGATGAAATATTGGCGCCGCAACGCAAGGAAGGGCTGCCCATGATATTCCTGGTGGATCATTTTTTCGAAGGAAAACCATTAGTCAACCGCATACCGCTGCGCGGAAACGACAAGATCATATTTGCCGACGTTACCTACGAACCCAAGACGACCTATGTGGACCAGCTGGCCAGCCAGCTCAAGAACGAGTTTGGCTCGGTAAGCGGCATCATCGGCATTGGCGGCGGCTCTACCATGGACCTGGCCAAAGCTGTGTCGCTGATGATGACCAATCCCGGCTCTTCGGCCGATTACCAGGGCTGGGACCTGGTAAAATTCCCTGGCGTTTATAAGGCCGGCATCCCCACACTCAGCGGCACCGGCGCCGAAGTAAGCCGCACCACTGTGCTTACCGGCCCCACGCGCAAGCTGGGCATGAATTCCGATTTCACCCCCTTCGACCAGATTGTACTTGACCCCGAACTTACCGCCAATGCGCCGGTGAACCAACGTTTTTATACTGGCATGGACTGCTATATCCATTGCATCGAAAGCCTGACCGGCACCTACCTCAACGAATTCAGCAAATCGTACGGCGAAAAAGCACTGCAGCTTTGCCAGGAAGTATTTCTCCATAAAGATCATTGGGACGATGAAAGCGACGATAAACTGATGATGGCTTCTTATGCCGGCGGTATGAGCATTGCCTACTCACAGGTGGGCGTAGCGCACGCGGTAAGCTATGGATTGAGCTACCTGCTCGGCACCAAACACGGCATCGGCAACTGCATCGTGATGCAACACCTGGAAGAATACTACCCCGAAGGCGTGGCAGAATTCAAAAGAATGGTAGAAAAAAACAAGATCGATATACCACAGGGTATATGCAAAGGTCTTACCGACGAGCAGTTCGATACCATGATCAACGTGTCGCTGGGCATGAAGCCGCTTTGGGAAAACGCCTTGGGAAAAGACTGGGAAAAAATAATGACCCGCGATAAACTGCGCGCCCTGTACGAGAAGCTTTAGCCAAAAGCTTTGCGTAATTTGGTGATCTATGCGCCCACAGAAATACCTGCGATACCTGATATTGCCCAATTTGTTTGGTACCCATCGTACCAAGGAAATCCTGAGCGTTAATCCAACCATCATTCCACAAAGGGAAGAGGCGCAGGAAGTGGTGGTATCGGTTTTTGATTATGACGCCACCACGCTCAACGAGTATAAGCTTAACAGCGTAGAAGAATGCCTGTCGTTTAAGGACAGCAACCGCGTGACCTGGATCAATATCGACGGGTTAAGAAAGAATGATGTGGAGCTGGTTTGCAATCATTTTTCCATTCACCCGCTCGTTATCGAGGACATATTGAGTATTAACCAGCGTCCGAAAATGGACGAAGTGGATAATATCATGCTCTGCCTGCTCAATATGCTTTACTTCAACGAAGAAAAGAATACAGTTGAAACGGAGCAGATCAGCATTGTTTTGGGAAAAGATTTCGTGATCACTTTCCAGGAAGATGCCAGTCGCGATGTGTTCAATCCCCTCCGCCACCGTCTTCGTATCAATAACAGCAAGCTGCGCCAGCGCACAGCCGATTATCTCTGCTATTCCATGCTGGATATGATAGTGGACAACTATTTTGTGGTGATGGAAAAACTGGGCGAGCAAATAGAGCTGGTAGAGGAAGAAGTGATTCGCCGCAGCAATACGCGTTCATTGGCCAAGATCAACCAGTTGCGCAAGGAGTTAATTGTTTTGAAAAGAAATGTGTCGCCCGTGCGCGACCTGGTGAATAATATTCTCCGCAGCGAAAGTGAGTTGCTCGAAGATCGTCATACCAAATATTATAAAGACGTTTACGACCACATTATGCAGGCATACGACCTGAGTGAAAACTATCGCGATATAATGATGAGCATGCAAGACCTGTACATCAACAACGTAAACCTTAAGATGAACGAGGTGATGAAAGTGATGGCAATCGTGACTTGTCTGCTGGCACCCGCAACAGTAATCGGCGGCATTTTTGGTATGAACTTCGATGTGATTCCCTATATCCACAACAAATGGGGATTTTTTATTGCGGTAGGCGCTATGTTTATCATCCCGGTGTGGATGCTCTACATTTTTCGCAAACGTGGATGGTTTTAAAAAACGTAACTTCATTGCCACTTGAAAAAAATTTTTCTATGTCAACCAACCGTCGCAAATTTTTACAACAGCTCGGCTTAGTGACCGCCGGCGCAGGACTTATTCCGGGAATGCTTTCCTGTAACGATGAGGGCAACACTGATTCTGCTGCAAAATCTGATTCTGCTACTGCCGGCACATCCAGTACGCCCTGGTTTGAAATTTCTTTAGCGCAATGGTCGCTGCACAAGAAACTTTTTGCCAAAGAGCTGGACAACCTCGATTTCCCCGCAGTTGCCAAAAACACTTATGGCATCAGCGTGGTGGAATACGTGAACCAGTTTTTCATGGATAAAGCAAAAGATGAGAAATACCTGGCCGAACTGCTGAAACGCTGCAACGACAACGGCGTAAAAAATCACCTCATCATGATCGATGGCGAAGGCGACCTGGGTGATCCTGATGACAAGAAAAGGAAAGCATCTGTGGAAAAACATTATAAATGGGTGGATGCCGCCAGGTTTCTCGGTTGTGCTACCATTCGCGTGAACTCTTTTGGAGTAGGCACACGCGAAGAGGTGGCCGCAGCTGCTGTTGATGCTTTGGGAATGCTGGGCGAATACGCTGCCAAAGAGAATATCAATGTGATAGTAGAAAACCATGGCAGCTATAGCTCCGATGGCCAGTGGCTTGCCAATGTAATGAAGCAGGTGAACAAACCCAATGTGGGCACGCTACCCGATTTTGGGAATTTCTGCATTAAGCGCGATGGAAAAAATATGTGGGAAGGAAATTGCGTGGAAGAATACGACCGCTATAAAGGCGTAGCCGAAATGATGCCTTACGCCAAAGGCGTAAGCGCCAAAACCCATGAATTTGATGAACAAGGCAATTGTACCGACACCGATTATGACAGAATGATGAAGATTGTGAAAGACGCCGGGTTCCGCGGTTATATTGGTATAGAATACGAAGGTGAAAAATTAAGCGAAGACGAAGGTATTAAGAAGACAAAGGCATTGCTGGAGCGTTTCCTCACTATGCCCGCTTAACTTATTTACTTCTTTTTGAAAATAGGAACCGTACTACACGGCTCGCCATACATCAGGCTTTTCACCACCGGGCGCAGCCGTGTAGTGATGGCCATATAGGCAAATTCTCCAATCGGCAAATCGCCACAGCCTTTCACCACTACTCTTTTATCGGCAAACTCTTCGGGGCTGATAGCATTTATTCTTTCGAGAAATAATTGCTGGCGCGCGGTATTTTCATTACCAAAAATTACTGTCTTCGCCACCGGCTGCAGGTACGATGCCACCAGCATATATGCCCACATCGGAATGATGGCATCGGCGGTGCACGTCACCGCTACTACTTTGTTTTGATATTGCGACCAATCGTGTTTCAATAGGGCATCGCGAAACTCCTTTTCTTTTAAAATGAGCTCCATGAACAGGTGCGGCTTCAGGTCAAACAAGGCTATTTCTTCCCTGGGATAATAATCTTCCAGGTCCAGTGTTACCAGCCCGCTCGATGCCACTTTATTTACGATTTCGTCGCTCATACTATGAATATCCCTCTTTTATCTGCTTGCTCGCTTAGAGCTGCTTAGCTATTAACAAAAGTACTGCTCTTTTAGTTCCCGCCCTTTGCACTTAGTCCATTTTCCCCCAAATAAAAAGTCCCCCCGGGGCGTGGGGGGGACTGTATATTTTTTTCGAGTTCTCTATCAATAGAATTTCTCACGGTAATCTTTAATGTCAGCAGCCTTTTTCAGGTTTTCGAGCACCTGGTAGGCCATACCCTGTCTTTGCTGTTTCATGCCCTGCCGTTGAGTAGCCACGTCGATACCGGGATTGGGAACAGCGGATATATTTTCCACTTTTATCACAAATACACCGAGCTCGCCCTTGATGGGGCCCGAAATTTTTTGCTGAAATTCCGGATTGAAAGCGGCACCCAGCACCCTGGTTTCGGCACCAACATTTGGAATGAAGTAGCCGTTGAAAGCGATACTGTCAACCTTTTGCACAGGCTGGCCAACGGCCTGGCCAACTGCTTCAAGGGTGGTGGCATTACCGATCTTCTTAACGATCTGCTCGGCTTTCTTTTCGTTGCGGATTTTATATTCCACCAGCGGACGAGCCTTATCAACACTCATGGGGCCTTCCTCATAGATATGAGTCAGTACGGGTACTATGAATTTATCATCAACTGCAAAAGGTGTTTCTGCCACTTCGCCTCTTTCGGCTTTATATATCCAGCGCACCATTTCGCGGCTGCTGCCGATGCCCATGATATTGCTTTCGAGGGGTTTGATTTCTACAGCGCTGAAAATATTCAGGTTGTGTTTTTTCGCATTTTCCTCGAAGGATTTGTAGTCCCTGCTTTCGGCAACAAATTGTGAAGCCAGTCCATTAGCAGTAGAAATTGTCAAATCGCTCGGCACAATAGACCTCGCGAAGTAAGCGATCTTATACGCTTTCTCAATATTTTTCTGGTTCAGCACTTCAATATAGTGGTAGCCGGAGTAAGCGGCGTTTTCCACCCTGACAGTTTTCTTATCGCCGGTTTTGCCATAGAAAATTGTCTCGGCAAATTCCTTACTTATCTGGCTGAACTGTGTTGAGCTGAATTCATATTTGCCACCATTGTCCACGCTGCCCGGGTCTTCGCTTAATTTCACCAGCGTGTCGAAAGGTGTGCCGGTGCGCAGAGCTGTCACGATACTATCGATCAGTTTTTTCGCAGCGCTGTCTGATCTCACCTGCACCATCTGTCCTTGCTGGTCTCGTTCGTAAATCTTAATTAATATGTGCCTGCTCACAGCAGTGTCGGGCATCATGCGCTCATCCACCTTTTTTGCCAGCACATATTTGTCAGCATCGATGTAGGGACCATATATCTGGCCAACGGGCAGTTTTATTAAGGAGTCTCTGTGCTCCATCTGCATTTTGCTGCCCAGCACATATCCATCATAAAATGGAGTCTCGCCGGCATGAGTGGCGATAAACTGTCCGGGATCTTCGGTCTGCGCAAACTGATCTTTCAATGATTCTACACGCGAAAGAATTTCGGCGCTGTCTTGTGCGCTGGGACCCGCATCGAAACTCACATAAGCAATGCTTCTGCTTCTTTCCTGGGTGTATTGCTTCTCGTGCTGACGCACGTACCTGGCTACATCTTCATCAGTAACAGTTATAGTAGAATCGGGAATGGTGCCGTAAGGAACATATACATAAGATATGTTGGAGCGCTGGCTGTTTTCAGCATTCATTTTTTCTACCAGCCATTGAGGTACATAAGAGCTTTTGGCCAGCAGCATGGTGAATTTTTCACGCTGACGGCTCTTCTGCAGTTCGGGAACCAGTTGTCCCCAGAACATTTCATATTGCGGTGTGTTCTTTCTGATAGAACTCACGGCTGCATAAGCGGCCGCCGCATCGAAATTGCCCAATGAGTCTTTGAAACCAGCCAGCTGCGGAGGGGGATTGTCACCATATAATATATCACCGGTTTCGTTGCTGGTGATACCCAGGCCCAGTTTCTCATAATCGTCGCTCAGCACGGCCTCTTCTACAAATTGATTCCACAGCTGCTCGCGAAGAAGGCTACGCATCTGCTCGTCGAGCGGCTGGCCCGCGGCAGCGTAGTTATCTTCTATTTGCTTAAACCTGAGCTCAAAATCGTTGTATTCTATTTTCTTGCCATCCACTTTACCGATTGTGGTCGAACGGCCACCGAATAGACCCATGCCTCCGCCTCCCTGGAATGCATCTTGCACTATAAAGGCTATCAACGCTATGGCAATCGCTGCGGCAATAATCCAGGCACGGTCACGGATGGTTTGAATAATTGACATATATTATACTATTACAAGCTTTTTAAAAAGGGATGGCAAAAATAGGCTAAAATTGCTTATCAACAAATTGTGGAAAACATCGCAAAACCAGCACCTGTACAATGTTTTATGGCTGGATAACTTTTCGATTTCTTACCGTTTTTGGAATGGCGGCCGCCGTGAAACGCCGTTGTGAAAACAATTTTAACAGAACCACTGGATAAATAAAAAAATCTGTGGGAAAACCGGGTTTTCTGACCTTCCCGACGGTGGAAATCCGGAGTAAAAATATTCGCCGAAAACTTCTTTCGCGCCCGCCTGTTTATAAACTAAGAATTATTCAACCTGGGTTAACACTAACAATTGTTCAGCGTTTAATTTATTTTTCCAACCGACTTTATATTCCACCGCCGTGGAAAACTGAGGAGATGGCAGAGCTGTATTGAGTTTTCGACTGTTGACTATTTGTGGATTGAGGTGGATAAACTGCTTATACTAACTTTACCAAAAATTCGTGTATTGCTTTTTTCCACGAATCCACAGCGGTAATAGTAATAGGTTTTTTTTAAAAAAAATAGAATTAATATAGAATACTATGGAAGATATTCACATCGCGGCGGCAAAACAGAATCTGGAAATAAAAGGATATTTGGATATCGATATTGATCCCGCGGTGGATCTTTTCCAGGAAATTGATAGACTGAAAAAAGAAAAAAATGCAATCATACTCGCACACTACTACCAGGAGCCAGACATCCAGGACGTTGCCGACTACATCGGCGACAGTCTCGGACTCGCGCAGCAGGCAGAAAAAACAGAAGCAGACATCATCGTTTTTGCGGGTGTGCATTTCATGGCTGAAACGGCTAAAATTCTTAATCCCTCGAAAAAAGTCTTGCTGCCAGACCTGAAAGCTGGTTGCTCGCTGGCCGATAGTGCACCGCCTGATTTGTTTAAAAAATTCAAAGACCAGCATCCCGATCACATTGTGATATCGTACATCAACTGTAGTGCGGGTATAAAGGCGTTGAGCGATATCATTTGCACTTCAAGTAATGCACAGAAAATTGTAGAGAGCGTGCCAGCCAGTCAACCCATCATTTTTGCTCCCGACAAAAACCTGGGTGCATATTTAATTAACAAGACAGGTCGGGATATGTTGCTATGGAACGGTGCGTGTATGGTGCATGAGATATTTAGTCTTGAAAAAATATCTCGTTTAAAGATCAGGCATCCGAAAGCAAAACTGATTGCACATCCGGAGTGTGAAGAACCGATTTTGCGCATGGCTGATTTTATTGGATCCACTACGGGTTTATTGAAATTTACGCAGAAGGATGATGCGCAGGAATATATCGTGGCCACCGAGACGGGAATTCTGCACCAGATGCAGAAATCTTCTCCGTATAAAACATTTATTCCAGCCCCACCAGATAATAGTTGTGCTTGTAATGATTGTCCGCACATGAAGCTGAATACGCTTGAGAAACTATATCTCGCTATGAAATATGAATTGCCGGAGATAACCATGGATGAAGAACTACGTATGGCTGCGAAAAAACCGATTGACCGCATGCTGGAGATCAGTGCGCGTTATGGACTCTAAAAACTTTGTATGGCCGAAGATTTAATGATAGCAAGCGGTACGAAGGAAGAACAATATCGTTCCATCATTCCGCAGATTAAGGCTTTAGTAGAAGGCGAAACCGATCTGATTGCCAACCTGGCTAATACCGTGGCCGCTTTGAAAGAGCAGTTTGGTTGGTTTTGGGTTGGATTTTATCTGGTGAGGAATGGCGAATTGGTACTAGGACCTTTTCAAGGACCTGTGGCCTGCACGCGGATTAAGAAAGGCAGAGGAGTCTGCGGTACCTCCTGGGAGAAGGCAGAGACGATAATTGTTCCTGATGTAGAGAAATTCCCGGGTCATATTGCGTGCAGCAGCCTGTCAAAATCTGAGATTGTTGTACCTGTAATTAGAGATAATGAAGTAATTGCCGTGCTGGATGTTGATAGCGAAGACCTCAATAAGTTTGATGACGTTGATCGGAAGCACCTGGAAGAAATAGTGGCTGCGATTCCGTTCTGGTAAGTTTTTTTGGCATGGTTGGGGGCGATGAGACCTGGAATCTGGGGAGGGTATTCGTCTTTCTGGATCGTGCGCAGATCAGCGGGTTTAAGATTCCTGGCTGAAGCTGTTCTGCAGGGAAGATAGAATTTGGTTCCGGGGTCAAGCAATGAGAGCGAGTTTAAAATATTGATTATCAATATATTATAATATTATCTGCCCATATACACCATCAAAATCTGCACATCGCTTGGATTCACTCCGCTTATGCGACTGGCTTGGCCAAGGGTCCGGGGTCTCACTTTTTTAAATTTCTGCAGCGCTTCGTTGGATAAGGAGCTGATGCGGTCGTAATCGAAATTTTCCGGAATGAGGAGATCTTCGAGTTGTCTCATTCGTTTTACCAACTCCTTTTCTTTTTCGATATACACGTTGTATTTGATCTGGATGCCGGCCTGTTCAATGGTTTCCTTTGAGAATGATTTGAGCGCATCTTTTATTTTCGGAAAATAATCCGCCATGGGCAGTAATTCGATATCTGGCCGTAACAAAAGTTGAGCGGCCTTTTGTTTTTGAGTGATGGGGGCAGAATGGTGATCCTGGAGAAATTTTTCAGCTTCCGAAGGTTCAAGCGATATTTCCTGCAAGATGTTTTTAATCTTTTCCACTCCTTCACGTTTGTCAATCACCCGATCCATTCTGGATTGATCTGCGAGGCCCAGGCTATAGCTAAGTTCTGTTAGGCGCAGGTCGGCATTGTCCTGGCGAAGTATTGTTCTGAATTCCGCGCGACTGGTAAACATGCGATAAGGCTCTTCCGTACCCTTGCTGATTAAATCGTCTATCAGCACGCCGATATAGGCATCACTTCTTTGGAGTATGACAGGATCCAGTCCGCGTACTTTCTGGTGGGCGTTGATTCCCGCCATCAATCCCTGGCAAGCTGCCTCTTCATACCCGGTGGTTCCATTGATTTGCCCGGCGAAGAAGAGGTTCTCGATGAGTTTTGTCTCGAGTGAATGCTTTAACTGAGTGGGCGGGAAGTAATCGTATTCTATCGCATAGCCAGGTCTGAACATGCGGGCATTTTCAAAACCGGGCACCATTTTTAAAGCTTTGTACTGGACATCTTCCGGCAAGGAGGTGGAGAATCCATTTACGTAGATTTCTACCGTATTCCAGCCTTCTGGTTCTATGAATAGCTGGTGGCGTTCTCTTTCTGCAAAACGGTTGATCTTGTCTTCAATGCTGGGACAATACCTGGGTCCTACACCTTCAATACGGCCGGCAAACATGGGACTTCTGTCGAAGCCGGTCTTGAGAACCTCATGAACCTGGGGACTGGTATATGTTATCCAGCAACTTCTTTGCTGGGCTGGTTTGGGTGTGTCGGTGAAGGAAAAGCCAATGATTTCGGCATCCCCCGGTTGTTCCTCCATCTTGGAATAGTCGAGGCTGCGTCCATCTATCCTGGGGGGAGTTCCTGTTTTAAGCCTGTCACTTTCAAAGCCGAGGGAGGTAAGTTGTTCCGTTAGTCCGGTAGCAGCTTTTTCCGCCACCCTACCCCCTCCGAATTGCTTTTCACCTATGTGAATCACGCCGTTCAGGAAGGTTCCGTTGGTAAGAATGACCGCTTTGGCCATGATTTCATGGCCGAGCCCGGTGGTTACCCCGCAAGCCCGGCCATCTTTCACAATGATGCCCTTCACCATATCCTGGTAAAAGTCAACGTTGGGGGTATTCTCCAGCATTTCCCTCCATTTGGCTGCAAAGAGCATCCTGTCGTTCTGCGCCCTGGGGCTCCACATCGCGGGTCCTTTGCTGCGGTTGAGCATCCTGAACTGGATCATGCTCAGGTCTGTAACGATTCCAGAATATCCGCCCATAGCGTCGATTTCGCGCACAATCTGGCCCTTAGCAATACCTCCCATAGCAGGATTGCAGCTCATTTGGGCAATCGTCTGCATGTTCATGGTTATCAGGAGTACCCGCGAACCAAGATTAGCCGCCGCTGCGGCCGCTTCGCAGCCTGCGTGTCCGGCGCCCGCTACTATGACATCGTATTCTGGAAACATAGCCGGCAAAATTACGTGAATGTGATGGAAGTGGCTAATGCGTGACGGGTGTGGTGTTGTGGGCTGCGGCGGTGGAAGGGGCGGATGACACCCGGGCCTCTCTCAGGAAATGGTTGTTGTTGGTAGTTCAGGGTATTTGATTGGTGTTGAGAGCCAAGGTTATGCTTGAGGGTCTTGCCGGCCGGTTTCACGTGAAACGGGCGGGGAACGGTTTCACGTGAAACATATTGTTTGATTTAAGTCGAATAGTGTGGTGAGATGGGTCCTGCTATCCAAGGGAATACCAGTTTAAATCTGGGTGAGTACGGCACCGGATCCCTGATAAGGCTATGGGCAGGACTACTGCACAAGTACCTATCGCCTACATGTGCGCCCCGTCAGTCCCCGGTCAACACGGAGCTGCGCCAGAGGGAACACTGGTCCGACCCTTCCGGCAACCTGGATCACTTGGTTCAGTGTGGTGAGGAAATCAGTATTCCCTCACACCATAGTAATACGATCTGATTTTTTGGCCAAATCCTAGCTGGTAATCGCAGTAAATTCCCAAGGGCCCCCCAGAGCCTGTGATTCCGCGTCGCGCGTGGCCGGCCGTGCCGGGTGAAGTGGTCTGTCAGAAAAGTTTTAACGCTTCTTCAAATACCTCCTTAAATAATAATCCTCCTTTGCCCTCATTTCCTGCTGTTGCACTTTGCTCTTGTCCTTATACCCGCACAAATGCAGCACTCCATGAAACATTACCCGGAGTATTTCCTCGGTGAACGATACTCCGAGCCGGGCGGCATTATCCTTAACCCTGTCCGCACTGATAAAGATTTCAGCATTGACCGGCTGCCCCTTGTCCGACAAATTGAAAGTGATGATATCTGTGTAGTAATCGTGTTCCAGGAACCGGCGGTTGATATCAAGCAGGTACTCGTCGGAGCAGAAGATATAGTTTATGCTTTCCAGTTTCTTTCCCTCCTTCTTCAATATGCCTTCAATGTAAGATTTCAACGCGCGCCGGTTTCGGAGGGTGAAATTTACAAGGAAGTGAAAATGTATGTTGGGGGAATTTAATAAAGCCATTTTTCGAAAATCGTAAGCAATAATAGTTTAATCAAAGCTACATTTGTTCAGTCATAGACCGTGAGAAGGTGTTGTGAAGAGAAATATATCTGGCTACCAACAACACAAGGCCGGTTGATTTGTAAGTAATGATATACGCAGACACGAATACAACTATAATGAAACGATTGTCTGAATTAGAAAGTGGCAGCATCGCCAGGATCACCTCATTCGAGAACAATGATCTTTTCCTCAAACTGATGGAAATGGGCTGCGTTCCGGGCGAGCTGGTGAAAGTGGAAAAAATCGCTCCCCTGGGAGATCCGATCTCGATAACAGTGGCGGGCTATAACCTGAGCCTGAGGCTGAATGAGGCAGAAAACATTTTTGTGGAAGAAGTGGCATAAATGTAATTTATTGATTATCAATAGAATAAATGAAAATTGGGCTTTACTTCGGATCCTTCAACCCCATCCATCACGGCCACCTGATCATCGCCAATCATATTTTAAATAATTCCGACCTCGACCAGGTCTGGTTTATCGTCTCGCCACAAAATCCGCTGAAACCTTCGGCCGGATTGCTGAATGAATATCACCGCCTTTACCTGGTGCAGCTGGCCGTGGAAAATGAACCTAAGTTAAAAGCCAGTGATATAGAATTCCGATTGCCGCGGCCTTCATATACCGTTGACACGCTCGCCTACCTCAAAGAAAAATATCCGCAACACGAGTTCTCCATCATCATGGGAAGCGATAGTTTTCAAAACCTGCAGCGTTGGAAAAATTACGAACACATTCTGCAGCATTATCCCATTTACGTGTATAAACGTCCCGGCTTCGAGATCGCCGACGCGCCGGCCAATGCGCAAATACACGTGCTGCAGGCGCCACTATTGGAGATTTCGGCTACCCATATACGAAAGTCAGTTAAGGAAGGTAAATCCATTCGCTACCTGGTGCCCGATAAAGTGTTGGAAGAAATTGAGAGAAACGGGTATTACAGGTAATTGGTGAAAATGTTTGACACATTTCCTAAATTGTACCTTCGCCGAAACAGCCCGGGTTCTGATGATTTTGCTCCGTCATATCCCTTTTTTAAAAGCGGTCTTTCTGCACAGCGTTACTGCCTTTGGCGGCCCGCAAGGTCATTTTGGTATGGTGATGAAGACTTTCGTTCATCAGCGCCGCGACGTTACCGAGAAAGAAGTGCTCGACTATAATGCCTTTTGCCAGCTGTTGCCGGGAGCCTCCTCTACCCAGGTGCTCACGCTTATCGGTTACAAACGCGGCGGCGTGTGGCTGGCGGTGCTTACCCTGCTGATCTGGATCACGCCCGCCTGTTTCCTGATGGGTTTATTCTCCTTTGTGCTGGAATATTTCGACGAGAACGCCGCGCGCGAAGGCATTTTCAAGTTCATACAACCCATGGCCGTGGGCTTCCTGGCGTTCGCGGCCACGAAATCGTTCAGGCTGGCCATCCACAATAATATCACGCGCGTGATACTGGTGGTGAGCGCTATCGTGACCTACCTGCTTTTCAAAACTCCGTGGATATTCCCGGTACTCATCATACTCGGGGGTTTTGTGACCAACCTCAGCGATAAACGCATTCCGCAAAAAGGCACGCCACCCAAAAAAATAAAATGGGGAAATATCTGGCTCTTCGCGGTCATCTTCCTGCTGGCAGGTGCGCTCTCAGAAATGGCGCGCGTGTACGACTGGCCCAACCGCCGGCCGCTCAACCTTTTTGAGAATACCTATCGTTTCGGCAGTATGGTATTTGGCGGCGGACAAGTACTCATTCCTATCATGTACGAACAATTCGTGGAACGTCCCGCTTCGGAAGTGGTAAAAAGAAAAAATGCGGGAAAAATGGGAAATGTAATTTCCATCGACCGTGACGATTTCTACACCGGCGCCGGCATTGTGCGCGCTATACCCGGACCCGTATTTTCCATTGCCGCGTTTATGGGCGGCACGGCTATGAAAGATAAGGGCGCGGGATGGCAAATACTGGGTTGCGTAATCGGTGCCATCGCCATTTTCCTGCCAAGTGCATTACTGGTCTTATTTTTCTTTCCTATCTGGCACAACCTGCAACGCTATGCCGTGGTGTATCGCGCCATGGAGGGAATCAATGCAGTAGTGGTGGGTATTATGGTGGCGGGCACATTTTACATGATGAAAGATATTTCCATCACAGAATTTCGCACTGTAAGTGTCTTAAACATTGGAGTGATCCTGGGCACCTGGCTTATTCTCACTTTTACCAAACTGCCTTCGCCCGTCATCGTGTTTGTATGCCTGTTGCTCGGCTGGTTATTCGGGGCATAAAAACAAAAAATCTCGTCCTACGGAGACGAGATTCATTGATTTTTCAAAAAAACCACTCATTCGAAAATGCCTGCTAAAAACTAATTCCTGTTCTTCGTATGCTATACTTTTAATGACGCCACAAAAATAATGTGGTATAGGGCGGTGCGCAATCGCATAAAGATGTGAATTTGTATCACCGATTTGGGGGACATTGTTTATCCCGGATGAGGCGCAGATGAGGGATTACGCGGATGGGATTATAAAAAAGTGAAGAAGCAGATCTTTGTGCTATCGTTGGTAGAAAATAAGAAAGCCTGTAAGTCGAAGGACCTACAGGCTTTATAATTTCCCCGACCGCAGCCGGACCAGCGAACTCCTGATAAGAGTGATCAGCAGGCACTGGTTATGTCCGGTCAGCCGGAAATGTTATTTGAACAATAAAGGAGCCATCTGGTAAAGGCTGCGCCGCCATGATTGAAACTCGTGAGCAGTGCCCGGCGAAACATAAGTTGCCACATTATAACCTGCCGCTTTCAGATCTGCTTCAATTTTTGGAAGGCTGTTGGCTCCGTTGGTCTCTTTGCTACCGTAGCTGATGAAGATCAACTTGGGCTTCATTTTACCTTCCAGGTCTTGTGGAGTATAGTTACCGCCACTGAACAAGCCCCAGTAGGCAAACACTTGTGGATTTTCTAATGTGATGCCTTTTGTCTCCATAGCACCCATCGAGAGACCTGCCATGGCGCGGCCGTCCCTGGTGGCAATGGTGCGGAAATGCTGGTCAACATAAGGAATCAACTCATCAAGCAGTACAGTCTGGAAGCCGTTGAGCTTAGCAATATTCGGGAAGCTGCCGGGACCGCCGGGACCACCCGGGCCGCCAGCAGGCCTGTTAGCGTTGTTAGGATTGTTGGCGCCTGGCTGTGCATTGGCAGGACGAGGAATGCCCGGTCTGCCGCCAGTATTTGTCATGCCATACGCCATTACTACGATAAATGGTTTGATTTTTCCTTCAGCAATCAGGTTGTCCATAATAAAGTTCAGCTTACCCTGTACACCCCATGAGGTTTCATTTTCACCCCAACCATGCTGGAGGTATAATACGGGGTATTTCTGATTGCCCTTTTCGTAGCCCGGGGGCGTATAAACAAATGCAGTGCGTACCTGGTCGGTGCTTTTCGACCAAAACCATATTTGCTGCATGTTGCCGTGCGGCACATTTTTCACCGCATAAAAATCCTGGTCTTTCGCTGGTATTTCGATGCCACTCTCCCAACGTTGTGATCCGTAGAAAAATCCTGTTCCGGGATCGTTAAAGGTGGCGCCATCTACGTTAATACGATAATAGTGAAATCCTTCATCCAAAGGTCCGGCAGTGGTTCCTATCCAGTATCCACTATCTGCTTTGGTTAATTTGGTGCCGCCCTGGCCACCAAGACCCAAACTTACCCGTACGCTATCGGCATTGGGTGCATATATTCTGAATCTTGCATAGCCCTGGGAATTTACCTGTGGATATAACTGAAAGGGCTGGTTAAGAGAAGACGGTTTGAAGTCTTCTATAATGGGGGTCTGCGCTTGCAGGCTGCCAATTCCACCCGTTAGCATAATTGCTATGGCAATAGCTGGTCGTTTGAGATACATTGTATTATAATTTGAATTGTGAAATACTTTGGTGAATGACCAGGAACCGTAGCCGAATAATCCACTTACAACTATCTAACATGCATCAATGTGCTGAACCCCTCCCGCGTCAAGCCTGGTGCGGTTTTTCAGAACTATAAATGTACAAAATACATTTATAGACGCTGAGTAAAAAAAATCCTTGTCATTCGTCAAAGAATTTCATGCGTCCAGGCACCCGGAATGGCTCATTTCAGGCGTGTCAGAGCATTTGTAATGAGATTCAGGGCGGGACCGCCGCAGTAGGTTTGAGAGCGGTTATGTATTGAAATTCCGGATTTAAGCGTTGTCGGTGCTACAAAATACGCCGTCAAACAATCTTATCTTTAAATGCCTTGGCCACGGCCTCGCTCTTGCTGTTGACGTGCAGTTTTTCGTAAATCTTTTTGATGTGAGAGCGAACGGTATCGATAGAGATGAACATTTCTGCGGCAATCATCTTATAGCTATAGCCATTTACCAGCCATTGCAATACCTGCTTTTCTCTTTCTGATAAATGATAATCTTCGTTGGTGGTCTTGTGAGCCTGCGAAAACATCTTCAACACCTGCGTGGCTATGGAAGATGTCATGGGTGCGCCGCCGGTATGGGCTTCCTGTATGTATTCGAGGAGTTTGGAGGGAGGAGTCTTTTTCAAAAGATATCCGTTTGCGCCATTCTTGATGGCCTCAAACACATTTTTGTTATCATCAAAAACGGTCAGCATCAGCACTTTCACCTCGCTGCCGCTCTGGCGAATCAGTTTCAACCCCTCGATGCCGTTGGTGCCCGGCATATCGATATCCATCAACACCACGTCGGGTTGCAGCGCTTCCACCTCTTCCACCACATTATTACAATTCTTAAACGCGCCCAATACCTCGAAACCCTCGCTGCCATTCAACAGCATGGTCAACCCTTCGCGCAGCTGCGGGTTATCCTCGTACAATACAATCTTTACCATAGACTCGCATTTAATTTACAAACTTACATTATTTGCCAGGGGCGCCAATCACATGATCATGTTAGCGGCACTACCAGCTTTACCGTGGTACCTGCCTGTTTTTTGGATTCTATTTCCAACCGGCCGTTCAGCGACTGCGCGCGCTTCTGCATGTTGGTAAGGCCGTTGCCGCCATCGCTGTTATTTACGTCGAAACCAATACCATCATCGCTGATTTTCATCAACAGCTTATTTCTTGCGATGGATATATCGATAGTGGCGTTGTTGCATTGAGAATATTTCGCCAGGTTGTTGATGGCTTCTTTGAAAAGCAGGAAGAAATCGCGGCGGGCTTCCATATCCAGCCTCAGGTCCTGCACCTGTGGATCGACGCGGAAACTGAATTCGATGTTTTTTGCCTCGAGCACGCCGGTGGCAAATTCACGCATGCGCGCCGTTATCTTCTGCATGTTGTCGTTCATAGGATTGATACTCCACACAATATCATCCATGGCCTCCATCATGCGGCTGCTGTTATCGCTTATCTTCTCCAGGTATTCTTCCGTCTTGGTTGCGTCTTTATGTACTTTCATCTTAGCCATTGTGCTCAGGATATTGATGGTGCTGAGCGTGCTGCCCATATCATCGTGCAGGTCGCGGGCAATGCGTGTGCGCACTTTTTCCATCGCCAACAACCTGTTTACCCGCAGGCGGTGAATGAAGTAAATCAATGCTACGATGGCCGCCACCACCAATGTCATGAACCACCAGGTGCGCCAGAAGGGTGGTTGTATGTAAATCACCAGACTGGTAATATTTTTCGATTCTATGCCATCGGCATTTTCGCACATTACTTCGAAAATGTATTTGCCGGGAGCCAGCAGCGTGTAATTCGCGGAAAGAATTCTGTCGGTCCTCACCCACTCCCTGTCGAGCCCGCGCAGGCGATAGTAGTAAACAATCTTATCGCGCTGCAGAAAGCTAAGCGCTGCAAATTCTATGGTGATGCTATTTTCCGTATGATCAAGCCTTACCCTATCGAGCTTCATGATGGAGTCGGGTGGCAGGTAAGTGTTGAAAAGCTTGAAGTCGGTGATGGTAACATCCAGCGGTGGATTGGAATTATCAATCACCGCGCGGGGTTGGAAGTGAACAAAGCCTTGCGCATTTCCAAAAAGCATAGTGCCATTGCGCAGGCGGCCGCCTGAGAAAAATGTTTGCTGCACCAATCCATCTTTAGGAGAAAACTGCGTGAAAGTATTGCGGCGGTAGTTGTAACGGCAAACCCCATCTAACAAACCGATCCAGATATTTCCATCGGCATCTTTTTCGAGGTTATTGGGATTGTTGGATGGAAGTCCTTCGCCGGGGGTTATCAACCTTACCTCTCCCGTATTCTTATTGATGATATGCAATACGCCGGCGGTAACAAAAAACAAACTATCATTGAATTGTGCCACATCGGTCACCTGGTTGCTATACAATGAGCGGCCGGGCCCTTTCTTATTATCGTAATGACCTAATATGGCACTGCTGCGCGGATCCATCATATACACGCCCTTCATGTGCGCTGTAATCCAGATATTGCCGGCATTGTCGGGCAATAGCCGGTAAAGAATAGTATTAAAATTGTGCACTACCTTGAACCCACCCAAAAATCTGGCACCATAACCCACCGAAGGATCCCATTTTACCAAATGACCATACTGCGAACCCAGCCAGATATTGCCATCAGCATCTTCTGTGATCTGCCTGATTGTTCGGTTTTCCATTACCGGTATATTGTAAAATGAGGAGCGACGGGTTACAGGATCGTAGATAATCAATCGTCCCTCCTGGCAGCCAATCCATATCTTCCCCGTTTTCTTATGCTGCCAGCTGGTCCATTGATTATAGAAAGGCGCCGAGTGTCGCGGCAGGTTCTGCATTACGTTGTTGGGAATCTTCACAAAATTGCTGTCGTAGCTCAACAGTCCACCGCCCCAGGTAGTGACCCATATCTGCCCTTCGGGCAGTTCAAGGAAAGAAGTAACCGATAATTCTTTCTGATCGGGCTTTATGGTAAGAACGGTATTGAATTTTTCACGGCCGGGGTTGAACACATATGCGCCTTCATCGGTACCAATCCACACATTTTCTTCTTTGTCTTCTATAACGCAATACACTGTTCCATACCGGATGCCATAGTCATCAATATGATCGTTGCGGATATAGTGAAAGCGCTGCTGGCGGGCATCATATTCTGAAAATATCATGCGGCCATAGGCCCAGAGGCGGCCGCTGGATTGCTGGAAAAAACTATGCAGCTCCTTATAACTTCTTTCTGCTGGTTTCAAACCAAGGGTATCGGGCAGCAGTTGGTTCGCGTTCAGATCATAACAAAAAAACTTTTCGCCTTCGGCAAACACATTCCAGGTGGCCACCCAAAAGCGGTTTTGCTGGTCGATAAAACTCACAGTCACCGGGTCCTGGAATGCGGGCATCGATAAGATGGGAATGCCCCTGGGATTATGACGGCGGTAATACACTTCCTGGGCGTGCACATCGTACAAAGCCAGGCCCGAGTCGCTACCGATCCAGTAATTGCCGGTCTGGGGATCTTCCAGCAATGTGCTGACCCCATAACCCGGCGGCACTTTTATTTTGGTATCATCTTCCCTGAATTCATTGGCGGCAGAATCGTAGCTCAGCACTTCGCGGTTGGTGATGATGAGAAAAACATCGCCCTTGCTGTTTTGCCAAAGCCTGAGTTGCGAACGGCTGGGAATTTCAGTGCGGGTCTTTATGGCGGCTTTTTTATAGCGGTAAGTCACCGGGTCGAAAATCCCCACCTCCATTTCAGACCTCACCCAGAAATTATTGTGCTTGTCTTCGAAGATCTGGTAAATGGAAGTGGTGGGAAGGTATTCTCCGGGATCGGCTGGCGGGCGAAACATGATGAGCTTACGACCATCGAAACGCTGCAGACCATTGGCGGTGCCCATCCATACAAAACCTTTTTTGTCTTGCCAGATAGAATAAACCCGGTTGCTGGCTAGTCCTTCTTTTACTGTAAGTCGTGTGAAAATATATTGCCGCTGCTGAGCGTGAAGCAGAGCAGGCAGCAGCAGGGCTGCCCAAAGTATATGACAAACCAGGCGCAACAAGGTTAGGGTGTAATATAAATTCAAATTTAGATATCACTGCAGTCATTCAAAGAAGCAACCGGGTGAAATCACACACTTATGTGATGCTCAAAGCGGGTGAATGGTTAAAATCCTGTATGAATTGCGGCCAGGGAGTTTATTTCCCGGAAATAGTTTACATACTGCGCACAGAATGGCTTTTTCCAGGCGCATAATTCACATTATCATGCTATTGAAAGCGGCCGTAACAAGATGCATTTTTGTGAGGTCATAACAAACGTACTAATTGTGCTATTATAGCAAGTAAGGTAAGGAGTACGTGAGCATCGAGTATGTGAAATCAAAGGTGTCGGTAGAGGGTGGCCGGCACCTTGTTTTTTTTAAGTATATTACGGTATGCGTCCGCTGATAACACTACTGCTGTTATGCTGCATACCTGCCTGGTTGCTTGCCCAGAAGGTGGTTGCTATTCGCATTGACGCATCCATCAACCCCGCCACTGCCGATTATATTCACCGGGGTATTAAAGAGGCCCGCCAGCAAAATGCGGCCTGCCTGCTGATTCATCTCAATACTCCCGGCGGTCTGCTGAAATCAACCCGTGTTATTGTAAGCGATATTCTGCAGTCGGAAGTGCCGGTGGTAGTGTATGTATCTCCCGGTGGCGCCCATGCCGGTTCGGCGGGCGTATTCATTACCCTGGCTGCTCATGTGGCTGCCATGGCCCCCGGCACCAATATAGGTGCAGCGCATCCCGTAAGCTCCGGCGGAGAGATGGATACCATCATGAGCGAGAAGGTAACCAACGATGCGGTGGCCTTCATCACCTCCATAGCGCGAAAAAGGCAGCGCAATGTGGAATGGGCGGTGAACTCGGTGCGCCGCAGCGAGTCAATCAGCGAAGCCGAAGCATTGGAAAATAATGTGGTTGACCTGGTGGCGGCCAACGTTACGGAGTTGCTGGAGAAAATAGATGGCAAAGAAGTAGTGACCGAGGCCGGACCCACAACGCTTCGCACCAAAGGTGCCAGCGTGGAATATATGGAGATGGGCTGGGTGGCCAACCTGCTCAACATCATCAGCGACCCCAACGTAGCATATATCCTCTTCCTGCTTGGATTGTACGGGCTGATGTTTGAACTCTATAGCCCCGGCACCATACTTCCCGGCGTGATTGGTGGCATTTGCATCATTCTCGCATTATATGCCATGCATACGCTGCCCGTAAATTATGCGGGTCTTGCTTTGATTGTTTTTGCCGTAATACTTTTCCTTCTCGAAATAAAAATCGTGAGTCATGGCTTGCTGGGTATCGGGGGCGTGGTGTCTCTGTTTCTCGGTAGCCTCATGCTGTTCCGGTCGGAGCAGGACTGGGGATTGGGAGGACTTTCCTGGAGCGTGATCATTACCGCTGTGGTGGTAACATCGCTGTTCTTCCTGTTTATTGTGGGACTGGGATTAAAGGCGCAACGCGCCAAACCCGCCACAGGACTGGAGGGAATGATTGGTGAAACAGGCGAAGCCGTGGACGAACTCAACCCCAATGGCATGGTGAGGGTACATGGCGAACTATGGAATGCGCAGTCGCAGGGAGAAGCCATTAAGCCGGGACAAAAGATAAAAGTAACGGGCATCCGGAACCTGACCCTGTTTGTTGAGCCAGAAAGTTGATTTATTTACCCTAAAACAATATTATGGATACTACTTTTCCGGTGACAGCTATTGTAATTGTCGTTCTCTTACTTTTCTTTTTGTCGAGTGCCATCCGCGTGTTGCGCGAATATGAACGCGGCGTTGTATTCCGGCTCGGCCGTTTGATTTCGGTACGTGGTCCGGGTCTTATTCTCCTGATACCTGTTATTGATAAAATGGTGAAAGTGAGCCTGCGCACATTGGTATTGGATGTGCCGCCGCAAGACATCATCACGCACGACAACGTATCCATAAAAGTAAACGCGGTAGTTTATTTCCGCGTTATACAACCGCAGAAGGCGGTGGTAGAAGTAGAAAACTACCTGGTGGCTACCTCGCAGATTTCTCAAACCACATTGCGCAGCGTATTGGGTCAGTCAGACCTCGACGACCTGCTGGCGCAACGCGAAAAGCTCAATCAAAAACTGCAACAGATCATCGATACGCACACCGAGCCCTGGGGCATCAAGGTGAGCAATGTGGAAGTAAAGCAGATAGACCTTCCGCAGGAGATGCAGCGTGCTATGGCCAAGCAGGCCGAAGCTGAGCGTGAACGCCGTTCGAAAGTGATCGCTGCCGAAGGCGAATTCCAGGCCTCCCAAAAACTCGCCGACGCCGCCAAAATCCTCAGCGATCAACCCAGCGCCCTCACCCTCCGCTACCTGCAAACGCTTAGGGAAATCGCTACAGAAAACAACAGCACGACGATATTCCCCGTGCCGATTGATCTGATAAAACCCTTCATCAATTTAGATAAACAATGATCATTATGCCCGCACGCGAATAGAATATTGAATTTGAACAAGGAATTTGAATGAGAATAAATTCATTCATATTCAAATTCCTTGTTCAAATTCAAATTCAATATTCTATTTACCTTAGTGGAATATGAGTGCAGAACATCAACGCCTGGCCGTAAACTCCACCAAAAAGATTCCCCTGGAGCAGTGGGGGCCTTACCTGAGCGAGCGGCAATGGGGCACCGTGCGCGAGGATTATAGCTCTAACGGAGATGCGTGGAATTATTTCACTTTCGACCAATCGCATTACCGTGCCTATCGCTGGGGAGAAGACGGCCTGGCAGGAATATCAGATTTTTTTGGCAACCTGTGCTTTGCTATTACCCTGTGGAATGGCAAGGATCATATACTGAAAGAAAGACTTTTCGGCCTGGGAAATTACGAAGGCAACCATGGTGAGGATGTAAAGGAACTGTATTATCACCTCGATAATATTCCGACGCATTACTACATGGAGTATTTGTATAAATACCCGCAACAAAAATTTCCCTATGAACTGCTGCTGGCCGAAAACCGAAAACGCTCGCGACTGGAACCGGAGTATGAAATTTTGGATACCGGCGTGTTCGACAACGATGAGTATTTTGATGTAAAAGTTACTTACGCCAAACAGACCTCCCGGGATATCTATATCAGGATAGAACTCACTAACCGCTATAGCAAAGCGGCTGATATAACGTTGTTGCCCACACTATGGTTTTACAACCGCTGGATGCACGATCCCGGCAAGAAGAAGCCTGTGATTGAAATGATGGATAAGAATTCTGTGAAGGCATCGCATCACAGGCTGGGCACGTATTATCTCTACTTCATGCCGCCGCATGATTGCCTGTTTACCGAAAACGAAACCAACTTCGAAAAGGTGAATGGCCAACCCAATCTTTCGCCATTTACCAAAGAAGCGTTTCACAAGGCAATTATCAATGGTGAAGGGATCCAGGAACTGAGAAAGAAAAAGTCGGGAACCAAATTTGCGCCGGTATATAAGTATAAAATTCCGGGGCACGCCACCAAGACGGTTTATCTGCGGCTGAGTAATAAGATGACAGATAACCCATTTCACCCGGGTTTTGAATCCATTTTTACGCAACGTAAAGAAGAGGCCGATGCCTTTTATGAAAAAGTATTTGCGCATAATCCCGATCCTGAATGGCGCCAGCTGCAGCGCCGCGCCATGGCGGGTTTGTTGTGGAGCAAACAATATTATCACTACGATGTGGAGCGCTGGCTTGGCACCAGTGATGGCATCAGCCCGGTGAGCGATGGTAAATTAAATGGACGCAACCGTGACTGGAAGCATCTGAAAAACCAGGACATCATCTCCATGCCCGATAAATGGGAATATCCCTGGTATGCGGCCTGGGACCTTGCATTCCAATGCATACCCATGGCCATTGTTGACCCCGTGTTTGCGAAGCACCAGCTGATGCTAATTATGCGCGAATGGTATATGAAACCTGATGGCCAGTTGCCCGCTTATGAATGGCATTTCAGTGATGTGAACCCGCCCGTGCAGGCCTGGGCCGCGATGCAGATATACTATGCAGAGAAAAAACGCGAGGGTAAAGGAGATATTGATTTTCTGAAACGCGTTTTTCACAAACTGCTGATCAACTTCACCTGGTGGATCAACCGTAAAGACGTAAATGGTAACAACATGTTCCAGGGAGGTTTCCTGGGACTGGATAATATCGGTGTGTTCAACCGCAGCCACCTGGTGCTGGCCGATATGGAACTGGAGCAGGCCGATGGCACCAGTTGGATGGGTATGTACGCGCTGAACATGATGGACATGGCACTGGAAATTGCCATGGTGGATAAATCGTTTGAAGATACGGCCACCAAATTTTTTGAGCACTTCGTATTGATTGCTGAGGCACTGAACGAAGCAGGTATGTGGAATGAAGAAGACAAATTCTTCTACGATACCATGTCTGTAGCCGGCGGCGAGCCGCTGCATTTACGCATATTTTCTATTGTAGGTCTTACTTCGTTGTTTGCCGTCTCTACCATCGAGAAGAGAATGCTCGATAAGTTGGACGATTTCCGCAAGCGCATCACCTGGTTTGAGAATTATCGCAAGAAAAACAAACGCTTCTGGCCCAATGAAGAGCGTAGCGATGGGAAATCAATCTTGTTGTCATTGGTGCGCCGCGAGAGATTGGTGTACTTGCTGGAACGATTATTGGATGAGACGCAGTTCCTTTCCCCCTATGGTATTCGCGCGCTTTCAAAATATCACGAGAATCATCCTTATACCGTGAACGTGGGCGGCGTGGAGTATACCATACGCTACGATCCCGGTGATTCCACTTCCGATCTTTTTGGCGGCAACAGCAACTGGCGCGGACCCGTTTGGATGCCGATCAATTTTTTGATCATTCAATCTATCCGACACTTCGGAGAATTCTACGGAGATGAATTGCAGGTGGAATGCCCGGTTGGCTCCGGAAATAAAATGAACCTGGTGCAGGTGGCGGATGAACTTACCTATCGCCTGATAAAAATTTTCGGCCGCGACGAAAATGGAAACCGCGCACTTCACGGAAAATACAACTGGTTTTACCAGCGTCCCGGCAATGAAGATCTCTTGTTATTCTACGAATATTTCCACGGAGATAATGGCAGCGGTCTCGGAGCCAGTCACCAAACAGGATGGACAGCGCTGGTGGCAGAACTGGTGAATGCAGTAGCGGGAAAAAAAACTGCGCCTGCTGCAGAAGAAAATCTCATATCACCGTAAACTCAACGGGATACTCCACCACGCTCGACACATTCATCAAACTACCCGGCACCAGTTCTATCGCCATAAACACATTATCCGGCACTTCTATAGGTGCCCGGATATTCCATTTGGAAGCAGGCAGAAATCCAAACTTCGGGTAATAATGCTCGTGACCCAAAACCACCACCGACCCAAATCCTTTGTCGCGCGCGCTTTCCAGTCCGGCAGTGATCAATCGCGCGCCAACACCTTGTTTCTGGTAACCCGGATGCACCGACATGGGCGCCAGCGCCAATGTTTCGTGCCGCGCATCGCCACTTACGATATATACTTTTGAAAATAATATATGTCCAACCAATGCGCCTTCGGCTACGGCCACNAGTGAAAGTCCGGGCACAAAACCGGGTGAGGAGCGCANAACATTCACCAGCCGCCCTTCATTTTCCTGCCCGAAAGCAAGTTTATTCAACTCGAATATTTCGCTGATATCCGCTTGTTGTTCCGGTCTGACTGTTATAATCATAGTTTCAAATTTTGAGATGAAATATCAGTACAGCCTCAAGAACCTATACGCTAATAGGATGCCGGAAGTTTGTTGATGCGTTGTACCGGCAAAGGTATATTAACATATCATTGCGCGTCGCGGGCAAATAGTTTTATCGTGTAATCGAGCAATGCTCTTCCGCCCGGCTCACCATGACCGGGAATGATAATGTATGCGTTAGGAAAAGCTCTTTTCACTTTTCTCACGGTTTCAGACCATTGTTTTAAGTTTGCATCGCTTAAATTTCCACGACCCGAATTCAACGATTTGATCATGCATCCGCCGAATAAAATACCTTCTCCGGGTATATAACTCACGATATTGTGGGGAGAATGCGCCTCCCCGTAGTATTTATTTACAACACTTCCCTTTCCCACCGGCAATACCTGCGCACCTTCGAAAGTATTTTTCGGCTTCTCGATGCTATCGCTCTTTATGGACTCATTGGTCATAGAATTTGCATAAGAGGGAATGCCCCTGGCATGAAAAGCGCGCAGACCACCTAAGCAGTCATCATGGAAATGATTCACAATGATGCCTTTAATCTTTACGCCGGGAAATTTTTCCTCAAACCAATCCAGCAGTACATTACTCACCGAATCGTTCATGGGCGTATCCATAAACACTGCTTCGCCATTGTTGATATAAATAAGCCCGTTGCAGTTGAACCGGCCATAGGGTTGCATGGTCACCCACGACATGTGTATATAAGCATTGCGCGATACCTGCACTATTTCGAGGTCATCATTGATGCGGATGCGTTTGGATGTGTCTTGCGCAAAAACCTGACAGCAGAGAAATACGGCGATGACCAACAAAATGTTTTTCATAAGAAATCTATTCATAGTCAAATATACATATTGCCTGCCCGTTGCCTTCAATCTGTTAACTTTGCTGTTTCGGTATGTCCACTTTAACCGTCACCATCATACAATCCAACCTGCACTGGGAAGACAAACGGGCCAACCTGGCCATGTTTGAAGAAAAGATCATGGGCATAAGCGGTAAGACCGAAATCGTTGTTTTGCCTGAAATGTTCAGCACGGGTTTTAGTATGAAGCCCGAATTGCTGGCGGAAAAAATGGATGGCGACACGGTGAACTGGATGAAACGCATAGCAGCACAAAAAAGAGTTGTTATTACCGGCAGTGTAATTATTGAAGAAGAAGGCGAGTATTACAACCGGCTGATATGGATGTTGCCCAACGGCCAGTATGGCGTGTACGACAAGCGCCACCTATTTGCCTATGGCTCCGAACACCAACATTATAACCCTGGCAGCAAGCGACTGATTGCATCAGTGAAAGGCTGGAAAATAAACCTTATCGTATGTTATGATCTTCGTTTTCCTGTTTGGTGCCGGCAGTCACGGCCCAGCAAACGTTTTTTCCCGCACGAAAAGCCCGATGATCCGCAAGCTCAGCCCGCGCGTGTTGAACCGGAATATGATCTGCTGATCTGCGTGGCCAACTGGCCTGAGCGCCGCAATCATGCCTGGAAAACGCTATTGCAAGCCAGAGCCATCGAAAATCAATGTTATGTGGTGGGGGTAAATCGCGTGGGCAACGATGGCAATAACATATATCACAGCGGCGATAGCATGATTGTGAGTCCGCTGGGCGAAGTGCTTTATACCAGACAAAACGAGGAAGACATCCACACGCTCACGCTGCAAAAAGATACGCTGGAAGAAATTCGCAAAAAACTTCCCTTCCTCGACGATGCAGACGATTTCATCATTCAATCATAACACCCGACTTCCTGTATGCGGCAAGCATTTATCAATGGAAAAATATATACCGGCCATTCCGTTGAAACCAATAGAGCAATCTTGGTAGATGGAGAAATGATTGTTGATCTGGTTGATTCGTCTGCTGTTCCCTCGCAATTTGATACAATAGACCTAAAAGGATATAATATTGCGCCCGCTCTTATTGATATGCAGATATATGGCGCGGGCAACAAATTGTTTTCGGCCGATTTATCTGTGGAATCTCTGCAGGCTACTTACGAATACTGCGTGAAAGGCGGGTGCTCGCATTTTATGATTACGATGGCCACCAATGCCATGGAAAAATATTCAATAGCCTTCGATTGCGTGCGCGAGTATTGGAAACAAGGCGGAAAGGGATTGTTGGGTGTCCACCTGGAGGGGCCATATATCAACCCATCAAAGCGCGGTGCCCATTTGGCGGATTATGTAAAAAAGCCAACTGTGCAAGAAGTAGCACAGCTGTTGGAAAAGGGCAAAGGCGTTTTCAAAATGATGACGCTGGCGCCCGAGCGGTGTGATGATGACGTGATTGATCTTTTGTTGAAAAATAATATCCTCCTCTCTGCGGGGCATTCCGATGCCACCTACGAGCAGGCAATAAAAGCTTTCGATAAAGGCATCCCGTTGGCTACGCATTTATACAACGCTATGTCTGGTTTGCACCACCGTGAAGTGGGAATGGTGGGTGCTATTTTTTCGCATCCCAAAGTGATGTGCAGCCTGGTTGCGGACGGCATTCATGTGAGCTATCCCGCCATTCGTATTGCCAAACAAATAATGCAGGATCGTTTGTTCCTCATCACCGATACCGTTACTGAATCGGAAGGCGAGTATATACACAAATTCACCGGCGACAGGTATGCATTGCCCGATGGTACGCTTTCGGGGTCTGCACTCACCATGATGCAGGGCGTAAGCAATATGATACATCATGCCAACGTGCCTCTTGACGAGGCTTTGCGCATGGCCTCTACTTACCCGGCGAAATTGCTTACTGGTAAAAAACTTGGAAAAATTAAAAAGGGGTATGAAGCGCGCTTTGTGATCTTCGACAACGCGCTGAATATTCAGCAGGTTTATTGCTGAGCCAGGCCATTGCGGCGAATGATCAACTGGCGCACGGTCTCCACTTTGGGGTCAATTCCCATTCTGATGGTCTCAGGCGTGGGCATCACTTCAATGTCGGGAATTAAACCGCGGCCTTCTTTCACCAGGTCTTTGTCCATCACCAACCGGAAGCGCGGCAGGCGAAAACGTATTTTGGTGTTCGGCAGAATAACATCTGGAATCATCCAGGCAGAATTGCCATATGCACCGCCGCCCGTCTCTTCACCAACAATGGTCACATTTTTTTGTCCCTGCAACGCTTTGGCAAAAAGTGTGGTGGCGGAAAATGAATTTCCACCCGTAATGATATAAACATCACCCTTGAAGTGATGCTTTTTCCTGGGGTAGAAATAATGATCTTCGAAATAGGTGAAATGGTAGCGACCGTCTTTTTTCTTTTTTGTCACCGCCTGCATCATGGTCCAGTACAGCGGCTGCCACTTGATATACTTGCTGTATTTGCTGCGGCGATTATTGGTATATAAAGAATCGGCCAGCTTAAATTTCTTATCAGCAATATATCTCGTGAGCAAAGTGGAAAGTCCTGCATCGCCGCCGCCATTGGAGCGCACATCAATCACCAGGTGCCGGATATGATGCTTGTCCAATACCCTGAATGCTTTTCGGAAAAAAGGACGCAGCCTGTTGCCGCGCGAAAAAGTATTCAGCGTCATATACGCCGACGATAAGGTGGTATCTATCTGGATATTTCTGGCCCTGTTCAATACCTGCTCTTTCGGCTGATCGCGATCCTGCGTTCTGGTGGGGACGGGTATTTTTCCCGTGCTATCGGGTTTCGGAATATAGAGCGGCACCACTGTTTCTCTTTCCAATCCATCCATGCCTATATAATTCACGCGAATGGAGTCTTTCGGACCGAAAATGTTCTGATACAAATTGCCAAACGTGCCGCGATTGCTCAGCACCTGGTATTTGCCGTTGACGCTATTGCCATCCCAACTCAAAAAGTTCAATAAGGTATCGGAAACCTGTCTTACCGGCAGTCCGTCAATGCGCGTTACAACGGTGCCGCGGCGCAGAATGGAATCGCGGCGGTGCAGGTTGCTCGTCAGCACCAGGTGATCGGGATACACCCTGAAATTGAGCGGAAAAACTTTGATATTATCCGAAGTATCGATGTATTTGCGATAGCGGCTGGAATTTTTAACCGTGGTATGACCGCAGCGGATCTTGTTGGTAATGTAAGAAAGCAGGTACTTAAACTGGTTTTCAGTCATGGAATCGGTGATACGGCTATAGCCGTAGTCGAAATAATAATCCATGCTGTCTTTGGGGGTGAACCAGTATAAGCTGGGGTGAGATTCTTCCAGTACGGAACGGAAAATGGTAAAGTCGCGGCGCAGCTTTTCAGGCGGGTACTTCTTATCGGGCGACCATGACTGCCTGGATACGGAACAGCCTACACTGCACATTATCAACCACATAGCCACCAAATAGAAGGGTAACCTCATTGTCATGCAAACTGTTTAATCACGCGTTTTTCTTGAAAGCGTTCCATCCCTGCGCGGTCAGCTCGTGTGTATTTCCTCCCTTCGTAATGATCTTTCTGCCTTCCGATTCGTCTGTCATATAACCGATTACGCTTATCTGTTCATTTAAAACGAGTTTTTCGTAATCATGTTGTGAAATGGTAAACAGTAATTCGTAGTCCTCACCGCCGCTCAGCGCGCAGGCTGTCGGGTCTATTTCAAATTTAAACGCTGCCCGGCGCATTTCCTCGGCAATGGGAATCTTTTCTTCGTACAGCATACAGCCCAGGCGACTCTGTTCGCATATATGCAGCAGGTCTGAGCTCAGGCCATCACTTACATCAATCATGGCCGTGGGCAAAATCTCTTTTTCTGCCAGCCATTCCACCACATCCTTGCGGGGCTCGGGTTTTAACAGGCGGCCAATTACGTACGACTCGCCTTCGAGGTCGGGTTGCACCTGCGGACTTTCGAGAAATATTTTTTTCTCTCTTTCCAGGAAAAGCAAACCGATATAGGCAGCTCCCAGGTCGCCGGAGCAACAGATGAGGTCGCCCTTGCGGGCGGTACTTCTTTTCACAAATTTGTTGGGCGCCACTTCGCCAATAGCGGTTACGGATATAATGAAACCCTTTTGCGAAGAGCAGGTATCGCCGCCCACCAGGTCCACGCCATAGCGGGCGCAGGCGGCATACACGCCTTCGTAAAATTCTTCCAGGGCTTCCACGCTGAATCGATTGCTGAAGGCAATGCTCAAAGTGATCTGCGTGGGCTCGGCATTCATGGCGTAGATATCGCTCAGGTTTACCACCACGCTTTTATAACCTAAGTGCTTGAGCGGCGTGTACATAAGGTCGAAGTGAATACCTTCCACCAGCATATCGGTGGTGATGACCGTTTGCTTGCCAAAATGATCAATCACGGCGGCATCGTCGCCAACCCCCACCAGCGATGAAGCATTTTGCAGCTCAATATTTTTGGTAAGATGGTCGATCAGGCCAAATTCGCCCAGGTCGGCAATCTCTGTTCTTGATTCGCTCATGATATCTTTTTTTGATCGTTGATCCAAAGCAGCAGCTCATCATGAATCTTGCCATTGGTGGCTGCTATATGGGGCTGATAAGGAGAGTATTGGTTGCCTTTAAAATCGGTCACTTTTCCGCCCGCTTCTTCCACCATCAGGAATCCGGCGGCGCTATCCCAGGCGTTGAGTTTATGTTCATAAAACCCATCAAAACGACCGCAGGCCACCCAGCACAGATCGATGGCAGCAGAACCTAGCCTGCGCACCGCAATGCCGCGGCGTATAAAGCGGCCAAAGGCATCGAGCGGACCATTGGGCTGATCGAGATAAGTATAGGGAAAACCGGTTACCAGGCAGGCTTTGTCCACATCGTCTTGCGAGCTCACAAATATGGGCTCGCCGTTCAACGTGGCGCCTTTGCCGCGCTCGGCCAGGAAGAATTCTTTGAGAAATGGATTGTGTACAGCGCCGAGGATCATTTGTCCCTGGTATTCTACCCCGATAGACACGCAACATAATGGAATGCCATGCGCATAATTGATGGTGCCGTCTATGGGGTCGATGATCCATTTATAGTCGCTGTCCATTTTTATCTCACCCACTTCTTCGCTCAGTATAAAATGATCGGGAAATGATTCCTTAATGGTATCAATAATGGCTTTTTCCGAAGCATGATCGGCTTCGGTCACCAGGTTGTTGACGCCGGTCTTATTACTGATCTGCAGATTTTTACTGTTGAAATAGTGCAGCAGCACCTTTGCCCCAGCCTCAGTAGCATTGATCAAGGTTTCTTTAAGCATGCCGCAAAGATACTTGGCAAGTAGGAAAGAAAACTCTTAATTCGTGGCGGTATGGTCCTGTCTGTCATTATTGTAAGCTACAATGTAAAATACTTCCTGGAGCAATGCCTCTGCTCTGTGCAGCGGGCTATGGACGAAAATGTGGAAGTGTTTGTGGTTGATAATAACTCTACCGATGGTACGGTGACCTACCTGCGCGAACGCTTTCCTTTTGTGCAGTTTATCGTTAATGATGAAAATGTTGGATTCGCCAAAGCCAATAACCTGGCTTTGCAAAAGGCGAGGGGAAAGTATGTTTTGTTTCTAAACCCCGATACCATTATACCCGGCGATCTTTTCACACAGTGCTGCTCCTTTATGGACGCGCACGACGATGCCGGCGCTTTAGGGGTACGCATGATTGATGGCAGTGGAGAATTTCTTCCCGAAAGTAAACGCGGATTTCCATCGCCCTGGGTGGCATTTTGTAAAATGAGCGGGTTGACCAATCTTTTTCCGCGGTCAAAAACTTTTGCGAAGTATTATCTTGGGCACTTACCGGAAAAAGAGATAAACACCGTAGATGCACTTGCCGGCGCCTGCATGTTGGTTCGAAAAGAACTGTTGGACAAAATCGGTGGCTTTGATGAACAGTTTTTCATGTATGCAGAAGACATCGACCTAAGTTACCGCGTGCAGCAGGCGGGATATAAGAATTATTATTTTCCACAGACCACCATCATTCATTTCAAAGGGGAAAGTACGCGTAAGGACGCGCGTTACGTTCGCTTGTTTTACAAAGCAATGATTCAATTTGCAGAAAAACATTTCCGGAAAAAATCCACCATCGGCACTGCTTTGCTGAATGCAGCTATTAAAATGCGTGCGGGCGTTGCCTTATTAACCAGCAATAAACCGCAGGCAGCCAGAACGCAACACTATATTTTCCCGCATAATCTCGGCGACGAGAAAACGCTTGCGGCGATGCCGCCGCTCAGTTCCACCCATCCCACAGCAAAGAATTCCAGGATTATTGCCGAAGGCCCGGCATTTTCCTTTAAACAGGTTATTGAACAGCTGGAAAAAACGAGCGTGCAAGACCCCATATTCATCCATGGCGGAGGCACTCACAGCATGGTGAGCAGTGGTTCAAAAAATGAACCCGGAATTGCTTTAAGCTGGGTGTAGGGCCGACCATGGAATTTCAAAAGTTAATTGAAAGACAATCATAATTTTGGGACGGTAGCAAAACATAAACAATTCCTTCTAAACCCTTAATTTTGAATATGCCTGAAAAACGGGCTAAAATTGTCGGATGGCCCTAATTGATATTTCTTTACCCCGGTCTGTTGCCAAGGCATTGCGATTGCCTGCCAAATCGCCCCGCAGGCAGCAAATCAGGGTATTAAAAAAGCTGCTCAAAAAAGCGCGGTTTACCGAATTCGGCCAGCAGTACCGGTTCGATGAAATATTAATGAGCAAACATCCCGGTAAGAAGTTCCAGCAACTGGTCCCTACCTTCGATTACAACAAAATTTACGCTGCCTGGTGGCACAAGACCCTCGAAGGCAAACCCGACGTGTGCTGGCCTGGCAAAATAAAATACTTCGCACTCAGCTCGGGAACCTCCGAGTCGGCCAGCAAGTATATTCCCATTACCAGCGATCTGATGCGCGGCAACCGCATTGTTATGATCAAGCAGTTGCTTTCGCTGCGCACCTATCACGATATACCGGTAAAAAGTATCGGTAAGGGTTGGCTCATGCTCGGTGGCAGTACCGACCTGCAAAAAGGTCCGGGCTACTATGCCGGCGACCTCAGCGGTATTACCGCCAAGAAAATGCCTTTCTGGTTTACGCCTTTTTATAAACCCGGTAAAAAGATTGCACGTACGCGCGACTGGAACAGTAAAATTGAAGCGATCGTAGAAGATGCGCCCAACTGGGACATCGGTTTTGTGGTGGGCGTGCCGGCGTGGATACAGATGTGTATGGAAAAAATTATTGAGCGCTACAAGCTCAATACCATTCACGACATGTGGCCCAACCTGGCCTTCTTTGTGCATGGAGGCGTATCGTTTGAACCTTACAAACAGGGTTTCTGCAAACTCCTGGGCAAGCCGCTCACTTATATTGAAACATACCTGGCATCGGAAGGCTTTATTGCCTACCAGGACCGCCAGCATGCCAAAGGCATGAAGCTGGCGCTAAACGATCATATCTTCTTTGAATTTGTTCCTTTCAACGACCGAAACTTCGACGCAGACGGCAACCTGGTTGACAATCCCGAGACGCTTATGATTCATGAAGTGGAGGAAGGAAAGGACTATGCCATACTGCTTACCACCTCGGCGGGCGCATGGCGTTATCTTATTGGTGATACCATCAGGTTTGTGGATATGCAGCGCCATGAAATTATCATCACTGGCCGCACCAAACATTTCCTGAGCCTGGTAGGTGAACACCTGAGCGTTGACAATATGAACAAAGCGGTGAAACAGGTAAGTGAGGAATTGAAAATTGATATTCCTGAATTTACCGTTGCCGGTGTGCCGCATGGATTGTTTTTTGCCCATCAATGGTGGGTGGCCTGCGACGATAAAGTGGATGCAGACTTATTGCGTCAAAAAATTGATGAGCGCCTGAAAGCGTTGAACGATGATTACGCCGTTGAGCGCACCAGCGCTTTAAAAGATATTTACCTTGACATTTTACCCGAATCGAAATTCATGGACTTCATGCGCCTGAAAGGAAAGATTGGCGGTCAACATAAATTTCCAAGGGTAATGAAGGGAAAAATGTACGAAGACTGGCGGCGCTTCCTGGAAACCGGCAGCATTTGAAAGCCCGCATAATCTTTTAAATTGCAAGCAGCAATGCTCTAAGGAATACAGCATGTTGGAAGCCATATTAAGCGGGTTAACTCTTGGATGTATCCTTGCCCTATCTGTAGGGCCGGTAATTTTCACCATCATAAAACAAAGCCTGGTCAATGGACATACCGGTGGCTTCAGCTTCGTGGCGGGTGTGTGGATCAGCGACATCATACTGGTAATAATCAGCAATGCCTTCTCCGCCCTTGTTACTGGTTTGCTGGAATACAAAAACTGGATCGGTTATCTCGGCAGCATTTTCCTGGTAGCGATGGGCGTGTATTATCTATTCTTTAAGAAAGTGTCGCTGCGTGCCGATACCGAGGGTAACGTGGTGCGCTTCAGGAAGCGCGACATGCTGAAAATTTTCTCCGGCGGATTTTTTATCAATACACTTAACCCCAGCGTTTTTATTTTCTGGCTGGGCGCAGCCACAGCCTTTGCCAAATACAATATGAACCAGCGCATGTTGGTTTTTGCTGTATGTATAGTGATCAATATGGCCGCCGATATTTTAAAAGTATTGCTGGCCGGAAAACTCAGGAACCGTCTTACTTTGCACAATATTTCTGTCATCAATAAAGTGTCGGGACTTATACTCGCGGGCTTTGGACTGGCGCTTTTTTATGGCACATTCTTTTTGTCGGATAAAATTCAGTGATCTTAACAAATTGTTAGACGCATACATTACCCGCAGCACAGTATCTTGTCAGCGCATGAAGCCGATTCTACTATTGATATCATGTATAATTTTTGCCAACTTCGTTTATGCGCAAGAATCAGATTTTATTGTTTTAAAAAAGAAAAATAACCGTACGCTACGCACCTATTATCCCGGCGCTTTTATATCGGCTGAGACATATCTTGGATTTCCCATTAATGGATATATTATCGCTATTCGAAACGACTCCATCATCTGGCGACAAGAAGAATTGCGCCTCATGGAAGCCCGGGAAGGCATGGGCACCGTGGTAGATACCTTTCGCGTTACCATGGGCGTACTTTATACGCATATTGAAAAGTTCAATTACAAACGCATGTACACCTGGGGCGGCAAGAGGGGATTCTCCGGCGACTTGCTTCCCAAGCTGATGATGATTGGTGGTGTAGGGTTTACAGTACTTGAATTAGTGAATACAGCCTATCGCAGGGAATCGCTCAACGAAGGCAACAAACTGGAAGCAATGGGCGTGGCGCTCGGGGTCGCTACTACAGGATGGTTGATCAGTGAAAGGAAAGACCGCGCATTGAAAGTGGGGAAGAAATTTAACGTGGTGTACGTGAAGGCGAAGACGCTTTAATCAGATTGCTTTGTCCCTAACTTTTATTGTGCAGCAAGTTTGATCAAACTACCCACTCCGCGCCATAACTTACTCAATTCACATTCAAATTCCTTGTTCAAATTCAAATTCAATATTCCACAGGCTTAGTATATTGCGCCAAAGCATCGCATTATAATGGCGGTAAAAAAGAAAGGGTTGGGTCGCCGGGTTTGGACTTTTGTAAAGCGGCTCTTCCTCATCCTCTTTATTCTCCAGTTATTTTACATTTTTCTGCTCAAGTGGGTAGATCCGCCTGTTACGCTTACGCAGCTCGGAAGCTGGATTTCCGGCAACGGATTGCGACGCGATTATGTGGATATGGAAAAGATTTCTCCCAACGCCCGCCTGGCTATGATATGTGCCGAAGATCAGTTGTTTCCCGATCACAGCGGCTTCGACTGGCGCAGCATTCAAAAAGCGATGGAGTATAACCAGAAAAAGCCCAACCGCATCAAAGGAGCATCTACCATCAGTCAGCAGGTAGCCAAAAATGTATTTCTATGGCAAGGCAGGTCGTGGTTTCGTAAGGGATTGGAGGCGTACTTCACATTTATGATAGAGTTGATATGGGGGAAAAAGAGAATTCTGGAAGTTTATCTCAATGTTACTGAAATGGGGCCGGGCATTTTTGGTATAGAAAAAGCCGCACAGGTATATTTTAACCGGCCCGCATCAAAACTCACGCGACAACAGGCAGCGATGATAGCCTCCTGCATGCCCAACCCGCGCAAGTATACGGTAAAGCCTTTGTCGAAATATGTGGCCAACCGCTATCCCTGGGTGATGCAGCAAATGAATATACTGGAAAAAGATCCTGATATAAAAAAATTACTGAACTGAAAGGGTAAACCGACTGCTGTTTACCGAGGGATATCCCGGAATATAACTGCCCACACAAAAGCGCGCGACGTGTTTGCCCGGCTCGAATTGGAAAGGAATGGTGAATTCCAGTTGCTGGCACTCGTTCGTAATGTCCTGCACGACGGCTCCCGTATTGATCAACTCTTTAACGTCGCCATTTTCATATAAAGCGAGGTATATGGGCGTGCGCAGGTAAGGAGTTCGCTGGAAATAGGGCAGGTAATGCGGCGGCGAAGTGATAGTGGCGGCGATGCAAACAGCAGAACGCGACTGGGAAAGGATTTTTATTTTGGTAAAAAAGACTTTTGAAAAAGAAAAATAATTCGCGACGATGCTGCTGCGCGGATAATTCCAGCGCTGCCTGCGAAAAAAATGTCTGAAGTAGTCGTCAGTCTCCGGTACAGATAAATACGCAGGCTTGCCCAGCAACGAATCTTCCAGCGGCCAGAAATTATAATTGTTTCGGCGGTAAAATGGTGTGTTCAAAGAGAAAGCCGGCTCATGGGTATAAAACCAATACTTGGACGCACGCTGGTAGGTATTGAGAAAAACTACCGGGAGGCCTTTCGCTTCTTCGCGCAGCTCCTGCGTCCATTCTTTATTGCCGTGCATTTCATCTTTACTGATCCACGATGCCGGCGGCACGTCAATCATCATATACACTCTTAGCGCCAGCGCGATAGCAAGGGTAAAAGGAACGCTCTTAAACAACCATCTTCTGAAGCGAATATCCTGCACCAGGTATTGATGGCTCAATACAATCAGCGAAATAAGTGCAGGCACTGTCCAGTTGGCTTCCACGCGGCCTTTAAAGGTGCTTAGCAAAAAGGTGATATAGAAACCGATAAGCGAAAACCGCAGCGCTCTTTCCAGTGGCGAGACGGTCTTATATTTCAAAGCAGCCCATATCAACAGCCATCCTGCAACAGGGCCTGCAATTGCCAGCTGTCCCGCCACATATTCGAAGGTATAATCCGGCTTATAGTGCGCCGCATTCCTTTCAAAGAGATGATACGATACGGATGGAAATCCATTGTTGTATTGCCATATCAGATGTGGCATAAACAACAAGAGGCCGATAATGGCCGCCAGGTATGCCTGGTACCTGGTAAACAATTTCCAGTTGCTCGCCAGCGTAAATAAAATGATCAGCACGCCATGATACTTACTGTACAGCATAAGCGCCATGCAGATACCCAGCAGCAGGGTGTTGCCCCAATTCATTTTTTCCAAAAAGCGCTGGTAAATCCAGAAAAAGGCGGCGGTAAAAAACAGCAGTGGTATATCGGGCACTGCAATCATTCCACCCAAATGGGCAATGCCTACTGATACGGCGATGGCGTAGAAGACCAGCGGGTTTTTTTTGCCGGTGAGTTCTTCAATAATAAAAATGGTAGCAGTATTCAGTAAAATGATGAAAAGTCTGACGCCCAATTCGTTTGCAAAGATGGAATAACCCGCGCCGATCAGCAGAGCAATCATGGGGGGGTGGTCGAAGTAGCCCCAGTCGGGGTAACGCGAATAGATCCAGTAGTAAGCTTCATCGTCGAAAAGCTCGGTACTGCCCGCCTGGATAAGGTTTATCAGTAGCCAGGCCGAATAGAAAAGGACCCGGTGGTACTTTTGAAATACATTGCCCATGCCAATACTAATAAGTATGGTTAATCTATTTTCTCAACAATTTGTCTGTTGCTTCTATCGCCTGTTGCAATCTTTCTTCCTCGCTGCCCGAAATTTCCATCCATGGCACGGATTGATTTACTAAAATGTCGTGGTACATGCGATACAACTTCTGCCGGTTTTCGATGTCGGGGTATTCGCGCAGGCCATCCTGCACCCAGGGCAGGTCGATATTGCACAGAAAGTAAAAATCGTACCTCCGCTCGGCGATGCAGTCGAGTATCCATTGGTGACAATTACCATACACGAACTCGCACCACACTTTCATCACATACATATCGGTGTCAATGAAAAGCGCTGGTCCCTGCGCGCGCGACAGGTATTCTTCTTCCAGCGCTACCTGGCCTTTGGCAATCGTTAGCAGGTTATCGTAACTATAATTGGTTCCGTGTTGTAACAGGTATTGCCGCGCATATTCGGGCACCCAGCTCACGCCATAATGAGCGGCCAGTTGCTGGCACAGGGTGCTCTTGCCGGTTGACTCAGGTCCTATGACGACCACTTTTTTCATAAGGTATTTAAAGCGTGGGCTTCCTTTGAATATTTCCTGGCGCGGCGCTTCCATTCAGCTAATCCAAATATTGCCATCACTAAAAGAATACCATAAAAAACACTGGTCAGCACCAGGTGCTTCACAAAATATAAAGGAATGGAAGCAAAATTTGTTGCAATCCACCAATACCAACTTTCCACTTTCTTTTTGGCCATCAGCCACATGCCGGTAAAAGCGGTAGCCGTAGCAAAGGAATCACCGAAGGGGATAGCGCCCTCGTAAAACGAATTGCGCGCAAAGGTGAGGGCTATAAAAAAAGAGACAAAGAAAATTCCAAAAAATACCAATTGCTGCCGCCACTCCTTGCGCGACGACCAGGTGACCCTTACCACAGGCTGGTGCTGATCATTTCTGCGGGCCCACAATATCCAGCCGTAAATACTCATGTAAGTGTAATAAAGGTTCACTACGGCTTCGCCAAGCAACTGGTATTTATAGCTGAGGTATATATACAATGTAGTGCTGACCAGCCCTACCGGGTATACAAGTATGTTTTCGACACGACTAAACATTACGCTGGCAATGCCTGCCACCACAGCTACCAGTTCCTGCCAGCTGAAATTGTTGATGCCCTGTTTAAGAAGACTGTAAAATTCGTCTAAACTCATAACCGGGTGCAAGATAGTTCCGATATTTTTGCCGAAACTATAATCACTTGAATTTTTATAAAGGAAAAACAGTTTGGATTACCGGCGCCAGCTCAGGAATAGGTGAGGCGCTTACTTACGCGCTAGCCAGTCGTGGCGCCAGGATTATTATTTCAGCCCGTCGCATAGAAGAACTTCAGCGGGTACAACAGCAGGCCTCACCCGCCAATGTGCACATACTTCCGCTCGACCTGGAAGCTACCGCCAGTTTCCCCGCAGCTGTTGGCGAAGCCATCAAAGCCTTTGGGCAGATTGATATCATGATTCATAATGGGGGCATCAGCCATCGCGGTCTGGTAAAAGACACCCTGCCCGAGGTGCAAAGGCGCGTGATGGAAATAGATTATTTCAGCAATATGGAGCTTACCCGCCTGTTGCTGCCCCATTTCCTGGAGCGCAGGAGCGGCCATTTTGTGGCCATCAGCAGCGTAATGGGTAAAATTGGTACGCCCATGCGCTCGGCGTATGCCGCGGCCAAGCACGCTTTGCATGGATACTTCGATTGCCTGCGTGCCGAAGTGTGGCGCGATAATATACAGGTAACTTTAATTACGCCGGGGTATATACGAACCAATGTGTCGTTTAACGCGGTAACTGCCTCTGGTGAAAAGCTGAATGAAATGAGCAAAGACATTGGCCGCGGGTACCCGGCCGATAAAACGGCCTTGCAAATATTGCGCGCCATTGAAAAGGGTAAGAAAGAAAAGTATGTCGGAAAGAGTTTTTCCAAAGAATGGATGGCGATCCACCTGATGCGGTTGTTTCCATCCATTGCGTTCAACGTGTTTAAGAAGGCGGTGCCTCAATAGGCTGCTTATTCAGGAATGCTTTTGCAGGAATGAAATTTTACACATTATTGGAGCGGCCTTCGCAGAGATCCTTCAGGTTTTTCAACCCCTGAACGAATTGTTTTTCAAGCTGTTTATTCAACATTGGTCCCATAAGACGTGCGATGGGATAAGGCAGCTCGCCGCTGTTTTGCCAGGTTACCTTGGTTTCGCCAGTGCCCCATTCTTCAAAATGCCAGTCGTCGTTGGCAGACGATTTCCAGGGCTTTATGAAGTCGAGGTAAAAATGAACATGTCGTTTGTCGATTTTTCGGAGGGTTAGGCTGCCGGCTCCTATTTTTTTACCCTCCCAGCTGTACTTATGTCCTACGGTTTTTGGCGTGCCGGTAATTTCGCTGTCGCCATCCGTTGCCATCTTTTGCCAGGGATTCCATTCCTGGTAGTAGTTGAGGTCGGCCACCTTGTCCATGACGAAGTCAACCGGCCTGGCGATGATAATCCTTTTTTCAATATGATACCGGCCGGGCATGAATAACGCCACGATCAGTATGATCACAATCACTGCAATGATGCCGCCAATGATGTAAAGAATTACCATCCAGGCAATTTTTTCGGTACAATTCCAAAATAAAAAATCCGAATTCCGAATATAAAGCATTCGAATTTCGGATTTTTCTTTCCTGCTTTGTATTTATTTTTCGAGCGGTAGGGTTCTTATTCAGCTTCGGCCACTACTTCTCTTACTTCAGGAATCATTCTTTTCATCATACCCTCGATGCCCGCTTTCAGCGTGATCATCGAAGAGGGACAACCACTGCAGCTTCCCTGCAGCATCAGGTTTACCACGCCGTCTTCGTAGCTTTTGAACTGGATAGCGCCACCATCCATTTCAACGGCGGGCTTTACATAGTTTTCCAGTAATTCCTTAATTCTCTTTACAACATCGTCGTCATCGGCTGATACCAGGTTGCTGCTCTCGGGTTTGATGGTAGCTACCTCGTCTTCATTGATCACCACTTTGCCTTCTTCGAGGTATTCTTTCAAAAACTGGCGTATAGTTGGAATTACATCATTCCATTCTGTTTCGGGAGTTTTTGTAAGCGTCACAAAATTACTGGCAATAAATACTGATCTGATAAAGGGAAAACCAAACAATTCCGTGGCCAAAGGAGAAGGCTTTGCAGCTTCAACATCAGGGAAATCGATGCTCTTACCCGGGTACAAAAGCTTATTCGCCACAAACTTCATCGTTTCCGGGTTGGGCGTCATTTCGGTATAGATGCTGATGACAGGATTTCCTGTTTTTATCATGGTGCAAAATTTAAGAGTACAAAAATAACAAAGTGTACCAGTAAATGGTTTTGAATTTGAAAAAAGCTTTACGGCTGACTATCAATGATTGCAGTCGTCGGAGTGAGCATGATTATGCACACGGCAAGCCCTGTAGTTCATTACGTGCGCAATAATAATCAGTGCCACTGCCACAGGCAAAAACCAAAGCTGGTACTGGTGCCAAACCTGTTTTAGTAATAGAAAAACTATGCCCGACAGAAAAATAAACATGGGCACGAGGCTATGATGGTGTTTTTTGAAGCCATGCCACATAGACCAGGAACCAATGGCAAAGGCCAGGAAGATCATACCGTACTCAAAAGCCACATTATCAATGATATCGACCCCAAAAACGGGGAGGCTCGTGGCTATCAGCGGCAGCACGGCGCAGTGAATGGCACAGGCTACAGAGGCACTCACTCCCAACGCATCCCAATTGATTCGCAAATTCATGGCGCGAAGATAAAGCAAACATGCAACTTTGTTGCAAATTTCTTGTCCTGGTAGCATGTCGCGGTCTATGGCGCGTTTTGCGCAGCTCATACCCCATTAATCTTAACCTCGCCCCGGTATGGCGTATCTTTGTGACTCGAATTTTGAGAAATGAGTAAGAAAGTAGTATTCTATATTGTATTCTTCACCGTGTTGGTCATAGGCTTCTATTTTGCGATGACCCAGGTTATCCCTGAATTTAGAACGGTTAAACTGCCCATTTTGAGCTACGTGCAGCCCTTCCGCTTTGTGAACCAGGACGGTCAGTATGTGACCAACGATGACCTGGCCGGCAAGGTGTATGTGACCGAATTTTTCTTTACCACCTGCAAAAGCATATGCCCCATTATGAACACCAATATGCAGGATGTGTATAAGGAATTTAAAGACGAACCCGATTTCTTGATTTTATCGCATACCTGCGACCCTGACAATGATTCGGTGCCACAATTAAAAAAATATGCTGACTCGCTGCAGGTAAATACCGAGAAATGGATATTCGTTACCGGGCCCAAAGACAGCCTGTACCTGGCCGCCCGCAACAGTTACCTGCTCGACGATTCGGAAAACAACCTTCAGAATATTAACGACCAGTTCTTGCACACCCAATTCTTTGCGCTGGTGGATAAGAAAGGACAGGTAAGAAAAATTGTAGATGGACTGAAGAAAGATGAGCTGCAGGACCTGATCAGGTATATCGGTGTATTATTAAAGGAAGAATAATGGAATCACGCGTTGACTATATTTTAAAACAAAACCAGTTAAGCGTAACCGGTAGTAGAAAGAAGATCCTGGAATTGTTCCTGTCCAGCGAAGGCGCCCTGGCGCATAGTGACATTGAAAAAAAGACCGGCTCCAGCTTCGACCGCGTCACTATATACCGCACGCTGCATACTTTCCTGGAAAAGGGAATTATTCATAACATACCCACTGCCGACAATTCAGTGCTGTATGCACTGTGCCAGGACAATTGCTCGGAAGGTCACCACCACGACAATCACGTTCACTTTGTATGCAGTGCCTGCGGCAACACTACTTGCCTGGCCGACGTAACCGTGCCGGCGGTGCAGCTGCCTTCAGGTTTTATTCCTGAGAATTATCAAATGGTGGTGACGGGTCTTTGCAAATCCTGCCAATAGAATTTTTCAGAAACGTTTTTGCTTTTTTTAACTTTTGTCAAATAGCGGTTTACGATAGCCGAGAAACTTATACAGGTTGTTGTCGTGCCTGATTTCAATACTTGGTGTAAAAAACAAAGCCCCGATGTAGAAACACCGGGACTTTTGGTTAAGGCTCTGATTAGTAGCTATTTTAAAACAGCGAGCGATGATGCTGTGCTGTTACTTTTTTAAGTGTCTGACAAATATAATTAATACCACTAATAAACATCATACCACGAACTGGGTATTTTTTTTCCGTCTATTGATGCCCGTTTAGTGCATCCATTTCCTGCTTCACAAAATCCATTAATTGCTTAATGTAGTTGGGAGAAAAATCAAACACAAGTCCTGCCGCTTTGTACAATTCCGGAAGCGTTTTTGTACCTCCTAATTGTAATGACATCATGTAGTTCTTCAATGCTGCATCCTTATCTTGTTTAAATTGCTTCCACAACCCGATAGCGCCTAACTGCGCAATGCCGTATTCTATGTAATACAAGGGAACTTCAAACAAGTGTAACTGTCTTTGCCAACCGTATTTTCTGTATTCTTCCAGGCTCGTAAAATCAACAACTCCTGATGAAAATTCATTGATTATTGTCATCCATGCGTCCGCTCTTTCGTCCAGGCTATGGTTTGGATTTTCATAAACCCAATGTTGAAATTTGTCAATCGTCGCGATCCACGGAAATATGGTGATCACTCTTTCCAGCTGATGCTCTTTCGCGCGACGAAGATCTTCGGGATTATCAAAAAAAACGTGCCATGCATCCATGCTGAAAAGTTCCATGGCCATGCTGGCCACTTCTGCAATTTCCATGGGGTACTCTTTGAAGGCAGTGAGCTCGAGCGGGTGCGCCAGGAACGAATGCACTGCATGACCACCTTCATGTACCATGGTGGTAACGTCGCTCATTTGTCCGGCGGCATTCATAAAAATAAACGGCGCTCCTGTTTCTGCGAGCGGGCAATTATATCCGCCGGGCGCTTTTCCTTTGCGGCTGTCGAGATCAAGACGGTTCATCTCGTTCATCTTGCGCAGGCAGGCGGCAAAGAAGGGATGCGTTTCTTCAAAACACCGAATGCTTTTCTCCAGCAATTCTTTTCCTGTCTTGAAAGGATTCAGCGGTGTAACGCCTTCCGGCTCCGCATCCAGGTCCCAGGGACGCAGCGGGTCAACTCCTAACTTCTTCTTTTTCTTCTCATTAATCGTATTCACCAGCGGTATTACGTGCTGCTTCACCGCCTCGTGAAACTGGAAACAGTCTTCTTTGGTATAGTCAAAACGTCCAAGCTCCTTGAACTTATAATCGCGGTAATTGGAAAAGCCGGCATTCAGTGCTACCTGGTGACGCTTTTGTACCAGCGTGGTAAACAGCTCATTCAGCGCGTCTTTGTCTTGCAGACGACGGTCATTTATTTTACGATAAACTTCTTCGCGTAATCTCCTGTCGGGATTTTCCAAAAACTTGCTGGCCTGCTGCAGCGTATATTCCTTGCCGTTTATTTCAACGGTCATTTTACCGGCAATTTGCCCGTATTGTTGTTGCAACACGCCCAATTCGGAGAGTAAAGGAATATTTTCCTCCCTGAAAAGTTCAATACTCTTCCTCACGCTGCGCAGGTAGGTATAATACTTTTCCTGGTCAAGCTGAGCGGTTACGGGGTTTTCTACCAACTTTCGGTTAAGCTTATCCGCATAGGGCTGAATTTTGGGTTGAATTTCTGTGACGAAGAACACAAATGCCTGTTCCAGCTCCTTATTCTCGGTGTCGCAGGTCATGCGAATCTGTCGCCAGCAGGCATCTTCGCTCACTACTGCTTCCAGCTCGCTCATATCGCGCAGCCATTTTTCCATTTCTTCGACGGTATTGACTGGTCTTTCGAGCAATTCTTTAAAAAAAGGCTCGAGTTTTTCCCAGGTGGTCACCGTAAAATCCTCAGGTAAGTAATGCCGTGGCAACTTTTGTATATCCGCAGTCATCATAATCGTCTTTTTTAAAACAGCTACCGGTCCTGTTACAATTCCTCAATTTGAGCAATTGATACACAGAACCGGTATGAATATGTGGAATTATTTTTTCTTGGCCGACTTCTTCGTGGCAGCCTTTTTCTTGGCGGGAGTTTCTTTTTTGCTTTCGGTTTTGGCAGCGGCTTTCTTTTTGGGCGCTGCTTTTTTCTCCTCGCTTTCTTTTTTGGTTGTTTTGGCGGGGGCGGCTTTTTCAGCTTTTTTGGCGGGTTCTTTAGCTTTCTCTTTTACTTCTTTTGTTTCTTTCGCCGGTTTTTCAGCCTTTTTCGATTCGGTGGTTGCCGCTTTCTTTTCTATTGGCTTAGCTTCTTCCGCTACGGGTTCGGGTTGCGGTTGTTCTTCTTCTTCCGGTTCTCTCAGTTTAATATCGATGTTGTTAGCCTTGAGCACGCTGAACCATTTCACCATTTTCTTCATATCGCTCGCATACACCCTTTCAAAATCCATTTCGGGGTACACGGTCTCGAAGTATTTTCTCAGAGCGCCGTTATCCTTTTCATCGGGTAGCTTGGCCGAGCTGGCTTCCATTGCCTTGAATACTTCTACCAGGTTTACATTTTCACGCGTAGTATATACTTCAATGCTTTCGAGGTGAGAGAAATTATGAATACGACTCGATACAAACCTGGTGCTCTTATCGTCCAGCGATCTTACAATAGCTCCATCGCTTTTGCTGCTTACTAATTCGTAAAGCCCTGGCAAACCCGTTACCGAAATGATTTTTTCATATTCCATAATGATGCTGTGTATTTAAAGGGACATGCAAGATAAAGTGAAAATGGCAAACCGTGTTCCAAAAATTGGGGGGCTGGTTTCACGCGGCGGCGCACACAAGCCGCTCCCTTGAGTGGGTAAACCTCAAAATTTACCCCACCCACCCCGCATGTTTTTCATGAGCACGGCATCAAATTCTTTGCACCCAATACGAATACAATGAAAAAAACCATTCTCATAATCGCCATTGCGCTCTTTGGCGTAGTAGGCGTACGCGCCCAGGGACCGGGACCGCAACGCAGTCCCGAAGAAAGGGCAAAAGAAACCATTGAACGCCTGGCCGATCTGAAACTGGATAAAGACCAGGCTGAAAAGGCAACAGCAGTATTTAAGGAATTCTATGAAGCGCGCCAGAAAATGACGGAGGAAATGAGGGCCGGCGGTAATCCCCCCGACCGTGAGCAAATGCGCGAGAAAACGGAGAAAATGAATGCCGACCGCGACGAAAAGCTCAAAAAGATCTTTAACGAACAGCAGTATAAGAAATGGAAGGAAGAAATTGAACCCAACATGCGACCTCAGCGTAGAGGTGGTAACTAAGTTCTTTACAAACACATGCGTGTTGGTATATCCCCCGGCAGTGCGACTAAAGCCGGGGTTTTTTATTGCCTGTGCGGCCCATTTGCCCAGCCCTAACTTTCTCTTTTCATATCGCCATGCTGGCTGCCCTGCTGGTGCATTTTTAACAGGCCAAAGTCGCTTCCAGCTTTTCGGACTTCACGGGTTTCATCAGGTAGTCGATACTGTTATGTTCAAAAGCCTCCTGCCAATATTCATCATACGCGGTGGTAAAAACCGATTTGATAAGCGGATCAGCTAAAATGACTCGGGCCTGCCATGGGAAAACTACGAGACCATTTTTAGCGTCAACCTCGGTCCCATTGACTTGCCGGACATCCAGATGCGGATGTCCCCACTCTTAGTCAGGGAATTGCGACTTGTCGATATTCGGGATTATGCGCAGCGCATTCTTATAGTATATCTTCTTCAGAATATTGTCGGGCAGGCCCATGCCGTACATTGCCCAAAAGGCGTGGTATTTTTTGTGATAAGGAAAATATTCGTCTTCGGTTTCCAGCACGCGGAAATAAGTGGCATATTCGCTCGGCACCCAGCTGTCTTTACCAAACAGAATTCTGTCCTGGTATTTCTCAAAAAACTTACGCGCGTTTCTTGGCTGGCGGCCCAGTTCGGCGATTATGGCGCCGAATTCTACCACAACATTCGGCATATCATCCAGGAGTTGGCCCAGTTTACCGAGATCGTTGGGAAACCAACCGAAATGTGCGGCAATGAAAGTGGTTTTGGGATGTTTCTTAAACAGGCGGTGCTGTTCTTCGATCAGCGTTTCAAAAGGCACCGGGTTGTCGGGACCGCGTTTGCGGCCGGGGTGGGTCACCAGCTCCAGCCAACGCTCATTGTTTTCGTCTACCGGATCCCAAAAAGGTTTGGGGTCGGCAGTATGGATGAGTACCGGTATCTTCAATTCGGCGCATTTTGCCCAAATCGGATCGAGGCGGGGATCGTCAACAGGCACGCGTTTTCCATCGGTATCGCGCACAGAAAAGCCAAGGTTTTTGAAAATCTTAAGCCCGTTGGCTCCATTCTTTACATCTTCTTCCAGGGCCTTTGCTGCCTTCTCACCCCAGCCCGGTTCGCCCACGCCGCGAAAATCAACGTTGGCAAATACAATAAATCGATTGGGAGAGGTGGATTTAATATTGTCAATCTTACTCTTCAGGTTTTGACCGCTGCCACCGCTCAGGTTCACTAACACCTTCATATTCAGCTTGTCCATTTCCTGCAGCAGCTTTTGCAGGTTGCCGGCCGACATATTGTTCTGGTGATTGTGCACATCGATAAATGGAAACCTGGCGCGCGTGAGAGGGTGTTCCGGCACCACGAGGGTGGACTTGGGGTTGTAAGCTTCGAAATCCATTTTTTGCGTGGGCTGGTTCGATTGTCCCTGGCCCTGCGCAGTAAGCAGTATGAACAGGCAGAACGCTGATAGAATAAGTTTTGTCATATTGGTATATTGTATTAGCGGAAGATAACCCATGTTTGACGTTCACGCACGACCAACTTGGCGGGCGGCAGCATAAATTTCTATTCGCCTGGGGAAGCCGCTCCTATCTCAGCCAGCACCGTATCGATATTCCTGCTCAGGGTTTCGTAGTCGGTATAACCCCTGGCCAGCAGCCAATACTTCGATTCACTAACCTGCATCAATACTGTGGGGAAACCGGTTACCTGCAAGTGGCGGCATGCTGCGAATTCGTAATGAGCCTTATCCTTATAAGCCTCCTGTTTCAGCTTCGCATAGAATTGCTCGGCTGGTATATTGTATTTTTCCAACAAGTGCCGGTAGGCCTCATCATCACACAAATCCCTGCCTTCATATTTCAAGGCATATTGCAGGTCGGAGGCAAAGGCCACTTGCAGATCGGGATAGTATTCTTTAAAAATACAAAGGGCTATAGCGGGTTTTTCGGAATCGGGGAACCAATCGCTTTTATCGGGGTTAAAAATGTGCCACAGGAAATCATCGCCAAATTTTATTCCTGTCCGTTCTTCCACCACTTTATAAGCTTGTTGAATATAACCAGCCATGGCACTGATATGCTTCGGCTGATCAGAAATGATCATTCCTCCCGACAACACTTCAAAGGATAGTTTGGAAGCATATTGTTCCGCAATTTTTTTCATAACCGGGCTGAAACCATAACACCATCCACAGTAAGCATCATAGCAATAAACAAGTAAGGGCATGTAGTGAATTTATGTATAGAATGTTGGTAAAACAGTATGAAAGGCATAAAGTTCGTTGCCGGCAATGCTACGGTCCTCATGCCTGTATTGTCAAACACCAAAAATACAGCTATGCAGGTTCTTACTCCCTTGCCGACAGATCCTGGCACCTATAAAGCAAAGATTGAAGTGAGCAGGAATTGATGAGGAAAAAAGAAGCGGGAAGGGTGAAGTTGAACTCACATTTCCCGCTTCGGATTTCAGAGGTATCGCTTTAGATCTGCATTATTAATTTCCTCTTCCGCCACGCCCGCCTTCACTGCGCGAAGGTCTGTTACCACCACCTCCGCCGCCGCGCTGAACACCACCGCTATTGCGCGGGGCATCATCACGACGAACCGATTCACGAACCGGGGGACGGCTTGAACCCGACCTTTGCACCTGTGGCTGCCTGTTGGCACCAACGTTTTCATTTCTTCTTACCTCAGGTCTTTCTACGCGGCGCTCGGGCTGCCGGGTGGCAGGAGCCTGGTATTCGCGTTGCGGAGCGCGACGAATAGTTGAGGGCTGACCGTTGTTCTGGGGACGCTCAACCTGCGGGCGATTGCCCGAATTATTGTTCTGGCGTTCAAACTGACGCGGAACGCCATTGTTATTGCCGTTGTTCTGTTGGCCGGGCTGACGCACGGTGCCTTCCTGCGCCAACTGGCGGCGCGCACGCTCGGTGCCATTATTATCCTGCTGTCCAAACTGGCGACGCACGCGTTCGGGGCTGCCATTGTTATTTTGCTGGCCAAATTGCCTTGCAGGACGAGCTTCATTGCGGTCACTATTTTGTCCAAACTGCCGGGGCGTACGGCCCTCATTTGATCCGGGCTGATTATTAGTATTGCCATTCTGCAATTGTTCCTGGCGTCTTCCGAGACCCGGCCGGCCCATACCATCGGTTTGGTTATTGTTACCATTGTTTCTCCACTGGCGCGAAGGTTGTTGATTGTTACCTTCACTGTTGCGGCGGAAGCCACCATTCATATTACCCACCCGATCGCTGTTGTTTCCATTACGCTCGAATTGTCTCGAAGGTCTTCCATTTTCACCACGAACACCCGAAGGTGAACCACCGCGCACGTCGCTGGAGTTGCGGTTGATACCATTTCTGTTGAAACGGTTGTTGTTGTCAAAGCGATTGTTGCTCGCGAAATTGCCGCGACCGTTATAAGTATTTGCAGGGCGTACATGACGCTGGTTATCGCGGGTAACCACCACATCGCGCCTTACGTTATAGATATTATTGGTGTAGTTGATGTTGGTAATATTGATGTTCACGTTCCTGGTGCGGTTAACGGCATACCAGCCACCGCCATATGTGTAAGGCGAATAGCAGAATGGGGGACGATACACGCGCGGACCCCACCATCCGCCCCAACCCCAGTATGTCCAGGGACGATAGCTGCCTACTCCAAAGCTCACATGGAACCAGCCGGTGCTGAACCCAACATGCAAGCCCCAGCCAAACCACGGATTATAGCGTACGCCATAACCCCAGGTGCAAGGACGCGGATAGTAATAGCGGCCATACCAGGGACGATAGTAGTAACCTGTACCATATACCACGGTAGGACCATAGATGTATGTGTTCAGGTAACCCGGTGTATAACCAACCCACACATAATCTGGAGTATAATCATAGATGTACACATACTTCATGTAGTAAACAGGATAACGCGGAGGTATCAACGAAACCACATGAGGTCTTACCACGGCTACCACCCAGGGGCCGGTAGCATAATTCGATTCAAACCAGATTCCATCATTCACCGCATAGTACCTTCCGCGCCAGCGAATGACGGATGCAGGCGTGTTGATGGCGTAATAGAGATCGGTACCATCAATCAGTTCAAAACGCGGATCGCCGTCGTAAACGATGTCTGCGTTGGCCTTGTTTCTGTCGACCTTAGCAGTCTGCGGCACCTGCGCTTCTTTCACTGCATCTTCAGCCTGCACGGTACCCGCCACACTCGCCAGCACATTATCCTTCGGTGAACCAGCGGGAATTTTGGCAAAATCTGCAGGCAATTTGTCGGCAGCAATGTACTGCCAGTTGCCGCTCAATGTTTTTGAACGATACCAGCGGCCCGAGATCAGCACATAGTATTGCTGCTCGTTGATGTCCATAAAGATATCGTCGTCGCTATTACTGACGTACAAAAGCCCGGTGCCATTGACTGCGGCGAAGTTGGGTTCGCCTTTTGTCTGAATCAACTCAGCTGGCTCGGTGCTTACGATGATGTTGTAAATGGTATTGGCGTCTTTTTCCTGCGCTTCATTTTCCTTATTCGCTTCGTTTACTGCCTGCGCCACTTTTTGAAGGTTGGAAGGAACATTAGTGGTAAGCGTATAGTTCCCTTTTACCGATGTAGCCGTGTACCAATGTTTGCCGCCATAGAGATAATAGCGTCCGTCATTGTTTTTTACAATAGCAAATGGAGTATTTACCACAGCCTCAACGCCCCAATCGGGGTTTTGCTGAAAGCGGGGTTCGCCATCAATCAACACCAGAATGGAAGGTGTACTGGCATATATTACTTTCGGGGGAGCATTATTGATTTGCTTCGCCAGTTCATGTTCCTTCTGACTCAATTCCATGGAAGCCTGCAGCTCCGACTGTGAAAAGGCGAGGTTCCAACCCGGCGCTTGCTTTTCCAAGGCCACCGCTATGGTCTCCAGGTCCTCATCTTTATACTCACCAGGCAGTTTGATGTCGGTGATATAAATGCTCTGCACCTGCACCTGGTTGCCGGTGGTGACGGTAGTGGCGTCTAGCCAGGCTACGCCAAAAACGGGATCGCCCTTACCGCTTTCGGTAACAGATATAGCCGCGCGGGCTTTTAATTTATTATCGGAAAAAGATTCTGGTTGCCACTCGTAAAGCTTAATTACGGAGCCATTGGCAGCGGTCGTCGTTTTAGGCCAGCCATTCTGCGCATGTGCTGTTTGTTGCAGCCCCAGCAGGGTGCCGCACAATATGCCTAAAAAGGTAAAGATCTTCATACCGGGTAATTTGTGTTTTGCGGAATACGCCCATTGAAGAGCGTTGTCCAGATTAAATTACAAGAGTTAGACGACGCTTTATGTTAGCGGGTTGTAAAAGGATAGGGGGCGCAGGCAAAAGTTGGGAAACTGTTAGCAATTCCCGGGGAATAAAGTGGAAGGGGTGTTAATTTTTGCCGAGCCATTAAACCCTTCTAATGCGCTTTTAATGCGCTTCTAACCAGTTGTCGCCCTCTCCGATCTCGGCTTCTACCGGCACGCCATTCGGCAAAGGCAAAGCAGTACGCATGCATTCGAGAATGATCGGTTTGATGGTTTCCACTTCTTCCCTCAACGCATCAAACACCAATTCGTCATGCACCTGCAAAATCATTTTCGACTTCACCTTATGTTTTTTGAAGGCCTGGTGAATTTTAATCATCGCCAGCTTGATCATATCGGCGGCTGTGCCCTGGATGGGGGAATTGATGGCGTTGCGTTCGGCAAAACCGCGAACGGTGAAGTTGCCTGAATTGATATCGCGCAGCCAGCGCTTGCGGCCCATCAGCGTTTGCACATAGCCATTCTCGCGGGCAAAGTTGATAGTGTCGTCCATGTACTTCTGGATGCCGGAGAATTGCTGCTTATAGTTGTCGATGATTTGCTTTGCTTCGGTGCGACTGATACCAAGATTATCGGCGAGGCCAAAGGCTCCCTGGCCGTAGATGATGCCGAAGTTTACGCTCTTGGCCTTATAGCGCATTTCCTTGGTCACGTCTTTTTCATCCACCCCATACACTTTGGCGGCGGTAGCGGTATGAATGTCTTTATTTTTCTTAAACGCATCGCACATGGCGGGGTCGCCGCTGATGGCCGCCACAATGCGCAGCTCAATTTGCGAGTAGTCGGCTGATAAAAGAATGTGCTTTTCGTCGCGGGGAATAAATGCCTTCCTGATTTCGCGGCCACGCTCCGTGCGCACAGGTATGTTTTGCAGGTTGGGATTATTGCTCGCCAGGCGGCCGGTTACTGCTACAGCCTGCGCATAAGAAGTGTGCACGCGCCCTGTTTTGCGGTTCACCATCGTGGGCAAAGCATCCACATAGGTTGATTTCAGCTTCGTAAGCTCGCGAAATGCAAGAATATCTTCCACAATTTTGTTCTGATGCGAAAGCTTCAACAGCACATCTTCACCCGTGGCGTATTGACCAGTCTTGGTTTTCTTAGCCTTCGGATCCAGCTGCAGTTTTTCAAATAACACCTCACCCAGTTGACGTGGTGAGGCCAGGTTGAAACGCACACCGGCTTGCTCATACACGCGCTCTTCGGCCTGCTTTGCCTGTTGCTCCAGCTCTTTGGAATATTCCTGCAAAAATTTGGTGTCAATTCTTACGCCTTCATATTCCATTTCCATCAGCACCTTGGTGAGCGGGTTTTCTACTTCGTTGAAAACCTTTTCTACATCGCGCGACCTCAGCAACGGCACAAAAACCTGTTTCAGTTGAAGGGTTATATCAGCATCTTCGGCGGCGTAGTCGGTAATTTTTTCGATTGGCACGTCGCGCATGCTCAGCTGGTTCTTTCCTTTCTTGCCAATCAGTTCGTCGATGTGCACGGGTTCATAGCCCAGGAATCTCGCGGCCAGAATATCCATACCGCGTTTGCCATCGGGCTCAATGACATAGTGCGCCAACATGGTATCGAAGGTATCGGCCTCCAGCTCGTAACCGTACCATTTCAACACCAGCATATCGTACTTCAGGTTTTGCCCGATCCATAACACATCTTTTCTCTTGAACACGGGCTCGAACAGTTTCAGAATATGCTTTGTTGCTTCCTGGTCGGCGGGGCAGGGTATATAGTAGGCTTCGCCGGGTTTGTAGCTGAAACTCATACCCACCAGCTCCACATCATTGGCGTCGATGCCGGTGGTTTCCGTATCAAAACAAATCTCTTTTTCTTCAAGCAGCTCTTTGACCAGCTTTTTGATAGATGCTTCATCTTGCAGGCAGCGGTATTGGTGCGGAGTGTTATGAATATTTTTCCCGGCAACGGGTGCTTCATCACTTTCCACGCGCTCTTCATCGATGGGCGATTTTGCCTTAGTTTCTGCCTTGCCATTCTCTTTTTTCTTCGTCTCCACAGCGTTGCCAAACAAATCGGTCTGCACACCTTGCACGGCAACGGGACCGATATTGAAATCTTCACCCAGTACTCTTTTACCAAGTGTTTTGAATTCTAATTCGGTGAAAATTTCCTTCAGCAAATCCTTGTTCCATTCTTTTAAGCGAAATTCTTCTTCATGGAAATGGATCGGCACATTGGTGATGATGGTAGCGAGTTTCTTGGAAAGAATAGCAGCATTTTTACCATTGCGCACCTTTTCACCGAGCGCACCTTTTATTTTATCGGCATTTTCCAGCACATTTTCGAGCGTGCCATATTCGGCGAGCAGTTTGGCAGCCGTTTTTTCGCCCACGCCTGGAATTCCCGGGATATTGTCAACTGCATCACCCATTAATCCCAGTATATCAATAACCTGGTGCACATCTTTGATATTCCATTTTTCACATACTTCCTTAGCTCCTAAGATTTCTACGCTACCACCCTGGTAGCCGGGTTTATAAATTTTGATATTTCCATCTACCAGCTGGCCATAGTCTTTATCGGGGGTTACCATATACACTTCATAACCGGCAGCGGCGGCTTTTTTGCTGAGTGTTCCAATAATGTCGTCGGCTTCGTAGCCATCCATTTCAATAACGGGTATGTTAAAACCGCGAATGATCTTCTTAATGTCCGGGATGGCGGCCAGCAGGTCTTCGGGCGCTTCCTGGCGGTTGGCCTTATAGTCGCTGAATTCAGTATGTCGTTCGGTGGGTGCGTGTGTATCAAAACAAACAGCCATATGGGTGGGCTGCTGGTTATTAATGAGGTCGAGTAAAGTGTTGGTAAAACCAAATTGCGCGTTGGTATTTTTTCCCTTGGATGTGGTCCTTGGATTTCTAATCAAAGCATAGTAGGCACGAAACACTAAAGCAAGCGCGTCGAGCAGGAAAATTTTTTTCGCCATGCCGCAATTTAGGAATAAAAAGGCCTTAGTCGGCCGCCGGTTTGATGCCCCCTCACAGGGCCAGCGACCACTAAGGCCTGTAATTTTTTTGCGTCATTTTCCCGGTTAGCATGGCAGGTAAAACACACCTTCAGGCTTGCATTTGCGCAAATGCGGGTTGGCCTGAACTATTCTCCCGGGTAGAAGAAGTTCAGGTAAATCGCAAAAACCAGTAAAGCGAATGCAAAAAAATTGAATGCCTGGCGGATGGTGACCTTCTTCATAAGACTATAGGATTTCATTTTACCGTGGCTTAAAACGCCGGCTGATGGCAGATTATTTTACACGTGGATAACTATTATATACACGCCAAAAAGATATGTAAGCTGCTACGGCGCTCTCGGTTATACTAACGGTTTTTCATCTCCTCCAGCTTTTTCTGCAGGGAAAACATGTTATCGCGCAACCGGGCAGCCTCCATAAAGTCGAGGTCCCGGGCCGCTTTCTCCATTTCTTTCCTGGTCTTCGAAATGGCTTTCTCCAGTTGAGGTATAGTTTGATATACTTCCTGCTCTTCTGCCGCTACAGCAACCAATTCTTGATCGGGCGCCAGTGCATAAGGATTACGCGGATCGTATCCTTTGATATCAAGTACGGAGGTTTGCGCGAAAACCTGCTCCTTAGATTTCTTCACTGTGCGCGGTGTAATTCCATGCTTAATATTGTAAGCAATCTGTTTTTCGCGGCGACGATTCGTTTCATCAATGGTACGCTGCATGCTTTCAGTGATCGTATCTGCGTAGAAGATAACGAGTCCATCTGCATTACGCGCCGCGCGTCCCGCCGTTTGCGTTAATGATTTTTCATTGCGCAGAAATCCTTCCTTGTCTGCATCAAGTATGGCAACGAGCGACACTTCCGGCAGGTCAAGACCTTCGCGGAGCAGGTTTACACCCACCAGCACATCTATTTCTCCCAGCCGCAACTGGCGTAGAATTTCAACGCGCTCCAGCGTATCCACTTCGCTGTGGATGTATTTTGATTTTATGTTGATGCGGTGCAGATATTTATCCATCTCCTCGGCCATGCGCTTCGTGAGCGTGGTTACCAGCACGCGATCACCTTTGGTTACGCGCTTATCAATTTCATCCAGCAGGTCATCGATCTGGTTTACACTCGGGCGAATTTCAATAGGAGGATCGAGCAGACCGGTCGGACGAACCACTTGTTCTACCACCACACCACCTGTTTTTTCCAGCTCATAATCGCCGGGTGTCGCCGATACATAAATCACCTGGTTGAGCATGGATTCGAACTCATGGAAGTTCAGCGGACGGTTATCAAGCGCCGATGGCAAACGAAAACCATAATCAACCAATATCAGCTTGCGACTGCGGTCGCCGCCATACATGCCGCTTACCTGCGGTATGGTCTGGTGACTTTCATCTATTATGCACAGAAAATCTTTGGGAAAATAGTCAAGCAAACAGAATGGTCTTGTGCCTGGCGAGCGCCGGTCGAAAAAGCGCGAGTAGTTTTCTACACCATTGCAATAACCGAGCTCGCGGATCATTTCCACATCGTAGCTTACCCGTTCCTGCAGACGTTGCGCTTCAATAAACTTGCCCACGCTTTTGAAATAGGCTACCTGCGCCGCGCACTCATCCTGGATTTCATTCAGAATCTGGTTAATCATATCCTTTGGCGCCAGGTATAGATTGGCGGGGAAAATGGCAGCATCTTCTACCAGGCCTATTCGTTTGCCGGAAGCGAGGTCCAATGTCTCGATGCTTTCAATCTCATCACCAAAGAACGTGACGCGATAACCAAAATCCACGTAGGGCAGGTTGATATCAACGGTATCACCTTTTACGCGGAACTGACCGCGGTTGAAATCGGTCTGGCTTCTGGTGTATAGCGAATTAACCAAAGAATGCAGAAATCCTTGCCGGCTGATTACCTGTCCTGTTTTAATGCGAATGATACCATTCTCAAACTCTGCGGGGTTACCGATACCATATATACAGCTCACTGACGCCACCACTATAATATCGCGGCGGCCGCTCAGCAGCTCGGTAGTGGCCTGCAGGCGCAGTTTGTCGAGCTCGGCATTAATGCTAAGGTCTTTTTCTATATATACATCGCTTACCGGCAGGTAAGCTTCGGGTTGGTAATAGTCATAATAGCTCACGAAGTAGCCCACCGCATTTTCGGGAAAGAACTGTTTGAATTCTCCGTAAAGCTGGGCCACCAGGGTTTTGTTGTGCGTCAGCACCAGCGTTGGCTTCTGCACGTTCTGGATCACGTTGGCTATGGTAAAGGTCTTACCCGAACCGGTCACTCCCAGCAAAGTCTGGTGTTTCTCTCCACTCAGTATTCCTTCGGTAAGCTGCCGTATAGCCTCGGGCTGATCGCCGGCCGGCTGGTACGGTGCATGTAATTTGAAACCCATAAAATTTTTTGAAGTAGCCGGTAAATTTACGAAAACCCTTCCGGCAAAAGGAATGGAAAGAGGGATGTAGCGAGAAAATTAACGCCGTGTTTTACTTATCAATCTTGCGACGCAGATAGCCCGTATAATCTGGAATCTGCACCCGGTATTCGTCCTGCATAAGGGGAGAGGTCAGCACAAAATCGGCCGTAGCGCGGTCGCAAGCCACAATGCAGTTCCACGCAATGGCCACGCGCAGCAGTGCCTTCACATCGCTGTCGTGTGGCTGGGCTTCCATAGGATCCCAGAAAAAAACGAGAATATCGATTTCGCCGGCGGCTATGAGCGCGCCTATCTGCTGGTCGCCGCCCAGCGGACCACTCAGCAACTTCCTGACGGTGCGGTCGAGCTTCTCCTCCAGCATAGTGCCGGTAGTGCCGGTTGCCAGCAACTCGTGCCGCGCCAGCTCTACCTTATTATGAACGGCCCAGTCGATCAGGTCTTTTTTCTTATTGTCGTGCGCCACAAGGGCGATGCGTTTGCGTCTGTTGAGTTGCCTGCTTGAGATCATGTGGTTGCGTTTTTGCGGCTGCTGTCGGCAGTTTTGGTTTTCGATGTCGGGTCCCCAACCCCGTCACCCCAAAAGGTAGCTCCGTTTTTGAAAAAACTTTAACGACAGAAAAAAAATTTTCAAAAGAGCGATGCGTTTTCCACATTCGGGCATAAAAATTGTGGATAACTCAATCCCATTTTTTACGCCCGTTAAATTCGATGAAGAAAGGCATACTATTATACTGTATTTGCCTCTGTGCATCATTTGCCTTTGCACAGGGAGAAAGCACCAGGATTCCGGCGGCCGGTTTTACCGCAGTTGATTCTTCCCTTTTTATAACCGATCTCACTTCTGTAGTCAGCAATAATTCCAAAGTCATCATCAACTGGAAAAACAGTAACCAGTTCACTCCTGAGTTCGTGGTGGTGGAGCGCAGTAGTGGCGGTGGCGATTTTGAAATGGTGGCTGCTTTGAAGCAGTCCGCCCAGGCAACATCTTTCGAGTGGGTGGACGACGCACCGGCCAAGGGCCGCAACCTGTACCGCATCCGCATCGATGGCGAAGATGGCCGTCCCTATTATTCAAAGATTGTGTCGGCACTGATCGCCGGCGATATCTCCTTCCGCTTTTATCCCAACCCGGTCGACAATATCCTCATCATTCGTTCCGAAGGTCCTCTTGACATCCAGATCATGGATGCCAATGGTAAGATAAGGCTTAGCCAGAATCGCCTGCAGGGTATCCAGACCCTGAATGTTTCTTCGCTTGAAAAGGGGATGTATTACCTGCGAATAAATAACAGAAGCACCGGCGTTGTGACGCAGGAGAAGCTGTTGAAGAATTGAATATTGAATTTGAAATTGAACAAGGAATGTTGAAGTTGAGTAGAGGGTGAAAGGATAGATTTGTGCGTGAACAACTGAGTGGCTGTTCAGGGCAATGGATGCTATATTTTACGATGCGTAGAACTACGCAAAATTTTTAGGCCTCCCATTTTTAGCAAAAAGTCATATTCGGTTTTTCAGAGGAAAACTGCACTAATAGTCGATTTTCACAAAATGCAGTTCCAGTCTGATATATCGCTTGCTTAACTCTAAAGCTTAATCGAATTTGCCCTGACTATTTTCACACGGTTAATATTGTGACTTTAGGGCTTTTATTCCAGCTTCGGGATAAGATTTTATAGTATTTCTACTATAACCACAAAATGGTATTGCACAATTGAAATATGCCCCTTATTTTTACAGCGGTTTTTCATAGGATATTGGATTTTAAAAGCGGGGTTGAATTTCTATTCTGACCCCTTTTTTATTTTATATCCATAACGAACTTACTACCTGCACGATATAACAGATATAACAAAAGTCCCGTCTCGGAAATCCGGACGGGACTTTTGACTTACTAAGCCCATTAAATTCAAAAACACAAACAAAAACTTGAATGTTTGGGGCGAGGTTGATTCGGCGGCTTTAATCCTTCGCCACCTGCGCCACCTGTTGCATTTCTTTAATCTTCTCCCTGATTTTGGTTTCAATTTCGTTGGCCAGTTCGGGATTATCGAGCAACAATTGTTTTACTGCATCGCGGCCCTGGCCGAGTTTGTCGCCATTGTAGCTGAACCAGCTTCCGCTCTTACCTACGATGCCGAGTTCAACACCCATGTCGATGATCTCACCGGTTTTTGAAATGCCTTCTCCGAATACAATATCAAATTCTGCACTACGGAAAGGAGGAGCCACTTTGTTTTTAACCACTTTTACTTTTACGCGGTTACCGATGGCTGCATCGCCATCTTTGATCTGTGCCATGCGGCGAATGTCGAGGCGGACAGATGCGTAGAACTTAAGCGCATTACCACCAGTGGTTGTTTCGGGATTACCGAACATCACACCAATTTTTTCGCGCAGCTGGTTGATGAAAATACAAATGGTGTTGGTCTTGTTGATGGTAGCAGTGAGTTTGCGCAATGCCTGCGACATCAATCGTGCCTGCAGACCCATTTTGCTGTCGCCCATTTCACCTTCCAGTTCACCTTTAGGTACCAGGGCAGCTACTGAGTCGATCACCACTACATCGAGGGCGCCGGAGAGAATAAGACGGTCGGCGATTTCGAGACCCTGCTCGCCATAATCGGGTTGAGAGATGAGCAGGTTGTCAACGTCAACACCCAGCTTGCGGGCATAAGCACTATCGAAAGCATGCTCTGCGTCGATGATTGCGCACATGCCTCCTTTTTTCTGGGCTTCTGCTATAACGTGAATTGCTATGGTTGTTTTACCGGAAGCTTCGGGACCGTAAATTTCAATGATGCGGCCGCGGGGGAAACCACCAACCCCTAATGCAGAGTCCAACCCAATAGAACCAGTCGATATCACCTCTATCGGGTCCTGTGATTTTTCGTTCATCATCATTACACTGCCCTTCCCAAAGTCTTTTTCAATTTTGTCGATTGTCAACTTAAGGGCCTTAAGTTTTTCATTTGCTGACATAGTGGTTTGTTTTTGTCTTTCAATAATAGGTATTTGCCAAAGGTAGAGAAAATTATCTTATCAACACTAATTTTTTTAGTACAACGACGCTAATTTTTTTATCCAATTTTGGAATTCCCATTTCCCCAATTTTCCCTCGCCGGATTTCCACTCTGCCTCACATTCCAACTCCCAAACCCACTCTCATCCCCGGATTCCACTCCCCCTTCAAGTTCCAACCTCCCACTCCATCCATTCCCGCCCACATTCAATTTCAAATTCAGTATTCAATATTTTTTGCGCCGAAGGAGCAAAAAAATTCCCCGCCAGTGCGACTTGGCAGGGAAAACCGCATGAAATTTCGTAGAGAACTCATCAGGAAAAGGCAATGGCTGAAACCATGCGGGAAAGCAAAGGGACGACAAAATTCATTAACTGCCAATACCAGTTAGTAGTATTTTTTAAAAAACACGAAAAAAACCGCATGAAGCCCAAAAGTGGTATTTTTGCCTCCGATTCAAAAACTCATTAGATATGAAAAAGTTATTGCTCCTGGTGTGCTCATTCGTGTTTGCTATGGCAGGCTTCGCCCAGGATGAACCCGTTTCAGCTACTTCAGGCGTAACCTACGGCGCGGGGACCACTGCCGATGGAGCACTGCCGGTAACCGAACTGGAAAAGAAAATGGTCAACAAGAAATTCGAAGGAAAAGTGACCGGCAAAGTTGTAGAAGTATGCCAGGAAAAAGGCTGCTGGATGAAAATAGAAAGACCCGGCGCCGAACCCCTGATGGTGAAATTTAAAGACTATGGCTTCTTTATGCCGAAAGATATAGTGGGTAAAGAAGTGGTACTGGATGGTACGGCAGCCATTAAAGAAACCTCCGTAAAACAATTGCAACACTACGCAAAAGACGCTGGCAAGTCGAAAGAAGAGATCGCCAAGATCAAAAAACCCAAGAAAGACGTGCAGTTTGTTGCCGCCGGCGTGCTGGTACTCTAGGCAAAAATCATTTATTTTCTAAAAGGCCTTTGTGCAGTCTGGCTCACAATGGCCTTTTATTTTTTTACATGACAAAAATCATTTTGGCTTAAAATCATCTTAAAATCAAGCGCAAAGAACTGCATAGCAGGGTTTTTGACCTGGTTAATTTACCTTTACCAAATTGCAGGCACAGTACTTGCTAAAGGTAGGCCTGCATGGGTATGTGACCCGGCCCTGATTCTAAAACCGAATTTTAAAACAGAACGTATGCGATTAACACATGTGTTACTAACAGGAGCTTGCTCTATGTTATTGTTTTCATGCGTAAGTAAAAAGAAGCTGGCTGATGAAGTGGCAAAGTATGAGCGTTTGAATGCTTCCTACACGCAACTGCAAAATGAGTTGAAAAACTGTGAAGCTGAAAAAGCAGAGTACGCAAAAAACAAAGCGTTGCTCGAAAGTGAAATTGCCTCACTGAAACAACAAAACGAATTTCTCAAAGAAAATAATACCGCAGCCTTAAAACAGCTGCAGGATCTGTCGGTGATCAGCGCATCACAGGCAGAAAGTATCAAGAAATCGCTGGAAAACATCGGCGCAAAAGACGCCTATATCCAGGATCTTCAATCGGCCATGGCGCGTAAAGACTCGCTGAACATGGCACTGGTGATGAACCTGAAAGGCGCTATTGGCAATATTGCCGACGAAGACATCAATATCAAGATTGATAAAGGTGTTGTGTATATCGATATTTCCGATAAACTGCTCTTCAAAAGCGGAAGCTACACCGTAACCGACCAGGCTAAAGTGGTGTTGGGCAAAGTGGCCACCGTGTTGAAAAATCAACCAGATATTGAGTTCATGGTGGAAGGTCATACCGACAATGTGCCTTATGCACGCGGTGTATTGCTCGACAACTGGGACCTGAGCGTAAAACGCGCTACTTCGGTTGTACGCATTCTGCAGGATGAGTATGGCTTGCCGCCATCCCGTATGGCAGCAGCGGGCCGCGGTGAATATGTACCAGTTACCACCAACGATACTTCGGAAGGCCGCGCCGCCAACCGCAGAACACGTATCGTTATTCTGCCCCAGCTCGACCAGTTCTTCAAACTGCTGGAGCGTCCTAAAGTATAATCACGAAAAATCTGATATAATGGAGCCATCCCAAACCGGGGTGGCTTTTTTCTTTGTAAGTGGTTTTACCTATACCGCTTCCGGGGAACTATTCAGGAAAAAAACAATTCCGGGAAACTCAGGATAACTAACCACAATTTGTTGTCTTTCCTATCATTTTTCAGGGGTTATTTCGTTCTACATTACTTAAATCTAAATCCACGGATCCTTTGAAAAAGTACCGCGCTCTCATGGTGTTTTTGTTGTTGGTGGCTGGGTTCACCCCGCAGCTCAGCCGCGCCAAAGACCCAGGCCAGGTAACACCCAGGGCCCGGCAGGGAGTGCTCGATCTTCGGTCAGTTGATTTCAATAAACAAACCTCTTTGCTGGAAGGTGAATGGGCTTTTTACTGGAAAAAGCTTTTAAATCCTTCCGAAACGCAAAACTATTCCCCCGACTTTATCCATTATCCCGACCTGTGGCGTGATCTTGAGTTGAACGGAGAGCGGCTTACTTCCGTAGGTTATGCCACGTATTCCCTTACCATCTTGCTTCCTCAAAACCGACCCCGGCTGGCATTGGTAGTGCCCGATGCATACTGCTCCTACTACCTGTTTGTGGATGATTCGCTGATGTCGAAAAACGGAAAGCCTGCCGCTACTAAAGAAGAGGCTATACCCTTTTGGACCACGCAGATCATAGTGCTGCCTGCCGATAAAGACACGCTGAGGCTCACACTGCAGGTGGCTAATTTCTGGCATAGCAAAGGCGGTCCATACAAACAGATGACGATTGGTGAAAAGGAAAGACTGGAAGTGAATCACCGGCAAAACCGCGCCTTCGACCTGGTGCTGGCAGGATGCCTCTTTATGGGAGGACTTTTCTTTTTCGGGTTTTATCTCTTCGGTCACCGCGACAAAGCGATCTTGTACTTCTCTTTGTTCTGCATTGTGTATAGTTATCGCATGGTGGGTACTACCATGTATGTATTGCATTCGGTGTATCCGCAACTGGATTGGTTTTTTACCATAAAAATTGAATACCTCTGCCTGGCGCTGGCAGTGGCATTGTTCTCGCGATATGTACGATGGGTTTACCCGCAAGACGCACCCAGGAAGATAGTGAATGCGATTACCGGTATTTGCCTCTTCTACGGTATGCTGATACTGGTGACTCCGCCGATCATTTTTACGCAGGGCATTAATGCATTTCTCATCATTATGTTCCTGTGCATAGGCTTTGCATTTTATGTATGTCTCAGGGCTGTCAGCAATAAGCGCGTGGGAGCAAAATTTGCGGTGATCAGTTGCGCTGTGCTGCTGATGGTATTCCTGGTGATCAACCTGCATTATTTCCGCCTCATATTGCCGCCGAAGGTGATGGTGTTTGCCGGATATGTACTTTTCTTCTTCCTGCAATCGCTGGTGCTTTCGTACCGATTCGCTTACTCAATGAAAAAGGCTACAGAAGAAGCGCAGCAGGGATTGAGAGCCAAGACGGAATTTCTCAGCACCATGTCGCACGAAATTCGTACGCCGCTGAACGCGGTAATTGGTATGACGCATTTGTTGATGCGCAACAATCCGCGAAAAGATCAGCAGGAGAATCTCGATGTGCTGTTATTCTCCGCCAATAATTTGCTATCAATCGTCAACGATATTCTCGACTACAATAAGATAGAAGCGGGTAAGATCAATTTTGAATCGGTGCCGATGGATGTCAATTCCATTGCGCGCAATATTGTGGGCGGTTTGCAGAATAAGGCTGATGAAAAGCAAATACAACTGATCCTGGAAACCGACAAGAGGCTGACGCATAAAGTGACCGGCGATCCCACTCGACTGAGCCAGGTGATCAATAACCTGGTGCACAATGCCATTAAGTTTACGGAGCAGGGATTTGTGAAGCTCATCATCCGGGTAAGATCGATGACAGAGCGCGCGGTCACCATCGACTTCCGGGTAGTGGATACGGGTATTGGCATACCGCCGGAAAAACAAAAAATGATCTTTGAGCGGTTTACACAGGCCGATTCATCTACGTCGCGGAGTTATGGTGGTACGGGTCTTGGACTGGCCATTATCAAAGGCATTCTCAATCTGCAGGGTGTTACGCTGCAATTGAAGAGCGAACCGGGTAAGGGTTCTGAATTTTATTTTACCCAAAGTTTCCCGCTCACCGATGAATTGATAAGTGAAGAGCTGGAGAAGCCACACGAGGAAATGGCAAAGCAATTGGATGGTGTGCCGATCCTGGTAGTAGAAGATAATCCCTTTAACATAATGGTGGCCCGCTCGCTGCTGGAGCAAAGCGGCGCGCAGGTAGATATTGCGGGCAATGGAGTGGAAGCCCTGGAAAAAGTGGCGCCGGGGAAATACCAGCTGATACTGATGGACCTCAATATGCCCGTGATGGATGGATTTGAAGCTACGCGCGAACTGCGCAAGCGTGGCGAAAAGCTACCCATAATTGCACTCACCGCCAGCCTCCCCGCCGAAGTGGAGAAAGAGGTGAAGGACGCCGGCCTCAGCGATATCGTAGTAAAACCTTTCAACCCCGACGAATTGTTCCGGGTAATTCTTCCCTATGTGCAGCGCCCCGCCGTGTAGTTGGGGAACTGATTCTACGTAGCTAAATGTTAACAATATCGTATAAGCATGAGGTATGTTTTTTGAAAGAAGGCATAAAGATGTCAACGAGGTGTTGAATTAAATGAAAAGGATATGAAGAGCAAGACATTTTTATTTGAATTACTAGTGGACGGCGTGCCTTACGAAGTGCGCGCAACTCCCTTCCAGTTCAACGACGATATACGATTCAGAGTAAGTTTTAACGGCGGACAGATATTCGTATTTGTATATGACCAGCAACTGAAGCGGCTCACTGCCATAGGCGAGGGCACAGAAACCATACCCGTAAACCTGGAGGCGGCCATATCAGAAAAGCTGGAAAACATGCAGATCAGCAAACTCTCTCCTTAGTGTAAATATCCGACAATCCATTTTGCTGGCGCCACCCACTCATCTTTCTACTGCTGGGCGTGGTATATATTAACTACGAGGACATTCGTTTTTTCTCAATTTTTGGCGAATAAATGCGCCCAATGAGAAAACTTGTCTTGACTTGCCTCGTACCGTTTATTTATTTATCAGTATTTGCCCAGGATCGCGGAAAAATTACGGTTGTAGTGGTAAATGAGCGGCAATTGGCTGTGGAAAATGCAACGGTGGAATTGCTGCGTGCCAATGATTCGGTGCTGGTAAAAGCAGCCGTGAGCGATGCCGCTGGCGTGGCTGAATTTGAACAGGTGCCTTACAGCCAATACCTGGTGCGTGTGACGATGGTGAACCATTCAACGGCTTTTTCCTCTCCGATCAATTTATCATCATCAACTCCCGAAATACGATTGCCCGCATTAACACTGCATCCCGCGCCAGCTTCGGCTTTGCGCGAAGTAACTGTGACCGCGCGCAAGCCATTTATCCAAAAACTTACCGACAGAATTGTGGTGAATGTGGACAACAGCCTGGTGAATGCCGGCAGCAGCGCGTTTGAAGTATTAGAACGGGCACCGGGCGTGCTGATAGATGGCAACGATAATATCAGTCTGCGCGGCCGCCAGGGCGTAATTGTGATGATTGACGGGAAAATAACCCCGATGTCGGGTGCGGACCTGGTGAATTTTCTGCGTGGTCTTCCTTCCAACAGCATCGAAAGAATTGATATCATTACCAACCCCTCTGCGAAATACGATGCGGCCGGTAATTCGGGTATTATAGACATTCGCATGAAGAAGGATTTGCGCCTCGGAGCCAATGGCAGTTTTACCGCTGGCTATGGACAGGGTATTTATCCCAAAGCCAATACCGGCGCCACTTTCAACTATCGCAATAAGAAACTGAACCTGTTCGGCAATTACAATTATGCGTACCGTATGAACCTGAATCACCTTTTCCTGAAGCGTGAGTTTTTTGAAAATGGTAAATATGATGGCGCTTATGACCAGGACAATTTCATGAAGACTCCCATCAACAATCATACGGCCCGGCTGGGTGCAGATTTTTTTCCCAATAAAAAAACTATCTGGGGCTTTGTGGTGAACAGCTCATTTACCAAATACAATCGCGCCAATACCAACCAGTCGTTGGTGATCGATTCGCTGTTTGCACCTTCATCTAAGTTTGTTACGAATGCCACAGAAAAAAACAGTTTCAGGAATGTGGTGGGTAATATCAATTTCAAACACACCTTCGATAGCACAGGCAGAGAAATGACCGCCGATGCGGATTATGGCGTATTCAACAGTTCTAACCTTTCTCTTTTCAACACGGGATACTACACGCTCAATGATGTGCCCACCATGCCGGTATATAAGCTGGATGGTGATCAGCGCGGGAAAATTTCATTGTTTACTGCGAAAGCCGATTATACTCTACCGCTGAAAAAAGGCGTGCGCATAGAGACTGGTTTTAAAACAAGTTTTGTGAAAACGGATAACGATGTGGTGTTTTACGATATAAGTAATCCGCCGCCCGTGTACGACAGCAGCAAGAGCAACCATTTTATTTACAAGGAAAATAACCATGCGCTGTATGTCAACTTCCAGAAAGAATTCAAAAGCTGGTCGGTGATGGCGGGTGTGCGTGCGGAACAAACCAATATCAAAGGCGATCAGTTGGCCAACGATATGGATTTTGACAGCAGTTACCTGCAGGTGTTTCCCAGCGTGTTTGTGAACTATAAAGTAAGCCCTGAAAAGACCATAGGCCTGTCTGTCAGCCGAAGAATAGACAGGCCTAATTATTCTCAATTGAATCCCTTCCGATTCTTCCTCGATCCGAGTACCTATAGCTCCGGCAATCCTGGCCTGCGCCCGCAACTTACCTGGTCGTATGAGCTGAGCTATACCTTGAAGCAACTGAATTTTACTTTGGGATACAGCCGCACCACGCAAAACTTTACAGTGGTAATTCGTCCGAGTGAAACAGAAGACAAAGTAACTGTGGAGATACCCGTCAATCTCTCCACTTTCGATTATTATGGATTAACGGTATCAGCGCCGCTGCGTGTGACAAAATGGTGGAACTCTATCAATAACGTGAATGTTTATTATGGTCATTATAATGGTAATCTTGCCAATACCCAATTGGACAATGGCACTCCTGCTGCCAACGTGAGTACCAACAACAATTTCACGTTTAAGAAAAGCTGGGCTGCCGAACTGAATCTGAACCTCAACACCGGTGGTCAGTATGGATTCATGGTGCTTGATCCCACCTGGCAGCTCTCGGCCGGCGTACAGAAATCAGTTTTGAAAAACCGCGGCATTATCCGCCTCAACATCACCGATATTTTCTGGACTGGCCTGCCCCGAGCCGTAGTGGAATTCTCCAACTACACCGAGCACTGGCATGCCGAACGGGAAACGCGCGTTGCGAATCTTTCATTCACTTATCGTTTTGGAAGAAACACCGTGGCTGCAGCCAGGAGAAGAACAACGGCCAGCGAAGAAGAACGAAGAAGGGCGGCGAATTAGACATCGGGGGCAGGTGTCGGGTGTCGGGTGACGGCGCGGCCAGGGTCGGCCAGGTCACAGGTGGCCCATTTGCCAGGTGAGCCACTCATGGGAGAAGTGGCTCACGGTGCCCTTATAGTTGCCTAAGCCCCTTTCTGATGCAACGATTTCAACAACTTCAAATGCGGCTGCAATCCTGCCAGTGTATTCTTATGCAAAAACTGCCTCAGGTGTTTGTAAAAATGACTATGATCATAATAGTCGTAAAGCGAATGGTGAAAAGTGGAAGGCGAATTGGCAATATGGGCCGCGGCCTTGCGGATGCGCATAATCTGCAGTGCCTTTTTGCTGCTGATGCTCGTGGTCATCTCGAAATAACGCTGTAGTGTACGCGAAGAAATGCCATAACGGGCCGCCAGTTCTTCAATGGGAACGGAGAATTTGTTGAGTCGGTAACTGGTGTCCAGTATTTCAGTTACAATTTTTACAGGCTGCAATACATCGGGATGTTGTTTGAGCACCGATTGATAGTATGCAGTAATTAACTGCACTCTTTTTTTGAAACTGTCAGCTTCTTTGATGGCGTCCAGCACCGATTGATCGAGCAGGTAGCTGAGGGGGAAAATGTATTCGCGGTATTCGGAGAAATTGACCTTCTTTTCGAAAATGATGGGCGAAATTTTGAACTTGATACCGAAAATGCTGTTGCCGGGCCGGTGATAACATTCCAGGCAGGTATGGCGCGGCAAAAAACCGTCGGTTTTCATTTCGTAGCTTCTGTCTTCCAACTGCATTGTAAACGGCGAGCCCAGGTTAATGAGGTAGGTATATCCGACATTGGGAAACAATGCGTCGGAAAAGCCATCCGGGTATTTTTCCCACAGGTTGTCGAAATTGGTTTCCCAAAAGAAATCAATGAAATGCGATAACCCTGCCGGCGGAGATACCCGGTAGTAGTGCTTTTCGAAATGTTCCTTATGGAAGAATTCTACGTGTTGCATGATACGGTGCTGTCCAAATTAGAGGTTAGGGGTGGAGGGAAAACGCTAAAACACAGGAGCAGTAATATTTTTATGTGACCGGCATCCAAATTGCTAACTTCAGGGTAAATTTTCCCCCAAAACTGATCATTATGCAATGGAGAGGTCGTCGTCAAAGTACAAACGTTGAAGACCGCCGTAGCGTGTCGGGCAAAGGCCTGGCAGTGGGCGGCGGCATTGGAGGTATCATAGTGCTGGTGTTATACCTCCTGATGGGTGGCAACCTGGGCGATGCAGCGTCGCAGCTCACCCCTACCCAACCCGCGCAGGAATTATCGCCCGAAGAGCAGAAGCTCGATGATGAACGCGCTGAATTTATCAAGGTGGTGCTGGCCGATACCGAAGATGTGTGGAATACTTTACTTCGGGATCAATATCGCGAGCCAACACTGGTGCTCTTCCGCCAGGCAGTGCAATCCGCATGCGGTATGGCCGGCTCGGCAACGGGTCCTTTTTACTGCCCCGGCGATGAAAAAGTCTATATCGATCTTTCGTTTTTCGAAGACATGCAAAACAAACTGCGTGCCCCCGGCGATTTTGCCATGGCTTATGTAGTGGCACACGAAGTAGGTCATCACATCCAGAAACTGCAAGGCACTACCGATAAGGTGCATCGTCTTCGCCAGCAATTATCGGAAGCCGAGTATAACAAATATTCCGTGATGCTCGAGTTGCAAGCCGATTTCCTGGCGGGGGTATGGGCGCATCACGCGCAGCGATTGAAAAATGTGGTAGAAGATGGTGATATAGACGAAGCGCTGAATGCTGCCAATGCCATCGGCGACGACCGCCTGCAAGAAGAAGCGCAAGGCCGCGTGGTGCCTGAATCGTTTACGCATGGAACCTCGGCGCAGAGAATGTATTGGTTCAAAAAAGGGTATACTACAGGTGATATCAGGCAGGGAGATACGTTTAACGATCCGTCGCTGAGGTAGAGCAGTTTAAAGGTTGGCAAAGCATCAACAACTCTTAAGCAGCGAATAAGGTTCAAATCTGTTGGCACTATTTTTTGAGCCCAGTTTACATAACTTAATCAATACGGGTATGAAATACTTAATTATTGTGCTGATGATGGGCCTGGTGGCCTGCAACGGCAGTGAATCAACAACAGACGCTACACCATCTGCCGATAGCGCCACCGCTACCGATACCATGCAGGTAACGAGTGATACTGCAACGCTGGCAGGCCCCTGGTATCTGGTGCCCGTATTGCCCAGCGATACCGGCGCGCGCAGTACGCCGCAACTCATATTTAATACCGATGAGAAAAGATTTGCCGGCAACACGGGCTGCAATAGCATGAACGGCAGTTTTGAATTAACTGATTCAAGCCTGGTGTTTGATGAAAGAATTATGATGACCAAAATGGCTTGCATGGGATATAATGAAGATGTTTTCGTGAAAAACCTGTTGCGCACCAATCGCTATCGCTTCGAACAAGGTATGCTGGTGTTGATGGTGGGAGAAGAAGTATTGTCGCGGTGGACAAGAACGCCCACTAAGCCATCTGTATCGAATAAGACTTAATTGGAATGGGAGACCGGTGCCTTTTTCAATCCGCGCGGTCTTATCTGATCAATAATATATGAACTGATCAGCAGCCAGCTGAAACCGATACAAAAACCTGCTACCACATCGGTGAAATAATGTACGCGCAGGTAAATGCGGCTAAAGCCGATCATGATCACAACCAGTATTGCCAAAATAAGCAGCACCCACTTGGCGACGGGATGATATTTTTCTTCTTTCCAGATAATGATCATGATAAGACCGTAAAAACATACGCTCATAAAGGTATGTCCGCTGGGAAAACTCAAACCGCGCGCAGGCTCCAATAAGGGTATCAATGGCCTTTCGCGCTGAAACAACAACTTGAGGCCAAGCATGATCAGGAGACTGGTAAGCGCAATGGCAGCCACCTTAATAGTATATCTCGACTTTTTGCGAAGCAGGTATATAACGGCCAGCAGAATATTAGCGGGCACCAGGAAATAGTGCGAACCCAAAAAGCTAAACGCCTTCATCACCTGGGTGGTAGTGTCGCTTACCAGGTTGTTGGCAAACGAGAACGCTGCCTCATCGGCGCCGGTCTTATCGAGCGCGAAGACGCGATAGGCTATCACGATAAAAGTGATGAGGCTGGCCAGGAAAATAGTGAGGGCAATGATCATCTCCTTGGTGAGAATGATCGCTTTATCGGCTATCTTCTTTTCCTCGTTGGTCAATTGCGTCATACCGTAAATTTAGCGAAGCGATGGGAGCAGAAAACAAATAAAAGAATTATGCCAGTGCTATACCTCTTTTTCCTCCTTGGGCTGGGTGGTTTCTAACATCAACCTGTATTGCAGCACCGCCCTTATTTCGCCGTAAGAATAACCGGCGCCTAATTTTTCTTTTACGGGACCTGCCGCCTGGGAGTAATAGTTCATGTCATCCAGCGTCTTCATAATCACGGCCAGGCGCTCCTGGGAGACGAGTTCCTGAATAGCAACCTCCCCGGTGGGTATAAACGATGCCAGGTGCCCTTCGATGGTGGAAACTGCCAGGTTGCGCTGCCGCGCGATGTCTGCAACGGCCATTCCCTCCCGGAACATTTTCAATGAAATGCGCCGGGTTTCACCCTTGGGAGCTTTGGCAGATTTTTCTTCTGCAACCACCACTTCTTCTTCCTGCACCTGCGAAGCTTTCTTTTCTTCGTCAACACCTTCCAGCAATTCAGATACCGGCACGCCGTTCATTAATCCTTCAGTGATGGCGATAGCATGCTGCAATTGTTGCTTTTTTCTTTGCGGGGTGAGCAGCAACTCTTTTAACAAAGCGGGATATTTACGGCTGCGCAGTTTTTGTTTTACGAGCTCTATGTGATTTTTTATTTCAGTAATGATTTCATCCATCGCCTTGATGAAATATTCCGCGCCGGCTTTCACTCGTTGATGCAGAAAGGCATAACCATCCCCGGCAGCATTGGGTATCAGCTGTTCCAGTTGGCGGATAAATTTATTAGCAAAATCCTGCTGCTGCCGGGTAGCCTGTAACAGCTTCTTGGCCCATTGCACATGCTGTTCGCTATCTGTAAGTTTAAGGCTGGCACTGTCTTCCACGTGGTCTTCGAAGTTCTCCACGAATTTGGTCCAGTCAAAAGTTTGTAGCAATGATCTTTCGAGAAAAATCTTTTGCTCCTGCTGCAATTCCTGCTGCAACAGGTCCATTTCTTTTTCGCTACGGGTAAATTCCAACACCCGCGCATCGGTATGGATGCAGTGAGGATGAATGGGGGAGTAAAGAATCAATCCTTCAAGAGAAGTAAGACGGCTGAGCGCTACATATACCTGTCCCGGCGCAAATGAAGCGCCGGCATCAATGATGGCCTTGTCAAAAGTGAGTCCCTGGCTTTTATGGATCGTAATAGCCCATGCCAGCCTGATAGGATATTGTTTGAACGTGCCCAACTCTTCTTCTTCAATATTGTCAGCCTCTTTGTTGTAGCGGTAGCGAATATTTCTCCAGGTTTCTTTTTCGAGTTGAAGTTCGTGATTTTCACCGGGAAACTGTACGTAAATCTCATCATTTTCTATGCGCGAAATAGTGGCGATCTTTCCGTTGTAGTAACGGCGCACTTCTCCCTTATCATTTTTGATAAACATGATTTGCGCTCCTTGCTTCAGCGAGAGCACCATATCGGCAGGAACAGATTTTTCGTTGAAGTCGCCCTCAATTTCCGCCCTGAACTCATGCATGCGATCATCGAGCTGCTGCAGTTTCTGGCGGTTGATAGCGTCGGCCTTCCAGTTGTGCGTGGTAAGGGTGATATAGCTTTCGTAATCATCAATCTGGTAACCGGGGCGGTAATGTTCGTTTAATATGGCCAGGTCTTCTTCGGTGGCCCTATTGTTGCGGATATTGTTCAGCAGGTTGATGAAATCTGCTTCATGCTGTCGATAGATCTTTTTTAACTCAAGATATACCGGCGGCGACTGCTGAATTACCTGCGCGTCGAAAAAGAAAGGGCTTTTATAATAGTCTCTCAGCACTTCCCACTCTTCGTTGTTCACCACCGGCGGCAACTGGAACAAATCGCCGATATACAAAATCTGCACTCCGCCAAAAGGCATCATCGGCTGTTTTCTTACGGTGCGTAGAATCAGATCTACCATATCGAGCATATCGGCACGCAACATACTTACCTCATCGATGATGAGCAGCTCCAGCTCCTGCATCAGCTCACGCTTGTCGCGGCTGAGGCGAAGGTTGGTCAACAGTGTATCAGGCATATTGATATTGGCCGTGCTGTTCCAGCCGCCGCGGTTTTCGGGAATATAGGCGCCGAAAGGCAACTGGAAAAATGAGTGCATGGTCACTCCGCCTGCGTTGATGGCTGCCACGCCGGTGGGCGCCACTACCGCCATTTTTTTGGGACTGGTTTCGCGGATATGTTTCAAAAAAGTAGTCTTGCCCGTGCCAGCCTTACCGGTCAGGAAAAGATGCCTGGAAGTTTGATTCACAAACCTTGAAGCCAGGTCAAACAACTGATTAGAGGTATCGGGTGACGGCATGCGCAAGATACTTTGCGGCAAGATAAAGATTAGGGAAGGATGGGGCAACAAATTTTTTCCAAAAAGCAAATAGCAAATATGTAGTGTGCGCGTTGGGGTTAGTATTCCTTTTTTGATAGAATTCTTTGGTGGTGGCGGGTGTAGGGTGTAGAGAATTTGTGCTGGTTATTGATTGTAGAAAAATTGCAACACACTGCATCGGCTCGTTGGCAGAGTTATTGAAGGTTATATTGGTCGGCAATCTGCCGGCGCGAACTTATTGTAAAACTTAAAAATTTATATTATGAAAACCGTTATCACCATAATGGCGATCGTGTTTACAGGATTTTTAGCCTGCGATACGCCAGAAGGAACCACAACCAATCCGTCTGATTCGACCTCGATCAATAACAACAGGCCCGATATGCAGACAGATACAACCATGCGGCAGGATAGTATTCCCGGGCGTTAAAAAAGCCCAAAACTTAGTAACAGACAGGATTGAGCAGGAAGGGTAATAATCGAGGAAAAACTGGGTGATTGGGAATTGTTGAAAAGACCCGTCGCGGGTCTTTTTTATTGCATTAACTTGCAGCCTATGATCGATTATTTGCAGGGATTAAATGAGCGGCAGCGCGAAGCCGTTCTTCATATAGATGGTCCGCTGATGATTGTGGCCGGGGCAGGCAGTGGAAAAACAAAAGTGCTCACCACCCGCATCGCCCACCTGATGGCACAGGGCGTGGATGCATTCAACATACTGGCGCTCACCTTCACCAATAAGGCTGCCAAGGAAATGAAGGAGCGCGTGGAAAAAATACTGGGCAACAGCGATGCCCGCAACCTGTATATCGGCACTTTCCACAGCGTGTTTGCCCGCATATTGCGCGGCGAAGCCGATAAGCTGGGCTACCCCAACAACTTTACCATTTACGATACCGATGACGCCAAAAGCGTGGTAAAGACCGTAATCAATGAACTGAACCTGGACGATAAGCATTATAAACCTGCCACCGTTTACAACCGCATCAGCAGCGCCAAAAACGCGCTGATAGGTCCGGCGGAATATGCCAACGATTATTACATTCAGCAGGAAGACATGCGCACCAATCGTCCTGCCATTGCGCAGATATACGACGCGTATGTAAAGCGCTGCTTTAAGAACGGCGCCATGGACTTCGACGACCTGCTGCTGAAGTTTTATGAGTTGCTGAAAACATTTCCCGAATCGCTCAGCAAGTACCAGCGCAAGTTCAAATACATTCTTATTGATGAGTACCAGGATACCAACCCTGCACAGTACGAGATCATCAAGCTGCTGGGCGCCATGCATGAAAATGTATGCGTGGTAGGCGACGATGCGCAAAGCATTTACAGCTTCCGCGGCGCCACCATTCAAAACATATTGCAGTTTCAGAAAGATTACGACGATGTGAAGGTGGTGAAACTGGAACAAAACTATCGCAGCACGCAAAGCATACTGGAAGTTGCCAACGAGGTTATTAAAAACAATAAGGGCCAGATACCTAAAGCACTCTGGACAGAAAACAGCGAAGGTGAAAAAATTCGCCTGGTGCGCACCATGACCGACAACGATGAAGGAAAGTTCGTGGCTGATACCATCCAGGAGCAGAAGCTGCGCAACCATTTCATGAATAAAGACTTTGCCATTCTGTACCGCACCAATGCGCAAAGCCGTGCGTTTGAGGAAGCGCTGCGCCGCATGGGCATTCCCTATACCATTTATGGCGGCATCAGCTTCTACCAGCGCAAAGAAATAAAAGACTATATCGCTTACCTGCGCCTCATCGTAAACCCCCGCGATGAAGAGGCGCTGAAACGCATTATCAACTACCCCGCGCGTGGCATTGGCAAGACCACCATCGATAAGGCGGTGTTATATGCCAACCAGCAAAATATTTCGATGTGGGAGGTGCTGGAGCGCGCCCGCGAATTCGGTTTCCGTTCAGGCACGCTGGAAGCTATCGAAGGTTTTGTGACAATGATGAAAAGCTTTACCTCCATGCTGCAGAAGCATAATGCCTATGAAGTGGCCGTGCATGTGGGTAAGCAAACCAATTTTGTAAAAGAACTTTTCAACGATAAAAGCACCGAAGGTGTTCAGCGCTATGAAAACGTGCAGGAGTTGCTGAACAGTATCAAAGAATGGACAGAAAGCCCCGATACCGAAGAAGGCGAAGTGGGCGATAAGGGCCTGGGCTCATACCTGCAGCAAATAACGCTGCTGACCGATGCTGATGAAAAAGATCCCGACGCCGATACGGTAAAGCTCATGACCATTCACGCTGCCAAGGGACTTGAGTTCAACTGTGTCTTTGCCGCGGGCCTGGAAGAAATGCTTTTCCCCAACGCGCTTTCCATCAACTCGCGCGAAGAGCTGGAAGAAGAGCGCCGTTTATTTTACGTAGTCATTACCCGCGCCAGGCAAAAGCTCTGGATCACCTATGCCAACACGCGCTACCGTTTTGGCCAGCTGGTGCAAAATGAGCCGAGCCGCTTTATTAACGAATTGCCGGAGAAATATCTCGACAGAAGTTATGCAGGCGGCGGACTCAGAAATCAGAGTTCGGGCTGGGCTTCGGGCAGTGCGTTCGACAGACTTCATGGAGGCTGGGGCAACAGGGCGGCCAGCGAAGCTGAGAAACGGTATGGCCCTCCGCCGAAAACCACACCAGCATACATCACGCCCAAGCCGCCATCAAAAACAGTGGAGCATGTGCCTTCACCTGATTTTGTGCCCAGCGATACATCCAACCTGCAAGTGGGTCAGCGGGTGGAGCACCAGAAATTTGGTTTTGGAGAAGTGATCAAAATGGAAGGCTCTGCGCATAATCCCATAGCAACTGTGAAATTTGAGCTGAACGGCGAAAAGAAGATCATGCTGAATTATGCGAAGCTGAGAATAGTAAGTTAGGCGAGAGCTTTCAGCACTCCGTTTCTGTACAATTTTCCGATGGGTATTTCGGTTTTGTCTATTTCAATCAGGTCGTTGGTAAATGATTTGATGCGGTTAACTGCCACGATGAACGAGCGGTGTGCACGCACAAATAATTTTTCCGGCAGCATAGCTTCTACAGAGGTCATAGATAGCTTGGTGATGATGGTGTTGTGCGGCGTCACCACTTTGATATAGTCTTTCATGCTTTCGATATAGAGAATATCATTCAGCATCACTTTCACCATCTTGCGATCGGCGCGGAAATAAACAAATGGATCACTGGTTTTTTCTTCAACCGGCTCAGCGGCCGTTGTCTTTATGGGCGTGCCATTTACCGGAAAGGCTTTATTCACTGCTTTCAAAAACCGGTCGAAGCGGATGGGTTTTACAAGGTAATCCACCACATCCAGCTCATATCCTTCCAAAGCATAATCGGAGTATGCAGTGGTAAGAATGGTTTTGGGAGGGTTTTTCAATACGCGCAGAAACTCTGTGCCGCTGAGTTGGGGCATGCGGATATCGAGAAAAATTAAATCCACTGCCTGTTTCTGCAACAGCGCCATAGCATGAACAGCATTACCGCATTCGCCTGCGAGCTGTAGCATGGGCATCTCGTCAATGTATCTGCGGATGATTTCGCGGGCGGGCGGTTCATCGTCAATGATGAGGCATCGTATGGTGCTGAGTTCATTCATGGGCGGTGAGAATATAGGGACTGCTTTCTTTTGTTCGGGTTTCAGTTTTTCTTACCAGTTCCAGTTGCAGGTTCACTACAAACACCTCTTTGTCGCTGGTCATTTGTAACTGGTGTTTTTCCGGGTACAACAACTCGAGCCTGCTGCGCACATTGCGAATACCTATGCCTGCATGTGGTTCTATTCTTTTTTGGTCGCTGGTGGGTTTACCGTTGATGAGCTTCATATGCATGGTGGTACCATCCAGGTAAATGTGCAGGCTCAGCCAGGGCTGATCTAGCATATTACTGGTGCCATGTTTGAAACAGTTTTCAACAAAAGGCAACAACAACAGCGGTGTTATATACAGGTTCTTTGTGTCGGAAGGAATGTCAATATGTACATCCAGTCGATCATCATAGCGTGTGCTTTCGAGATAGATATAGTCCTGCACCAGTTTCAATTCTTTCGATAGCGGCACAAGGGGCTGGGTGCCTTCATACAACATAAAGCGCAGCATATCTGATAGTCCCATCACCAGCTGCGATGCCATAGGTGCAGTGTGTTGCGTGTGCGAATATATATTGTTGAGGGTGTTGAACAGAAAATGCGGGTGCACCTGTGCTTTCAGCAATTGCAATTGCGATTCGGCATTTTCTTTTTGCAGTTGCAGGTTACGCTGTTCCTTTATATAGTAGTACTTCAGCAACTTGATGGCCGCTGCAATACCTCCGATAGTGATGCCTCCACGAAGACCAGCCATGAAACCGTTGAAGACACTGAGAGGTTTGTTTGAAGTCATCCAGTCGGGCGGAGGCAATTGAAACCAGCCCCGTATATCAGCAATTATGAAAGTGCTAATGATTACCGAAATAATCGCGGTGCATGCAAATGCAAGCAACGTGTAAACAACGGCAAGAATGTATTTGCCTTTTACGAGATAACGCGGAATCACAAAATAATTCAGCGAATATGCCAGGAAAATATGCAAAGGAAGAAATGCCAGTGATTCCAGCATGGTGCGCAGCAGGTTTTCTGCATAGGTAATCTTACCCGGCTTCAACCCTACTGAATAAATAAAACCTGCAAACAGCCACCACGATATCCAGAATGCTGCATGCCTGCGCCAGCGGTATTTGCGTTCATCGGAGAATATGAATGGAATTGCATGCATGAAGTTTCAAAATTAGATATAAGCAAAGGCAGGGAGGTTGCCGCTCTTGTAATATCGATATAAACTTGTTTTTCGTCGACGAAAGAAATTCTTCCATAAAAAAGCCCCCTCTGCAGAAGTAGAAGGGGTATTAAACATGCATAATGAGTGTGGCTATTTTCCCCGTAAAAGGTTTTTGGCCAGCTCCTCATTCTCTTTGGCCTGCTGATGCTTCTGCCAGGCCAGCAATGATTTGTTCAGAATCCTCTTTAACTTTTTCTTCACGCGTGCCGACTGCAGGTTCAGCTTCACTCCCTCAATGGTCTCTTTGTAGATAAGCACATGAGCGTCATTGTAGAAATAAAGGATATGATGCCTGGGGGTTCGCCCGTTATTTTCCACCACCCAAAATCCGCTGCCGGTCAACCACGATGGCGCCTTCGGCGGCTCGTGCTGCGACCTTGCCGGCATATAGGCCAGCGCCAGGACGATTACTAAAGTCGATATACTTTTCATGGCTAAATTTTTGTGGCGGTAAAACTATTTGAGAAACAAGAGCCAAAAACAAATAATAGACAGACATCACCATCCTTTCGACACTCATACACGAACCGGCGACAAACGGCGGCCACTGCCGACGAAACGCTGAACATGAAATGTTAATCACATAAACATGCGATTGGGCACCCAGTCTTGCCACGCGTACTTTGCAGGGTTATTGCGAAAAGCTATAAGTATGGCCACTGGAAAAATTGCGATTTGCAGGCTGCTGTTGTCGAATTTTTCGAGTTCGCCGGCCAGTGGAATAAATAGTTTACATTATGAAAATCTTATTTGCTATCATCGTTGCAACCGTTTTGGCCATCAATGCCATTGGCCAGTTTAAGCTAGCGGTTAGTGATGAGCTTCGACAGGCAAACGATGAGTATAAAGTAAAAGGAAGGCAGGGCATCCTGATAAAACAAAAACTCAGCTTTGGCGAGTACAGCACTTCCATAGTAAATAGGTCGTGGACAAAAGGCGGCGGCAGTTATTGGGGGATAGGCTCAGGCCGGCCGGGGACGAATGATCATACCAACATCATTTCGATGGAGTATATTAACCGCAGGCAAACAATTTTCTTCAATCTTACGGATAGCCAGGGGCGTAAATCAGAAGTGTTTGGCGCATCAAAATCCCGATCGAAAGATTTGGAGATAGGTAATCCTAACAACATCTTCACTGTCGCAATGGATTTGCTGGGACTGGGTGGTCGTTCAGAAGACCAGTATTACCTGCAGATATATACCGATTCGGTAAGTCAGCCCTGGCAAATGGTGTTGAACATACAGGCTGCCGAGGCACAACCCAAAAAATATGTTGGCGTGCTGGCGCAGGATAAAGATCACTACTATACTGTGGTGCCTGTGACAAAAATTGAGCGCAAGAATGGAAAAATCGTGAACACGTTGGGCGGCCCCCTGGGTTATGAATTCAGGAATGCGCAGGGAGTAGCTGTGGCCGCTGTTTCACTGGTGGATAGTGGTATGGTTTTTCTCGGCAAGACAGATCCCACAGAAAGATTTCTGCTGGCCAATGTGAGCGCTGCTTTGTTGTTGTACCAGGCCATTGATGAATAACCATTGACATTTCTCAATAAATTTTTTCTTCTAAAAGAAACCACTTATTTATAAGTGGTTTTTGCATTTATGCTAAGTGTAAATCAATGGCTGTGAAAATTAAAATACCTATCTTTTATGGATGACCGAAATAGACAAACCTGTTCCTGTTCAACTGTACCTGATCACACTGAATGTTGCGGGCAACATCGATGTTTTCACCCGCATGGAGTACAAAGAGCACATTGTCGAAAACCTAAACTACTGCAGCGAGCACAAGAACCTGGCGGTGTATGACTACGTGCTTATGACCAACCGGCTGCACATGATTGCTGCTGCGCGCAGGGGTCATATATCGAGAGTGCTGCGCGATTTCAAGTCTATTACCGCAAAACAAATATTGATGGCTATTTCAGAAAGTCCTGAAGAAAACAGGAAGGAATGGCTGATGCGCACACTACATTTCTACTCGCAGCGTTACCAGCACAGTTCAGAACGATATTTCTGGCAATTTGGTAATAACCCGGTCAGCCTGGATAAGAAAGACTATCAGCAGGCAAGAGCCGGGTTACTACAGGTTCCTGTTCAGGCACGATTGGTTGACCGGCCTGAACATTATGTTTATTGCAGCGCATATCCCCAACAGAGAGTCGGGCTGGATAAATGGCCGCAATGAGTGTTATGAGTTAGTTTAATTCTTTTAACCACGCTGCTACTTCTTCGCGGGCTGCTTCTATTACGGCTTTGCCGGCGCGGTAGCATTGTTTCCATTCATCGCTTTGTTTCTCATACTCGGGGTTGGCAAACTGTGAGCCGTTCAGCCTGGCGTCGAAGTCAACGGTAGCGGAGATTTCCATGAATTTTTCAAGGCGCTTTTTTACCAGGTCGTCGGGGTTGGCAGGAAATTTCTTTTCATCGTCACCCTTATTTAGTTGTTTGTCGATGGCTTTATCGATTGCCTTCAAGGGGTTGAGTCCGCCCAGGCCTTTTTTCTTTTGCTTATAGCCGAGTTGTTCATCGCGCCAGGTGGCGTATTTCTTTTTAAACTCATCGCTTTTGGTGTATTCGCGTGCATAGCGAACCAGTTGACGAGCGCCTTCTACCCTTGCAGATTCGGGGAGGGCCTTGGCTTTTTTTACAACGTCATATTCGGTAACCAGGAAGCCTCGTCCAAAGGATTCTATAATTTTTTCTGCGGCCTTTTCGCGGCTGAAATCCAGTTCTTCGAAGATGTTCACTACAGCTGCCGCCATCAGCATGCCAGCCATAAGTATAAAGCTCAGCACTTTCATAAACTTGATTGTTTTTAAAGGTGTAATAGGAATGTGAGTGACGAGGCAAACGTATTGATTAAATAAAGGGGCGGCAATCACATAAATGTATGAATTTGATGAGCGGCTAAGCCGATTTTTGGGGGACTTTTAGTAAATTGGAAGACTTTTACTATCCCCGTTAAAGTCACCTGATTGGAGTAGCTTCAGCATTCATTGTTCAATTCCATAAACAGTAGAGTATGCAAAACGAAAAGAAGGACAATGCCAGCCAGAAGACATGCTCTTACCTTACGTTCAACACGGTTGACTGGGTAGATATTTTCATACGCCCTGTTTATAAGGAAGTGATCACTGATGCGTTGAACCTGTACATCGAAGAAAAAGGCCTGATAGTGTATGCCTGGTGCCTGATGTCGAACCACCTGCACCTGATTGCCGACTGCAAGCCCAGCACCACACTGGCCTTGATAGAGCGCGATTTCAAGAGGTATACCACCACCGAAATCCTGGAAGCCATTGACCTGGAGCCGGACCTTCGCCGCGAATGGATGTTGCAGCGCTTCGAGCATTCCAGCCAGAGCCTCAAGCGCATAGAAAAATTCCAGCTCTGGCAAAGCTGCAGCAATCCCATCCTCATCGAATTCAAACAAGTCTATAAGCTCCAGGAAAGAATTCTCTACGTCCACGAAAATCCCGTCCGCGACAAGATCGTGCTGCACCCTGAAGATTATATCTACAGTTCTGCGGCAGATTACGCCGGAAGAAAGGGGCCCGTCAATGTAACGGTCATCAACTTCGAGCAGCTGCGACTCTCGATGCTGAAGTCGGGTTTATCCGAATAGCTTTTCCAACTTTTTCGCCGTTTGCCGACCGGGTCTGGCAACCTCCAGGGTGGCTCGCCTGACAGGTGGCCCACCCGTGGGCGAACTTTTCCATGAGAGGCTCACCTGGCAGGTGGGCCTCCTGTCACCTGGCCTTCCCTTGCCGGGAGGGACTCGTCAAGAAAAGAAGTCAATAAGAGAAGCCTTCTCCAAAATGCCAGGTCAGCTTGATGCCGCCGAAGTAGTACCAATCGTCTTTTTTGGGATTGCCCCTGATGGTGCCGTGGGGCGGATAGGGGTTGTAATGACTGCCCACTTCGTCGCCGCGGTAAGAAATCTCAATGGCTTTGGGGCCGGAGGCCTGGCTGAGTTTGATGGGGTCAACGTAGGTGTTGCTCACGTCGTCGAGGTAGTCGGTAAATAGTTTGCGGAAGCCGATTTCGGCACCGATGCTGAACTGATCGCTTACGCGAAAGCGGGCACCGATACCGAAGGGGATGCATAACTGGGTGAGTTTGTATTCTTTACGTTCGGGAAAGTCGGGAAGACCCTGGCCTTCGGTGCGCAAAGGATGCAGGTAAATCTTTTCGTTATTGGCGTCGCGGGCGAAAGGGTTGAAGTGAAAAAGCCCTACGCCGGCGAAGATATAGGGATAGCTGGAAAAAATTTCGGGGTCCAGCACGGCCGCTTCCACAACGAAATTGGCCTCCAGAATCGAAGTCTGGAAGCTGAGGTTGCGGTCCATCAGCAATGAGTCACCGGTATGCTTGTCGCTACCTGCAACGGCGCCATACATCAGGCCGCCGCGAAATGAAAACATGGGATGGAACTGGTATCTTATATTGGCACCAACCGCTGGCCTCAATGACCTTAGTTCGAGCGAACTCTTGGTGAGATCGCCGTTATAACCGGTAGCACCCGCAAAGAATTCCAGGCTCCACTCCTGCGAGTTGGCAGTAAGGGTTAGGGCGGCCGACAGCAACACTGTGGCAATGAAGCGCATCATTAGTAAGCACGTTTTTAGTTTGAAATACAGCTTTCTGTTTTCCTTTCGAGTTTTGCGTGGATATTGAGGAGGATAATGGAGACGGAAGGGGTTATGGCCGGACGCGAAAAATAAAACAAATAATTGAATTCCAAAACACCTGAAAAGGGTATGCCCATTTTTGGAAAACGTAAAAACCTGATAAATAAGGGTTTTTATGGATGTAATATTTTATGGCACTCACCGACACACTTTGTATCTTTTGGCAAAAACCACGTATTTGCAGGCTAACCTAAAACAGGAGGATTTCGTCAGTTTAGTATCGCAGCACAAGGCCATGATATACAAGGTCTGTAATATGTACTGCTCTTCGGAACACGACAAACAGGACCTGTTCCAGGAAATAGTGATACAGCTTTGGGGAGCTTACCCGCGTTTCAGGGGCGACTCAAAGTTCAGCACCTGGTTGTACCGCATCGCCTTAAATACCGCTATATCGGATCTGCGTAAAAAGAAAAAGCATATCCATTCGGTTGAACCAGAAAAACTACCAACGGAGATACAGGATATACAGTATAGTAAAGACAAAGAAGAAAAACTGCAACAGCTCTACCGCGCCATTAGCCATTTAACCGAAATAGAACGTGCTATTGTAATGCTGTACCTCGAAGACCGTAGTTATGACGAAATGGAAGACATACTGGGTATTAACCAAAATAACCTGCGCGTGAAGATGAACAGGATAAAAGAAAAATTACGTAAACTCACTAAAACTGTAGAGCATGGAATTGGATAGTCTAAAAGATATCTGGAAGGACCTGGACGAAAAAGATCTTCGTGCAGGCAGTGAAGTGCCGATTACGTCCATGTTGCACAAAAAATCCAGGAGCCCTGTGGCTAAGATGAAGCGCAACCTCTTCTGGGAAATGGGCGCGCTGATTGTGTGTTATTCGCTGGCCATCTGGTATTATGTGACCGCCTGGAAAGGCATTTACTGGGAAGTGGCCGTGCTGCTCTTCCTCGTAGGACTGTTTGGCATGTTTTACTATATGCGCAAATACAAACTGCTGAATGAAATGCAGTGCGTATCCTGCGAAGTGAAATCGAACCTGCAGCGGCAGCTCACTACCCTCGAAAAGTATGTACACTTCTATTTTAACAGCAGTATCATTCTTACACCCGCGGCATATTTTGTGGCAGGACTGATTGTGATGTTTAAAGCGCCTGCCGACAACGGCGTCACAAGAATCGAGACAGCCGTTCCAGTACTCGGTGATTCATTTCCCGAATACCGCTGGTTTATCATGTTTGTCACCATTGGTGTTGTTCTTACTATAGGTGTTTATTATTTCAGCCGCTGGGCCATCAACCGTTTGTATGGCCAGCACATCAAAAAGCTGAAAGAACTGGTACACCAGATGGAAGAAACCGAATAGCATTATGAACCCCGTTCCCTCCATATCGATCTTTAAAACGCGCGGCAAAAAACGCCACTACACACTCGATATGGGTGCTCACGGTCAGGCAACCCTGCAGTATGAAAGTTTATTTTGTAAAAATGCTGTAGGGCGTATCAACGACCAGGAGTGGAAATTTGTGAGAAAAGGTTTATGGAAAAAAGAACTTGAAATAGTCGCGCAACAATCTCCCTACACCAAAATTCATGTGAAACTGGGATGGCGTCAGAAACTTACTTTACGCGCACCCGACAATAACTCCTACACTTTTAAATGCGCAGGTTTTCTCCGCCGACGTTGGGTATGGCTCGATGCGCGCGGCCAACAGCTGATGGAGATAAAATCGAGGCCGCTCTCCCGGAAACGCTGCGGTATGGTGACACAACACGCTCCCTGGACGCCTACGCTCAGCTGGCTTTTACTCGTCGGCTGGTTTCAACTGGTGATCTGGGAAGAACAGACCATCGGTGCCGCCGCCGCCGCATAGTACTTTTTTAACAAGGATTGATTGATTTTTTGTAGTTGCTCCCGCTATAGTAAGATTTAGTAATTTCAGTATCGCATTTCCCGGGAAAATAATCTTGAATTAAAATCTCAACTATGAACCATCGCAGGAAATTTCTGCAGCAGTCCGCGCTGTTAGTAGCGGGCAGCACATTACTAACCAACGACCTGTTTGCCATTTTCAAAAACCGCATTGCTCCCAGCGATCAGCTCAACATCGGCGCTATTGGCATCAAAGGCATGGGCTGGTCCAATGTAAATGCCGCGCTCAAAATACCAGGCGTAAACCTGGTAGCCGTTTGCGATGTAGACAAATCGGTGATCGATCAAAGGCTTAATGATCTGAAAAAAAATAATATCGATGCCTCCAAAGTGAAGGTGTATGGCGACTATCGTAAACTGCTTGAGCAGAAAGATATTGATGCGGTGATCATCGGCACACCCGATCACTGGCATGCACTGATTATGATTGAAGCCTGCGCGGCGGGTAAAGACGTGTATGTAGAAAAACCAGTGGGCAACAGCATCGGCGAATGCCGCGCTATGATGAGTGCGCAACAACATTACAAGCGCGTGGTGCAGGCCGGTCAATGGCAGCGCAGCCAGCAGCATTTTAAAGATGCCATTGATTTTGTACACAGCGGTCAGCTGGGTATGATACGCACCGTGAAAGTATGGTGCTACCAGGGCTGGATGCGTCCTGAACCAGTAGTTCCTGATTCTGCTCCACCGCCTGGCGTGGACTACAATATGTGGCTGGGGCCAGCACCCAAGCGTCCCTTCAACGCCAGCCGTTTCCATTTTCATTTCCGCTGGTTCTGGGATTATGCCGGTGGCCTCATGACCGACTGGGGCGTTCACCTGCTTGATTATGGTTTGCTGGGAATGAAAGCCGAATTTCCCAAATCCATCGCCGCCCTCGGAGGAAAATTTGCGTATCCCGAACTGGCGCAGGAAACTCCCGACACGCTTACCACGCTATATGAATTTGATGGCTTCAACCTGGTATGGGATTCAGCCATGGGCATTGATAATGGTTCGTATGGTAAAGACCATGGTATTGCCTTTATCGGCAACAATGGCACACTGGTGTTGTATCGCGGCGGATGGGAAGTGATTGAAGAAAAGAACAGCAAAAACAAAGTAAGCAAGCCGTTTACCAAACCATCTGAAAACGGATTGCAGGCGCATATGCAGAATTTTGTGGATGTAGTGAAATCGAGAAAAATGGAAGATCTGAAATGCTCCATACAAGCAGGTTCGCATGTAGCCACTGTGGCGCAAATGGGAAATATCGCTTATCTCACCGGGCAGAAATTAACCTGGGATAAAGCAAAAGGGCAGTTTACCGACGATAGCGTGAATAAGAAATACCTGATGAAGGAATATCACAATGGCTGGAAACTGCCGAAAGTGTGAGTAAAAATTATATGTCTAAATAAAAAACCGGGGTACTTCCCGGTTTTTTTTATAAGAATTTGTTTATGACAATTTCTTAATCTTGATATTCCTGTACCATACGGGATCACCATGGTCTTGCAACACAATCTTTCCTTTTTTGAAAGTGCCGAAGTCTTTCCATTCCTTGAATTTGCTTTCGGCTACCATTTTCTTCCAGTTATCATCCCATAAAGTAGTGCTCACCACTTTCGCGCCGTTTTGCCATAACTCCAGCTGTCCCTGGTTTACGATAATACGAACATGATTCCACTCGCCGGCAGGTTTTACATTCTGCGGGTCGGCAGCAATCAGGTCGTACAGGTCGCCCGCGCGGTGTTTGTGAATGCTCGCGTCTGAATGACCTTCATTATCCAGCACCTGCATCTCGGGACCGGTGAAATAGCTGGCGCCATATTTCGGGTCCTCGTTTACCAGGAAGATGATGCCGCTGTTGCCACCCTTGCCAATTTTCCACTCGAGCGACAATTCAAAATTCTCAAATTCCTCGTCGGTAGTGAGGTCGCCGCCACCGGCACGTTTGCCATCTACCTTATAGTTGCTGTCGAGCGTGAGTGCACCATCTTCCACTTTCCAGGCAGCGCCGTCGCTCGTGCCGTTGTAGATATGCCAGCCATTTTTGGTCTGGCCATCAAACAACAATTGCCAGCCTTCAGCTTTTTCAGCGTCGGTGAGCGTGTTGAGAGCGGGTGTGGATGAGTTGGTCACGGCATCGTTTTTTGCAGCGTCTTCAGCAGATGTTTCGGCATCGTTGCAAGCCACCAGCACGCCGGCAGCGAGCAATGTGATGAGTATTCTCATGGATTGCAGATATTATTTTTTGAAATAAAGTGATTATTTCTTCAAAGACAAAATATATTTCACCATTGTCCTTGCGCTATCCATGCTCAGATCAGGATGCGGTGTCATAGGAGTCTGACCCCATACGCCCGATCCGCCATTGATGATCTTCTGGGCAAGGTCATCTATCACTTCGGGAGTATTTTCATATTTCTGTGCAACAGATACATAGTCGGGACCTATGTTTTTTTCGCTTATCTTATGGCAGGTAGTGCAATCCAGCGCACCAATCATTTCAAGGCCTTTGTCCAGTTCGGCCTGTTCGTTGGCAGCAGCCTGGTTCTCTTCTGTCTTGGCGGGTTCATTTTCACCTTCTGCTTTGTTGGTATCTCCAGAGCCGCAGGCAAAAATCAAAGGACTAAACGCCATCAATAAAATTAGCTTTCTCATTGTTCATCTTTTAGTTTAACGAATGGTTGAGCAAGTTACTTCAATCCAAGTACAGAACGGTTAAAATTTTCGTCGCTGCCTGTGCCTGCAAAATCGTCGAAAGCCTTTTCGGTGACGCGTATGATATGATTTTTAATAAATACAGATCCTTCAGCGGCGCCATCTTCCGGATGTTTCAACGCGCATTCCCATTCCAGCACGGCCCATCCTGAGTAGTTATAGGCGGTCAGTTTGCTGAATATTGATTTGAAGTCAACCTGTCCATCTCCCAGGCTGCGGAAGCGTCCTGCCCGCTCTACCCATCCCTGGTAGCCGCCATAAACGCCTTGCTTGCCGGTAGGATTGAATTCTGCATCTTTTACGTGAAACGCGCGAATGCGCTCATGATAAAAATCGATATACTGCAGGTAGTCGAGACATTGCAATACAAAATGTGAAGGATCGTACAGCAGGCAGGCGCGCTTATGATTGTTGGTATGCTTCAGGAACATTTCATATGTAATGCCATCGTGCAGATCTTCGCCGGGGTGAATTTCATAACAAACATCCACGCCGCATTCATCGAATTCATTCAGTATGGGCAGCCAGCGTTTGGCGAGCTCTTTAAATCCTGTCTCCACCAAACCCGCGGGGCGTTGAGGCCAGGGATAAACGGTGGGCCATAACAAAGCGCCGCTGAATGTTGCATGTGCGTTCAGCCCGAGATGCTGCGAAGCTTTGGCAGCATATTTCAACTGTTGTACTGCCCACTCGGTGCGCGCTTTGGGGTTGTTGTGTACCTCTTTGGGAGCAAAACCGTCAAACAAAGTATCATATGCAGGATGCACAGCCACCAGTTGTCCCTGCAGGTGGGTTGACAATTCAGTAATCTCCAGGCCGCATTCATTCACTATGCCTTTTATTTCGTCGGCATAAGTTTTACTTTCAGCAGCCTTTTTCAGATCGATGCAGCGGCTGTCCCACGAAGGAATTTGCACACCTACATAGCCCAGGCTTTTTGCCCATTGGCAAATAGATTTTAATGAATTGAACGGTGCTGTGTCGCCCATAAACTGGGCCAGGAATATTCCGGGTCCTTTAATTGTCTTCATCTGTTGAGGTTTTTAGTTGTCAGGAGTAACCGTGTTTCTCGGAAGTTTTGTCAAAATTTGTTCTCGCAAAGGCGCAAAAGCGCCAGGGAAATTTTTGCGCCCTGGCGCCTTCGCGGGAAATATTATACTGTAAACTCAGTCCATTTTTCTTTGGAAGCGCTCGAAGCCACCACATTGTCGATAAAGGCCATTCCGCGAACGCCTTCTTCCACGGTTGGGAAATCGAGCCATTCGGGCGCAGGTTCTTTACCTTCCATCTTTGCGGAAACGGTGAGGGCGAAGTTCCGGTAGATATTAGCAAAGGCTTCGAGATAACCTTCGGGGTGACCGCCCGGTGTGCGGGTGTTGTGTGTTGCGAAAGATGATAACGGTGTTGTGTATCCCACACCGGTTCTCAGTATTTGTGCGGGTTGGTTCAGCCATTTTACAATAAGCGTATTAGGCTCCTGCTGATGCCATTCGATGCCGCCTTTTTCTCCATACACGCGGATGGCCAGCGCGTTTTCTTCGCCTGCGCACACCTGGCTGGCGGTGAGTACGCCGGTGGCACCATTATCGAAACGTAATAATACATTACCATCATCGTCGAGCGGGCGGCCTTCTACAAAGATGTTCAGGTCGGCGCAGATCTGCTTGATCTTTAAGCCGGAAATATATTCGGCCAGGTGAGCAGCATGCGTGCCGATATCGCCCATAGCGCCGGCCTTACCGCTGCGTTTGGGATCGGTGCGCCAGCTGGCTTGTTTGTTACCGGTCTTTTCGGTAGCGCCGCTGAGCCAGCCCTGGGGATATTCCACATAAATCTTACGAATTTTTCCAAACGCACCCTCTTTTACCATCTGGCGCGCTTGTTTTACCATGGGATAGCCTGAGTAGGTATGCGTCAACCCAAATACCAGTCCCGTTTCTTTCACTTTTTTGGCCAGTTGTTTGGCTTCGTCCAGGGTAAATGTCATTGGCTTATCAAGCATTACATGAAAGCCGTTTTCCAAAGCGAGCATTGCCGGTCCGAAGTGCATATGGTTTGGAGTAACGATGCTCACAAAATCCATGCGTTGTTCGGGGGGCAGCTTTTTTTCTTCCCTGATCATATCCTCATAAGTTTTATATATGCGGTTTTCGGGAAGAAATAAAGCTTTACCGCTTTCAATTGAGTTGGCGGGGTCGCTGCTGAATGCCCCGCAGCAGAGTTCAATAAGCCCGTCCATGTTGGCAGCAATCCGATGTACTGCGCCGATGAAGGCGTTCCTGCCTCCGCCGACCATTCCCATGCGTAATTTTCGTTTCATCTCTTGATTTTATAAAATAAAAAATTACATTTAGGTGTTTAAAGAAATCTAACGAATTTACTATAGCATTTGAAAAAAAACCAAACTTTCTTGCCATGCAACAACCGACTATCAATCGCACTCGCCTTTTTTATGCAAGTTGTATCGCGCTCATAGTAACTGCTATGACATTTGCCATCAGGGCAGGTATTCTTAGTGAACTGGGAGCGAAATTTAATCTGACCGACACGGAACTTGGATGGATAAATTCAATGGCTTTTCTTGGTTTTCCCATCGCAATGATTATNGGTGGACCACTTTGTGATATAGTAGGTATGGGAAGATTGCTGATNATTGCATTCTTCTCGCACATACTCGGCCTTTTGCTCACCATTTTTGCCGGCGGTTTCTGGACCCTGTTTATTTCTACATTCTTTGTTGGCTTTGCCAATGGTATGGTGGAAGCTGCCTGTAACCCGCTGGTGACCGCCATGTATACTACACAGAAAACGAAAATGCTCAACAGGTTTCATATGTGGTTCCCCGGCGGCCTGGTGATTGGTGGCCTCGTTTCTTACTTCCTGCAACAGGCAGGTATTGGCTGGCAGGTTCAGATTGCTACCATGCTGGTGCCCGCAGTAATATATGGTGTGATGTTCCTGGGACAAAAATTCCCGCAAACCGAACGCGTGGCTTCTGGTGTATCCAACGCAGAAATGCTGAAAGCCTGCAGAAGTGGACTTTACCTGCTGATGATCTTCTGTATGTTCTTATCAGCTACCACTGAGCTGGGCACCAACCAGTGGATTGCCAAAATAATGGAAAACACTACCTCCAATGCCGTACTGCTGATTGTGTTCATCAGTGGAATTATGGCGGTAGGCAGATACTTTGCTGGTCCTGTTGAAAAAGCGCTCAGCCCTACACTGATGCTGTTGTTCTCTTCCATCTTTGCAGCGATAGGCCTGTTCTGGCTCAGCAATGCGCAGGGCAATACTGCGTTCCTGGCAGCCGGCGTGTTCGCCATCGGCGTTTGCTATTTCTGGCCCACCATGCTTGGCTTTGTGGCAGAATATATTCCGAAAAGCGGCGCGCTTGGTTTATCACTGATGGGTGGCGCAGGTATGTTTGCTACTTCAGTCTTTAACCCCATCCTGGGATATTTTCTCGATAAAAACCGTCAATCGGCATTAGCAGAAGGATTATCTGCAGCTGCCGCTGAGGTAAAAGCCGGACAACAATCGCTGAGCTATGTTACCATTTTCCCGATTGTATTGACTGTAATATTCTTCATCCTGTACATGAACAGGAAAAAATATGAAGGCAATACATTGCATGGCAGTGGTGTGCCCCAGGGTACTGCAGTGGCATAGCCGAACGTGCGTTAGCGCGTATTTCGCGCTAACGCAAACGTTTTCATTGGATTTTTATCAGGATAGTTGGCACAATATTGAGCTGGTGTGATAACATTTCGTAAATTTCAAACCGAACTTCCTGAAAAAAATGCCCAATCAACAATCACGAAGGCTTGCTATCAAAAACCTCGTGGCCGCATCCGCTACCATCGGAACCGCGCCATTGCTGGCTTCGTTTACCACTGAAGAAAAAAAATTACCCGCTTTGAAAGGTAATATCAACCATTCGGTTTGCCGATGGTGCTACAACTCCATTCCGCTGGAAGAGTTTTGCGCCGCGGTGAAGAGAATGGGAATCTCCGCCATCGACCTGGTGGGACCAAAAGACTGGCCCATACTGCAGAAGTATGGGCTTTATTCTTCCATGTGCAACGGCGCCGAGATTAACCTGGTGGATGGATGGAACGATAAGAAATTTCACGCGCAGCTAATTAAGAATTATACGGAGATGATTCCGCTCGTGGCCAGGGCAGGTTATAAAAACCTCATCTGCTTCAGCGGCAATAAGCGCGATAAAGATGATGAGACCGGCTGGAAGAACTGCACCGAAGGATTAAAGCAAATTATGTCGCTTGCTGAGAAGCATAATGTCATGATCGTAATGGAACTGCTCAACAGCAAGGTGGACCATACAGATTATCAATGCGACAAAACCGCCTGGGGCGTAGAGCTGGTGAAGCGCGTGGGCTCGCCCAATTTCAAACTGCTGTACGATATCTATCACATGCAGATTGATGAAGGTGATGTGATCCGCACTATACAAGACAATCACCAATATTTCGCCCATTATCATACCGGCGGTGTACCGGGCAGAAATGAAATCGATGATACGCAGGAACTGTATTACCCTGCCATCATGAAAGCCATTGTAGATACCGGCTTTAAAGGGTATGTTGCCCAGGAATTCATTCCAAAAAGATCTACCAACGAAGAAAGACTGGCATCGCTTGAAAAAGCGATCCACATTTGCGACGTTTGATGAAATTGTCAACAACCAAATAAATCACCAATAATACGAGCAAAACATGGCTGATAACGAATTTGATGCTATTGTAGTAGGTTCTGGCATAAGCGGTGGATGGGCTGCCAAAGAACTTACAGAAAAAGGCTTAAGGACTTTGTTACTCGAGCGTGGTGAAGACATTCCGCACCGGACAGGTTATGTGAACGCCACAAAACATCCCTGGGAATTTCCGCATCGCGGAGGTAAAACCCAGGAGATGATCAAAGCCTACCCTGTGCTGAACCGCGACTACCCGCTGAACGAGGTGAACCTCAACTACTGGACCAATGAAAAAGATTGTCCGTACGTAGAAAAGAAACGCTTCGACTGGTTCCGCGGTTACCATGTAGGCGGTCGCTCGCTGATGTGGGGCCGCCAGAGCTATCGCTGGAGCGATATCGATTTTGAAGCCAACGCCAAAGAAGGCATCGCCGTAGACTGGCCAATCCGATACAAGGATATTGCTCCCTGGTACGATTACGTGGAAGGATTTGCAGGCATCAGCGGCAGCAAGGAAGGACTGGAAGTTTTGCCCGACGGTAATTTTCAACCTCCCATGGAACTGAACTGCGTGGAGAAAGATATTGCTGCCCGGATCAAAGAACATTATAAAGGCAAACGTCACCTGTTCATAGGTCGCGTTGCCAATCTTACCAGGCCCTTACCCGGCAGAACCCAATGCCAGTTCCGCAACAAATGCTGGCTGGGTTGTCCCTTTGGTGCTTATTTCAGCACACAATCATCTACGCTGCCCGCCGCGCAGGCTACAGGCAGACTGACGCTGAAACCGAACTCGATCGTGGTGAGAGTGCTGTACGATAGAGACAAGAAAAAAGCCACCGGCGTAGAAGTGATCGATGCGCTTACCAACCAGACCACTGAGTATAAGGCAAAGGTGATCTTCCTGTGCGCCTCAGCATTTAACAGTACCTGGATTCTTTTCAACAGCGCCACCGATGTATGGCCCGGCGGACTCGGCAGCAGCAGCGGCGAGTTGGGTCATAACGTAATGGACCACCACTTCCGCGTAAATATTTCGGGTATAGTTGAGGGTTATGAAGATAAATATTATTTCGGCCGCAGGCCAACTGGTTTCTATATTCCGCGCTTCCGCAACCTGTATGGTGAAAAACGCGATTACCTGCGTGGCTTCGGTTACCAGGGCTCTGCCAGCCGCCAGGGTTGGAACCGCAATATTGCCGAGCTGAATATTGGTGTGGAACTGAAAGAAGCATTGTCTGAACCGGGTCAATGGACCATTGGTATGACCGCCTTCGGCGAAACACTGCCTTACCACGAAAACCGCATTTACCTTACCGATGAGGTAAAAGATAAATGGGGACTGCCGGTGCTGGCCATGGATTGCGAAATAAAAGAGAACGAGAAGAAAATGCGTGAAGACATGAAAAACGACGGCGCTGAAATGTTTAATGCAGCCGGCGTAAAAAACGTGGAAGCTACCGATGGCGACTATGGTTTTGGTATGGGCATTCACGAAATGGGCACCGCCCGCATGGGCCGCGACCCCAAGACTTCGGTGCTGAATGCTTACAACCAGGTGTGGGATTGCCTGAACGTGTTCGTAACCGATGGCGCGTGCATGACATCGGCCAGCTGCGTAAACCCATCGCTTACTTATATGGCGTTGACCGCACGCGCAGCCGACTATGCAGTAAAAGAATTGAAAAAAGGAAACCTATAATAACCCAACATCAAAAATAAGCTTGTATGAACAGAAGAGAAGCATTATCCCGGGTGGCGTTGCTGGTGGGTGGCACGGTGGTCGGGGCCGAGTTTTTCCTAAGTGGCTGCAAGGCAAATGAAGATAAGGTCGGCGCCTCCATCGACTTTTCAGAAAATGACATTGCATACCTTGACGAAATAGCGGAAACCATCATTCCCAAAACGGACACTCCCGGCGCCAAAGACGCCAGGGTGGGCGAGTTTATGACCGTGATGGTAAAAGACTGCTACGATGAAAATCAGCAAAAGATATTTCTCGATGGTATGGCCAAAATAAATGATGCCAGCAAGAGCCAATTCAGCAAAGGCTTCATGGACATTACGCCCGAGCAACGCAAAGAACTGCTCACCGCCATCGACAAAGAGTCGAAAGACTATCATAATAACAAGAAGCATGAGGATCCTCCTCACTACTTCCATTTAATGAAACAACTCACCCTTCTTGGTTTCTTCACTTCCGAGCCCGGCGCCACACAAGCGCTGAACTATATAGAGACACCGGGAAGGTTTGATCCGTGTATGCCGTACAAAAAAGGAGACAAAGCGTTTGCCCTATAGAAGATTGAAGATTGAACAAGGAAGGTTGAAGGAGAAGTAAGAAGTATGTAGGCAAGTTCGATCTAAAACCCCTTCTTACTTCCTTTTCAACCTTCCTTGTTCAATCTTCAATCTTCAAAATGTTGTATTATGAAAACTCGTAGAGAATTCCTCAAAGCAGCTGCTCTTGCAACCGGCGTATTGCCGGGCGTGGCAAGGGCTATGGCGGGTAACAGGTTGGAGACATTTGGACTGCAGTTATACTCGCTCAGGGTTGATATGCCCAAAGATCCCCAAGGAGTGCTGAAACAGGTGGCTTCGTTTGGGTATAAGCAGATTGAAAGTTTTGAAGGCAACCAGGGTATGTTCTGGGGTATGACGCATACCGATTTTAAAAAGTATGTCGAAGGCCTGGGCATGACCATCATATCGAGCCATTGCGATATCAACAAAGATTTTGAAAGGAAGGCGGCGCAGGCGGCAGAGATCGGAATGAAACATCTCGTTTGTCCCTGGATCGGCCCGCAAAAAACGCTGGACGATTTTAAACGCTTTGCGGATAAGTTTAACCAATGCGGCGATATCTGTAAGAAAAACGGAATCCGTTTCGCCTACCACAACCATGGCTATACCTTTCAGCCGCTGGAGGGAGTGTTGCCTCAGGATACACTGATGCAAAACACCAATGCCGACACGGTAGATTTCCAGATGGATATTTACTGGGTGGTGACTCCCGGCGCCGATCCCGTGGCGTGGCTGAAGAAATATCCCAACCGGTTTGTATCCTGTCATGTGAAGGACCGCCTGAAAAATGCCACCACCGCCGATGCCAGCTGCGATTTGGGCACAGGCTCAATCGATCTGCCGGGTATTTTGAAAGCAGCCAGGGGATTGGGTATGAAATATTATATAGTGGAGCAGGAGAATTATCCCAACAGCACGCCGCTGAAAAGTGTGGAAGTGGATGCCGCCTACATGAAAAAACTTTCGTTATAGAAAGCCCCACCATAAGAGTCCTGCAATAAACCGCAGGATTTTTATTTTTATAAAAAGCCTTTTATGAAGAAAATATTGCTTTTACTGTTATTGGTCAACTGCAGCCTGTTGCTGCTGGCACAACACGATGACGAAAAAGCCATCCGCGACATTCTTGCGCGGCAAACCGAAAGCTGGAACAAAGGCAATATCGAAGAATTCATGGAAGGTTATTGGAAAAGCGATTCGCTGATGTTTATCGGCCAGAGCGGCGTAACCTATGGCTACCAGAATACTTTAAACAACTACAAACGCAATTATAATGGTCCCGATAAAATGGGTACCCTTACCTTCGAACTGATCAAAGTGCAGCGGCTTTCACCCGAATACTATTTTGTAGTAGGAAAATGGCACCTGAAAAGAAATGCCGGCGATGTAGGCGGTCATTACAACCTGTTATTCAGAAAAACTGATGGCAAATGGGTGATCATTGCCGACCATAGCAGCTAACCGTGCGGAAATTTTTTGCGCCAGATACGCGCATTAATCCAAATCAATCCCACTAAACTCCCCACCCCCCACGCATAAAAAATAATATTTCCAACTCCAATCCCATTCTCCGGTACCAGCAAATGAAAATACGTGCCGATACCCAATGTAAGCATCAGCCATAAAAAGCCTAACGTCACCGACCACACGATCCTCCAAAAGAAATCTTTTACTTCTTTCTCCATCATAGAATCTAATTTATCCGCGTCATCCGCGGCACGGCGCTCCTCAGCCATCTTCCTTCAAGATTCAACTTCTCTCTTCCCTGCTCCTTCTTCAGTCTTCAACAGCTACCAGCAATTTCCTAAATTCCGTTGAGTCTCCGCTAAACACATTAAAATCCACCTTATGAAAAATTCCATTCACCCTTCCCGACTCGCTGTGTTGCCAGAAATGCCAGTCGCGCGCAATGCGCGGCTTTTCCTTTTGCAGGTAGTGCGCAACCCATAGCGGGTAATCATCGAACTCGCTTCGCAGTATCTGTTCGTAGAAATCCACATTGGTATAAATGATGGGCGTCACGCCGTAGTAGTTCTTTACAGTCTCCAGCCATTCTTTGACCCTTTCTCTTAGTTTTTTGTTGGGTACTCCGTATGATTGCTCCACATCGAGCACAGGCGGCAGATCGCCGGGTTGTAATTCTACCGTTCTGATAAAATTCTCGGCCTGTGCTTTCCCGCTTTTGGTAGCGATGAAGAAATGATAGGCCCCGCGGGTGATGCCAGCTTCGCGCGCGCCGCGCCAGTTGCGCCGGAAAAAGCGGTCGCGGTCGTTCACACCCTCCGTGGCTTTAATGAAAGCAAACTGCAGCCTGATGCCTTCCACATTCATTTCCTTCACGCTTTCCCAATCAATCACATCCTGGTATTTGGAAACATCGATGCCGTGTATGCTGTAATTGGTGGGAATTTCAATACCGAAAGCCTGGTAGCGCACGAAATGAGCACGGCGTGTGAGCCACCATTCATACACGGTAATACCCGACATCACGAAGATAGAGGTAATCAACAGGCCAACGAAGATCTTGAAGACGATCCTTCCTTTTTTGTTTCTTCCCATATGCGGTTGTGCAAATATATTGGCACCGACCTTCTTCGCTGCATAAATTCCGGCAGGCCAATAATTTTAAACGATAGCAACTGCAAAACATTGCCTGTAAGGCCAGTAACCCTAATTTTACAGTTCTAATGCCGGCAATCAACTGGAACGATAGCATGAATCTCCTGAGGCGGCTCACGCCGCGGCGTGCGTGGAATGCTGCTAAGGTGTTGAGTAGCTACTATTTAAGCAAGTGGACCGGCAAACCCATACAATGGGGATACCCGATTTCCATATCCTTTGAACCCACCACCAGTTGCAATTTGCGCTGCCCCGAATGCCCAAGCGGTCTCAGAGCGTTTACCCGCCCTACGGGTATGTTGCAAAAAGATTTCTTTCGCGAAACGATCGATCAACTCTATAAAGACCTCTATTACCTGGTGTTTTATTTCCAGGGCGAACCCTACCTGAACCCCGATTTCCTGGAGATGGTGAAATACGCCAGCTCAAAAGGAATTTATACCGCCACCAGCACAAACGCGCATTATCTCACCGATGAGAAAGCGCGCAAAACTGTAGAAAGCGGGCTCGACAGGTTGATCATCTCCATCGACGGCACCACGCAGGAAGTGTATGAGCAGTATCGCGTGGGCGGAAAATTGCATAAGGTGATCGAGGGGGCCAGGAATATTGTGAAATGGAAAAAAGAATTGAAGAGTAAAACTCCTTTTGTATTTTTCCAGTTCTTAGTAGTAAAGCCCAACGAACACCAGGTAGAAGATATCAAGAGACTGGCACGTGAAATTGGCGTTGACGACGTGCGCTTTAAAACAGCACAGGTATATGATTATGAGAACGACCCCAACAACCTGATACCCGTCAACGAAAAGTATAGCCGCTATAGGAAGAATAGCAAGGGACAATATGAATTTAAAAATGCGCTGCACAACCATTGCTGGCGCCTGTGGCATGCCACTGTGATAAGCTGGGATGGACTGGTAGTGCCCTGCTGCTTCGATAAAGACGCACAGCACCAACTCGGCGATCTGAAAGGAAAAAGCTTCAAAGAAATCTGGCACAACGATCAGTACGTACAATTCAGGGAGCAGGTATTAAAAAGCCGGAAAAACATAGACATATGTGCCAACTGCAGCGAAGGTACCAAGGTATGGAGCTGAGGCTGGCACGTTAAATGAATGTAAGTACCCGGGAGTGTAAACCATTAATTTTTCTACTCACTATTCCGTATAACTTATGAGCATAGAAAAAGAGATACAACAGTCCAAGTTCCGCAATGAATATCAAAAAGCGATTGTGAACCTGATCTTCACCTATAACTGGGTGATGGAAAAAAACAAGCAATTCTTTGAGCGCGCCGACATCACGATGCAACAGTATAATATACTGCGCATTCTGCGGGGAGCCGGCAAACCTTTGTCAACCCTGCAGATACGCCAGCGCATGCTCGATAAAATGAGCGATACCAGCCGCATTGTGGACAGGCTTATTAAGAAAGGACTGGTTCAAAAAGTAGTCTGCGAAACCGACCGCCGCCTGGTGGACGTGTCGATCACCGAGAAAGGCGCCGAACTGCTGGCCAACCTGGATCAATACAATGACGAACTGGACGCCATTTTGGGGAATCTGACCGAGGAAGAGACCAAAATGTTAAATAACCTGCTCGACAAAATAAGAAGCGCTGATTGAGCGTATTTTTGTAGCTTGATTTAGCGTCCCTATTATGATTAAACCGTGGTTTGCATTTGTAGCGTTGGTTCTGTCTGCCCTGTCGGTACCGGGCCAGCCCAACTATGAGTTCAGGGCTGCCTGGATTGCGACTGTTGACAATATTGACTGGCCTTCCAAGGGAAATTATGACCCTGAAAAGCAGAAAGCAGAATATATAGAGTTGCTGGAAATGCACCGCCGCAATGGCCTCAATGCCGTGATTGTGCAGGTGCGTCCCGCCACCGATGCCTTCTATCCCTCCAAGCTGGAGCCCTGGAGCGAATGGCTCACCGGCAAACAAGGCCGCGCTCCCCAGCCCTACTACGATCCGCTGAAGTTTATGATTGAAGAAGCGCATAAAAGAGGCATGGAATTTCATGCCTGGTGCAATCCCTACCGCGCTGTATTCAATATCAATAAATCATCGGTTGCTCCAGACCATATCACCAGGAAACGTCCCGACTGGTTTCTTACTTACGGCAACACCAAGTATTTCGACCCCGGTAACAAAGAAGCACAGGAATTTGTGGTGAAAGTGATTCGCGATATCGTGAAGCGGTACGATGTGGATGCTATTCATTTCGACGATTATTTCTATCCCTATAAAATTCCCAAGAAAGAATTCCCCGACGATAAGACCTACGCCAAATACGGTAAAGGTATGAGTCGGGCACAATGGCGCCGCAGCAATGTAGACAGTATCATCCTTAAGCTGAGCCGCGCCATCAAGGAGGAAAATCCTTTCTGCCGCTTTGGTATTTCACCATTCGGTGTATGGCGCAATAAGGATAAAGATCCCGAAGGCAGTAATACACGCGCAGGCGTTACCAACTACGACGATCTGTACGCTGATATTCTCTTATGGCTGCGCGAAGGATGGATTGATTATGTGGCGCCACAATTATATTGGGAATTTGATCATCGCGCTGCGCCTTACAAGGAACTGGTCGACTGGTGGAGCAAACATACCTATGGTCGCCATTGCTATATAGGCCTCGGAATTTTTAAAGCGGGAAAAACAGCGGCGTGGAGAGACAGCACCTTATTACCAAGGCAGATTGCCCTGCTGCGCGAATACCCCGAAATTCAGGGCGCCATTTATTTCAGCAGTAAATCATTTGTAAATAATCCCCTCGGCTGGAACGACAGCCTGCAAAATAATTATTACCGCGAACCCGCCATGGTGCCGCCCATGCCCTGGATCGATTCGCTAAGACCTGCAGCGCCTACCGTGGTTTCGGTGATACCGCAGGAATCTGCCATCAAAATTGTGCTGGCAAAACCCGAGGGCGATAACAACAGGATAAAATCTTACCGTTTATACGCCTGCTATGATGAAGATAACGGGCTGAATAATTTTTATAACGCGAAGCCTTTGGAAGTTGCCTTCGATGCTGAAACTTACAGCATCACGGCGCCGCTTCCTTCCAACAAAAAGCAGGCGCGTTTCTTTCTCACTTCGGTAGATGCCAACAACATCGAAAGTCTTCCTTACCCCAACTGGCCACTTAAGCTGGAAGCCACCAGGTATGAGGGTGACGTGTGGGTAGTAAATTAGTGACGGGTTGGGGATTTGGCGTTTCGGGTTGAGACCCGAAGGCTTACCTTTGCGTATTAATCTGCTATTTGCCGGTTAAATAACCCGAAACCCAAAACTCGAAACTCAAAACAGTTTACCATGCCAGGATTTGAACTTTTCGGTCCCGAAGAACGCAAACACATAGATGATGTAATGCAAACCGGCATACTGATGCGGTATGGATTTGATGGTCCGCGCCAAGGTATCTGGAAGGCAAAAGAACTGGAGCAAGCCATCTGCGATAAGTTTGGTTGTAAGTATGCTCAGCTGGTATCGAGCGGTACGGCTGCATTAACCACGGCGATGGCCAGCCTGGGTATCGGATATGGCGATGAAGTGATTATGCCTTCGTTCACTTTCGTGGCCAGCTTTGAAGCAGTGTTGAGTGTGGGTGCCGTACCGGTATTGGTGGATGTGGATGACACGCTCACATTAAATCCCGAAGCGGTTCGCAAAGCCATCACGCATAGAACAAAATGCGTTATGCCCGTGCATATGTGCGGCAGCATGGCCGACCTGGATGCATTGCAGGCAATTTGCAAAGAACATAAACTGCTGTTGCTGGAAGATGCCTGCCAGAGTATCGGCGCTACTTACAAAGGAAAATACCTGGGCGCTATTGGCGATGCAGGCACATTTTCATTCGACTTTGTAAAAACAATGACTTGTGGTGAAGGTGGTGCTGTGCTCACCAACCACGAATCGGTTTATATCAATGCAGATGGCTACAGCGATCATGGTCATGATCATAAAGGCGCTGACAGGGGTGCAGACCAGCATCCGTTTATCGGCTATAACTATCGCATATCAGAGCTGCATGCGGCCATTGGACTGGCACAGATCGGAAGACTCGATCATTTCCTGGAAATACAGAAGAGAAATCATACCCAGTTAAAGAATATTTTATCACTGGTGCCGGAAATAACCTTCCGTCGCATTCCCGATCCCGAAGGTGATAGCTGCACATTCCTTTGCTGGTTTTTACCCAATGCAGAAACAGCGGCTGCCGTGGTAAATGAATTTAAAGAACAGGGAATACTGCCGGGTAATTTTTACTGGTTCAACAACAACTGGCACTACATACGCAAGTGGGATCACCTGAAAAATCTTTCTATACTCAACAGGCTCCATCCCGACCTGCAGGAAGCAGTGAAGCATCATGCCAACAAAGATTTCCCGGCCAGCGATGCCATCATGAGCCGTTGTATTTGCACTGCTATCAGTCTTACCTGGACTGAAGAACAAATAAAAGAGAAAGGACAAAAAATGGTGGCGGCCATACAAAAGGTGCTGAAGCAACAGCGCGTACCTTTTGGCTTATAATCAACCTGCTGCAACTGAATCGGGCCAGTTGGCCTCAGAAAATCCCAATGGTTTCCAAAGCACTTGCCCGGGGCAACAATAATTTTATAATATCGTTGCGCCTCGTTCTCGGCATTTGTCTGTAAATTTAGGCCTGATTTTTGTGGAGGCGCGCGATTTTTAGTGATTTTATTGACGGAAGGGAAGCAAAAACTTATTGAGGCTCATGGCATTAAGTCAAAGTTTACAGCAAAAATTATTGCAAAAACTGTCGCCGCAGCAGATTCAGTTGATGAAGCTGCTGCAGGTTCCGACTGCCAACCTGGAAGAGCGGATCAAGGAGGAACTGGAAGAAAACCCGGCACTTGAGTTGGCCGAAGACAGCCATGAAGATCAATATGATAACGAGCTGCAGGATGAATTTGAAAGTTCTGACGATGATTATGAGATGGATGGTAGCGAAGAAGATTATGAAAATATTGACATCAGCGAATATGTGGGCGATGAGAATGGGGAGATTGCCGATTACAAACTGCGCGACGATAACTACCCGGAAATTGACGATAACAAGGTTGTCCCTTACAAAGTAGAAACCACTTTTCACGAATACTTACTGAGCCAGCTGGGCCTGGTAAAAATGGATGACAAGCAACGGCGCATTGCAGAACAGATCGTTGGCAGCATTGACGACGATGGTTACCTGCGCCGCGACACGGCTGCTATTGTGGATGACCTGGCATTCAGGCAAAACATCGAAAGCAATGAAGCCGAAGTGGAAGCGGTGATCAAAATGGTGCAGCAATTTGATCCGCCCGGCGTGGGTGCGCGCGACCTGCAGGAATGCCTGCTGCTGCAACTCAACCGCCAGAAGGCAGAAGGGAAGAATGTGGAAAAGGCTATTGCCGTGCTCACCGATTACTTCGACGAGTTTACCAAGAAACACTACGATAAAATTCAGCGCGGCCTTAACCTCGACGATGAAGGACTGAAAGATGTGATCACACAGATTACACGGCTCACACCAAAGCCGGGTGGCAATCACGGCGACATTAACAAAGCCGAGAGCTACGTGGTGCCCGACTTTTTTGTGTACAACAATGGCGGCAAGCTGGAGCTCACCCTCAATTCAAAAAATGCTCCCGACCTGCGCATCAGCGAAGGCTATCGCGATATGCTGCGCGATTATGAAAAAGGCAGCAAGAAAGACCGCCGCCAGAAAGAAGCGGTGCTTTTCATCAAGCAAAAAATAGATGCGGCCAAATGGTTTATCGATGCCATCAAACAAAGGCAGCATACGTTGACCAGCGTAATGGAGACCATTATGGATTACCAGCGCGAATTTTTTATTACCGGCGATGAGACCACGCTGAAGCCGATGATATTGAAGGATATTGCCGAACGCACCGGGCTGGACATATCAACTGTAAGCCGCGTGGCCAACAGCAAATTCGTTCAAACGGAATTTGGTACTTATAGGCTGAAATTCTTCTTCAGCGAATCGCTCAGCACCGAAAGCGGCGAGGAAGTAAGTACCCGTGAGGTGAAAAAAATACTGAGCGACCTCATCGAAAGTGAAAGCAAAAAGAAACCGCTCAGCGACGAAAAATTAACTGAGCTGCTGCAGGAAAAAGGATATAATATTGCACGTCGTACGGTGGCCAAATACCGCGAACAGCTGAATATTCCGGTGGCCCGCTTACGGAAAGAACTTTAATGATGGATACTGCAACAGCACAGCAAAATCATCCTGCCATTATTCGCATCCTGGCGCATATTGTTTCGGTCGTATTTCATCCTTTGTTTATCACCTCGTATGTGGGCGCATTCCTCATTTACCTGCATCCCTATGCATTTGCAGCAGCATTAGACAACAGGAAGGTGTTTAAGCTGGGAATGATCGTTTTCAACACGGCCTTTATTCCCCTGTTTTCTGTTTTCCTGATGTGGCGCCTCCGCCTTATTGAATCACTTTTCTTACGCACCAGCAAAGAACGCATCATACCCTACGTGGCCGCCATGATCTGCTATTTCTGGACCTGGCTGGTCACCCGCAACACCGGCGACAGTCCATCCTATATGGTACACTTCATGCTCGGCACCTTTCTCGCCATCTGCGCTGCATTTTTAGTGAACATCTACATGAAGGTAAGCATGCACACCATTGCCATGGGTGGTATGGCTACGTTCTTCTTCTTACAGGCATTTGCAATAGAAGACAGCACCGGCCTTTATTTCTCAATTGCCGTTTTGATTGCGGGATTGGTAGGAACCGCCAGGATGATTGTTTCTGATCACAAACCAGTGGAGATTTATGTAGGGTACCTGGTTGGAATAATTTGCCAATTGATCGCTCTCGCCTTTTAATTTGAAAATTTACACCTGATAGTTGATGGTTGATTCTTTGGTATGGAAGTAGGTCAATGGGCAATTTTCACTTTCAATATTCGACAATCAATAACCAAATTCTCAATTATCAATTAGTAAAAAAAGAAAAGCCCAATCATAGGGTACGAACCTAAATTGAGCTTTTTTTCACCTTCAAACCATCTGAAGCTTTTGTCCATTTAGCCGTTCAATATTTTGGACTTCGCCAGATAGTAATTTGTGGGATGGTAAATGAACAAACAAGAACCTCCCTTAATAGTAAGAATAATTTTTTTTGAGTCTTTCTTTGGTACCGCGGGGCAGCCATAGCTGCGTCCGGCGTAACCTTTGCTGCGCACATAACCGGGTTCAACATAGTCTGAACCGTGAATCACGATATTTCTTTGGTCGGCTTTATCGTTGATGCCACTTTCCAGCCCGGAGATCTTCAGCGCCAGGCCATGTTCGCCATAATATGAATTGCGCGTAACATAGAAACCTAAACTGCTTTTGTGCGACTCAGGTTTGTTTGAGAAAGAGCTTGCATATTCCCTGCCACTGTTTTTCCCATGCGCCACATATGTATTCAACAAGAGCTTTTTGTTTTCTACATCTATCACATACATTCTTTTTCTGCGCGACGACTGGCTGAAATCGCAGATTGAGAGCACGTCATCTTTTTTCAGGGTTCCTTTTTCCAGCAATTTCTTGTAACCTTTCCAGGCAAATAAGAACGCTTTTTGAGTTAGTCCCGCGCGCCTCAGCTTCATGCTGTCATAAAGAGCTATTGCTTCGAGTTCTAAAAGTGCATCCGGAGACAGGGGAGAAGAAACCGGTGGAGCAACTACAGGTGTGGTTTTCGTTGCTGCCACAATTTTCTGGCCCCGTTTGCCTGTGCCCGACATCAGTACAGGCCAGCATATGCATAGCATGAACAGGACCCCTGTGGATACGGATTTTAGCAATTTCATGGGTTAGTAATCAATGGTTGTCGTTCGTGTTCTAAAACGGTCAACGGGGTGAAAATATTATAGCAAGCCCGCATGTGCAAGGCAGCACAGGGCATTTTTTTTATTGTGTATATAGTAAGAGTTATTTTGTAACAAGGGAAAATCCTTGAACCCTAATTAGTTTGGGAAGACTTGCGCAGGTTGAATTCGTTCGCATAAATCTTAATCAAAACCAGGAACAACGATATAAGAATAGGTCCGAATATCAGCCCGATAAATCCAAAAAGAGGAACACCGATCAATACGCCAAATCCTGTGATCAATGGATGTACATCGCCCATGCGCTTCTGCAGCCAGAAGCGAAACAGGTTATCTACCGTGCCCACAATCGCCAGTCCATAAATCAGCATAATGATGCCCTTGCCTGTATCTCCGTTTGCAAACAATAACAGGCTTACCGGTATATAACCCAGCGCTGCTCCCAGCACGGGAAGCATAGCTGCAATGGCGGTGATCACAAACCAAAACCAGGGCTGATCTACTCCTAATACGAGATAGCCAATCAAAGCCACCACGCCCTGCGCCAGTGCTATTAATGGTATGCCTACTGCATTGGAGATTACCAGGTTGTTCAGGTCGCGGCGAAGCAGCAAAGTGTTTTCATCTTTCAAAGGCACCCATTCATAAAAACCCGACTCCATTTTTCTGCCATCCACCAGCATAAAATAGAGAATGAAATACATGATCACGATAGTGGTCAGCGTATTGATGGTAGCGCCTAACACTTTTGGTAAGGTTTCTTGTCCCCAGGCCGTGAGCTTTTCAATATTCGCATCGGTAATAATGCCGATCTTATATTTCTCTTCAAACTTGCGAATGAAATTTTCTATAGAGCTCAGCACTTCTGTGCTATGCTGCAGGGCAAAGGATATTTTTTTTGCCAGCATATCCACCACAATAAAACAAGGCAGCAGAATGATGAGAAAAGAAAGCAGCATGAGTATAGCGGCAGCCAGCCCCTTGTTCATCTTTTTTCGCGATTCCAGGATAAACATCCATTTGCGCAGCAGTACATATAAGGTGTACGCCCCCAAAAATGCGGGCAGAAATGATTGAAGGTGTCTAAAAAGTACTACTCCCAGGAACAATATGGTTCCCAATATCAAAACCTGTCTGACGGCATTGTTAGGTATTTGCTGTGGAGGCATCTTGGATTGTTATTTACTAAAATAGATAAAAAAACCCTGCGAAGTGATGGAAAATGACCTACTCACGTCACAGGGTTAAATAACAAAAGTGTGCCAGCCTGTTTAGATCTTTACCGTCTTCCAGCGTCCGCGGCGGAATATGATGATGCCGGCAATGGAAATGGCGGTCTCTGAGAGCAATACTGCCAGGAACACGCCCTTGGGTCCCATGTTGAATACCAGCGCCAGCAGGTAAGCCAGCGGTATCTGGAAAAGCCAGAAGCCAAAGAGGTTAATCAGCGTAGGTGTTTTGGTATCACCTGCGCCATTAAACGCGTTGGTCACCACCATGCCCACACCGTAGAAGATATAGCCGAGACTCATGATGCGCAAAGCCTGCACGGCGTAAGCATCTATGGCCGGATCTTCGTTCATAAAACCTACAATCGGTTCGGCCAGTACCAGGAACACCAGCGTTACAAAAATCATGAAGTAGGTATTGTATTTCGCTGTGGTCCATACCGACCTTTCCGCGCGGTCGGGTTGTTGTGCCCCCAGGTTTTGTCCTACCAAAGTAGCGGCCGCGTTACTGAGGCCCCAGGCCGGCAGCAGGAAAAACATGATGAGGCGGATAGCTATACCATAACCCGACACTGCTACAGGACCAAAGCTGGCCATTACCTTACCCAATACCATCCAGCTTGCTGAGGCTATGATGAATTGTAAAGTGCCGGTCCACGCAATTTTTGAAATTGCTTTTATCAGTGACCAGTCAAAACCGAGGTAAGCGAGTTTTACTTTGATGATGCGTTTGTTGCCAAACAAATGATACAACTGGTACAACACACCAATACCTCGTCCGACGGTAGTGGCAATAGCAGCACCGGTTACGCCCATGGCGGGTATTGGCCCCAGGCCATATACCACCAGTATGGGACAAAGTATAATGTTGCAGATATTGGCTATCCACAGCGAGCGCATAGCCATGAACGCATCGCCTGCGCCGCGGAAAATACCATTGATCATAAACAGCAACATAATCACCGCATTGCCGCCGAAAATAATTCGTGTATAGGTGGTGCCGATCTGGATGGTTTCAGCACTGGCGCCCATAATACTTAATATTTCAGCGGGCCATATCACTCCAGCTACGCTTATGGCCACAGACACCATCATGGAAAGAATGATAGCCTGTACCCCGGCCTTTGCCGCCGCTTCCGGATTCTTTTCACCAATTCGTCGTGCAACCATGGCCGTTGCTGCCATACTTAAACCAATGGCCAGTGCATATACGATGGTGAGCACAAATTCGGTCAATACAATGGTTGATATGGCTTCGGCACTGTTGAGTTTGCCTGCGAAATACATATCCACCAAGGCAAATACCGACTCCATCACCATTTCCAATATCATAGGTACGGCCAGTAGAAACACGGCACGACGAATACTACCTGAAGTGTAATCCTGGTTCTCTCCGTGAAAAGCCTGCTTCAACATCGCAAAAATTGAGCTGACGCTAATAGCGCCGCTATTAGTCTTAGACATACAAATCCTGTTTAAAAACTTGAATCAATAAATAGAATGATGAACCGAACTTTCAGGCTCTGACGATCGGGGGACTGTTAGAAGCTCGGGAGCACCGCTGGCACTAGCCGAACCAAAATTATACTTTCATGGTTCGATAAATTGAGGAGACGCAAAGGTAGAAAATCCTATTGCATACAAACAAATTTTTCTGGGGGCAATTGAGCAAACAGTATGACAAATTGAGCAAATGAGCGTGTAAACCCCGGTAAGCGGCGCTGATTTTTTTTCTCAAAAATCTGACCCCTTAATACTACATCATCCCAATATGAGCCCTAACTCGCTGTAACTCCGCCTATTTCTTTCTTAAGCTTTTATTAGTAAACGAAGTTCCTTTTTGCGCCTCTATGTAAGCAAAGAGCAACCGCAAATCAGATTATTCACGATAAAAACTATGAGTTATGAAAACGATTCTTACCCTTATACTTCCCGTACTGGTGGTAGTAACAGGTATGGCAGGATATGTTCTTTTCACTAAGGAGACTTACATGGTATCGGCTCTGTTTATTGTGGCCAGTCATCTTATTGCCGCTTACTGGGTATATACCATTAGCCGCACCAGGAAGCTGGCCCTGGGTTGAGGTGTCCCTCACGGGAGGGCCAGGCCACAGGAGGGCCACCTCACAGGTGAACCACTCCCCACCTGGCCAGCCCTTGCGAATTGTTTTAGAAGTCTTTAATTTTAGAGCCAACCTTCTTCAAAAAAAGCCGTACATTACAATTACACGGTTCCCCGAGAAATCCTATCCTCTAAAATCCTTCCCTGGAGATAGCCACGACCTGAAACCCAAGACTGACTAACCCGAATTCTTGCTGATCGTTTCCTGCAATTATTGACCACCAATCATTGCGGTAGCATGAAGAAAATTGTTACCTGTTGGGTAGTGCTTATGGGATTCCTGCAATCAGCGAATGCCGACCATATCACCGGCGGGCAAATGTCATATACGCTCGTCGGTATCAACAATGGGGCATATCACTACCGCGTTTACGCGCGGCTGTATATGGATTGCTATAGCGGCCGGCAACTCCCCAATCCCGCCATCTTTGGCGTGTTCAACAAATCTACCGGCGAAAGAGTGCAGGATATTTCCGTACCTATGACGTCGCAAGACAATCTTACACTGGCCAATGCCGGACCCTGCATTACCAATCCCCCGCGCGTATGTTATGAAATAGGTAACTATAGTTTTGACGTGACAGTGCCCGCTGCCATTGAGGGTTATGTGGTAACCATACAGGTGGTGTATAGGGTAAATGGCATCGCCAACCTGGTGCCGGGCTATGGAAATGTGGGCGCCACCTACACTGCGGAAATTCCCGGAACCAGCCAAAAACCCGATGGTCCTAAAAACAACAGCGCACGCTTCAAAGGCAGCGACCTGGTGGTAATTTGTGCCGGCAACTCATTCAGCTACGATTTTGGCGCCGAAGATATTGATGGCGACCAGCTGCGCTATTCGTTTTGCAGCGCGTATAACGGTAGCAGCAGCGGGGGATTTGGAACCAATTCAAGCCCCCTGCCACCTCCCTATAGCCCTGTTCCCTATGGCAGCGATTATGCCACCGCACCGCTGGGCGGTGCTGTCAAAATTGATCCCAACACGGGCCTCGTCACCGGCATTGCGCCAGGTGAAGGCATATACGTGGTGACGGTATGCGTAGAAGAAATACGCGATGGTGCAGTGATTGCCACGCAGCGAAAAGACCTGCAGATAAGAATAACGGATTGCACGATAGCAGCGGCTTCCATCCAGCCTGAGTTGATGCTGTGCAAAGACACGCGCACCATAACGCTCACCAATAACAGTACCAGTCCGCTGATCAGGTCATACAACTGGGAATTGATCAACAGCAATGGCGAGAGTATTTTCACATCCACCGATGCAAAACCCACTTATACATTCCCCGATACCGGAACCTACCAGGTAAAACTGGTGATCAACCGCAGCGAACAGTGTAGTGATTCTGCTACTTCAATCGCACACGTTTATCCGGGCTTTAAACCCGATTTCAATTTCAGGGGAATTTGTTTCAATAAACCTACACAGTTCTTCGATGCCAGCACTACGGTATATGGCACGGTGAATAGCTGGAAATGGGATATGGGTGAAGTCAATCGCGCCGATGATATATCTGACCAGCGAAACCCCGTGTACACGTACACCAGTATGGGCATAAAACAAGTGCGGCTGATTGCCACGAATACGATGGGCTGCCGCGATACTGTGACGAAACCCATCTCCATTGTTGATAAACCTCCGCTCACGGTGCGCTTCAGGGATACGCTGATTTGTACGCCCGATAATGTGCAACTGGAAGCAACCGGTAGTGGCATTTTCAGCTGGACGCCCGGCGTGCATATCATTAATGCCAATACGGCCACGCCAACGGTGAGTCCTGTGACCACCACCATGTACTATGTGCAACTGGACGATAATGGTTGTATCAATAACGATTCGGTGCGCGTACGCGTGGTGGATCATGTAACGCTGCAGGCCATGCCCGATACGATAATTTGTCAAACCGATACTATCAGGTTGCGCGTGAACTCTGATGGATTGCAGTATGCGTGGAGCACGGCAGACCAGGGGCAGATTCTTCAACCTTCTCTTGCCAATCCGCAGGTGGTTTCGTTTGGCACCAGCACTTACCAGGTCATTGCGCGCATCGGAAGTTGCAGCGCAACAGACCAGGTAAGAGTCACTACCATTCCATACCCCGCTGCGTTTGCAGGAGATGATACTATAATCTGTCATGCCAGCTTTGCGCAGCTCCACGGCAGCACCGATGGCAGTACGTGGGGATGGCTGCCATCGCCCTCACTCAGCGATCTTACTGCACTGAACCCGGTTGCGAGACCGGAAACCACATCCGAGTATGTATTTTTTGCAACTGATACACGCGGATGTCCCAAACCTTCGTACGATACGGTGGTGGTGACTGTGTTGCCGGATATTGTTCCCTTTGCAGGAAATGATACTTCTGTGGTAGTTGGTCAGCCATTGCATCTGAAAGCGAGCGGCGGCGTGGCCTATCAATGGTATCCCACGGCGGGGCTGTCGGACGCTACGAAAGCCGATCCCGTTATCACTTATTTTGAATCTACTTCGGGTATCAAATACAAAGTGCTTGTGTTTAATGAAGCGGGCTGCGTTGATTCGGCCTATATAACCGTAAAAGTTTTTGAAACCATGCCATCGGTTTTTGTGCCGAATGCCTTTACGCCGAATGGTGATGGTAAAAATGACGTGCTGCGACCGATTGCGGCGGGTATGTCGCATGTAGAAGCATTCCAGGTATTCAACCGCTGGGGGCAGATGGTATATAACTCCACATCTACCAAACAAGGATGGGATGGCACCGTTGGAGGAAGGCCACAACCTTCCGGTACCTATGTGTGGGTGGTGCGCGCCGTAGATTATACGGGGGCCAAATACACGCAAAAAGGAACGGTGATGTTGATCAGGTGATCAGCTTTTGCGGGTTGCTCCTGCTTCCTGCCAGTCGATAGAAAAGATATCCTGCAGCTTATCGCAAAGCTCGCTGATGCGCGTGGGCTTCGTGAGGAAGTAAGAAGCTCCCGACTGCATTATCTCTTGTATATCTTTGTGATGCGAGCTGGTGGAGTAGATAATGATGGGCACGTGCGCATAGCGGGACAGCTTCTTTATTTCCACCAGGCATTCCTTGCCATTTAGCCGCGGCATATTCAGGTCAAGAAATATGAAATCGGGCACTGGTATGGTCTCCTCTTTCAACTGCTTCAGCGCCGACTCCCCATTATTGGCATAGTGACATTCGATCGGGATCTTCAAATCATTCACTGCCTCATGCAGAAACAATTGATCATCCTCATCATCGTCGATAATAAACAGTATTTTCCGATTTTCCATACTTCAACGCTGTCGAATAAAAGTAGGCAATTTCATACGAAGTTAGACATTCTGATAAGGTAAAAAAAAGACCCGCCTTCGCTTTAGCTCCGGCGGGTAAAAACCGCTTGAAGCGTACAGAGAAGGCGGGCTTTTGATAAACATCCCGAACTCAATGAAAACTTATTTCGCGATCAGCAACAGGCCGTTTTGTGCCGATCCATCAGCTTGCAGAATTTGAATCATATAAGTACCACCCGCATAAGACGACACATCGAAAGAAACGGTAGTGCGAGCCGCCACCGATTTACGTTCCTGCAATACCTGTCCGGCGGTGTTCATAAGACGCACCAGGTTGGTAGCAACAGGCACCGATACGTGAACCTCTTTAGCGGCAGGATTCGGATATATATTTACGTTGGTTGCAAATGCAATGCGCACAGATTTTACCTGCGAATATTCAAAGCTGTTGTCAAGGTCAACCATTTTCAGTCGATAGTAGTTAACGCCAGCTTCAGGCGCTCTATCGGTATAAGCATATTTTGTTTTAACTGAAGTATTGCCCTGTGCAGTTACGGTGCCGATTTTTGTCCAGCTGGCGCCATCCTTGCTGCGTTCAATTTCAAAGCGGCTTGAATTGCTTTCCTGGTCGGTAGCCCAGTTAAGCTGCACCTGGTTATTGTGAAGAGCGGCTGTGAAATCGTTCAATACGACAGGCAGTGTATTCACAAAGCTGCTCAGCAGGCTATAGGGACCATATACATAACCCGGCACACAGGGTTTGTTGTTAGCGCCGCAGTTGTAATTATTATTGGCGGTGGCTATTTCTTTATTATCAGCTCCCACATAAGGGCTCATGTTGTAGTAATAGTTTTTGCTACCGGAAAGAACCAGTGCAGAACCATCGTGAATCTCCAGGTTGGCCGTGTTGCTGAAATGAACGTACGCATGGCTGCCATTGCTGCCATCGCCGGCTACCAACTGGCTATTATCTTTCAGAACTACCATGCCTTGTGTGGCAGTGAAGTTGGTGCTTCCATTCAGGTTGATGCGTGTACCGCTCAGTTCCAACTCACAGGGTAAGCCATTCACATTGATATCGGTGCTGCCTTTGAGGTTGAACTCGGAGTTGTTGAAAGCGGTGGCACCCGTTATTACCAGGCCGCTGTTGCCGTTCATGTCCATGATGACATTATTGAACTCGTTGCGGCCATTGCCGCTGGCCTGCAGCGTCAACTTGTTGTTGCCGGTGATGGTGAGTTTACCACCGTTGATGGTAACGTTGGTAAGCGTGACCGATTTGTCGATAGTGAGTGTAACACCGGGGTTGATGTTGATGATACAGTCAGTACAATTTGTGGGAATCGCGGAGCTCCATTTTTTGTCTTTATCGATGGTGTAAATCGTCTGCGCATGAGCCGATGCCACAACCAGTAAAGTGATCAATAGGGTAGAAATTCGTTTCATGAGTTTGGATGTTTAGGTACACACAAGGGAAACCAAACCAATACCAGAATTATATCTCACTGAATATGAACCACTAAGAATCTTCCTAATATTGTCATTTTTCCCATAAGCGGAAAATGAGGTGGCTTTTGGGAATTTATCCCGTTGTTAAAATACTTGAGAAGATTTCTGCGGGTGCAACGGCATGAGCCATGCGTATGTCAGGTGTTCGTACATAAATTATTGATTGATAGTTGATAATGACTATTTCATCATTAAATTGACGATTATGCTCAGAATGCTTTGTCTCCTCTGCCTGGTTGTGATGTCAATGGCCTTCTCGTGCAGGAAGAAAACATCATTTCCCCAAGAACCTGACTGGCGGTACTTTGAAGTAGGTATAAGAGACGTGAGTGCGGAAAACTGGCGCGACAGTTCCTTTGTAGTGGCTACCAAGAACACCGCGGTGCTGCAGCAAATAGAAGCACAACTCGCTCTGCCCGTGGCCGATCGACATAAGATTGTTGCCGGTGGTCTTGCAGAAGGTTACGGAGGCTACAACAAAAACGGCACTCACTATTTTTCCTGGCATCTCAAGGAAGATGACTGGGAACTGGTTGACGCCTCCATCGAACTTTCCGATGGCCGCCCCCACAGCGATATCGACCTCAACCACGAATACTGGATGAAAACCGTGAAGCGCTTTACGCCGTGGGGATCTTACATCAAGAGAGAGATTGGGAAGTAGTTTCGGGTTCCGGGTTTGGGCCACCTGTCACTTGGCCCTCCCCTAACCCCTCCACTGGCATAGATTATGAAACCCATCTCCTGCTGGGGAAAAGATTTCCCGCTGATTTTTCATGGGAACAACAAAGAAACGCAGTCGTCATTACGTGGTCAGCAGGCAGATGGATCAGTTCTTTTTTGAGATCTATGCCATTACGCAGTTTGCAGGACGATTTTTTAAAGAAGTTTTTCTGCCGCCTTACGAGTTTAAGGAAACGGTGAGGCAGTGCTATAATGTTGGTTATAAGTCGCTGGCGCTGGTATCGGTCACGAGTTTTGTAACAGGAATTGTTTTCACCAAGCAAAGCCGTCCTTCGCTGGCTGAGTTTGGCGCAACCAGCTGGCTGCCATCGCTGGTAGCCATAGCTATTATACGCGCGCTGGCGCCATTGGTCACGGCTTTGATAGCCGCGGGCAAGGTAGGCTCCAACATCGGCGCAGAACTTGGTTCCATGAAAGTGTCGGAGCAGATCGACGCACTGGAAGTATCGGCCATCAATCCATTCAAATACCTGGTGGTTACCCGTGTGTTAGCCACCACCCTCATGCTGCCGCTGCTGATGATTTATATGGCACTGATAGCCTTGATGGGCGCCTACCTGAATGTGCATGCCAATGAACAAGTGAGTTTTGTTTCGTTTTTCGAAACCGCATTTCGCAGCATTACCTATCTCGATATTTTTTCTTCGGTACTTAAATCGCTCATATTCGGGTTTACCATCGGCATTGTTTCCAGTTACAAAGGCTATACCACCACGCGTGGTACGCAGGGCGTGGGCTTTGCTGCCAATACCGCCGTGGTGGCGGCAATGTTTTTGATATTCATAGAAGAAATGATCATTGTACAAATCATAAACTGGTTCAGGGCCGGATAGTGTATGAAAAAAATGCCCGCACATATCAACAAAGACAATGTGGTGATTTCGATAAGAAACCTCGAGAAATCATTTGGCAAGAACCATGTGTTACGTGGCATCAATCTCGATATATACGAAGGAGAGAATATGGTGGTGCTGGGCCGCTCGGGTACGGGCAAATCGGTTTTGATTAAAATTCTCGCCGGCCTGATGCGTCCCGACCACGGAAAAGCATTTGTGTTGGGGAAAGATGTGGCACACCTCAACTACAGGGAGCTGGATCAGCTGCGCCTGAAAATTGGTTTTTCTTTTCAGAACAGCGCGCTGTACGATAGCATGACGGTAGAAGAAAACCTGTGTTTTCCCCTCGAACGCCATTTCAAACATTTGTCGAATCGGGAGGTGGATCTGGCGGTGAAAGATGCGCTGAAAGCAGTGGGATTATCGCATACTATTCATCAGCTTCCTTCGGAACTGTCGGGCGGACAACGCAAGCGAATCGGCATTGCGCGCACATTGATTCTGCAGCCAGCCATTATGCTATACGATGAACCCACGGCCGGTTTGGATCCTATCACCAGCCAGGAAATCAATAACCTGATCAACGAGGTGCAGAACCGCTACCATACTACATCAGTGATCATTACGCATGATCTTACCTGTGCAAAAGCGGTGGGCGACCGGGTGGCAGTATTACTGGACGGAAAATTTGTGAACGTGGGCCGCTTCGCGACAGTATTTGCCAGCGATGATGAAAGAATAAAAAGTTTTTATGACTATAACTTCGTTACATGATGCGTGCAGAAAAAAATAAAAGAACGGTCACAGTGGGACTCTTCATATTGGTGGGTCTGATCATTCTGATTGTAGCCATCTTTGCGCTGGGCGGACAAAAAAGAACTTTTGCTCCCAGCATCACTGCCTACGCCGTGTTTGACAATGTGAACGGGTTGGTGAAAGGCGACAACGTATTTTTTTCCGGAGTAAAAGTGGGCACGGTAAAAGACGTGGAGTTTTTCGGTGCATCGCAGGTGCGCGTGACCATGACCATTGACAAACGCGTGCAGGAATATATTCGCAGCGATGCCAAGGCGCGCATCGGGTCAGAAGGATTGATCGGAAATAAAATTGTGGTGATTTATGAGGGCAGTCCTGCCGCCGGCATCGTGCAAAGCGGGCAGGAACTGCAGGTAGATAAGACCGTGAGTACTGAAGATATCATTTCCTCGCTACAGGAAAACAACCGCAACCTGGTTGAAATTACCAACGATATCAAGACTGTAAGCCGAAGGCTCGCCGAAGGACAAGGTACGCTCGGTGCTTTACTCACGAACGATACTCTGTTTCAAAGCCTGAAGGCTACTATGGCCAATCTGCAAATGGCCGCCCGCAACAGTGCGCAGCTTACCAACAGCATTGCGGCATATACTGCAAAACTGCAGGAACCCGGCACGCTGGCAGACGGATTGGTGAACGATACCGTGATTATGACCAACCTGCACAATGCCGTTACCCAGATAAACAAAGCATCTGAAGACACGCGTACGTTCACGCAAAGCCTGCAGGAAGCCGGTGAAAAGTTACGCGCAGGAAATAACGCAGCAGGATTGTTGTTAAATGATTCGGTGGTGGCTATTCAATTACGAGAGATCGTTGCCAATTTGAACAGTAGCAGCATAAAGCTGGATGACAACCTGGAAGCAATGCAACACAATTTTCTGCTCCGCGGATTTTTCAGGAAACGTGCCAGGCAGGAAGAAGCCGCGCGAAAAGAACAAAGAGAAAGGGAAGCGAAAGAGCAGAAAGAGCGCGAGAGATTGTTTTCCGGCGCCACTGGTCAGAAAGTTTCTAAGGAATGATTATTTTTTGACGGCTTTATATTCTCTGCCACCTTGTTTTATCACAAGTAAATTAGAGTGGCCGTTAGCGACAAATTCAAAATCAGCCGGCGGACCCTCCATAACGAAGAAAGCATTTTCCGTAGTAAAATACATGGGTATGGGGGTTTGGTTGTTTTGCGAAGCAAATAACCGGTCTTTCACCAGTGTTATTTTGAAACTGTGTGGCGGCAGTATATATTCACCAGTGTAGGTTCTTAATTTTTCCGCCGGCACTTTTACTTCCTTTCTTATTTGAGGTGTGTACAGATCTTTCCAGCCATATACAATTGCTACACTATTGATCAGTTCACCTACAATGGCTGAAACGTCCGAGTTAACCATCACCACTACGCCATTGCCATTCTCAAAACTCCCGTAATACTGGCTGCGGAAACCTTCGTTGGCGCCATTATGTGTGAAATATTTTCCTCCGTTGCGCTCGATGACAAACACGCCCAGCGCAGCTTCACGATCAATATAAGGGGTGAGCATGGTGTTTGTCATTTGCTGCGATAATACCTTATTCGATTTCCCCTGCATAGACAATTGCATTTCTATGATGAACTGCGCTATGTCGCCGGGCGTAGTCCAAAGTCCGTCGGCTGCCTGTTCGGGGTAAATATGAAATTTCCCCTTAATCGGTCTGCCATCGGCCCTGTAGGCTGTTGCCAGTAAGCGGAAAGCCTGCGGTGGAGGTGGTTGCGTGTAAAAACTTTGTCTCATGCCGATTGGTTCCAGCACTTCTTTCCACATAAACATATCATACGGCTGGCCAGTAATATCCATCACCACTTTCTTGCTTACCGTGGTGCCGCCACCAGAATATTGATACCTGGCGCCCGGCGCAAACTGCGAACGCACCGGTGCAGAATTGGCGGGAGGTTTTCCGTCGAGTATATCGTTGTCGCTGGGAATACTGTCGGTCCAGCTGTAACCACGAAAGCCGTGTACGCTGAGACCACCGGTATGACTGAGCAAGTGAGCAGTAGTGACTTTCGTTTGGGCGGTAAAACTATCTTCCGGCAATTTCCAGGTTCGCAGGTAATCATTGACCGGAGCATGAATATCGATTATTTTTTTATCGGCTAGTTTCAGCACGCCCATGGCGTGAAGTGACTTGCTGATTGAGGCGGCCTGGAATAATGTGCTGGGAGTAACAGGCCGTTTGTCTGAAGTGTCGGCCCATCCATACCCGCGCACCCAGTGAATCTTATAATCCTTAATAACGGCGATGCTTACCCCATGAACGTTGTGAAACTTCATCCGCTGCTGCAGGTTCCAGCCTGGAGCACCGTCGAGCTTAACCCAGCCGGTAAGATTGTTTTCAACCTTTTTGATGATGTCTTCTATTTCTTTTGAATATTCGGGATTTTGAGCACAGGCATAGTGACTGAATGCAATCAGAAACAGCAGGTAAGCGTAGCGGATGGAGCGCATAAAAAGGATTGTTCTGTCAATTTACCAAAAACCGGGGATAATTGGAGGAGGGCTGGCTTTGAAATTGCTTCTCTTATGGAAAACCATTTCTTATGAACCGAGGTATTGAACATGTAGATCACTTAATAGAGATGGATGAAGCCCTGGCGCTTCATGAAACCGGCTGGAAGGTTCAACGTGTTGGCTGGATATGTTTTATGCTCATTATCGTTCTTGCATTGCTGGGATTGTTCGGCAACGGCGTGCTGAGTCGCCAGAAGTCAGAAACCGGGGGCAACATGATAGAATACGAGCGTTTTGGGCGTTACGAAAGCAGTACCACCCTGCATATTGTGGCCAGGACTGTGGACGGCAAAGCTGTGGTGCGAATTCCGCAACATTACCTGCAGCATTTTGAGCTGGAGCGTATTATTCCTTCGCCGGTTGCCGAGGGGGTGCATAACGGTTACTATGTGTACAGTTTTACAGCCGATGAATCTATGCATATTTTGCTTTACGGTATGCTGAAAAGGCGGGGAAGCCTGGAGGCCGATGTAAAGGTCAACAACACAGCTTTAAAAGTTTCTCAATTTATATTTCCATGAATCCCGTCGTCCGCGGACTGGTCATCTATATCTTTTTGCTGATTGTGTTCAGGCTTACGGGCAAGAAGAGTCTGAAGGAGACCACCACGTTCGATTTTGTGCTTTTGCTGATAATTGGTGAAGTGACCCAGCAGGCCCTGTTGGGCCGCGATTACTCACTTACTACCGCGTGTCTTCTCATTATCACGCTGATTACTGCTGACCTGTTGCTTACCTTTCTGCGGGATAAATTCAAAATAGTTGACCAGGTTACCGATGGCGCGCCATTGCTGATTGTTGATCATGGCAAGCCGCTGATGAAGCGCATGAAGAAATGCAAAGTTGATGAAAGCGATATACTGCATGCTGCACGCCTGGAGCGAGGCCTTACCAGGATGGAGGAAATAAAATATGCCGTGCTGGAAAGAGATGGCTCTATCTCCATCATTCCTTACCCACCGGCCGAAAAATCATAATTCCCAGGCGGTGGTCGTTAAACCATCTCGAAATTTTCCCATCTATAGTCTCAAACATTTTCTATGCGCATCATCAGTTGTGCACTGCTATTGTTTTGCTTTTTTTCCGCCAAAGCCCAATACAATTTTTCTGCCCTCGATCAATGGCTCAAAGACAACCGCGACAATTTTGGCGGCCGCGCCGTGCTGATGATTTACAAGGATGGAAAAATTATCTATAACAAATCATACAATCATCTCACAACCCGCCAGCGTGCCGCGCGTAAGTTCATCGCCCGTCGCCAGGGTAAAGATGTGAGCGAGGCATTGAAAGATTTCGACGAAAACACTCAACAACCTATTGCCAGTTGCAGCAAATGGCTGAGCGCCGCCCTGGTTATGACCTTTGTTGACGAAGGAAAGCTAAAGCCCGACGACAGTGTGGGTACTTATCTTCCCGAAATGACAGCTCATGGCAAAGGACATATCACCATCGCGCAATGCCTGGCGCATCTTACGGGCATCAAACAGGAGGGTATTGGTGAAAGCAAAGACGGCGCCAGGGAAATCCGCAACTTCAGTAGGTTTAAGTCAATGGATGAGTCTATTGCCTACATCGCCGGAATGCCCATGGAAGGCGAGCCGGGTAAGACATTTCATTATGGCAATGCCGGCTTACAAATTGCCGCTGCCGTGATTGAAAAGATCAGCGGAAAAAATTTCGAAACCTTGTTCCAGGAAAGAATTGCGCGCCCCTGCGATATGAAAAAGACCAGTTTTGGTTCAGGCGTACCCCTTGCTGCCGGCGGCGCAAAAGGAACTGCGATTGATTATATGCACTTCCTGCAAATGATATTGAACCGCGGCGTGTACAATGGCAAGCAAGTGCTGGGTGAGGAAAGCATTGCTGTCATGCAACGTAATCATATCGCCGATGCGCGTATGGTATATTCACCTGCTGCAGGTTTGAATTGGGGTTATGGCTTTGGAGAATGGGTGATGAAGGAAGGCGCTGTAAGCAGTCCGGGTTTATTCGGCAGTTTTCCCTGGGTAGATAATGAGAAGGGATATTGCGGAATGTTGTTTTCGGTGAATTTGAAGAACAGGCAGAGGAAGCAGTTGTATACAAGTTTGTTGAAGGTGGTGGAAGGGTGTTTGGAGTGAGGGTGGCAGACTATAACAGGGCTTACCCCCGGGTAAGCAACTTGTCGTATTTTCAACCTTTACTCAATCATCTTGTTATAGTCTGAAAACAAATATTATGCAACTCGGCATCGGCATGTTCGGCGACCTGCAGATTAGCCCCTCAGGCGCCATACAACCTACTTATCAGCGACTCCAGGAGATTATCGAGGAGATTAAACTGATGGACGAAGTAGGTCTCGACATATTTGGAATCGGTGAACACCATCGCCCGGATTACGCCGTCTCGGCGCCGGAAATTATACTGGCCGCTGCCGCTACTGTTACTAAGAATATCAAACTCGGAAGCGCTGTTACCGTGCTGAGTTCTACTGACCCCGTGCGCGTGTACCAGGCATTTTCGACAATAGATCTTATCAGTAATGGAAGGGCGGAACTGATGGTGGGCCGCGGCAGTTTTACCGAATCGTTTCCTTTGTTTGGTTACAGCCTGCAGGATTATGATGAATTGTTTGAAGAAAAACTGCAGCTGCTGCTTAAAATCAACAACGAAAAGAAAATTACCTGGAAAGGCAAGTTTCGGCCCGCGCTCAACAACCAGGAAATTTTTCCAAGACCATTTAACGACAAACTCGACATATGGGTGGCAGTGGGTGGCACGCCCGAATCGGTGGTGCGTGCCGGCAGCCTGGGATTGCCGGTGATCTTTGCGATTATTGGTGGTAACCCGGCTAACTTCAAACCACTGTTTGAGTATTATGAAAAAGTGTGGGAGCACTATAATCACCCCAAAGAAAAATTCCGCGTGGGCGTGCACATGCATGCATTGTTTGGTGAAAACGGAAAACAGCTTGCCGACGAATATTATCCGCTATATGCGGCGCAAATGAACCGTGTGGGAAGATCAAGAGGATGGCCGCCTTATCAGCGTCATCAATTCGACCAGGGCCGCGGACCGAATGGTCACCTGGTGGTGGGCGAAGCTAATGAAGCTATCGACAAAATTCTGAAGATGCATGAAATGTTTGGCCTCGATCGCTTCTACGCACACATGGACGTAGGCGCACCATCGCATAAGACCATGATGAAATCTATAGAAATATACGGCACCAAAATAGCGCCGAAGGTGAGAGAGGCATTGAAAGAAAAAACGCAAGTGGTGCAATGATGCTTTTTTGCACAGTTTTTCCCCAATGCTTACATCGAATCAACTTCCAATGCATCCAGGGCATAAGTTTTTTTGTTGGTATACGTTAAACACACACCAATAAAAAAACTTATGTCAACGCAAAACGCACAGACTAACTGGCCGAAAAATTCGGGCTCAGCACAGCAGAGCCAACGCAAACGATACTCGTATATTGACGAGTACGAAAAACATCGCCGTTATTATTTTCGTGATTACGACGACAGGTATCAGCTCGACAGTTACAACGAGCAACAGTTTGAAAGAATTTTTGGCAACACATTCCGTCCACAGGCGTAAAAACTTTTCCACTTTATAATTCTTTACACGCGCAAAGGTTGTTGGAAATCGAAATCCGGGCTACCTTCACTGAAGCGCCGCCTGATTTGCAGAAAAGGAATTTGCGGGCGGCATACAACAGTTTTCATTTTATCAGTCACTCTATGCGCGTTTTTAACACCAGGGCCTATACCAGTTGGCTGCAACGTCACTATGAAGATCATTTCAACATGGACGGCATTCCTCACACACTTCCCGATATCAATAAAAGATTGCACAAAGATTTTTTCGTGCTGGAAATTCCACCCAACCGCCGGCGCAATATGTACACCTATTGTACCGTAGGCATGAGCTGCGACCGGCTGGATGATAACCTCATCGAAATGTTTGTGTATTCTCCCGTGCGATCGAAAGAGCTGGTGGTGTTGATGAGCTGGTGCGCGGCTTATCACCGCAATCGGCTGGCAATAAAAACAAATCATACCATCAACATCGGTCAACCCTGGCTGCTCGATTCACCCTGCGATCACGGACTGGTATCGCGGCCGCACCTGGAAGGCGAAGAATTTGAATTCTTTCATTTCGAAGGTCACTACGTCCATTGCCACTGGTTTATACCGATTACTGCGCGGGAAAGAGATTATCGCTTGAAGTATGGCCCGCAGGCGCTGGAGAAGCTTTTCAAGAAGAAACAGGTTGATTTTCTCAATCCTTATAGGAATTGCCTAATCCTGGGAGAATAGAGTTTTATGGCGTCTCCTCCTTCCTGTTCTTTTGCCAGTTTTTTCTGCGATACTGATCAATAGCAGCCAGGCCAACAAAAATGGCCAGCCCCAGTATCGCCCATCCGAATTCCTGTAAGAGTTCCATAAAGTGCGTGATTGAACAGGGAAATTACGCCAAAGGCCGCGCACCTGCAATAGAGATATCACGGATTTAAAACGATTTTAGGATTTCACGAACTATTGAGAAATATCAACAATCATCAGCAGCGTAATCCCTTCATCCATAATAATCCGCGATAAAGATCCTCAATTCAACGGAATCGCCGCGATTACAGACGTACCCTTCCCGGAACCAGATTCGATCTTAAACTCCGCGCCAATCACCAAGGCTCTCTCCTTCATACTCTTCAAACCATTGCCACTACGTCCGTTGTTGATGTCGAAACCCTTACCATTATCCTTTACCTGCATCAGTAAGCGATTGCTTTCTTTTTCAAAACCGATATGCAGTCGCGTACACTGGCTGTATTTGATGGCATTGTTCACGGACTCTTTGAAGATGAGGTATATGTTTTTCCGCTTCGCGGCGTCGAAAGAGATCTTTTCGGGTTCTTTGGGTGAAATGAATTCCAGCTCCACTTGCTTGGCTTCACAAATTTCTGCGGCAAATTCTTTCATGCGAATGATCATCGCGTCCAACGTATCATTTTCGGGGTTGATGGCCCACACTATATCGCTCATACTTTCCAATCGAGCGCCAGCCATATGCGCTGAGCAGTATCCATTTTGATATCCCACAGCAGGGTGCTCTGCGATCCGTCTTCTTTGTCGGGGAAAAAATCGTCGTCGGGCGAAAACACGTGCAGGCTGTCTTTCTTCACGTTGAGTACGCTAAGTCCCGAGTGCGTCGCGATCCACATTCTGCCTTTGGCGTCTTGCGCAATGCCGGTGATGAACTCCCCGGAAAGCTTATACTTCGATTGCCCGGGCCGATAGATGCGTAGCGAGTGCCCATCGTGGCGGTTGAGCCCGTTGGCCGTGCCGATCCACATAAAGCCTTTGGCGTCTTTAAAGAAGCAGGTGACGCGGTTGTCGGAAAGTCCGTTATCGGTGGTGAGGTTTTCGAAATAGTACTGCGCGCGGGCTGGGAGTCCTGCGAAGATGGTGAGTGCGAGTATGAGGAGCATGCGCTGCATGGGGCGGGAATACTAAATTAGGATGGATTGGGCGATCGGGGTACCAGGAACGCGGATAAGGTTGAATTTACGCGGACTTCGCGGATAGGGAGCACGGATGGGGAAGGATTTTCGCGGATGACCCGGATGCAGGCTGCGGGTGTTGGGTGTTGAGTGTGTGTGTCTGTTGTCGCCTGCCGGTGTGGATGAGGCGGGTTACGCGGATGGGTGTGATGGGCGTCCCCGGGGTGCAGGTGGTTTGGCGTAAAATTCTCATGGTGTGGCGGTTATTGGCTGAGGGCTGTAAAGATTTAGCCTGTGTGCCACCTGGTCAACCCCAATTATGGGGAAATCGGGCTTTTTGGCTGATTATTTTTGTTTTACGCGACTTTTTTAGAATCGGAAAATCCTTATTTTTGCAGCCCGTTTTGGAAAAAGCGGGAAATTCCTCCTTAGCTCAGCTGGTTAGAGCATCTGACTGTTAATCAGAGGGTCGCTGGTTCAAGTCCAGCAGGGGGAGCTGGGTAATCAACAATTTGAAAAGTCGCGCAAGCGACTTTTTTCGTTTTTATCAGCAATTTGCCAGCGGGTGATGGGGGA
>Ga0065721_10003633_pt1 | contig 140506 bp, 104 predicted proteins | sample Mesricmetagenome_FD_59108 | JGI IMG/M metagenome (GOLD analysis project Ga0065721, IMG submission 59108) | Mesophilic microbial community from rice straw/compost enrichment Sample: eDNA_1 v2 (version 2) | ecosystem: Engineered > Solid waste > Grass > Composting > Bioreactor | place: USA...
AGCGAGTAGGATTGAAGTACCACTAGCTACTCGCTACTAGCCACTAGCCTTTTAGTTAATTTTGGTAAGGAATTGATCAAAACACGCCATACCATCATGATCACTTCATAATATCTTTATCTAAAATTATTTACCGATGAGCATATCATGGAAAGGCATATACCCTGCATTTACCACCAAGTTCACGGCCAATGATACCCTTGACCTGCAACTGTTTGAAAAAGGACTGGAAGCGCAGCTCAGTGCGGGCATCGATGGTATTATATTAGGTGGCAGCCTGGGTGAGGCCAGTACGTTAACGACAGCAGAGAAAGAAACACTGGTAAAACTAACCGTTGACAAACTGGGTCATCAAATACCTGTTGTATTAAATATTGCAGAAGGGGCCACCCGCGATGCCGTTAAGCAGGCGGAGTTGGGAAAGAAATGGGGCTGTAAGGGTTTGATGTTATTGCCTCCCATGCGTTATAAAACCGATCATCGCGAAACCGTTACTTATTTCAAAACTGTGGCGCAAAACACCGATCTGCCGGTGATGATCTATAATAATCCAGTGGATTATAAAACCGAAGTGACGCTGGAGATATTTGAAGAGTTGCTGGAATGTGAGAATATCAACGCGGTAAAAGAATCCACCCGCGACACCACCAATGTGACGCGTATGATCAATCGCTTTGGAGACCGTTATAAAATTTTATGTGGAGTGGATACACTGGCCATGGAAGAGTTGACGATAGGGGCCGATGGCTGGGTAGGCGGTTTGGTATGTGCCTTTCCGCGGGAAACAGTAGCCCTGTACCGGTTCATCAAATCGGGGCAGATGGAAGAAGCCCTGGCCATTTTCCGGTGGTTCCTGCCTTTACTTGAACTGGATATACATCCCAAACTGGTACAATACATCAAACTGGCCGAGGCGCAGGTAGGATTGGGATCGGAATATGTGCGGGCGCCGCGTTTACGGCTGGCAGGCGCTGAACGGGAAAGGATATTGAAAGTGATCGATGATGCGTTGGCGAACCGGCCGGAGGTTCCTGATTTTCGTCCCAGCGTTCAAATTTAACCCCGTTAATATGTTCACCAGGATTATGCTATTGATGCTATTGGCCCTGCCCTGCTTTTCGCAGTCTGTACTTTACGAGCAAAGCAGTGAGGTAAATAACCTGATGGTGCAATACAATGCCGACCGCGGCAGTTTGAACCGTTTTTATTATGCAGAAGGCGCACCCGACCGCCGCGAGCGTTTGGCCATGTTGACAGCGGATTACCAGAAACAACTGCATCAACTGAAGTTTGAATCGCTTCCGGTAGGCAGCCGGGTGGATTATTTATTGTTCAAAAGGAACCTGGACGAACAAAGCCGTTTGCTGGAAAAAGAAAAGCAGGAGGTAGCACAACTGAAAAACTGGTTTTCATTCGCAGCTGGTATATATGATATAGAGAAAACACGCCGCCGCGGTACACAACCCGATGCACCACAATGGGCGGCCAGTATGAAGGCCATCACGGGCAATATCGATCAATCGGCGAAAGCACTGGAAAAAGAGAACGGGATCGATATTGCCCTGATACGCCGGGCACAGGGCATTATACGCGGTTTGCAGGCGGCCTTAAAAAGCGTGCATGAATTTTACAATGGCTACGATCCCGATTACACCTGGTGGATACCGGACACTTATCATAAGCTGGACAGTTCGCTGAATGGCTATTTAAAGTTGTGGCAAAAGAAAGAAAGATCGGCGCCCGGTGGAAAGGACGATGGCAGCGGCATTATAGGTTATCCAATTGGCCGGGAAGAATTGATCAGGCAATTGCAATCGGAATTTATTCNTTATTCACCCGAGGACCTGGTGGATATCGCGAACAAGGAATTTGCCTGGTGCGATGGCGAAATGCTGAAAGCCTCCAAAGAAATGGGTTATGGCAATGATTGGAAAAAGGCGCTGGAAAAAGTAAAGAACAGTTATGTGCCGGCGGGCAAACAGCCCGAGGCCATCATGAAGCTGTATAACGAATCGGTGGATTTTTTAAAGAAGAACGACCTGGTGACCATTCCGCCTATTGCCGAAGAAACCTGGCGTATGATCATGATGACGCCGCAGCGGCAACTGGTGAATCCTTTTTTTACCGGTGGCGAGGTGTTGAGCATTTCTTATCCCACCAATACCATGGAGGAAGATGACAAGCTGATGAGCATGCGTGGTAACAACCCGCATTTCTCCAGGGCCACCGTGCATCATGAGTTGATAGCCGGTCATCACCTGCAGGGGTTTATGAATAACCGCTACCGCAGTTACCGTCATTTTTATACACCTTTCTGGACGGAGGGCTGGGCCCTGTACTGGGAGTTGTTGTTGTGGGATCTGAAGTTTCCGCAATCGCCTGAGGATCGTGTGGGTATGTTGTTTTGGCGAATGCACCGTTGTGCGCGCATTATTTTTTCACTGAACTATCATTTAGGCAAATGGACGCCGCAGCAATGCATTGATTTTTTGGTAGACAGGGTAGGGCATGAAAGGGCCAATGCCGAAGGGGAGGTGAGGAGGAGTTTTGAGGGGAATTATGGTCCGTTGTACCAGTTGGCCTATATGATTGGCGGGTTGCAGTTTTATGCGTTGAAGAAGGAGTTGGTGGATGGGGGGAAGATGAGTTATAAGGAATATCATGATGCCGTGTTGCACGAGAATAATATGCCGGTGGAGATGGTGCGGGCGATTTTGACGAAACAGGTGTTGGCGAAAGATTTTAAGACCAGTTGGAGGTTTTATAAACTCAGTGGATTTTAATAAAGCTGCCTGCAGGGCGCAACAATCCCGGGGACGAATAATTCTATGAATAAATTCTTACTACTTCTTATCCCGATTACAACCTTTGGTCAACGCGCCGAAGTGCTACAGCATTACCGCAGCATGATGCACCTCGATACCACCGCGCGCAACGCGCTCTTCAAAATGCGTATCCAACCCCATTGGAACGGCCACAGCTTCTGGTACAGCAACAAACTAAAAGACAGCTCCACTGAATACTTTTTTGTCGATGCCGACAAAGCCATTAAACGCCCCGCACTGGAACACGAGCGCATACAAACACCTCCAACACCACAGCCCTCCACCCCTCCACGCTGGCGCCGCGATACCCGCCGCGACAGCCTATCACCCGATCAGCAATGGATAGCCTTTATAAAAGACCATAACGTATTCATCAAATCCGCCACCGACAGCAACCAACTCACCCAATTCACCACAAACGGCACCGAAACCCAACCCTATGGCGCCCTGCGCTGGTCGCCCGACAGCAAATACCTGGTGGGTTATAAAATAGAACCACGCACACCAAAGGAAGTATACTATGTGCTTACGGCACAACCCGGTACTTACCGGGGCGTGTTGAAATCACATCCCTATGCCCAGCCCGGCGACCAGTTTACCAGCTACGAGATGTACCTCTTTCCCCTGGCTACCAAAAAACCAGTAAAGGTAAACACCGAAAAATATGATTTTCCCGGTATGCCACACCTAAGCTGGCGCGGCGGCAACAGCCGTTATTTTACCTATGAAAAGGCCGATCGCGGCCACCAGCGTTTTCGCATCATAGAAGTAGATGCCGAAACCGGCAACACCCGCAACATCATCGACGAAAAAACCAACACCTTTATTTTCGAACAAAGAATATTCACCTGTTATATTCCCGAAACCAACGAGATCATCTGGTCGTCGGAAAAAGACGGCTGGCGGCATCTATACCTCGTAGACGCCATCAAGGGCGCCATCAAAAATCAAATCACCAAAGGCAATTGGGTGGTGCGCGCCATAGACAGTGTAGACACCAAAAAACGCGAGATATGGTTTGAAGCCAGCGGTATGAATACTGGTGAAGATCCTTACAACCGGCATGCTTACCGTGTGAGTTTCGATGGTAAAAGACTGGTATCGCTTACACCTGAGGTTGGCAATCACAGTATTTCATTTTCACCCGACCGGACATATTATATCGATTCCTGGTCGCAACCCCATATAGCGCCCATGCATGTGTTGCGCCGTACAGCAGATGGCAAACAGGTGATGCCGCTGGAACAGGCCGATATCAGCGCTTACCTGGCGTTGGGTGTTAAGTTGCCCGAAGTTTTTGTGGCCAAGGGCCGTGATGGTAAAACCGATATCTGGGGTGTGGTATGCCGGCCCACCCATTTTGATCCATCCAAAAAATATCCCGTTATTGAAAATATTTATGCCGGACCGCAGGATGCCTTTGTTCCCAAAAACTTTATGCCCTGGGGCGAAATGCAAAGTATGGCCGAGCTGGGTTTTATAGTGGTGCAATGCGATGGTATGGGCACCGCCAACCGCTCCAAGGCCTTTCACGATGTATGCTGGAAAAACCTGGCCGATGCCGGCCTGCCCGACAGGATAGCCTGGATAAAAGCACTGGCCAGGAAATATCCCTACATCGATACCACAAGAGTGGGTGTATATGGCACATCGGCGGGCGGACAAAACTCCACAGGCGCGCTGCTTTTCCATCCCGAGTTTTACAAAGCCGCTGTTTCATCCTGTGGTTGTCACGACAACCGCATCGACAAACAGTGGTGGAATGAACAATGGATGGGTTATCCTGTAGGCGATCATTACGATGCGCAAAGCAATATCACCAATGCCGCCAAACTACAGGGCGCATTGATGTTGATGGTAGGCGAGGCCGATACCAACGTACCACCCGAAAGCACCTACCGGCTGGCCGATGCCCTCATCAAGGCCGGCAAAACATTCGACTTCCTGGCCATACCGGGTATGGGCCATAGCGATGGCGGCCCCTATGGCCGCGCCAAAAAGCGCGATTTTTTTGTAAAACATTTGCTGGGTGTAGAACCACCCGACAGGAATGCCCATGAACTGACCACCTATCAATCGGAATAAGATATGCGAGTATTGTTTACGATGGCGCTCACTGCGTTGAGCTGGGGCCTGTACGCCCAATCATATGTTCCCGAAAAACAGCAACCCAAAATGAAACAAAAGCCTGTGGTAAAAATACAGGCCTATAGTTTCAACCTGCAGGATGTGCAGTTGCTGGATGGAGCTTTTAAACAGGCTATGGAAGCCGATGCACGTTACCTGGCGCTATTGGAACCCGACAGGTTATTGGCCGATTTTCGCGAACACGCCGGTTTGCCGGCCAAAGCCAAACGGTATGGTGGCTGGGAAAGCAGCGGGCTGGCAGGCCATACGCTGGGGCATTACTTAAGCGCCTGCGCCATGCATTATGCAGTAACCCGCGACAAATTGTATTTAGATAAAGTAAACTATATCGTAAACGAGCTGGCTGAATGTCAGCCCAAACGCAACGGATACCTGGGCGCCATACCCAAAGAAGACAGTGTATGGGCCGAAGTGGAGAAAGGCAATATCCGGTCACGGGGCTTTGACCTCAACGGTGCCTGGAGCCCCTGGTACACCGTACACAAGATCATGGCCGGTTTGCTGGATGCTTATTTGTATTGCGATAATAAACAGGCGCTGACCATAACAACCGGTATGGCCGACTGGACAGCCCATTTACTGCGCAACCTGGCTGATAGCTCGCTGCAACGCATGTTGTTTTGTGAATACGGTGGCATGAACGATGTGCTGTTAAACACCTATGCACTCACCGGCAACAAAAAATACCTCGATCTCTCGTACAAATTCCACGACAAACGCATTCTCGATTCGCTGGCCATGCGGCAGAATGTGATCTCCGGCAAACATTCCAACACCCAAATACCCAAGGTGATCGGTTGTATACGCCGTTACCAGCTTACCGGCGATACCAAAGACAAAACCATTGCCGATTATTTCTGGCAAACCGTGGTAAACGAACATACCTATGCGCCCGGCGGCAACAGCAACTACGAATACCTGGGCGCTCCGCGCCAGTTGAGTGAAACGCTTACCGACAATACCATGGAAACCTGCAACACCTATAATATGCTGAAGCTCACGCGGCACCTGTTTGCACTGGAACCCTCGGGCCGTTTAATGGATTATTACGAACGCGCTTTATACAACCACATACTTTCTTCCCAAAACCATACCACCGGTATGATGTGTTATTTTGTACCGTTGCGTATGGGTACCCAAAAGCGGTTCAGCGATTCGTTCAACACCTTTACCTGTTGTGTGGGGTCGGGTATCGAGAACCATGTAAAGTACGGTGAAAGCATTTATTACCAGGGAGCCGATGGCAGCCTGTTTGTAAACCTGTTCATCCCATCCAAATTAAACTGGAAGGAGAAAGGGATCACCCTTACCCAGGAAACCGAATTACCTGCGGGCAAAACCGTACAACTGACCATACAAGCGTCAAAAACGACAAGTTTCCCCTTACGCATCCGCCATCCCAAATGGAGCAAACAACAGGTAGTAATCACCATTAACGGGCAGCCGGTGCCCGCAAAAACCGATGACAACGGATATATTCCTATTTCCCGCAATTGGAAAAACGGTGACAAGCTGGTTCTCACCCTGGCGCCTGAGCTGTATACCGAAGCCATGCCCGATAACCCCAACCGGCTGGCGGTTTTATATGGGCCGGTAGTACTGGCCGGTGTATTCGGCGATAAAGAGCCCGACCCGGTAACCGGCATACCTGTATTGATCAGCACCGGCATGGATGCCCGTACATGGATGCAGCCCGATGCCTCTCAGCCGCTGGTATTTCGTACAGTCAACACGGGTGAGCCGCAGGATGTGACCTTAAAGCCTTTTAACCAGGTGCAAAATGAATTTTATACCGTGTACTGGGATGTGATCACGCCACAACGGTGGGCCGAACAACAGAAACTGTATGAGGCGGAAAAAAGAAGACGCCGAGACATAGAGGAGAAAACCGTAGACCTGTTGCGGGTGGGAGAGATGCAGCCCGAACGCGATCATGATTTTACGGGCGAACGAACTCGTACCGGTGAAGGCCATACCCGCAAATGGCGGGCAGCCGGTAACGGCGGATACTTTTCGTTTACCATGAAGGTGGATGCACAAAAAACGAATAGCCTGTTGTGCACCTATTGGGGAATGGATAACCGGGGCAGGGTATTTGACATACTGGTAAACGATGTAAAGGTGGCTACCGAAGACCTGAATAAATATAAAAAAAGTGAGTTTTATGATATCGTGTATCCTATTCCAGCCGAACTGACCCAAGGAAAGGAAAAGGTGACGGTAAAGTTCCTACCGGCGCCCAATAATTCAGCCGGACCGGTGTATGGCGAGATACGCATGATGCGGGAGAATTAAGATATTCTTTTTCTTCTTATCTTCGTGCGCTCTTGAAAACACTTAAAGGAATGGCATTATTGGAGAAACAGTTATTTGTGAAGAAATCTACCTTACCCAACGCAGGAAAAGGCTTATTTACAAAAAAATTAATCCCTAAAGGTACCCGCATTGTTGAATACACGGGCGCTGTAAAAACCTGGAAAGAGGTACAGGCAGAAGAAGGTGAAAACGGCTATGTATATTATGTGAAACGCAGTCATGTGATAGACGCGTTGAAACATAAGAAATCGCTGGCACGTTATGCCAATGATGCCCGTGGGCTGCAGCGCGTGAAAGGAATTACCAATAATTCCGAGTACGTGGAGGACGGTCTGCGTGTATTTATCGAAGCTACCAAAGACATTCCCGCCAAATCTGAGATCTTCGTAAGCTATGGACCGGAGTACTGGCAGGTAATTCGTCATAACCTCAAAATAGACGAGAAGGCGAAAAAGAAGAACGGTACTGCCACTAAAGCCGGCAAGCAGGTGAAGGGTGTAAAAACCAACACCAGGACCATACCCAAGCGGGCATCATCCAAATAATTTTTCGATGAGCAGGTTGATCACCTCCACAAATATGAGGAGGATGATGATCCATTCCAGTACCACGCTGTTGCGGTATTGCAGCAGGTCTTTAAACAGCTCCAGGTTTTCTTTTACTATTTCCAGGCCCTGGTGGATATTTTTGAAACGGGCCTGCAGGTCGAAGGTTTTTTTCAAACCGATATCCAGTTGGTTCAGGTCTTCGTTTTCCCAGGTTTCTTCGGGTGAATCGAAAATATAGAGGTTCGCTTCTATCCGGTTTTTGATATTTAAGGTGCGGCCTATGTATTTTTTCAAGGCCCCGCCACCCAATCCCAGCCTTCCTTTTTTCTCCAATAGTCGTGTATGATGGGTGGTTTCGGCCAGCAGCACGTTGGTTTGCTGGTAAAAATAGTCCAGGGCTACCGACTGCGATACGTTGAGCATGATGAGGCGCAGGGCTTCGGTATGCGGGTTTTGAATGGCGATCTTGTTAAAGCCAAACGTGTTTTTGGGTGCATTGGTCTCTACCTCGAATTCATCGCTGAATTGCTGTTCGATGGGGTTTCTGCAATAGGGCGCTATCACCTGCAGCAGGGCTGTGATCTCGATCTCGTTATAACCCAGGAAGCTGACGATGCCGTATTTAAAAACCGATAAAAACTTTTGGGTTTCGCGGTTTACCCTGAAATAGAGTTCGTCGGCATCTTCGTGCAACAGCTCGGCTTTGAACACCTGTTTGAACTGTTTGATGTCGATCGTATCGGCTATTTGTATGGCCAGCACCCTTTGCATGAAATAAAGATACCGCTTAATAGGAATATTGAATATTGAATATTAAATATTGAATATTGAAGTCCTTTTAATTCAACATTCATTATTTAATATTCAATATTCAATATTTTTTACCGGATGGTATCGGTGCGTACGTCAAATACGGTAAAAAGGCCATACCCGTTCACAATATTGCCTTTGGCATCGCTCGATTCGGTGTAGAAAGGCAGTTCATCGAAGTCGTACAGGGTAGAGGTAAATTTATAATAGTGATAGAAGGCTTCGCTAATGGCATATCTTTTCATATAAGCCCGTTGAATAGTACCATCCGGTTCTGTCTTCGGCATCATGTCGTAGGAGTAGGCGCTGAAATGCATGGCTTTTTGCTGACCGTTAAACGAGCGGTCGGTAAAAAATATCTCCCCGGCGCTGATACAGTCGCCATCACCAAAAGGCAGCACCGAAGTATTGGGTTTGTCGATAGCCGGATCGGTAGAGAATACACAGCCCAGGCTTCTTAAATAACCCGCAGGGTAAATGGCTGTGAGATAAAAATTGGTTTCGTGGGGATTATCGGAAAAGCTAAAGCGGATAGCATCCAGCTTTGAGCCATCGGAGGCGGTTTGAGCCTCCTCTATGCGTTGCAATCCTTCTGTAGCAGGCACCAGGGTACCGGTAGCCGTTGCTTCTACAGATGGATAACCTGCTACCTGTACCCTGATCTTATATTGAACGCCGGCCCGGGCAATGATCTTTTGTGAAACATAGGTTCTTGTTGTGGAATCGAAGTACAGGGTATCGGCAAAAACGCCGTTTTCATACAACATCGCCAGTGCATTGTCCAGGTAAGTGTCGGGGCCAAAACTACCGTCTCTTACCGTTTTGCCCACGCTTATGCTAACATGTTCCCCAATGGCGATATATCCATGCACCACCAGCCGTTTTTCCAGTGGCGGCAATTCAATCTCCACTTTTTTTTCGCAGGTGAGCGATGCGGTAAGCATCAGCAAGAGGATGATATGTAGAATACGGGGCATGTTTAAAATTTAAACTGGTAGCTGAATGATGGACAAAAAGGAAATATGGAAATGCCATAATACCGGCGTTTGTTGGGGTCGGAACTTTCGATCTCTTCGAGGTAAAAGGGATTGAACCGGTTGTATACATTATACACGCTGAACACCCAGCAGCGCAGGTGTTTCTTTTTCTGTTTCAGTAGTTTTACCGACAGATCCATACGGTGGTAGTTCGGCATGCGGTAGCCGTTGCGCGATGCATATACCGTTACCATGCTGCCGGTATTGGGATCGTAGTACGCTGCTTCGGGTAAGGATACGGCATAACCCGAGGCAAAAAACCAGGATACACTGGCTTCAAATCGTTTTGATTTTTCCCATATAAGCGACCATTTTACCTCATGCCGCCGGTCGTATTTAAAAGGATACCATTGTCCCATGTTGATGGCATCAAACTGACGAATGCTGCGGCTGAGGGTATAACTTGCTATGCCGGTGATTGTTCCCTGTTTCTTTCTCACCATCCATTCCATGCCATAGGCACGGCCCCGGCCGGTTTCCACTACCTCATCCCATTTATCGTAGGCATTAAAAAAAAGCGACTGCTCACTGAAGTCGATCACATGCTGCAGGGTTTTATAGTACAGCTCCATGCTCACAGTAAACGATTTGTCCTTTGCCCAACTGCCACCGGCGGTCACCTGCCGGCTCCACTGGGGCGGCACATTCGGGGTAACGGGAAGCCAGAGATCGGTGGGCAGCCCAATGCCGCTATTGGTAAGCAGGTGAATAAACTGGTTCATATGCCCATACGAGGCCTTGATGCTGAAACCATGCGGCAGGTTGTACAGCCAGTTGATACGCGGTTGCAGCGATGTAAACAATTTATCCTGCACATGAAAGGCGCTGAACCGCAAACCGATATTGGTTTTCATTTTCGACGACAGCCTGATATCATCTTCAATATAGGCATCGTATTCACCGGAGGTCAATGTTTGCTGCTCGATGTGTATAGCGTTCTCCTCTTTGTCGTGGATGGTATTGATATCGAATACACCCGGCCAGTATTTATGCATGGTACCGGCCACACCGGCTTTTATAAAATGTGCGGGGTTGGGCAGGTAATCGAAATCGACCTTCATGCCCCAGTCGCGGATGGAAGAAAAATAGGCGCTGGTGGTGCGGTTATGTTGTTCACTGGCGGCATATTTATCTTCTTCTATAGCTCTTACCCTGAAACGGTATTTGCTATGGGTGAATGTAAAGTTGGAAAAGAGTTTTTTATTAAAAACGTGGTTCCAGCGCACCATGGCTGTGGTATTACCCCAGGCAACAAGATTGTCGTCTTTGTAATCGACGTACTGTGTGCCGGTAAAATGGTTGTATTCATCAATCACCCGCAACCGGTCTTTGCCCATATACATGCTGAAATAAATACGGTCCTGTTTACCGGTGGGGAAATTGGCTTTCAGGTTCAGGTCGGCAAAATGAGGATATACGCGGCTGGTGGCCTCGGTGAGTTTTTGTATAGGTATGGCAAACAGATCGGCATAGGTGCGCCGGGCCGATACCAGGAAGGAAGAGCGTCCTTTTTCGATGGGGCCTTCCAGCGTGAGCCGCGAAAATACCAAACCGATGCCGCCATCGCCGTGAAACCCGTATTTGTCGCCTTCTTTCATATGCACCTCCACCACCGAACTCAGGCGTCCGCCATAGCTGGAGGGAAAACCGCTTTTGAGTACTTCCACGTTGTTTACCGCATCGGAATTAAAAATGCTGAACAGTCCAAATGCATGCGAGGCGTTGTATACCGGCACCCCATCCAGCAGTACCAGGTTTTGATCGGGACTGCCGCCCCGTACATACAAACCCGAACTGCCTTCGGTACCGGCCTGTATACCGGGCAGCAACTGCAGGGTCTTCATTACATCGGATTCGGCTAGTAAGGCGGGTACCGATTTAATAAAGGCCGCGTCTACATCTGTTTTGCCTGTAAGTGTTCTTTCGGGCGTTTGTCTGCGGGCAGCAGCTTTTACGATCACCATTTCATGTATCATGGCATTTTTTTCGAGCACCACATCCATGGTGTGATCGAACGGCATCAGCATTGGGGCGGTATGGGTATGATAACCTGCATAACTCACCTGCATGCGGCCTGTATCCTGCTCCAGCGTGAGGGAGTAAAACCCATACATATTACTGGTAGTGCCGATGTTGCTACCCGGAACAACAATGGAAGCGCCAATGAGCCGTTCACCGCTTTCGCGGTCGCTGATATACCCGCTGATCGTAAATTTCTTTTTGTTCTTAGTGGCTACCAGGAATATCTTGCCGCTTTGTTCAACATAGTTTACCGGCTGTTGGCTGCAGATTACCTTTAATACATCTTCCACTGTTTTTTCCTTACCGGTAAGGCGAATTTTTTTCGCCAGGTGAACCACCGCGCTGCTATAGCTGATGGTAATGCCCGGCACCTTGTTCAGGTCGTCGAGAAACTGTCCGGTGGCGCCGCTTTGCCTATTGAGACTGACCGGTGTTTGCAATAAGGATTGCCCATGGCAGACAGCTGCCATCAGCAGTAAGCATATCATTAGACGGAGGTGCACGATTTATTTTTTTCTAAGTTCGAAATGGTTGTTCGCCAACTCCCTGGCTTCGTAAGGCGTGATCATCGACAGTTCCTGCAGCACAGAGGCCAGTGTTTGATTGTTGAAGGTGACGGTAACCGTGGTTTGCGACAGTTCTGCCAGATCGATGTTTTTGCAATCGATACGCGCATTGTAATGAGCGCTGAGCGTGGCAACAACATGGGCCATGAGGGTGTTCCTGAACACCAGTTTTTTCGATTGCCAGGCGTTGAAGTTCTCGTCGGTATTGATGGATTTGGTGAGTTTTTCATGGCTATACAGGGCCCTTTCGCCCGGTGAAAGCAACACCTCGTGTTGCTTATTATGAATGGAATGAAACGCCACCTTACCTGTTTTTACGATCACTTCCACGCTGTCTTTACCGGCCATCACCGAAAAGCTGGTGCCCACCACCCGTACTTCCGTTTCGCGGGCTGCTATGGTAAATGGTTTATGTGCATCGGGTGCAATATCAAAAAAGGCCTCGCCGGTAAGGCTTACCGCACGCTTGTTGTTGTTAAAGCGGGCGGGATATTTCAACATGGCTCCCTGGCGCAAATACACTTTGCTGCCGTCGTGCAACTGTACCGTTTCCATAGCGTCCACTGCCTGTACAATGCGGGTGTTGTTGTCGTGCACCGCAAACCACCAGATGCCGATGGATAACACCAGCATGGCGGCTACAGCCACCAGCCGTTGAAGTGTAACCAGCCGCGGCTTTTGGGTACTGGCTTCCGAAGCATCGATCTGTGCCGTTACTGTTTCCAGGGCTTTTTCGGTATCAAATTGTATGGGCTCCTGCTCGGCTGAGGAATGCCATAGTTTTTCCAGCAGCCTGTAATCGGCTGCATTGGTGTCTGAGGCTTCCCGCCAATGTTTTACCACGGCATTCTCTTCTTCATTGGCCTGGCCGCTGAAGTGTTTTGCCAGCAGGTTGTACATGTCTTCGCCCATACTTGTTTTTTTTAACGGATTACCGGGTTAAGGTATTCCGCGTGACGTCTTTCCTGTTATCTGTGAGGTCCAGTTCAACATAATACAGGATCAACTCTTTGTCGGTGAGTTTTTGGATGATAAACGGTTCATCATCTATCAGCAGGGTGCTGTCGTTGGCAAACACCAGCGGGTACACTTCTTCATCCACACCGTTCGGCGTATCAGTATACGCATAAATTTCGGTGTTGGTGAAGATGGCCGAGTCGCCGGCCGATACCGGGTTGTCTTCTTTGACCACCAGCACATCCACCGGTTGCCAGATCTCATCTTCCTGCCTGGTCAACTGCCATTTTCCCTGCAGTTTGGCCCTGATCTCCGATTGTTTATCGGGTTGTTTATTCGATTTTTCTTTTTTACAACCTAGTACAGCAAATAATAATAACAAATACGCTACGCTTTTCATGATGATGTTTTTGAAGAGACGCAGGTTGGCGCAATACCCCTATGCGCTGCCGAAAAAATTATTCAAACACCACATGAGCAGCGTAAATGATATATTGTTTTGCCGGGCAAAACTGCGCATGATCTTCAGCGCCTTGCCCATTTGGTTTTCGACCGTTTTTATGGAAATGCCCAGCTCGTCGGCTATTTGCTGGTAGGTAAGCTGGCCAAACCGGCTCATCTTAAAAATAGCCAGGCACTGGGGCGGGAGGGCCGCCAGTGCCTGGTCAATTACGCGTGTTATATCTTCTACAGGAGTTGGTTTGATGGCTTCGTCGGCAGCAGACAGCTGTACCGTTTCGGGTTCTACCATAAAACGGCCCGCCTGTTTGCGCAGCAGCGAAATACAGGCGTTTTTGGTAGCCGTTAACATATAGAATTTGGCGCCATCTGTATCGATGGCCTCCGGTTTGGATTGCCAAAGACGGATGAACACTTCCTGCACCACGTCTTCGGCATCCTGCTGGTTTTTTAGAATGGTAAATGCATAGTTCGCCAATGCATTATAATGAGCCCTGAAAAGCGTTTCAAATCGGGAATATTCCTGGCGGTTAGCTGGCATTGGAAACTGGCCTGTTGATGATGGTTAGGCCACGTAAATAAACTAATTTATGCCGATTCTTCAGCCGGTGTTTTTTATTGTTAACAAATGTTTTCACGAACCAGCTACCGGCTGGTGCAACTGTATCAGGTTGCCAAAGCTGTCTTCAAACACCGTTTCGGTACCCCAATCGGTTTTTTGAGGCGGCTTCCTGAACACTACTCCTTTTGCTTTCAGTCTTTCATAATCTGCCTGTATATTGTCGGTGCCAAATACAATACAGGGCAAATTGGATTCATACAGGCCTTTCTGGTAGGTAGCAGCAATGGGGTTATCGTTTGGCTCCAGTAAAAGGCCGGTGCCGCCGGTATCTTCCGGCGACACTACAATGGCCAGGTTGTACTCGGGCATATGTATCCTTTTTTCAAAACCCAGTACTTCGGTGTAAAACGTGAAGGCCTTCATGGGATCATTTACAAACACACTGGTCATGGCAATTTTCATGGTTATACTTTTTTGTTATGAATAAACGATGTCTGTATTACGCTTGCGTTTTAAGATCAGGGCGCAGATGATGGTCACCAGCAAACCAACCGGTACTATTTCCAGGTAGGTGAACAGGATCACGAATAAAGGATTTTTATACAATTCCTTCATAGTATTCATTTGCTCGGTGGTTTTGGCCACTTCTGCCGGCCCTTTGGCCGCGGCCTGGTTGATCACATGGGTACAATACCTGTCCATAAAGTCCGGGATAAACAGGTAGTATTCCACCAGCCAGGTGAGCATGTAAATGGTACCGGCAATCAGCGTGACAAATAGTCCTATTTTAAAAGCCCGGCCAAAACTGATGACACCACCGTTGTACTTGTCGCGGTAATTTTTAATGGCGACAAAAATGAACGAAAACGCAACGATCATCGTGGCATAACCCAATATTTCGTTGCCTTCGAACGATTCGGTTTTATAACACATGAGGCTGGTGATGACCATCATGGCGGTGACGATCAACCCTGATATCAAACCAAAAACAAGCACATTTTTTTTCATACCTATTGTTTTGCTTATGACGCAAATATGCTATCAAAAAAACAGTTTCCCGTCATACTTTGGGGTGATTTTGGGGTGAAACGGGATTTTAATGCTTTGGTGTGAAATGAGTTAAGGTATGAGACTCAGCCTTTTAGCTTTTTCAATGGCCTGGGTCCTTCTTTTTACATCCAGTTTTTCGAAGATGCGGGAAGAATGTGTCTTTATGGTATTGAGCGATACGTAGAGGCGGGCGGCAATTTCCTGGTTGCTCAATCCTTCGGCTATCAGTTGCAGCACTTCCAGCTCACGCCGGCTGATACCGAGTTTATTCAGTTCGGTTTCGTTGAGGCTGAATTCCCCGGCCGGGTTTTGAGGAACATACACCTGTTTTTCCACCACCACGGTTTGCACCTTTGGTTTGGCCAGCTTCAACGCCAGCCATATACCCAGCCCGGTAAAAATGGCAGCAATGGCGCCGATATAAATTTCCAGTGCATGGTCGATGATGATAAAACGAAGCTCCAGCCATTTTAATACAAACAGCAGGGCGGCCAGCGACAGGCCGTATATAATGGTGTGTTTATACTTTAGAATGAATTTCACCGGGGCAAAATTAATAAAATTCCCCGGCGCGCTTAGTTTACCGAACTGCTGTCTGTTACAAACAAATGCGCCGCCATTTTTTTATCGTGGCCATAAATATCATTGCGCAAATTCAGTTTTCCTTCCCTGTCTACAAAGGCGGTAAAATACCCGATATACACGGGCATTTTTTCTTTCAGCGTTACATATTTTTCCTTGCCGCTTTTCATGGCTTTGGTAATGCTTACCGAATCCCAGCCGGGTGTATCGCGCAGCAGCCATTGGGCCAGCCTTTTGGGTTCCGATAACCGGATGCAGCCATGGCTAAAGGCGCGGGCATCTTCTTTGAACAGGTTCTTCGAAGGGGTGTCGTGGAAATAAATATCATAGCTGTTGGGGAATAAAAATTTTACCAGGCCCAATGAATTGTTGGGCCCGGGTTTTTGCCGTACCCCATTGCCATATTTCTCCATATTATGTTTGGCCAGGTAATCTTTATCGCGCTGCATACCGGGCAGCACTTCATTTTTATAAATGCTGTTGGGTACATTCCAGTACGGGCTGAATACCACATATTGCAGGGTGCCTGTAAAGATCACCGTATTGTGCGCCACGGAACCTACTACCACATTGCTGCTCCAGGCCAGGTTGCCTTTATCATATACATGCAAACGAAACTCGGGGATATTCACCAACAGGTATTCCGCCGGTGGCTGGGCAGGCACCCAGCGTATACGTTCCATATTGATGAGTATTTGCCGTATACGGTCCTGTACGGGTTTGTTGAGTTCCCTGATGGTGCTTTGATTGATGGCGCCGTTGGCGGTAAGCCCATAACGCTGCTGGAAATTTTTCACGGCCATTTTTAGGGTGTCGGTAAACTTTTCCGAGGTATCGGTACTGTTGTAATCACCGGTAAGCTGCATTCTTTTTTTAATGGCTGTGATATCAGGCGATGCATCGCCCTGCTGGTATGTTTTTTTTACCGGTGTAACAGGTGACCAGCCGCCTTGCCGTTCTACCTGGTAAAATTTCGTGAGATAAGTCTTTAGCAGGTTGTACTGCCTGTTTACCGGTTCGTAAGCCGATACATCGGAGCCGTTTTTGCGAATGAGTGAATCGAGGAACTGGGTGGGGTCGATCCTTTTTCGGGGAATATACCAGCCCAGGTCTTTCATATCCAGTCCGCGGCGTCCCTGGTAGGCGCGGCTGGTATACCGGAAGAACTGGCGTGTGAGCAGCAGTTCGGTTTGTAATACATTATTGTCGGGTTTGAAATGATTTTCTTTTTTACTAAATGAATCGATGAACCTGTTGAGGAAAAGATTGTTTAACGAGCTATCCCGCGAGTAGGCGATGTATTCGTCCTGCAGGTGTTTGAAGGTGGCGGCATAGGGCGCCAGGCCATCGTTCATAAACCAGGCATACTGGTAATTGCGGCTGTTGTAAAAGCTGCGCATGCGGTTGGCCAGACTGTCGTGCAGTTTTTGAGCGGTAATAAATTGTTCCAGCGCCGTGCTGTCCATAAACAATTCGCTGAACGAATTGTCGGCTGTAATGGTTTCATCGCGCGGTTCTACCGGGGGCGTTTTTTCTTTGGACGGTTGATTACAGGAGATGAAGACATAGCCTGATATAAGAGTGGCAAAGAAAACTTGCTTCATACTAATTATTACCTTTATTTGCGGGTGGTCGAAAATCGGCATCAATAATACCGTGTAACATGAAGTTAACAAAATTATTCAGGGAATTTTTTGAGAGTGAAAAGTCCGGAGGCGTTGTATTGATCATTTGTACAGTTGTATCGTTGATACTGGCCAATTCATCACTGCAAACAAATTATCTGGCGTTATGGCATGCTAAAATAGGCGGAATGAGTGTTGAACACTGGATCAACGATGCGTTGATGGCCATTTTTTTCCTGATGATCGGGCTGGAACTGGAAAGAGAGGTGTATATCGGTGAGCTGTCTAATTTTAAAAATGCGGCCCTGCCGGTATTTGGCGCCCTGGGCGGTATGGTGATACCGGCTGCTTTATACCTGTTGATTAATTTTGGAACAGCTACCCAACCGGGTTTTGGCATTCCCATGGCCACCGATATTGCTTTTGCCGTGGGCATATTATCCCTGTTGGGCAATAGTGTAGCGCCTTCATTAAAAGTGTTTTTAACGGCGTTGGCGGTTATCGACGACCTGGGCGCCATTATATTGATCGCCATTTTTTATACGGCTTCCATATCTTTCACCTACCTGATGATAGCGCTCGGCATATTTGTGGCCTTGCTGGTACTGAACCGGCTTAAGGTACAGTCGCTTTGGGTATACCTGCCCGCCGGTGTGGCCATGTGGTATTGTATGTTACATTCGGGTGTGCATGCTACCATTACGGGTGTACTGTTGGCCTTTGCGATTCCCTTTGGCGATGGTAGTGAAAAATCATGTTCTTACAGACTGCAGCAGTTTTTACATAAACCCGTTGCCTTTTTGATTCTTCCCCTGTTTGCACTGGCCAATACCGGCATACCGGTGGGCAGCGACTGGCTCAGCCATTTAAGCCAGCCCAACAGTACCGGTATATTAACCGGGCTGGTGATTGGAAAAATGACGGGTATTTTACTTTTTGCCTTCCTGGCCGTGCGTTTGGGCTTATGTAAGCTGCCACGTGGTATCAATTGGCGCAAGCTAACCGGCGCCGGTTTTTTGGGCGGGATAGGATTTACCATGTCTATATTTATCACGCTGCTGGCCTTTGACGATGCGGAACTCATCAACAGTTCCAAAATAGCCGTGCTGGTATCGTCATTGATATCGGGGGGCATTGGTTTTGTATGGTTGAAGATAGTGTTAACACCGCAAAAAAAACTTGTATGAAAATCACCGTTTTGCTTTTAGTCGTGGCCGTTGTGGCCTGTAACGATGCCGCACAGTCTGATAAGATTGCGCCCGCTCCGCCCGATACACCGGTGTTGGGGAAAGAAGAATCACCTGCCCCGGTTGAACATTGTTATGCAAAGGTCGATAGTAAAGACACCGTGCAATTGCGCCTGGTTATGAACGATAACCAGGTTACCGGCAGCCTGCTGTATAAACTGGCCGAAAAAGACAGCAACAAGGGCCAGCTACAGGGTACCATGCATGGCGATGTGCTGATAGCCAATTATACCTTCCAGTCTGAAGGAACAGAGTCGGTGCGGGAAGTGGCCTTTCGTATCAAAGACAGTACAGCTACGGAAGGGTATGGGAAGGTGGAAGAGAAGAACGGCCGTATGGTATTTACCGATCCCGACAATTTAAGCTTTGGCAAAAGCATGGTGTTGAAAGAGATCCCTTGTGGTGACATTGCCCGGTAACAGGTCCTGCCCGGTAATCATCAATTCAATCAGCAGATACTACATTCCGCACAACCTGCGCCTGCCGGCACTTTGTAAAGACGGTAGTTTTGGAAAAAACTATTCGTATGCGCAGGTATCTACTTATTGCAAGCCTTTTTTTGATGTCGTTTATGTCGGCATCCTATGTAGCGGATATTCTAAAGCAATTACAAATTGCCGAAGACGAAGCCCGCTCTTATATCTTCGAAAATTTCCAGACCGGCACCCTGAATATCCCGTATTCAAAGATGGTAAAGAATGTGGCTGTTGGCAAAAGGGCCGAAGCCGTACGCGAACTGGGTGACTATATCAGGAAGTACACCGAGTCGGCCGAGTTTATCAATGCCTATAACCAGCAACGCGAAGCCGCCAAACCACAGGGCGCCGGGGATATCAAAGACCGTCTTCAAAAACGGCTGGAAGAAATTGAACGCGATATCAACACCGCGGAAACGGATATGAAAAGCGCCGGCGGTGATATGAAGAAATTGTACGAGGCTACCATTAAGATGCTGAAGGAAGAACAAAAGGCACTGAAAAATCCCAAGGATCCCATGCATCCAATGTACCTGCAAAATTTATCGGAAGGCGGTATGGTAGATGAAGAGCAATACGAACAGGAGTTGAAAAATTTTGAAGCAAGCTGGCCTGCTACCGCCAAAGAACTGGTGAAGATCAGGCTGCGTGAATTTTTAAATAAGACGGCCGATATTGATTTCGATGCAAAGCTGGTGCAATCGGGCGGCAGGAAAAAATTTGCCGATCCCAGACTGGAGAAAAAAGATGGCGACTGGAAACGTTGTTTTCGCGCAGGTAAAGAAACCATCGATGCCGCCAGGGCTTATGCACAGCAATGGCTGAACAGCCTGAGGTAGTTTTTCTTCACCTGATTATAAAGGCAGTTGGGATTGTTTTACCAGTTCAGGCATTCAATAAATGAATAAAAAAAGGCGGCCGATCAGCCGCCTTTTTTTTTCTAATACCCTTCATTCTGATAGGCCTGCTTGGCCTCCGCGCTCAGCGGATTTCCATTTTCATCGGTCAACGTCGACAAAAACGCATCGGGCCAGGGCCTGAACGTAAAGTTCTTCGTCATTTGTCCCTTACCGTTTCCATCCTGTCCGCTTCCGCCGGCAGGATTATCTGCCACCGGCCATCCACCCGAACGGTTAGAGGCCATTTGATTATGATAAAAAACACGGTCGTACAAAATACCGGCATTGTGCTGGTCTTCCCAGGCGATGCCTTCCGATAAAAACTCGCGTGCCTTTTCGTTATAAATAAAATGAATAAATAGTTGCTCCTTGGTTGTTGCCGTTGGTATATAGCCTTCGGCCTGCGCCTCGGCAGTACCGGGCGTAAAATGCGCCTCGCTTACCATGATCTTTGTATAAGAATCCACGGCAGTATAAGGCGGCTGTTTTTCATCAGCCGTTAAAGAGGCCGCACCGGGTTCCCATTGTACCAGTACATCGGGACGGTTTTCGCCGCCTTTATACGCTGCACGCTGGCGCAGTACGTTAATGTCCGCCACAGCCTGTCCATACATGCCTTTGCGACCATAGGCTTCAGCACGTATCAGGTAGGTTTCGGCCAAACGCATCAAGATGGCATCGCGGGTGCCGGCTTCCTGGTCGTAGTTACCGGGGTCGGCGCTGCCGCCGCGCATGGGATCGATCCATTTTTTGGAAGAAAGATAAATATTACGTGTGCCATTGGCCAGGCCGATATTACTACCGTCGATAAACAAGCGGTAATAGTATTTGCCTGTAACGGATGAGCGTATCCAGCGCACCATAAACTGGTAAGGCAGGCTCATCACCATGGTTGAATCAAGTGCATCGTCTTTTTCGTTCTCCAGGTAAATGATGGCGCGTTTGCCGTTTAATATACGCGGCTTGCCTGCCTCAACAGCCGGTTCACCAGCGGGTTTATTGGCATTCCACCAGTTGGCGGCAGCGGCTGTCCAGCTAAACGAATTGGTACCGCCATTGGCCAGATACTCGTACTGGAAGGTTTTGTAATAACGCGAGTCGTTTACCTTATCATTGAAATTATCATAGGCCCAATCGGTAGGTTTATAAGTAGAAAAAGGCCGGCCATAGGCCATACTGCGCGCTACACCCGATGCATTGGTATAGTTGCCGGTATGATAGTTACAGGAACGGTTTTGGAAACGGCCATTCAGTGTGAGGTTCACATCAAACTGGGCTGCCCATATTACTTCCTTATGCGGAGAGGTTTCAGATACTTTGGGATCGAACAGGCTCCAGTAATCGGGGGCCAGACCGGGTCCCACGCCATTGATCACTGCAGTGGCCAGGGTGATCACCGAATCAAGGTCGGTAGCCACATTGCCTTTGTATAAACGTTTCAAATGACTTTCACCACTGTTCTGGAAAGATGCTGCCTGTGCACGGTTCAAATACAACTTGGCCAGCAAATGACCGGCTGCCCATTTGCTGATGCGGCCACGTTCCACCTCTGCGGGTAAATTGTCGTAGGCAAAACGTACATCACCGATGATCTGTTTGTAAATTTCTTCCAGGCTTGATTTGGGAAAATAAAACCGGGTGGCATCGGTTTGCGGTTTCAGCAACAGGGGCACATCACCCAGTTGATTTGAAATTAAATAATAAGCCCAGGCACGGAGGAACAGGATCTCCGAACGGCGGGTGAGCCGGTAAGTTTCATCGGTACCGAATTTTCCAGGTTTCAAATTATCGATCACGTCCAGTGCAATATTACAGTTGTTGATATGGGGGTAGGCGCCCATGGGCGCATAGCTTGAATTGGCGGCCCCCAGGAAGTTGTTTATATTACCCGCAATGGTGCTGGTGCTATTGCCATAGGCGCTGCTTCCCATACGGGCCAGGTTGGCGTCCTGGTGCATATAAGCATCCGTTTCGGGTTCTATCAGTTTGGTGCCATTGCCATCCCATTCATGTTTTACACGTGCATACACGTAGAGACCGTTCACCAGCGACTCAAGGCCGGCCTCACTATTATAATATTCCTGTGTAAGGTTGGAAACCTGTTGCTCTTCCAGGAACTTTTTGCACGACGCCATAGAGGCGACTGCCAGTACAACCAGGATGATCAAATATCTTTTCATATAAAGTCTTTTTTATAGTAGTCAATGATGATTAAAAACCTGCCCTGATGCCAAATACAAAACTTTGTGGAAGAATGGTGTTGTTATTCATTCCACCCAACGGAGCGGTATTATTGGTGTTCGCCTGCGATTGGGCATCCCAGTTGGTTTCGTCATCGGGATTGATGCCCCATTTCACTACATCGCCGCCAAATATGAAGGGGTTCAGTATCTGGATGCTCAGTTGCAGGTTTTTCATCGCGGCGCGCCTGATCAGGTTTTGCGGTGCATCGTAGGTCAACGTAATATGACGCACCACGGCAAATGAACCCACATTGTATTGCATGGCAGGTGTATAATTATCATACTGCGGACCGCTCATCGCAATGGGCCAGTATCCGCTGCCTGTTTTCCAGTTCCATACATCGTTTTCTACACGGCCATTGGGGTTGGTGCCGCCGTAAGAGTTGGGGTAACCGCCAAAATAGGTTTGTCCCACACGGGCGTATAAGAACGAACTCAGGCTCCAGTTTTTGTAGCTAAAGGTATTGGTGATACCGCCGGTCCATTTAGGCCGGTTAGAGCCACGTACTACATAATCTTCTGCATTGATGCGGTGATCGCCATTTTGATCAACTATCCTGATGGTACCGGGATAAAAACGGTGGCCATTGGCATTGAACAAAGCCATTTCATCCAGTTCGGCTTTTGAGCTGCCCCATATGCCGGCATTGTCGTAATGATAAAATACCTGTAAGGGCTGGCCAATAAAAAGACGGTCGGCCAGCATATCCATTTTACCGTTGATCAGTTCAACTATTTCTTCTTTGTTCGAAGTAAAGTTCAGCTCGGTGGTCCACCTGAAATCGGAATTCTCGATATTCACCGAATTCAACGTGATCTCCACACCCCTGTTCCTGGTAGCGCCTACATTTTCGAAACGCGATACATAACCCGAGGCGCTGTTCAGCGAACGCGAGAACAACAGGTCGGTGGTATTGGCCTCATACAATTCGATAGAGCCACCCAAACGGCGGTTCAATACCGAAAAGTCGAGACCCAGGTTCCACTGTGCTGTTTGTTCCCAACCCAGTTCGGGGTTGCCCATCAGTTGCGGCAGGTTGCCAATTCCTGGCAGGGTGCCAAACACATAGGGGTTACGGCTCAACGGGCCGGAAGATACATAGGGGTTTACCGAAGAGTTACCGGTAACGCCATAGCCCACACGCGGTTTCAACTCGTTGATCCAGTTAACGCCCGCCAGGAATTTTTCTTCCTGCATTTTCCAGGCAAGGGCAAAGGAGGGGAAGAAATCCCATTTATGACCGGGCGCCAGCACCGAGGCGCCGTCTGCACGGCCCGAAACGGTGAGCAGGTATTTATCCATCAGGCCGTAATTGATACGCGCCATAAAGGAGGTAAGCGTGTTTTCTGTAAAGCCGGTGCTGTACGAAGAAGGCCTTCCGTTGATATTACCACCCAGGTCGTACCAAAGGCTGCTGGGATTGGCCAGGCCCTGTACACCGGTAGATATGTTTTCGCGGCGCGACTTCTGTGACGATTGCAGCAGCGTTACACCCAGTTTATGCACCCTGGCAAATGTTTTATCGAAGTACAACAGGTTTTCAGCCACCCACGAAAAGTTCTCATCGCGGCTGTAACCGGCGGTATTGGGCCTTTGACCCAGATGCGCTGTGGCTTCCGGACCAGTCCAGGTACCATTCCTGTAATTCCTCATCTGCGCCCCAAAGTTGATGCGGTATTTCAACCAGGGTGTGAATTTGATCTCGGCAAAGGAATTGGCCATGATAGAAGAGGTGCGCCGGTCGTTCAATGCCTGGTCGATATCGATGATCGGGTTCCAGATATTGATATTCAAACCGGGGCTGGCTACCAGGTCGCCATTCTCATCGCGGGGCCCCAGGAAGGGGAACTGGCTCAGCGCCCGGGAATACAGGTCTTTGGCGCCTGTATTGCTGGTGTTGGGGCCTATCATACCAAAGTTTTGGCTCGATAGCGATCCCAGTACCGACACACCCAGCGTTAACCACTTGGTGGCGTTAATGTCGCCATTGATGTTCAGGTTAAAACGCTGGAAGTCCTGGTCTTTTTGTACACCCAGTTGTTTATTATAACCCAGCGACAGGTATAAACGCGAGATATCGGTTCCGGCAGACAGCGATACCTGGTGGTTTTGAGTAACACCGGTGCGGGTGGCTTCTTTGGCCCAATCGAACGTAGGTATTCTTGAACTGTTGTACACGGGCACCTGGTCGGGCCAGCCCATCGCGCGTTCTTCTGCCGTAGTTGCGCGCATCTTCACCGTTTGACCAAATGTTTCCCATTCATAACCCTGGTACAAGGCGTTCATAGCACGCTGATCAGAACTAAGACCCATGCGTTGCACGTCCAGCACGGGATCGGGATACCAGAAATCGGGCGCCTGGTTTAAATTGGTATTGGTGGTGTTTTGATACTGGCGCCCATTGATCAATGCCTCGCGCCAGCGGTCGAACCATTGACCGCCCGACATCCAGTCGGTGAGTGAATGGTACCAGTCTGTAGATACCGTGGCATTGTAATTCACCGACACCCTGCCTTTCGAACCCTTCTTTGTAGTGATAAGTATAACGCCATTGGCGCCACGTGAACCATAGATGGCCGTGGCCGAAGCGTCTTTCAGGATCTCGATAGAGGCGATGTCGTTGGGGTTGATATCGTTCATCGAGAACGACGAAACACCCAGCGCCGATACAATGGGAATACCATCCACCACGTACAGCGGATCGTTGCTGGCATTGATGGAGCGGTTACCCCGAACACGTACAGCAGGTAACTCACCGGGTTTTACGTTGGTGGAAATGTTCACCCCTGCGGCCTTACCCTGTATGGCCTGCAGTGCATTGGTAACCGGCCGCTCTTCGATGGTCTTGGCCGAAATGCTGGTGAGTGCGCCGGTTACATCACTTCGTTTTTGTGTACCATAACCTACTACCACTACGCCTTGTAGTGATACATTGTCGGCTGCCAGCGACACATCTATCTGCGCACGGTTTTGTATGGCCACTTCCTGGCTTATAAAACCAACATGCGACAACACGAGTGTGGAACTGGCTGATGGAGCATTGATGGAGAAACTGCCATCGGTGTTAGTTACGGCAGACAACTGGCTTCCTTTTACCTGTATGGTCACGCCGGGCAGGGCATTGCCTTCTGCATCGGTGACCTTTCCTTTAACTGTAAAATTCTGGGCTAAACAAACAAAAGCGGAATAAAGCAATAGGGAAGCAGTTAGGATGCTCCTAAGCAGTCTTGGTGTCATATAGCAAGAGTTGTGATGAAAAGATGGGCTGAAAGTATTAAATGTGATATCTACAATTATCCTGTTCTGTCCTGATGCATCCTGTTGCCGGGGCAGACAGTTCGGGACGGCTACCTGTCATAATAGTTTAATCTTATCGTGTTGATTTGCTTAATATTATGTATTTTAGACAGGAATTGACCAAAAACCGTAATTGAAGGCATAAATTGCGGTCCGGGAGGCCCCTCTCCATCCTCCCCCCTTAAATCCTGGTAGGTTCTATCGTAGCAATTATTTCACCGCCGGCCGGCGGTGATACTGACCAATTTATTTATTGCTATGAAAATTATCCAAAACCTGTCGATTCGTAACAAGTTGCTGCTCATTTGCCTGATCCCCCTGATCGCCACCCTGTACTTCCTGGCAGCATCTTTATTGGGGGAGTTCTCCAAACGCAAAAACCTTCAGCGTGTATATGCCGACCTGCGGGAGATTGAAGCCATCTCCGATGTGATCCATAACCTGCAGGAAGAACGCAGCTATTCCATAGCTTACCAGGCCAGCGAAGGCCAGGAAGAGCGCGCGGAACTGTTCAACCATCGCATATTCACCGATAAGGCCATCAGGGACCTGCACCAGTTGCTGGCGCAGCAGGGTAAACAAAAAAAATTCGACTACCTGGATGATATCCCGGCCCTTCGCCATTCGGTGCATGCCGGCGGAAAGATCATCGACAGCCTGGGGGCCGTATATTCCAGTTTCAACGCCCGGCTTACCGATGAGGTGAATTCCCTCTATCGCGTGGCCCACGACCCCGACATACGCAACCTGCTGGAAACACGTGTGTTTCTCATGTATGGAAAGATCTATCTCTCCCGTTTGCGTATGATTATGCACCTGGCCATCCTGTCGAACGGGTTCAGGCAAAACGACTTTGCCGAATTTGCATCGTTGAAAGGCAAATACGAGGTGAAACTCGACCGTTTTGAAAAAAGCCTTGGCCCCGCCATGCTAAGGGCTTACCAAAGCCGGATGGCCGACCCGGCGGTACAACATGCCAAAGCACTGAGCGATTCCGTGTTCAGGAACCCGGCCCTGGCAGCCAGTATTCCGGCAGAAACCTGGCGTATAAACATAACGGCATTTCTCAACACATTGAAGGAGTTGGAAGACCTGTCCACGATAGCCACCCGCCAACTGGCCGATGAAAAGCTGGCGGGTATCAACCGGTCGATATGGATGAACAGCGTGATCACGGCATTGGTGATGATCATCATTGCCGTTTTGCTGGTGGTCATTATACGATCGATCGTGGGCGCCCTGGGCACTATCAGAAAGGCGGCCGACCGCATCAGCATGGGTGAGGTGAACCTGGAGGTACCGATAAGCTCCAAAGACGAGATCGGCCAACTGGCAGACTCCTTTAATAAAATGATACAGGTATCGAAAGAGTATACCGGTATTGCCAATGCCGTAGCCCGGGGTGAATACAATGCCGATATTACCGTTCGCAGCCCGGGCGATACCCTGGGCCTGGCGCTCAGCAATATGAAAAACAACCTGCAGCAACTGTCGAAAGAGAACGAGGTGCGCAACTGGCTGCTGACGGGTACGGCCGAACTGAACGATACCATGCGGGGCGATAAGGATGTGTCGCAATTGGCGCAGGACATTATCAGCCATCTTACGCCTTATATGAAGGCGCAGGTAGGGGCCATATACCTGGCCGAAAACCAGCACCTGGCACTAACGGGCAGTTATGCCTTTCATGAAAGAAAGGGCAATGTGAATTTGATTGAAATAGGGCAGGGGCTGGCAGGACAGGCGGCCCTGGAAAAGAAACCAATTGTTTTCAGCAATGTACCCGCCGATTATATAAAGATCAGCTCGGGCCTGGGCCAAACCACACCCAAACATATCATGGCTTATCCTTTCCTGTACGATGGCCAGGTAAAAGGTGTGATAGAGCTGGCAACCACTCATGAGATATCGAAGCTGGATATGCAGTTCCTGGATATTGTTTCTGAAAATATCGGTATTGCCTTCAACTCCTCCCAATCGCGGGCGAGGCTGAAAGTACTGCTGGAAGAAACGCAGCGTCAGTCGGAAGAGCTGATCGCCCAGCAGGAAGAGCTGCGGCAGGTAAACGAAGAACTGCAGGAAAAAACACAATTACTGGAAAGATCAGAATCCGAATTAAAATCGCAACAGGAAGAACTACAGCAAACCAATGAAGAGCTGGAAGAAAAGGCCAACCTGCTGGAGGAACAAAAAGAGAAACTGGAAATTGCCAAACAGGATGTAGAATCAAACGCCCGGGAACTGGAAGCTACCAGTAGATACAAATCGGAATTCCTGGCCAATATGTCGCACGAGCTGCGCACGCCATTGAACAGCATTCTCATACTGGCCCAATTGTTAAGCGAAAACAAGAACAATTCCTTAACAGCCAAAGACATTCAATACGCAAAAAATATTCATAACTCGGGCACCGACCTGCTGAACCTGATCAATGAAATACTCGACCTGTCGAAAGTGGAGGCAGGAAAGATCACCATCGAGATTGGTGAACTGCCTATAGACGACCTCACCGAACACCTGCACCAGTTGTTTAGCGAGGTGGCAAGGAACAAGAACATCGGGTTCAATATTCAGGTAGCCAAAGACCATTTCAACAAACCGTTGATCACCGATAAACAAAGGCTTGAACAGATACTGCGCAACCTGCTTTCCAATGCCTTCAAATTCACCGACCGGGATGGCAAGGTGGAATTGCTGATCGATGTACAGGCGCCCGACCCGGCCATCCGCAACGAGGGTTTGAAAAAACTGCCCCAGGTGGCCGTCTTTGCTGTATCCGATACGGGTATTGGCATCCCCACCGACAAACAGGGCATCGTATTTGAGGCATTCCAACAGGCCGACGGCGGCACCAAACGCAAATACGGCGGCACCGGGCTGGGACTGTCTATCAGCCGCGAACTGGCCGGGGCGCTGGGTGGCGAACTGCACCTGTACAGCCAGGAGGGCAAGGGCAGTGTGTTTACCCTGTACCTGCCCCTGCAATTCGATGCAGACATAGTAGAAACTGCCGGAAAAGAGATCACCGTTCGCCAACCGGTTGAAAAGCCGCTAGTAGAGGCGGTTCCCGTGTTGGAATCCCACAGGCAACAGGAAGCGGTGGACGACCGCTACCACCTGCATGAGAACGACAAGGTGATATTGATCATTGAAGATGATGAAGCTTTTGCCCAGGTATTGCTGGGCATTGCGCGCGAAAAAGGATACAAAGGCATATTGGCCAACCAGGGCAATACCGGTTTAAGTCTGGCCAGGTATTACCGGCCCGATGCCATCATCCTGGATATGAAACTGCCCGTGATGGATGGTTCGGAAGTGTTGCGGCAATTAAAGAACGACCCCAATTTGAGGCATATTCCCGTTCAGATCGTGTCGGGTTACGACCGGCGAAAGGAAGGGATGGAGTTGGGCGCTTTCGATTTTATACGTAAACCCGTATCCCGGGAGGCTGTGCAGGAAGCCTTCGACCGCATGCAGGATTTTATCAACCGCAAATTGAAAAAGCTGCTGGTGGTGGAAGACAACCCGCAACAAAACAAGGCCATCCGCGAACTGATAGGTAATGGCGATGTAAAATCCTATGCTGCCTATACCGGTGAAGCGGCCTTTTCCATGTTGCAGGGCGAAAAGTTCGATTGCATCATCATCGACCTGGGGCTACCCGATATGAGCGGTTTCGATTTTCTTGAAAAAATAAAAGAACATCAATCGTTGAGCCGTATACCCGTGATCGTTTATACCGGCCGCGACATGAGCAAGGAAGAAGCCAAAAGACTGGAAAAGCTGGCCAATACCGTGGTGCTGAAAACATCCGACTCGAAAGAAAGACTGCTCGACGAAACGGCGCTTTTCCTGCACCGCGTTGAATCGCGGCTGCCCAGGGAAAAACAACAGATCATTCGAAAACTGCACCGCACCGAAGAGGTGCTGCGGGGTAAAAAGGTGCTGATCGTAGACGATGATATCCGCAATACCTATTCATTGACCAATGTGCTGGAAGAAGAAGGAATGACCTGTTATATTGCCGACAATGGCAGGGAAGCCATCGAAGCATTAAAACAACACCCCGATATAGACATTGTGCTGATGGATGTGATGATGCCCGAGATGGATGGCTACGAAGCCACTGGCGCCATCCGCAACATGCCCGAGTTTGGCAAGCTGCCGGTAATTGCCCTTACCGCCAAGGCCATGAAGGGCGACCGGGAAAAATGCCTGGAGGCGGGCATGTCGGATTATATCGCCAAACCGGTGAATATAGACCAGTTGCTGTCGCTGATGCGGGTATGGCTGTACAGATAGGATCAAAAAAACAAAAAAAGTAAAATACAAATATGGATGGAGGAGATGAATTGCGGCAATTCCTTGAATCGGTGCGGTTTGTATATGGTTATGATTTTACAGAATATTCCGAAGCTTCGGTAAAAAGAAGGATACAGGCATTTATGGATGCCAAAAAAATAAGCTCTCTGAAGGAACTGGGGAAGATGGTTTTGAAAGACGATGCGGCTTTTGAACAATTCGTACAGGACATTACCGTGAACGTAACGGAAATGTTCCGCGACCCGCTGTTTTATAAAAGCCTGCGTACGCATGTGGTGGGGCGCCTGGCTACCTACCCGTTTATCAAGGTATGGGTGGCCGGTTGTTCAACGGGCGAAGAAGTGTATTCGATCGCCATTTTGTTAAAGGAAGAAGGACTGCTGGACAGGTCGGTGATCTATGCCACCGATATCAACCAGCAGGCGTTGCAGACAGCCAGGGAGGGCATTACATCGATAGATCATATGAAAACCTATACGGAGAATTATATCAAAGCCGGCGGTAAGAATGCCTTTTCAGATTACTACAAGGCCAAGTATAATTCGGTGTTATGGGATAAAACGCTCAGGCAAAACATTGTTTTTTCGGTGCACAACCTGGCCATGGACCGCTCGTTCAACGAGTTTCAGCTGATCCTTTGCCGGAACGTACTGATCTATTTTAATCAAAGCCTGCAAAACAGGGTGATCAACCTTTTTTATGAAAGCCTTTGTGTGTTTGGCTTCCTGGCATTGGGAAATAAGGAGTCGCTGCTTTTTTCGGATAAAAGAAAATACTTTGAAGAAACAGACAAACGTGAAAAAATTTTTATGAAGAACCGGTAGGCTTTTATGCCAGTTGATATGATGTTTGATGCGATTGTAATAGGGGTTTCTGCGGGAGGGTTGTATGCGTTGACGCATATACTGCCGGCTTTGCCGGCGCAGTTTCCCATACCGGTGATCGTGGTACAGCATCGTGCAAAAGACGAACGCGGTTTGCTGGAAGAAGTGTTGCAGGCGAAATGCAAAGTACGTATCAGGCAGGTGAATGAAAAGGAAATGATTGAACCGGAAACGGTATACCTGGCGCCGCCGGATTATCATTTACTGGTTGAAAGAGACAAAACCTTTTCGCTTTCATTCGATGCACCGGTAAACTACAGCCGTCCCTCGGTGGATGTGCTGTTTGAAACGGCCGCCGATGTGTTTGATCACCGGCTGCTGGGCATTGTGCTTACCGGCGCCAATAAAGACGGGGCCAAAGGCATCCGGTATATTCGAAAAAAGGGCGGTGTTACCATAGCGCAGCAGCCCGAAACGGCTGATTATCCCGATATGCCAAAGGCGGCCATCAAAACAGGCGCCGTACAATATATTATGAGCCTCGATGAGATCAAAGCGTATCTGTTGGGCTGTGTTAAAAAACGATGAATTAAATTATGTCTGTCCACTTGAAAGACCAGATTCTTATTGTAGACGATAAGGTGAACAATATCTACGCATTGGAGCAGATATTGTCGCAACCCGGCCGTAACCTCATCAGCGTTACCAATGGCGCGGAAGCATTGAAGATAGCACAAAACCAACCGATAGACCTGGTGATACTGGATGTGCAGATGCCCGGTATGGACGGTTTTGAGGTAGTGCAGATATTGAAGTCGAACAAAAGAACGCGTAATACGCCGGTTATTTTTGTGACGGCCGAACTGAAAGATCATAAATATGCCGTAAAGGGCTACGAGGAGGGCGCCGTGGATTATTTATTAAAACCACTGAACCCCGAGATAACGCGGGCCAAGGTGTCGGTGCTGTTGCAACTGGAACGCCAGCGTAAAGAGCTGCAGGAAAAAAACATGGCGCTGGAGAAATATGCGCTGCTGATCAATAATTCCGCCGATCTGATCTGCATCGTTCATACCAATACCCTGCGTTTTGAAGAAGTGAATCATGCCGCCTACGATCTGTTGGGTTATGATGCCGGTGACATGAAAGGCTCGTTGATGACCGATTACCTGGTTGAAGTCGGCCGGCAAACGGTGAAAGACCTGCAATACGACCCGCGCGAATCGTTTTCGTTCGAGGCGGATATTGTTACGAAGAAGGGTGAACCGCGCTGTTTCAGTTGGAATATCGTGAACAAATATGGTTTGTGGTTTGCCAATGGCAGGGACATCACCCGCCAGAAAAAAGCCGATGAAGAGATCAGGCAATTGAATACCGATCTGCGGCGGAATATGGCGCAGCTGGAACTGACCAATAAAGAGCTGGAATCGTTTTCCTATTCCGTATCGCACGATTTGCGGGCGCCGCTGCGCAGCATCAACGGTTATGCGCAGATCATACAAAACGATTTCGGAACGCAGATGGATGAAGAGGCCACCCGTTTGTTTGGCATTATTCAAAACAACGCCAAAAAGATGGGGCAGCTTATCGACGACCTGCTGTCGTTTGCCCGTATGGGCCGAAAGGAACTGTCGCTGTTGCGGGTGGATATGAATAAACTGGTAGAGCCCGTGGCAGCCGATATCGTGCAGGCCGCAGGAGGCCGCGCGAAGGTGACCATACACCCGCTGCTGCCCGCACAGGCCGATCCCGGTTTATTGTCGCAGGTATATATTAACCTGGTTTCCAACGCGGTAAAATATTCGGCTAAAAAAGAGCAGCCCGAGGTGGAAATTGGTTCTTTTGAAAAAGATAACGAGCACGTATATTACGTAAAGGATAACGGTGCAGGTTTTGATATGAATTATGTACATAAATTGTTCGGTGTATTTCAACGGCTGCATACCAGTGAAGAATTTGAAGGCACCGGCGTAGGACTGGCTATCGTGCAAAGGATCATCGTTAAACATGGAGGAAGGGTTTGGGCAGAAGGCAAACCGGGCGAAGGCGCTGTGTTTTATTTTTCATTACCAAAACCATCCGGCAAACCCTTGTAACAGGTATAACCTCTAACCGAAGTAAATTTTTTCAACCCTGACAAAAAGAAATTGTATGAAAACCGAGAAAACCACCAGGTTGCTGATCCTCGAACACGATCCGAACGATATTGAATTGCTGGAGTACGAACTGAGAAAAAGCAAGATGGATATTTCTACTACTGTAGTAGAGAACGGTGAAGCTTTTCAGCGTGCGCTGATGGAATCATGTCCCGATATCATCCTGAGCGATTACTCGCTGCCTGCCTTCGATGGTGTGCGGGCCTTCCAGGTGGTGCAGCAAACCTGTCCGGATGTACCGTTCATTATCGTAAGTGGTACCATAGGTGAAGAAAATGCGGTGGAGCTGATCAAAAACGGGGTAACCGACTATGTATTAAAAGACAAATTATTTACTGTTGTTCCAAAAATAATACGCGCGCTAAAAGAAGCGAAAGAACGGAAGGAAAAGGAATTGGCCGAACAGAACCTGCGTAAAAGCGAACGCCGGCTGTCGGAAGCACAGGTGATCACCAAGATTGGCAGTTGGGAACTGGACCAGCATGGCGAACTGGCTGCCTGCTCGAATATGATGTATACCATACTGGGCCTGGAAAACGGCGCCCCGCTTTCGTACGAGGTTTTTATGGAGCTGGTGCACCCCGAAGATGTACCGGCGGTGATGAAGGCGCAGGAGGCCGCCGTGGCCAGTGGCAGGCTTGAACCCTTTGTGTTTCGTATTATTACCCGCCAGGGCGAAGAAAAATATGTGGAGGGAAGAGGGGCCGTGCGGCGCGACAACGACGCCGTAAGCCTGATAGGCACCTGCCAGGATATTACCGAAAAAGTAAAGGCCGAGCAGCAATTAAAAGCCTATTCTGAACAAATATCCCGCGAAAGGGTAGAGCACCAGCGCAAACTGGTGCGCGCCTCTATTGAAGGACAGGAAAAAGAGAGAGCTGATATCGGGCGTGAGCTGCATGATAATATCAACCAGATACTGGCTGTTACCAAGGCCTATGTAGATGCCGCCATGAATGAAGACGAAAAACGCGATGAATTGTTACAGCGCAGTTTGAAGAACCTCGATGCCGCCATACAGGAGATCAGGCGCATTTCAAAAGCACTGGTGCCGCCCACCATCGATAAAAACGGCCTTGTTGATTCGGTCAACGATCTTATCGATACCATACGCGTGGTGAATCCCTTTGCCATCAATTTCCGCTACGAAAAAGATAAACTCAACAACCTGAGCCAGCAACAGCAACTGGCCCTATACCGCATTGTGCAGGAGCAGTTCAACAACATTATCAAACATGCCGAGGCGTCGAAGGTATCGATAGAGCTCACCGGCAGCAACGACCTGGTGAACCTGCTCATACGCGATAATGGGAAAGGCTTTGATCCCAAGGCCAAAAGACAGGGCGTAGGGCTGAGCAATATTTTAAGCCGTATTGAGCTGTTTGACGGAAAACTGGAAGTAATTGCCGCCAAGGGCAGTGGCTGCACGCTTAAAGTGTTTTTACCCAAGGAGCATAAGGTGGCATGAGCTGGTAAGATATTTGAAATGGATAAGGGAAAGCAGTTGTATGAAATACTATATCATCAGCATTTTCCTGTTATGTATAATCGCTTGTAAAGACGATACCAATGAAGCGCCGGGCGCTATTGATAATTCTACACAACATCCCAATGGGGTTACCGGTGGGGCGGTGATCAGTACCGATACGGGGGCAATAGTGGGTTCAGACAGTGCACGATTGAAGGAGGACCGGTAAGAAATTCATAACTTCAAAACAAAACGATGTTCATACCAATAGGCGATGATAACCGCGACAGGCGAAGAACCCCCTTTATCAATTATCTACTTATAGCATTCAACATATTTGTATTCATCTGGTGGCAGGACTGGGGCAATAACATCGGCTTTACCCTTGGTTTCTCCACCGTTCCGGCGGAAATACTCACCGGCGACGACATCGTCACCAAAACCGTCACAGAGATCAACCCCATCAACGGCCAGCGTGAAGTATACCCCGGTTTGCAGGTAACGCCTATTCCGGTATTTCTTACTTTATTCACCTCCATGTTCATGCATGGCGGGCTGGCGCATCTCGGCGGTAATATGTTGTTCCTTTGGATCTTTGGCGATAACATCGAAGACAGGCTGGGGCATATCAGTTACCTGGTATTTTATTTACTCTGCGGTTTGATCGCCAGCCTGTGCCATGTATTCAGTACGGCCTTTTTCGGTCAAAATATGCTGGTGCCCAGCCTGGGCGCCTCCGGCGCCATCTCGGCCGTGCTGGGTGCTTATTTGAGGTTGTTTCCCGGCCGCAGTGTGCACGTCTGGATATTCTTCTTTATCATTTCGGTGCCTGCCTTTGTATCGGTGGGACTGTGGTTTGTTTTCCAGGTCATCAACGGACTGGGCGCCCTCGGTGGCGCCGAAGCGGGTAATGTAGCCTATGCAGCCCATATCGGCGGCTTTTTAGCAGGACTGTTTTTGATAGGCTTTTTTGCCAGGAAAACAAAGGCCCCGCCGCGGCGAACCTATTACCGGTCGTATCGTTGATATATTTCTACAATGGCTAATTAAACAGCGTAAGCGTATTTGCCAAGCCCCGGATCAACCAGCAGTCCCTCTACATCGATGGTTTTGCGGTATTCGCTGGGCGTCATATTCTTAAGTTTCTTGAACTGGCGGTTGAAATTGGCCAGGTTGTTAAAGCCACATTCATAAGCCACACCCACGATGGTTTTGTTTTTATCGGCCAGCAATTTACAGGCATGGCCAATACGTACAATGTTGAGGTATTCCACAAACGTAATGCGGTAATGCGCCTTAAAGAAATTACAGAAGGTGGTAACGGCCATATTGGCTGCCGATGCCGCTTCGGGCAGGGTGATCTCCCGGTCGAAATTACGCATGATGTATTCCGTGATCTTACTAAAGCGGTCGCTGCATTTGGGATGTATGTTCTGTACATAACCCGGGCTGGCCAGAAATTCGTATTCGGTAGCGCTGGATAATATTTCGAAGATCGAGAACAGTGTTACCAGCCTTTGCATACCATTCATATGAATGATCTGCTTCATCAGGCTGTTGATGCGTTCGCGCGCTTCCCCTTTTATTTCCAGCCCGCGGTTGGAGTTTTGTAAAAAGGTATTCAGTTTCTCCATTTCCGGTATCTGCAAAAATTTCTCTCCTAAAAAGTCAGGCACAAACTGTATCACGATGGCGTCGGCCTCCAGTTTGGTGCCTTCTTCCAGGTATTCCGCATCATTCACCCATACATGGGGCAGCATGGGACCCATAAATACCAGGTCGCCCTCCTTAAAATAACCGATATGATCGCCCACCATGCGGCGGCCGGTACTTTTGGTGACCAGCACCAACTCGTATTCGGGATGATAATGCCATGGGCATGGAAACATTTTGCCCTGTTCCCTGAAAACGATAAACGATTTGTCGATGTCTTTCCGCAGTCTGAGTTCAATAGCTTTCATAACAAATGGCTTTACGTGAATGAGTTTTGGTTTGACGGTCGGTGAGGATAAGTGAATGGAAGCCGGTAGCGGACCCTGTAAAATAGTATTATAAATATACTAAATCGCCGGCGAAGAATGGTGTATCCATTTTCGTAAATTGAAAGAAAGTACCAGTAATATACATAAAAATACAGGGTTGGGGATGAGTGGGTTTAGGTCATAATCCGTGGTTTGGAGGGCGGTTTTGGCAAGCCCTTCAGAATTAACGCGAAAAAATCTATTATAATACTATTTTACATGCCATTATACTTTTTAATGGTGCCAACAATTCGATAATTTGCAACCAGTAGATTCCGGATTTGATACCCATACAGGACCATACCAGCGTGAATGAAAACCGGTTGCAGGCCGGTGCTGCCCGCGTGGATATTACGCCACCGCCGGGTACGTTGATCAATGGCGACTTTTTCCCGCACAGGGCCAGTTTTATTCACGACCGCCTGTATGCAAAAGCCCTGGTGTTGCAAAACGGTGCGATGCGGCTGGTGTTTGTGGTGGTGGATATTTGTGTGATGCCTATTGCATACACCACCCAGGTACGACAGCGCATCGCCGCGCAAACCGGTATTCCCTTCGAACATATTCTCATTAGCACTACACATACCCATGCAGCCGGTTCGGTTTCGGTGGTGCATTTAACCGATCCCGATCCGCAATACAGCGTAGCGCTGCCCGGTTTGATATGCCAGGCCGTTGAGGAAGCTATGGCGCAATGCCGGCCGGCAAAAATTGGTTTTGGCTGTGTGCAGGTACCGGAGCATGTATTGTGCAGGCGTTATTTTATGAAACCGGGATTTGTTTCTCTCAATCCCGTGAATGGCCGGGCCGAACCGGTACGAACAAATCCCATTGGCGCTGCTGCCTTTATTGAAAAAAGCGCCGGACCGGTTGATCCCGATGTGGGTTTTATGGCCGTGCAGGGTGTAGATGGAGAATGGATCAGCGTACTGGCCAACTATTCCCTGCACTATGTAGGCGATTGGGACCATGGCACCATTTCATCGGATTATTTTGGCGAGTTTGCTGCGCAATTGCAGCAATTGTTGCATACCGGCGACCGCTTTGTGGCCATCATGAGCAATGGCACCAGCGGCGATATCAACTGCTGGGACTTTTTACATCCCGAACGGTATCCCGCCGAGCCCTTCCAAAAAAGTAAACTCATTGCCGGTGAAATTGCCAACAGGGTGCATGCCGCTTTGCAGCATATACAATGGGAAGAAAATCCGCTGCTGGATGTGCATTATAACGAGATCACCCTTCGTTTGCGTAAGTCTACTGCCGAAGAAGCAGCCGCGGCCGCCGTTATCATGCAACAAACCGACTACACAAAACTGGATATAAACGACGAGGGGCTGCAAAAAATTTATGCGCGCGAACAGGCGCTTTTATTCGAATACCCCGATACCATGCAATATCCCCTGCAGGTGTTTCGTATCGGGCCGGGTATGATCGGCGGTCTCTCCGGCGAACTGTTTGCCGAAACCGGTTTGTGGATCAAAGCCAACAGCCCCGTTCCTGCCTATTTCACCATCGGCCTGGCCAATGGCAATGCCGGTTATATTCCCACTACCTATCAAATGACCCTGGGCGGTTATGAAACCTGGCGCTGCCGGTACAGCAATTTGCAGGAAGATGCCGAAGACATCATCAAAAAAGAATTCCTGGCATTACTGGGGAAAACAAAGGCGGTTGTATCCCTGGCACAGCGCTGAAAGAAAGTATTATAAATGTAGAATATACTAACAGCTTTCCTTGGTAGGCAAAATTACTTTTGGTAGGTAATGAGAATTACCAACGTTAACACCATTCTGCTCACCGGTCCCTGTACATCGGATCCCTATTTATCGGAAGCGCGCAAATTGCGCAGCGCTGCATTTATCGTCATCGATACCGACAACGGGTTTACCGGTGTGGGAGAAACCTATGCCGGTTATTTTTTACCCGAAGCGGTGCCTTCGATCGTAGAGTTTTTTAAACCCATTTTGATAGGCCAGGGTGTAGATGATATACCGATGCTTTGGAGCAGGATGTACCATTGCGGCAATTTCTGGTGCCGCGTTGGCCTGGGCGCTATTGTACTGGCCGGTATCGAAGCCGCTCTATGGGATCTGAAAGGAAAGGCCCTGGGTGTACCCGTGTACCAATTACTGGCCGGCGGAAACACCGCGCATACAAAGCTGCCCTGTTATGCCACCGGCGGCCCCAGCAATTACCCGTTGGATAAACTGGCGGGCAAAATTGAATTTTACCATTCGCTCGGGTTCAAAGGTGTAAAAATTGGCGCCGGCGCCTATTATAAGGACCGGGGTTTTGAAATAGCCGCCGATCCTGCGCAGGCAGCCGATGTGGAAGCATCGAAGTTTTCGTTTATACGGGAGCGTTTTGGAAAAGACAGCTGGCTGATGCTGGATGCCCATATGGGTAACAGCAGCACCACCACCTGGAATATCGATACCGCCATGGCCGTTGCCAAAGCGCTGGAAGCCTACAATCTGTTTTTCCTGGAAGAACCCTTGCATTATACCCGGCCTGATTGGTACAGCACCCTGAGTGCTGCCACCAGCGTACCCATAGCAGGCGGGGAATGTTTAACGGCGGTTTGTGAATGGCAGACCTTTATCGACATGGATAGTTTCCGTATTGGCCAGCCCGATGCATCTTTTACCGCCGGTTTGCACCAGTTTACGCTGGTAGCCAATATGCTTGCCAAAAAAGGCCGCACGGTTGCCCCCCATGCCTGGGGCGCCGGCGCTTCGCAAATGCAAAACATTCATTGCGGGTTTGCCTGCTCCAATACGGTGATGCTGGAAGTAGCGCCTGCATACGGACCGTTGCACAGCGAACTGATTGGCGATAGTTTACAAATTGAAAAAGGATATGTGCTGCCACCCGAAAAACCGGGGCTGGGCATTACGCTTACACAGGATACCATCAACCGTTATCCCTTTATACCGGGCACCGGTGAATTCAACAGTGTGCCGGGAAAAATATTAACCACATAAGCCGCCTGTATGAAAGTGCTTGTAGATATGCCCTTGTTTGCACCCGGTTTGGAAGCCTTGCGCCGGGTACCCGGCGTGGAAGTAGTGCAGGTGGAAAAGCCGGAAGAAAAAAAGCGTTTGCTGCCCACGGCACTGGTACAGGATTGCGATGTGTTGTTCTGCACCTTTCCGCCCGAGAATCTCGGGGAAATGCAGCAACTAAAACTGATCCAGATCAGCTCGGCCGGTTACACACAATTGCTGGGATTGGGGTTGCCCGAAAAAAATATACGCGCCTGTAACGCATTAGGCGTTTTCGACGTGCCCATTGCAGAATGGAACATGGCCATGATGGTGAACATGGCGCGCGATATGCGCACCTTGTTACATCACCAGGATGAAAAAATTTGGGACCGTTCAGCCCGTTTTCAACATGAAATACGAGGATCGGTAGTGGGCATCTGGGGTTATGGCGGCATCGGCCGCGAAACTGCGCGGCTGGCCAAAGCGATGGGTTTAACGGTGCATGTACTTACCCGCACACCGGTAGGCAAACGCGAAGATACCTATTGTGTACCCGGCACCGGCGACCCCGATGGTGTATTGCCCGATAGGAATTTTTTACTGCACGAAAAAGAATCTTTTTTAAAAGGGCTCGATTTTTTGATACTGGCCATGCCGCTTACACCCGAGAATGAAGGCATTGTAGGGGAAGAAGAATTGAACAGCCTGCCTCCAGGCGCCTTTTTGCTGAACCCTGCCCGGGGCGTACTGGTAAAAGAGCAGGCATTGATCAAAGCGTTGAAAGATGGCGCCATCAAAGGCGCGGCGCTCGATACGCATTACTATTATCCCATGCCACCCGGGCATCCCTTCTGGTCGATGCCCAATGTTATTCTTACCCCCCATATATCGGGGTCCAGCGCCAGTCCCAATTTTTTGCAGCGTGCATATGATATACTCGTACAAAATGTGACGCGGTTACAGGAAGGCCGGTCTTTGCTCAATGAGCTTCACCCATCAAAACTTGTTATATGACGCCATACAACCGCCGCCATTTTATCAAACAATCTGCCTTTGCCATGGCTGCTTTGCCACTGGCCAGGCTGCAGGGTTTTGATATTATCAGGAACAAACCCGAGGTGCTGGTGAGCAATAAAAAGATCCGTTGCACATTCGGCGATGAACGTATGATCATGAACGATGGCCTGCAGCCCACCATGCTCAGCACCCGGTCGGGTGCGCTGGTATTGCAGTCGCAGCTCTCATCGAAACCACATCCACAGGAACGCATCTTTTATCCATATGCCGTAAAAACGGTGGTATCGCGGGATGCCGGCAAAACCTGGAACGAGTTTCCATTAAAACCCAACGACAATGGCGTGAACATTGAAGGCGGTATCATTCAACTGCGCGATGGCACCATACTGGCGCTGGAAACCTATGTAACACCCGGCGCTACCGATAACGAAGGCAAGGGCTTGTTGTTCTATTCCAACGACGATTATAAAACATTACAGGGCCCGGTAGATATTACCTTCAATATTCCCAACGGCAATTTTCATGGTTCTACCGATGATGGCGGACGGCCGCATGCCGCCATGCGTTTGCACCGCCGCATCCTGGAACTGCCGAATGGCGATTTACTGACAACCATATACGGCTGGATGAAGGGCGACGACCTGCCCAGTGGTTACGAGCCGCGCATGCGCAAAACACGTGTGATGTTGTTCCGTTCAAAAAACAAGGGGCGCCATTGGGATTATGTGTCCACCATTGCATCCGGTGATGCTGGTACCGAAGGTTTTGGTGAGCCTGTGATAGTAAGGGTCAGCAAAGGACCGAAAAAAGGAAGGCTGATCTGTTTTATGCGTACCGGCCAGGCTATGTATGAAAGTATATCGGAAGATGGTGGTAATACCTGGAGCGAGGCAAAACCCCGTGTGTTTGCCGGCCTCGATGTGTACAAAACCGATGAATGGGCGGAGATGTTCAAAGACGTAAAACGAAAGGGCCAGCTGATAAAAGACAACCCGGTGGAATATTTCGGCGCCGTAGTGGATCCCGATCTTATCGAGCTGCGCAGCGGTGTGCTGGTAGCCGCTTTTGGCGTACGTATACCTGCCCGCGCCTGCTGGACAAATCCCAAACATCCCTGGAACGGAAACTACCTGGCCTTTAGTACCGACTATGGCGATACCTGGAGCCATATCATACGTATGACCTCGGGCGTATTTACCACGCATTATATGACCATTGAAGAAACGCCACGCGATAATGAATTGTTTGTGGCCTACGACTTTGGCCACTGGACCTGTAAAGAGGGCCGTTATACTTATGGACGTCCGTTAACCATATCAACAAGGTAATTTATGTGCCGCACCTGTATGATCGTATTTGTGTTGCTGCAGGCCTGTATGGCTGTTGCTGTAAAAGCACAAACCGTTTTATTTAATCATCACAGCTTTAAAGATTTTTCGAAAGGAACGTTTTCCGATGCTGGCAGCAACTTGTATGTATCGAAAAACGGCAGGCTGCAATATGTGAACAGCTTCGATTTGAATTACGATGGTTATCCCGAAATAGCCGTCAACAACGATCACAATATTTTCGAGGCCCCCGATGCATTGGTGTATTATAACAAAGAAGGCCGCGGTTTGCGCAGCCTTTTTAATGCTACTGCCAATGAAGCGCCTGCTTACCAGAACCTATTGTATACACTGGAAAGTTTATCTTCGGTAACACGGCTGCCCACGGAAGGCGGCGGCCGGCCGGTACTGGTTGACTTGAACAAGGACGGATATGAAGACCTGGTATTTACCAATTTTATTCATGGTTCTACCAATGCCGAAATTCCCGGTTTTATTTATTGGGGCGGCGCCGATGGATTGAATCCGCAGCGCCGGTCGAACCTGCCGGCCGACAGGGGCATTGCACTGGATGTAGCCGATTTGAATGGAGACGGTCTTCCCGATATGGTGGTGGCCAACCCCGGCCGCGAACATATGTCGGGCGAAACACCTGCCTTCTCCCACGATTCATTGGCCGCCAGGGCTGGTGAGCGCGAAAAAACATCATACCTGTTTTTACAAACAGAAGCCGGGTTTACGCTGGATAGCCGGCAAACCATTGCCACCAGTTATGCCATGGATGTGAAGATAGCCGACCTGGATAACGATGGTAAAAAAGAATTGATCTTCCTGGAACTGGGTGCGCCCGGCGCCGTAAGAATCGTATCGCAAAAAAATAACCAATGGCAAACCAGCGCCCTCATACCTGCCTATGCACCCAAACCACTAACCAGTGGCAGAAGGATATTCCAGGAAATGCTGGTGAAGGATCTGAATGGGGATGGCTTTGCAGATATATTCGCACCATCCCTGGGCGATACATCTGAAATTTTCTGGAACAATAAAGGGCAGTTCAGCGCTTCCAACAAAACAATTATCGAATGCAGCAATGTGATGAGCGCCGATGCCGGTGACCTGAACAATGATGGTTTTGCCGACCTGGTGGTGGCCAGTTTTTTCACCAGGGGAAAAGATGGTCAACTCAATTTCGAAACCAGCTCCTGCATCTGGTGGGGCGGTAAGGATGGATTTCAAAAAGAAAAACGCCAGGCCCTGCCTACGCTTGGCCCGGTAAGTGTAAGACTGGCGGATGTAAATGGTACAGGCCGCCTGGATATTTTGTTTGCACAATACCGCGATCAAAAAACACTGGATGTACCCAACTATATTTATTACAATTCTGAGAATGGATTTTTTACAGCCAACCGCAACGGTCTGCAGGGTTTTGGTACCGTGGGACTGGCGGCTGCCGACCTGGATGGCAATGGTAAAAAAGAGGTGGTGCTGGTGAGCAGCATGAGCGGCAAGGCCTATCACTCAGGTTACGACGATGCGCCGGGAAATGCCAGTATCCCAGCCGATGCGCAACCCATGTATATTTATCCCGGTAACCCCAATAAAGTGTACAGCGCTTCGGCTATCATAAAAGTGCCGCAGTCTTCGGCCGAAACCAATACGGCTTTTGCCGATATGGATGATGACGGTACGGGCGATTTGATTCATTTGCGTGGCAGTGGTTACCGGTTGGTGATCCGTTACAATGTGTATGCATATCCCGCCTCGCAGGAGGTAACGGAAATTGCCATCCCGTTCAAAGCCAATTCTGTAAATGTAGCCGACTTCAATAAGGATGGACACCTGGATGTACTGGCCGTACCCATAACCGGTCCGCAGGGCATGTTATTTTTTGGACAGGGCAACCGCAAATACAAAACCAGCAACTTCGATTTTCCGCAATGGGCTTATACCTCCGCTATTGGTGATATCAACAACGATGGTTTGCTGGACGCCATTGGCGCCAGTCATAAAGAGATCAGTATTTTCCCCGGTAGTATGGAAGGCGGCCAGTTCCATTTTAAAAAAGCTACTGTAATCGCTACCGAAATGCTCACTACCCGGGTATCGCTGGCCGACTTTAACAACGATGGCTGGCTGGACATATTCAGCGAAAACCTGCAAAACACATATACTAAGGTATACGATGTACAATCCTGGGTGCTGATCAATAACAAGGGCCGTTTTTCAACCGACAATAAAAAAACATTTTCCACTTTCGGCGCGCACGGCAGCACCATTGCCCAGTTGAACAACGACGGCAAACTGGATGTGGTGGTGAGCAATTATCATGCAGATGCTTCGCGCAGGGTGGGGGCCTTTGTGTTGCGTGAAGGACCTGATGGATTTCCTTCGGAGAAAAATAAGATCATTTTACCCGCCTATTCTTCCAGTTCCAACCTGGTGCTCGATCTGAATGGGGATGGCTACCAGGACATCGTGGTGTTCAACCATACCGGAAATGAAATTTACGATGGAGGTATGAACCCTACCGGCGGTACACATGGTATTGGTTCATTTATTTACTGGGGCGATAAAGACGGATATGGAATAACAAACAGAACCTGGTTCGCCAGTTATGGCCCGCATGGACGTATTTCCGCCGACCCCGGCAGTTTGGCCAGGCGCAACCCGTATGAAGTGTATACATCGGGTACTATCACCAACAACAGTAAAAACGAGAGCTGGGTGCTCACCATCCGTGGCCGTTTCAACGACAAACAATTTGTTGAGCCGGCTGTGCTTGCCGATGGCGGCGCCATTGCAACTGAACCGATCAAAAAATCATCAGAAGAAATAAGTTATAAGGTTGCTATACCCAAAGGAACCAGTTTCCGGTACCAGTTAAAGCTGAACAGTTCCCATTCGGGCAGTGGTCCGGTAGTGGAATCGGTAAGCATGCAAGCAAACACAGCTAAATAAAAATAGTATGATGCATTATAAATGGTTTACGATACTCGCGTGTGCAGCCGCAACGGCTTGTAACACGGCCAGCAAAACAACGAAAACCGCCATCAGGCAGGTGAATGAAAAACCTGCTTCATTGAACCCCGATGTATTGTCGCCCGGTATCCCGGCATACCAGGCCACTACCGTTCAATACCAGCGTGATGGCAAAAAGGTGCTCACCGTGCAGTTAAAGGAGCCCATTGTGCTGGGTGTGGCCGATAAAGTGGAGAAATGGGGTTATTTCCAGTTTCCTCATATTGAAAGAATGGCCGATAACAACATGCGTGTACGGTGGAATTTGAACGATGATGCCATGGAGGCCTATGGCAAACATAAATTTGGGCAGTCGGTATCCAAAGATGGAAAAACCTGGACCTCCACAGACGATACATCGCCCTTTACCAGCATTGTGCTGCGTAATGGCGAAAGGTTGAGCATACACACGCCTAAACCCATAAGAGTTGATACCATTGCTTTGCCAACGCCCGCGCGTTCACCGCTGGTGGGAGATACCTATTCAAAATCGACTTACAATTATTACCGTTTACAGGATCTTCCTGAAAGCTGCCAGGGTATTTATTTCGACAGGCTGCTGCCCAATGCCAAAGAGTGGAAACTGGAGAAGGCAGTTTTAAACGATCCCAATGCAGCACGTAATTCGCTGCGCGGACATATTCCCATTATCTGGTGGGGCGATATTCACCATGCAAAGGACGGTTCACTGATAGCCGGAGTATATCCCGGGTTTTATGTAGATAACAACAACAATGCCTTGCCCAAACACAATGTATTTTTTTACCGCTCTACCGATAACGGCAAAAGCTGGAATGTGCAGGGCCGTATTTTTTATGAGCCCGATTCGCTAACAGATAAAAAGGCAAACAGCAGGATGGGTTTTACCGAGCCTGCCTACGAGATACTGGCCGATGGCACTTTTATTTGCGTGAACCGCACTACCGATGGCATTGGTAATGGGCCTATGTATATCAGCCGCAGCAGCGATATGGGTAAAACCTGGAGCAAGCCGGAGATATTTATGGCTTCGGGTGTGTTGCCGCGGTTGCTGCAATTGGAAAATGGAGTTATTGTAATGGCGAGCGGACGTCCCGGTGTGCAACTGCGGTTTAGTAATGATGGAAAGGGGAAGGTGTGGACGAATGCGTTTGAGATGATGCCGTGGATTGATTATAAGGACCAGGTGAGTTGTGGGTATACCGGGTTGCTGGCGACCGGACCGGATAGGTTTTTGGTGGTGTATTCGGATTTTAGGTTTGTAACGGAGGAGGGAACGGTGCGTAAAGCTATTAAGGTTAGAGAAGTGATTGTTAACCCGTAGCCCTTCGCACTATGGTTAGATATACTTTCATATTACTCCTTTTCGGCTGCGCCAGCGTCAAACCCACCACCAACTTCTCCTTCGACAACAAATTCATACAATACGAAGGACGAGTTGGCCACACGCCCGAGGCCGCAGAACTCTACTGGTCGGGCACCACCGTACGCCTGCGCTTCAAAGGCACCGGTATAAAAGCGCTCATGAAAGACTGGAACGGCCAGAACTACTACAACGTCATCATCGACGGCCAGCTGGTCTCCAGAATAAAACCCGACTCCACCCTACGTTACTACGCCCTTGCCGAAAACCTGCCCAAAGGCACCCACACCGTAGAACTATTCAAACGCACCCAAATTCACAAAGAATACAAACGCGGTTATACCCGCCTCTACGGTTTTGAAGTAAATGGTAAACTCTTACCGCCGCCGCCGCTGAAAAAAAGAAAGATGGAATTCTATGGCAATTCCGTTACCTGCGGCCACGCCATTGAAGATACCACCGGCGGCGACTCCGGCGCCAGCCAATACGAAAACAACTACCTGGCCTATGGCGCCGTCACCGCCCGCCACTTCAATGCACAATACCATTGTATTGCCAAAAGCGGTATCGGGCTCATGGTGAGTTATGCACCCGCCATCATGCCCGAAATGTACAACCTGCTGAATCCCTTCGACAGCACCAGCCGCTGGGATTTTTCAAAGTATACACCGAATATCGTAGTGGTAAACCTTTTACAAAACGACAACGGCATCATTCCGCGTCCCGAGCTGGACGCCTTTAAACGCCGGTTTGGTACAAAACAGCCCACCGATACAGACATCGTGAACGCCTACCAGGCTTTCATACGTCAACTGCGTACACATTATCCCAATGCACACATTATATGTGCCCTGGGCAGCATGAACACCACGCAGGAAGGCGCCAGATGGCCGGGCCTGGTACAACAGGCCGTAACGGGGCTCAACGATAAAAAAGTATACACGCATTTTTTTAAATACATGGGCCGGCCGGCGCATCCCAGAGTAAAAGACAATGCGGCGATGGCAGAAAGCCTGATTGCATTCATTGAAAAAAATATTGTATGGTAAAGAATCTAATCATCGTATTGTTTTGTGCGGGTTGTATTGGATGTAGTGCATCCAGAAAACTAACCTCCGAACCGGTGGTCACTAAGATCTGGGATACCGCCAAACACAGCGCCTTTACTTCGTTGATTCGCTTCAACAATGCTTTTTACTGTAGCTTTCGCGAAGGCACCGGCCATATACCCGGCGAAGATGGCAAGATACGTGTGATCAGGTCGAAGAACGGAAAACGCTGGAAATCGGTAGCGCTGCTGCAAAAAGACACCTTCGATTTGCGCGACCCCAGTTTATCGGTTACACCCGACAACCGCATCATGATCTCCATCGGCGGCTCCATCTACGACCGGCAGGTACGTAATAAGTTCCTGGCCCGTCATCCCATGGTGTCTTTTTCGGATGCAAAGGGCGAAAACTTTTCCGCGCCCGGAAGATCCGTCATTGATCCACCCGGAAAAAATAACTGGATATGGCGGGTAACCTGGCACAAGGGCATTGCCTATGGCATGTGTTATATGAACGAAGGACTGGCATTGTTGAAATCGACAGATGGCCGACATTATGAAAGAATGACGGTACTCGATATCGACGGTGCGCCCAATGAATCCACCATCCGTTTCGACAAAAACGACAGGATGGTGATCATGGTGCGCCGCGAAGAAAAAGACCAGATGGGCGTACTGGCCGGCAGCATGCCGCCTTACACCAACTGGACCTACAAAAAACTGACCCGCCGCCTGGGCGGTCCCAATTTCCTGTTTTCGCCCGATGGCAAATATTTGATCATGGGTACCCGTTTGTATGAACCCGACGGGCATTATACCGGCATATTGGTTGCCGACCTCGATGGAAATATCATCAAAACCATCAAGCTGCCCAGCAAGGGCGATACCAGTTATCCCGGCATGGTGATTCACAATGGTAAACTGTGGTTTACCTATTATTCATCGCATGAAGCGAAGACATCGATCTATGCTACCACCATTCCTTTAAAACAATTATTACCATAATGAAATCGTACAGGCTCAACAGGTTGTTTAATGCGGCATCGGGAAAATGTTTCGATGTGGCCATCGATCATGGTTTTTTTAACGAATACGGATTTTTACAGGGCATTGAAAATATGAAACGCGCCGTGGAGGTGATCATCGACGCCGCCCCGGACGCCATTCAATTAACCACCGGGCAGTTGCATTACCTGCAGCAAACACCCGGCCGGCAAAAACCTTCCCTGGTTTTACGTACGGATGTGGCCAATGTATACGGACCCGCATTGCCCACCACCTCTTTCAGCAAAATGATCGATCAGCCCATATTACAGGCCGTGCGTGCCGATGCTGCCTGTATATGCGTAAACCTGTTCAGCATACCCGGCGCCCCCGAGGTAACGGCGCAGTGCATCGATAATATACTGGCCATCAAAACCGAGGCCGATCATTATTGTATGCCTGTGATGATCGAGCCGTTGGTATTCCGTCCCAACGAACAGGCCGGCGGGTATATGGTAGACGGCGATATTAAAAAGATCATTCCGCTGGTACGCCAGGCGGTGGAACTGGGCGCCGATCTCATCAAGGCTGATCCCTGCGACGATATAAATAAATATCACCGCGTAGTGGAGATCTGCGGCGACACGCCCGTACTGGTACGCGGCGGCGGACGCGCGCCCGATGAAGAGATCATCACTCGCACCAAAAAGCTGATGCAACAGGGCGTGGCCGGTATCGTGTACGGCCGCAACATCATTCAACATCAATATCCAGCCCGCATTACGCGCGCGCTCATGGGTATTGTACACGAAGAAAAATCCATCGAAGAAGGCATGGCTATTATTGCCGGCAAAGCGTAACCAACAACTCCTGCCACCCTGCACCGTAGATTAAATTTACCTTGATCCCAACCCGCATGCCCCAAACTTTCTCCTGCGAAAAATAGTACAGCAAACAAGAAGGATTGTATCAATAGTCAGTCTTTTTAAATAGTACTTTAATATCGAATAACCCCACCCTAACAAACCTTTTCTCTATTGCAGATTCACGTCAACATTATTTAAAGAAAATCAAAATTAACTTGTATGAAACGAGCTGCAGCAGGGTATCAAGTGACACACTTATTACACCTGTTAACAAATGCCCGCAGGCATGTTTTGCAATTGGGCATCATGCTTATGCTGGCGAATTTTTGCGCACTACCGGCTTTTGCCCAAACCAAAGTGAGCGGTGTGGTTAACGATATGAAAGGCGTTGGCCTGGAAGGGGTGACGGTAAGTGAAAAAGGCGCCACCAATGCGGTGGTTACCGATGCGAACGGTCAATTTTCCATGAATGTACAGGATGGCAATGCTACCCTGGTTTTTTCGCATACCGCCTTTCAAACCCAGGAGGTGCAACTGCGTAACCGAAGCAGTGTAACGGTAGCCATGACAGAAGCCTCTTCGAAACTGAACGAAGTGGTGGTAGTAGGTTATGGTAAACAATCACGTGATAAAGTAACCACCTCCATTACCAAGCTTGATAACAGAACACTCGAGAATGTGCCCTTTGCCAACCCCTTGTCGGCCGTGCAGGGCGCTGTATCGGGTGTGCGGGTACAAAGTTACACCGGGCAGCCGGGTGTGGCGCCCCGTGTAATTGTACGCGGTGGCACCACCATCAATAATCCCAATGGATCGGCGCCATTATATGTAATAGACGGTGTGCAACGGTCCAATATGGATGATATAGCACCCGACGATATCGAATCGTTGCAGATATTAAAAGATGCGGCGGCTACTTCTATTTATGGCGCCCGCGCCAGTAATGGTGTGGTGCTGGTAACCACCAGATCGGGTAAGGAAGGTGTGGCCCGCATCACCTATTCATACGACCTAAATGTAGCCGATGCCGGTAACAGTTTGCGCGAATATGTTAGCGCCGAAGAATATATCAAGGCGCAACGCCAGGCCATAGTTTGGTCGGGTGTAAAGCTGCCTGCCTCCACCACGCAGTCGAGGCTTACCGCACCTACAGGGGCCGGTACGGGTAACGACCTTACTAATAATACGGCGTTTACCACGCAATACCTCACTCCCCAGAACCAGCACAAATTGAACGAAGGATGGAAGAGCATGCCCGATCCCGTGGATCCCAGCAAAACCATCATCTATAAGGAAACCGATTTCCAGGACCTTACTTATCAAACCGCCGTCACCCACAACCATTACCTGAACGTGTCGGGCGGTACTGAAAAAGTAAAATACAATGGAAGCGTTGGTTATTATAATGGAGAAGGGGTAGCCCTGAATTCAAAATACGATCGTTTAACAGCCAATTTCAACACCAGTTTGCAGATCAGTAAAAAGCTGCGTGTAGATGGGCGTGTGATGTATTCTAACTCCAACTATCGTTTTATTACGGGCGATCCGCAGGCACAGTTCTCAACATTGACCAATACTTTTTACAGGAGCCCTTCACTGCCTTCCACGGCTAAATACCAGTTTGAAGATGGATCGATGGCGCCGGGTATCAACAACAGCGCCGGTAATCCGCATTATTACCAGATTGGGCCCTATGCCCCTGTAATAAAAAACAACCGGCAAAAATTAACGGTTGCCATTGCAGGCCGCTGGGACATTGCACCCGGTTTAAGTTTCGAGCCACAGGTATCTTCCTATGAAGATGAAACCTATGGCCGCACCTTTCAGCCCGCTTTCCTGAGTGCTGCCGGTGTGATGAACACCACCAGAACGGCCACTGCTGTATATGCCAATTCGCGCACCTACCAGGCAGATGCCATCTTCTCGTATGTAAAACAATTTGGCGATCATAACCTCGATGCCAAAGCCGGTTACGAATATTTCAACAGGGCCACCAATGGTTTAAATGCCACCGGCGAAGCGGCCACCACCGATTTGATTCCCACGCTGAATGGTTCCGTGGTGCCGCGTGTTACCAATGGGTCTGAATCGGAGTTTGTGACCGAAGGCGTGTTTGGCCGCATCAACTACGATTATAAATCTAAATACCTGGTATCGGTTACCGGCCGTTACGATGGCGCTTCCAACCTGGGCGCGCTGAACCGTTTTGGATTTTTCCCCGGTATTGGTATTGGCTGGAACGTACATAAAGAATTTTTCTGGGAATTTGTGCCCCAGGTGATATCCAGCTTCAAACTGCGTGCTACCTATGGCGAGAATGGTAACATTCAAAACCTCTCCGATTTTGGCTGGCAGGGTTTATTTAACGTAGGCGGCCGCTACAATAATGGTGGTGTTATTCGCCCCGGCGCCATGCCCAACCCCACACTTAGCTGGGAAGAAAGCCAGGTGCTGGATGCGGGTTTCGACCTGGGTTTGTTTAATAACCGCCTGAGCGTAGTATTCGACTACTTCAGGAAAGTAAACGAAAACCTCATCACCTCGGTAACACTTCCATCCTCTTCGGGTTATGGCAGCGTATCTACCAATTTGGGCAGTCTCGAAAACAAAGGCATCGAGCTGGAGTTGAACTACCAGGTGCTGCCTTCCAACTCTGCCTTCCAGTGGTCGGTGAATTTCAACGCTTCCAAAGTACAGAACAAGGTATTGAAACTGCCCGATAACGGCGTGGAAGGACACCGTGTAGGCGGCGTAAATATATACGACCCTGCTTCCAAAACCTATGTATGGAGACCGGGTTATACAGCAGGCGCCGTGTTTAACAACCCCGCATCGTATATGGAAGGATATGCCATCGGTGATATGTATGCCTACAAACAGATCGGTATTTATGCTACCGATGAAGAAGCCGCCACTGCACCGGTAGATATGTCGGTACCGGTTGATGCTGTTACTCCCGCCAACGGCCGTAGAAAATATGGCGGCGATGTGAACTTCCTGGATGTGGATGGCAACAACATCATCGATAGCCGCGACCAGGTATATGTAGGCAACATGTTCCCTAAATGGACAGGCGGTTTTTCGCACTATTTTACTTATAAAGGAATCGGGCTGAACATTCGCACCGACTTCACACTGGGACATACCATTTACAACTACGCACGCGTGGTGGCCGATGGACAGTTGCAGGGCGACCTGATGCCTACCAAGGATTATTGGGACAGGTCGTGGAAAAAACAGGGCGACATCACCGACATGCCCCGTTATCTCTACCAAAACTCGCAGGCCAATACCACCCGCAACAGCATTTATTACGAAAAAGGCGATTTCCTGTGTATTCGTGAAGTAACGCTTAGTTACGCACTGCCGTCTAACATGCTGCGCCGCGCCCGGCTCAACAGTGTAAGGGTGTATGTTACCGGTAACAACCTGCATTATTTCACCAAGTTCAGTGGTCCCATGCCCGAAGATGGCGGCGCCGACAACGGGCGTTACCCGCTGCCCCGCAACATCACTTTTGGTGCAAACATTTCTTTATAACCATGAAATTGTCAACAATGAGATCAACATACATCATACCATTGGCTTTTGTACTGATCATGGCAGGATGCAAAAAAAATCTTGACATTGGTCCCGTCAGTTCTATCACCAAAGAAGTGTTCTTTCAAACAGAGAACGATATAGAAGGTCTTTTGAACGGCGCCTATTTCGAAACCCGGGAAGAAGCGCAGCTCAACCTGTTTATTTATGGCGAAGCCAGAAGCGATATCATGACCAGTTCCATTGCCGGTACACTGGGTTATGAAAAATATTATAACAACTCCATGACGTTGACCAATGCCAGTCCTGAGTGGAGTGGATTATATCAACTGATCAACGACGCTAACCTGGTGATCAAATATGCGCCTGAAATTTCGTATAACACCGAAGCCAACAGAAACAACCACCTGGCCCAGGCGCATACCTTGCGCGCCTTTGCTTATTTTATATTGGCACGTACCTTTGGCGGCGTACCCTTGCGGTTAGAGCCCATCGAAACCTATGATCCTGCCACCATACAGGTAGCGCGATCAACCGAACAGGAGGTGTTTACTCAAATAAAAACCGATATCGACAAGGCCGTTACCCTGTTCCCGAATAACAATTTTGCGGCAGGCAGGAGCAAATGGTCTAAACCTGCCGCCAATGCATTAAAGGCTGATATCTATTTATGGACCGGTAAAAGATTGAATGGCGGCGATGCCGACTTTACCACGGCGCTGAATGCCATTGTTGATCTGGAAACCGCCAGCGGGTTGAACCTGCTTCCCAACTATGCCGATATTTTCAAATATTCCAATAAGGGCAATAATGAGATCCTGATGGCTGTCAAATACCTGATAGGAGAGAGCAGCAACCAAACCTTTGCCCATAACATGTATTCCTCTTCCACCTCTTACCCCGCTTATGTGCCCCAATCGCAGCGGGATATTGTAGGGGTACCCGTGGCCGGTAATGGCAATGTATGGCGCATCCGGCCCGAAATAAGGGCGCAGTTTACTGATGACGACACCCGCAAGGCTGCTACCTATGTCGACCTGCAAGGCGCCGGCGCCGGTGAGTACTATACTACTTATGGTTTAAAATACCAGGGTACAGTAGAAAATGGCATCAGGTATTTACAAAACGATTATATATTGTACCGATATGGCGACGTACTGTTGATGAAAGCCGAAGCCAAAAATGCGTTAAATCAGGATCCCACTCCCGAAATGACCGAGATCAGGAAACGGGCCTATGGCGCCAACTATCCCGGTCATGAATTTGTAAGCGGCAGCAAAGAACAAAACGATGAGGCGATACTGAAAGAAAGATTATTCGAACTTACCAATGAAGGCAAACGCTGGTGGGACCTGGTGCGGTTTGGCAAGGCCTTTGAACTGGTGCCCAGTTTGCAGGGCAAGGAAAGCATGCAGTGGATGTTGTACTGGCCTATTGGTGTATCGGTACGAACAAAAGAAACCCTGGTAGAGGAAAATCCCGGGTGGCAATAACTAAATGGCAACACATAATGAGTGCAGGAATCTTAAGTTTAAAGAACAAAGACATTTGGGTGATTGGCGGCGCCGGTTACCTGGGACAGCCGGCAGTGAAACTGCTGGCTGCCGCAGGCGCCAGCGTATTATGCGGCGACCTGGAGAATAAAGCGGCCGCCTTTGTTGAGGCGGCTGGTTTATCGGCTTCCGTAACACCTTTGACCGTGGATGTGCGGGAAGAAAAGTCTATTAAGGATTTTGTAGCGGCACAGATCAAAGAAAGAGGCGTGCCGCATGGATTGGTGAACTTTACCTTTGCTTCCACCGCCAAAAAAATGGAAGAATTGAGCGGTGAAGAATTTGATAGGGTGAACCATGGCAATCTCACCGCTACCTTTTTGCTTACCCGCGAAGTGGGTATGCAAATGGCGGCTGCCGGCATTGGCAGCATTGTTTTATTTTCCAGTATGTATGGCATGGTATCGCCCGATCCGAAACCTTATGAAGGCACGGCGATGAATAAAAACCCGGTTGAATATGGCGTAGGAAAGGCAGGCATCATTCAAATGACGCGTTACCTGGCCGTGCACTGGGGAAGAAATAATGTACGGTGCAATTGTATTTCACCGGGACCTTTTCCCAGTCCCACCGTACAGGAGAAGAACCCCGAGTTTGTAGGGCGACTGGCGCAGAAGGTACCGATGGGACGTTTTGGAAGACAGGACGAGATTGCCGGCACGGTGGCTTTTTTGGTTTCTGATGCATCCTCTTTTATAACCGGACAGAATATTGCCGTTGACGGCGGCTGGACATCGTGGTAATTAAAACAAACTTCATGAAACGACGAGCATTTCTTGGCCTCACCCTGGCCCCTGTTGCCTCCCTGGCAATAAACGATAAACGCATTATTCAACCCTTACCCGTTCCCGAAAGCCCATTTGCCTCCATACTCGAAACCAAGGTCATTTGCCGCCAACCCGGCAAATACCTCGGCAATGGCACAGAATACAGCGTGGGCACCGACTACCATCCCATCATCAAAAACCGGGTGATTGAACCCGACCGCTATATCGGATGGCCCACCATTACACGCACAAAAGACAACGAACTCATCGCTATATTCTCCGGCGACCGCGACGCCCATGTTTGCCCCTGGGGCAAAACGCAGATCGTGCGCAGCACCGACAACGGCAAAACCTGGAGCGAGCCCGAAACTATCAACAATACGCCACTGGATGACCGCGATGCCGGTATCATTCAAACCAAACAGGGCACCTTGGTGATCAGTTGGTTTACCTCCATTGCATTTACCTTACCCGTGTACAAAACCGCATATGAACGTTATGCACGAATTGCCGAAAAAATAAATCTTCCCGAAACAAGGGAAAAATACCTGGGCAACTGGGTGCGCCGTTCAGAAGATGGCGGAAAAACCTGGGGCGAAGCCGTACGCACCAAAGTATCGGCGCCGCATGGACCTATTGCACTGCGCGATGGCCGTTTGTTGTATGTGGGCTCTGCCCAGTACGAACAACGGCGCGGGATCTTTGTGGAAGAATCAACCGATGACGGCCGTAGCTGGAAGGTGATTGCCGAACTCACTGGTGGAGGAGAACCCACCCGTATGTCGGAACCACATATGGTGGAGTTGAAAAGCGGCAAGCTGATTGCCATGGTGCGTAATGAACCCAAAGACGCCACCCAAAAATTCCTGTTGCAATCTGAAAGCACCGATGGCGGTAAAACCTGGACGCCGCTTCGTAACTCCGGAATATGGGGGCTGCCGCCACACCTGATACAATTAAAGAATGGCTGGGTGATGGTGGTGTATGGGCACAGGCGCGAACCGTTTAGCCAGCGCGCCTGTATTAGTAAGGATGAAGGAAAAACATGGGGAGAACCTATTACCATTGCTTCGGCCATTGGTCCCGATATGGGATATCCCAGTAGTGTGCAGTTGGATGACGGGTCGATACTGACCGCGTTTTACCAAGCGCCGCAGGCGGGGGATCCTACTTTGTTAATGACCACACATTGGACATTAAAATGATCGGTTTGGGCTGTGTCACCTTTGGCCGCGAAATAAACGAGGAGGCTGCCTTTGCCATCATGGACTATGCCTACAGCGCCGGTATCCGTCACTTCGACACCGCCGCGGCCTATGGCAATGGCGCCTCCGAAAAAATCGTCGGCCGGTGGCTTGCCTCGCGCCGCCCTTCCGATATAACCATCGCCACTAAATTGCTGCCGCCCTTCACCCATCTTTCCGAAAGCCTGGAAAGACTTTCCCGGATCGATATCCTTTATCTACATCGCTGGGACAGGAACATACCCCCTGAAATATTTAATCAGGGCATACCCATCGGCGCCAGCAATTTTACCCTGGAACAATTAGAAAACCTGCCCTTTCAATATATTCAAAACAATCACAACCTGGCTGTGAGCGAGCTAAGCCCGGAACTACGCCAGCACTGCAAAAAAAACAATATTACAATCGTCACCTATAGTCCGCTGGGCGCCGGTTTTCTCACCGGTAAACACCAGCAGGGTGTTCAACCTGGTTCCCGCTTCGATATTATGCCGGGGCATCAACAGGTATATTTCAACGAGCAGGCCCAACAACGATTACGAAAGTTGCAGGAAGTATCGGCACGCACCGGCCACTCCCTGGTGCACCTGGCGCTGGCCTGGGCCTTGCACCAACAAGACGTATCCACCGTACTGATCGGCGGCAGAACTACGGCCCATATCGACCAGGCCCTACAAGCATTGGCATTTAACGATGAAAAAATTTTTGCAGAACTCATTTCCCACTAAAACACCACCACCTGCCTGATGGCAGTTCCATTGGCCAGCCGTTCAAAACCTTCATTGATTTGATCGAGCCGAAGCGTATGCGACAGCAACGCATCCACCGGCAACCTGCCTGCCTGGTACAGGGCAATATAGGCGGGAATATCACGCGATGGAATACAACTGCCCAGGTAAGAACCTTTGAGTGTACGCTCTTCACCTACCAGCACCACCGGCGATAACGACATACGTTTATCAGGATGCGGCAAACCGGCGGTCACCGTAGTGCCGCCCCTGCGGGTAGCGGCAAAAGAAAATTCCAGCGCGGCAATCACACCGGCAAACTCAACCGCCACATCCACGCCGCCATGCGTGAGTGTTTTTAATTCTTCCAAAGCGCCAGGCGCACCAGGATCAACTACTGCAGAGGCGCCCAGTTCTAAAGCCAGTTTTCTTTTTTCAGGATTGATATCTGCAGCTATGATTTGTCCGGCGCCGGCCGCTACAGCGCCCAGCAGCGCCGCAAAACCAACACCACCCAAACCGGTGATGAGCACGCTTTGTCCCATGCGCACCGCGGCAGTATTGGTCACCGCACCTACACCGGTCATAACGGCGCAACCAAACAAAGCAGCAATATTATAGGGGAGTGTTGCAGGAATTTTTACCAGCGAATGCCTCGACACCACGGCATACTCTGCAAAAGCCGATACACCCAGGTGATGATATATTGAACCAGCCTGCAGCCGCATACCGCCATTCAATAAGGTACCTTTTGTATTGGCCGCTGCGCCCGGCTCACACAAGGCCGGCCGGCCGGTGCTGCAGGGAATACAATGACCACAGGTGGGTACAAACGAAAATGCCACCCGGTCGCCCGGACGCAAATCGCTTACACCCGTGCCACATTCCACCACTTCGCCCGCCGCTTCATGACCCAAGGCCATAGGCAGTGGCCTTGGCCGTGCGCCATCGATCACCGACAGATCGGAATGACACAAACCGGCCGCACCAATTTTTACCAGCACCTCGCCATGTTGCGGCGGCGCCAGTTCAATATCTTCTATCACCAGCGGCTTTCGTTGTTCGTATAAGATCGCTGCTTTTATTTTCATATGTTGGCAATTTAGGCGTGCATGCCGCCATCCATCAATATGTTCTCTCCATTGATATAAGCGCCGGCCTCTGAAGCCAGCAGCACCATCAATCCTTTGATATCATCGAGATTGGCCATTCGCCGCAGCGGCACTTTTTTGGTGTAATTGGCCAAAAAGGTGGGATGCTGGTTATTAAACAATCCGCCGGGACTAACACAGTTTACCCGGATATTTTTTCCCGCCATCATTCTTGCCCAGTAACGGGTAAGATTGATAAGCCCTGCATTATGAAAATAATAATCGGGTGGGGGATTGGTGCTCATATCGGTGCCTTCGTAGTTAGAGAGGTCGGGGCCAAACATACCCATCATACTGGCGATGTTGATGATGCTGCCACTGCCGTTCTCGATCATCAGGCTGGTCATTTCACGCATCAGGTGCACCATGCCCGTGGCATTCACCCGCATCGATTCGGCAAATTCTTCCATGGGCGCGTCATAACTTTTCATGGGACGGCTTACGGCATTGTTTACAAACACATCCAGTTTACCGAATTGTTTTTTGATGGCTTCTTTCAATTGGACTACCGAATTGGCATCGCCCTGGTCAACCTGCAGGGCATGTACATCCAGCCCCTTATCGCGAAAAGCCTGTACCGATTCCTTCGTGGCTTCCAGGTTGCGCGATGCAGAGATGACTGTGCCGCCTGCCTCAGCCAATCCTTCCACGATACATTTCCCGTATTTACCGGCGCCGCCTGTTACCAGTATTACCTTGCCTTTGAGGCTGAATAGTTCAAGAACGTGCATAAACTTGTATTTTTTTACCGCCCTGCTGTAAACTGTCTTTGGCAGCAATCAATGTGCGGATGATATTTTCTGTTTTTTCAAAAGCCAGCCTGGGTTTTCCTTCCTGCACCGAACGTATAAACTCTATGATATTGTCGCGAAACTGGGAATAGGAGTTTCTTACTTCTATCAACCGCCAGCCGTTTTGTCCGTACACCGATGCCTGGAAGGTGCCGGTGATGTCCATAAACATGTGCATACTGATATGCAGGCCGTTCTCCAGTTCAATATGCACAATATCCTGTCCGTCGCGGCCAATATGCTGTACTGTTGCCGCTTTGGGATCGTCCAGTAAAGAAAAGATCCCTTCCATTAAATGCACACCGTATTTAAGCCAGTCTTTTTTGCCTACGGCGGTCACCAGTTCTATCTTACCCAGGTTATGTATTTCCTGTTTTACGGTTTTGAATTCGTTGGCATAACGTTGCGATGAACCGGACATGATGAATTTGCCTTTGGCCACCTGTTCTTTAAAATAAGCAAGGTCGTCCCAGGAGCCGGCCAGCGGTTTATCAATAAACAAGGGAATGCCTGCTTCAATAAAAGGTTTGGCCATGGCCACATGGTTCTCGGGGTCGTCGCGGCCAAGCAGTACGGCATCCACTTTACCAATCATGTCTTCCAGCTTGTTGACAATGTTGGGTACCTGCACTGCTTTTGAAATACTTTCAGCTATTTTTCTGTCCTGGCACCATACATGCGTTACCCGTGCAGCGGGTAAACCCAGCGTATCCCGGTTGGCCTTCAGGTAAGCAGCCACGGCAGGATAACCCACGGCCGTGATCTCTTCGGCATCAAAATAACCATTCACGATGGCCGACCAGGAATAGGGATGCGCATTGCCGGCGCTCATGCCAATAACACCAAGTTGTATCATAATTTGTCGACAATTTATTTTAACCATCCCATCACGTTCCAGTGATGCAGGTTTAAAAAATCGGGTTCGGGATAAGCCAGTGCTTTGGCTTTTTGCAGCACCGGCGCCTCCAGGTATTCACCGTTGGCGGCTTCCAGGCTTTTGTTCAGGTAGTCTACCCGGTCTATGCCTATCAATATAGCGGATATATTTTTAAAAGATAAAGCAAACCGCGTGGCCAGCGTGGGCAGGTCTAACGAGGTTTGCTGTGCCAGCACATGCAGGTGGCCAATGTGCTGTTCTACTTGTTGCAGGGCCGGGTGCAAACCGCGGCCGCGGTCGCTCAACAGCCCTTTCATTAATACGGAACGGATCACAATGCCAATGCCTTTGTCAGCGGCCTGTGCAAACAGGGTTTCCTGCCGCTGGTCCATCAAATTAAACGGTACCTGTATCACATCCCAGTGCCCGCTTTCGATGGCCTGCCTGGTTTCTTCAGGCGTATAGGTAGAAATGCCGGTGGCTTTGATGCGGCCGGCATGTTTTAGTTCAGCGAATTTCTTAACCACATCAGGATGCGTAATGATTGTTGGATCGCTGTCGTGCAGCATATAGATGTCGGCATAACCGGTTTGCAGCGCTTCCAGGCTTTCTGCCAGCGACTGTTCAATAACATCCTGTACGTTATCCAGTACATTACCCAGGTGCCGGCACTTGGTGGCAATCACTACCTCATTTCTTCTTCCTGCAAATGCCTTTCCCATGATGGCCTCGCTTTGCCCATACTGGCGTGCGGTATCAAAAAAATTGATGCCCGCATCCAATGCGGCATGTAATAATGCAATAGCCTCTGCCTCGGTGGGCATGTCTGCGGCCGAATGAACGCCAATACCATAAGGCATACCAATCTCTACGCCGCCAAAAGCCACTTCCGATACGGTAATGCCTGTTTTGCCTAGTTGCCGCTTGTTCATGATACTATCTGTGGTTCTATTAATTTATGAATGTTCACCCAATCGTTCAGGTTACTCAAATGCCCAATGCCTTTGGCTGCTATCATAGCGGCTCCCAAACAGGCCGCCTCGCTGCAGGCGGGTATGATGAATGGCCTGTTTAACAACTCTGCTTTGATCTGTACCCACAAAGCGCTCCTGGCCCCGCCGCCGGTTGAAACAATGGGGCCCTGGCTGTTCAGCCTTTGTACCAGCGACCGCAGGCTCAGCGCCGTGGAGATCAATAGCTGCCGTACTGCTTTGCCATGATCGGTATCGCCGGCGGCTGCCATTTCGAGTAACTGTTCTATACTGTATTCAGGCGCTTTATTTTTTTGATACAATTCCAAAGGGCGTGCGCCATTATCGTCAAAGCTCATCCTGAAAAAATGGTTGGCATGCATACCCGGCGCCACCCATACCTGTTGTTTTGTTTGGTAAGTGGTGGTGCTTTGTACGGCTGCCAATACGGTGCCGGTGCTCTCGCTGGTACGATCGGTGCCATACAATCCCGCACCCAGGGCTGCCATATGATGATCCAGTCCGCCCAATGAAAAATGCGTTTTGTCACTCAAACCCAAACGTGCTGCACCTGCACGGCTCAATGTACCAATAGGCATACCCATATAAAAAACCGGACATAATAATTCACGCGGCAATTGCGCCATACGCATTGCTTCTTCCCACCAGGCACATTCCTGCACATCCAGCAAACCCAGCAGAGAAGCGGTGCTGCCATCGGCAGCCTTTTCACCGGTAAGCGCTAATGTAACATAATCCGAAATAGTACAAACGGTTGTTGCCTGTTGCCATAACCAGGGATGCTGCTGCCGTATCCACATCAACTTGTTCACGGCACTGTGTGCCGTAAGCGGCATACCCATGCCGGTACGTTGCTGCCAGCTGTCGTTGGTCACAAAGGCCGGCAGGGCCCTGGCATCGGGCCATAATATCAAAGAGGTGAGCGGTTCGTTTGTTTTATCGAGTAATAAAAAACTGTTGGCCTGCGAAGAATAGGATAATGCCCTGATGTCATCGGGCTTTGCCCCCGCTTGTTGCATGGCCTGCGCCACACAGCCGTGCAGCGTTTGCCAGAATACATCAACCGGTAATTCGCAGCTTTGCCCCGAGGTCTTTTTTTCCAGTAACTGACGGCCGAGCCCGCAAAGCTGCCCCTGTTCATTGAACAGCGCAGCCTTGAAATAACTGGTGCCCAGGTCAATTCCTAAAAAATACATCAGTACACAGTGCTTTTTATTAATCCCAGTGTTGCATTTACCAATAGTTCGCCGCCGGTATGATCGAATATGGCATTCGATGCTTCATAAATACCCAGGCGGGCGGCTTCGGGTGTTACAATATATCCCTGCAATTCGCCATTGGCCAGGGTGATCAAAAAAGTATTTTTCATTTGGTTTTTGATCGCCAGCCAGTATTCTATAAATATTTCTCCCTGCCAGGCCACAAAGGTCCATGAACCGATATGGAATACCTGTATTTCGGCAGGTAAACAATTTTCATACACTTTCTCCAGCGCCTGCTCGCTCCATAACTGCGCCAGGTGTACCGTTTCCACGGCGCCAAACCAGTTCACTTCTGCCGTACGTATTTCCTGCCTGCTTTTGTTCATGCTTCTTAACCAGTCCAGCTTTTCCTTCGATCTGTCGAGATGCGCTTTGGCTTCTTCTTTTCCAGGGAACGAGCGCCGGGGCAACTCCACAAAACGTTGTTGGATAGAGATGGTATGTTCGTTGCTATATACGATCCTGTCTATGGCCTTACCTACTGCCTGCGCCAGAATATTTCCTATGCGTTCGGCCTCTTTAAAAGTATTTTCTTTGGTTACATGACGCGGGCTTTGATTGCCGGCAGCGCCGATATGATAAATAACGGGACAACCTTCTGTAAACTCCTGCTGAATGATCCTGCGTGCGCAACCCGGAAAATCACCGCTATACAAAGTACTGTCTTCATGCAACACCGTAGGATGCATATTCACGATCAGCATACAACCAATAGGCTGGCGGTTAGACGCCGATTGTACCATCAGCACGGGCACTTCCAGGTCTTTCGGACCTAAAGGATCCAGCCGGTTGGTGCCAATACCGGTAGCATCGGCCACCGACAGACCCATGAGGGCGGGCATGGCGCCATGAAAAGCTTTTACTGCTGCCTCTACAATGCCATCTTCCAATTGTTGTAAAAAACCGTTGTCGGGCGGTGGCAGCAGCGGATCGTGACTGCCCGCGGTAAATCTAACCGTGCTGGGTCCGGAATGGGTATGCGTAGCGCTGACCATGATATTATTTTCAGGCACGCCGGTAATGGCATAAATGCGTTTGCGTGCACGCGCCGCCAGTTCCTTGGGTACAAATATCACGTCGTTGCCGATAAACAATACCTGGCTGATGCCATCTGACAAATACAGGGCCGAGCTTAGCAATGGATCGTGCACACCGGTACTGTTGCGTTTTACAAAAGGATAACCGGCCAGGTGCAACGATTTATTGGGCGTTATATCGATGGCTGCGGCGCCAGCCAGCAGGGTGGGTTCGTGCTTCATGTTAGTATCCTTTGTTCCAGTCTGGTTCTATATTCATGGCAGCCGTTTCGGAAACCAGCACATCGGTTTTCAGGGTTTGTAATATCGATTCGGGCACCAGGGGTGTTACGGGTCCATGTAATACCAGGCGTGTCATAAAACGCTGCCACGAAGTAGTGGTGCCATGCACGGTAATGGAATGTGTATCGAAGCGGTGTTTGGCGCCGATCACTTCAGCCGGCCCGATGGTAGCGGCTTTGGGTGGCACGGCGGCCAGGTTGCCGCTTTTGCCAAAACTTCCATGCATGGAGTTTTGCGCCAGCGTAAACGGACTTAAGGTGCAAATACGCGGACCCATCTTTTTCCATTCTTCCAGCGGCGCCTGAAACTCGGGTGCATCGGGTTCTATAAAAGCCAGGTGACCCGTCCAGCCCGGACCGCTGTAACAAATATCGGCGCCACCCATATCGGCGATCATCTTGCCGTAGTCTTTTATATTCTTATTGGTAAAACCAACGAATTGTTTTTTCGGTGGTCTTAATTTTTCATCGATGTTGTAATAGAAATAACGGTACATCGCATTCGAAAAACCGAATTCCCATTCTTCAGGGGCAATGTTGCCGTTTTCGTCGGCATATTCATCCATGGCAAAACCATAGAGGTGGCTGCAATCAATTTTCAGGGCATTGATCAAACGCGCCACATGCCGGTAGGGCGGGCAGGGGTTGGGTAATATCATCACCAGCTTTTCGCCTGCTTCACGCGCGGCCACGATCCTGTTGAACAGGTCGGTCACCCATATAAATTCACAATCGGCATCGGGCGCCACCCTGATCTTAAATTCAGGATTGGCATGTTTGGTAATATCTTCTCGCTTGATATTTGCTACGCTGTCAATAACCTGCTTGTCGCGAAAGGGAACCCATTGCGAAGCACTATACACAAACTCGCTCATAAACTATGTATTGAATGTTATTTACTATATCTGATCTCTCCTGCCACCCAGGTTTGTACTATGTTATGTTCCTCATCCATGATCACCAGGTCGGCATCGTAACCGGGCAACAGCTTGCCCTTGCGGTCATCGGCGCCGATCACTTTGGCGGGATTGAGGCTGGCCATGGTAACGGCCGTAAACAGGTCTATTTCCAGGAAGGCCAGGGCATTGCGAACGGCCTGGTCCATAGTAAGACCGCTGCCTGCTAATGTATTGTCTACAGTTTTGCGTGCGGGGCTGCCTTTATAGGCAAATTCAATTTCGCCATTGTCGCCAAATACAAAACGGCCGGGGTGTAAACCTGCGCCGATATTACTATCGGTGATCAGGCAAACCGTGCCGGGGCCTTTGGCCTTGGCCACCATGGCCATTTTTACGGCGATGGGTTCAACATGCACACCATCCAGGATAAAATCCACGCTCACTGTTTCATCGGCCAGTACGGCTTCTACAATACCGCATGGACGCACACCCGGTTCAGTAACCGGCGGGCAGGGAAACACATCGTAAAAATGCGTGGCATGCCGTGCGCCCAGTGCAATGGCTGCTTTTGTTTGTTCTACATTGGCGGCCGTATGTGTCATGAATACCGGTGTATTGTTCTCCGCCATCAGGGGAATGATGTCGGTGATATTATCCAGGTCGGGTGATATGCTGAAGATGGCCCTGTGCGGATGAATGGCATCGATCAATGCCTTTACCCTTTTTGGATCGGCACGGGCCACGTTATTGGCGCTGAGGCTGCCCGTTAGTTTCAGAAAAGGGCCTTCGAGGTGAAAGCCCAGTATGTTGGCGCCTTTGGATTGAATACCGGCAATGCTTTTTAAAAAGGCGCTGTCTTCTCCTTCTTTTCTCGGCGCTACCGTAGGTAAAAAGCTGGTGATGCCATATTGCGGAATAATGCGGCAGATCTCCTGCAGATCGTTGATGCCATTGTCGATCAGGAACTGGTGTATGCCATGCATATGCAGGTCAACAAAACCCGGAACAACAAATGCATCGCCCATGTCGATGGTATGCATACCCGAAAACCCCTTTTCATTAAATGCTTTTATCTTTCCGTGCTCTATGGCAATTACTCCCCGGCTTATACCGTCCGGGGTCATGATCCTGCCTTTCAGTGCAAAAGCCTGTTTATTCTGTATGGCGGTTTGTGCAGCATATTCCATTGGCCGACTGTTATCTTATACTTAATAGGGTTTGCCCGGCGCCTGGCTGTTACCTGGCCGGGATTCAGACGATTTGTTGAACCGTTGTATCAGGCCATCGCAATATTGACCAAGACCTACTACATCGGCGCCGATGTTCACAAACTGGTAACCCAGATCGAGAAACTCTTCCAGGCTGTTGATGCCGCCCGATGTGGCGGCAAACTTGCCGTGTTTGCGGGCCGCCTGTGCTACCAGCTTTCGGGCTTCTATCAACCGGGGATGGTTCCATTCACCCGGAGCGCCGATGGCCTGGCTAAAATCGCCGGGACCAAAAAACAGCATATCGTATCCCGGCAGGGCCGCAATGGCGTCCAGTTCTTGTAAGGGTTCCGGATCCTCTATTTGCAACACCACAAAACGTTCTGTATTGGCTTTTTTGATGTACTCGTTAAAATCCATGCGGGTATAGGCGCCATCGGCGCTGCCGCCATCGATGGGTCGTAAACCCAGCGGGTGAAACCGGGTCCATTTTACCACCTGTTTAGCATCTTCCACGCTCATGATATGCGGCACCATGATGCCCGTGGCATCCATTTCCAGTGGTTTGATATAATCGCTGTAGCTGCCGCGGGGCACACGCACCATTACATCTACATCATGTACTTTGGCAGCCAGTATCTGTGCGTTCAATACCGACCAGTCCTGTGCGAGGTGCTCCCTGTCTATCCACAAACAATCGAAACCCGCCATACAGGCTATTTCAGTGGCTTGTGCATCCCCGATATTTGCTTTTAAACAGTTGGCGTTTTGGTTAGCGCGTAACTTTCTTAATACCCTGCTTGCTCTCATTGTGCATGTTTTAGTTTAGCGTATACAACGCTTCTCTTAAAGATAACCAAACTCTTTCTCTACTTCTGTTATCGCGTCTTCTATCATATCTAATCCTTTCATGGCATGCGCTTCATCCATGATCAGCGGGGGCGACATTCTCAGAATGTGTCCGGCAGGTATCCAGGCCAGTCCTTTTTTAAATGCTTTCTGGTATACCAGTGTGCCTGCCTGGCTGAAGGGTTCTTTGGTGGTTTTATCTTTCACCAGTTCCACACCCAGCAAAAAGCCTTTGCCTTTTACATCGCCGATGATAGGATGTTCGGCTTTCATTCGCTCCAGTCTTTTCATGATGGATGCACCCACGATGCGTACATTCTCCAGCAGGTCTTCTTCTTCTATCACTTCTATCGATGCCAGGGCGGCTGCGCAGGCCATGGGATTGCCGCCATAACTGCTCGATGCAGATATGCTTTCCAGCGCTTCGCCATATTCTTCTTTCAGCACCATGGCGGTTACGGGGAAACCATTGCCAAACGATTTGCCCAGCGTTACAATATCGGGCTGTACGTTCCAATGGTTCATTGTAAGCCATTCGCCCGTGCGGCCCATACCGGCCAGCACTTCATCGTCGAACAACAGCACTTTCAATTTATCGCAAAGCTTTCTGAGCTTGGGGAAAAAATCATCGGGAGGAAAAATAGAACCTGCCCATCCCTGTGCCGGTTCCAGCACAAAGGCGGCCAGGTTGCCAACCGTACTTTCGGTAATGAATTGTTCGTAAAATTCGATGTATTTATCGGTGTCGATGGTGCCGTCGGCTTTTGTCCATAAAGGACGATAAGGATCGGGACGGGGCACCATGTAAAAACCGGGAGCGCGGGTGGGACCATAGCTGTGTACATCGCCGCGTATCATTTGTGCGCAGCTTACTGCGGCCATGCTCTTGCCGTGAAAATCCCGGAAGCCGCTGATGAACTCATGTTTACCGGTGATGGCGCGGGCGGCGCGAATGGCTGCTTCCACGGCGCTGCTGCCATCGCTGTAAAGCTGTATGGCATTCAGGTTGCCGGGCAGTACATCGGCCATTTTCTCCAGCAGTTTTTCTTTTACCGGTGTGGTGAAGTCGTGTGCGTTCATGAGCTTTTTGGCCCAATAGGCAATGGCTTCGGATATTTTGGGATGGCAATGACCCAGCGAGGTCACATAAATGCCGGAACTGAAATCGAGGTATTTGTTGCCGTCTACATCGGTGAGTGTAATGCCATATCCTTCGTCGAAACAAACGGGGAAAAGTTTTACCTGGCTGCTCAAACCTTTCATGTATTTGGCCGCATTGGCGTGCATACGTTTCGAAATAGGGCCGGGTGTTTCCGTTACCAGGTGCGGAACACCTTCCGCGCTTTTTTTCCACCAGTCTTTTTGTACTGAACCCGGTGCTATGGTTGCTTCTCTATTCATTGTTGAAATCTACTATTAGGCTTCAAAAATGGAAAAAGATAGCCGTTTCCATAGCACAGGTTCTACCGAATAATGGTATTAAATTTCGGATTTCACCGGGCCATACCGGCGCACACGCAGGGCTGCCTGTTCCTTATGCGCCATGAAGCCTTCTATATGACAAAGACGCATGGCATATTCACCAATTTTAGCACTTGCTTCTTTGGTGCAGCGCTGGTAGGTACAGTTTTTCAGGAACTTGCCTACCCATAAACCACCCGTATAACGTGCGGCCTGTTTGGTGGGTAATGTATGATTGGTGCCGATCACTTTATCGCCATAGGCCACATTGGTTTCGGGTCCCAGGAAAAGCGCGCCGTAATTGGTCATGTTTTGCAGGAAATAGTTGGGGTCTTTTGTCAAAACTTCCACATGTTCATAAGCCAGTTTATCGGCTTCTATAACCGCTTCGGCTTCGTCGGCCACCAGTATTATGGAACCATTGTCTTGCCAGGCCACACGCGCCACATCGGCGGTGGGTAATGTTTGTAGCTGGTGTTCTATTTCCTTCAATGTTTCTTCGGCCAGTTTTTTTGAGGTGGTGATCAGCGCGCCGGGACTATTGGTGCCATGCTCTGCCTGGCCCAATATATCACAGGCCACCATTTCTGCATCGGCCGTTTCATCGGCAATCACCAGTACTTCGGTAGGACCGGCAAACAAGTCGATGCCCACCTTGCCATACAATTGTTGTTTGGCTTCGGCTACAAAAGCATTACCGGGGCCTGCCAGCATATCTACCGGTTGAATGGTTTCGGTGCCAATACCCATGGCGGCAATAGCCTGTACGCCACCCAGGATATAAATTTCATCGGCGCCGGCCAGGTACATGGCGCAAACCGTGGCCGCAGGTATTTTACCATTGTCGGGCGGTGTGCAGGCAATTACTCTTTTTACACCGGCCACCTTGGCGGTAAGAATGGTCATATGCGCGGAGGCCACCAGCGGGTAACGGCCACCCGGTATATAACAACCCACACTGTTTACGGGAATATTTTTATGACCCAGGAAAACACCGGGCATAGTCTCTACTTCGATGTCGGTAATGGAGGTGCGTTGTTTTTCTGCAAAAAATCGGATCTGCTGCTGTGCAAATTTCAAATCGTTCACCGTTTGTTCGGGAATGGAGGCGATCACTTCTTTGATCTGCTCCTCGCTCAACCGGAATGATTCGGGCGACCATTTATCGAATTGTTGTGACAGTTTACGAACGGCTGCATCGCCATTCTCCTGTACGTCTTTCAGTATACCGCTTACTATTTCTTTTACCTTGTTATCGGCCTGTTGTAAATCGTTTGCGCTCTTGCCTTTTTTAAGAAAGGTTGCCATGGTGTGATGTTTTTTATGTTTGAAAAGTGAAAATATTTCAATTTCCAAACACGCCTGTCAAAGCGGTATAACAGTATAGAACTTGTGTAAGAAAGTATTAGTGGCAGCCAGTTTATTCACCGGGCAATACCATGGTGATGGCGCCCGGTAATATGTTCGCCTCGATGGTATGGATCTTACCCAGGTATTCGCCATCTACCTGGAAATGCACCTTACGTTTCGATTGCACCTTTACACCCGAAGTTTTGAAGAGTTCTGTTTTTTTAGGGTCATAAGGTTTGTGTGAGATCATCATTTTAAAAATTTCGCTCAGCGCCAGTTTTTTGATCACCACAATCTCGAATAAACCATCATCCAGTATGCCTTCGGGATTGATCCTGGCGCCGGTGCCATATTTGGTGGCATTGGCCAACACGATCATGGCGGCATCGCGCTGAACAAACTTTGTATCGGAGGCAATGGTCACCTGCATACGCGGGTTGCGCCACAGTACTTTCCAGGCTGCTTTGATATAACCCCACATGCCGCGCGCATTAAAGGTTTCGAAGGTTTTTACCACAAAGGCGTTAAAACCGATATCGCTCAGGTGAATGCAAAGCTCATCGTTCACCCGTATGAGATCTATCTTTTGCATTTGGCTGTTTAATACGATGTCCAATGCTTTTTTCGGATCTACGGGTATGTTCAGCTCCCGCGCCATGCCATTGGCCGAACCGCCGGGTATCAATCCAACCGGTATGTTTTTATCGATCACACTTTCCACCACCAGTTTCAGGGTGCCGTCTCCGCCAACTGCTATCACGCGGTCGGGTTGGTATTCTTCGATCTTTTCCTGCACCATATTGGCATGGCATGGATATGGAAGGGTGAACAGGAAAACGGAATGCCCGGTGCCAGCAATATGTTCCTGTATCACCGTGCCCCAGTCGGTATTATTGTTCCCGGCGCCGGGATTGATAACAAAAAGTAGTTTTAAGTGCGTACCAGCTTGCATAAAGGTCAATCAGATATTCCAGCCATGATAAAAGTATACCACGGTTATGGGCATACCCATAACCTGGTGGTATATGGCCATGTTTTTAAGAATAAGCCGGTTATCAGGAAGAAGTATACCAATAACGTACTCCTGAATATCATACACCTGCTGCGTTTATTTTTTGTGAAACCTTTTCCCCATGTTGCCTTACGGTTGCAGTGGGAAGGTACCACCCAATATACTACCAGCGAAAGGGACGGCTTTTTTAAGTTCGAATGGGAGTCACACAAGGAGCTTACCAAAGGCTGGCACCCGGTAACCGTGGAGCAGTTGGGAACCAACGGCCAGGTTTTGGCCAGCAGCCAGGGGCAGGTGTATATTCCATATTCCACCCAGTTTATACTGGTTTCGGATATCGACGATACCGTGATGGTGTCTCATTCGGCCACCGTATTCCGGAGGCTGCGCGAACTGCTGATCAAAAACCCGAGAACAAGACGCCAGTTCCAGGACCTCTCGGACTATTACCAGCGGCTGGCCCTGGCCCGCACCCATGCCGATATGCCCAATCCATTCTTTTATGTTTCCAGCAGCGAATGGAACCTTTACGAGTATCTGCGTGAATTTTTCAATTATAACCGGCTGCCGCGTGGTATCTTTTTGCTGAGCCAGGTAAAACGCCTGTTCCAGTTATTGCTCACCGGCAAAACCAAACACGAGGGAAAGCTCATGCGTATTGCGCGTATACTGCATGTATTCCCCAACCAGCAATTTATCTTGTTGGGCGATAACACCCAGCGTGATCCCATGATCTATACCACCATTGCACAAAAATTCCCGGGACGCATATTTGCCATTTATATACGTTGTGTACGGCCCGAACGAAGGGCCATGGCCGCCAGCCTGTTGGCCGCAGTGGAACCGCTGGGTATTCATACCTGTTTGTTTGAACATACCGCCGAAGCGCGGCAACATTCGCAAAAGATAGGACTGATCAACTGATATGCCATTCCTGTGAATATGGATACAGCCCGCCAAAAACTTGCTACATTTGACTTGCGGGAAACCACCACGTATGCATACGCTCACTTTACAACCTGCTGTTCATCTGCAATCATACGTCAGGCACATCGAGATCCTGGAGAACGACCAGGAGAACGGTTTGCTGGAGCCCCTGCCATTTTATGCCGATGGCTGTCCCGGTCTCATCTTCCAGCAAACACGCAATGGCATGCTCATCAGCAGCAATGCGCAAAAGCTGGATGATTTTTTTGTATATGGCCAAACCGTTAAACCCATTGGTTTTGCACCCCAGGGCGCTTACCGCATGATCATATTTTATTTTTATCCGCATGTGGTAAAAACATTGTACGGCATCAACAGCAGCGAAATCACCGATCATTGTTTAAGCCTGAGCCTGCTGCCCAGCGCTTCGCTGATGGAAGTGCGCGACCGCCTGCATAGCGCCAAAACAGCCAACGACCAGGTGCAGATCATCAGCAATTACCTGGCAGATATGATCGCCGCCAAAGACGCCAAAGTGGATAATGTGGTACAGTATGCCATCAACCACATCGCGCACAGGAATGGCCAGGCCAGTATGAAAGAATTGCGTTCGTACCTGCAGGTGTCTGAACGCACTTTTGAAAGAAGATTTGAACACTATGTAGGTGTAAATGCCAAGTTGTTTGCGCGTATTTGCCAGTTCAGGGCCAGCCTTGCACAACTGTATAAAAGAGACTTCACCAAACTCAGCGACCTGGCCTATGACAACGGTTATGCCGACCAGTCGCACTTCATCCGTTCTTTCCGCGAATTTACCGGACTCTCTCCCTTCGAGTTTAAAAAGCAACTGGTGACCGTTCCCGAATAAGCCTGACGGTTTTGTTCTATTTTATGCTTTCATCCCGTGATAGTTTTGTTTAAAATTCACCGGGTATGAGGATCATTATTTTCGGTTCCACCAGCGCTACCGGCCGCCTGTTGATAGGGCAGGCCCTGGGTTTCGGGCACCAGGTAACGGCCTTTGCACACGAAAAAAAGCAACTGCACGATTTCAGCCATCCGGCCCTGGTTGTTGCAGAAGGCGATGTGTTGCATTACGACGATGTACTGCAATCCATAAAAGGGCAGGAGATCGTGATGGCTGCCCGGCTAACGGGCGCCCACCACATTGTACAGGCCATGCAAAAAAGCGGTATGCAGCGGTTGATTGGCCTGGCCGGTTTTTTCATCAATAGCAACGAGCGTACCATACGTTCTTCCAACTTATTATGGACCATCGTGCGCCCCGGCGCATTGACCAACGGAAAGATCACCGGGCGCTACCGGCACGGCCTGGTGCCGAGGCTAATAATCTCGCGCGCCGATGTGGCTTTGTTTATGCTGATGCAGATCACCTGCAACGATTACATACATCAATCACCTTGTTTATCATATTAAAACCTCCAGTCATGATAACCTACAAAATTGTAATGGGCCTTACACTTTTTTTAACCGCCCTGATCACCGGGCTTTTTTATTCCTGGTCTGTTTCCGCCAGTCCGGGTTTGCACCGGTTGAACGATGAGTCGTACCTGCAATCGATGCAGCACGTAAACCGCGCCATTTTGAATCCTGCCTTTTTCGCCAGCTTTATGGGTACGGTGATCATGATGCTTGTGTGCACTGTTGTGGTGTACCGCCAGGGTAGTGCAACAGCATTTTGGTTAATGTTGGCGGCGGCTTTGTTGTATATCATCGGCACCTTTGGTATAACCGTGGTGAAGAATGTACCGTTGAACAATATGCTGGATCAGTTGAATATACAGGGCGCTACTGCGGCCGAGTTGCGGGGTTTTCGAATGCAGTTTGAGATGCCGTGGAATAAGTGGAATGTGGTGAGGACGGTGGCGGGGATGATGTCGTTGATGAGTGCGATTGCTTCGGCATTGGTGAAGTAGCACTTAACTGAAGCCGCAGGCGTTTCGGTTTTCGGCTCCACTGGTGGTTTAAACTGCCGGCAACGTACATAACACTATGAGATATCTACTATTCATATTCCTATTCAACACCGCCCTGGCCCAAAAGCCCGCTTACTACATACCCGTAATAACCGGCCCCTTCCTCCACATCTTCAACCCCAACGACACCCGCCCCGACAGCGCCTGGTACACCAACGACCACACCTTCGTAAAAGACAACAAAGGCCAATGGCATGCCTTCGGCATCATCCACCACCAACCCGTAAAACCCTGGGACGAACACCGCTTTTTCCACATCACCGCCAACTCCCTGAAACAATCCAAATGGCAGGATCACGGTTACGCCATGACCGCCCAACCAGGTAAAGAGAAAGTACTATGGGCGCCCCATGTAATAAAAAACAAAAGTACCTACCACATGTTCTACAACATCGGCAACATGCAGGAGAGTGCCCCCAACACGCCCTCCTGGGGGCAACTGTGCCTGGCCACCAGCAACGATCTGTTCAACTGGACCCGTCATCCACGCAACCCAATCTTCAGCGATCCCGGGCATGCACGCGATTCTTACATCATGAAGTATAAAGGCAGGTATTATTATTACTATACAAAAACATTCAACGAAGTAGACCTGCGTTCCTGTGTGGCCGTACGTACCGGGCCCGATCTTTTTCACTGGAGCGGCCCTGCAATAGCACATGTGCAACCCTTTAAGGTAGATTGGGGCGGTGATGCCGAAAGCCCTTTTGTAGTGCGTTACAAAGGATTGTTTTACCTGTTCATATGCCGGGCCATGACCGCCTACAATCAAACCGATGTGTATTGGTCTGACAACCCGGAACATTTTCCCAACGAAAACCTGGTTGGTACACTGCCCGTGCATGCCGCTGAAATTATTTTTGATAAAAAAGAAGGCTGGTTCATCTCCAATACCGGCTGGGATAAAAAAGGATTGTACCTGGCGCCGATGGCCTGGGAGCCTGCAAAACAACAACCATGAAAAACCGGCACCTTGTCGTCGTTCACATCAAATACATAAGCCAGGTCGGTTCAGAGCATTGTCTAATCGTTGCTGCGTGCCATAACCCAATGAATAGTGTATTATAAAACTTAACACTAACTTCATGCAAACGTTTGTGCGTTTTTTGCCAGCGCCCTCGTGCTGGCACCCGGTTTGAATACACAATGATATTTATGCATACACTCTGGAAATACCTGAAACCACAACGGCCGCTCATACTATTCGCTCTCTTGCTGGCCACCCTCGCCCAGCTACTCACCCTGGTAGACCCCATCATATTTGGTAAAATTATCGACGACTATGCCACTACCCCTGCCGGCCGTCCGCAAAACGAACTGGTGCGTGGTGTGTTGTTCTGGCTGGGTATAGCCATTGCCATTGCGCTCGCCGCCCGCCTTGCCAAAGCCTTCCAGGAATTTATCACCCGCAAAGCGGTAGCCGCATTCGGTATGCAGATATTCAACGATGGTTTAAAACAAACCCTCCGGCTCAGCTTCCAGGAATTCGAAGAATCGCGCAGCGGCGAAACGCTTTCCGTGTTGCAGAAAGTAAAAACCGATACCGAACGTTTTATCAACTCGTTTATCAACATCCTTTTTTCCTCCATCATCGGCATCGGATTTCTGATCTGGTATTCCATCACCAAAAACTGGATGCTGATACCCGTATTCGTTATCGGAATTTTAGTGCTGGGCTCATTAACCGGTTTATTATCTAAAAAAATAAAGACCATTCAGCGGTCCATCAACCGGCAAACCAACGCCATGAGCGGCGTCATCACCGAAAGCCTGCGCAACATCGAGTTGGTAAAAAGCCTGGGGCTCACCTTCCAGGAGATCAGGCGCCTGCGCGACCAAACCAAAGCCATCTACGACCTGGAAATGGTAAAGGTAAAAAAGGTGCGTACTCTTTCTTTTTTGCAGGGCACCACGCTGAACCTGCTGCGTCAATCTATTTTGTTTATTTTATTATGGCTGATATTCAGGAATGTGCTCACCACCGGTGAGCTCATCACCATGCAATTTATTTCCACCTCCATATTTGGTCCCCTGCAAGACCTGGGTAATATCATTTTACAATACCGGGAAGTGGAAGCATCCGTAAATAACTTCGATCACCTGATGAAAAAGCCCATCGAGCAACGCCCCGAACAACCCGTGGAAACCGGTCCGCTCAGGAACCTGGCCTTTGAGAACGTCGTATTCCGGCACAAAACGGCCAGCATCAATGCCATCGACGATGTTAGCTTTTCGGTGAAAACCGGCGAAACCATTGCCTTTGTGGGGCCCTCCGGTTCGGGCAAAAGCACACTCGTAAAATTGCTGGTAGGTTTGTACAAACCCGTGCAGGGTGAAATATGGTTCAACGATACCAGGGCCGGCGACATAAGATATAATGCATTAAGAAGACAGATCGGTTTTGTAACACAGGACACCCAGTTATTCGCCGGCACCATCCGCGACAACCTGTTATTTGTAAAACCCGATGCTACCGATGAAGAAATATTGGAGGTATTACATAAAGCAAGCTGCGATGCCCTGCTGGCCCGCAGCCCGGCCGGTATAAGAACGGTGTTGGGAGAAGGCGGTATGAAACTTTCAGGAGGAGAAAAACAACGCATTTCCATTGCCCGTGCCCTGTTACGGCATCCGCGCCTGTTGATCTTCGATGAAGCTACCTCGGCCTTAGACTCCCTAACGGAGGATGATATCACCACCACCATCCGCGACGTTTCGGCTACAGGTGAGCAGATCACCATATTAATCGCCCACCGCCTCAGCACCATCATGCATGCCGATACCATTTATGTACTGGAGAAAGGAAAGATCGTAGAAACGGGTTCGCACCACATGCTGCTGGAGCAAAAAGGATTGTATTATGCCATGTGGCGTCAGCAGGTAGGTGAGCGCCGCATGGTTAACTTATAAGTTACAACACCCCCAACATCCACGTCGCCTGTATCTTCGGTGGCGGCTTCCTGTTCTCCCTCAACTCCTGCGGCATCGTCTCCATCAGCTTCGGCAACACACTCAGCTCCTTAAAATTCGGCTCCGCTTCTTTCAATACTTTCAACCCCTGCTCCTCAAAAAACACCCTCGCTTCTTCATAACTTTCAAACTTATTCTCTTCAATCCTATGCTCCTGGAAAAAAGCCGCCTCGCGTTTACTCTGTGTAATCGCACGCTGCATATCTTCCGTACGTTTGATATATACATCCGCCGTTATCCAACAACCGCCACGTTCTTGCAGCAACTCCCGGATAGAACCACACAAATGTTTTTTCTCCTCCTTATTCAAATACATCAACAACCCCTCATTCACCACCGTCACCGGTCCTTTCGCAAACCGCCCCGTTACTTCCTTAAATGCCGCGGCATCCATCGCATTCAACGGCGCCATCTCAAAACGGCCTTTCAAATCTTCACCCAAATTCAGTTGCTCTATCAATTGTTTTTTGGTGGCCATCACCTCCGGCAGATCCGAATCGATATAATGCACGGCCTCACGCATACACATCTCCAGCCCGCGTAACGAATACCCCGACGATAGCTCCAGGATATTTGTATTCGATACCTGTTTCAACAACTGGTCGATACTCCAGTACCTGCTTTCAAAATGCATCACCCGTATCCAAAACCCAAAATCCTGTTCATCAAAACTCAAATCAAAAGCCTCGGGTCCCCGCATCAGGGCCGCCGTTTGTTTGGCAAAAGGAATATTGGTATATCCCTTCATCAACAACAGCGACCGCGCCGAAGGACTGATGCTGCTATAATTCCTGTGCTGTTCCATATACAAACAAAGTTAAATATTATTCTTGCCATGATTCCATTCACCAGCCGTTAACAAACGTATCAACGATCTTTACAAAAACGATTAAAGAAATGATAAACGGTAGTATTGTTTTCCTTCTAAATTCAACCTTGATTTTTTATTAAACGCTTCCACAGCAGTGTTGCTTTTGCTCCACATGCGTCTTGATAAGTTTCGATGTTAAATTACACGGAATACTTATCATGTCGCATATGCCCCACTGTAGGCACGATAATTTCAGTTAAATTATTAGTGTTATCTCTGCGATCATTGTGATTCCATGTCAGTCACATCGAACCACTGGTTCAGCAGTCACTTGAGTAAATAAAACCTAACACTTATGGCAAAAACGTCACATGGAGCAGCGCAAAGGACGCTGCTATGTTTGCTGCTCAATCTCCTTCTCTTTTCACCAATTACAAACGCAGCAGGAACCGGAAAGACCAACAACAACCCAAACAAAGAACGGCCACCCGTCACGGGGCGGGTTACATCAGCCAGCGATCAGCAACCGATGCAAGGTGTATCGGTCACTATCAAAGGCACCAACATTGGCGCCACTACCGATGCCAATGGTAATTACAGTTTAGCTAATGTAGAAAGCAATGGCACCCTCGTGTTCAGTTATGTGGGCTACCAAACGCAGGAAGTACCGGTACAGGGACGGTCGGTAATCAACGTGTCACTGGAACTTGAATCGGGCACCCTGGTAGAAACGGTGGTCACCGCACAGGCCATCCGTCGTGATAAGCGGTCATTAGGCTATTCGGCGCCGGTTGTCAGGAGTGATGAACTGCTAACGGGGCGGAATGCCAGTCCCTTAAATGCCCTCCAGGGCAAGGTGGCGGGCGTGAATATTACCAGCACGGCCAGCGCACCCAACAGTTCATCACGCATCGTATTACGCGGCGGTTCATCCATCATGGGTAACAACCAGGCGCTGATGGTGATCGATGGTATTCCCATCGACAACTCCGACTTCCTGGGCGGCAGCGATGTGCGCACCACCCAAACCAGCGGCAACGTCGACCCCCGCAGCACCATCAATTTTGGTAACCGCGGCAACGACCTCAACCCGGAAGATATCGAATCCATTACCGTATTGAAAGGGCCCACGGCGGCAGCGCTTTACGGTTCACGCGCTTCCAATGGCGCCCTTATCATTACCACCAGGTCGGGTAGAAAGGGACAAAAACTGGAAGTGAATCTGAGCTCTACGGTCACCTTCTCCAATATTCTGAAACTGCCCGATCTGCAAAACGGGTTTGGACAGGGCTATGCCATCGATGTGGATTCATTGGGTCATAACGAATATTATCTCGACCCCATCGAGAACTGGAGCTGGGGACCTCCCTTCACCGGCGAAATACAGGACTGGGGACAAGAGATCAATGGGGTGCGTTTACAAAAACCCTATTCCGCCCAAAAGGATAATATCCGTAAGTTCTTCGAGTTGGGCCGCATGATCAACAATACGGCGTCCTTCTCCGGCTCGGGTGATAAAACTACTTTCTATCTGTCGCTCAACAGCCTGAACTCCGACGGTGTATATCCCGGCAGCAAAGACCGGTTCAACAAATACAATGTACGGTTCAATGGCAATGCCGAACTGAGCAATAAGATCACCGCCAGCCTGGGTATGAACTACAGCAGGATCAGCAGCAACCTGGTGCAGGGCGGCCAGGGCTCGGGTTCGGTATACGATAACCTGTTGCAAACACCACGCGACATACCCATTCACAAAATGGGCGATCTCAGCAATCCATATTATGGATATGGTTTCCTCAACGAACGGGGTGAAGAAACCTACGGATTCTATGGCGCATACACCATGAGCCCCTATTACCTGCTGGAAAACTACCGCAACGAAAACGATGTGGACCGTATCACCGGCAACTTTACCATCACCTGGAAACCGCTGAAGTGGTTAAACATAGTGGAAAGGGTAGGGGCCGATGTATACACCGACAGAAGGCGTTTTAAATATCCCAAATTCGCCTACTATCCCACCGATGAAACAACCGGCAACTACGGCCGTAACAATATACAAACGGAAGTGGGACAATACCGCGAAAACAATTTCAACGTAAGCGAAGTGGTGCACGACCTGATGGTGACCGCCGACAAAGACTTTGGCGATGACTTCAGCGCCACACTCATGGTGGGGCACAACATCAGGCAGAGAACGGTTTCTATTCTCGATGCCAGCACCAACGAATCGTTTGGTTTGATAGTACCCGGCTGGTACAATCTCGATAACAGTAATGGTCCCTTGTACAATTATAATGAATACAGCAAACGGCGGCTGGTAGGTTTGTATGCCCAGGCTACCTTCGGTTACCATGACATGCTTTTCCTGGATCTTACCGCGCGTAACGACTGGTCGTCGACCCTGCCCGAAGGCAATAATTCGTTCTTCTATCCCAGCGCCAGCGCATCCTGGGTATTTACCGAACTTACAAGAGGCAGTGTATTTTCCAATACACTGAGCTATGGTAAAATACGCGCCAGCGTGGCACAGGTAGGTAACGACGCCAATCCCTTCCTGCTGAATAATTATTATGCACGGCCCTCTATCGATGGCAGTTTTGGAAGCACCACCTTCCCATTCAATGGCATACCGGGTTTAACACGGTTCGGCCGTATCGGTAATCCCGATCTCAAACCCGAGATCACCACATCGTATGAAATAGGCGCCGAGCTGAACTTCTGGAACAACCGCCTCTATTTCGATTTCTCTTATTACAAAAACCGCTCGAAAGACCAGATACTGACCATTCCCATTTCAGAAGCATCGGGCTTTACCAGCAAGGTGATCAATGGCGGTATCGTGGAAAACAAAGGCATAGAATTGAGTTTGCGTGGTGTGCCCATTCGCACAGCAAGCGGCTTCTCACTGGAACTGTTTGGTACCTACACCCGCAACCGCAACAAGGTGATAGACCTGCAACTGGAAGGTGTGTCGCAAGTGTCGCTGGGTGGATTGGCCGATATGTCGGTGGTGGCTGCCGAAGGCAAACCATACGGAACATTTTATGGTGTGGATGTATTACACGACGACCAGGGCCGCGTGATCGTTGATCCTTCCAGCGGTATTCCGTTGGAAACAGATGGCGCCGTGTATTTTGGTTCGTACAATCCCGATTGGATAGGTTCATGGGGCGCCAATGCCAAATACAAAGGCTGGGGTTTCAGCATCCTGTTCGATACCAAACAGGGCGGACAATTTGTATCACGCACCAAAGACATCATGGACTTTAACGGCACTGCCTGGGAAACAGCCGAGTTTGGCCGCGATCCTTATATATTCCCCAATTCAGTGTATTACGACCAGGATAATAAACTGGTGCAAAACACCGACGCTTTGATGTTGCCGCAGGACTATTTCAGCAATATGCCCTATGGCCGCCACGTGATAGATGCTTCTTATGTGAAGTTGAGGGAAGTTAGTCTTACGTACAGGATTCCAAAGAAAGCGCTCAGCCGGTCACCCTTTGGTGATATTACCGTGGGCATCTTTGGCAATAACCTGGTGTTGTGGACGCCGTCTGCCAATAAATATGTAGATCCCGAGATCAACTCGGCCGGCGCCAGCAACCTGCAGGGCTTTGATTTTACCGCACAGCCCTCGCAAAGGAATTTTGGTTTCAACGTAAGTGTAAGTTTCTAATAACCCATTTCAATGTCAAAGCGTATGAACAAACTACTCAATATATGGAATACCGGTGTGCTGGTCTTTGTAATGGCCACCATCGGCTTCACAGGATGTAAAAAATTCCTGGACACCAATGAGAATCCCAATTTATCATCCGAAGCTTCGGTTGAACTGCTGCTGCCTGCCGTGCAGGCTGCCATCGGCCATGTGATCGGTAACCCATTGCAGATCTATGGCGGCATATGGGGGCAGTACTGGGCGCAAAGTCCCAAGTCATCGCAATACCGCAGCCTGGAGCAATATTCAGTGACCACCACGGCTTTCGACCGGCCCTGGCGTATGGTGTATTCCGATGCCCTGCAAGACCTGGATGAGATCTTTCAACTAACCGCAGGCAAGGAGGAATCCAATCAATATACTGCCATAGCCTATATCTTGAAGGCCTATGCATTCCAGGTAGCTACCGATGCCTGGGGCGATGTACCGCTGGCCGAAGCCAATACCGAAGGCAATACCAGCCCGGCTTATAATTCACAACAGCAGATTTACGACAGCATCCTCTCTTATATCAATACGGGTTTGTCACTGATAGACGTAGATGCCGAAGTAACACCCGGTAACGACGACCTGTTGTTTGCCGGTGATATGGAGCAATGGCTTCGTTTTGCCAACACCTTTAAATTAAGGGTGCTTTTAAGAATGTCGGAAGTGGCGCCGCAAAAAGCAGAAGCCGGTTTACAGGCTATGAGTGGGGCCGATTTCCTGGAAGATGATGCACAGATTGAATACAGCTCCACCGGCGGTAACCAAAACCCGCTGTTCGCTGAAATGCTGGGTTTAAGCCGCGTGCAAAACCTGGTGGCCAGTGAAACATCTACTAAGTTTTTAACGCAGAACAGGGACCCGCGTGCAGACGTATTTTATCAACGATATACCGGCGATGGTATGGATACGATTGTCGGTATCCCACAGGGATCGTACCGCACCAATACCAATACGTTTTCGCTCCCATCTGCCGCTGTGGGTGCCGCGGGCCAGGATAATACTTCAGCCAATGCGCCTGTGAAATTTATGTCGGCTGCAGAAAGTTATTTTTTGCAGGCAGAGGCGGTCACAAGAGGCTGGATGACCTCATCTATGAGCGCACAGCAATTGTTCGAGTCAGGCATTCGCGCCAGCTTTGAAAGTTACGATGTGCCGGGAGTTGACACTTATATTGCCACCTCACCCGCAGCCCAATGGCCTGCAGGTACCGAGGCCCAAATAGAAGCCATCATTACACAAAAATGGGTAGCCATGAATGGCAACCAGTCGTTTGAAGGCTGGACCGAATGGCGGCGTACGGGTTATCCCGATTTCTTTACCATTTCAAAAGCAACAGCGCTGGGCGATGAAAGAATGCCTACGCGAATTTTATATCCCAGTTCAGAAGTAACGCGTAACCTGAACTTCCCCGGTATCAAACAGGTGTATGAACCGGTGTGGTGGGATACCAATTAAACAATTGTGAGGGTCCCGGTATAAATCCGGGACCTTTTTTTATATTTGCCATTATGAGGATGTCTCCAACACTTTAATACTTCTTCTTTTTTTACCTGATCCGCAGTTATGTTACCTGCGGCGCCATCTCTATTATTCACCCTCATAATCAGAAGTATGAATTTCAAAGATTTTATTGAAAAAGGTTTTGTACGTATTGATCATGCATTTTCTCCTGAGCTGGCAGCCGAAGCCAGGAATATTTTATGGAAGGATATCGATGCCGATCCCCACGATCCCTCTACCTGGACAAAACCCGTTATTCGTTTAGGCATGTATTCCCAGCCGCCCTTTATTCAATCGGCCAATACACCGGTGTTGCACGCCGCTTTTGATCAGTTAGTTGGTAAGGGAAGATGGCTGCCCTGTATGAACATGGGTACCTTTCCCGTTCGTTTTCCTGTGCCCGGCGATCCTGGTGATACCGGCTGGCATGTAGATGTAAGTTTTGGTGATAGTCCCGATTTTATGGAATGGCGGGTAAACTGGCGTTCAAAGAACAGGGCATTGCTGATGTTGTTCTTGTATTCAGATATAGGGGAGAAGGATGCACCCACCCGAATAAAAGCAGGTTCCCATTTAGATATGGCGCGCATTTTACAACCCGCCGGTGAAAACGGCTTAACCCTCAGAGAACTGGTAAACGTTTTTCCCGGCCTGCCCCCACGCGAAGAAGTACTGGCCACCGGCCCCGCCGGCACCGTATATCTCTGCCATCCCTTCTTAGTACATGCCGCCCAGCCCAACTACGGCAAAGCGCCCCGCTTCCTGGCGCAGCCGCCCTTATTATGGAAAGGTGAGCATGGCGAAGGAAATTCACCCGTGGAGGAAGCGATACGCCTGGGAATAACAAGATGATCATGGGAACAGCATAACTACTAAGTTTATTTTGGGATATAGATATATGTTAGAAAAATGTATATTTGTGTCAATCCCGGCTGTATGAGAACAGAGCGTTTTGTTACGGAACATTACTTTAAGCTTTTAAAGGAGCAGGAAGTAAAGTTTATCTTTGATCACGCAGAGAAGATGCTTCGGGAAACGCTGGAAACAAACACGCTTATTGTAACGAGGGTTACTTCATTAACAACCCTTACCTCAACGCTGCTGATTGCCTTATTCGGTTTTACAATAAGCAGGTTCGATGCGAATAAAATAGACACGCTGTTTGTTACAGCAGTTGTTGGTATCGTTTACTTTTTCGCAATTGCAGTTATGCTGTTCCTTAATATTCTACCCAAAAAATACCACCAGGTAGGAGCTGAACCAAAGCAGTTTTTTTCCCGGGCATTTATTAATAGATATAACGCAAACTATCGGATCCAGTTATTTTACGTAAATGAAATTCAGGAGTATCAAAAGCGTATTCAATATAATCTGAAGCTGAATTACAAGCGGTGGAACCTGTATTTGATTTCACTGACATTGATTTTGTTGGCGCCGGTAGTCCTGAGCCTGGTTTACTATATACTGTCATTACCAGAACCATAACCTGAACCTGCGCTTCTTCCTGGTACTATATCCAAACACCAATGCTGTAGAAGAAGTATCCACCTGCTCAAAATACCTCAGCGTCTTTTCATACTTCCGCTGCTTTTTCGTCTTCTTGATGTCAGCATTTCTTTCCATACTTCAAATATACAAATTTTCCATAATACCTTTCCCCTGGCTTATCCACTTAAGCCATTCACCATACCATTGCCCACTCCCAAAAAAGTCAATAACTTACACCCGTATAGCCTAATTTCAACATCATGAGCGATTCCACCGTAAACAGCCTGAAAGAAGCCCTGAAACATTCCCCCGATAACCTGCCCCTGCGGCAGCTACTGGCCGATACCCTGCTTTCCATGAACAGGCTCGAGGAAGCCGAAGCCGAATACACCCTCATCCTCAAATCAAAGGATGATATCCAGGCCAAAAAAGGCCTGGCCACCGTATTCTACAAAAAAGGCAGTTATTCCGCCTGCAACGTCATCCTCGAACAAATCATCGAAGACGGCAAACAAGACCTCGACATACTCACCCTCTACGCCAAAGGCCTGGTAAAAGAAAACGCCATTGGCAAAGCCATAGAAATATACCAGAAAGCCCTGGCCCTCGATCCCGGTTATTTTGATGAAGAACTCGACAGCCAGCTAAGGATAAAACAAACACAACAGCAAAAAGAAGAGCCGCTCGAGTCAGACAGCCGCTTCCTGCAAAAACCCGACATCAACTTTGCCGATGTAGGCGGCATGGATACCGTAAAAAAAGAAATAGAATTAAAGATCATCCGGCCGCTCATGCACCCCGACCTGTACAAAGCCTACGGCAAAAAAACCGGCGGCGGCATTTTATTGTACGGTCCTCCCGGTTGCGGTAAAACCTACCTGGCCCGCGCAACCGCCGGCCAGGTGAACGCCCGGTTTATCAGTGTGGGTCTCAGCGATATCCTCGACATGTGGGTGGGCAACAGCGAAAAAAACCTGCACGAAATATTCGAACTGGCCCGCCACAATACGCCCTGCGTGTTATTCATCGATGAAATAGATGCCCTCGGCGCTAACCGCAGCGATATGAAACAATCTGCCGGCCGGCATGTGATCAACCAGTTCCTGCAGGAACTCGACGGCATCAGCAGCAGCAACGATGGCGTATTGATCATTGGCGCCACCAACACACCCTGGAACCTGGACCCGGCCTTCAGGCGGCCCGGCCGTTTCGACCGCATCATCTTTGTGCCGCCACCCGACCCGGTTAGCCGCGAATCGATACTAAGACTAAAGCTCAACAACAAACCCACCAGCCATATCGATTACCAGCAGGTGGCCAAAAAAACAGAACACTATTCCGGCGCCGACATCGACGCCATCATCGATATCGCCATCGAGTTGAAACTCGAATCCTCCTTTGCCGACGGCATTCCCAAACCCATCGACACACAGGATATACTCAACGCCATCAAAAAACATAAACCCAGTACCCAGGAATGGTTCATGACCGCCAAAAATTTCGCCCTCTTTGCCAACGATGCGGGCTTATACGACGAGGTTTTGAACTATTTAAAAATCAAAAAATAACATGATCGACGATCCCCGGTTAGTCCAGGTACAGCTACTCATCAATCAAAAGAAATATACCGAAGCCGGCAACATATTGCGCAGCCTGCTGGCCGAAGCGCCGAACGATGTGCATTACCTGGCCCTGCTTTCGGAAGTATGTTTTCAGCAGGATAAGCTGGATGAAGCCCGCAGCATCATCAGCAATGCCATTGGCCTGGCGCCCGACTGGCCGCACCTCTTTTATATCAAAGCAAGGATTGCCCTGCACGAAGAAAAATTCGATGAGGCAGAAAGCCTGCTGAAACAATGTATATCGCTCGACCCGAACGATGCCGACTTTTTTGCCCTGCTGGCCCACTCACGGCAGGTACGCAAAAAATACCAGGAAGCGCTGGAACTGGCCAACAAAGCCCTGGAACTCGATGCCGAACACCTGCTGGCGCTCAATACCCGCAGCTCGGCCCTGTTGAAGTTGAACAAGGTAGAAGAATCTTTCCAAACCATCGAGGGCGCATTGCGCGAAGACCCAACCAATGCCTATACCCATGCCAACTATGGGTGGAGTTTACTGGAAAAAGGCGATCACAAAAAAGCGCTGCAACATTTTAAGGAATCCCTCAAACACGACCCCAATTATGCCTATGCGCAATCGGGCATGATGGAAGCATTAAAGGCCACCAACCCGGTATACAGGCTATTCCTGAAATATGCATTTTTTATGGGTAACCTTACCGCCAAATACCAATGGGGCGTTATCATTGGTTTTTATGTGTTGTACAGGATACTCACCGGCATGGCGAGCGCTAACCCCGACCTGGAGCCTTATATCACGCCCATCACTATTGCCCTGGCCATCATTGCCTTTTCCACCTGGATCATCAATCCCATCAGCAACCTGTTTTTACGTTTCAACCGTTATGGCAAATTCCTGCTCGATAGTAAAGAAAAGATCAGTTCGAACTTTGTGGCCGGCAGCCTGCTGATATGCCTGGCAGGTATAGCCCTGTATCTTATACAGGACGAGGAACCGTACCTGGCGCCCGCCGTATTCGGACTGGCCATGATGCTGCCCCTGAGCGTTATGTTAACCCCCTCCAAACCCAAAAACATGTTGTTGTTTTATACCATAGGTATGGGCCTGGTGGGTATACTGGCCATAGCCACCACGTTTACAACGGGCATCCTGGTGAATACCTGGTCATCGGTATTCCTGGTAGCCTTTATTGCCTTTCAATGGGTAGCCAACTTCCTGATGATCAAACGAAGTAACCGGTAGGCACGATTTACCCCTTTGAAAGTCATTTTCACACCACCTGGCTGTTGAGGTTTCCATCTAGTTTTGTCTTGTATTCAAAACTAAAATTTATGTATACCACACAGTCAATGAAAAACAAATTCATGTACCGCGCAGCCATCGTGCTGATAATGGCGGGTAACATGTTCACAACAGTTGCTCAAACCAGCAACACCAAAGCCAAACCTTCCTCACCATCTGTATCGAAATCGGGTTATGCCCCGGTAAATGGCCTGCAACTCTATTACGAGATCCATGGAAAAGGCGAACCGCTGGTATTGCTGCACGGTGGCCTGGGCGCCATCGATATGTTTGGCCAGCACCTGCAAACCCTGGCCAAAAACCACCAGGTGATTGCAGTAGACCTGCAGGGCCATGGACGCACGGCCGATATCGACCGCCCGCTCAGCGTTGAAAAAATGGCCGATGATATTGCAGAACTCCTGAAGTTTCTTAAAATAGAAAAGGCCGATATTGTAGGCTATTCCATGGGCGGCGGCGTTGGCTGGCAGGTTGCCATCAAATATCCTGAACGTGTGCATAAGCTGGTAGCCGTATCAACCCCGTTCAAAAGAACGGCCTTTTTCAGGTTAAATCAAATAAACAGTTATCAATCAGGCTGGTGCCTTACCCGGCCATACATTTAGATAATGCGCTTTAAGTACGGCGCACCCACGTCATATCCCCCTAACTGCAAGCGTTCAACCATTCTATATCCATGGCATAAAGGCGGCGCATCCACGCTGCATGGTTGGCTAATCCAGCCTGGTTCTATTCTCCCACAGTTGCCAACCACTCAATCAAATCAACAACTTCCCGTTTAAATACATCCGGTTTTTTACATACTACTAAAAGAGTATTTCCTTTCCCTTTCAATTACCCTACTTTTATTCCTCTTTCTATCCAACCAGCCATGTGCCTGTTTCAACCTTATTGAATTAACCCGTTTCCCTTACTTATTGCACGGTTTACCGATTATTCATGACCATAAAACTTTTCTATGGATCATCAATCCTTGCTGTCCAAACTGCACCGGATCGCTGGTACGCTTAAACCCGGCACTGAAACCACCGACAACGATCTGATCTCGCTCCACCGCAAACTCACAGAGCATTTAATACAAAACCCCGACATGACCGTGGGCGGTGTTCGCCGTTTTCATGAGGAAATAGAAGAGCCCGATATCTCGGCGCGTTTTGCACATATCAACGACCTGCTGCAAATAAAATCAACCGGAACCGCCACCGTTACGCCGCTGGTTTTTAAGCGCGATACCGCTTTTCGCAACAACTTCCTCGGCAACTCGGTACCCGCCTGGGGTACGGGCATGGCCGTTACCAATACACTCGGACCTTTTAAAGATGAATACGGCCTGGATATATGGTTTGATTTTTTTGAGCCCACCCGCATGGTGCAGGTATATATGCAGGGCGAGGCGGCGCCGGCCTTGCTGATACCCATATGGGGCACCCTCACCGGGCGGCAAACCTATCGCCTCGAAGCAGGCAGCATATGGATCGCCTCTCACCTGGTAGCCAACACACCTGCCTTACAGGGATATTATACCGGTTTAAAAATAAATGGCGGTACCTTAACCCTGGCCGCCAATGCCACTATTAATGGCGAACACATTGTAATAGCGCCCGCCAATACGGCCACGCTGCAACTGAACGTCAATCAAAACTCCGCCGGAACGCCTTCACCCGACGCCGGTATGGATGCCAGTGCGGCTACCGTGCAATTGCCCGAAACCCTCAGCTTTCAGTTCAATGCCTTTACTACCACCGTTACGGCATCAGGGGCATCGTGCACGGTGTTTGGCAATGAAACCGTTTTCCGCTTTGCCAACCAGGCGCCTATATGGGTGTCGCTGTTAAACCAGGTACTCATTCCTTACGTGGTTCGATCCAATAGCGATACCCCCGGTACTTTTCAAATTCAAAAATCAGCGTCCAAACTTTGCAGTTTAAAGAACAGCGCTGCCTACAATACCATCAGCGGTTGGTTATTACCTGCCGTGCAGGTGCCCGCCTCGCAGTTAGGCGAAGCGGCCGGCGCCGGCGCCTTATGTATTGGATTAGAAAAAGGAATAAGCGCCAACTGGAAAGGATTGAAGGGGGCCGATGCCCGGCTCAACCAACCGCTTATTATTGTGGAGCCCGGTATGCTGTCTGTGATCGATTTCCAGGCAGAAAATGTATATGGCAAACAAAAATGGACGCTTTGGCAAAACGCGAACTCCATACACCATTCCGATATACGCATCGGTTTTGGTAAATCGTTTCCCTTGCTGTTTATCAGTTCGTCGAAGGGAACAGAAAGCATCCTGTATTTCTGTAATCACCAGGCTTCCTTCGACCGCCCGGTAGATGCCAACGGTAATCCATTTAAGATAGGATCCACCTTTGCCCTCGCAGGCATTACACAAACGGGCGCCGATTTTCGCGCCACCTTATTCGATAACGACCTCTTGTTCGATGGCAATGTAAATAAACCCGAAGCCTATAAACGGCATGCTATTGCACTACGGAATGCCTTCTTTAGCGTAACGGCGCCCTACAGCCTTTTTTTAACCGGCGAATTGCAGGATAACGACCAACTGGTAAAAGGCGTAGTAGCCATGACCTATGGTATTTATGTATACCTGCCTACTTTACCCGATCCTTATGTGGCCAGCTATACATCTATGATCAGGGGCCGCGAAGCCATGAGGACCAATACCCCCGGCCTGGCGCTGGCCGCCTTTGTGAAATGGCCCGATCCCGGTGATGTGGAACAGCCTGGCGACAACCCGGCTTATGTGTATTTTCGTTTTGTACCCTTAGACCTCTCGGCATTGCAACCCGCCGCCACCACCACAAACAGGAACTTCCAAACCGGTATACGCAGTTTTAATCAAAACCTGAATGCCCGGGCTGTGGAGAGTGCCCGCCTGCCGCTGGTATCGCAGGAAGAAACCGTTCATGCAAAGGCTTTACAGCCCAGGGAGGATACCGGTTTAAGAGAAAGGGTTCACCGGTCGCTGCAAACCGAAGAATTAAAAGCGGCCATCAACCAGGTAACACCGCTAAAGAGTACCACCAATAGAATCAATGAAGTATTGCAAACCGCCGTGCAAAACGCCGAGCGCGGTGTAGCCACAAATTTATTGGCAAATACTTCTGCCGTTGGCGTCACCGCCGCTGCCAGCACCAACGACAACCGGCCCGATATCATCAACGCACGCGATATATTCATGCTGCTCGATGTGTCGGGCAATGCCGACCAGATGGGGGTTAGCTTTGGCACCCGTTTTCGTGCAGAAAGAAATGCAGACGGCGTTACCAATCTGTTTGCCGTAGACAACACCGCCAACCAGTCCGCGGCGGCCATGCCATTGCAGATACTCAACATGGATGTGGTAAGCATAGGCCAGTATGTACGCGCCGTTACCCTGCCGCAAATTTCCTGGGAACCCGTCTCCAACATTCCGCTTGAAATAGAGGGGCCACCCGACCCGCAGGACCTCATCACCATTACACCGGGCATACTGGTATACGACAACGACGGCATTCCCACACACATCTATTCAGAAAGCCCTTACCAGGTACCTGTTACTCCTATTTCGGTTACCAATCACTTTATAAAAGAATACAACGATAAAAAAGACCCGCGGCTTTTACATGCCGCCTTCACCCTGCCTTTTGGTATCATTGCACAGGCGCATTTTAACCGCAACATCAACCAGCCCAACAATCAAAATGCCCGGCTGCAACTGCATATGCCCTGGTTCAACGAACTGCGTGGCGGTTTACAAATAAAGGCCAGGGCGCCCGTGATGTCGCCTTCACCAAAAAAAAGCCCCTGGTTCAATGGGTGGACGCTGCAACTGGATAACAACATCAAATGGTTTATACTCGGCGTACCCATCACCGGCAGCACGCTGGGCAACACGGTAAAAACCATCTTCAACAACCAGTTTGTGATCAACAAACCCAAGGTGCCGTTGGAAAAGATCGAATTTTCGGGATATGGCGCCACCATGTTCAGCAACTGGGTAGATGGCGATGCGGCCATAGCCGAAGTAAGCCAGGCTAAATTCGATGTACTGATGGGCCGCACGGCGCATGAAGTAGTACAGGTGCGCAGCATCATGTATCCTTTTGGCGTGCATGTGGTAAGAACCATTACCCTTATGCGTTCTGCAAACGGTTATGTATTCCGTTCCGATTCGGGATGGAAGGCAGAAAGCGATGGCTTTTACGATTTTGATTATAATATCAACTTCGATACCGATCCATTGATACCTGTAAACGATCCCTACGAGTTTCATCCCGGTGCGGTAAAAGGCGTTTCCAATGTACGCGAGATAAAAGATTTTCCTTCGGGCGGCACCTTTACTTCTTCCTTCAAGGTAAATGATGCCGGTTTGCCATTACCTGTTAAGAACATGACCCTGGCGCAATGGCAAAAACTATTCAAGAATGTTACCAGTCTCAACGACGACCTGGATGTAGTGATGCAGGCGGTGGTTTTCGATGCCGATGTGCATATGGACAATGTAACCAGTGGTGGCGTAAAAGACCCTGCCACCGGTGACTTTAAAGTACAGTCGCGCAAAATGCTGGGTTATGTACAACTGGCCCCGGCGGCCATCCTGGTGCCCCCGCGCATATTTGCCGAGCTGCTCAACTTCCAGAATGGATCGCTGGGCGGACCGGTAGACAGCATCATCGACATAGCCGCTTCCAAACAAAAAATGCGTTTAACAAGGGTAGATGTAAGTCCGGCCCTGAACGCCAGCGGCGCCAACATATTTGTAAGCGCCGCCCGTGGTTCGCTGATACTGCCACCCGATGGTTCGTGGTCGGTAGTAAAACAACATACCGATAGCGGTGATGTAAAACCGGTAGAGGAGGGGCAGCAGGTGCCGCTCATCAAACCCAATGGCAACAGCAACTTAAAAATTGCCAACCCGGCCGATGTATTGCAGGCTGCTTCAAAGATCAACTTTGGTGTGCTGCAATCAACCGGCACTCAAAAATTATTGTTCGATATTCCGCAGTTCACTAATGGCGTGCAAAAACTGCTCAGCCATCAAACCTATTTTGCGGATGCCTATAAACTATTGAATGGAAAAGGCGTATTCCCCAATATTGCCAATGCCTTGCAGCTTACCAATGCAGAGAAAGAAATAGAAATTCTGGGAGAAGGATTGATGAAGCTGGCCGAGCGCACGCTCGACCTGGGCGCCTTGCTGCCTGCTTCTTATGAATATGCCTTTATCAACGAACCCGGCATATTGAAAGTGTATGTGAAATACAAAAACACGGCCGGCGCCAATGGCAATTTAAAAATAGGTATCGATTCGGCGGCGGATATGGCCGATAAATGGAAAGCGGCTATGTCAGATATTCGGGTGATTGTAGACCTGGGTCCATTTACCGAACTGATGTGGATAGACGGGAACTTCAACGCCTCCAGCGGCATCAACGCCAAATACGACAAACCCAATCTGCAGTTCGGTCCCGTATTGGAACCCGTGGTGAATATACTGCGTGTACTGGCCACCCTCACCGGCGAAGGTTTTGATGAAGGCATGAAGGTAGGCATGAGCAATTCGGCCGACAACTGGGAGTACAAGTTCAATTGTTCAAAAGAGATACCTGTTATCAAATTCCCTTCACCCACCCAGCTTACCATCAACCCCAACCCGCCATTAAAGCTGGAGGCCGGTTTAAAAGTTGGATTCTATTTCAACGAACTGGTATCTATTCCCAGCGAGCTCAAACAACTGGTACCAGGCTGCGGCGCCTATGTAGAGTTTTACGGCCGCCTGCAGGTGCAGTGTTTTACCCTCTCGGTAGCCAGCGTATACGCAGTAGGCCAGGTGGTATTGGGCATACAGGCCGATACCAAGGCAGGGCTGTACCTGTATATGAAAGTAGGGTTTGGAGTAGAACTGGTGGTAGGGCTGCCCGTGGTGGCCAATGTGGCCGTATTGTATATGGTGGAAGTAGAGGTAGGCATGGGCGCCAGCTCGCTGGATGTAGGTGCGTTTATGCTGTTCCGTGGTTCTGCCGAGATCTGTGGCGGGCTGGTAGCAGTATGCATCCAGATAGAAGCCGGCGGCAGCGTTCACCGCGATTTTAATACCGACCGCACCAGTTGTGTGGCACAGGTAACCTTCTCCATCGACGTTTGTGTACTATGGGTTATAGACATCAACTTCACCGATACCTGGGAAGAATCCAGGCAAATTGCATAAACCATTAATTCTGTTCGTATGCCACTGCAACCAGAAAAACTCAGGATACTTACATTCCCCCAACGTATAAATGGCAGCCAGCTTGAATTGAATGTGCTGGTATTGCCCACGCAAAACCTGTTGAATGTACAGGCATCGTTCAACAGCGTGCTCAACCCGGGTGTTCCCGTTAACCTGCCCTCGTTTATCAACGCCAACCTGCAATTGGAAATAAAAACCATCAGGGGGCTCAGCACCTATCCTTTTTCCGATGCTACCGTGCTGGCCACCGAAGGCGCTACCGTAGATACCTGGGCCACCACCATCACCTACCCTTCTAATTTACCGGCGCTATACGAAGGACTCAGCACCCAGTTCAAACTCGATACCAGCGTTGCGGGATCTACAACGGGAGCCGGCGCCCCTTTGGCCGATGCAGACGGCATCCGGAAACATTTACCGCGATCCTATTGCGACGCTTTTAACTTCACCACGACCAAAACCGGGTTTGCCAAAACCGACGACAGCTATCATTGCGCCATCAAACGCACCGGCAAACCCAATCCCGCCTTTCAACAATCGAAAGACGATATTACCTGGGGACGGGTGATAGCCTTTTGTTTGCGTCAGCCCTTACTGGCAAGAGCCATCGGTTTATTACATTCGTTTACATTGAACCTGAACGATGCCAGCTATTTTGAAAACGGCGGATGGGTATACTTCAACCTGGTTTCCGATTTGAACGAATTCGATATCACCAATGCCGCCGTTGAACTGAAACAATATGCCGCGCGTATACCGGCCATCAGCCAGCCGCGTCCACTGTTCGGCGCCTTGTTGTTCCCCGTGGTACCCGGCCCCGCGCAACCCAATGGGCAGTTTGATATATTGAAGATTGAAGCCGCCGATTACGACGATGGTTTTGCCAAAATAGTACACACCTCTCAACCCGTGAGCGCTAACATATTGAGCGACGAGCCCGATGGCATGAACGTGCAAAAGGAGATGGGCATACGCCTGGGTTGGGATGATGAACAGATACTGATCTGGCAAAACCGCCAGTTCCTGTCCGATCCCAACACTCCCGGTCAGCGTATCGATGCACCTTTAGGTGTATTCTCTTATCGCGTAGATGTAAAAGAAAAAGACCAGGTGGCCTGGAACTCTTTGGTGAACATTCAAAGCAGGGTAGACCTTATGCTGGCTGGTGAAACCATAGCCCCGGCAGGCACATCGGTAGAAACCGGTGTACAGGTTTTCCCCATGAAACTGAATGCCGATGCCGGCGCTTTGTTCTGGCTGCCCAGTTATTTCACCCAATGGTACGGACCTTCGCTGGTGTTACCCGACACCAGGGCCGCCCAACTGGATGCATCCGGCGCACTGGCCGATCCCGGTATATACAGCACACCCGATAAACCCGCACATCCCGAACAAAGAGGTGGATTGTACCAACCCTTATTACCTGAAAACTGTGAGTTGAAATATGGAAAAGAATATGATTTTCGGGTACGCCTCGCCGATCTCACCGGTGGCGGTCCGCTGGTAACCGATAACGAACTGAACGATGCCCCTGCTCCCAGCGCTTCCATGATCTTTAAAAGATATGTGGCGCCCAAACAGCTGCTGTTGACACCGCTGGCAGAGCAACCCAACCCCGAAGCCAGCGCTACTGTTTTTTATTCCGGCACCGAATTCGAGGTAACGCGCCCGCGCCTGGGTTATCCCGCCTTGTTGTTCACCGAAATGGATACCGAGGAGGCATTTCAACGATTGCTCGACGATAAAGATTTCCTGCACACCGGTAAGCTGCCCGGCGAAACCATCAAAGAACATCGCGAGGTAAGCTGGTTCGATCCCGATGTAGACAGGATGCTGGTGCTGGTAGAAATAAGGACCCTGCTGATGGATAACCTGGCCTCCCTCACCCAGAAAGAAGCCTTTATACCCTTGTACACCACCTTCAGGAATTTTGCCAACGATCCTGAAAGCCCCTATACCATCAACCTCGAATACAGGGACGCCAATGTGATCGATTTTGGGAATACGCTTACGCTCGGCGACCTGAACATTTCACAAACAGAGATCGATGATATAGAAGCCATCGTTGTGCCCACATCGCGCGATGTGCGCATTACCCTGTATCCTGTTTGTTCTGATAAAGAGGAATCACCGGCTTATTTTGGATTGGAGAAAAAACTCATCGCCGGTGAACTGGTGCGGGTAGGGGAGCCCATCGAATTTTTTGTACGCCAGGATGCCGAAGAAGAGACTGAATTTTTTAAACAGGTGTTGGAATCACGCAGGCTGCAGGGCATTTTCCTGCAACCCGATCCCATACAGGTAAAAAATCCGGTGAGCTTTATGGTAGAAGTGGTAGAGGGAAAAGATGCCGCACAAACGACCGTGATGCAAAGGCTGGCCGCCCAACTCGACCTCGACTACAAAGGGCTCACCCTGATAGGCAAACCCGGTGAGCGCATACAGTTTGGCTGCAGCAACCGCATAAGGCATACGTTGGCGCCGGATAATTCTTCACTCAGCTTTGCCACCAATGGCGAGTTGTTCAATCATTGGTTATGTGTGTTGTCGCTGGAAATTAACCGCGACTGGACCTGGGACGGCCTGGCAGATACCGGCATCGAGATCAGGCGCGAAAAACAATTTACCGGCGAACCCGGCACGGTACAATCGGGTATTGCAGGTTTTGTGGAGTTGAAAAAAACAGCCAGCCGCGTGGCCATCGATAATCCCGATCGTTCTTATACCCGTATTGTATTCATCGATGCCATAGAACCAAAGAAAGATCTCGATAACCCCAACCCTTTCCCCAACACCATCGATGTAACCTATACGCTTACGCCGCAATTTATCAACAACATACCGGCCGATTCGCAGGTGGATACGGCTGCCCTGCAATTGCCCACTACGGTTAAGCCCAAACAGGTGCCTAAAGTAGTGTCGGCCGGTATTGCCTTATCGCCGTACCAGCAAAACGAGGAGTATTCCGAAACAGCTACCCGTCAGCGTTATATGTGGTTTGAATTTGAAGAACCCATCGAGGATCCCAACGATACCTATTTCGCCCGCATACTCAGTTATGCACCCGATCCTTTACTTACCTATCCAAATCCCGACCAGGTACTGATCAAACAGGAAGACCCGCCGCTGGCCATCGACCCCGAACTGATACGCGTGATCACCGCAGGGCAAAGCAACGACAATGCCGGTATTGACGCCATGCAAATGATGACCGCCGAAACACCCAACCCCGATATACCGCTTACACAAATAACACCCGTGCATTACCTGCTGCCATTGCCGCCGGGTTTGCATCATGAAAGCAACGAGTTGTTTGGCTTTTTTACCTACGAATTGCGTGTAGGTCATAGTAATAAAATATGGAGCACTGCCCAGGGCCGGTTCGGGCATCCTGCCCGTGTAAACGGGGTACAGCATCCCGCGCCGCCGTTGAAATGTTTGGTTGAGCGTACCAACCAGGGCATCTTCGTAAACGCACAATATGCGCAGGCCGTATTCAATGGTAAGAATGTGACCGCCAAACCGCCACGCACCGAGATCTGGTGTATGCTGTATGCGCAGGTAAAACAGGCCGATGGCAAAAAGAACCGTAACATCCTGTTGTCGGAAATGAAACTGGATTATATACGCAATGCACATCCGCAGGAAGTGGCCAAATTCCTCGGGGCCCGGCTTTCCATGAACCTGGTTGCTGCCAATAGTTTCCAGGCCAATGCCGACCTGCCGTTGACCGGCCGTGGCGGCTGGACCGATAGCGATATCGATCTGTTATTACAACAATTCAACTTACGCGGCGATATCGGCCTCAGTGTACTGGCCGTGGAAATGATGCCGCGGTATGAACAGTTTATTTACAAATACGACCAGGGCACGCCCGATGTGCTGCCCCTGTCGAGAGAACTGGGAAGGTATCGCATATTGCGTACCTCCAGGCTGGTGGCGGCGCCCGAAATATGTTGTGAGCATTGCGGGTAACCAACTGCTAAGCGCCTAAAGAAAATGTAAAAGCGATGCGTGTGCCATCGGGCGCCAGCCCGTCTATACGTATCCGGTTGCTGCCCGTTGCCTGTACAATGGCATCGATGTCTTTGGCGCTGTTCACGCCTCTGCCGTTCACCAGCACGATCACGGTGCCCGGGGCCAGACCCAGCTGGTCAAATATGCCTCCGCTTTTGATCTCGGTGACCACGATGCCCGCCGGTAACCGGTACCGTTGTTTTTGCGCATCGGTAAGCGGTTCAAAACTGGCGCCCAGTCTGCTCGATACTTCTTCCCCTTTGCCGGCATTATTTTGTTTGGCCAGTGAAGCCTGTCCTTTCAACTTCGCCGTTACTGTTTTTGTACTGCCCTTTCTTAAAATACCCAGCTTCACCTCATCGCCCGGCCGGTGCCGCGCAATACGTTCCGAAAATTCGGCCGAAGAATTGATCGCCGCGCCATCGATGTTTTGCACAATATCGCCCGGTTGTACACCTGCCTCTGCCGCAGCGCTTCCTTCCTGTACATCGGTGATCAACACGCCTTTCACCGAAGCTGGATTAATACCCTGTTGTTTAAAATACTGTTCTTCGGTAGCAGGCGCCGGGAATGAAATACCCAGGTAACCTCTTCTTACCTCGCCAAATTCCCTGATATCATTCACCACCTTGGTAACGAGGTTGGAGGGGATGGCAAATCCATAACCTGCATAGCTGCCGGTGAGCGATGCGATGGCCGCATTGATACCGATAAGTTCACCCCTTGTATTCACCAGTGCGCCGCCGCTGTTCCCGGGATTGATGGCCGCATCTGTTTGAATAAACGATTCCACGGGCGAAGCTATGGCCGGTGTTTCCTGGTTGCCTTGCTGGGTAGGCCGGTCGAGTATACCAATGCTGCGTCCCTTGGCGCTGATGATACCCGCCGTTACCGTTGTATTTAGTGACAGGGGATAGCCAATGGCCAGCACCCATTCGCCCACTTCGGTATTATCAGAATTGCCTATTTTAACCGCAGGCAGATTTTTAGCGTCTACTTTTATCAGCGCCAGATCGGTGGCCATATCGCGGCCCAGCAGTTTGGCCGTAAAGCTCCGCCTGTCGGGATAGATCACTTCTATTTGCGATGCATTTTCCACCACATGATTATTCGTTACTATATAACCATCGGCCGACAGGGTAACACCGGATCCCGAGCCCCTGGCGGGCGTTTGTGGCATGCCATATAATTCGTATAAGGGATTGGCTGAGCGTGCATCTGCATTCATCACCGTTCTGATATGCACCACGGCCGGGGTAGTGGTTTTGGCCGCCGATACAAATTCGGAAGGGGATGTGAATTTAACATCCTGTTGCGATTGCGTAGCAGCGAAGGCCGGTTGATTTTTCGTAGTTTGACTGGTAATCAATACATACAATCCAATGGAGAGTACAGCCGTAACCGGGATAAGCACTGCTGCCGGAATTCTTCTTTTCATAAAACAAAACATTTGTTAACTGGATACATGCAGCATTTATCAGGCCAGCCGGGTGGGGAAAAATTTCCAGTGCATCCACCCGCGCCTTATCATTCGATATCCAACAGGCGGTTCCTAAGTAATAAACTCACGCCAATGAGCCCGGCATGTTTTCCCACCTTGGAGAATTTAAATTCCGTATCGGTATTTACCAGGTTCAGGGAGTGTTTGTTGATGGTAGACAGTATGGGTAACAAAATGAGGGAGCCGGCCCTCGATAACTCACCGCCAATAACCACCAGTTCGGGGTTGAACAGGTTCAGCATAAAGGCGATGCCCTTGCCGATTTTTTCACCGGCCGCAGATATCAGGTCGATACATAATGTATCGTCTTTAAGCGCAGCATCCACTACATGATTGATGGTAATTTGACCGGGCATGCTGTTTTCGGTGAGTATGGTAGTAGTGCCTTGTTTGATCACATCGGTCACCTGTTTTACAATGGCAGCGCCGGAGGCTTCGGTTTCCAGGCAGCCCTTTTTGCCGCAATGGCAAATGATGTCGTTGTTTAAAATAGCCAGGTGTCCAAACTCACCGGCAAAACCCGATTTGCCCGAATACAGATCGCCCTTGATAATAATACCCATACCTATGCCCTCATTCAGGTTCAGGAACAGTATGTCTTTTTCGTTGGTGATGGTCCCTTTGGCATATTCGCCAAATGCCATGGCCCGGGTATCATTTTCAACATAGGCCGGTAATTGAAATCGTTCGGTGAGTACTTCACTAAGCGGACGGTCGTGAAAATTAAAGAAGCTGTAGCTATTGCCAGTGCGGTGATTCACGCGGCCTGTAATGGTAAGTCCTATACCGGCCAGTTTAGCGAGGTATTTTTTCTGGCTTTTGAGGTACTCATCTATCAATACACACAGTTCCTCGAATTTGGCTTTGGTGTTTTGCAGTTCAAACGGAATGTCATTCCGCGCATCCACGATCTCTTCCCTGAAATTTACCAGCGCCATATTCAGATAATGCCTGTGTACTTCAACAGACAAAAAATAACCGGCATCAGGATTCAGGCCGTAAAAGTTGGGCTTTCTGCCTACGCCTATAATTTCTTTTCCCAGGTCGGTGATCAGTTCGTTGTTCAGCAGTTCAGTTACCATTTCATTCACCTTGGGCACACTGGTAATGGTGTGTTGGGAAAGCTCGGCAATCGTTACTTTTTCGTTCTTGATAAAGTATTCTATGATGTCTTTTTGCAACTGCAGGTTCTTGAATGAAACACTGCTGGTAGCATTTTTCTTCTCCTGTAATTCGGCAATAAATCCTTTTAAGCCTTTCATTTTGATAAGATAAGATAGGTTTTATTAGTAAAAATAATTAATAAAACATAAATAGAAACATAGGTGGATATCTGTCTAATAAGTAATAATTAAAATAATTTAATTATTAATCGGTATTGAATCAAAAATTTATATATTTGGACAAGATTATGAAAAAATATAGAAAAATATATTTTTTATTGATTGTCTTCCTGGCATTCGCCGGCCATCTTTCTGCAGCAGTAATTATCGTATCGTCTCGTCAAAACCCGGTAGCAAAGGCCCTTGCGGATAACGGCATACCCATCAAATATGCCCGCCACCTGAAAGCCGCCCTGCGTTTGGCCACATCCGGCGACGGTATCCTGGTTTTGGGAAACCAGTATGTTCTTTCTCCTGCCGACCATCGACTGATTGCTGCCAAAAAGCTGAAAGTATTTCTGCAATACCCTTCGTATTCAGGCGACACTGCACCAGCCAAACAAACCATCCGCCTCGAACGCGTGGTGGTAAACACCTCGGCCATTGCCGGCATCGATTCCCTGGGCATTTTATCGGTGAATGATCATGATTTTTATTCCTACAACGAAAAACCGCACACCCTGGCCTACCTGGCCAGGGTAGCGGGGTTCGACCGGGCCGAATACGGCATAGAGGATGTAAAAAAATACCCGCTGCTGTTTATCGAAAACAATATACTGGTTGCCGGCGCCGATATCAGCAACTGGCAAACAGCCCGTTTTGGGCCCCGGGCATACTGGCTGCAGCTATGGCAATACATATTTAACTATGTGGGCATCGCGCAGCCTGTTTCCTGGAACGGACATGCTGCAGTATACCCTGCTTTCACGCAAAACAATTCCGTTACAACCAGTGATTATATAAATGCTTTAAAGCAGGGCGCCAACTGGTATCTCGACTCACGGCTGCTGGTGGCCGCTGAATGGCAACACCTGGTTGAAAAACATACACGAAAAAACGGCGAAGGCGTAGTATATCCTGCTGTGGATGCATCCCAACCTGCAGGCGATGGACGATTGGGTATTTTAGAAGGCCATGCTTCTGCTATCAATAAAGACGGCAGCCAGCCCATCCGCTGGTGGCTGCGCGCCGATTGCCAGGCCGAAACGGCTTTTGCATTAAGCTCGGTGTCGCCGGTTGCCAACAAACCTTATTACGATACCATCGCCCGCAACCTGCTTGATTATTTATACCGTTCGTCTAATCTCAGGCAGGGCGAACGGAACGATCCCAAAAGTCCTTCCTATGGTTTGATAGGCTGGGCCACCACCGACCCCGACGCCTATTACGGCGACGACAATGCGCGTGTGCTCTTAGGTTCCATTGGCGCTTCGTCCAATATGCAAGCCTCGGACTGGAACCAATTTATTATTGAAGGCATATTGGGTAATTTCAGAACAGCAGGTGAGCATGGTTTCAGGGGACCCTGGTTCAGGGATGCCGCCATGCAAAAAACCACCTGGCAACAACTGGCCGGCCGCGACATCATCAATGTACATCCACATTACGAATCATGGCTTTGGGCGCTTTACCTGTGGCTGTACGATAAAACAAACTATGAACCACTAAAGGAAAAAGCAAAAACAGCCATTGCCATTACCATGGAAAAATTCCCCGAGTGGAAATGGACAAATGGCATTCAGCAGGAATATGCCCGCATGCTGCTTCCACTGGCCTGGCTGGTAAGGGTAGAGGATACACCGCAACACCGCAACTGGTTAAAACTGGTGGCGCTCACACTGTTGAAAGATGCAGATAGCTGTGGCGCCATCAAAGAACGTTTGGGTATAAAAGGGCTTGGACGCTACGATAAGATCAGGTCGAATGAAGATTATGGAACCAAGGAAGCGCCGTTGATCTCTGATTATGGAGATAAGGTAACCGATCTGTTGTATACACTTAATTTCTGCGCTTTTGGATTAAACGAAGCATGGGCTGCCACCGGCGATACCACCTACCGGCAGGCGTTGAAAAATATAAATGATTTTTTTGTACGTGTTCAGGTAAAAGCGCCTGCACACAAAGAACTGAATGGCGCCTGGTTCAGGGCCTTTGATTTTGGCCGCTGGGAATACTGGGCCAGCAATGCCGACTCGGGCTGGGGCCCCTGGGGCACACAAACCGGCTGGACGCAATCCTGGATCATCAATTCCCTCGCCAGCCAGTTAAACAACCGCAACTTCTGGGAAGCTACCAAAACCACTTTCGATAACGACCTGTTCCGTCAACAATTCCTGCAATCCCTAAACATAATGCTGAAATGAAAATTGATCAATTATGAGAAATGTCCTCAACCTGGTACAAGCCTTTCTTCTTGTAGTGGCTTGCCTGTCGGCAGGCTCCTGTTCGAAAGACGTTAAGATAGGCGATTATCCCGACCCTGCGCCCTCTTCCATTAATAACCTGCGAAGGGTGGAAATCAAAGACAACCTGGTGTTTGGCGAAACCTCCATCCAGGCAGTGGTAACATCGGACATTACCAACGGCAACTTCGATAACAAGCTGCTGGTGATCCAGGATCTGACCGATGAGGCAGCTATCAGCATAGAGTTGTCTTCTGCCAATACCAGTCTTTTAAAAGACGATGTGGTAACGGTCAACCTCAAAGGCGCCAGCTTGATAAAAAAAGACGGCGAACCCGTGTTGACCAACCTGCCACTGGAGCAAATTAAGGCAACCGGCGAGCAAAGACAACTCACACCCAAATCAACCAGTATTGCCGCGCTGCTGGCCAACGCAAAATACTGGGGGCCTATACTTGTAAAACTCGATAAGGTAACTATTTATAATAATGGCGGCGATGCACTAACCGGCGACCTGTTGTTGGATGATGAGATTGCAGAAATGAAAGTGTCGTTCAAGCCCGGTTCTGTGTTTGCCTCAGAAACCAATCCTGGTTACGTGGAATCTATCATCGGCATTGCTTACCTGAACGGAAGCGACTGGATGTTGTTGCCCCGCAGCCTTGATGATATCCGCGTAGGTGTATCGGAGTTGCTGGAAGATTTTGAACAGGCATCCAACACCAACTACGATAGCAAGTTGATGAATTTTATCACTGGTTCCTGGACCATCGATGGCGGTATCACAGCTACAAGCGCCGCAGATCCCAAAAACGGCAAACAAAGTATCCGCCTGCAGGGTACTATTGGTAATTCTAATCGGAACGGCATCATTGCCATGGAATTTGATCTGAAAGGTGTAAAAACCGTTTCCGTATCGCACGGCATTTATCCCGCTGCCGCTGAATTGGCCAATACCAACCCTACGGTGTTTGCTGTGGAGATTTCAAGAGATGGCGGACAGACCTATGAAGTACTGGGGACCGCGGAAGTGGACATTACGTCTACCTCTTTAAGCACCAGCCTCTTCCAGGTAAATGCCGGGTTAAATGAATCCGTACGGTTCCGGGTGGTCAACACCTCCATTCCCTTTGCAAATAACAATCGTCCACGCATCAATATCGACGATATCCTCTTCACCTTTTAGCTAACATTCTTATGAGATACTTAGTGAAAAAAATTGGGCTGCTGATTACGCTTTTTATTACAGGTACAGGCCTGCTACTGGCTCAAGCTACCGGCATAGGCACTGTTTCGGGAACGGTTATGGACGATATGGGCGCTCCGCTCCAGGATGTAACCGTATCGCTCCAGGGTACGGCCACCGTGGTTAGAACCAACGACCAGGGTAACTTCTCCCTTAACATTTCTGCCGGTGAAGGGGTACTTGAGTTTTCTTATGTTGGTTATAAGACGCAGCGTATGCGTGTAACCGATAACAAACCGCTGACCATAGTTTTGACCAGGGAAGACAAGGCCATGGACGATGTAGTGATTGTAGGTTACGGTACGCAAAAAAAGGCCAATCTAACCGGTGCGGTGGAACAGATAGACAGCAAATCGCTGAGAAACCGGCCGCTCACCAATCTTACACAGGGTTTGCAGGGTATGGTGCCCAGCCTCAACCTGGACCCTGCCGATGGCAGACCGGGCACTTCGGCCACCTTTAATGTACGTGGTCTTACCTCCATCGGGCAGGGTGGCAGCGCCCTGGTGCTCATCGATGGTGTAGAAGGCAACCCGGCTTTACTGAACCCGCAGGATGTTGCCTCCATCACTGTGTTAAAGGATGCGGCCTCTTCTGCCATTTACGGGGCCAGGGGCGCCTTTGGCGTAGTGCTGATCACTACCAAAAACCCCAGTGCCGATAAAATGCAGGTGACCTATACTTCCAACTATTCCATTAAAAAACCCACCTATATTCCACAGTTTGTAACAGATGGTTATACCTGGGCATCTATGTTTAATGAAGCCTTTTCGAGCTGGAACAACTATGCCAGCTATCCGCAAAACGTGAACAAAACATTGCGTTTTTCACAGGAATATTTGCAGGAGTTGAAAAGAAGATCGGAAGACCCCTCCTTGCCCAAAGTGGAAGTGGATGCAGCCACCGGTCAGTATGTGTATTACGACAGCCACGACTGGATGAAGGATCTCTATAAACCCAATACCCTTTCTATCGACCAGGGATTAAGCATTTCGGGAAAGAGCAATAAAACGAGTTATCTTTTTTCTGCGCATTATTACAACCAGCCCGGACTGTTCCGCTACAATTCCGATGACTATAAAATGTATAACATCAGGTCGAAGGGATCTGTAGAACTGGCCCCCTGGCTGACCGTCTCCAACAACACCGATTTCTCAAAAATTTTGTTCCGTATTCCTATGAACGTGGGTGAAACCGGTGGTATCTGGAGAAATATTGTTGCTGAAGGGCACCCTATGGCGCCTTTGTTCAACCCCGATGGTACCCTGACCTTTTCTGCCGCTTATACCGTGGGTGATTACTGGTATGGTAAAAACGGAATGGATTACGACCGCAACATCCTGAGAAATACCTCCAGCTTTAATGCCTCATTTTTTGATAATACCTGGCGCATCAAGGGCGACCTTACCTACCAGGTTACGAATAACAACGAAACACGTGTGCGCGTGCCGGTTCCTTACAGCCGTATTCCCGGTGTGATCGAGTACCTGGGCAATGCCTACAACGACACCCGTGCCATCAATCGTAACACACAGTATATAGCCGCCAATATTTATACCGATTACGAACGCAGGTTCAATAAACATTACCTGAAAGCGATGGTGGGTTATAACTATGAATTGAGTACCTATAAAAGAATAGGGGCAGAGCGGAACGGGCTCATCTATGCCAATGCCGAGGACCTGAACCTGGCGCTGGGTGAGTCGATCGCTGCAACCGGTGGATATGAACAATGGAATATCATGGGCGGGTTCTCCCGTTTGAATTACAGCTATGACGATCGTTATTTACTGGAGTTGAACGGACGTTACGATGGTTCATCCAAGTTTCCCGCACATGAAAGATGGGCCTTCTTCCCTTCGGTGTCCGTGGGTTGGCGGCTTACCAACGAACCTTACTGGAATATTTCCAAAACGATCGTTTCCGATCTGAAGTTGAGAGCGTCTTATGGTTCGCTGGGTAATGGAAATATCAGTTCCTATGTATTTCAGGAACAGCTGGCCCTGGCGCGCATGACCCGTATACTGGAAGGCAGTCAAAATGCCTATACCAATGCACCGGCGGTATTGCCGGAAGGTTTAACCTGGGAAACGGCTACCACCGCCAACTTCGGTATCGATTTGGGTTTGTTGAGTAATAAGATCCTGATCAATGCCGATTATTACAACCGTAAAACCACCGACATGTTTACCACGGGGCCCCAGCTGCCCGCTGTATTCGGCGCTGCATCTCCGAAAGGAAACTATGCCGATTTGGCGACCAGGGGTTTTGAATTATCGGTGAGCTACAGGAACCGTGCAAGCGTGGGCGGCAAACCGTTTAATTATAATATCAGGGCGATCCTGTCCGACAACCAGTCGAAGATCCTCAAGTATAACAATGACCGCAAACTGCTGAGTGATTACTATGTAGGGCAAACCGTGGGTGAAATTTGGGGATATGTTACAGATGGATTTTTTGTTTCGGAAAACCAGGTGAAGAATTCCGCCAATCAATCCCTGTTCCTGTCTACTGCCTCCGGCGTTTGGCGTGCGGGTGATATCAGGTTTAGGGATTTGAACAACGATGGCGTTATTAATTACGGCGATAATACGGTGAATAACCCGGGCGACAAAGTGATCATTGGTAATGAAACACCCAGGTATCGTTTTGGGTTGAACCTCTCTGCAGACTGGAACCGCTTTTTCTTCTCCGCCTTTATACAGGGTGTAGGCAAACAGGATTGGTATCCCAGCCGCGGCGCCAATTCGTTCTGGGGCCAGTATAATGCACCTTATGGGCACCCGCTTATTTCGCAGTTAGGTAATATCTGGTCTGAAGAAAACCCCGATGCTTATTTCCCCCGGTATACAGGCTACCTGGCCTGGACGGCAGGTGGAACGCTGCGGGAAGTGCAGACCCGCTATCTGCAGAATGCAGCTTATGTGCGGTTGAAAAATATTCAACTCGGTTATAACCTTCCCGAAAGATGGCTGGGCAAGATCAAGGCCAACACGGCAACCATTTATGTATCGGGAGAAAATCTATATACCTGGTCGCCCATGTTCAAGATCACCAAAAACAATATCGACCCGGAAAATACCGGCGATTCAGACCAGATACTGGGCGACTCGAACCAGGGCGATGGATTTAACTATCCCATGTTAAAAAGTTTTTCTTTCGGACTATCCATAACATTTTAAGCAAATCATATGAGGAACTTAGTCATAATAGGCATGATGGGTTTGGCTGTTGCATCATGCAATAAACTGGATCAGATACCAAAATCTACGGTAAGTAAAGAAGCCGTTTTTAATACCGAATCGGGGCTGAAACTCTATTCCAATTCTTTTTATACCATGCTGCCTACCTCAAACGATGTGTTGAGGGGCGATAACATGGCCGACTTTGTAGTACGCAAGGATGTGCCCGATTTTTTCAGACCCGGCGCCTTTGGTCCCACGCAAAGCACAGGCTGGGTGTGGACCGAACTGCGTAACATCAATTATTTCCTGGAAAATAATAACTCAACGGGTGTTAGCGAAGCCGTACGCAATAACTACAACGGGATTGCCCGTTTCTTCAGGGCGCTGTTTTATTTCGAAAAAGTAAAGCGCTTTGGCGATGTGCCCTGGATAAGCCGCACGTTGACTACCGACGACCAGTTGTTGTATGGCGCCCGGGATCCGCGCTCTTTAGTAATGGACTCTGTATTGAGCGACCTGGATTATGCTATCGAAAACATTTCCGCCAACACCGAAGCTACCCGTACAAGAATTACCAAAACGGTAGCGCAGGCATTCAAGTCGAGGATTTGTTTATTCGAAGGTACTTACAGGAAATACCACACAGAACTGAACCTGCAATCCACCGCAGCCAGGTGGTTACAGGAAGCTGCTGAGGCGGCAAAAGCAGTAATGACTTCCAATTCTTACAGCCTCAATAATGTGAACGATACAGAAAACAGTTACAAAGATCTGTTTATAAGCACCGGTGTAAATAACGAACTGTTGCTTTGTATTGCCTATAGCACCGAGTTGGGTGTGTACCACGATGCCAACTGGTATTATACCAGCGCTACCTATGGCGATCGCTTAAGTTTTACCAGGAAGTTCGTCAACACCTATCTGAACCTGGATGGTACGCCCTTTACCGACGATCCCGGTTATGCCACCCAAACCTTTACACAGGAAACAAAGAACCGTGATAAGAGGCTGGGCCAAACCATTCGTGTGAAAGGGTATACTCGGGTAAACGGTGGACAGGTACAGTCTACACCACCTCAGTTTTCCTACACATACACCGGCTATCAGCCGGTAAAATGGGTGCATCCCGATATGAGTATGGACGGCGGCGCACGCAATTACTCCAATATTCCCTTAGTACGATATGCCGAAGTATTGTTGAATTATGCAGAAGCAAAAGCAGAACTGGGCGAGATGACCGACGAAGATTGGGCGGCCACCATTGGCCTGCTGCGAAAAAGAGGTGGTATTCAAAATGGCCTTAATACCAAACCTGTTCAGGCTGATAATTATTTAAGACAACAGTTTTTTCCAGGCATTACCGACCCGGCAATTCTGGAAGTGAGAAGAGAACGTGGTATTGAACTGGCTTTGGAAGGATTCAGGTTTTATGATATCATTCGCTGGAAAAGAGGTGAACTGTTTTCGCAAACCTGGAATGGTATGTATGTGGCTGCGTTGAATACGCCGATGGACTTAAACGAAGATGGAACAAATGATGTAGCCTTTTACACCACGCCTCCGGGTTCCATGCAAAACGGTGTCATGTATATGAATGTAGCCGGCACGGCAAACGGCCAGCCGAATGCCATGACCCTTTCGGGAGGAAATTCCGGTGAAATTATATGGCTGAATACGGTAAACAGGGCCTGGAACGACAGGATGTACCTGTATCCCATACCGCTCAATGACCTCGTGATCAATCCGAAGTTGAAACAAAACCCCGATTGGTAGTGCATATTTATAAAAATTAAAATCAACAAAATGCAAAAGCATATCAAACATATATCGAAACAGTGGGTTATCCTGGCCATTTCCTGCCTGTTGGTGATTTCCACCATGGGCTGCAAGCGGGACAACGACACCACCATAGTGGACAATAAAGGCGTGTTGAAATTGATGACCTACAATATCCATATCGCCAATCCGCCTTCCAAACCCAATGTGGTGGATATGGAAGCCATTGCAAAAGTGATCAATACCGTAAAACCCGATTTTGTGGCGCTGCAGGAAGTAGACCGTTTTACCGACAGATCGGGTAAGGACCTTGACCAGGCAAAAAAACTGGCCGAGCTCACCGGCATGAATTACCGCTTTTTTAAAGCCCTTGATCGTTCGAATGGTGAATATGGTGTAGCTGTGTTAACGAGATTCGATATAGAAGAATCGCAGGGATTTGTGTTGCCCGTGGTGCAAAACACCGGCGCCGAACTCAGGGCCCTGGGATTGGTACGGGTAAAACTGCCCGATGGTAGGGATTTTGTTTTTGCATCAACGCACCTGGATCATATTGCCAATGAGAACAGGGAGCTGCAATCACGGGAAATTTTGAAATCCCTGAAAAGCTACCAGAAATATCCCATCGTGCTCGGTGGTGATTTTAATATGAACCAGTCGAACGATGTGTGGAATACATTAAAGCTGATCTTTAATGTTCCCTGTACCATGTGTCCGCCCACCCATTCGGCCACCAATCCCACCACTTCCATCGATTACCTGGTTTTGAATACCGTGGCCAAATCGGAATTTTCTGTAAAATCATACAATACCTATACTGAACCATACGCTTCGGATCACCTTCCTGTGGTAATGGAAATAAAATATTAAAAGTGAATATGCAAAAAACGGATTTTAAGGAAAGGGCGGCTTTGTATAAAAGCTACCTGTTGGATAATGTTATGCCTTTCTGGATGGAACACTCCATCGATAAAGAGCACGGCGGTTTTTTTACCTGCCTCGATCGTAAGGGAAGGGTTTTTGATAAAGATAAATTTATGTGGCTGCAGTGCCGCCAGGTTTGGACACTTTCTATGCTGTATAACAATGTAGAAAACAATGCGGCCTGGCTGGATGCAGCAAAAGCAGGCGCCACATTCCTGGAACAATTCGGAAGAAACAAAAACGGTGACTGGTATTTTTCATTGGACCAAAGCGGCAAACCGCTGATGGAAGCCTATAATATATTTTCGGATTGTTTTGCTACCATGGCATTTGCCCAGCTTTGCAAAGCAACCGGTAACAAATTGTACGGTGAAATTGCCAAACAAACATTCGAAAATATTCTAAGCAGAAAAGATAATCCCAAAGGCAGGTTTTCGAAGCAGGTAAACGGAACCCGGGATCTAAAAGGATTTTCACTCCCGATGATACTCTGTAACCTGGTACTGGAGATCGAGCACTTACTGGATCCCGAACTGGTACAGCGTACGTTGGAAATGGGGGTGAAGGAAGTGATGGAGGTGTTTTATAAGGAGGAATATGATCTTATACTGGAAAATGTGGGCGCCAACGGCGAATTCGTAGATTGTTTTGAAGGGCGTTTGGTGAACCCCGGTCACGGGTTGGAAGCCATGTGGTTTATAATGGACATAGCCACCAAGTGGAATGACAAGGCCCTGGTACAAAAATGTGTAGATATCAGTTTACGCATACTGGAATATGGATGGGATGACCGTTATGGCGGATTGTTCTATTTTATGGATCTGAAAGGATATCCGCCCCAGCAGTTGGAATGGGATCAGAAGTTGTGGTGGGTGCATGTGGAAGCAATGATCACTGCCCTAAAAGGGTATCGTTTAACAGGCAACCAGGAATGCCTGGCCTGGTACGAAAAATTACATGCATATACCTGGGAACATTTTGTGGACAAGGAATATGCTGAAATGTATGGTTACCTGAACCGCCGCGGCGAAGTGTTGCTTAACTTGAAAGGCGGTAAATGGAAGGGTTGTTTTCATGTTCCCCGGGCATTGTACCAATTAAGCAAATTGTCGCAGGAATTGGCCAATGCACCTATTTCACCATCTTTAATGCACAGTTAGCGATATGGAGCAGCAGTTGAAAGCCATACCGGTGGAAAAGAAGAACCCCTATAAAATAGCCCTGGCCGCTTTGGCTATTTTATATTTTTTGATGGGATTTACTACCGTGCTGAACGACACCCTGGTTCCTTTTTTTAAAGAAGGTTTCCGCTTGACTTATTCCCAGTCGTCGTTGGTGCAGTTTTATTTTTACCTCACTTATGGGCTTATTTCTATCCCTGCAGGTAAACTGGTGGAAAAAATTGGGTATAAACATGGCATGGTATGGGGATTTTGTATTGCGGCGGCGGGCGCTTTCTTATTTTACCCGGCCTCGCAATTACATCAGTATGTATTATTCCTGGCGGCGCTTTTTGTTATTGCCATTGGAATTGTAACGCTGCAGGTTTCTGCCAATCCCTATATCACATCGCTGGGGCCCGAACACAGCGCTGCATCGAGGTTAACCCTCATTCAGGGAGTAGGGTCTATAGGCACCACCCTGGCGCCCGTATTTGGGGCTCATTTCATTCTGTCGAGGGTAAGTGAATCGCAGGGCCAGGGTGTTTTGATCAAGCCTTATTTATTGATAGGTATTACGCTGCTGCTGGTGGGCATTGTTGTTTATTTTTTGAAACTGCCCCGTGTTAGCTCCAGCAAGTATAAACATGAAAAAGCGTTGTCGGTAGTGGATATGTTGCGCAGGTTTTCCAATTTAAAATACGGTATTATAGCCTTGTTTGCTTATGTGGGCGCCGAAGTAGCCATCGGCACCTATCTTACCAACTATATTGCCGATACCGTAGGCATCAGCGAGGGTGCAGCTAATATTTACGTGTCTTATTATTGGGGTGGTATGCTGGCAGGCCGTTTAACAGGGGCCTCGATACTTCGTTATATTCAGACTAACAAGGTACTTTGTTGTATTTCACTGACGGCCATTGTACTCATTGTAGGTTCCCTGCTGTCCTCTGGTTATGTTTCCATTTGGTTGATGGTGGCCGTTGGTTTGTGCAACTCCGTGATGTTTGCTTCTGTTTTTTCTTTATCGGTAAAAGGGCTGGGCGCTTCTACCGGCAAGGCTTCGGGTATGTTGTCTACTGCTATTGTTGGCGGCGCCATGATCACCTATTTGCAGGGATATGTTAAGGATGTATCCAGTTGGGGCCTGGCCTTTCTGATTCCCATGGTATGTTATATGCTTATATTCCTGTATGGGTACAAGTTGCATAAAAATAGCCGTACATTAGTAGAAAGCTAATTGTACGCAATATGGAACCAAAAAAGTACCAGGTAGGCAGCATCATTTCCGCCGACCTTACCATTCCGAATGCCGATGCCATCAAAGACTTTTACAAGGCCGTGATCGGCTGGGATTCCGAAGCGCTCACCATGAGCGACGAACAGGGCGAATACGCCGATTACGTGATGAAAGATGCCGCCGGCAACTGGGTAGGTGGTGTTTGCCACAAACGTGGTGTGAACGTTGATCAGCCGCCTTATTGGATCGTATATGTGAATGTAGCCGATATTGCCAAAAGCGCAGAGAAATGCAGGGAATTGGGTGGAAAGGTGCTGAAGGAATCGCGGATGGCCGATGGTACCTTACAGTTTGTGTTGATCGAGGACCCTGCGGGCGCGGTATTGGCGTTGACGAAAGAGGCGTAGGGATATGAGGATATTAAAAATTAGTTTAATTATCCTGGTTGTTCTTTTCCTTACCCTGATCACGCAAGTGGGCGGTTTGGTATTGCTGGCTTCGCTATTTATTAAATACAGGAACAAACCTGCATGGGCACGCTACCTGTTACAGGGCGCTACTTTCCTTATATTATATATCATTACCACGTTGCTGATCATTCCCCTCATTGCCCGGCCCTTTGGACGGGTTCCCCTGCCCCTTACCAAAACCAACGGTGTACAACCACTTAATATAGTAACCTGTTTGTTTAACCGTCATTACGTGCGGCCCGAATTACGAACAACGGTGCAGGATGTAGCCCGGCAAATGAACCACCAGTTTCCCGGAACGGTGGTAAACTACCTGGATGCCGGCTTTGCTTTTTTCAATAAGTTTCCTTTGGTGCCGCATTTAAGTCATCATGATGGCAAAAAGCTCGACCTGGCATTTTATTATACCAATACCCAAACGGGGTTACCCACCAACGAGGCGCCTTCTTTTATCGGCTATGGAATTAGCGAAGGCCCTCGCGCCAATGAAGAAAATACCGCAGTCCAATGCAAAGCCAATTGGTAATACAGTTTTATGACAACAGTTATTCCGCAGGGCAACAAGCGCTTTTACACGTTCGATCCCATCAGAACAAAGGCTTTGGTAAACCAGTTTGCAGCAGCACCTGCTATCGGCAAGCTGTTTATTGAGCCGCATTTGAAAACCAGGCTGGGTATCACGAACAATAAGGTCAGGTTTCATGGCTGCCAGGCTGTTCGGCACGATGATCACCTGCATGTACAATTGAAATAGATGTATATTTAGTGTATGAAAACTATGTTCTGCTTTCTGCTGCTCCTTGCTGCCCTTCCGGCATTCGCTCAAACAAACTACCACGACAGCCTGCTTGCTTTTCAGGCCAACTATAAAAAAGACCTGTACCAGATTATTAAAAACGATACCGCCTATGTACGTTTTTACGAGCCCGATGCCAGCTACCGGGTAAGGGCAACGGTAGCCTTGCTTCCCCGCCAATCTTTTTTTGGCATGAATGCCTCGGCCAGCCAAAAGCTCAAAGCAAAGCGGTTTGCCAAAATAACTTTTACATTGGATGATAAGTCTTACGAGTTGTACGCCTACCAACTCGACTTCTTACTAAACTCCAAAGACCACAAAGACGACTTCTTTATTCCATTTACCGATGCCGGCGCCGGCACCTTATCCTATGAAGGTGGAAGATATCTTGACTTTAAAGAAAGTGATATCGTCAACAACCAGCTTATCATAGATTTCAACCGGGCATATAATCCCTATTGCGCATTTACTACAGGCTACAATTGCCCGATACCACCGAGGGAGAACGATTTGCCGGTTGAGATAGCCGCGGGCGAAAAGAAGTTTGCAAAGGGGCATTAGACAAACCTTGAAATATCGAATGAGCCAAATAATCCGTGTATTCGGCTCAAAAAATAAGTAATTTTGAGCCGAATAAATACCCTATTCGGCTCATGGCAACCTACAACTGGCAGCAAAAAGATTGGCCAAAATTCACATATACGATTGACAATGTGGAGAATACCCTATTTCAGTTTGCAGAAAAAGTAGGGAAAGTTACTGGTATTCTTACTGCGTTGCCTGAAAGTATGCAATTGCAGACAATGATAGATATCATGGTCTCCGAAGCAATAAAAACCTCCGAAATCGAGGGTGAATATTTGAGCCGAAAGGATGTATTATCTTCTATCAGAAATAATCTTGGTATAGGAAGCAGCCCGGAATTTATCCAGGACAAAAAAGCTGAAGGCATAGGGAAGCTGTTGATTGATGTACGGAACACCTTTAAAGAAGCGCTCAGCAAAGAACAACTGCTTGCATGGCACAGAATGCTGTTGCCTGATAACAGTGATATTGAAGTTGGACAATGGCGAACACATAAAGGGCAAATGCAGGTAGTTTCCGGCGCCATGGGAAAACAGCGCGTGCATTTTGAAGCGCCTCCATCCGAACGGGTTCCGCTGGAAATAGAACAATTCCTAAACTGGTTTAACGATACGGCCCCCGGTGATCAAAAAGATTTAAAAAAAGCACCGACCCGCGCGGCCATTGCACACCTTTATTTTGAAACCATACACCCATTCGAAGATGGTAACGGAAGAATAGGACGAGCGATAGCAGAAAAGGCATTGGCACAGGGAATAGGCAGGCCAGTTATGATGAGTCTTTCAAATACAATCGAGGCAAATAAGAAGGCGTACTATGAAGCAATAGAGAAGGCCCAACGGTCTAACGAGATCACTGAATGGATACAATATTTTGTGGAGACAATTTTAACTGCTCAAACGGATGCGGAAGAACAAATTGATTTCACGTTAAAGAAAGTGAAGTTTTTTGATCGCTTTAAAGACCAACTCAATGAACGTCAACTTAAAGTGGTTAAGCGTATGTTGCAGGAGGGACCTAACGGATTCGCAGGCGGAATAAATGCCGGCAAATATGGATCAATAACAAAAATATCCAAGGCTACAGCTACGAGAGATTTGCAGGTGTTACTTGAATTGGGTGCCATCATTCCTTTTGGTGAAAAGGGAGGACGAAGCACCAAATACACAATTAATCTGTAATACATGCACAATCCAATCATCAACAACCTCCGCCGCCACATCGAACCCGCCCCCGAAGAACTGGAAATCTTTTTATCGCTGGCACAATCCAGATCGATAAATAGAAAAGAAACCCTTTTAAAAGAAGGCGACATAGCCCGCCACCAGTATTTCGTAGTAAATGGCTGCCTGCGCACCTACACCATCGATCCATCCGGCAAAGAACACATCCTCATGTTCGCCCCCGAAGACTGGTGGTGCAGCGGCGATCTCTACAGCTTTTTATCCGGCCAGCCCAGCACCAACAACCTGGAAGCATTGGAACCCACCACCGTTTTACAAATCAGCAAAGAAAACCTCGATACATTGTATAACCGGGCACCAAAGTTTGAACGGTTTTTTAGAATACTCTTCCAAAACGCATTTGTCTTTCACCAAAACCGGATCAACACCAATCTTTCCCAACCGGCCGAAGGCCGCTACGATCTGTTCACCAAAACCTATCCCGATCTCGAAAGCCGCATCCCGCAGAAATACATCGCCTCCTATATTGGCGTCACGCCTGAATTTTTCAGCCAGATGAAATCAAACCTGCTTCGCAAAAAATCTTAATGTACCTTATTTTTCAGCCTGTGTGAGCATCGTTGCTTTGCTAATCACTAAAAACAAAAACAATGAAAAGCAAAGTATTCACCGAACAACCATTTGCTGAAAAGAAATTTATCGAGATCAAAGGCCGCCGCATGGCTTACATAGATGAAGGCGAAGGCGACCCCATCGTGTTTCAACACGGCAATCCCACTTCATCGTATCTCTGGCGGAACATCATGCCTTATTGCCGCGGCCTCGGCCGTCTCATCGCCTGCGATCTCATTGGAATGGGTGATTCAGAAAAACTCCCACACTCCGGGCCCGGTAGTTATTCCTACCTCGAGCAGCGCAGTTTCCTGTTTGCCTTATGGGAAGAATTAAAGCTCAAGCAAAACGTAGTGCTCGTATTGCACGACTGGGGCTCTGTGTTGGGCTTCGACTGGGCCAATCAACACCGCTCCCGTGTACAGGGAATTGTTCATATGGAAGCCCTGGCCATTCCATTCAAATGGCACGAATTTGAACCCCATGTACGTGACCTGTTCCGCGCTTTACGCTCCGATGCCGGCGAGGAATTAATTTTAAAAAATAATGTGTTTGTTGAAAAGGTATTACCGGGAGGCATTTTCAGAAAACTCAGCGAGGCCGAAATGCAGGAATACCGCCGCCCCTTTATGAATGAGGGTGAGGACCGCCGTCCTACATTATCCTTCCCGCGTCAAATTCCTTTGGATGGAGAACCGGAGGATGTAGCCCGTGTGGTTGCGGATTTTGGTAACTGGTTACAACAAAGCCCTGTTACAAAATTATGGATACATGGCAATCCCGGCGCCGTTGAAAACGATGCCATGCGCACCTTTTGCAGCACCTGGCCTAATCAAAAGGAGATGACTGTGAAGGGAAAACATTTTGTGCAGGAAGACAGTCCACATGAGATTGGAGAAGCCATTGCAGGCTTTGTGAAGGATCTGCGAAGCAGGTAGAACCTGCAACCCCTAATTTCCCAAACCAGCATTTTCTTTCTATCTTAGTCCTTCATTAATCAACCTTGCCACCATACATCATGTTAAACGCATTTCCTGCAAACAGGGCCCATGCCAGTCGAACTACTACATAATGAACGGGAACTGTTCAACCAGCTTTCGCTGGGTGATGAAGATGCATTCACTGAAATATTTCATTTTTACAGCCGCAGGCTCACCCCCTGGTTACTCAAAAAAACAAAAGATGCCGAAGCCGCCGAAGAGATCATGCAGGATATCTTTCTAAAAATATGGATAAACCGCGACCGGCTTGCCAACATCGAAAATCCCGAAGGTTATATTTATAAAGTGGCAGCCAACCTCATGCTGGACCATTTCAGGAAACTGGCCACGGAACATAAGATCCTGAACCGGTTTCAAAATGGGAAATCAAATGCCGTGGACGCCTCCTCACAGGGCGTGATCGATTTGCGCGAAACGCAGAAGCTCATCGAACAGGCCGTTCAACTATTGCCCGATCAACGCAAACGCATCTATACCATGCGGCAGGAAGGAATGAGTTACCAGGAGATTGCCGATGAACTGCAGCTCTCCATCAATACCGTTAAAAATCAATTGATTGCCGCCGGCAAATCGATTCGCGGACACCTGGTGCAAAATGGCATCTCTACACTGGCCATTATTTCATTCTACACCATGCTATAAAAATTTTTTCCCGGCCAATGGCCTGTTTGCTTTTCCAAACCGTTTTGATTATATAAAGGTGAAGTTTACATGGATGAATCGAGGTTGACATACCTGTTTGAGCAATATGAAAGCGATCAGGCTTCCGATGAAGAACTGGATGAACTGTTTGCCATCATCACCAATGAAGCCAACAATACAGCATTACTCAGCTACCTGGAGCATTCCATCCGGGAAACTACACCGGATCAATTGCCGGATATAGAAAAATGGCGGCCGGTGATTGCAAAGATTATTGCTTCACAAACCAGCCGCCGGATAAACAGGTGGTGGCGTTATGCCGCTGCTGCAGTCATTACAATAGCCGTGGGCTTTGTTGTGCATTATGTATCGATACCAAAGAAAGAAGAGGCGCCTGTGGTTAGCAAACAAACAGCACCTGTACATGATGTGGCCGCACCCGCCTCTGCCAATGCCTTTGTGACTTTGGCCGATGGAACTACGATTGTATTGGATAGCGTTTCGAACGGCGCCTTTGCCAAACAGGGTAGTGCTCAACTGGTGAAACTGGCCGATGGCGCCATTGCCTACCAGGGCGCTGGCGGTAAAGTAGTATACAATACGTTGCACAATCCCCGTGGTAGTAAAGTGGTGAACCTGGTGCTGGCCGATGGCAGTACGGTGTGGTTGAATGCGGCATCTTCAGTGACCTATCCCACGGGCTTTACAGGTGATAGAAGGGCGGTGCAGATCACCGGTGAGGCCTATTTTGAAGTGGCGAAGAGCAAAGTTCCTTTTATTGTGCGTAAAGGCGATATGCAGATACAGGTGCTGGGAACACATTTTAATGTGAACGCCTATGATAATGAAAACAACATCAAAGTGACCCTGCTGGAAGGCAGCGTGCAGGTGGATGCCGGGAATACAAACAAGCCTGTAAAACTGCGGCCCGGACAGCAGGCAGAAGTGTACACAAATACAATGAGACTTGTTGATAAAATAGATACCAGCCGCATCATGGCCTGGAAAAACGGCTATTTTGATTTCACCAATACCGATCTGCCAAATATGATGCGCCAGTTGGAACGCTGGTATGATATTACGGTTGCTTACCAGGGACAAATACCACATATCATTTTCAAAGGCCAAATGGACAGGGGGGTGCGGTTGACCGATGTGATCCGTTTTTTGAATGCCTTTGGCGTCAATGCCCGGTTAGAAGGAAGAACATTAATCGTATACGGTTCCTGAACATACTAACAAAAACCGCCACGTCTGGACCACGTGACGGCATACAGTTCAGGTTGTTCCGTATGTATTTGCTATAGTTTACTCTTCACAACCAAAACCAATGCAATTTATGCAAAAAACTGCTGATCATCACCGCACGGTATGGTGGAGGCACAGGATCCTAACCAAAATTTTCTTAGTGATGAAACTCACTGCTGTCCTGCTGACTGCTTTTATTTGTCATGCCAGCGCTAAAGGCGTTGCACAAAACGTTACCTATTCCGCCCGTAACGTACCCATCGAACAAGTGTTTACTGAAATAAAAAAACAAACGGGATACTTTTTCCTGTACACGGAAGCCATACTGGAAAAGGCCAGGCCTGTTACTATTTCTGCCAGGGATATGCCGCTGACCAGGTTCCTGGATGAAGTGTTTAAAAACCAGCCACTGACCTATACCATCGCCAGCAGAACCATTACTGTAACAGCTTCAACAACGCCTCCTCAAAAGGAGCCGGAGCGGTTCAGTACTATTACCATAAAAATAACCGACTCGGTGGGTGCCCCGCTTTCCGGCGCATCGGTCACCGTGCGCAATAAACAGGCCTGGGGTGTTACCAATGCAAATGGAGAGTTAACGCTGAATGTGGAGGAAGGCGATATGATGTCGATATCATTTGTAGGGTATGAAACAAAAAGAGTAACTGTAACGGCTGCCATGTTATCCTCGTCGAATACCGTGGTGATCTCCTTGAAGCGCTTCGATGAAAAACTCGATGAGGTGGCGATAACCATCAATACAGGTTATCAGCAAATCAGGCCGGAACAAAGTACCGGAAGTACTTTTACGCTTCGTACAAAAGAATACGAAAGCCGTATCAATACCAATAATTTCCTGCTAGGGCTGCAAAATAAAATACCGGGTCTGCTTATAAACAACGATGTGAAGTTCGAAGAGAACGGCCTTTTCCAGATAAGAGGCATCTCCACCATCAACGGTAACCGGAGTCCGCTGATAGTAGTTGACGGTTATCCAACCGATCTTTCGCTCGACCTGATAGATCCCAACGAAATTGAATCGGTGACTGTTTTAAAAGATGCCGCTGCCGCCACCATCTATGGCGCCCGTTCATCGAATGGCGTCATCATCGTGGAACGCAAAAAAGCAAGGGCAGGCAACACCCGCGTCAATTTCAGGAGTACCGCGTCTTTTACGCCTAAAGAACAATATGGCCGTTATCGCTGGGCTGATAACGCCCCTGAAATTGTGGCGGATTACGAAAAGGCGTTGAATATGAATGCCAGTGCCGGTGCATGGGCAGCGCTGAATTCGCTGCAGGGCTCCAAATATAGCAGTCCCGCTGCCCTGATCATGTACCATTGGAGATCGGATACCGATCCCATCACCACCGAAGAAAGAGACCGGCAACTGGCGGCGCTGGCGTCTTACGACAACGCCGCCGATTACAGCCGCCTGTTCCTGCGCACGGCTTCTACCCAAACGTACAACCTCAATTTGTCGGGTGGCAGCGATCGCATGTTGTATTACCTGACGGCCAATTACTCCCGTAATAATGCCATGCAGGTGAAAAATAATGACGGCATCTTCCGGCTTTCCGCACGCACCACCATGAAACTGTCTGATCGTTTTTCGTTAGACCTGAACACCGATTTCCAGGAGGCAAGAAGAAACGCGGTACCGGTACCAGACATCAATAAGATATTGCCTTATGAGCGTTTTGAAGATGAAGATGGGAATCCTGTTGCTGTGGCAACCGGTTCAAAAGTGACGCCTAGATACAACAGTTTTATCATGTCGCAGGGATTGCTTGACAACTTGTATTACCCCCTGCTCGACCTCCATGAAGTGAGCGACCAGCGGCGTGCAGCCAGCAATCGCATCACTGCCAATTTCCGGTATAAGATGGCTCGGGGTTTCAATCTTTCTTTTGGTGGCGTATATGAAAGTGTACGAAGCGACAACAGGCATCTGGCCTCTGAAAGTTCTACCGAAGCACGCCAGATAGTCAATTACTACACAGTGCCTGCCACGCCCAGCGGTTTAACGTACCGAATCCCTAAAGGCGCTTTTTTAAGACAGCAATTTGGCAACACTCGTGGCTTTACGTTAAGGGCACAGGCCAACTATGATAAACAATTAGGGGCCAACCATTCGTTCAATGTAATTGCCGGGGCAGAATTGCGGAAGTTGTTGAATACCGGAAGCACCACTTCCTATTTTGGATACAACGACCAGACCCTTTTTCTGCAACCTGTGGATTTTAAGACCATCTCGAGTAATTTTTTTCCAACCTATGCCAATTCAAACGGGGCATTATCTTATTCCAGCCTGTTTAACCAAACGTATACCGACGACCGTTTTATTTCTGCTTATTCCAACCTGGTATATTCCTATAAAGGGAAGTACTCGGTTACCGGGAGCATAAGGGTAGACCAGTCTAACCTGTTTGGTACCGATCCAAAATATAAATACAAACCGCTTTGGTCGGTAGGTGCGGCCTGGAATGTGCACAGGGAAGATTTTATACGGGATATTACCTGGGTAAGAGTGTTAAAACTTCGGGCTGCGCATGGCTTTAATGGCAATGTAGCCAAAGAAGCGCTGCCACAGGTGATTGCATCGGATATATTGAACAACCTTAATCCAACGGCAGCCATACCCGCACTGTCGCTTTTGTCGCATGCCAACAGTGGGTTGCGTTGGGAACAAACACGCAACTTCAATATCGGTGTCAACTTCGAGTTGTTCAAGGGCATCAGCGGCAGTATAGACTACTATATTAAGAAAAGCACCGATATTCTGGCCACCAACCAGATAGATGCTTCGAGAGGTGGCACTTCAGCATTGATCAACGAAGCTTCTATCCGTAACAACGGGTTTGAATTGAGTTTGCAGGCCGACTGGATCAGCCGTCGTAAATTCAATTGGAATACGGGTTTTGTATTTGCGAATAATACAAGTAAAGTACTGGAGGTATATAATGCCAATATCAACAATAGCAGCCCCTCATGGCAGTATATATCCGGCAGCTTCGCCAATTATTTAAAGGGGTATGCCGTTGGGGCATTATTCAATTACCGGTATGCGGGTTTAGACAATACCGGGTATCCGTTGATTTACGATAAAGACGGAAAGGCGAAGCCCATTTTTAGTAACGATGAAAAAATTTTGGATGTTTCTTATGCAGGCAGTTCCATACCTGTGATCAACCTGGGACTTAGTAACCGGGTAGACATTGGAAACTTCTACGTGTATTGTATGATTAATTATTATGGCGGCTTCAAGGTGAGGGTGCCTGTTCCCAATGCGTCGGATATTCGCCCGCTCAAAGGCGCCGATCACTACTGGAAGCAACCGGGAGATGAAAAAGACCCGGATATATTGCCGGAGTTAGCTACCACCAGCAGTAAACAGCATTATATTCATCTTACTAACAGCGATAAATACACCGTAAGCGGCTCCTATTTAACCCTGGGCGACTGTACAGCAGCTTATAGTTTCAGGGGGAGCAAATGGCTTCAAAAAGCCGGTTTAACCAATTTCGAAATAAAAGTGCAGGCTTCCAATATCTATACAGTAGGCTTTAATAAATACGATTACAGCCTGGCTACCGGCAGTTATGCCAAACCGTACATGACGCCCACCTATTCGGCCGCGGTGAACATCAATTTTTAACATCAAGCATTTTAAAAGCAATGACAATGAATAAATGGTCTATAGTAATGCTGTTGAGCGGGTTGCTGTTTGTTTCTTGTGATAAATACCTCGATGTAAAGCCAAAAGGCAAGCGATTGTTGGAAACAACCGCCGATTTCGATGCCTGGCTGAATAATGTCACCAGCATTGCTCAATATATTCCCAATGAGCTCAATCAATTGAATGATAACCTGGATTTACCCAATATTAAAAACCCACCCAGTACGGTCAATGAATGGATATATACCTGGCGCAGGCAATATGCCGATGAAACCGCATCGCCACCCGTGATCTGGAAAGAATTTTACGAATCCAATTATTATTTCAATACCGTATTACAGGACATTGACGACGCATCGGGAGGAACACCCCGGCAAAAAAAGAGCCTGAAGGCAGAGGCCTTGCTGGGCCGGGCCTTTAACTACCTGTACCTCGTAAATCTGTATGGCAAATCGTATCATGCAGGCACAGCCGGCGAAGACCTGTCTGTTCCTTTTGTAACCTCCAACGACCTGAATACACCTACACCGTCACGCAGTAGTGTACAAGAGATATATGATCACATCATTGCAGACGTTACCGAAGCCCTGCCCAATCTGCCGCAGGACAATAGTAAGAACCGGTTTCGCGGCGCGGTGGCCGCCGGCTATAGTGTGCTGGCCAGAACCTACCTGTATATGGGCGACTACTTGAATGCCGCCAAAAATGCCCAACTGGCTTTGGACAACGGAACCGACGAAGTGCTTGATTACGCTGCCCTGCCATCTGCAGCCGGCATAAAGGAACTGGTTACGAGGCCGGGAACCATTTATGCCAGGCTTTTTAAAACTACCTATACCCAGTTAACTCCCACGCTGGATTTTCTGAAAAGCTTCGATGTAAAAGACCTGCGCCTGGCCTATTACTATACTTCTTTGAATGATTATTCATTTAATAAAAGAGGAGAAGTGTATCATTTGGGTATAGGAGTGGCTTATTCAAACGCTTTTCCAAACTGTGGCACTTCAGTGGAGGAAATGCGCCTCATACTGGCCGAATGTGCCGCCCGCGCCGATGATCTACCCAAAGCCATCAACGAGTTGCACCTGTTGCGCCAGGCCCGTTTCAGGGCAGCGGATTACCAGAAATTCGAATCGACCGATAAAGAAGAAATCCTGCAAAAAATACTTACCGAAAGATCCTTTGAGTTTGCATTCAATGGTATGCGCTGGTTCGATATGCGCAGGCTGGATGCCGAAGGCCGCATGCCGGATGTGAACAGGTACGACGGACAGGGGAATTTGGTGGCCACTTTACCGCAGCACAGTCCCAGGTATGTGTTGCAGATACCTATACAGGTCATGTATTTTAATCCTGGCTGGCCGCAAAACCCCTGGACTGAATAAACCAGGCCAATTGCTCGTGTATGAATGCTGCCCCGGGGACAGCATAAGGCTATACTTTTTCCAATAATTAAATGATATCATGTTCGATCCTATTGTAAGAATAGAAAAGTTGTCGCATCGCTACACCAATACCTGGGCCATCCGCGATATCAATATCGATATACCGCATACAGGAATAGTGGGTTTGTTAGGCTCGAACGGGGCGGGCAAGTCTACTACGATGAACATCCTTTGCGGCGCCCTCAACCAAACAGAAGGGAACGTATATATCAACGGTATCAATATGCGGCAAAAGCCGCAGGAGGCGAAAAGGCAGATTGGTTTTCTCCCGCAAAACCCACCCTTGTACATGGATCTTACCGTAGACGAATACCTGCATTATTGTGCAGGGCTTCGCCGCATGCCGGCCAACCAGGTACCTGCAGCGATAAAGGAAGCCAAGGAACGATGCGGTGTGGATCATTTTTCCGGGCGCCTGCTGAAAAATCTATCCGGTGGTTACCGCCAGCGCGTGGGCATAGCGCAGGCCATCGTTCACAGGCCGCGGTTGGTGGTGCTGGATGAACCTACCAATGGCCTGGACCCTAACCAGATCGTCGAAGTGCGTGCTTTGATCAGGGAAATTGCACAGGACAGGGCGGTGATCTTTTCCTCCCATATTCTTTCCGAAGTACAACTGCTGTGCAAAGAGATACGGATGATCGAAAATGGCCGCATTGTATTTTCCGATACCATGGACGCCTTTAACAACTACGTGGAACCGCACAGCGTGTTGATGCATATGGAGAATCCGCCGGATGCCGAAACCCTGATGCAGGTGGCCGGTGTAACCAAAGTGGATTTTCTTACCGAAAGGCAGGTGCGCGTATTTTTTAGCGGCGACCAGGAGATCACGGAGCACCTGATAACTGCCAGCGTTACCCATGGCTGGCGCCTGCGTGAGATCAGCCTCGACAAAACTGCCCTTGACGAGATATTCAAACAATTATCATTACATAATTCATGAAAGTTATTTTAAAAGTAGCCAGAACCGAACTCAATACCCTTTTCTTTTCGCCGATCGCCTGGTTTTTGCTGATCGTTTTTTGGATTCAATGCGGCGCCACGTTTTTTAACCTGATGGAATATGTAACCCGGCAGGTAGAGATGTCGGGTGATAAGCAGGAATTTTATACCAGTGTCACCGACTCGGTTTTCCTGGGTTTCCAGGGATTGTTCAGAAAAGTAATGGACAACCTGTACCTGTACATTCCCCTGTTAACAATGAGTTTGATAAGCAGGGAGATCAGCAGCGGCACCATGAAACTGCTGTACTCTTCGCCCGTGAACATGTACGAAATTGTTTTAGGTAAATACGTTGCTATGATGCTGTACAGCCTGCTGCTGGTACTGGTAGTGGGTGTGTATATGGTTTGCGGCATGATGAATATACAAGAGGCAGACACTGGCATGTTACTGACGGCCCTATTCGGGTTTTACCTGTTGCTTTGTGCGTATTCAGCCATCGGGTTATTTATGAGTTCACTCACCAGCTACCAGGTGGTGGCAGCGGTGAGTACATTTGTAACCATTGGTATTTTCAGTTATATCGGAACGGTATGGCAGGATGTAGATGTTGTAAGGGAGTTGACCTACTTTTTGTCTATGAACGGCCGCACACAAAAAATGCTCACCGGTTTAATTACTTCCAAAGACGTACTGTATTTCGCCATCATCGTATTCATGTTCCTTAGTCTTACCATTTTTAAGCTGAAAGCGGGCATGGAATCGAAATCACGTGCCATGAAAGCCGGTCGATATGTTGTTACTGTTGTTGTTGCGTTGCTATTGGGCTATATTTCTTCTATTCCCGCGTTGGTAGGTTATTGGGATACTACCTACGACCAGTCAAGGACACTGACACCACAGGTGCAAAAGATCGTCAGGGACCTGGGAGACGATACATTGGAAGTGACCGCCTATGCGAATGTATTGGACCGGTACTTTTACCTGGGCGCCCCCACCTCGTACAACTCCAACCAGGCGCGGTGGGAGCCTTATATGCGTTTCAAGAATAACATAGTTTTGAACAAGGTAGTGTACTATGATACCGTTCATACCTTAGACCTGAAAAAACGTTTCCCCGGTAAAACCGTGAAACAGGTGGCCGAACATTATGCCAAAGTAATGAGTATGGACATGAAAGGGGTCATGAGCCCGGAAGAGATCAAAAAGAAAATTGACCTCAGCGGGGAGATGAACCGCTACGTGATGGAACTAAAGTGGAAAAACCGGACCACCTTTCTGCGTGTGTTTGACGATTTGACCATTTGGCCCTCCGAAACTGAGGTGGCCGCCGCCCTGTTACGTTTACAACAAGCCACGCTTCCTAAAATAGCGTTTGTAAACAGTGAAATGGAAAGGGAGATCGATAAATCGGGTGACCGTGATTTTAAAGTGCTCACCAATACGCCACCATTTCGCCACTCGCTGGTGAACCAGGGTTTTGATGTAATGCGTATTTCCCTGGAAACCGATAGTGTACCGGCCGGCATTTCGGCATTGGTGCTGGCCGATCCCGTTGTTCGTTTTTCCGATACTGCTATGGCAAAGCTGCGCCGGTATATCCATAATGGCGGTAATATGCTGATTGCCGGTGAGCCCGGCAGGCAGGCTGTGTTGAATCCCTTGCTGAAAGAATTGGGTGTTTGGTTTGAGGAGGGAACGGTGATCCAGGAAAACGCCGATAATGCACCCAACTTCGTAACGGCATATGTTCAAAAAGAGGCCGGAACATTTTACCAACCTGTATCACGTTTGATCGACGACAGTATACAACTTAATATGCCCGGCGTAACAAACCTCGGTTATGAAAAGAATGGCCTGTTTTCGGTTACTCCATTGGCTTTAACTGTTCCAGGTAAGAGCTGGAATCGCATCCAACCCATCAACCTGGAAACATCGATCAGGGCCAGTGTAACAAAGCAAGACGCCACCAACGGCAACCTGGCGCATTATGCCTCCAGGGGAGGGCGATCCAGTGCTTCAAAACGCAACGACTCGCTGGCCACCATAACATTTAATCCCGAAGACGGCGATGTAATGGGCCCCTTGACCACCATGTTGGCATTGAACCGCACCGTTCATGGAAAGGATCAGCGCATCATAGTATCTGGCGATGCCGATTTCTTAAGCAATAAAGAATTGAACCGCCGGCAGCGTACCGCTAATTTTTTACTGGGTACATCGTTGTTTCGTTGGGTGAGCGGGGGTACGTTTCCTATTGAAACCAGCCGGCCGGAACCGAGGGATAAGAAGGTGGATACTACATTAGACAAACTAAAGGTTCAGCGAACGCTTTTTTTATGGGCTGCGCCGGCGGTTATGTTGTTGGTGGGGGTAGTGGTGCTGGTAAGGAGGAAGAGGAAGTAAGTGTATGTAAGTTTTTGTAATTGCTACCATTGAAGAGGTAGATAGTTCCCGTCCAACATTTCGCAAATCGGCTGATCTGTTTGCTATCCGGCAGTTTGTAAAGGAAGTGCCACAAGTAATGCCACTTATCTTTATAGAAACCTTAACGAATATCATCCATGATCTTTTCGGCAAGGATTATTTTATCGTTAAATCCATTTACTTCGACAAGCCGGGCGACTCCAATTGGTTTGTTTCTTATCACCAGGACCTTACCATTTCAGTCGACAAAAAGATCGAACTGGAAGGTTTTGGCCCCTGGACAGTAAAACAAAACCAGTTTGCGGTTCAGCCGCCACTGCCCGTGTTGGAAAGTAACTTCACCATTCGAATTCATCTCGATGATACCGATGAACACAATGGCGCTTTGCGGGTGATTCCCGGTTCTCATCTAAAGGGTATCATCAGGTCGGAAACGATAGACTGGTCGAAAGAAACAGAAATTACCTGCAAGGTGAAAAGAGGCGGTATCATGCTGATGCGGCCGCTGTTGCTGCATGCGTCCAGCAGAAGTACGAATAATAAGAGAAGAAGGGTAATTCATATTGAGTTTAGCAATAAAAGGCTACCGGAGCCTTTGCAATGGTCTGAGTGCGGGTGGATATGAATGCATATAACGCATTTGACAACATCCAATAAAAGAGGGCTGCTCTTTCGAACAGCCCTTTTGCCAAGGTCAAGTACCGCGTACGGGATTCGAACCCGTATCACCACCGTGAAAGGGTGGTGTCCTAGCCCTTAGACGAACGCGGCGTTTTTGGGAGTGCAAAGATAACAGCCCCCACATTCACCTCCAAAAAAATCTCCCCCTCCTATAAAAATATTTTCCCGCCTCCTCCTCCTTAACCGCCTCATACCCACTCCCTCAACCCGCCAAAATTAGTATACCAATTACGCACAATATTGTAACTTCGTGCCGCAATTTTTAACTATTAAATTATTAGATCATGAGCACAGTTAAAGTGGCGATCAACGGTTTCGGTCGTATCGGCCGGTTGGTATACCGCCAGATTTATAAAATGGAAGGGATAGACGTAGTAGCCATTAACGACCTTACCAGTCCGAAAGTATTGGCTCACCTGCTGAAATACGATAGCGCTCAGGGCCGCTTCGATGCCGAGGTAAAACATACCGAAAACTCTATCCTCGTAAACGGCGACGAAGTAAAGATCTATGCTCAGAAAAATCCCGCCGAAATTCCCTGGAAAGCCCACGATGTAGATGTTGTGCTCGAATGTACCGGCTTCTTCACCGATAAAACCAAGGCCGAAGCCCACCTCGCCGCCGGCGCTAAAAGAGTGGTGATCTCCGCTCCGGCTACGGGTGATCTCAAAACCATCGTTTTCAATGTAAACCACGATATCCTGGATGGCACCGAAACCGTCATCAGCTGCGCCTCCTGCACTACCAACTGCCTGGCGCCCATGGCCAAAGTGCTCGACGATAGCTTCGGCATCGTAAACGGCCTCATGACCACCATCCACGCTTATACCAACGACCAGAACACACAGGATGCGCCCCACGCCAAAGGCGACCTCCGCCGCGCCCGCGCCGCCGCCCAAAACATTGTGCCCAACAGCACCGGCGCCGCCAAAGCTATCGGATTGGTACTGCCCAACCTGAAAGGCAAAATGGACGGTTCGGCCCAACGTGTACCCACCCTCACCGGCTCTTTAACCGAGGTTACCGCTGTACTCGGCAAAAAAACTACCACCGAAGAGGTGAATGCCGCCATGAAATCGGCCAGCAACGAAAGCTTCGGCTATACCGAAGACGAGATCGTGAGCAGCGATATCATCGGAATTACCTACGGTTCCCTGTTCGACGCTACACAAACCCGCGTGCAAACCGTTGGCGATACCCAACTGGTGCGCGTAGTAGGCTGGTACGATAACGAAATGAGCTATGTTAGCCAGCTCGTTCGTACGGTAAACTATTTTGCTAAACTGATCGGCAAAGCCGCCGGACAAAAGCAAACTGCCAAAGCTTAACCCGGGTAAGCAATATATCTTTTCTGACCGCAAAGAATCGGAGATGCAGCATGTGCCTGATCAATCAACGCTCTTTGCGGTCTGTTTTTTAAATACTCCATATGTCTACTTTTAGCCAATACAATTTCAAAGGACAGAAGGCGCTGATCCGCGTGGACTTCAATGTGCCGCTCGACAAAAAAACATTTGCCATCACCGACGACACCCGCATGAGGGCGGCGGTACCTACCATTAAAAAAATACTGGCCGATGGCGGCAGCGTCATCCTCATGAGCCACCTGGGCCGTCCCAAAGAGGGCCCCGAAGAAAAATCTTCGCTCAAACACCTGGTAAAACACCTGTCGGAGCTGTTGGGTGGCATCAACATTCAATTTGCCAATGATTGTATAGGACAGGAAGCCACCGACAAAGCATCGGCCCTGAAACCGGGCGAAGTGCTGCTGCTCGAAAACCTGCGCTTTTACAAAGAAGAGGAAAAAGGCGATGAAGGTTTTGCGCAAAAGCTGGCAAAGCTGGGCGACCTATACGTTAATGACGCTTTTGGCACAGCCCACCGGGCGCATGCGTCTACCGCTGTGATCGCCAAATTCTTCCCGAAGGAAAAAAGAATGTTTGGTCTGCTGATGGAAGGAGAAGTAAACAGCGCCGAAAAAGTATTGCACAGCGCCGAAAAACCATTCACGGCTATCATCGGCGGCGCCAAGGTATCGGACAAGATACTGATCATAGAAAACCTGCTCGACCGTGCTACCGACATCATCATCGGCGGCGGCATGGCCTATACCTTTGAAAAAGCGCAGGGCGGCGAGATCGGCAAGTCGCTGTGTGAAGAAGATCGCATTGACACTGCCAAAGAACTGTTGAAAAAAGCAGCCGAAAAAGGTGTGTGCCTGCATTTTCCCTCCGATTCGGTGATCGCCGATAAATTCGACGCGGCCGCCCTCACCTCCAATGCGCCCAGCAATGCCATTCCCGAGGGTTGGATGGGGCTCGACATCGGTCCCAATGCCTGCGACCAGTTTACCAATGTGATCAAACGCTCGAAAACCATTTTATGGAACGGCCCCATGGGCGTTTTTGAAATGGATAAATTCCAGCATGGCACCAAGGCCATTGCAACGGCCGTAGCTGAAGCTACCGAAGATGGCGCCTTTTCGCTCGTGGGCGGCGGCGACTCGGTAGCGGCTGTAAATCAGTTCGGTTACACCGATAAGGTAAGTTATGTATCTACCGGCGGCGGCGCCATGCTCGAGTATTTCGAGGGCAAGGAACTGCCGGGCATTGCCGCGGTAAAACAATAAAGGTTATTTTTGTAGTAAGAAAGGTTTGGGGTTCATCCGCATACCTCAAACCTTTTTTACTACTAAATAGCTTACCATGAAACGGTCGAAACTGCTGCTGATCCTCACCACACTCTTATTCACATTCTCTGCCTGCCAAAAAGAGATCAGTTTCGACGACAGCATCATCACCGACAGCACCAGCGTGGTAGGCGCCTGGAATTTCATCTCCATGCAAACCGATATGAATGTAAGCTTCGAAGGCGAACAAAATGGCGTGGATTTGAAATTGGTTACTACCAGCAACTATACCACCATCAACAATGCCGGCACCATTACATTCGATAACGATCAAATGATCGCATCCGGTCTTACTTATAGCATCGATGCCATAGCAAAGGCTACGCTTTATCTGGCCGGCATCCCGGTCAACAACAGTGATATTCCATTAACCGGCACCATACCACCCACCGATGATACCGGCAGCTATGAACAGGTTGGCGCCGACTCCATATATGTTGAATCGGGCGCCCTGGCGGTGGTGGATCCCAGCGGTGCTTTACAAAATACGGGTCTGGGATTTAAGCTGAAATGGAATGGCAATCAAATGACTATGACCACCCGGGTACAAACGGTCACCAGTGAAGAATACATGGGCATTCCCGTTACCGCCAACGCCGATATCACGGCCGTGTTCACACTCGAAAAGCAATAATTCTTTTTTACTACCTTTGACCACAATCTTGACCCAAACCACTTAACATGAATACATCCCGACTTCTGCTGTTGATCTCAACCCTGATCATCACTTTTACAGCCTGTCAGAAAGAGAAAAGCGCGGAAATTCCCGAAAATAACGGTAACACTGATGGAAGCGAACTGGGCACCTGGAACTTTATTTCCCTGCATGCAATAACAAAAGAAACTATTGAAGCTCCCGGCGAAAAACTGGTCACGGTGAGTGATTACACTACCATCGACAATAAAGGCACCATTACATTCCAAAACTCGAAAATGAGCGCCAACAACATTTCCTTTTCCGTGAATTCAATAGCTAAAGCTTATTATTATGCAAATGGTGTATTGGAGGATAGTGTTCAGGCGCCTTTTGCCGGTACCATACCGGCCACCAGCTCCACCTCCGATTATGAAAAGATCGGCGCCGACTCCATCCATTTAAAATCCAGTACTTTGTCTGTGCCGGAATCAGGTGGCAGTACAGGAAGTGGTGAGGGTTATAAATTGCGCTGGGAGGGCAACCGAATGTATATGTTAGTAAATTATAAAGGAATAAGACAGCGAGATGTGAACGGACATATTCTCGATGCCGAAGTAGAAATAAAAGGAGAATACACCCTGGAAAGGCCGTAATGATCAGTTCGTTTTTGCCTTCACTTCCACGATCACATCATTTCCTTTCGACGTACATATATACACCGTGCCATCGGGCGATATGCACAGGTCGCGCATACGCCCATATTTGCCGGTAAAGTATTCGGCCACACTATCAACGGCCGTTTGGTTGCTATTCAATTTCAACTGCATCAGCCTTTCATTCTTCAACGTAGCCACCAGCAACGAATTTTTCCATTGTGGTATCTGGTCCTTGTCGTAATAATCCATGCCGCTCACCGCAATAGTAGGCGTCCAGGTTTGTATGGGCTCCTTTACATTATTGGTGTTGCAAAAACTTTGTTCGCCTTGTTCATTGCAGGCGCCCCTTACGTTGGGCCAGCCGTAGTTGCGTCCCTTTTCAATGATGTTGATCTCGTCGTTGTCATTAGGGCCATGCTCTGAACTATACAGCCTGTTATTGGCAAATACCAATCCCTGCGGATTGCGATGACCCAGGCTCCACACGCGGCTGCCCTGTGTAGGGTTATCGGCAGGTATACTTCCGTCGAGGTTCACACGCAATACCTTTCCATTGAGCGAAGTAGCATTCTGTGCCAACGCTGTGTTGCTGGCATCGCCTGTAGTAATGAATAATTTGAGATCGGGTGTGATCAGCAGGCGGCAGCCATTATGAATGCCGGCTGCCTGTATGTTGTCGACTATTACAGCCGGACTGGTAAGTGTATTGTTGGCATAGGTATAACGTACTACCTTTTCGCGGTATCCGTCGTTGCTATTGTAATTGTAAGCCACAAATACATGCGGGTTGGCATTAAAATCAGGATGCAGTACCATACCCAGTAAACCACCTTCACCCTGGGCCACTACTTCATTGATGGTAATAAGCGGTACTACCTGGCCGGTGGCGGGATTTACGCGGCTGATCTTTCCGCTCCGTTCTGTCATCCAAATAAAGTCGTCGGGGCCCCAAACAATTTCCCAGGGATGTGAAAGATTATTCACCAGTATCGAATCGCGTAATGCAACCGGTTCAGATGGAGGATCGTCATCATTATCTTTTTCGCATGAATTTAAAAAGCTGAGTGCGGTAAGGCAGCAGGTAAACAAAAGGTACTTCATAATATAAGATTTGTGTAAGCCATGTAACGAAAATCATGCCGTTGCGACTAAAGGAGCAAGTACAACATTGCAGCGAATTACAACATTGGCAGCGCAAAAAGTGTTACTTTTATAATAATCTAAACTATATACAGTATGAAATCTCGTAATTTGATCCTCATCGTTGTACTGGGACTTATATTAATACTGGGCGGTTGCGGTTGTGGCGGTTACAACAAAATGGTTAACCTGGATGAGGCAGTTAAAAACAAATGGGCCAATGTGCAAAGCGATTACCAGCGCAGGGCCGATTTGATCCCCAACCTGGTAAGCACCGTGAAAGGCGCGGCTAACTTCGAACAGGAAACCCTCACCAGGGTCATCGAAGCAAGGTCAAAGGCCACTTCTATGAATGTAAGTCCGGAGAATCTTACTCCCGAAAATATCGAAAAGTTCCAGCAGGCACAGGGCCAGTTGAGCGGCGCTTTAAGCAGGCTGCTGGTGGTGGCAGAACAATATCCGCAACTCACGGCCACACAAAACTTCCGCGATCTGCAAACACAGTTGGAAGGAACGGAAAACCGCATCAAGGTTTCACGTAACGATTTTAATACAGCGGTACTGGAATACAATTCCACCGTTCGCCGCTTTCCCAATAATTTATTTGCCGGCATGTTCGGGTTCAAACCCAAACCGCCATTCCAGGCCGAAGCAGGATCTGAAAGAGCTCCCAGGGTTGAATTCTAAAATATAATTTGCATGGCATTTTTCCCATTCTCCAGGAAGAAAGAGTTTTTTTCGTTCGAAGACAGAGAACGGATCGTTGAGGCCATTCGTCAAAGCGAACAACAAACCAGTGGCGAAATACGCGTGTATATCGAAAGCCATTGCCGCTTTGTAAACCCACTCGACCGGGCAGCGGAAATTTTCTGGGGATTGAAAATGGACCTTACCAAAGACCGCAACGGTGTATTGGTATACGTTGCCATGAAAGATCACCAGTTTTCTATTTTAGCCGACCAGGGTATCCACGAGAAAGTAGGACAGGAATTCTGGAATAATGAAGTGGCTGTGATGACCAGGCACTTCAAAGAACATCATCCTGCCGATGCCATCGTAGCCGTGGTGACTGATGTGGGGCAGGCATTAAAAACACATTTTCCGTACAATAATGCAACCGATAAAAATGAATTACCGGATGATATTGTTTTCGGGCATTAAGACAGCATGTTATTCATGAAATGGAATTATAAAATTGTATTGGCATCGGCGTTGGTTTTATGGTCGCTGGTGAGCATTGCGCAGAATATCCCCAAAAGGCCTAATCCACCCAAACTGGTGAACGATTTTGCCGGGGTGCTTTCACCCGATGAAGAACGGCGCCTGGAACAGCAATTGGTAGCCTACGACGACAGCACCTCTAACCAGATTGCTATCGTAACCGTTAACACGCTCGACGATTATCCCATCGAGGAATATTCGTTGAAGATCCTTCGCGATTGGGGCGTGGGTAACAAGAATACCAATAACGGGATTGTGATACTGGCCGCCATCAAAGACCGGAAGTTGCGCATTGAAGTAGGTTATGGTCTTGAAGGCGCCATTCCCGACATCACTTCCAGTCATATCATTCAAAACGACCTGGCGCCCAGTTTCCGTTCGGGAGACTATTACGAGGGTTTTTCCAAAGCGGCAGCTTCTATTATCAAAGCGGCAGCAGGCGAATACAAGGCGCCGGCCGATTACAATAAACGGAAATCGAAAGGAAGAGGTTTTCCCCTCGGAGCGATCATATTTGTGATCATTATGATCGTGCTCTTTGCCGGTGGTGGCCGCGGTGGTGGAGGTGGCTTTATGAGCCGAAGAGGATCGGGCTGGTTGGGTCCATTTATCATCGGTAGTATGATGGGCCGAAGCAGCGGAGGCTGGGGCGGTGGCGGAAGCTGGGGCGGCGGAGGCGGCTGGTCTGGTGGAGGCGGTGGATTTGGCGGCTTCGGCGGCGGCGGAGGAGGTGGCGGCGGCGCCAGTGGAAGTTGGTAAAAAAATCAAGGGCGGCCATTGGCCGCCCTTTTATTTAGAATCCTTTTTTATCTCCATCGATCTTCGATTGTATGTAAGCTGCCTGCTCAGGACTGCCGGTCTTTTTCGATATCACTCCTTTCAACAGGTTGTTTACATAAGGCGTCAATCCATAGGCCGCCAGTGCATCCCTGAACTCTACCACCATATCCACACCACGTTTTACTTTCTCGGTATCGTCTACTTTAGCCAAAAACTCACAGAAGGGCTGCAGCAGGTTGAACTTGGCCTGTGATATGGGCATCTTGTCGAATGCATTGGCCACCGCGTCAAATCCGGCTACATCGCCCGATTTTACGAGCATGGTAGTCATCGATTCCAGCAGTTTGCCTTTGGCGGGCTGTTGCGCCAGGCGTTTGGCCTCGGCCAGGGCAGCTGCGCTGTCGATCTTGAACAGGGCTTCCAGGGCGCTGCCGGCTACTGAGTAAGAACTATCCTTCAGGCCTTTGGCAAATAGCTGTTTGTAGGAGGCATTGTCGTAATTGGCCAATGCGCCCAGGGCGGCGGCACGAACAACTGATTTTTCATCGCGTTGCGCCATGTCGGCGAGTAGGGGTTCTGCTTTTTTCTTTACATCTTCACGCTTCAGGTCGAGCTTGCCAACGGCATAACCACGCAAACCAAAATATTTGTCTTTTAAAGCGGTCATCAGCAGATCCACCGCTTTGGCATCACCCTGGTTGCGGCTGGCAAAATCGATCGCTTCGCGGCGGTCGAGATACAAACCGGCATATTTGTACTGGTGAATGAAATTGTCCAGTGTTTTGTTGTCCTTTTTATCGGCCAGCAATATTTTGTCGCCATCCACATTCACCAGGTCGGGGCGTTTGTCGTAATTAAATGTCAGCGTATCTACTTTGTTACCCAGCCACACCTTGTGGCGCACTTTTTTGGCGCCATTGTAAATGTCAACGGCTATAGGCAGAATAAAGGCTTTACCCGGCTGGTTTTGTTGAACGATCACCTTTACGTTTTTGGCGTTATCGTCGTACACATAATCGATGCTTAATTTGGGATGTCCTGCGCCAAAATACCATTGGTTCCAGAACCAGTTCAGGTCTTTACCGGTCACTTCTTCAAATGCCAGGCGCAACTGGTGGGCCTCGGCGGCTTTGAATTTATTGTTGGTGAGGAACAGGTTCAGCGATTTAAAGAATGCGCTGTCGCCAACATAGTTGCGCAGCATATGTAAAATGCGTCCGCCCTTGTTATAGCTCACGGCATCAAACATGGCCTCTTTATCGGGATAATGATAACGCACCAGGTCTTTTTTATCGCTGTTGCTTTGCAGGTAGCCCATCATGTCGTTGTAGTTCTGGGCATCACCGGCGTCTTTCCCGTATTTATATTCATCCCACAGGGTTTCGCTGTAGTTGGCAAACGATTCGTTCAATGTAAGGTTGCTCCAGCTTTCGGCGGTCACCAGGTCGCCAAACCAGTGATGGAACAGTTCGTGGGCAATAGTGCTTTCCCAATGGTTGCCATCGATCAGTTCACGGGCATCCTGCTGGGCGCTTTCCTGGTGCAGGGTAGCCGTGGTATTTTCCATGGCGCCGCTCACATAGTCGCGGCCCACGATCTGGGCATATTTCACCCAGGGATATTCAACACCCAGCACTTTTGAGAAAAAGGCCATCATTTCGGGGGTATGGCCGAAAATTTTGCGGGCCACCGGGGCGTATTCTTTTTCTACATAATAACTTACTTCCTTGCCTTTATAGCTGTCTTTTATAACCGCGTATTCACCCACACCCATAAAGAACAGGTAGGGCGCGTGGGGCAGGTCCATTTTCCAGGTATCGGTACGGGTACCGTCGGCATTCTTCTTTTGCGCGGTAAGTTTGCCGTTGGAGAGGGTTACATATTTGGCAGGCACCGTCATGCTGATCTCCTGCGTGGTTTTTTGATCGGGCCTGTCGATGGTGGGGCACCATACCGAAGTGGCTTCGGTTTCGCCCTGTGTCCATATCTGGGTGGGTTTCCCTTTTTCTTCGCCCCGGGGGTTGATAAAATACAGGCCTTTGGCATCGGTAATGGCCGAGCTGCCTTCTACCTCTACCTCATCGGGTTTGGCGGTATAATCGATATACACCGTGTATTTTTCACCGCCTTTATAGGTCTTGTCCAGGTCGATGTTCAGCACCCATCCATCATATTTATACTTCAGCGGTTTGGTAGAACTGCCTTTTACAATGGCTACCTGCTTAATTTCCATGCCTTTGGCATCCAATTGCAACGAATCGGTGGGGTAGAAGTGAGGGGCCAGCGTAATCCACGCCTTGCCATACATATATGATTTGGCGTAATCGAATTTTACATCCAGTTTGGTGTGCACCAGGTTGTTGATGCGGGGTGGGGTTGCCCGGTAAATAGTTTTCCACGTGGTATCGGCCTGCGCCTCTTCATTAGGTTGCGCCCAAAGCATGGGTACAAAGCCCAGGGCCAGTAAAAACGCAAATAGATTCTTCATAATCAACTTTTAAAATTTAAGTGTGTAAAGATAGGTTTGGGGTTGCTTAATATTTGTAAAAAAAGGTACAAGTGGCTTCCATAAAATATCAATTGAGTAGATTTGTTGTATGAGCAATCCTTACCGCCTTATAAAACAGTTTGTTTTGCTTACAGGGCTTGGGATGGTGGCCATTGCTACCCGGGCCCAGCAGTCCTATTATATCTGTATCCAGTCTGAAAACGGCCAGCCTTTTTACACACAAATCGGCGACAAAGTATACAGTTCATCAGCCGTCGGGCATTTGATCATTTCGGGGTTAAAGGATAATGTGTGCAACCTGGAAATCGGTTTTCCCCAGCATACCAGCCGGCCCCAACAGTTTACAGTACCCATCCGCGGTAAGGACCAGGGTTATCAATTAAAAAAGAACGGTTCGCAAGACTGGGCGCTGGTGAGCTGGCAGGGCCAGGAAACCATAAAACCCCAAAAAGCGCCCGGCAGCAGCGACCTGCTGTATGGCGAACGCAAAAAAGACGATGCTTTTGCCGCCCTGATGGCGGCTGTGGTGAACGACAGCGCCGTATTATATACTTCGATCGTTAAAAGCGATGCACCCGTAGCACCTACGGTGGCCAAAACCGAAGAAAAACAACCTGTGGCGGAGACGGCAGTTGCTGTAGAGAACACCACGCCTGCAAAGCCTTTATATGATACAACCGCTGCAGTTGCCAAAGTAAATACCGAAAAGCCTTTGTTTGATACCACCACGGCGGCCAAAAAGCCCTATGTAAATGAAAAGCCGCTTTATGATACTACAATGGCCAAAACCAGCCAGCCGCCCGTAGTTCCGCCACCGGGAGCTGTGATAGTGTATGATACCACCGTCATAGAAACGGCCCAGGAGCCGGATGATAAACCGTTATACGATACAGCCGCCCTGGCCAAAGTGCCCAAAAATAACACCAGCATCTTCGACCTGAGTACCGGCAAACCGTTGTACGATACCGCTGTGGTGAATGAGGTAGAAGAAGAGCCGGCTGCCAAAGTAACGGCGGCAGTTCCGAAAAAGGAGGAAAAGCCTGCAGAAGTAACCGCGAAGCCTGGTGTGATCAAGGTGCAGCAAACCTCGAAAGAAGGTGAAACAAAGATCGTGTTCATTGACAGCAGCGAATCGCCCGCCGATGTGGTGACCGTATACATCAATGATGAACCGGTGCAGCCCAAAACGCCCACACAGCCTGTTTTGTCCGATCTGGCTACACCGGCGCCAAAAACAGAACCTGAGCAAAAAACAGGTTTAGATAAGAAGCCCGACAGCGTTAAAAAGCCGGATACCGTGTTAAAAGAGGAAGCCGCCCCGGCCGCTAAAAAAGAAGAAACCAAACCGGTTGTAAGCCAGGCTGCGCCGCAGGTAAGCGAAATACGCCCTGTTGCCGAAAAACCGGCGGCCAAAAAAGGCGATACCCTGGTCATCATCCTGGAGTCGCCCCAGCAAAAACGCGATACGGCCGCCAAAGCCGTACGCCAGGAGGCGCCCAAACCCTTGTATGCACCGCGGGAAACCACCGTGACCGGTGCAGAAAAGCCGGAAGCTGAGGTGGAGACCGTTAAGCCGGCCGCTGTTCCTGAGGCTGGTAAAACAGCCGAAAAGCCGGGTAAAAAAGGCCGTGCGGCCAAAAACGCCGATAAAAAAGCCGAACCACCGGTTCAGCAGGAGGTGGCCCAGCCCGCTAAGGTGGATACCACAGCTACGAAACCGGAAACTGAGGTGGCCAAAACACCCAAGGCCGTATACGATCCCAAACCCACCGAACTGGACAAGAAAGTGGTGATGATCAACTCTGATTGCAACCGTTTTGCGACGGAGAATGATGTAGACAAGCTGCGGGTGAAGATGTTGAATGAAAAGGATGTGAATAAAAGGATGGCGGCGGCGAATAAGGTGTTTAAGTCTATGTGTTTGACTGCCAAACAGATAAAGGCCCTTACAGAACTATTCCCTTCTGATGAGACCAAATATAGGTTTTTAGAGATGGCCTATCCCTTTGCCGCGGATACGGGTAATTTCAAGCAGTTGTTTGAGGTGTTAAGTTCGGAGAATTACCAAACGAAGTTTAAGACGCTGGTGCGGTATTGATGGCGTGGGCGCAGCCCAACCTGTCAATTTCCTACCTTCACGCGCATGAACCGCTATTTTGCAGAGATCTGTTATAAAGGCACCCGCTATGCCGGCTCGCAGGTGCAGGCCAATGCCCTTTCTGTACAATACGAGCTGGAGCGTGCCATGGAGATCTATTTCCGGCACCCCGTACCGCTTACCGGCTCGTCCCGTACCGATGCCGGGGTGCATGCCCGGCAGAACTTCTTCCACTTCGACCTGGAGAACCCATTGAATCCCAGGGCTATATACAATCTCAACGCCATTCTGCCGCCCGATATCATGATCCGCCGCCTGCTACCCGTACAACCCGATGCCCATTGCCGTTTCGACGCCATTGCCCGTGAATACGAATACTTTATATACCAGTATAAGGACCCCTTTCTGGACGACCGGGCCTATTATTTCCCCTATAGCCTCGACCTGGAAGCCCTGAAAACCGTGGCGGGTGTGGTAGGGGAATACAGCGATTTTACCAGTTTTGCCAAGCGCAATTCGCAGGTAAAAACCTTTACCTGTCATATCCGTTGCAGCGAATGGCAGGAGTTGCCCTATGGGGCTGTTTACCGCGTAAAGGCCAACCGTTTTTTGAGGGGCATGGTACGCGGATTGGTGGGCACCATGTTACAGGTGGGGAGGGGAAAAATAAGCGTGGAGGATTTCAGAAAAATCGTTGAAGCGAAGGATTGCAGGCGGGCTGATTTTTCGGTGCCTGGACATGGACTGTTTTTACAGAAAGTAGAGTATCCTGAAAATTATTTTGGATGATATGCGAAAGATTGTTTTCGGTTGTTAGATATAGTTAGTTGGTGTAAAAATGGCAGTGGTGGAAATGTGTGATGAATGAAAGTGCGAATGGGTGGCGAAAAAAATCTTTGCGTTGAAACGCAGGCGGGGCGTGGGTTTCAAAAGATCGTAAAAAATAAGAGCAAAAAATATTTGGTGAGAATTGATACAGGCTTATCTTTGCGGCCCGCTTTACAGAAAAGATGTTTCGCGGTAGTTCTTTAAATAAAAAACGGATGCAGGAGCGTGGATTTGTTAAAGAAGATCGAAAGAAAAAAAAGACGAAAAAATTAAGAAAAAGTTGGTGGTGAATGTAAGAGCTCTTATCTTTGCAGTCCGTTTGAAAAAAACGAGAAAGTTCTTCAAATAATTCGCGAATAAGTCAGATAAAAATCTGAGGCAACTCGGAAAAAAAATCTGAAAAAATTCAAAGAAAAATTTGGTGAAATAAAAAAGGTTCTTAACTTTGCAACCCCAATCAAAAAACGGGGTTCGCAAAACGAACTAAAAGAACGAAAGAAATCGAATCAAATCGATAAAGATCTTTGAAAGTTTGGAAGCAACAGCACTCTAATCGAAAGATTAGGGGTAAGGTTAGCAGCTCATAAAATTAACACGATCTACAACGTTAATTTTCCAAGAGATTAACGCCAACGATCAAAACTCATTTACAATGGAGAGTTTGATCCTGGCTCAGGATGAACGCTAGCGGCAGGCTTAATACATGCAAGTCGTGGGGCAGCAGGTCCCGAGCAATCGGGATGCTGGCGACCGGCAAACGGGTGCGGAACACGTACGCAACCTTCCTTCAAGTGGGGAATAGCCCGGGGAAACCCGGATTAATACCCCGTAATATTATGAGGTGGCATCATCTTATAATTATAGCTCCGGCGCTTGAAGATGGGCGTGCGCCTGATTAGGTAGTTGGCGGGGTAACGGCCCACCAAGCCTACGATCAGTAACTGGTGTGAGAGCACGACCAGTCACACGGGCACTGAGACACGGGCCCGACTCCTACGGGAGGCAGCAGTAAGGAATATTGGGCAATGGACGAAAGTCTGAC
>Ga0065721_10003635_pt1 | contig 138778 bp, 96 predicted proteins | sample Mesricmetagenome_FD_59108 | JGI IMG/M metagenome (GOLD analysis project Ga0065721, IMG submission 59108) | Mesophilic microbial community from rice straw/compost enrichment Sample: eDNA_1 v2 (version 2) | ecosystem: Engineered > Solid waste > Grass > Composting > Bioreactor | place: USA...
GCCGCCGCCGCGCCAGCGCCGGAAGCGGCCGGCCGCCGCCTGACATGGGCGGCCGCGCCGTGGTTTGCGCCGCCGGGAGCCTATGGAGGCGGCGACGGCGAAGACGGCATCGTGCTTCGCGCGATGCTGGGGAGCGAATACGGGCAGTTTAGTGCTGCTGCCCGTGAAGCCTTCTTCCGGGAGCGGTATACAGTCGCTCCCGCCTCAGACCGGATGGGTTGCCGCTTGACCGGCAACCCGCTTGTAAGGCAGTCCCATGCGGAGCTGCTCTCGCATGGGGTAACGCCCGGCGCCGTGCAGGTGCCGCCCGGCGGCGGGCCCATTATCCTGGCCGCCGATTGCCAAACGACCGGCGGCTACCCCAAAATCGCGCATGTCGCAACGGTTGACATGCCGCTTCTCGCCCAGGCGAAACCGGGTGATGCCATCCGGTTTCAGCCTGTCACACTAGCCGAAGCCCAGCGGCTGGACCGCCAGCGGGAGCTGGACATCCGCTATCTGGCCGCTGCGATCCGCAGCCGCCAGCCCTAAGTGAAAGGAGAGCAAGTATGGCAGCTAATAATCGCATGGTTGATCTTAACTGTGATTTCGGAGAAGGCTACGGTGTTTATTCCTTCGGACAGGATGCCGAGCTGCTCCAATATGTAACAAGCGTCAATATTGCCTGCGGCTTTCATGCGGGTGATCCTCACACGATGAGTGGCGCTGTGAAGCAGGCTTTGTCTGCCGGCGCTGCTATTGGCGCCCATCCCGGCCTGCCTGACCGGCTTGGCTTTGGCCGCCGGGATATGCAGGTCGCTGCTTCAGAGGTGTATGATTTTGTCTTGTATCAGCTTGGCGCACTGCAGGCCTTTGTCCGGGCGGCAGGCGGGGAGCTTGCCCATCTGAAGCCGCATGGCGCTCTATATCATATGGCTAACCGGGATAAGGCGGTTGCGGAAGCTATCGTTAGAGCTGCAGCGGCTGTAGATGATCAGCTTATTATTTACGGTCAATCCGGCAGTCTGCTGCTGGATACGGCTATACGTTATAGCTTGCCTTCCGCATCCGAGGTGTTTGCGGACCGGGCTTATGAGCCGGACGGCAGCCTGGCTTCCCGAAGCAAGCGCGGAGCTGTTTTGCAGGATGCGGATGAGGCCGCTGCGCAAGCGATAGCGATGGCATCACAGGGAATCGCTTTTACACCTGAAGGTACGCAGGTGCGCGTAATTGCCGATACGATATGTCTGCATGGAGACGGACCTCACGCTGCCCTTTTTGCGGCTCGTATTCGGGAAGCTCTAATACAGGCCGGCATCACTCTCCAAGCACCATGCAGGACAAAGGCATGAACAGACATGAAGGGGTGACGGTATTCGTATACGGCTCCTTGCTGCCTGGTCTGGATAACCATTATCTCGCAGCTCCCTTCATCAGAGGCACCAGAAGCGGCATAATATCCGGCAGACTGGTGGATGCCGGGGCATATCCTGCTGCGGTAAGGGATCAGGCCGCCCGTATGACCGGCTCGATGATTGAAGGGCTATGGCTGACGATTGACCAGGCCGGACTTGCAGCGCTGGACGAGCTGGAGGAATTTTACGGCATTGAGGAAAAAAATGATTATGAACGGGTCTGGGTCCATGACGGCAGGGACCCCCTCACTGAGGGCTGGGCTTATATTTGGCCGGATGACCGCGGTTTTCCGCCTGTGCCGGGATCTTATTGGCCGGATTATTTGGACTATTTCACCGATAAACCAAAGCTTTCATGATATGTTAATTTTCTGCTAGACTGGAAGCACATAATCTCCTAAAATTAGATATTATGTAGAGTTATGATCCAGATCTATGGGAGAGATTAACTATGACTGAAGACGGTATTACGGGAGGATTTTTTGAAGGATATAAGGTTACCTTCCCGATGGGACGGTATGATGTATCCGTCTATATGACGAAAGTATATTATGAAGCTTGGAAATATTTCAGGGATGCCGAAATTACGGATGTTTGGGTGGAAGAGGTTAAGCTGGACCTGGTGAAATTTTTGAAATAAAGGTTGACCTGGAGGATGTACCTTTGACATTTTGGGCACATTCTCCTTTTTTTTTGCTCCAATCATCTAAAAAATTCTGGATTTTGTACTAGATTATATAGGTTAAATGTCCTAAAATAAGGGCTATTAACGTCGTTAATTTACAGTGCAGCGGAATCAGACAAATCTCCGATCAGCAGCAGGAATGACAGCCGTTCAATAACCTTTAAAAAGTAAGAGGTGTGAAGGATGAAGTTGACCGTAAGCAGGAAATTGTTCATGGGTTTTTTGGCTGTGCTCGTCATTTTGACGGCAATTGTTTTTATTGGTTATTCAAAGGTCACTTCGGTGGATCAGGAATACGGAAAGTTAATTGATGATAAGGCGGCCAAATTATTATTGATTCAGGATATGGATGTTGAGATCAAGAAGGAGCAGCTTAATGCCCGGGGTTACTTGATTCTGAAGGATGAATTATCCATGCAAAAGTTCATGGGGGCTCATGAAAGCTTCCTGAAGCTGAGCGGTGATCTGAATGCCGTCGTTAAGCTGCCGGAAGCGAAGAAGCTGCTATCGGAGCTGATAGAGCTGGAGAAGCAATTCCATGAGGTCGCGGTTCAGGAGATGCAATTGAAGGACCAGAATAAAACCGATGAATATCTGAAGCTGGTTACCACGCAAGGGCATGAAATATCCTTGTCGTTTGACAGCAAGATGGATGAGCTGACGGCTTATCAGAAGACGGTTATGGATGAAGGCCATAAATCCACATCGGAGCAGGTAGAAGGCATTAAAACGTCCATACTGATTCTTGGGCTAATTGCTATTCTGTTAGGGCTTGCGATTGCGTTATACATAGGCAGAATCATTAGCAGACCGGTGGTGGAACTGTCCAAAGCGGCAGAAAAAATAGCGTCGGGAGACCTGACCTCATCGAAGCTGAATGTTAAGAATAAAGACGAGATCGGGGATTTGGCGGACTCCTTCAAGAAGATGCGCCGCAATTTGAGAGAGCTGATTCAGACGGTTAGCTCGAACGCGGGCCAGGTAGCAGCCTCGGCTGAAGAACTGACGGCAAGTGCAGATCAGACCTCACTGGCAACCGAGCAAATTGCGACCACTATGCTGTCTGTTGCATCGGGAGTAGAGAATCAGTTCAATACCGTTGAAGAAGCGTCCAGAACGATTGCGGAAATATCAATCGGGGCGCAGGAAATCGCGCGTAATACGCAGACGGCCTCGGATACATCGCTTGATGCTTATACGAAAGCAGCAGAAGGCACCGCCTCTATTCAGACCGTAATCGGGCAGATGAAAGCGATAGCGCGTACGGTTAACGAGCTGTCCCAAGTTATTGGCGGGCTGGGTGAGAGCTCTCAGGAAATTGGACAAATCAGCAATGTTATTACCGGTCTGTCCACGCAGACCAATCTGCTTGCGCTGAATGCTGCGATCGAAGCAGCCAGAGCCGGAGAGCATGGACGCGGATTTGCGGTAGTAGCCGCTGAAGTTCGGAAGCTGGCTGAGCAGTCCAGCCTGTCTGCCAAGCAAATATCCGGTTTGATCCAATCCATCCAGGAAGAGATGCAAAAAGCGGTCCAATCGATGGAAGCTGCAACAAATGAGGTCGAGCAGGGGCTTGGTATGGTGAATACGGCGGGTGAATCCTTTGACTCCATCCAGCAGTCGGTTAGTATTGTCTCGACCCAAGTTCAGGAGGTCTCCTCATCTGTCCAGCAAATGGCCGCGGGTGCCGAGCAGATGGTGCAATCCATGAAATCAATTACCGAGGTGTCTGAGCATACGGCTTCCGGCGCCCAGCAAGTATCTGCTTCTGCGGAAGAGCAGATGGAATCGATGAAAGGTATTTCCGGCGCTGCGTTGTCCCTGTCCCAGATGGCAGAACAATTGCAGCTGCAGATTGAGAAATTTAAAGTGTAACGCTAACGCAGAGAATACGGATGCTCTTTATCCCTGTTTTCTTGCAGGCGAAATCCCGGATACGTAATTTGTATCCGGGATTTGTGTTAGAGCGGGAATAACGGATGGCAGTTACTGGGTGGCTAACGAAACTACAACACGTTATTTGCCCGAAATCGAGGCTTCTGATTTTCTAACGAAACCTCATATCGCTATCCGCTTATTTATTGCAGATTCCAGCTATTATTTGGTCAAATAACGTTACCAGGTTTCATTAGCCTCCGGAAGAAGCTGATTTTCGCCAAATAAGAATATGACGCTTCTTTAGCGGAAAAAGTGCGGTTCTGGGAATGGCGGAATGGGGCGTCGCGTGATCAATTAGGTAATCTCTGTCCTTGATACGCGAGTACTGCTGCAAATTTGCTTCTAATTTCCGCTTGCGAATTGCGGGTCCGGTATTTGAACCAAAAAACTGTCCTGAAGCGAGATCGCTAATCGCCAAAAACCTCGGAAACTCCTTATTCAAGGAGCCGCCCGAGGTTTTTAAAATGATATTAAGCCTGAAGCGTAATGTCTTTGCGCTCGGCCAGATGTCTTTTGACCCGGATCGCCATCAGGGAGGCAAAGAAGCAGGTGAAGCCTGCAATGGCAAAAGCCTGCGAGTAGCTCCCAAGCCAGTCGCGCATCAGACCTGCACCATAAGCAGCGGTTGACGCGCCAATCTGGTGGGCAACCACGATCCAGCCGAAGATCATGCCGGATTTTTCTTTGCCGAAGGTTTCGCCGGCGAGCTTGGCGGTAGGCGGTACGGTCGCAATCCAGTCCAGGCCATAGAATACGGAGAAAATAACAAGCATAGCCGGAGTAGCGTTAAGCGCAAAAGGAAGGAACAGCAGCGACAACCCTCTCAGTCCGTAATACCAGAACAATAGCCAGCGGCTGTCGAAGCGGTCGGACAACCAGCCGGAGATCGTGGTGCCAAAGAGGTCAAAGATCCCCATCATCGCGAGCAGTCCCGCAGCCGCAACCTCCACCATTCCGTGATCACCGCAGGCGGCAATCAGATGGGTGCCGATCAGGCCGTTTGTAGAGAAGCCGCAGAAAAAGAAGGTACCGGCAAGCAGCCAAAACGTTTTGTTTTTCATCGCATAGCCAAGATTCTGGATAGGAGACAGGAACAGGTTGCCGCGGAATGGCGTTGGCTTAACGATTTCATCCGTTCCGTAAGGAGCGGCGCCCACATCGGAAGGATGATTTTTCATCCAGATGGCAACCAGCACAAACACCGTCACGATACCAATAACAGCCGTATACATGGCGGAGCGCCAGCCGTAATCGGAGGTCATTTTGGCAAGCAGCGGCAGGAACAACAGCTGTCCTGCAGCGGCGCTTGCTGTGAGCATGCCGACCACCAGCCCTTTCCGCTTCACAAACCATAGATTGCTGACGGTAACGCCAAGCACGTTGGCCATCATGCCGGTTGCAAGCCCGGAGACAAGGCCCCACAGCAGATCGAACTGCCACAACGAATTAATGAATGGCGTGACGGCAAGACTTGCTGCCAACACCGCTAGAGCTATAAGCACGACCTTGCGGATGCCGAAGCGCAGCAGCAGGGCAGCGGAGAACGGGCCAACCAGCCCGTATAGTAAAATACCGATGGATGCTACGCTCGAGATTTCTCCCCGGCTCCAGCCAAATTCCTCCTGGAAGGGAATCATCAGTACGCTTGGCATAGAACGAATACCTGCCGATACCAGCAGAGTAACAAAGGTGAGCAGAACGATTATCCACCCGTAATAAAACTTGCTTTTGACCTGATTCATGTCGCACCTCGATTTATTTTGTTTGTACATACAAGTGTTTAGAGGTAAAAAGTTCCGGTAAAGGAACTATAGTAGATATTTTAATTTATAGCGGTAAACGGGTCGTAACGTTATGAGTTATTGCAGTAATGAGCTGGAATCAAATCTGTTAATTTAAGGAAATGAGACTGGCCGTTATTTCTCCAACTGTTCGCTTGTCGTTTCCAGAGATAGCGTCAACTGCGCCGCAATTTCACTGCCAAGAATCGCTTGGTATGATTCAAGCAGCTTTTTGGAGGCGGCACGAATCGTTGGCTCCAGCTCGCGGCCTTTATCCGTCGGATAGACCAGAACGGTTTTCCCTTGCACCTTGCGCTCAACAAGCTGCTTGGCTTCGAGCTTATCGATGAAGCGGGTCAGGGTAGAAGGGGTGATGTACAGCTTCTCGGATAATTCCTTCTGCGTAATGCCGGGTTTGGCGACAGAGAGACGAATGACGTAGCCATAACCGGGTGCAAGCCCTGTTGCAGCAAAAGCATCGTCTGCCATGCGGGTAATCGCTCTGCTCAGGCGGTTCGCCGTAAAGTATAAGCAGGTATGCAGGAAAGCTTCGGGATTTTCCACTTGTTCTTCTATTTCCGCAGCAGCTGCCGGGTCGATGTCTTTTGTCATATCCTATGCCCTCCTTGCTATTTTTGATGATTTCTATTTTGTATGTACAACAAACATAATTCAAGTTGAATTCCCTGTCAATAGAAAAAACGCCCCCATGCCGAAAATGGAGGCGTAAATAGGTTCTACTTAGGTTCGTCCTCGGACTCGTAAGCGATTAAGCTGATTGTTGAGCCCATCTGGCCGGTGAGCTTTTGTTCTAATTGTCGGATTTCTTCAAGTGCTTCCGTATGCCCCTCAAGCTCAGCAAGCTTGAAATAATGGTTGGTCATTGGTATTCCTCCTCTCTCATTTTCATTGTGCTCGCGGTCGAGCATTCTTATACGAATTGTTCTTTCGCAAGGTGTCTAGTACACTTGGAGGGGAGTCAAATATGCGATTACCCAGGAAATGTTATCTGCATTAATCGTTTATCGCATTAGTGATGTGCGACCATTTATTCAGCGAATGCTTACGAAGCAAGAATTATCACGAGCAGCCTGCACCAGGCTGTCCGGGTGACAATTCTTTAGGTGAATGTTTACGAAGTATGAATCATCACGAGCAGCTTTTAAGCTGCTTGTGTGACAATTCATTAAGTTGATGCTTACGAAGTAAGAATCATCACAAACAGCCTATACCAGGCTGTTTGTGTGATAATTCTTTTTAGGAGATGCAAAAATGTCCTACAAATCTCTGAAGTTTTTAATATTATGGATCCCTACTATTGTTGTTGGTTTATGGGAGTACGTCCGGCACGTCTTTCTGCTTCCGTATATTTCAATGGAGCTGGGAAACTTTTTGGCGCCGGCTCTTGTGTTCCTGTTTACGCTAACCTTATTGCGAGGACTGTTCGGCAAGCTGGAACAGACGCAGGAAGCCCTTCAACGGGAACGGGTGTCCAAGGCGTCCTTTCAACAGCGTGAGCAACTGGCCCGCGAGCTGCATGACGGCATCTCCCAATCGTTATTCCTGCTCTCCGTTAAGCTCGATAAGCTGGAGCATATGGAGCTGGGCGATGATGCAAGGGAAACGACCGTTCAAATCCGGCAGACGGTTAAGCATGTGTACGAGGATGTCCGGCAGTCCATTGCGAATTTGCAGTCTCCGGCCGTAGTTGTAAATGACTCATGGCTGATCGCGATTCACGGTGCGGTGAATGATTTATTGCAAAACAGCGGCGTTCGCGCAAAGCTCGATTGGCAGCTGAAGGAAGGCGTATTATCCAGCAAACAGCTGGTCGAGCTGCAATCGATTATTCGGGAGGCGCTTATGAACGTTCGCAAATACGCGCAGGCGACCGAGGTTCAGGTCATTAGCCGGCAGCAGGGCGATGAGGATTTTATATGCGAAATAAAGGATAACGGGGTTGGAGCGGAACCTGGCCAGTTCGAAGCGAAGGATCGGTACGGCATCCGCATGATGCGGGATCGCGCGGAGCAGATGGGCTGGTTGTTCGATATAAAAAGCACGGTCGGCGGAGGAACAACGGTACGTATTCAATCCGGAGGTGAAGGGAAATGAGTAAAGCAAACGGGCAAATTCGCGTATTTTTGGTGGATGATCATCCTCACGGAAGGGAAGGCATGCGGGAAATTATCGGAGCGGATCCGGAATTCATGGTTGTTGGGGAAGCGGCCAGCGGCGAAGAAGCGATTGCCCGCATCGATGATGTGCTGCCCGATCTAGTGCTGATGGACATCAATATGCCAGGCATGGGCGGGCTTGAGGCGACGCAGCAGCTGAAATACCTCTATCCGTCCCTGAAGATTGTTATGGTGACCGTCTCGGACGACATTACCCATTTGTTCGAAGCGATCAAGCGGGGAGCTCAGGGTTATCTGTTCAAAAATCTTTCTCCTTCCGCCTGGAGGGAATATCTTCGGGCCGTTGTGGATGACGAGGCGCCGATGTCGAAGGAAATTGCCTTTAGATTGCTGCAGGAGTTTACTTCGGCTGCCTCGTCCAATACAGTAAACCCGGCAAAGACCGGTGCCAGAGCTGGCCTTGCCAGTGATGCTTCGGCAATGACAACGCCTCTTACATCGCGTGAGAAGGATATTCTTGAACGAGTCGTGACAGGAGAGTCGAATAAAGAAATTGCGGTTGCCTTCGGATTATCCGAACATACGGTCAAAAACCATTTGAAAAACATTTTACAGAAGCTGCATCTGGATAACCGCGTTCAGCTTACCCGTTATGCCTATGAACAAGGGCTGCTCGAAAAATAAATTTGCCTTGGCAGCGAATGGTTGCAAGGAAATAAGGAAATGCATATAATATAGATTATTGTGTCCAAGTGTAATAATGGATGAAAGCTTTGATGGAGATAAGTAAGCAGAGCTTCCGTACAGGGAGAAGGCGCCATGGATTGCGAGCGTCTTTACGGGATTAGGCTGCCGAAGTTCACTCCGGAGCAGACGCCTGAACCGTTTCAAGCCTCCAATGGCTTATTGCGAATTAGGGAAGGTCCGGTTCCCGCCGTTAACGGGATTTGAGGGGTTGCTGTTTTTCGCAATCCAAATTAGGGTGGTACCACGGTCTTTCGTCCCTTGCGGGGAGGAAGGCCTTTTTTTGTTGCTATTTTGTTTTAAATTCCAGAGTGGAGGCGAAATTTTACGATGAAAGAACGTTTGGAAGCATTGCGCGTAGAAGCGCTGCAAGAGCTGCAGCAGGTTGATAATCCGCAGCAGTTGAATGATTTGCGTGTGAAGTACTTGGGTAAAAAAGGGGCGCTGACCGAGATTTTGCGCGGTATGGGCGGCCTGAGCGCCGAAGAGCGCCCGGTTATCGGGCAAGTGGGCAATGAGGTTCGCGCTGCAATCGAAGGCGTAATCGACGAGAAGCAAAACGCATTCCTCGCGGCTGAGACGGAAAACCGTCTTCGCGCAGAGACGATTGATGTAACGCTGCCGGGCAAAGCTTTGCCGACAGGCGCGGTGCATCCGCTGAACAAAGTAGCGCAGGAAATCGAAGACGTATTCGTAGGCTTGGGTTACTCCATTGCCGAAGGTCCTGAGGTCGAGACCGACTACTTCAACTTCGAAGCGCTTAACCTGCCGAAGAACCATCCCGCACGCGATATGCAGGACTCGTTCTACATTACAGAAGATATTCTGATGCGCACGCATACGTCGCCGGTTCAGGTCCGCACGATGCAGCAAATGAACGGCAAGCCGATCAAAGTCATCTGCCCGGGCAAAGTATACCGCCGCGATGACGACGACGCGACGCATTCGTTCATGTTTAATCAGATTGAAGGCCTTGTTGTTGGTCCTAACATCCGCATGAGCGACTTGAAAGGCACGCTGCTGCAATTCGTTCAGCAAATGTTTGGAGAGCAGGCGCAAATCCGTCTTCGCCCAAGCTTCTTCCCGTTCACGGAGCCAAGCGCGGAGGTTGACGTAACCTGCGTGCAATGCGGCGGTCATGGCTGCCGCATGTGTAAGCAAACAGGCTGGCTTGAAATTCTCGGCTGCGGCATGGTTCATCCGCGCGTTCTCGAGATGGGCGGCTACGATCCGAAGGAAGTGAGCGGTTTTGCGTTTGGCATGGGCGTTGAGCGTATCGCGCTTCTGAAATACGGCATCGACGATATCCGTCATTTCTACACGAACGATCAGCGGTTCTTAAGCCAATTCGCGAGAATGTAAAGGGAGGGGAAACAATCGATGAAAGTATCTTACCAATGGTTAAATGAATATATCGATTTGACAGGCTATACAGGCGAGGAATTAGCCGAAAAAATGACGCGCGGCGGTATCGAGATCGACAGCGTGGAATCTCTGAATAAAGGGGTTTCCGGCGTTGTTGTCGGTTACGTGAAATCCCGCGAGAAGCATCCTGATGCCGACAAGCTTAGCGTATGCAAGATCGATGTTGGTACGGGCGAAGAGCTTCAAATCGTATGCGGCGCGAAAAACGTGGACGCCGGCCAAAAGGTGCCGGTTGCGATGATCGGCGCGAAGCTGCCGGGAGATTTCGCAATCAAACGCGCGAAGCTGCGCGGCGTGGAATCGCAAGGCATGATCTGCTCGGCGAAGGAGCTTGGCATTAACGACAAGCTGCTGCCGAAAGAGCAGCAGGAAGGAATTCTCGTGCTTCCGGAATCGACTCCGGTTGGCACGCCAATCGGCGAAGTGCTTGGCATCAACGATGAGGTGCTTGAGCTGGATTTGACGCCTAACCGTTCGGATTGCCTCAGCATGCTGGGCGTTGCTTATGAGATCGGTGCTTTGACAGGCCGCGAGGTTCGCATTCCCGAACCGGCCGTTAACCATGCGGCAGAACGTGCGGACAGCCATATTGCGGTATCGATCAGCGCTCCGGAGCAATGCTCGCATTACAGCGCGCGTTACATCAAAGGCGTGAAGATTGGTCCATCCCCGCAATGGCTGCAAAACCGTCTGATCGCAGCGGGCATCCGTCCGATCAGCAACGTGGTTGACGTGACAAACTTCGTTATGCTGGAATACGGTCAACCGCTGCATGCTTTTGACGCGGATGCCATTTCGACAGGCCGAATCGACGTTCGTCTGGCGAAGCAAGGCGAGAAGATCGTAACGCTGGATGATCAGGAGCGCACGCTTGAGCCTCATATGCTTGTTATTACGGATGGCGAGAAGCCTGTAGCCTTAGCTGGCGTTATGGGCGGAGCGAACTCCGAAGTAAACGAGAAGACGGTTAACATTTTGCTTGAGTCGGCAAAGTTTGACGGCGGTACGGTCCGCAAAACCTCCCGCCAGCTTGGTCTCCGTTCGGAATCGAGCATCCGCTTCGAGAAGGAAGTGGATCCGGCCCGCGTTATTCCGGCGCTGAACCGCGCGGCTGCTCTTATCGCGGAGCTTGCCGACGGTCTTGTGGCAGAAGGAATCGTGGAAGCGGCAGTTGCGAAAACGGAGCCGGCTGTTGTTGAAGTAACGCTGGACAAAATCAACGGTTACCTCGGAACAGAGCTGTCGCGTCTTGAGGTTCAAACGATTTTCGACCGTCTGCATTTCAGCTTCCGTCTGTCCGATGCCAATGACCTGTTCACCGTAACGGTGCCGACGCGCCGCGGCGATATTACGCGCGATGTCGACTTGATTGAAGAAGTAGCCCGGTTGTTCGGCTACGACAATATTCCGACTACGCCAATTCACGGCGATGTGACGCCTGGAGGGCTGACCAAGCCGCAGACGATTCGCCGCGAGCTGCGCAGAAGATTGACCGATGCCGGCCTGCATGAAGTGATCACGTATTCGTTCACGGGTCCTTCCCGCACCGAGCTGTTCCCTGAACTGACCGGCAAGGATCTGAAAGCGGTGAAGCTGGCTATGCCAATGAGCGAGGATCGCAGCGTTCTCCGTACTACGCTGATCGCTCAGCTGATCGAAACAGCGACGTATAACCGCAACCGTAAAAATGAATCATCCGCTATTTTCGAAATCGGCAGCGTCTTCCATACGGAAGAAGAGCAGCTTACGCGCCTTCCAGAGGAGAAGCAGCGCCTGGCGGTATTGCTCACGGGCAATCGTGTAGACGCGCAATGGAACCGTAAAGCTGTGCCCGTTGATTTTTACGATGCCAAAGGCGTTCTGGAAACTGTGGTTGATGTTCTTGGCTTGACTTCGAAGGTTCGTTACGAATCGGCTCAGCCAACGAACTTCCATCCGGGCAGAACGGCTGCGGTTATCGTGGATACCGCTCATGGACCGGAGACAATCGGGTATGTCGGCCAACTGCATCCAACTTTGCAGCATGAAAACGACCTCGCCGATACGTACGTGGCAGAGGTGGAACTGGGCACATTGTATGAGCTGGCTGATTCCGGTATTGAATACAAGGCTCTTCCGCGTTACCCGGCTATGCAGCGCGATATCGCCGTTGTGCTTGACCAAGCTGTTCCGGCAGCGAAGCTGACGGATGTTGCTTGGGCGGTTGCAGGAGAACTGCTCGAGTCCGTTCGAGTGTTCGACGTATTCACCGGCGAGAAGCTTGGAGCCGGCAAGAAAAGCGTTGCCGTGGCGCTTGTTTACCGTCATGCGGACCGTACGCTGACCGATGAAGAAGTGACCGAACTGCACGGCAAAGTTGTTGCCGAGCTTGAACAATCTTTTGCCGCAGAATTAAGAAAGTAGGCAGGAAACCTTTTAAGTCGCATCGAAATAGTTCATTGTGAACTTTCGGTGCGGCTTTTTTTGTGCTTTTTGCCTCAAAAAAGGCTCTAAAGATGAGTTTTTTCACATATTTGAAACTTTCATTACTCGTTTTTGTTACATAGATAAAGGCAAATTATGCGATTTGCTTAGCACTTTATAAAATATAAGAAAGTATAAGCCTTCTCTATACTCTGCTTATATTTCACCCGCGAAACGAATGTTGCCTCTCCATAGGACGAAGCAGCCGTTTACGCTTAATGCGAGACATATTTAATAGGAGGTTACCCAGTATGGATACTGATCAAACCGTTGTTACCGTTGATATATACGGTCATCAATATAAGCTAAAGGGCCACAACAATGTTGATTATATTAAAAGGGTAGCCGGCACGATTGACGATGCCATGAAAAAGCTTGCGATCGGCTCTCCTCGTCTTGATATGCCAAAGCTGGCTGTACTTGCTGCCGTGCAAATGACGGAGGAAGTGTTCCGTCTGCGCCGTGAAAATGATAATTTGCATGATGCGGAAGCAAAACGTCTTGTGCTGGTAGATTTATTGGAGCAGGCAAGCAGGCTGGAAATCTCGCTTCGCGAGGAGCTGGCTGCTGTTCAGCAGAAATCGAAGGTCGAGCTCGAAGAGCTCCGTAATGAGTATGAGACTGAGCTTGCAGCCGTAAAAGCTGCCGCAGCCGAAGAGCTTGCTGCCAAGCTGGAGGAAGCGGCCGAGCTTCTAGCATTGGCTCAAGCGGAGGCGACGGAAGAGATCGAGCGTGTCCAGGCGCTTGCTGAAGAGCAGCTGGAACAGGAATTGGAACAAGAGCGTGCAAAAGCTGTGGAACAGCTCGAAAGCGAGCGTGCGAAAGCTGCGGAAGAGCTGGCGCAGCAACTGGAGCGTGAACGTGCGAGAGCAGCGGAAGAGTTAGCGCAGCAGCAAGCATCAGCGGCCCAGGAGCTTGAGCAAGAGCGCAGAAGGGTCGAGGAAGCAACTGAGGAATTGGCGCTGGCGCAAGCGCTGGCCGCTGAGGAGCTCGAAAGCGAGCGTGCGAAAGCCGCGCAAGAGCTGTTGGAGCAGCTGGAGCGTGAGCGTGCGAGAGCAGCGGAAGAATTAGCGCAACAGCAAGCGACAGCGGCCCAGGAGCTTGAGCAGGAGCGCAGAAGAGCTGTAGAAGCGTCTGAAGAACTGGCGCTGGCGCAAGCACTGGCCGCGGAGGAACTCGAAAACGAGCGAGCGAAAGCTGCGCAAGAGCTGTCGGAGCAGTTGGAGCGTGAGCGTGCGAGAGCGGCGGAAGAATTAGCGCAGCAGCAAGCGGCAGCGGCCCAGGAGCTTGAGCAGGAGCGCAAAAGGATCGAGGAAGCAGCTGAGGAACTGGCGTTGGCGCAAGCGCTAGCCGCGGAGGAGCTCGAAAACGAGCGAGCGAAAGCCGCGCAAGAGCTGTCGGAGCAACTGGAGCGTGAGCGTGCAAGAGCAGCGGAAGAGTTAGCGCAGCAGCAAGCATCAGCAGCCCAGGAGCTTGAGCAAGAGCGTGCAAGAGCAGAAGAAATGTTGACGCTGGCGCAAGCACTAGCTGAGGAAGAACTTGAAATCGAACGAGCGAAAGCCGCGCAAGAGCTGTCGGAGCAGCTGGAGCGTGAGAGTGCAAGAGCGGCGGAAGTGTTAGCGCAGCAGCAAGCGGCAGCGGCGCAAGAGCTTGAGCAGGAGCGCAGAAGAGCCGTAGAAGCATCCGAAGAACTGGCACTGGCGCAAGCACTAGCTCAGGAAGAGCTTGAAAACGAGCGAGCGAAAGCCGCGCAAGAGTTGTTGGAGCAACTGGAGCGTGAACGTGCAAGAGCGGCGGAAGTGTTGGCGCAGCAGCAAGCGGCAGCGGCGCAAGAGCTTGAGCAGGAGCGCAGAAGAGTCGAGGAAGCAACTGAGGAATTGGCGCTGGTGCAAGCACTGGCCGCAGAGGAGCTCGAAAACGAGCGAGCGAAAGCCGCGCAAGAGCTGTCGGAGCAGTTGGAGCGTGAGCGTGCGAGAGCGGCGGAAGAATTAGCGCAACAGCAAGCGATAGCGGTCCAGGAGCTTGAGCAGGAGCGCAGAAGAGTCGAGGAAGCGTCTGAAGACTTGGCACTGGCACAAGCTCTAGCTCAGGAAGAACTTGAAAACGAGCGGGCGAAAGCCGCGCAAGAGCTGTCGGAGCAATTGGAGCGTGAACGTGCAAGAGCGGCGGAAATGTTGACGCAGCAGCAAGCGGCAGCGGCCCGGGAGCTTGAGCAGGAACGCAGAAGAGCTGTGGAAACATCCGAAGAACTAGCGCTGGCACAAGCACTAGCTGAGGAAGAGCTTGAAAGCGAGCGAGCGAAAGCTGCGCAAGAGCTGTTGGATCAGCTGGAGCGTGAGCGTGTGAGAGCAGAAGAAGCGTTGGCGCTGGCGCAAGCACTGGCCGCAGAGGAGCTCGAAAATGAGCGAGCGAAAGCTGCGCAAGAGCTATTGGAGCAATTGGAGCGTGAACGTGCAAGAGCGGCGGAAGCGTTAGCACAGCAGCAAGCGTCAGCGGCACAGGAGCTTGAGCAGGAGCGTAGAAGAGTCGAGGAAGCGTCTGAAGAATTGGCGCTGGCACAAGTACTGGCTCAGGAAGAGCTTGAAAGCGAGCGAGCGAAAGCCGCGCAAGAGCTGTCGGAGCAGCTGGAGCGTGAGCGTGCAAGAGCAGCGGAAGTATTGGCGGAGCAAGTGGAGCGCGAGCGTGCTAGAGCTTCACAGGCATTGGCAGAGCAGCATTCAAAGGCAGCGCAAGAACTGGCGCTGCTGGCAGCGGAGCTTGATCATGAACGAGCTAAGGCCGCTGATTTGGCAGAACAGTTAGAGCAAGTGCGTTCGAGAGCCTTAGAAGCATCCGAAGAGCTGACGTTGGCGCAACTGCTTGCTGAGGAAGAGCTGGAGCGAGAACGTGCGAAGGCAGCAGAGTTATTAGTAGGGGAATTGAATCAAGAACGTTTGAGAGCTGCACAAGAACTTGCGGAGCAGCAAGAACAGGCGGCTCAGGAGCTTGAACGCGTACAACTGAAGGCAACTGATGAACTTGCGCTTGCCCAGGCCATTGCGGCAGAAGAGCTTGAACAAGAGCGCGCTAAAGCGCTGGAATTGCTGCAGTCCACGGAGCAGAAGTGGCAGGAGCAGCTTGCTTTGCTTGAGCAAACGTTGAAAGCTGATTTGGAGCGCCGTCGTAATGGCTGGATTGAGGAGCGTACAAGGCTGCTTACGAAAGTGTCTGAGCTGGAGCAGGCATGGAATAAAGATAAGGAATTGCATGAAGTCCGCCTTCAGGCTGCCGATGATCATCTGATGCAGGCAATGGAGCAAGAAGAGGCGCTTCGTGCATCCATTCAGGTTCAGGAGCAGCGGGTTCAGGAGCTTGAACAACAGTACTTGGATGCCAAAGAGCAGCTGGAGGAAGTATCGGGACATTTTGCAAAGTCGCTTGAGACCATCGGGCAATTGGAACAGCAAGCTGCCAAGCAGCAGGACTTGCAAACCGCCGTGGAAGTATTGGCTGCGGAACAAACCGGGAAGCTCCAGCAATTACAGGAGCAATTTGACCTTCTTCAAGATGAAATGGAGAAACAGCAGCGAGGCTTCGAAGCGGAACGTTCGGTCATTGAGCAGCTTCATGCGGATCGATATAGTGAAGCGGAGCGCCGTTTGGAAGAGCAGGCTCAGCAATTGACGAAAGCCTCTGCTATTTTTGAAGAGAAAGAGCTTGAACTGGAGCTTCAATATGAAGAAGATAAGTATAAGCTGGAACGCAAATATGAAGAACAGCAGGAACAAATTGAGCTGCGTCATGCCGAGCAGCAGTTTGAACTGAAAGAACGCTATGAGAGACAATATGCTGAACTCCAACAGCAGCTGGAACAGTATCAAACGAAGCAGCAAGAGCTGGAAAGTCAGCTTCAAGCACAAAATACAGCAATGACGGCGCAGCATGAACAACAAATAGCTGAGCTGGAACAGCGTCATCAAGATCAGCTTCGTTCCCTTGAGAAGCAATTTGTTGATCAAAACGAGTTGCTCGAGCTTCAATATATGGAGCAATTAGACCAATTGGAGCGCCAGCAGCGAGAGCTCAAAGCTGAATGGGATGAACGGGAGCAGGAGCATCACCGTAAATTCGAGCAGCAAAAACAGCAGTATGAGCATCGTTACGAAGAACGTCTATCGGAGACGGAAGAGCGGTATATGGATCTTCTGCTTAAGCAGGAAGAGCAGCAGCAGAATTTGCATATTCGCATCGAAGAATTGGAAGCTGCGATAAAAGCAACTGAGCTTCGCGGACAGGAGAAGGAAGAACAACTAGCCCTTTCAACGCAACGAGAAAGTGAGCTTTTGGAACAGCTTGAATATACAGCCGCCCGGGAACGGATTACGGTTCAGCAGGTCGAGGCGGCTGCAACTCAAATCCAGAACTTAAGCGAGCAGCTTCAAGCCGCACAACAGCTGGTACTGCAAGTAAGGCAAGAAGCAGAACGTTTAACGGAATCGGGCCGTGTCCGCGAAGAAGCAGAGAAGTCGCTTCTCGAACAGCTTGAAGCGGCACGCAAGGAAGCAGCCGCAGCTGCTGAGCTGCGCGTTATGCTGGATGAGCGTACGCAATTGCTGTCTGCCGAGCATCAGGAAGCATCGGGAGAAACAGAAGCCCTTCGCGAGGAATTAAGCGCACTTGCTGTGAAGCATGAGAAGCTGGAGATTGAGTATCGGAAGCTTCAAACCGAGTATAATGAATGGATTGAACTGATTGAACAGAGCTAAATAGCTTTAGAAAAGGGCTGCCCCAACGTCATTAATGACATTGGGGCAGCTTTTATATGGAGCGGTATAGTGCCTCCTCTATCCCTCTGTGTCCGACAAAGCAGAGCTACATGGGAATCCGTACAGTATAATGGGGCGTATTGACAGAAAAATCGGGCTACAATGGATCGGCAGCAGTATAATCAGTCCAATTTTAGATAAAGAAGCTACATCCTGGACTTTTTAATGGAGTAACTCCAACGTAGCCCCTGCGAGCCGCCGTATAACCTGATTTTACTGGAGGAAATCCAACGTACGGCAACCAGGCTTGCCCCAAGTTAAACTAGGGGCCGTCAGGGAATTAGCATCTTTGATTTGCCTTGGCGAGTATTCAAGTAAGATGGAAAACCGTGACTCGGCTATACAAATAACAAGCCCCATCCAATGACACAGTCATTGAATGGGGCTTTGTAACAAGTGAATTAACCGTAGCTGACAATGGTGCCGGTAGGTCCGCCTACCGGCAGGCTGGCCAGACGGATGAGGTCTGGAGTGACGGTAGCAGGATCTTTGCCGGTGGCATGCATTTCGGTGCGCAAGGTACCGGGATTATACAGATTGACGAGGATGCCATGCTCATGCTCTTCGTCGGCTAGTGTACGAGTCAATGATTCCAGACCAGCTTTTGCCGCGCTGTAGGCGGCGTAACCTCCTGCCCCGTTCCAAGACAAGCCGGAGGTTATATTAATAATTCGGCCATATTTGCTTTTGCGCATTGCCGGAAGCACAGCTCGGATCAGCAGGAATGGCCCCGTCAGATTAGTCGCCACTTGCACATGCCATTCCTCTGGGGTTAACTCCAATACGGAACCGGGCTCAAGTACGGCGGCATTATTTAATAAAACATGTATGGCACCCCAATGGTCGACGACCTGCTGGACTGCGGATTGAATTTGATCTTCCTGCGTAATATCGGTAGGGATGATAAGGGCCTCTCGGCCTGTGGCTTGCTTAATCAGGGCAGCAGTCTCCTGCAGTTTACTCTCACGGCGGCCTAGCAAAGCAACCTCGGCTCCTTCTTTCGCAAATGACAGGGAAGCGGCTCTGCCAAGCCCTGAGCCTGCACCGCTTACGATGGCAATCCGTCCGTTTAATAAGCTCATAGATCATACCCTCCTTAAAATGAATAATCAGGTGATTATTCATGCCTCGCAACCATTAGCTCATGAATAATCCCCAAAATAGCCATGTATGAGCAACAGACGATTATTCATACTTCATAAGCACTGGCTAAGATGGATTTATGAATCATCTTATCAGACCCGAAGGTGATAGGGGAAGAGAGAGAATTATCAGTCTTTTTTACCTTTTTGAAAAGGAATCATTATAATTCGTATGCAGGGGTAGGCCCGGCTATGCCGGAAAAAATAAAAAAGACCTCTAGAACAAGAGCAAGAGGTCTTCTAATTTTAAAAATAAAGTATAAGTTGTTCTATACTGTGCTTCTATAGAATTCACCGGATTGAAATGCGCTCCGCTAAGGACGGGGCTGGCCGTTTCTGAGCTGCTTTCGACCCAAGTGGGCTGATTCTGTTGGATGGAATCCATTATAAGGATAGTTACTAGGGGTTAGCGCATCATTCTGCTGAAGTAAATTCAACGTAGAAGGGTGGTAACTAACGGGTTACTTGGCTATGCGCCCCGTCCCCCTGCTGACTTTTATTCTATCTGACTGACCGCTACCGCTCATGTTCTGCTCCCCACTAACTTACGTTGCACGAAATGCAGCATATTGGTCCAGAATGGTGGGTGAAGGCNGGATATGCTGCACAGAATGCAGTATACTTCGCCGAAACGAGCCAAAATCGGCTNATTCGTCTGCAATATCCTGCATTCCANGCAGGATATTGCTCATTATTGAGCCTAAATGCTTCAATATGCTGCAATAGGTGCAATGTAGGAGGAGGGAGGAACGTTAGCCAGCTAGTAGTCTATCCCATACATGAGCTCAAACGCATTATTATGTTGCATGATGTGCAGCATAGGCGGGAGGCGCGAAAGAGGAGATACCGAGGGAAATAGTCCGTCAGTTGGATGCGATGGATGACGGGGCCCCCACTGCATCCGCTACAATTCCAATATGAGGCATGCATGGGCGTTAGGACGTCGGAGTATTACAAAAGCGTTCACGGATACGAATACAGAATAGAAGATACAAAAAGCAACGGAACGTAAGGAAACTCCTAACATTCCGTTGCTTCGCATATTCAAAAGTAGCGGTGCGAGCTTAAAGGACGCCGAGAGACGTTTTTCTCCTATGTCTTAAGCTTCTTCAACAATAAGCTTGGCAGTCATTTTTGAATGTCCGCCGCCGCATGGAATGTTGCATTTGATCTCGTATTCGCCGGCATCAAGCGTAATGGTTTTTGCTTTATTCTGAGTCAGCTTCACGTTTGTTTTCTCGATCTCGACGCCATGAACGCCATCGATTAATTCGAGCTTCAAAGTCTGACCTTTTTTGATGTGATATTCCGGTTGATCAAATTCCCAGCTGCTTGCTTTAACAACTACGTCTGCAACAGCCGAGCTTGCTGTGTCTGATTCGGAGTTATTGCCATTGCTGTTTGAGCCGCAGGCAGCAACAACGAACACAAGGCATAGCACAGATGCAAATATGAGCCACTTCTTCATCTACAATACCCCTTCCATAGCCATAAAACTAGAAAATGAATTCTTTTCCTATTGTAGCTTATCCTCATCTGATTTGCAGTGACAGCCACGTGACAAATTAAAAAGCCCCTGCCCATCGTTTCCGATAGGACAAGGGCCAGTTGGGTTGATGTTAGTCGCGATCGCGATTATGATAATCGCTTCTGCCCGCTTCGTACGGGGTGCTGACCGGTATAAACAAGTCGATGATCCCGATAACAAGAGCAGCTAAAATCGCGCCTAGCCAAGTCACGGACACGCCGCCAACGATAAACTGTGCAACCCAGATGACAGCCGCGCTGGCGATAAAGCCAACTATGCCGCGTCCAAACGGGGTAACTTTTTTGCCAAAGATGCCTTCAACGATCCAGCCGAGCGCCGCAATGACAAGAGCCAGCAGGAGCGCGCTCCAGAATCCGCCGACACTGAACTGTGGAACGATCCAGCCGACAACCATCAATACGATGGCTGCCACGATAAAACGGACTACATGACCAAGAAAACTCATATCGTTAGCCTCCTCATGTTAGGTCTGTCTAAGTAAATGCGCTTCTTTCCCACCTCTATTATGACCATTAATCGGGGAAACATGTACGAAACAGGATGTGGCATCGTGCATCCTAAACCCCGATCAGCTATAATAAAAGGGCGAGAGGAGTGTTCACTTGGACAGCAAAATTTTATCCACATTGGAATTTCATAAAATAACGAATAAATTAGTGCAGCATGCTGCTACTTCGCTTGGAAAAAGCGTAGCAGAACAGCTTGCTCCAAACTCCGATTTGGAGGACGTCAAGCTCCTGCTGCAGGCAACGGATGAGGCCTATAAGGCAGACCGTCTGAAGGGAAATGCGCCGTTTGGCGGCATTGTCAATATTAGCGCTTCCCTGCACCGCGCACGGATTGGGGGAACATTGAACCCGGCAGAGCTGTTGGATATCGCGGCAACGGCCAGAGGCGCAAGGCGGGTAAAGAAGCATATCGACATTCTGCATGAGGATGATCCGATTCCGCTTCTGTTCCAATTGTCCGAGCAATTGTCTGAGCACAAGCCGCTGGAGGATGCGATCTTTGATTGTATCGATGATCAGGGCGAAGTGATGGACAGCGCCAGCCCTGAGCTGGCGTCGATCCGCCGTGAGCTGCGCAGCGGCGAGTCGCGGATTCGCGAAAGACTGGAGCAGATGATCCGTTCGTCCTCGGTACAAAAAATGCTGCAGGATGCCATTATTACGCTGCGGAATGACCGTTATGTCATTCCGGTCAAGCAGGAGTACCGTTCGCATTTTGGCGGTATCGTCCATGATCAGTCCGGTTCAGGAGCTACCCTGTTTATTGAGCCGGAAGCGATTGTCTCCATGAACAACAAGCTGCGGGAAACAAAAGCTGCGGAGCTGCGCGAGATTGAGAAAATTCTGCAAAAGCTGACTGCCCGTGCTGCAGATCATGTGGAGGACCTGCTGTATAATCAGGATCTGCTTGGCAAACTGGACTTTGCTTATGCCAAAGCCCGTCTTGCTCATGAAATGAAAGCCACCTTGCCGCGTATGAATGACCGGGGCTTCCTCAAAATCAAGCGGGGCCGTCATCCGTTGATCGCGCAAGACAAGGTTGTGCCGCTTGATGTGGAGCTTGGCAATCAATTCACGGCAATTATTGTGACCGGTCCAAATACCGGAGGTAAGACCGTATCGCTGAAGACGGTCGGATTGCTCAGTTTGATGGCGATGTCCGGATTGTTCGTGCCGGCGGAAGACGGCAGCCAGCTTTGCGTATTCGACTCTATATATGCGGATATCGGAGATGAGCAAAGCATCGAGCAAAGCTTGAGTACATTTTCCAGCCATATGACAAATATTATCCGGATTCTTGGGTCAATGACCTCCAAGAGCCTGGTGCTGCTTGATGAGCTTGGCGCAGGGACGGACCCTGCAGAAGGCTCGGCTCTTGCGATTGCCATCCTGGAGCATATCCATAAGCTTGACAGCCGAATTATCGCAACGACTCATTATAGCGAGCTGAAGGCGTATGCCTACAACCGTAAAGGTGTAATTAATGCAAGCATGGAGTTTGATGTAGCGACATTAAGTCCGACTTATCGTTTGCTTGTTGGTGTGCCTGGCCGCAGTAATGCCTTTGCAATTGCTGAACGGCTTGGTCTCAGTCAGGAGATTATCGATCATGCGCGCGGCGAAGTGAGCGAAGAGGATCTTCGCGTCGAGAATATGATTGCTTCACTCGAAGAGGATCGGCTGAGCGCCGAGTCTGAGCGTAATACAGCGGAGTCCATGCGCCGGGAAATGGAAGCGCAGAGGGTGCGTCATGAGGCGGAGCTTCAACGCTTCGAAGATCAGCGCGACAAGATGCTGCAGAAGGCGCAAGAGGAAGCTAACGAGGCTGTGGCGAAGGCGCGGCGTGAAGCGGATCAGATTATTGCCGACCTGCGCAAATTGGCGCTTGAAGAAGGCGCTTCCGTTAAGGAGCATAAGCTGATTGAAGCGAAGCGTAAACTTGAGGAGGCAGCTCCTGAGCTTGCCTCGAAGAAGAAGCGCCCGGCAGGCGGCGGAACTGCGAAGAAACCTGCCAAGATTGGAGCAGGCGATGAGGTTATGGTCTACAGTCTTAATCAGAAGGGCACGGTTGTTGAGATTGGCAGCTCGGATGCTACAGTCCAGCTTGGCATTATGAAGATGAAGGTTGCCCTTGACGATCTGGAGCTGATTAAGACAGTCGTACAGGTTAATAAGCAGCAGCAGCCGAAGCAAACGGCAAGCCTCAAGCGTTCCAAGGATGATAATTTGCGGATGGAGCTTGATCTTCGCGGCGCTAATCTGGAGGAAGCCATTATTGAGGTTGATCGGTTCCTTGATGAATCGTACCTGGGCGGCCTTGGTCAAGTGTATATTATTCACGGGATCGGAACGGGCGTGCTTCGCACCGGCATACAGCAGTATTTGCGCAGACATAGTCTTGTGAAAAATTACCGGCTTGGACAATACGGCGAGGGAGGAGCAGGCGTAACGGTCGCGGAGCTGAAGTAGCTTCGCCGCCAAGCTTGCGATGATGGAAGCAAGCCATAGGGGTGATAAGGATGGGAAATGAAGTCGATCGTTTGCTCAGCAATTCGTATGCGGCATCCCTCGTTTATGTATCGATGGTTGTGCTGTCGCTTATCGTCTTTTTGTCCGTATTTGAGCTTGTGACCCGTTATAATTGCTGGAATGAGATCAAGAAAGGCAATTTATCGGTTGCTATGGCGACAAGCGGGAAAATATTCGGGATATGCAATATTTTCAGATTTTCGATTGAAGCCAATGTTTCGGTGTATGAAAGTCTGATCTGGGGCGTATTCGGCTTTATCATATTACTTGCCGCCTATTTTTTATTTGAATTTCTTACCCCGGTATTCCGTATTGATGATGAGATTGCCAAGGATAACCGGGCCGTAGGATTTATTGCAATGGTTATCTCGATTTCTTTGTCCTATGTAATTGGCGCAACGGTTATTTTGTAAGCGGCATATGCTTTTTTTTTCAGGAGGGCAGTCATGAAGTATTTGTGGGGGATATTGCTCGCGATTGCAATTATATTTTTTGGATTAGGCGTTATCTATATTATGAACAATTAAGCTTGTGGAGGTCATTGTATTGGAAGAGCAAAACGTATGCCCATGGTGTTATACAGAGATTGTATGGGATGAAGAAATTGGACCGGAGAAGCATTGTCCGCACTGTGAGAACGAACTGAGCGGTTATCGTACTATGCAGATCGGAATCGACCGCGATGAGGATGATCGGGAGGAGGAATGGGATGAAAAGGAGGAAGCGCAGCAGGAAGATTCCTATAACGATGACTCCAATGCAGGCTTCCGTCAGTTGAATGTTTCATGGCTTGCAGCGGAGGAGACAATCCGTCAAATTACGGATAGTCAGGACGAAGCACCGGAATGCCCGACATGCCGCGAATTTATGCTGGAGGCGGGTAAACAAAGCGTAACCCTTCAACCGACTGTACATGCGGCAACCGGCAAGCCGGTTATTCAATCGCCGTTCGAGACGGTTACGTATATTTGTCCATCCTGCTTCCAAACCTCGACGGTACTAAGTCCGGAAGCCCGCGATCAGATGCTGGCGCTGCTTACGCCTAAAGAGTAATTACTGGTAAATAAGCATGTACCCTGCTCAATTGGGAAACCTAACAGCGGATCACCATTGTTAGCTGATCCTTACGAAGCAAGAATTACTGCAAACAGTCTTGAAGAGGCTGGTAATGTGGTCATTCTTTTTAGGAGGAATCGGATTGAAGCAGAGTCAACATGGCGTAAAGACCGGTGGACGTATGGCAGGCAGATCGGTGGTTGGCCGCAGCGTTACAGGTTCGCGCCAAGGCGGAGCGCTGGGATCGCAGGCTATCCTGCTGCTTGCCGTACAGGGATTGTTCGGCGCAGCTAGCGCGCTGTCCGGAACGTTCATCCCGGTCTATCTCTGGAAGGCAAGCCAGTCCTTTATGCTGATCGGCTGGTACACGCTTGGCCAATACGTCACAAGCGGCATCATCTTTTGGCTGGCAGGCAAATGGGTGAAGGAACATCATAAAATGTACAGCCTCCGTCTTGGCATCGTGCTGTCGGGGGCGTTTTATTTTACCGTATTGATGCTGGGCCAGCAGGCTAAAGTCTACAGCATACCGCTAGGGATGTTAAGCGGGATGGCGCTGGGCTTTTATTGGATGGCCTATAACGTCGTTTATTTCGAGATTACCGAGCCGGATAATCGCGACCGCTTCAACGGAATTGCAGGTATACTTGGTGCATTATCGGGGATCATCGCTCCATGGGTGTCAGGCCTCTTGATTACGACGCTTCAAGGCGAACGCGGTTACAAGCTGATTTTTACGATATCACTTGTTATTTTTGGCTTGGCCGTCGTTGGCAGCTTCTGGTTGACGAACCGCGGCGTACAAGGGGAGAAGTACCAATGGTTCCTTGGCGTTGATCAGCTGAAGGAGAAGGGAAATCCATGGCGGCGGATGTTTGCAGCGATTGTGGCGCAGGGGGTTCGCGAAGGCGTATTTATGTTCCTGATTGGGCTAGTCATCTATATCGCAACCAAGAATGAGGGCAAGCTGGGCAACTTCTCCCTTATCACTTCGCTTGTCGCTTTGATCAGCTTCTGGTTTGTAGGCAAATACCTCAAACCAAGTAACCGGAGAATTGCGATGCTCGCCGGAACTATCATGATCGGGCTTGTCATACTCCCTTTGTTCTATCATGTAAAATACAGCACTTTACTTATATTCGGTATTGGCACATCATTGTTTATACCGTTGTACATTATTCCGATGACATCGCGTGTCTTTGACCTGATCGGGTATTCCGAGCAAAGCGCCAAAAACCGCGAAGAGCTTATCGTCCTCCGCGAAGCGGGTCTAATCATTGGCCGTGTTATCGGCCTTGCCGCCTATCTTGTTGTCGTCGCGATAACGCAAACACCGGCGGCCATCGTCACTCTTATGTTTTGTGTTGGCATCGTCCCGATAGCCGGATGGTTCTTTATCCGGCCATTCCTGTCCGCCAACAATAAATTTCGTTAAGTGCTTTTTAAAATAACTGTTAGCCGTTTGTGCGGAGCAAAACTATTAGAATGGAGAAGCGTTCGCCTTTGCCCCCGAATTTCAACCGGTAACGCGGTTTGAAATCCGGGGGCAACAGCGATCGGAATCTAATAGTTTTGTGTAGCATTACGCCACGGCTGCCAGTTTTTTAACTAACACGAAAAGGAGAATTTATGCCACGAATTGTACATACCATCACCGACCTCATCGGCGATACGCCAGTCATCAAGCTTAACCGTCTGATAGAGGCGGGAAGCGCAGATGTGTGCGTGAAGCTGGAGAGGTTTAATCCAAGCGGCAGCGTGAAAGACCGCGCTGCTTCAGCCCTCATTCATACTGCTGAACAAAGCGGACTGATCCAGCCGGGCAGCACCATTATCGAGCCGACCAGCGGCAATACCGGTATTGGCCTGGCAATGAATGCAGCCGCCAAAGGCTATAAGCTTATTCTGATCATGCCGGACAATATGTCTGCCGAGCGGATCAAGCTGCTGCAGGCTTATGGAGCGGACGTTGTCCTGACACCTGCTGCAGAAAGAATGCCTGGTGCAATCCGCAAGGCACTGGAGCTGCAGGCGCAAATTCCGGGCAGCTTTATCCCCAATCAATTCGAGAACCATGCCAACCCGGATATTCACCGGACAACAACTGCAGTAGAGATCTTGCGGCAAACCGAAGGCAAGCTTGATGCCTTTATTGCTACAGCAGGGACAGGGGGCACCATTACGGGTACCGGAGAAACATTAAAGGCCGCGCTGCCTCATATACATATCGCGGTTGTAGAGCCTGCTGGTTCACCTGTTCTGTCAGGAGGCCAGCCTGGACCCCATAAGCTGGTTGGCACAAGTCCCGGTTTTGTGCCTGCAATTCTGAACACACAGGTCTATGATGAAATCATTCAGGTGGCGGATGAAGATGCTATTCAGACAATGAGAAGCCTGGCACATTTGGAAGGTCTGCTGCTTGGTCCATCCTCTGGCGCATCGGTATGGGCAGCTATGCAGGTGGCCAGAAAGCTTGGACCAGGCAAACGCGTCTTGTGTATTGCCCCGGATACCGGCGAGCGGTATTTGAGCATGAATCTTTTCTAAGAAAAGAAGCCCTTAAAGCTTATTTCCAAGCTTTAAGGGCTTCTTTTATCAATCCCCGGCGTTCCCTTACATAATCGAGAATAAAAGACGGCTCGTTGAGATACGTATCGAAGCTGCTCTTGCGCGTAAAATCTTCACGGATCGCGGGTGTAATCTCCTTATACATCCGGTTAATGAGAGGATCGATGCGTTTAACGGTAAAGGCCGTTTTTAATAGATTTTGCAGAATGGCGCGATATTTCTGGCGGCAGGATGAGAAGGTAAACAGCTTGGCGGTCAGATCATTATATCCCTGCAAGCGTACAAGATCACTTCCACATGGCTTCCCGTAGCAGTTTCTCCCCCAGGTCCCTTCGTAATCCCAAGGGATTATCCGGTACTTGCGGCTGTTCTTATGCTCATAGAGCGCGTAGTTCTGATCGAAGCCGTCGTAATTGCCGGTCAGGACTGCTCCGGCGAGCCACAATAAATACTGGTTAATATCAAGTTTTCTGGCGGTATAAACGCTCAGCTGTTTGCTTGAAAGGGTATTAATATTGCGGATGAATCGGACAAGACGGTATTTGGTGTTTGAATGTCCCCTGACGATTTCATAACCCTCGAATAAGGAGTCCTTCTTGCTGTTGGTATTTTGATCAACCAGACTAAAGTCCGCACTGTCATTAACGGCATAAATCAAGGAGCTAAAGCCTATTCCCCGCTTTTTGAAGAAACGTTGGTCAACCGCTTCGATCTCCAGATAAACCCCTTGCGGATATCCATTGATTTCAACAGAAATATGCTTGGTATCGGGAGACGGTACACCAATTACGTTAAAGAACTGGAAGGACAAGGCGTTGCGGATCATGGATGGATCATCAAACTCAGCGTTCCAATGAAGCGTTTTACCACCGTCCAGCCTTATCTCGAAGGATTTCTTATTATAATTCCGCGTATGGCCGCCCCGAATGCCGCATGTCGCTGAATAGTCTTTTCCATCTATTTCGATACGGATGGGTTTAAACGACTTACTCCAAGGATTGTTTTTAAGATCCCACAGATCATCCTCGTCAATTTCAATTTTGCGAATAGGCAGCTGTGCCACGGGCTTCACCCCTTAAGATCGAAGTCAAAGCCTATCGTGGCCGATAGGCTCCTGTGCTTATTTACCCTATTCGGCAAATGGGGCGAATGACACCCTGAATGAAAAATATAAGAAGATGTAAGTTCGACCGGATAAATAGTTACTAATCTAGTACCTCTTAAATACGGGTTACATATAGATATATTACAAACCGTTACCAATGGTAGATGACTAGATAGTGAAGCACAGCATGATCAGCCTATTAGTGGTAGAAGGTCAATTGGATGGCACGGTTGTAAATATCAAGCGGGAATTATCGGAGGGATCTATTAGATGTACGAATGCAATTGGCAGCAAGGAAACAACAGCCATAAAAGTCACAGGAGTAATGGCAGCACAGGAAACAGCAACAGCGAAATTAAAAATCTGATAGGCGAATTTGTCAGAATTAACCGTGGCGGTCCGGAATCTCTTGAAGGAAAATTACTTGCAGTTAAAAGCGATTACCTGGTGCTGTCGACCAGAGAAGGCGTTGTATATGTTGATCTTAGCCATGTCAAAAGCGTAACGGGATTTGCTGCCGGCAGAAGCGGCGGCGTGTGCAACGATTATATCAATGCTGATAATTTTCGAGGAGTAGTCAAAGCACTAGCCAAAGAATTCGTACAAATCAACTGGGGCGGACCGGAGAAGGTAGAAGGCTTCCTTGCAGAGGTACAAGGCAATACAGCATTGGTTGTAGTAAATAATCAAGTTGTCTATATTCTTGTTGATCATATCAAAACGATTAAAAAACTCGGCGGAAAATCCGGTGGAAACAAATCCGGCGGCAAATCAGGCGGAAGCAAAACCAATAACCAATCCGGCGGCAATAAAAACAATAAATCGGGTGCTCAAGCTCAAGGACAATCGACGGGCAATAAATCGAAAAAATCGGGGGGCGGCAACCGCTCGAAAAAAGGCTAATCAACAGATGCCGGGCATGTGCTTTAAGTGTCCGGCATCATTAACGTAAGATTTAGCTTTTGAAAGGAGGTCGAGCAGTTGAAAAACCGTCATCCTCTTCTGGATTCACAGGTTGAGCTTGTTGTTTCAGGAAAGGCGGGAATAAGAGGGAAGCTGATTGATTTTGGCCCTGATATATTAGTGCTGTACAATGGCGTCCAGTTTTTCTATATTCCGCTGATCCACCTGCAGCAAATGCGGATTATTTATGATGATGAACTCAATTACAGCAGTCCGCCGGAGCTTCCTTTTGAACCTTACAATGATTCTATATCCTTCCGCAAAATTCTATTGAATGCAAAAGGTATGTTCTCTGAAATCTATATAACGGGCAATCAGTCTATCCACGGCTATGTGACTGCGGTAATGAATGATTTCTTTGTTTTCTACTCACCGATCTACCATTCTGTCATGATCTCGATGCGTCATCTGAAATATCTGGTTCCTTACAACGCTAATGTCACCCCTTATTCATTGTCAGCCGAACAATTTCCGCTGAAGCCGACACCGTTAACTCTGGCCCGAACCTTTGATCAACAGCTGCGCAAGCATATGGGGCAATTTGTTGTTCTTGACTTGGGGGAGAATCCCAGAAAAACCGGCGTGCTCAAAAATGTCGATCTTAACTTGCTTGAAATTGCGGATGCGAGCGGATCATCGGTGTTTATCCATTTCGACCATGTAAAAACGATTCATCTGCCATAAACAAACAAAGCCCTTTTGATCGCATAGTCAATCAAAGGGCTTATTTGTGCGCGGAAAAGGAAATGCATTACTTTTCTTCCTTAGGGGAAAGCTGGAAGCGAAGGTGGTGAATGTCTGTGCAGCTTACTTCCAAGCCTATTGCTTTATGGCCAATCGTTATGATGACACTGCTCAGCGTTGGCCTTGTTAACCATGTCATTGTTGTTCCTCTGCTGCTCGCTGAAGCGAAGAGAGATGCATGGCTATGCATCCCGGTTGCGCTTATAATCGCGCTGCCTGTCGCTGCATTTCCTTTGCAGCGGGTGATGTACAAAATGAACAGAGTACGATTTGACGAATGGCTTAGGCAGCGTATTCCGGCTTTTTTTGTATGGCTTATTCTTGCAATCATTAATTTGGCCCTGTTGTTTGTCGCTTTTGGTTCCTTGGTGGACGTAGTTGCCTGGACTACGAATACATACTTGCCGCAGACCCCGCAAATCGTCGTTTTGTTTGTCTTCTGCTTTATAAGTATGTATGCGGCGATGAATGGGCTGCGCACGATCGCTTATGTATCCTGCATTTTGCTTCCCATCGTTGTTGTACTCGGAGATTTTGTAATGTCGGCTAATATGCCGGCCAAGGACTACAGCTATTTGCTTCCGATGTTCGAGATGGGGATGTATCCGATATTCAAGGGAGCCGCTTATTCGCTTAGCGCCTTCATGGAGCTGTCCTTTCTGCTGCTGATTCAGCATGAAATGACGAGAAGCTTTAAGAAATGGCATCTCTTGCTGTTAACGCTTATGATCATGCTCTTGGCGCTTGGACCAACGGTAGGAGCAATTACATTGTTTGGACCTACCGAAGCAAGCATCATGCGCTACCCGGCCTATTCGCAGTGGCGTCTTGTGAAAATTGGCAAGTATTTCGAGCATGTTGATTTCTTCGCCGTCTTTCAGTGGCTCTCCGGCGCTCTAATTCGGATTTCTTTGCCGCTCTATCTCATTCAAATCTACGGCCCGTTAAAGGGGATTAAGCGGCGATGGATCAGTATGCTGATAACGATTTGTATATTGGCAGCTGCAAGCTTTACTGTTCTTATGCGGATGAAATGGTACATGATCTTGATGCATGCTTATTTTCAAGTAGCCTGGATCGTATTTGGCGTCATTCTTCTGCTTCTATGGATCCTCTCGTTCCGCAAGGCAACGAAAGCGGCCAAGCCGGAAACTACTCAAGGAGGTTACCGCAATGAGTCAGAATCATGAATCGGAAGTACAAGATCACAAACGGGATCGTCTGGATCAGATTTATGATGAACTGGCAGGGTCCGGCGATATCGTCATACAGACAATAAAGGTTGGCAAGGAAGAACCCAAGCGGGGATTCCACATTCTGATGTGCAGCGGCATGGTCGATATGCAGACGGTGTTTATCGCCCTTTTGCCGCAGCTCGACAAGCTGGCCGAGAATTTAAATAAAGATGCCGGGCAGCAGGAACAGGCAGAAGACGAGCAGATAGAAAATAAGCAAGAACCGGTCACTATGGAAAAAAACCATATGCACAAAGTAGGCTGCTCGTTTGGCGCGCGTCTTTCACTGGATAATGATCGGGAAGTCGCTTATTTTTTCTCGAGCCTTTATTCGGGCAGCGTCATAACCGTTGATGAAATTACACGTTCGGTTTATACCTTTGATATTGCAAGCGTTCCGGGACGTCAACCCGAGGAGTCAACGATGGAGCTTTCTATTAAAGGCCCTCGGGACGGGTTTGTAGAAAAAATATCTACGAATATCGCGCTCATTCGCAGAAGACTGCGCACACCGGATCTGTATGTCGAGTATTCGAAAATCGGGACCGAGACGCAGACAGAGGTCTCGATGATGTACATGAGGAACAAAGCCAAGCCCTCCTTGGTCAAAGAAGCCAGAAAAAGGCTTGAGGCTATTCATATCGAAGCTTTGTACAGTTCTTCCGAGCTGGAGGAGCTCGTGTCTGACAGGCCAGACAGCTTGTTCCCGCTGGTCGATTACATTGGCCGCCCTGATTATGTCGTTCAAGCGTTGATGCAGGGCAGAGTATGTCTCCTTGTCGATGGCAATCCCTCCGTTATTATCCTTCCAGGGAATCTGACGCTGCTGGTCAAATCGCCGGAGGATGCTCATCTTCCTTATTATTTCGTATCGCTTGAACGGCTGCTCCGGTTCATCGGTTTTATTCTTGCCATCTGTCTGCCGGGATTCTGGGTCGCTTTGTCGGCTTATAACACGGATCAAATTCCGTTTACGCTGCTGGCTACAGTGACGAATTCCCGCATCGGACTTCCGATCTCCGCCACGATGGAAATGTTCCTTATGATGGCGATGTTCGAGCTGTTCCGGGAAGCAGGCGTAAGACTGCCGAGGCCAGTGGGCCAGACGGTGTCTGTCGTTGGCGGATTAATCATCGGGGATGCTGCAATCCGGGCAGGTATAACCTCTCCTACGATGCTGGTGGCAGCCGCTGTTACCGCTGTTTCTACTTTTACACTGGTCAACCAGACCTTAAGCGGGACGGTGAGCATTTTAAGATTTTTTGTGCTGATCCTCTCTTCCATATTCGGGATACTCGGTTTTTTCGTCAGCGTGTTTATGATCCTGATCTATATGTGCTCGCTCGAAACGTTTAATCAGAACTACATGCAGCCGATTGCCCCGATCCAATGGAGAGAGCTTGTAACGAGCTTATTTCAGAAACCGTGGAAATCCAGGGTAAAAGGTGAGAAGCCATGACGGTTCGAGGCAATATCCGAAAATGCGCAAAGTCTCTTAAAGTCAGTCTGGCGTTGTGTGTGATGCTAATAACCGGAGGTTGCTGGGATGAAGTCAATCTGCAGGATATCAGTTATATTTCTGCAGTTGGCGTCGATTATGTCGACAATCACTTTATCGTGTATGCCCAAATGATCTCGTTTAGCGTGATAGCCAAGCAGGATACCCCTCCGCCGCCGGGGAGCCCGATTTGGGTAGGGAAGCATGAAGGCGATACCAATCTTGCTGCTATTTTTAATCTGATGGATTCTTCCCAATACAAGCTTTCGCTGAATCACTTGAAGTCCGTCGTTATTCACGAGCGGGCTTTCAATGAAATAACGCAGATTATCGACAGCCTTAACCGTTTGAGCTCCACCAGATTTAATTCCCTTGTATTTGGAACCAAAACAGACATTAATGAATTGTTTACGATGGACATGTTATTCAACAAAACGCCTTTAACAACACCGCTGTATGCACCGCATATCGAGAATAATCAGAACAGCTATGTGGAGCCAATGACGCTGCAGACGTTGGTGCGCGGAGCGCTTGAGCCGGCTATGGCGGTAAAATTGCCCTCGCTTTCCATCCTGCCGAATGATTGGGAGAATAATAAAAAACGGATGAATTTCTTGACCATTGACGGGGTGTTTTTATTTAACGAAAAGAAACCGACCGGCTATGTATCCCGAGAGAAATCCAAGGGGCTTATATGGACAGGCGATACATTCAAGCGGTCGCTTATTCCGATTCAGATTGATGATAAGAGAGGCTCCGTGGTGGTTGATTCGGCTAAAGCGGATGTTAAGGTGAAATGGGAAAATAACAATCCCAAATTTGTACAAAAGGTAAAACTTACCGGACATTTGATTGAGGCATCAAGCGATTTTACAGACCAGGAGCTCATTACCCGGGTGGAGCAGATTGTAAAGACTCAGCTGGAAGATACCTACTTGAGGGGAATAGCGTTGAATGCTGATCTTTATGATTTGGAGCATGAGCTGTATCGGCATCACAATAAAGCATGGAAACGCCTGATGAAAGAGGGATGGAGGCCAGGCGCGAAAGATTTGACCATCGAGGTGAAATGCAAGATTACGAAGGAATCGGAGCTTCGTTCGAAATCAGAGCTTGAGTTGCATACATAATCCATGGGATTTGCGCCCATAATACGTATGCTATCCCAAATCAGGCATGAAGGAGACGAAACCATATGCTTCAAGCTTTAACCGCGAAGGAACTGGAATATATCGCGGATTCTATGTCCAACGAAGATTTGCTGATCAAGCAAAATGCACTACTCGCATCTCTTGCGACCAACCCGGCATTAAGACAAGCTGGAACGGCAGAATTGCAAACGCATCAGCAGCACTATCAAACGCTGTTGCAGGCCTTGCAGCAGCACCAGCATTTGGCGCCTACGCAGCCTCAATAATAATTCAGAGAATTAATTTAAGCGAATGCTTATGAAGCATTCATGCTTCGCCATTCATAAGCCAACGCTTACGAAGCATGAATGGCTTCGCCATTCATTTTAGGAGGGTCAACTATGTATCAACAGCAGCATCATTTGCCGGATGAAGATTTGGCTTATACGGTCCTTTCAGATTTGAAGCGCGTTGTACGAGAGTACGCTACAGCAGCAACGGAGTCGACATGTCCTGAAGTGCGCCAAATGTTCACGCATCTGCTGAACAGTACGCTGAAGCTGCAGGGCAACCTGTTCCAGGTTATGCAGTCTCAGAATATGTACAGCACAGCATCATCTGCATTACGTCAGGAGATTGACAAGCAGACGAAGGAATATCAGCAAACCCAGCAAAAAACGACGCAGTTTTTGCAGCAGCGCATGGGCGGCAGCCAGCCGTCATTCCCGCAGTACGGTCAGTTCCAGCAACAGCAGCAGCATCAGTCGCATCAACCCTTTTACATGTAAAGACCCTTCGGGGTCTTTCGTTTTTTTTCTTTGCAGGAACCTTTAATTCGTTGTAAAATATTTTAATAACCGCAGTTTTGGAAGGAGTTTGACGATGAACGAACTACAGCTGAAAGTTCTGGAGCTGCTCAAGGAAGATGCGCGCCGCGACGCCGATCTGATCGCCGCCATGCTGAACGAGCCGGTGGAGAGCGTGAAGCAGGCGATTGCCTGCATGGAAGAGGAACATATCATCGTTAAATATGCGACAGTTGTGAACTGGAGCAAGGTTGATGACGAGAAGGTTACGGCATTAATCGAGGTTCAAATTACACCTGAGCGCGGGCGTGGCTTTGAAGGCATTGCTGAGCGCATTTACTTATACCCGGAAGTGAAGTCGGTCTATCTGATGTCTGGCGCTTACGATCTTCTGGTTGAGATTGAGGGTAAAAACCTGAAAGAGGTTGCCTCTTTCGTTTCCAATAAATTATCGCCAATCGACAAAGTGCTGTCGACAAAAACAAACTTCATTTTGAAAAAATACAAACAGGACGGAATTATCTTCGAGGAGCATGAGGGTGACCATCGACTGATGATTTCGCCGTAAAGGGTGATGGGTATGATTAAAGACGAGGTTACATCCAATCATCGCCAATCGATGGCTGATTATTTGTCGCCGCTTGCTCGGAGCATCAAACCGTCAGGCATCCGGCGCTTTTTTGATTTGGTTAGTACCCGGAAGGACGTTATTACACTTGGTGTTGGAGAGCCGGATTTCGTAACGCCTTGGCATGTGCGCGATGCGGCTGTTTATGCACTGGAGAAAGGCAAGACGCAATATACATCCAATGCCGGTATGCCGGAGCTTCGTGAAGCAATTGGACAATATTTGAACGATTCGTTTGCTGTCTCCTATAATCCGGCTAATGAAGTTTTGGTTACGGTAGGCGGCAGTGAGGCGATTGATCTTGCGCTGCGGGCGCTCATTAGCCCAGGCGACGAGATTCTTATTCCAGAGCCGTGTTATATCTCCTATTCGCCAATTACAACGCTGAGCGGCGGCAAAGCCGTAGGTATTGAGACGTTTGCGAAGGATAATTTCAAGCTGAAGGCGGAATCGCTTCGCGCAGTGATTACACCAAAATCTAAAGTTCTTATTTTATGTTATCCAAGCAATCCAACCGGCGGCATTATGACTTATGAGGATTGGCTGCCGATTGCGAAGGTTGTTGAAGAGAATGATCTGATCGTTATTTCCGATGAAATCTATGCAGAGCTTACTTACGGAACGAAGCATGTAAGCTTTGCTGCAATGCCGGGCATGAAGGACCGTACGCTTCTGGTGAGCGGCTTCTCCAAAGCATTTGCCATGACAGGATGGCGTATGGGTTATGCTTGCGGACATCAGGATCTGATCGGCGCCATGCTGAAGATTCATCAATATACCGTCATGTGTGCGCCGATTATGGCCCAGTATGCTGCTCTAGAGGCATTAACTCCTCATGGTCTGGAAGAGAAGGACCGGATGATGGAGTCCTACAATCAGCGCAGACGGCTTGTTGTGAAGGGCTTCCGTGATATTGGTCTCGAATGCCATGAGCCGGAAGGCGCGTTCTACGCTTTCCCGTCAATTGTTTCGACCGGACTTACTTCCGAGCAATTCGCACAACGTCTGCTGGAAGAAGGGAATGTTGCAGCTGTACCGGGCGATGTATTTGGTCTTGGAGGAGAAGGACATCTCCGCTGCTCCTATGCCACATCTGTTGCTCAGCTTACCGAAGCGCTTGACCGGATCGGACAATTTGTCCGTAAGCTGAAGCAGGGCTAATACGCGAATGTATGAAGCAGGCAGGGCGCGCCCTTGCCTGTTTTTTTGTGAAATAGCGGCATCTTCGAAGGCTAGTTGATTTATGGTATAGTGAAGGGAATTATCCATAACAGGAAGGGCGGAGCAGTTATGAAAATTTATACACGTACGGGAGACAAAGGCCAGACCTCTCTAATTGGCGGACGCGTACGCAAAGACGATATCCGCGTAGAAGCTTATGGCACGATTGACGAGCTAAATGCTTTTGTCGGGCAAGCGGCAGCGGAGACTGCTAAGCATGATGAACTGAAGGATATGACGGCACTCCTCCTTGATATTATGCAGGAGCTGTTCGACTGCGGTTCGGATTTGGCTTATGCCAGTCCCGGTGCACCTTTGAAGGTGACGGAAGAGGCGGCAGCCAGACTCGAAGCCATGATTGACCAATACACGGAAGAAGCGCCGGAAATTACGAGATTTATTTTGCCGGGCGGAAGTTCCGTATCTGCCTTGCTGCATGTGTGCCGGACCGTATGCCGCCGGGCAGAGCGCCGCGTTGTAACGCTGGCCGCCGAGCATCCTGCTAATCCTGCTAATCCAGAAGTGCAGAAATATTTGAACCGGCTGTCAGACTTTTTCTTCGCTGCTGCCAGAGCGGCTAATGCAAAGCTAAGCGTCCCGGACACCGAGTATGTGCGGAGCGCGGAAGTCTTCCGCAAGAAGTCCAAATGACAGCTGCGGATATTGCAGGCTATTATAAAGCGCTGACCGTTGAGGTTGGCGCTGATATGACAGGGAAGGATGTCAGAACGGTGCTGGAGCGGAAGCTGGGCGTCTCGCGCTCGCTTCTGTCCCGGCTCAAGCTGACCGAATACGGAATCACGATTAATGGAGTAAGGGCGTATACAACAGCGAAGGTTTCCGAAGGAGATCAGGTAGCCATCCGGATGGAGGAAGAGATATCGGAAGATATTTTGCCGCAGGAGCTGCCGCTGTCGATTGTGTTCGAGGACGATTACCTGCTTGTAGTAAATAAACCGGCAGGTATTATTGTTCATCCAACGAAGGGTCATTACACCAATACACTCGCTAATGCCATTGTGCATCATTGGCTGGTGCAAGGCGAGCGCGTCCGGTTCCGTCCGGTACACCGTCTGGATGAAGATACATCGGGACTGGTCGTAATTGCGAAAAATCCCTACATTCATCAGCAGTTGTCCGAGCAGCTGCAGGCGGGAACAATTATGAAGATTTATTGTGCTTACGTCTATGGCAAGCCGCCGTTGGCTGAGGGAACAATTGATGCTCCTATCGACCGCAATCCTGACGACCCGCATGTAAGGATCGTAACGCCCGAAGGTTATCCTTCTGTGACGCATTACAAGACGGCCGCTGTATTTGGCGGGGGTCAGGCATCTAGAGTAAGGCTGAAGCTGGAGACTGGGCGGACTCACCAGATTCGCGTCCATATGAAGCATATTGGCTGTCCGCTTGTTGGAGACAGCATGTACGGGCCTCAGTCAGGCAAGGTTGAAGAATGGGAGTCAACCGCTCAACGTCAAGCTCTGCATGCGGAGACATTAGGGCTGACACATCCGATGACGAAGGAATGGATTGAATGGACGGCGGCACTGCCTCTCGAGCTTGTGAAGCTGGAACAGGTGCTAAGCGAGAAGTAAGGGCCGACGCTGACAATTGTTGTTCGACCTGAACCGGATAAGAGGAAAAAACCGACTTACAGCTGGTCGAGGGCTAGGTGGGGCGGTGCGATGGACGAAATAGGAGGATTAATGCAGATGAGCAAGCTGACGATTTATCAATATCCGAAATGCGGTACATGCCGCCAGGCTGTGAAATCATTGCAGGCGAAAGGCAATGAGCTGGAGCTGAAGCATATCGTAGAAGAGACGCCAACTCCTGCTGAATTGAAAGTACTGGTCCAGAACAGCGGACTGGAGCTGAAGAAGTTTTTTAATACTTCCGGTGAAGTATATAAGGCGCTTGGCCTGAAGGACAAGCTTGCCAGCATGAGTGAACAGGAGCAGCTTGAGCTGCTGGCTTCCAGCGGTATGCTGATCAAGCGCCCGATTGTGACAGACGGCAAAAAAGTGACCGTTGGCTACAAGGAAGAACAATACGAGCAAGTATGGAACGGGTGAGGACATGAACAAATCATGGCGTTCCGACCGTTTGTCGCAGCTTGGTTCTTCGATCTTCGCCGAGGTAGCTGAGTGGAGAGCCGAGGCTGCTGGCAAAGGCCGGGATATTATTAACCTGGGCATTGGCAGTCCGGACAAGCCTCCAACGGAGACAGTAAGAAAAGCATTGAGTGATGCGGCACTCCGTACAGATCTATACGCATACCCGGGAACGCATGGCAGTGCCAGCTTCCGACGGCAGGCTGCTGCCTGGATGGACCACCGGTTTGGCGTAAAGCTTGATCCAGATAAGGAGCTTGTCTCCCTGATGGGCTCGCAGGATGGATTATCCCATTTGGCGATGTCACTCTGTAATCCGGGCGATGTGGTCATTGTGCCAAATCCCGGTTATCCGATTTATACGGCTGCCTTGGCATTGGCAGGTGTAGAGCCTAATTTGCTGCCGCTTAAAGAAGAGAATCAATTTCTACCGGATCTTGATTCGGTGCCGGATGAAGTGTGGCAGCGTGCAAAATTTATTTTGCTCAACTATCCGGGCAATCCGGTATCGGCAGTTGCCGATCTCGCTTTCTTCGAGCGTTTGCTTGCCAAAGCAAAGCAATACGGCGTGCTGGTTGTACATGATGCCGCGTATTCGGAGATGGCTTTTGACGGCCATGAGCCGCCAAGCATATTGGCGGTACCGGGCGCTTTGGACGGAGCGGTAGAATTCCATTCATTGTCGAAAAGCTTTAACATGGCGGGCTGCCGGATCGGCTTCCTTGCGGGCAATCGCGAAGCGGTGGGCGCGCTTCGCGAACTGAAGGAAAACATCGACTACGGCGTATTTGGTGCCGTACAGGAAGCGGGCGTAGTGGCTCTGCAGGAAGCCATGTCTGCTTCTGCACCGCCTAAGGCCGGCGCATTATATGAACAGCGGCGGGATTCTTTCATAGCGGCGTTAGCCTCCGCGGGTTGGGCTGTCGAGAAGCCAAAGGCGACGATGTTCGTCTGGGCGAAGCTTCCGAAGCGTAGTGACGGAACCGCATGGACCTCCCGCGAGTTTGCCCGCGGGCTGCTGGACCAGACGGGAGTTGTTGTGATCCCAGGTGAAGCATTTGGCAGCGAAGGCGAAGGATTCGTGCGGATTGCGCTGGTCGAAGACGAAGCAAGGTTGCTCGAAGCTGCTCGGCGTATTGGAGAGTTTATAAATCGTGGATGATTGCGATGCGGCACTCCGCAAGCCAATACTCTTCCGATCGCTGTTGTCCCCGAATTTCTTCATTTATAATCTGCTTTAGCGGATGAAATTCGGGGACAAAGGCGAACGCTGCGCTTCTTCAGAGTATTGGCTTGCTCCGCTTCGTCCAGCAATTTTTAGGGGACAGCTTTCATCACTCAGTAATTTGAGTGTTGGAGTTTTATATAGCTGCGATCGAAAGAATATTCCTTTACACAGTGAAAACAGCGTCTCTCCCGAACAGAATATTCACTTGCAAAGTGACCGCAGCGACCTCCCTCCAACTTGCAATGCCAGCTTTTGCATGACAATGAGCATTAAAACTACTGTACAATAGATCTATATTATAAAGTGAGGATGGCCTCCTGAATGAACGAAAAAAAAATTCTTATTGTAGACGGAATGGCATTGCTGTTCCGGGCTTATTTTGCACAACAGTACAGCGCTAGACGTCTGGCGGACGGCACGCCAACGAATGCTATCTATGGCTTCTTGCAGTATTTGTTTGACGCGGTGAACCAGTTCCAGCCGACTCATGTAGCTTGCTGCTGGGATATGGGAAGCAAGACGTTCCGTACTGAGATGTATGCGGGTTATAAAGCCTCTCTACCCAAAGCTGAAGTAATGAAGTAAATGAAATGATATTTCACTGTATTTCCTTATTATTATTACATATGAGACATGGTAAATACTTCAGAGTAGTGATGAAAAAGATTAGGGGATGATTATCGGTTATGAGGAGGGGATTAAGAGAAAAGATAGTTGAACAGTAAATGACTAACGACAATTGATAAGGTTGCTAGTTGTAATAAGAGCCTTGCTGAGAAGAGAAATATATAATGAATTAATAGAAAAATTAGAAAGATGAATAAGGTGAGGATAAAGTGAGATGGAAGTTTACTGGGGATAAAAGATCGACAAACGAATGTGAAAATTAATAAAGACGCCTCCAATTATGGGCGTCTTTATTAGTATCATCTTGTATGACAACATAGTGAAAGTGAAGATTTAGATGATGTAATATATATGTGAGTAACGGTTATAAATTAGACAGTTTATAAGATAAAACAAGACAATTCATAGGATAAGAAGACAAAGACAATAACTGGCAGCTTCTTCATCAAGATAATAAGCAGCAGAAGCATAGAATTATGTTTGTTATCAGTAATATTGTCGGCGAGCTTATTGTACCTGAGCAAAGGTTAGTGCCGGTTGTGAAATCAGACTGTCAGGTGACGCTGATTGGCTCTTCTAAGGAAGGTTTCAAAGAACAAGTTTTTAGTCTTTGCGATGAGATTCAAAAAGCGATTGTACAATACCTAGGGATTAAGGTGAGTATCGGGATCAGTCGTTCCTTCAGTAGTCTTGCCGAAACCCAACAGGCGCTGCATGAAGCTCTAACTTCATTGAAGTATAGGGCAGGATTGGGTCAAGAATCCATCTTATTCATCGAGGATGTACAACCGCAGAAGAGCACTTTGAATAAGTATCCTTTTGCTGGTGAGCAGGCATTGCTAGATGCGATTCGAGCTGGTAATGAGGAACAGTCGGAAATTGCTTTAGAGCAGTTCATGGGTGAACTATTCCAACCATATGCGCGGTCTCGCGATTATCAGCTGACCTTGTTGAGATTATTAACAGATCTTCTCAAATTCGGACAGGAATTATCCATTCCAATGGAACGGATTGCAGCAGATGAAGCTACTCTGATTCAGTCTTTGTTCAAGCTTCGGAATGAGCAGGAGATGGTGCATTGGTTCTGGTCGATCGTTGTTCTTCCGTATATTCAGGAATTGGGTACTCGTCGTGATTCCCAGTTCAAGCATATCTCGGAAGCGGTCATTGATATGATTCACAGGGAATTTGATACTATAATTACGCTTGAAGAATGCTCTTCCCGGATCAACTATCACCGCATTATGTCAACCGCGTATTCCGTCAGGAGACCGGTATTAACTTCGGTGATTACTTAACTCAGTACCGAATGGATATGGCAAAGAAATGGCTCAAGGAATCTGATCTGAAAATTGTAGAGATCGCAGAACGTCTGCAGTATAACAACTCTGCGAACTTTATCCGCTCTTTCCGGAAGACCATAGGTATGACACCAGGGCAATATAGGGAAGATGCCTAAGATTTGTTGATATAAGAGAAGACCCCATGATTGTAATAATCATGGGGTCTTTTGGCTATCATCAATTTTTCAAGTACACTTTCTAGCAGTAATAGCACATTGTAACAATCGATCATTTTTTAAAGAAGATTCTAACTACAAGAATGTCACATTGCTGGAAATTGGCGAGGATTCCATAATGATGACATCGCTCGCGACGCGAATAAATCTTGGAGGTGATCGGATTTTGAATCGAATGTCTTTCTAAGTCAGTATCCTATTCCTGTGGCAACTTATGATTTGTTGAATACACAAGATTGAAGCTATCCTTTGTATTGCTGGTACCCGAATTTATTTACCACAGTAATAATTGTACTGTTCAAGCTGACTTAAGAAATACTTAAATTAAATAATTGAGGTGGGTAATTATGGGCAAGTTATTGGCTTTTCCAATTATGAATAGTAGTCAAATTTTTAAATTCTTTTTGGTTGCGATCTTTGGTTTTACAGCTTACTTTATTCTTTCTTCATCAGCATTTGCTGCAAGTTATTACATTTCTCCAACGGGAAGTGATAGTAATGCAGGAACTGCAAATGCTCCATTAAAGAGTTTAATGAAAGCGCAATCAAAAGCATCTTCTGGAGATATCGTATATATTCGCGGAGGAGTGTACGATGATTTTCAAATTGCTTCAACCGATAGTAATTACAACTATGTGAACGATATTACTAAAAGCGGAATTACCTATGAGGCTTATCCTGGAGAAAGACCCATTTTTGATTTCAAGAATGTACCGACAAATCTACGGGTGGCTGCTTTTCGCGTGGCAGATAAAGTAACAGGTATCACATTTAAAGGGTTCGAGGTAACTGGAGTTAAAGTAGGTGCCCAAAAGCAGTCCGAAGCTTTCAGAATTATTGGGCAGGCCAATTTCGAGAATGTAGCCGCACATGATAATGAGGCAAATGGTTTTTACTTTACTACTAGAGGCTCAGGGGTTGTACTTAATTGTGATTCTTATAATAATATTGGACCAACTGATACATCAGCTGGAAATACAGATGGTTTTGGTGCTCATGCGAATACAGTTTCCTTCATTAACTCTCGTGCATGGAATAACAGTGATGACGGATTTGACAGTCTCAGTTCAAGCGCAGCAGTTATTTATGATCATGATTGGTCTTTTAGTAATAGGGGAAATCAGAATGGTTTAGGTGATATGAATGGATTCAAAGTAGGAGGATATTCGTATAACACGACTGGTCTACCAAATCCATTGCCAGTTCATACCGTTAGATATTCCTTGGCTGCTAATAACGGGTCTAATGGTTTCTATGCTAATCACCAACCAGGTCAATCTGCAAACTGGACTAATAACACTGCCTATAACAATACAAATGCTAACTTCAATATGCTAGAGCGTGTTAGTCCGACAGATATTAACAACATACCTGGCTACAGAGAAGTATTGCATAATAACATCGCTTTTAAAGGTACATTAATTGCAAATGATAACAACTCTGCAGAAAATGTAACTAATAATTCTTGGACCATCAATGGTGGTCTTGCTATTACAAATAATGATTTTGTAAGTCTAGATCTGACTCAATTATCTGCACCTCGAAAATCAGATGGTAGTTTACCTGAAGTTACATTTATGCTTCCTAAAGAATCCAGTGCGCTTTATATGTACGACTTAGGTTACCAGGCAGACAAAAGCAGCAGCAAGTCTGCTCCGGGAAAAGCAGTCCTGTCCGATGATAACGGGTATGATTCGGGTCTCCAAGACGGCAGCTATACAGTCACGATGAATCTCTGGTGGGGTGATAATGGGACCGAATTTAAGTTGTATGAGAACGGTGAATTGATCAAGACGCAGCATCTCGCAGATATCTCTCCGCAGGCTCAGAACGTCAAGGCTGAAGTTACGGGTAAAGTGAATGGGACCTACACGTACACGTGTGAGTTAATAAATACATTCGGTACGACGGAATGTGATCCACTTGTTGTTACCGTTAAAGACTCTCTTCCGGGAAAGCCGGTATTGTCCAGTGACAATTGGGATGAGGACAATGAGTTCAATATTACCATGAACATGTGGTGGGGAACCAATGCGACAGAGTACCAGTTATATGAGAATGGCCAATTAATAGACACACAAACTCTGCCAGCCGGCACACCAAACGCGCAGTCGGCAGTTACCACAATTTCAGGCAAGGAACCAGGCGTATATGAGTATATGGCTATCCTCGTCAACTCGGCAGGAGAAACATCTAGCGAAAGGAAGATTGTAACGGTAAAAGCCTAAGGTTACTACAACAGCAGGGGAAGTCCTACTTGGGATGCCCCTGCTGTTTGGCTCAGTATCAACTTTTATAAAACCGGGAAGGTGAGAAGTATGAAATATAAGCCAATGCTACTAATATTGCTTGGATTATCCTTGGTCGTATTAGTCGGTCTAAAATACTATAAACAACAAAAATCTACTGGCGTCGAAATAAATTTGCCCAAATCAGATAGCATCGATATCGGGCAAAACACTTATATGGAGTTTGTACTCATACATCCTGGAACATTTACAATGGGGGCTTCTTTAGAGGACGGAGATGAAGCTCCAGAACATAAAGTCAAGATTACTAAAGCATTTTATTTGGGACAGTATGAGGTAACACAGAAACAATGGGAAGAAATTATGGGAAACAATCCAAGTAATTTTAAAGGTGAGAATCAGCCGGTAGACAGTGTTAGTTGGGAAGAAGTCCAACAATTTTTAAGTAAATTGCAAGAAAAGACAGGACACCAGTTTACCTTGCCCACGGAAGCTCAGTGGGAATATGCAGCACGTGCAGCTACAAATACGAAATGGGACTTTGGGGACAATGAATCCTTATTAAGCGAGTATGCTTGGTTTGGAGAAAACTCTGAGAGTATGACCCATCCGGTTGGTCAAAAAAGACCGAATGGTTGGAACCTTTATGATATGTACGGTAATGTTCAGGAATGGGTAAATGACTGGTACGCAAACTCTTATAAGTATAAGGATGGTTCAGATCCACAGGGTCCAAGTTTGGGTCATTCACGTGTAATACGTGGGGGGGCTTGGGGAGATGATGCTACAATGGTTCGCTCAACCTATCGTAATGCTTCTGCAACTGACAATAAAACTCCAGGTAATGGTTTCAGGGTTGTAATGGTGATCGATTAAGTTGTAGAGATGGTAATTCGAGCGATTCTTCTTTAAAGATGATCGCTTTTTTAATACTATACTTTCCAATCGTAATAGCACTATGTTGCAATGCTGCTTAATCTCAGAGAGGGGATACTCATAAGAATGTCTCATTGCAGGAAATTAGGGGGTGTTTAATAATAATGTCACACCGCTCGCGATGCGAATAAATAGTGGAGGTGACTAATAATGAAACAGTCATATGACCAAGGTATCTATCATGTGAAGAATATGTCCCCCAATAAATACAAGTACAGATTACTATCTCGGATACGTCGGGAAAAGTGGATGTATGTCTTGCTGACACCGGGCTTACTCTATTTTTTGGTATTCAAGTATGTTCCGATGTGGGGCATTTTGCTTGCTTTTAAAAATTATCAGCCCTTCTTAGGTTTCTTTAAAAGTGATTGGGTGGGTTTTGAGCATTTCCAATTTTTGTTTGCCAATCCGGAATTCGGCATGTTGCTGCGCAATACTTTGTTTTTATCTTTCCTTAATTTAGTCTTCTACTTCCCAGCTCCAATCATTCTATCCTTACTTCTTAATGAAGTCCGTCGCGTTTTTTTTAAACGAACCATTCAAACACTAATCTATATTCCACATTTTATTTCTATGGTTATCGTAGCAAGCTTGACCTATGTATTCCTGACGACAGAGGGCGGGGTTGTCAATGAGTTTCTTAGCCAGTGGACGGGTCATAAAATTGATTTTCTTGCAAGCTCGGGTTGGTTCAGGCCCATTATAATCCTTCAGACAATGTGGAAGGAGTGCGGTTGGGGGACAATTATCTTTCTCGCTGCATTAGCTGGGGTAGATGTAGAACAATATGAGGCTGCAACTATGGACGGTGCTAATCGTTGGAGACAGATTTGGCATATTACGTTGCCTTCCATTCGTAGCACGATTGTTATCTTGTTGATTCTCCGTATGGGGAACGTACTAGATAATGGCTTCGAGCAAATCTATTTGATGTTAAACCCATTAAATCGGGATGTAGCTGAGGTGTTCGATACTTATGTTTACATGGTTGGTATAACTCAAGGCGCGTTCAGCTACAGTACTGCGGTGGGCTTATTCAAAGCCATTGTAGGAGTTATTCTAGTGCTTGGTACCAACTGGTTGGCAAAGAAATTCGGCCAATCCGGCCTTTATTAACCGGTGAGGAGGTGATCCATTGGTAAAACAATATAAAACGGTTACCGGCACTCTATTTGATTTAAGTAATTATGCATTCCTTAGTGTTTGCGCTTTAGGAGCTATATTGCCCTTCATCTATATTATTGCTGGCTCCTTTGCAAGTGATGCCGAATTGACCAAGCGTGCGGTGTTCTTAATTCCAGAAACCTTCACCATTGCAGCATACAAGTATATCTTTTCAACAGATATACTTCTTAAAAGTATTGGCATCTCTGTACTTATCACGGTTGTTGGAACCATCGTGAACCTCTTTTTTACCGTAACTATGGCTTACCCTTTGGCTCGCAGGGCTTTAGTAGGGCGAAACATCATATTGAATCTAGTGATCTTTCCTATGCTGTTCAGTGGAGGCATGATCCCATTATATTTGGTTATCCGAGAGCTCCATTTGTTAGATAGCATTTGGGCGCTTATCTTACCTGGTGCCATTAACTCTTTTAATCTAATTATTGTGAAAAACTTTTTTCAAGAGCTACCACCTGAATTGGAAGAGGCTGCTAAAATTGACGGCTGTACTGATCTGGGTCTTTTGTGGAAAATAGTACTGCCACTATCCAAACCCGTACTAGCAACTTTCACTTTATTTTATGCCGTGTCTCATTGGAATAATTTTTTTGACGCACTTCTTTATATTAACGATCCTTCCAAATGGCCATTACAAGTTATGTTGCGGCAAATTGTGCTATTGTCCCAATCAGCCGCTGGTGATTTGTACAACATGGATCCGAGCTTCGTCAAACCACCTGACCAGTCGATTAAGATGGCTGTCATAGTAATCGGTACTATTCCTATCTTATTCGTGTATCCATTCCTACAAAAGCACTTCGCTAAAGGAGTCATGATCGGTTCGGTCAAAGGATAACGGATTTACGATAATAAGTAATATTGAGGAGGTCGATCTAAATATGCAATTCATAAAAAAACAAATGAAAAAACAGGTCTTATTAGGATCAACTGTGGTCATTACCGTTATGGTGTTGGCGGGCTGCGGGGATAGTAATAATATGAATCGATCATCAGATCCAGATCAACAAACTGCAGTAGAAAAGAATAATCCTGCACCTTTGGAGCTTAGCATAATGATTCCTGCTTTTACGACCAATTACCCGAAAGATGGAACCCCCGTGTTGGCGGAGATTGAAAAAAGAACTAACACTAAAATCCATGTAGAATGGGTTCCGAACTCCTCTTACTCAGATAAGTTCAATATTTCATTGGCTTCAGGTAGACTTCCCAACATCATGTATGTTCCTGATGTTAAAAGTCCCAGTTTCGTAAACGCTGTGCAATCTGGGGCATTCTGGGAAGTGGGAACGTATCTAAAAGATTACAAAAACTTAAGTCAATCCAATACGGTGATTTTAAATAACTCCTCCATTGATGGAAAGAACTACGGCATCTACCGTGCACGAGCTTTAGGGCGAAATGGGATTAATTACAGAAGAGATTGGCTTGAAAATGTGGGATTACAACCTCCTAAAACCATCGATGACTTCTACAATATGTTGAAGGCATTCAAAGAAAAGGACCCAGACCAAAACGGGAAAAATGATACTTATGGCATGGTTCTAGTAAAGTGGACCGGACAAATTGCTTATGGCTTTGATACCATTAAGCTGTGGTTCGGTGCACCCAACAAATGGGGGCTAATCAATGGAAAACTGGTTCCTGAACATGAAACTCCAGAATATTTGGAGGCGTTGAAATTTATGAGAAAGCTTTACGAAGAGAAGCTGATTAATCAAGATTTTGCTGTATATGACAGTGCTAAATGGATAGATCCTGTTGTAAACAATCAGGCTGGTGTTATCGTGGATGTAACTGATACTGCGGGGCGGATAGATAAAAAAATTCATGATGTTCTCAAAAAAGAGAACAAAGACAATCCGGATAAACAATATGCTGATAACTTGATTGGCGTGGAAGGTAAGCAAGGTTTGAGAGCGCTACCGACCTCCGGATTCTCGGGTATGCTTGTAATTCCTAAATCATCTGTGAAATCCGAAGACGAGCTAAGGAAGGTTCTTGCATTTCTCGATCAAACTAATGATGCTGACATTCAAACGCTCCTTTATTCTGGTATAGAAGGTCGGCATTATACTAAGGAAAACGATTATATCTTACCAACTACTGACACTGCGATGGCGGAAGCTGAGCTCTCAGGTCTAGGACAATTACTCACATACATTCCAGAAGACCGGACATTGAAAAGCAAACAAGCTATGTCTCCACTCTCACTGAAAACCGATGAGTTACAGCAGGAAGCTGAAAAGTATATCGTGGTGAATCCAGCCGAGTCTTTGATTTCTAATGTGTATTCTCTGAAGGGGACACAGCTCGACAATATCATTAATGATGCTCGAATTAAATTCATCGTAGGCAAATCCTCCGAAGCAGATCTGAAGGCCGCTTTCGATCTATGGAGAAAAAATGGCGGCGATGATTATGTCAATGAAATGAATACTCTTTATACGGAATCACAAAAGAAATAACCCGAGAAAAAGGCCGTGTCGGGCAGACACGGCTTTATTTTAAAGTGTCTTTTACTAGCCAATATCAATGCTTTTATCGGCTTACAATTATGTAAAGGAGTGAGCATCATTGTTAAACGATGTAAAGGTGCGGCTGCGTATGCTGCAAGACACCGTTGGTCATTCGCCCAAAGGAATTACATGGGGCATTCCATGGGGGAAAGGTCTTCTGAACCGAAAGGATACATTAATTCTTAATGGGCCAAGTAGAGCAATTACCATGCAGAGTTGGCCTACTGCATACTGGCCCGATGGGAGTGTGAAATGGACGGCACACTCCGCAGTAGTAAGTCAAGAAGATATGGAGAACCTGCACATTTCCTATGGAAATCCATCGATACAAGAAGTCGAGATTACTGTTAAGGAGACAGAGGAGTCCATACACTTAAATTCTGGCATTGCTGAATGTATCATTGCCAAGCACGGCGACCAATTTATTAGAAGCATTTCAAGGAATGGTCGAGTGATATGCTCCGGAGGTTTACTGGTTGCGCTTCGAGAGGAGAAAGTGAAGGAACGTAGCGGTATGACGATTCGTGAGGAAGGTTTTACTAGCCGGGTTAAAACGATTACTGTGGAGCAAAACGGTCCGGTTCGAGCAGTTGTTCGAGTAGATGGTTTTCATAAATCAACCGATGGAGAGAGAGAATGGTTGCCATTTACTTTACGGGTTTATATGTATGTGGGTCTTGATACTATTCGTCTAGTCCATACTTTCCACTATGATGGAGATGCAAATAGGGACTTTATAAAAGGACTGGGGCTTACCTTTCAGGTACCTGTCTCAGACCCTCTATATAATCGGCATGTCCGCTTTACGGGAGATACAGGCTTCTTCTCTGAATCACCAAAAACATTGCATACTCGGCGTACTAAGGGCAAATATCGCGAGTTGTTTGAACAGCAGTGCGAGGGGCAGTCAGTTGATTTTGATCTTGTGAATGATAAGGATTTTATGTGTTTACTAGAGGATTCTGCTACATGGGACAGTTATAAATTAGTTCAGGATTCTTCACGACATTATCGTATTTGGAAAAGAACGAAAGATGAATGTTGTTGGTTAAAGGTAACTGACGGTCAACAGTCTGGCGGGCTAGGGTATGTGGGTGGCCATAAAGGTGGACTAGGTGTAGGCTCCAGGTATTTCTGGCAGAAGCATCCTAGTGCTATGGAAGTGGAGGGTATGACAACAGATGAAGCTTCATTTACTCTTTGGCTATGGTCTCCTGATGTACCAGCGATGGATCTTCGGCATTACGATACGGAAACTCATGTAGAATCTTCTTACGAAGGTTTTAAGGAATTGAACGCAACGCCATTTGGAATCGCTAATACGAATGAACTAACTTTATGGGCATTACCGACTACTCCAAGCCCGGATGGGTTGAAGGAGATGTTAGCTGTACTTAATGAACCTCCTATGCTGGTTTGCGATCCGGAATATTATCACCATAATCGGGCTTTTGGTATATGGAGTTTACCGGATCGCAGCACTTCGGCAAAAGCCTATTTGGAGGACCGCCTAAATGGGATTCTCTCCTTTTATCTAAGGGAAGTAGAACAACGAAATTGGTATGGCTTTTGGGATTTCGGTGATGTTATGCATAGTTATGATCCAGTTCGCCATGTATGGAACTACGATCTTGGAGGTTGCGCATGGCAGAATGCGGAACTAGTGCCGAACATGTGGTTGTGGACGACCTTTCTTCGCACCGGTAGGTCTGACGTATTCCGCATGGCTGAAGCCATGACGAGACATACCAGCGAGGTTGATACCTATCATTTTGGCCAATTTACCGGCTTAGGCTCCAGGCATAATGTGGTTCACTGGGGCTGCGGATGTAAGGAGGCTCGAATTTTCATGGCCGGGTTGCATCGGTACTATTATTATTTGACGGCTGACGAAAGAATTGGAGACCTGCTTGATCTGGTAAAGGATGCCGACTTTTCGACACTTGTAATGGATCCAATGAGAGCGTATTTTCCCAATGATGATAATCCTGTCCACCTTCGGGTCGGTCCTGATTGGGCTGCTTTTTGCTCCAATTGGATGACTAGATGGGAACGGTTCGAGGATACGAAATACCGCGACAAGTTGTTGACTGGAATTCAGTGCTTAAAGAATGCAAAATATCGAATGTTATCCGGGCCTTCCTACGGCTACAACCCTGAAACTGGTGTACTGACTCCAATGGGAGAGGATAACTCGGGCAGACATATGGTCATCTGTATGGGTGGTCCTCAAATTTGGTTCGAACTGGCGAATCTACTCGACGACCCGGAATGGGTAGATATGCTGGCAGATTTCGGCGTCTACTATAATCTTTCTCAAGAAGAGAAGGATCAGATTACCAAGGGAGAGATAAAAACGGAGAGTTGGGGACACCCGGTGCTAAGCACTGGAATTGCCGCATATGGAGCCTACCATAAAGAGGACATTCGGACGGCAAAGATGTGCTGGCAGATTCTTTTGCAAAACCCTTTTGGGAGAGTGAACCTTGCAGAGTCCGAAAAAGTGGTTAAACATTTGGAGAGTCTTCAGGAGATTGATTGGATGAATACAAACGAGGCATCCCAATGGTCATTAAATACCATTATCAGTCTGGAACTGATTTCTGATTCGTTAGATCTAGAATACCTTTATTCAGGAGGATAGCTTACTTCTGTTAACCATCATACTTTAGTCCCATTAAATTCTTAAATTGGTAAGTCTTGACTAAATTTGAGAGGATAGAGTATTCTACTGAAAAAACAGAAATGGTGAAGCTGATGGGTAAGTTATTCTCTACAGGAACAAAATATTATCGGCAGAGCTTGCTGTTGATAATTGCAATCGCTATTATACCTGGGCTTTTACTAAGCGGATTAATGTATTGGGGAGCTGGGGGGAAGATCGAACAAGAGCTTCACCAGCTTCATCGTCAAAACATTCAAGAACGTGTATTATCCATTGACGAAACGCTATCTTATTTGGAAACGTCTCTAGGGCATTGGGCTTTTGTACCTCAGTTTAACTACACCCTTGAAAATATAGACTTCGGAGATGATTATGAGCGAGCATGGGATATTACCAAGACGTTGATGATTATGCAAAGCTCTAGTGAATTGATTGAGCATGTTGAACTCTATGTTAAGGGAAATGCAAACCGAGAGGGAATTAGATTTACTCCGGAGTACAGCATGTTGAGTCATTCCGACCTGAATGATCAATATATTAATCTGCTTCGAAATCCACGTTCATTCTTTTGGATTAATACCTATCCAGATAATCCAAAGCAAGAGCAACTGACATTAATCCAGAAGGTTCCAGGAAACAGCAAAGACCCGGCTGGTCTATTGCTCGTACGGATCAATATGGATAAGCTAGCACAGTTGTTTTCCACGTTGACTCCCTATAATGGCGCAAAGACTATTATCCTTCAAGACGACGGAGCCACAGTTATCACTACGGGAATTAGTGAAGAGGATGAAGGCTATGTTCAAGATCTGATCTACGATATCCGTAACAAGCAGCAAACAGAAGGTTTATTCTATGAGGAATCGAAAGGAAAGAAATATTCTGTATACTACAATCATTTCTCTCAAGTGAGCACTCATTGGGCAATTATTTCAGTTGCTCCAATTCAGGTTATCACAGCACCGTTGCTCTCTATTACGAAATTAATCATAGCCGTAAGCTGCGTGGCTCTTGTTGTCACAGTTACCTTGGCCTGGATGGCCTCCCGTCGTATCTATTCACCGGTTAGCAAACTAGTTCAAATGTTGAGTGGCTATAGATCGGAGTCACTGGGTACTGGTATAGATGAGTTTGCACTGATTAATCAGAGATGGCAAGAAATAAATTTAGAGAGTACCACTCTCCATAATAAGCTTAAGCATGAGCTCCCGCATCTGAAGGAGAGTTTTGTGCAGCAGCTAATTCAGGGTTATCTGTACCGGTATTCCAGCAATGAACTCATAGAACGCTTCCGGCAGTATGGTGGAATTGTTGATCGTAGTTTGTTTTCCGTAGTCTATATCCAATTAATTGGATTTAGTAACCTTGGAGATCGTTTCAATAAGGGTGATGAAGGTCTTGTTACCTTTACCGCTTGCAATATTTTAGAGGAGTTGGCTGAAAGTCGGTTTGAGCAAGCTTACGTAATAAACTTTCATGACTTATCTTTCGCACTTCTAGTCGTAGAACCGGACACTAAACACAGGAATCAAATCATATCTTTGTGCGGTGAACTAAACCATGCAATCAACCAGCTCCTGCGAATGCATTCAACTGCTGTAATTGCTCCACCAGCAGATGATATTAAACAGATTTCTTCACTTTATGAAAGAGCCAAATCAGCTACGCAATATCGTAGCTTTGAAAACGAGAGCCAAATCATCGATATGGAGCAATCTGGTTTTCTAGTCGAAACCGTAGAGTTAAACTATCCTCTGGTTTTAGAGCGTGAATTAATCCAAGCATTACGGGCGGGGGAAGCAGAAGAAGCTATAAAACAGTTATCTTTGTTTGTTGAGTCCCTGACTGCTGAGGGTGTAAAAGAAATCGACGTTCAGCAAGGAATGATGCGCTTATTAGTGGGAATCTTGAATTCTGTATCGCAAGTGGGGGTTAATCCAGCCAGACTATCAAAGGATACTAATATCTTTGAAGCCCTCTCTCAGATCAGGGACCCACAAACTATCATGAAGTGGTTTAAAGAGCAAATCATCGTTCCTTGCATGCAAGAGATTGAAAAGCGGACTAATCATCAAGTAAAGAGAATGGTGGAACAAGCTAAGAACTATCTGCTACATCATTATACAAATGACAATATCTCGCTGGAGAGCTGTGCAGAGCATGTCGGTGCGGTTTCCCACTTCTTAAGTAGAGTCTTTAAGGAGGAGACGGGGAGAAATTTTACAGAGTATTTAACCGGTATGCGTATGGAAAAGGCAAAAACCTTACTATGTCACTCAGATACCACGATCAATGAAATTGCTTTGCTGGTTGGCTACCAGCCCAGTTATTTTATTAGACTGTTCAAGAAATTGGAGGGTATCACTCCAGGTCGTTTCCGAGATATGGTACAAAGTGAGGGGATAACCCAGTCTAACAAACTTAGGTAACAAAGTGTCCTCAAGCCGGTACACTTCTCGTATGGGAAAGGTTTACTCAGTCATTGCTTGGGGTCAAATCCTACCTATGAGGAACTGTGCTTATGAGATAGCTTTGCTATAAACACTCTCAAAAGCCAGTCATTTCAATTTAGATGATATCTGGAAATTATTAAAGGGTATATTCCCGATTTGGAAAAGAGACGAGGCTCGTTTATTTGTCCAGATCGATTTTTTGTATTTATGCTTAATATTACTGGAAAGTATAGCTTTTTCCTGTGTGATTTTTAAATCGTAAAATTTATGATTAACTGTAGAAAACAACTATCATAATGAGATGGCGCTGAGTCACTTTTGCTCCTACTTACCAAAATTGATTATTTAAAGGTGTTTTTTTGTTCTAACTATGTAGGGAAAATCAAAAATGTCATATGTAATCAATACTCGTAATTTACCAATCGCCGGTAGGAAAGCTATGATGCAATTATAACAATTCCGAACCTCATAATTTGGCGAGAAGGTAATCATGATCAGGAAGTAAAACAGTGTAATATTGAAAATGCTTCAGTATATCATGTAGCCGCCGCTTTTAAAGGCATCAAGTTGACAGTCGGGGAGGAAGTTTTGCCAGATGGGTGAAACAGGGCAGTGATAGGCTAGCAAATTGTCCTCTTATTACCGTATTCTTCTGGAAAAAAGGAGGGAGTTGCTAAAGGGATAGTTGTAAAAATAGAATATTGAAGTATTTCTAGAGTCAATTGTAAGCGTATTCATTTTGGGCTTTAAAAATAAACGAACGTATTAGGAGAATTAAGAAATAATAAGCTGAATTTCGAGAATCTCTACAATGGAGGTAAAAAGAAAATGCTATTGTTACTTAAAAATAAAGAAACAAAGACAATTACTAAAAAGCTTACATCCATCTTCGTAGTATTCACGCTACTTATGTCGATGTTTGTGGTTACACCTAATCGTGCACATGCAGCAGATTCAGTATTGTTTAATGAAAATTTTGAAAGTTACGACCCAGGTAAAACGATTGTAGCCGGTAGCGGTAATACTTGGAGCACGAAAGGCACAGCACCGACGATGGTAGTTGCTTCTGACACAGCTGCTGGAAGCAAATATGCTTCAATAGCTAACCCAAGTGGTTCATCTTACATCGGTCAAACCTTCGAAAATTTGACGGGGGGACTGATTATTGATTTTGATGTCAATATTCCTGGAACCAGCGGAGGATTTTTATTTATTAATAGCGGGGCAGTCAATGCAACGAATTACTCAGCAGCCCAAATGCAATTTAATGCCGGGAAATTACAAAAACGAAATGCAGCAACACCGTATGCGAATTACGATACTTCCCACTGGTATCATTACACCATGTTTTTCAGCGTCCCATCGAAAACGTTTAATCTGAGCATTAAGGATTTGACAACTAATCAAACGGTGGCAACAGCAACAGAAGCATTTAATAATTCCACAATAGCTGGAATTAGCAGCTTTGGATTTAGTGTTAATGCCGGTGGAAAATTAAACCTTGATAATGTCAGTGTGAAGAAGATCGGTGTTCAAATGGATGGTCTCACAATTGACGGGGGAACGCTTACCGATCGATTCGAATCCTATTATTCCGACTATACGTTAGTCGTTCCAAACGCAACGACAACACTTGAGTTTACGCCAACTGCTAGTGCACCAGATACTTTATTCTCAGTGGCGGGAGGTACGGCTGTAACTAGCGGTGAAACCGTATCATTGAATTTGACAGATAGCATAACCAGTATTCCAATAAAGGTTACGTCATCCGTCTATACAGGGATTTATAAAACATATAATTTGTCTGTTAATCGATTGGGTGCTCACCCGAATTTGGAAAATGTAGAATATGATGAAAAAGACTCCAAAGTACAAATCGGCTGGACGGAGCCTTTGGATCCTACGTATGTAAAAGCAAATATCTATAAAGTAAACTCTTCAGACCAATCACTTGATTTGGTGGATACTGTTCTTAAAGGAAAACAGATGTCCACGTTTTCCGGATTGACTAATGGAACGAAATATACCTATGTTGCAAAGGCAGTATTTGCTGATGAGGTTGAAGCCTCAGGTGTGACAGTAAGTGCAACTCCAGTCGTTCATGAAGCAAGGCAGATGGAAAGTCTGAATCGCGGACTAGTCGCCGTGAAGACAGACAATGGGATTTATATAGGCTGGCGTTTCCTAGGGACAGATTCAGAAGGTATGAACTTTAATCTTTACAGAGACGGAATAAAGGTAAATTCAAAGCCTATTACTGACAGTACCAACTACATGGATGTTGAAGGAAACGAGAGTTCGACCTATTATGTGAGAACCGTTGTTAATGGGCAGGAGAAGCTGCAGTCTGAATCAGCTACGGTATGGAATTCAAATCATCTTTCCATACCGCTTCAGAAACCAGAAGGCGGTAAGACACCTGATGGGGTTGCCTATACCTATACTCCAATTGAATCCAGTGTAGGAGACCTCGATGGTGATGGGCAATATGAAATTGTTTTGAAATGGAGCCCATCCAATCAAAAAGATAATGGACAAGCGGGTTATACGGGCCCAACATATTATGATGCCTACAAATTAGATGGAACTAGGTTATGGCGGATGAATAGCGGAATTAATATACGTGCCGGTGCCCACTATAACCAGTTCCTGGTTTATGATCTGGATGGTGACGGTAAAGCTGAAATAGCTATGAAAACGGCAGACGGCACAGTAGATGGCCTAGGAAATGTAATTGGGGATCCAGCTGCGAATTACGTTAATTCTTCTGGATTTATTATTGATGGGCCGGAATATTTGACCGTATTCCGTGGAGTGGATGGTAAGGCGCTCGATACGACGAATTTTGTACCAGGAAGAGGAGATGTTGCTGCTTGGGGTGATGCCTATGGCAACCGAGTGGATCGCTTCTTGGGCGCGGTAGCATACTTGGATGGCGTTCATCCTAGCTTGGTCATGACCCGTGGATATTATACTAGAATGACCCTTACAGCGTATGACTTTAAAGATGGTAAGATCGTACAACGGTGGGCTTTTGATTCTGATACGCCTGGAAACGAAGCGTATAGAGGTTCCGGAAACCACCAATTAAGCGTAGCTGATATTGATGGTGACGGTAAAGATGAGATTGTCACTGGGGCAGCTGCTATTGATGACGATGGAACGGGATTATGGAATTCTGGACTTGGTCACGGTGATGCTATGCATGTTGGGGATCTGGATCCGAACAATCCTGGTTTAGAAGTGTGGGCTCCACAGGAAGAACAGCATGTTAAATACAGTGCTGATCTGAAGGATGCTAAGACCGGGAGAATAATTTTTGGACAGCTCCAGACTGTAAGTGATACAGGCAGAGCACTAACTGGGGATATAGATCCGAGACATCCTGGTGAAGAAGTATGGGTACCTGATGGCAGCTATCCGAACGTTTGGGAGGCAGATAAAGGCCGATTATATAGTGTATCAGGTGAATTACTTTCCACCGATATTCCAAGCACAAGTTATGCGATTTGGTGGGATGGTGACCTTTCTCGAGAGCTTGCCGACCACGATTATGAGGATCGATACCGAGGCGGTACCTCACATATCGATAAATGGGATTACGTAAATAATAAACAAGATACGCTCGTGAGATTTGATGGGTTTTTGGCAGACGGGACCAAAGGCGATCCGTCTTTACAAGCTGACCTCTTTGGAGACTGGCGTGAAGAGATTATTCTAAAAAGCATAGACAGCACGGAGCTTCGTATCTTCACGACAACGGACATGACGCAGGAGAAAATATATACATTGATGCACGATCCGGAGTACAGGTTGTCGGTAGCATGGCAAAACGTAGGTTATAACCAGCCTCCACATCCTAGCTTTTATTTAGGAAATGGAATGGAAGATGTACCGAAACCAAATATCTACACGGTTGGCACTTATGCAGAGTCAGAGATTAAAACAACTGCGCCTGTCACAGTTTTTGAAGCTCCGGCAGGATGGTCCAAGGAATCTGTAACTGTAAAGTTGAATGCCAGTGATGCAGATGGTGACGTTGCACACACTTTCTATTCGATTGATGGAGCTCCATTTACAGAGGGAACTTCCTTCACTGTGGAAGAAGAAGGAGATCATGCAATCTCCTACTATTCTGTGGACGAGGAAGGAAATATCGAGGAAACGAAGACGAGCAATGTTATGATTGACCTAACGGTTCCTAGTATTGCTTTGGATGTAAATAGTAACTACTCATTTGGAACTGAATTGCCATTAACCTACCTTGCATCTGATTCGCTGTCGGGCATATCCAAGGATGAAATGCTAGTTCGTCGACCAGGTGATTCTAAGGGGATTATTGTTAAAAATGGCTCTTCGATACAACTGGACCAAGCAGGAATCTATCAGGTTAGTATTACAGCAACAGATGCTGCAGGGAACAGCACTACTATGGAGAAGCAATTTACGGTGCAGGAAGTAAAGGCAAAAGGAGCACCAGGAACGCCAGTATTGTCAAGCGATAATGGCTATGATACTGGGCTGTTGGATGGAAGCTATACAATCTCAATGAACATGTGGTACGGCAACAACGGCAGTACTTATAAGCTCTACGAGAATGGTGTGTTAATCGACTCTCAGACGCTAACAGACAACTCTCCTGCAGCACAGACAGCTAAGACGGCAGTTAGCGGCAAAGCAACAGGTACTTATGTTTATACGTGCGAACTGATCAACTCGTACGGTACGACATCATGCTCTCCTTTGACAGTTAAGGTTACAGACGCATCACCAGGCGTACCGGTGTTATCCAATGATAACTGGGATGGTAATGGAGATTACCAAGTCACCATGAATATGTGGTGGGGAACGAACGCTACGACGTACTTGTTATATGAGAATGGTGTTCTTATTGATACTCAGACATTAATGGCGAACACGCCAAATGCTCAGACAGCCGTAACAAATATTACTGGCCGTGCAAAAGGGACATACGAATACCGGGTAGAGTTAAAAAATGATACTGGAGTGACGGAAAGTAAGGTCATGAAGGTGACTGTTCGGTAACAAAGGAACTACCTGAAAGAGAGTAAAGTAAATTTGATAGAATACTAATTAAGGATCTGTTTCAAAAGCAGCCAGTTCTAGGGCTAGCTATTGAAGCAGATCCTTATTGGATACCAAGAGGGGATATAATTCGTAAGCCCAGCGTGTCAATTTGACTCCATATAACAATTGTAGTTGAATATGCTACTAATAATATAAGAAAATACAAACTTTCAAATATTTATATGAAAGCGTTTTAAAATATAGTAAACTTATTTCTCTTGCTAATAATTATTGAAAGGTGAAACGAAATGAAGCGAATACCGATGATGCTGCAACTTGTACTAATCCTATTCAGTTTCATAGCTATTCCAACGGCTCTTCTCACTTGGTATAGCGGAACACAGATTCTGCATAACTCAGAGAGTGCTATTGCGGAATCGTCGCTTGCCGGCTTAAACGCGAACCGCAGGCTAAACGAGAACGCGCTTAACAGCTTGTCGCAGGATACAGTGAGACTAGCTTCAACGAATATATTTGATCTCATTCGTAAATTCCCAAGCTACTCGAAGTTAAACGAAAATTATAATGATGTGATCAAAGCCCAGACCGTATTAAAAGAACTAATCAACTTGAATCACAGGGTGGATGGCGTGTATTCATCCTACTTCTTACTTGAAGGAGCCGATTATGTTGTCTCAACTGACACAGGAATTACGACGCTGGACCGTTATGAGTCTACCGACTGGATAGAGAAGGCTCTTGTAGGACGAAAAGGAATCAGTGGCGTATGGTATCCACGCAAGATGAGCTCGGGAACAAGCGTGGTTTCGTACGTGCTGCCGCTTAACCGTCTGTCGACCACAACCCGCGGAACGATCGTTGTTAATTTGCTTGAAAGCCAGATCGAGAATTACTTACGCTCATCGGAACCGGGTAAGAACGGCTATCTGTTGATGGATTCCGATGGCATTATTCTTTCGCACAACGACAAGAACTTGCTGTTTACTCAAGGTAAAGAGCAGCCAGTAATACAAGAGATATTGGACAAGGGAACGAAGGAGGGCTACGCATTCCGTATGGTTGAAGGCGAGTACCAGTTGTACACGTGGTCTCGTTCGGATCTATTTGGATGGTGGAATGTAAATCTTTATTCTGTAGATGAGTTGATGACGAAGACTCACACCTTGCAGCGTGGCATTATTTTAATAACCATTGTTGTAATATTTGCAGGGACTTTACTGGCTGTCTTCCTTGCAACATGGTTATCCAAGCCGGTGCGGGAGCTAGTTAGAACCATCCGTGCTCGCCGCAATATCGGGGTCTCGGACAAGAGGAATGAGCTAGCATTCCTTGATGCAGCGTTCAACCGAATGCAGGAAGAGGAAGATAGACTTTACAAGATGCTGAGTGAGAACGAACAGGATACCCGCAGCCTAGCCGTACACAACTTGCTTAAAGGGGAAGTAAGCAAACAAGTCACGGAATTGTTTCCAGAAGCTTATTATCTTGTTGCTATTGTATCGATTGACAAATACAGGCAGTATGTCAGCAAATACAATCCAGAGACTAGGAACTACCATCGATATCTCCTAAACACCGAATGCAATAATCTATTTCAAGAAGGGATTCATGCTAAATGTGTTTATCAGGGGGATGGGTGTTTCGGCATCGTAATTAATTACGGGCAAGAAGAGCTGGACAAAAGTCTGCAGAGCATTCAAGAAGCACTCCATGGTATTCGAGATATAGCGACAGAGCTAATCGGGCACACCGTTACCATAGGTGTAAGCAGTCAAGCGGAGAATAGTTCTGATGTAGCAGACCGATTATCTGAGGCAATTGAAGTTATTAAGCTCCGTATGATTGAAGGAAGTGGTATCACTCTGTGGAAAAAGAATACCGAACAAAACGTGAAATATATCTATCCAAGCAACAGCGAAAGGCGAATCCTTAATTTTCTTGAAACGGGCAATCTCGAAAGCATTATTAAGGAGCTTACAAGCATTCGGGAAGAGATCCTGTCAGTTGAAAATATCGCCTACGATAACATTATCTTTATTTATAACCAATTGGTCGGGGTTACTATAAAGCATCTTAGAGAAAATAATATAAGCACGGCTCGGATCTTCACGGGACGAGGAAACATTTACTCTACGATTGCTTCTATTGATACTCTTGATGAACTAGAGGATTATTTACACAAGTTCTTCGAAGAAATTATTCAATATCTTGCACGCAGCAAGAGCGAGGTCAATTATGGCGAGAGGATTATTGAATACCTTGAGAAGAAGTACTGCGAGGAAATCGTGTTTGAGGATATGGCAAAAGAAATTGGCATCAGTTATTCCTATATGCGCAAGATTGTGTACGATCTGACGGGGAAGAGTCTTAAAGATTACATTAATATGCTTCGGATAGAGAAATCGAAACAGTTGCTGCTGGAATCCAACCTTACTATAACGCAAATTGCCTCAGAGATTGGCTATTTCAATATTCGAAGTTTCAATCGCTTCTTTGTTAAGTATGAAGGTGTAACACCGAGCAGCTATAAGACCTCCAGGTCTTTGACAAGGTAACCATAATAACCAAAGAAAGATGAGTGGAATTGTCATGTCGGTCTCCTTAGGGCCGTATTGGACAGTTCCACTTTTGCTTATTTCTACAAAAATTGATTTTTTTAATTAAAGCTGGTGCGAAATAACTGAAGAAAAATCAAAATGTGACACGGACAATCAATACTTGCGATTTACCAAGTGCCGGTTGAAGCGCTATGATGCATTCATAACCACGCTGATCCGTACAAACTTCGGCGAGGAGGGAAGTAATCATGAGGAGGTGAAACTATGAAAAACGAAAGCGCTTTACTAAAGAGTGAAACCGCTTTAAAAAACATTAAGACGCGTAGTCGAGGTATGACTTACCTCAGGCAAGACTGGCAGCTATATGTATTGCTTCTGCTCCCATTGTCCTTTGTGTTGGTGTTTAAGTATGCGCCGATGTCTGGACTCATACTTGCATTTAAGGATTACAAAATCGCAAGCGGGTTCTGGGGTAGCGAATGGGTCGGCTTTGAAGTATTTAATGAAATCTTCGCCAAGCATGATTTTACCAGGGCGTTACGTAATACTTTGCTGCTTAATAGTCTTGACCTTCTATTTAGCTTCACGATGCCGATTGTGCTTGCGCTTTTACTTAACGAAATAAAGAGCGTCAGGTTCAAACGTGTTAACCAGACACTCTTGTATCTACCGCACTTCTTATCCTGGATTATTATCGGAGCACTTGCGTACCAGTTGCTTAGCGCAGGTAATGGCTTGATCAATAATCTTATCGAACAGTTAGGCGGTACTCGCGTACCTTTCCTGCAGGAGGACAATCATTGGCTAGTAAGCTACTTGGCCATTGGTGTCTGGCAAAGCATGGGATGGGGGACTATCATCTATCTTGCAGCTATCAGCGGCATTAACCCGGAGATGTACGAGGCGGCTATTGTCGATGGCGCTGGGAGATGGAGAAAAGTATGGAACGTCACTCTCCCTTCGATTCGAGTTACGATTGTAACCTTGCTGATCATGAATTTGGGCAAAGTGATGGAAGGTTCGTTTGAGAGAGTGTTTGCACTCCAGAACAAGGCGACTACAGAGTTCACCACTACAATTCCGGTACTTGTCTATCGATGGGGGATCGAGAGTGGAGATTTTAGCCGCGGAACAGCGTTAGGTTTATTCCAGGCGGTAATTGGCCTAGTGTTGGTACTTGCGGCTGATCGTATCGCCAAGAAACTAGGTGAAGAGGGATTGTTATAGAAAGGAGGCGAACTATGAAATCAGTAAGTGGCACCTTTGCTGCGCATCACAGGAAACGCTTCGATATCTGGGATGTGCTGATCCATCTCTTTGTGCTCATCACTTCACTGGCATGCCTTTTACCGTTTATACATGTAGTTTCAAAATCACTAAGTGAAGATGCGTATGTCATTGCGAACAAGGTGTATTTGTGGCCAAAGGGGTTTACTTTTGGCGCATATGAGAAAATCTTTGCCGACGATAGCATTCTGAGATCTTTATATGTGTCTGTACTCGTGACGGTTCTGTTCACCATTCTAGGTATGATTATTACCATATGCGCGGCGTATCCGTTGTCCCGCAAACATCTCAAAGGACGCACGGTACTGACATTCATCTTTATGTTCAGCATGTTTTTCAGCGGCGGTATCATACCTGACTACATGCTAATTAACAATTTAGGAATGTTGGATACGATATGGTCACTCATTCTGCCACTTTCGTTTAGCGCCTTTAATCTGCTAATTTTGAAGAGTGCTCTCACTAGCAGCATACCGGTAAGTCTGGAGGAATCAGCGCGAATCGATGGTGCGGGACACTTTCGGATACTGCTAAGTATTGTCATTCCGCTTTCAAAGCCAATCCTTGCGACGATAGCCCTCTTTTATGCAGTTGGACGTTGGAATTCCTATCAAGATGCTTTGTTCTATATAAAGCAGAATGTAGAGCTACGTCCACTTCAATTGAAATTGTATTACTTGATTATCCAGGCGAGTGAGAGTTTTCAGCTTGAGGCTACACAGGTTTCGATGAGCAATCCAGAAGTACTGAAGGCATCGTGTATTGTTTTCGCGACTATTCCGATCCTATGTATCTATCCTTTCATCCAGAAGTATTTTGTTCAGGGAGTCATGCTCGGAGCTGTCAAGGAATAGCCCTGAGCACTAATGGAGTTTCCTTTATGTGAGTCGAAAATTCATTTTATGGGGGATAAAGATGAGAAATAAAAAAATGGTATCGATGTTAATGGCCTTTTCCGTCGTAGCCGGTCTTATGGCGGGTTGTACAAATAATAATAGCAAGACTTCCAATGACCCGATTGCATCTACAAATAATACTGTAAGTGAAGATACTAAAGGTAGCTATCCGGATTATTCGAAGGGCTTCCCTGAAAAGGTTACTCTGGAGATCCCGGTCTATGAGCGTGCGTATGAAGGTTGGAACGTAACCAATAACTATTATACGAAATGGATTCAGAAGGAGTTCGGAGATAAATACAATATCGATGTTAAGTTCGCACCGATTACTCGCAGCAGTGAAGTTAGTGACTATCAGCAACTGCTAGCTTCTCATAAAGCACCAGACATCATCTTCCATTATGACATGCCTCAAGCGTTGGCTTATTACGGGGAGAAGGTCATGCAGCCTCTAGACTGGGATGAAATCGCAAACTATGCCCCTACCTATTGGAAAAACATGGGTGAAATAGATAAGAAATATGGTGTCGTAGACGGCAAGAATGCTTTCTTCTTTGCAGCTCGTCCTAATGTGGATAATTACACGACTCTTATCCGTAAGGATTGGGTTGAAAAGGTTGGTATGAAGGTGGAGGATCTTACCTCCTTGGAGAAATATAACGAAATGCTGGTGAAGTGGAAGGAAGCGGGACTTGGAGTCGCTGGCGAGGTATTAAAGAAGAACAATTATATCTTTAACTATCCTTTCCGCGACTGGCCAATTGACGCGAAAGAACGCGCACTTTATTCCGATCTTGGTGTTGCGGATCTGACATCCAAAGCCACTGAGAGATATCTACAAAATTTAAACTATCAGTACAATAACGGCTTGATCGACAAAGAATTCTATCTGCGTGACGATGATAACAAGGCTAAAGCTGAGTTCGTTGCAGGCAAGACGGGGACTTTCTCGTTATTCCTAACTAATAATACGGATGTAATCTCTGCTACTCTTACGAACAATCCGGATGCACAATTCGCTGTGTTGCCTTCAGAAGCGCTCGTATCAGAAGGTCTTAAACCGCAAAGCCGTGCTTACTGGCCGTTCGGCTTCATAATGGGCATTAACTATGAAACATCAGACGTAGAACGCGCAGCGCTTTGGATGTATCTGGACTGGTTGAGCCAGCCAGAGAATCTATTCTTCTTGCAGAACGGTGTTGAAGGTCAAAACTATACTCTTGATTCCGAAGGCATCGCGGTGAAGAATGTAGACTTTAATGGGGAATCTGTGCTGTCCAAAAACAACAACAAAGATTATTGGGCTTTAGTTACAGAGACTGTGCAGTATTCCACTCCGGAATTAACTAAGAAGGCCAACCTTAACAATTGGTCACCTGTAGGCTATGAGTATCTGGGAACGGATCTTCTGACTAACTACGATAAGGTCGCTGAATATCGCACACCAGACGCTCTGTTCAGCATTGTGCTTGAAAGCGTAAATGAGTATAAGGCTGATTTGGACTCTCTCTTCCAGGAGTTGTACGTAAAATGCGCCATTGCTCCAGAAAGTGAATTCGAAGCTACGTACGAAGCGGCCAAGAAGACCTATCTTGAAGCGGGTTATCAAAAGATTCTAGATGAGAAACAAGCTGCCATTGATGCTGGGAATTTCAGCTAAAGATTAGCGTATAAAAATAACCCCGAGGCCCCTGCTTCTAGCGGGGGCTTTGGATATGGAGGTATGGATATGTTGAAGCTAAATGCAACTCCGTCCGAACTTAAGAACGTGGTTGGACGCGTGGTAGATTATACCCTTAGCATGGATTTAACTTGGGACTGGCCATGTGGAGTAGCTTATTATGGGGTCAGTCGAGCGTTTGAAGCTACTGGTAATAAGGCCTATCTTGAACGGATGGCTGATTGGTGCGATGAGTACCTTGAAGTCGGGCTTCCATCATGGACGGTAAATACGTGCGCTATGGGACATATGCTAATCACCCTATATGAACAAACGAAGGATCAGAAGTATCTTGATCTCATATTAAGCAAGGTGGATTACATAGAAAATAAAGCACTACGTTTCGAAGATCGGGTATTGCAGCATACAGTGTCAGCGAAAAATGACTTTCCTGAGCAGTGTTGGGCTGACACGCTGTTTATGGCAGCTTATTTTCTGTTGCGTGTGGGCGTGATGTTAGGGGAAAAACCGCTCATCGAGGATGCGCTGCACCAGTATTATTGGCATATCAACTATCTACAAGACGAGAATACGAGTCTATGGTATCACGGCTACAATAACGTACAGAAAAATCATATGTCCGGTATCTACTGGGGACGCGCTAACGCTTGGGCGGCTTACACCATGTCTCGTGTGAATGCAATATTGCCACAAGGCTATCTATATCCTCCTTTTATGCATGTAAACAGTTCATTGAGCAATCAACTCGCAGCAATTAAAGTCCTACAGAGAGAGGACGGACTTTGGGGTACTGTCTTAGATTTCTCTGATTCCTATGGGGAGGTATCGGCTACAGCGGGAATTGCGGCTGCGATGGTGAATATGGGAAATCCACTGCATTCTAAATATGTTCAACGAGCATTGAATGCTACTTTTAATAATATAGTTGATAACGGCCGAGTTCTGAACGTTTCTGGTGGAACAGCAGTAATGAATGACCTTGAAGGTTACCTCAATGTGGATAGGAAATGGGCCCAGGGTTGGGGGCAGGGACTGGCGCTCGCCTTGCTGGCAGCTGTTATTGAGAATCAAGAAGTTGTCAGTAAGGATCTTATAGAGGTGAAAAGATGATTTTTATTGGAACAAACTATCATCCGCATGATTGGCCTCGTGAACGATGGCCGGAGGATATTCGTTTGATGAAAGAGTCGGGGTTCAATCTTGTACGTCTTGGGCATCTGTGCTGGGATAGCTTTGAGCCATCGGAGGGGAACTACGACTTCGCATGGTTTGATGAGGTAATGGAGTTGTTCACTGATGCAGGGTTTAAAGTGGTTCTCGACATTGCGACCCGCCCGGCACCGACATGGTTGCATAAGAAATATCCGATCATTAATATAACCGACCGACATCGGAATAGGCTCCACTCCGTTCACCGTTATATGGAGGATGTGGGGAGCCCCGTATTTCGGGAATACGCATACAGTTTTGCAGAAAAACTAACTAAGCGGTATGCGAATCATCCTGCTTTACATGCGTTTGGCCTGTGCAATGAGGTAGGCGTAGGGATGCAAACCTTCTCAGAAGAAGCTCGTCAGCGATATATTCAGTGGTTGATATTGAAGTATGGCAGCATTCAGGAATTAAATCGTGCTTGGGCCTCACAAAGATGGTCTCGTAAACTAAGTAGTTTCGAAGATGTCGAATTTCCAGTCTCAGGTGATATAGACGGAGCTCCTGAGAGGATATTGGATCTACGTCGCTTCTATTCGGACGAGCAACTTTCGTATCTTCACGGATTAAGCAAAATCGTGAATAAGTTTGCTCCGAATTCTCGAGAAACGACAAATCACTGGGGTGAAAATCCTGAGCTCGGCTTCGACTATTTGAAAGAATATCAACAAATCTTTGATTTGCCGGGAACCGGGTTCTATCCTGGAGTCAACCCGGAAGATCGGAATGCATTGTTTGGAGCTTGTTTTACGATGACTCATAGGATTGCCGAGAAGGATGAGCCAATTTGGTGTTTGGAATTCCAAACGGGTTCCTTTGGTGCATACGCGCCTCCGAAAGGAGCTCTTCGTATGTATGCTTATTTATCTTTGTTGTTCCGATCAGAGGCAGTCTGCGCCTGGACATGGAGATCGATGTTAGGTGGAGAAGAACAGTACCTGTTCGGGTTGCTTGATCATGATGGACAACCCGGAAGGAAATTGGACGAATTCGGTCAATTCGCATATGAGCTGGAGAAGTTGAAAACAATCGGATTGCCATATATGCCAAAACCAGAAGTCGCACTTGCTTATTCCTTTGAATCATTTAGAGTGGCTGATAATCAAAAAGCTTACTACAAAACAGCTTATCTAGAACAAATGATGCAAACATTTCTCTCGCTGTGTGAGGATAATGTCGCTTGCAATATTGTGAACCTTCGCAATATCGAAAAAGATTACAAGCTTTTGCTTGTGCCGGGCCATTGTATTATGGATGAAGCTTCCGCCCAGACGATTAGGGAGTTCATAGCGGGAGGCGGAACCGTCATTATGACGGCATATTCGGCCAAAGTCGATGAGCACAATCAGTTGTTTGACACCCCTATGCCCGGCAGGCTTTCTGATGTATTTGGTATCCGCGCTAATGCCTTTGAACGCCCTATTTATCATTATTCAGATACCAATGAAGGTGGACTTCATAAGCAGAACATGAATATACGACGTGAAGCTCCGGGAATTAGGTTTCATCATAGAATTTTGGATTATCCAATTGACTATTACGAAATTCTGGAGCCTTCTACGGCAGAGGTTTTAGTGACATTCACAAATCTAGATAAGGAACTACCTGCAGTTAGCGTTAATTCATATGGAAAAGGTAAAGCCGTTTATGTGGCTGTTCCTGCCCAATTTGACCTTATGCAAGTGTTATTAAACCATTTCTATGAGCAACTAGATGTTAAAAAGGGACCAGAAACACCACATGGAGTAAGCGCTCGACAGATTGGTGACAGTATACTCTATGTAAATACGACATCCTCAGAGCAGTGCATATCACTTCCGGCACCGGGAGAAGGATTAATAACAGGCTCATTTTACGAGAACAGCCTGAAGTTGAATCCGTATGAGGTGGAGGTATATATAAGGTCATAGCATGTGATTGGTTGAATTTATATTTTTTTAGGAGTTTTCACTCAGTACAATAAATCGAGTAAAAGTCCGGTCCGGTATTAACGTTTAACATCCTGCTGTTCTCCTCTTTGATTTAAACAAATATTTAATAATTATAAATAAGAATATAATCCATTAGGATAAGAGTTTTATCAATTGGCGAATGTCCTCCGCCATGGCAAAGTATAAATAGACAATTTATTTGGAGGCTGGATATGACAGCACAATACGAGGGCTATTTATTCGTTTATTTCAAAGGGGAGTTTCATCCGGATGGAGAACAGATCTATTTAGCTCTTAGCGTAGGTAATGATCCGCTTCATTGGCAGGAGTTGAATGGTGGACAGCCTGTTTTATTCTCCACACTGGGAGAGCAAGGTGTCCGGGATCCGTTTATCGTGCGATCTTCATCTGGAGATGGATTCTATTTAGTTGCAACCGACCTAAAAATATATGGCAACGGGGATTGGAAACGTGCTAAAAGTGAAGGAAGTCGCTCCATTATGGTCTGGAAATCCTCAGATTTAGTTCATTGGTCAGAACAAACCATGGTCGAAATTGCGCCAATAGAGGCCGGCAATACATGGGCACCGGAAGTGCTTTGTGGAGAGAATGGTGAATTTCAAGTATTTTGGTCTTCGTTCTTAAAGGATCAGGCTGAGTCACATGACAAGGAGCCGTACCATAAAGTAATGGTCGCGACGACGAAGGACTTCTCTACATTTAGCAAGCCGAAAATATATATGGATTACGGCAAGTCAGTAATTGATACAACCATCATCGAGCATAATGGGCAGCTCTATCGATTTAGTAAAGGAGATCATGTCTTTCAGGAGTCAGGTCGTTCTTTCAATGACAAGGATTTTAAAATGATTAATGATAATGTGGAAGAGAGATTTATGGTTAAAGGTGAAGGGCCGATTATTTTTAAGTCAAACACAGAGGAAAAGTGGTACTTATTTATCGACGAACATGGTTTAAGGGGATACTTGCCGTTTGAGACCGATGATCTTAATTCAGGTGAATGGAATATGCCGAAGATGTTCAAGCTGCCGGAAGTAACACGACATGGTTCGGTCATTCCAATAACGAAAGCTGAATACGAACGTCTGCTTAACTTTTACTAATAGTAATCCATGAATCATTTGTTTGCTTGAAAGATAGCTATATTAGATCAAATATGCAGTTGGGTTAAAGCAGACATCCATTTTAGAACCGGATGTCTGTTTTTTCGTGTACGATTTTACTCTAAATCATAGCATTGTCTTGTAGGCTCCTTGTTCTCCATGATTTAAGATAAACACATTAAGAGCAGATATTGAGAATCTTGAGAGAAAAGGAGAATTACAATGAATGCTATTGGAAAAGGGTTTTTGTGGGAGCTGAAAAAACACAAGGTTAAGCTATTAATGCTTCTGCCGTCGGTCCTTTTCTTTCTAGTCTTTTGCTATATTCCCATGGCCGGAATCGTAGTTGCTTTCAAGAAGTACAACTATATTGGTGGTATGTTTGGAAGCCCTTGGGTAGGACTGGAGAATTTTAAGTTTTTCTTTGAATCCGGCCAATTATGGCAAGTAACTAAGAATACGGTACTGTATAATCTAGTCTTTTTAATTGTGAATAATATTTTAGAAATCGTCATGGCTATCTTGCTCGCTGAGATGGCTGGGAAGTATATTCGTAAATTTCTTCAGTCGGCCATTTTTCTCCCTTATTTCATTTCATGGGTCGTAGTGGCAGCGTTCGTATACAATATTTTTAATTATGAATACGGTTCGCTTAATAATCTGCTGAAGTCATTGGGTTTGGAATCTGTTGATGTGTATTCCAATCCAAAGGCATGGATATTTATCTTAATATTCTTTGCAGCATGGAAGTCTGTGGGATATGGCACGGTGTTCTACATGGCCGCTATTATGAACATCGATTCGGAAACCTATGAGGCAGCCGAGATCGATGGAGCAAATATCTTCCAAAGAATTCGTTACATTACGATCCCTGCACTTATTCCAACTACGATAATTCTGATGATGCTTTCCATAGGCAGCATCATGCGCGGTGATTTCCAAATGTTCTATCAGATTGTTGGTGACAACTCATTAGCGTTCAGTACGACAGATGTTATCGATACATTCGTTGTCCGTTCGTTGCTTACGATCCAGGAGTATGGAATGTCTTCCGCCGCAGGCGTCTACCAATCCGTACTATCCTTCATCATTATTATCACCGTCAATTATATCGTTCGGAAATCACAAAAAGACTATGCCTTGTTTTAAGGAGGGAAAGATATGCGCCAGCAATCGGATCGGTTTTTGTTCAATACGTTAGGATTCATTATAGTGGGCTTATTCGCCTTGCTTTGCCTGATACCGTTTTGGCTGATCATTAGCGGTTCGTTCATGTCTCAAGAAGCTATATCGATGCACGGCTACTCGCTCTGGCCAACCGAATGGTCCTTTGATGCGTACAAGCTGTTATTCCAAACTTCGCAGGAACTCATCAGAGCATATGGGATTACGATCATGGTAACAACAATTGGCACAGTCATAGGCCTACTCATTACGGCGATGACTGCCTATGTACTGAATTGCAAAGATTTTCGAATGCGGAATTATTTCTCGTTTTACTTTTACTTCACGACGTTGTTCAGCGGTGGCTTGGTGCCATGGTACATCTTGCTAGTGAAGTACTTGGATATGAAGAACAGTATACTTGCATTGATTCTACCGCCCCTGTTGAATGTATTCTATATTTTAATCATGCGAAGCTTCGTCAGCGCGATACCCGAGGCGATCAGGGAATCGGCCACGATTGACGGCGCTGGAGACTTTACCATTTTTACACGATTAATTTTGCCGCTCATTAAACCTGCTCTCGCTACGATCGGTTTGTTTATCGCTCTACACTATTGGAACGACTGGTTCAACACAATGATGTTTATCGACAACGAGCGCTTGTACAGCCTACAGTATTATTTGTACCAGATATTGAGTAAGATGGAATTCTTGAATTCTGCGGTCGCACAGGCAGGCATTGCGACTGCCAACATACCGTCAGATGCGTATAAATTGGCGATAACGTTAGCCACAACGGGACCAATCATACTTTTATATCCTTTTGTACAGAGGTATTTTGTGCAAGGAATCACGGTAGGCGCTGTTAAGGGATAATCCCGGCGTAGCCGGTTTATCATAATTTAGGAATTTAAAGAGAGGGGACAACAGAAATGAAAAAACGCTTCAAATGGCAAGGTATTCTTGCTTTATCTCTGCTTTCGACATCCATTATTGCCGGGTGCAGCAACTCGAACAGTAACAATGAATCATCTAACACTCCAGCAGCATCAAATGCAACAGCAACTTCTGAAACATCAGCTCCGTCGGCGAGTCCAAGTGTGGACATCTCCAAGGAAGTGAAGCTGAAAATGTATCTTATTGGTGATAAGCCGAAAGATTTTGATCTGGTATATGGAGAGGTTAATAAGCTGCTCAAGGAGGACATTAACGCTACACTTGATGCTTCTTTCCTCTCTTGGTCGGATTGGAAACAGAAGTATCCACTCTTATTCGCGTCAGGTGATGACTTTGATTTGATTTTCACGGCTAACTGGGCTCAATACAGTACGCAAGCTAGTAAGGGCGGTTTCTTGGAACTTACCAAGGATATGATTGACAAGTACATGCCGAAGACAGCTGGTAACATGTATCCGGAAGCTTGGGAACAAGCGAAAATTGATGGAAAAGTCTACATGCTTCCTTATAACTACAAGGAAATTCAAGGTAACTTTACAATTCTGCGGGGAGATCTGCTTGACAAATATGGATTGACAGCAGATGACGTAATGAAGGATTCGAAGAGCATTGAGAAATATTACGAGGCATTTTCCAAGGACACAAAAATGCCAGCGATCTTGGGTGGCGGACGCTCATGGTCGGGGATGCCTTTATATTGGCCACTAGAGATGATGAAGAATTGGTTCCACATCGATGGTACGGGGAACTTCCACATGTATTACGACGACACCCAAGATTCGCCCAAAGTTTTCCCTTTTATTGATACCGATGCCTTTGTTGAAGGTGTAAAGGTCTCCAAAGAATGGGTTGATAAAGGGATTATCTCAAAAAGCGCCATGGTAAATAAATCGTCTGATGGCCTCAATGATTTCATGAACAGCAAAGTACCGCTTGTAGGCTTTAATCTGCTGACTACGAATTCTAATTATATTTCCATCACTTCTGAACACCCGGAATGGAATATTGTAGTTAAAGATGCCAATTACGGAAATCCAGTCGATTTGAAGCCCTTCACCCAAGGGGGCATGGCTATTAACCGTCTGTCGAAGAATCCGGAACGTGCATTGATGATGCTGGATTTATTCCGTAACGACGAGAGATATTTCAATCTGACAACGTATGGAATCGATGGCACACATTATAAGCTTTCCGATGATGGCAAGAGCATTGTTCCATTGGCAGGAAACGTAAACTTCGCTCTCGACAGCGGCAGCCCGTGGGGATGGCGGGACGATAATCTATACAAGAAGGTCGAAGGCGGTATTCCGGAATATCAACAATTCCGAGATAATATGATCGCAACAGCCGTTAGTCCGAAGCTACAATCGTTCGTTTTTGATGACACCAACGTGAAGAACGAAATTGCAGCCGTTAACAATGTACTTGAGCAATACGAGAAACCGATGGTCTATGGGATTATTAAGAAAAGCGTCGAGGAAGATGTAAAAGATCTTCGCGAGCGTATGAAAAAAGCTGGTTCCGAGAAAGTCGTTGCTGAAATACAAAAGCAAGTAGATGCTTATCTTGCTGCACAAAAGTAATAATGCATTGATATCAAACTAATAAATGCGTGGTGCACAGCATACGAAAAACTTCGTATCGCGGTGCACCGCGCATTTATTATGTCCTATTTATCTTACATCCAATTTGCGGAGGTTCGTCCATATGGGACGGTGTCTTATTCTATGTCTAAAAAAGTCCTCTTTAAAGATTTGTAGCCATTCAATTCTATATTAAAACATCCTAGTTTATTGAAACAATAAAGTAGTATACCGGAAAACAAAGTAAAAATAAAGTTGAAGACAGCGGACAGGTATTAAGCTAACGGGTAGAATAGTTCCAATATGTGGTATTATTGGTTTATTCGTTATAGGTCCTAATATAATCAATCGAGTGGTAAGGGGGGGGATAATGAAACACGTTATTTTTGGCTCTGCACTTTGTTTGTCTGGAATCATACTTTATGGAATGCGTATGATTGCCGCAAGTATATATTCAGGCTATGGGGCAATTAAAAATGCCGAGTATGGTTTTGAGACAGTTGGAGCACTATCTCTTTGGTTTAGCGTGGCCTTATTTATTATTGGTTTGATAATTGCTTTGTACGGGATTCTAAATAATAAAGATACCTAGCTATAGTTACGCTATCGGGGAACTATAGCACAATAAATACACCGGCTGCCATTTTTGCTTTAAAACAAACCATTTATATACCGTCCGATCAGCTTGCCAATATGATCTTTCGCATACTCGCGTGTTATGGCGAATGCACCGTTGTGGTTGCGGCATTTGTAGGAGTAGCTTGCAACTCCATCAATGCGCTCATCGGCGATGACCGTAATATTCGCACGCTTAAGTGTTTGTTTTATCTCTTCTAAATCCGAATGCATACGGCTAAGAACAACATCTGTTGCCTTCGTAAAGAGATCGCGCAGCGATCGAGTGTCTTCTTCAAGCTGTCTGCGATTTTTCTCTGCTATTGTGTAAGCTATCGGAAGCAAAACGTAATCGTGCATCAACTGCAGCTCCTCACGCGACGCAGGAGGCGTCTCGGGCTTTTGACCAGTTGCTTTTATCCGGTCCCGATCCATTAGCTCTAGATATTGCTCACGGTGCTCGGGAAGCATCATTCGAGAGGATTCCCATCGACCATTGCCATGAAGTTTCTTACTGTTCGCGCTCATCTACGCAAATCACCTCATGGCTATTATATGCGAACATGTGTTCCTTAGTCAAAGAGTTCATTTTTATCTTATCCGTTACTTCAATCAAACAGGGAGCAGCGCGACGACGTCCTGCTCCCTATTTGTCTTATTCACCTACCATTCCGTCACCATCACGATCATCCATATATTTGTACAGCCAGTGATCACTCTTTATTGGCAGCAGCAGAAGCGCAGAGGTTCTGCAAGTATCTGGTACGATACATGGACGATTTAATGGACTATGGAATAACCTTACGGGAAGTGAAGCTTTTAACTCGATCTGCACTCGGTAAAATCAACGATGCTGCCATTCGTAAATGGCTTGTGGAAATCGAGGATCTTTAAATTACAGCCGTTAAAATATAAACGGCTGTTTTTGTTCAACTAACGGGCAGTTTAATGGAATAAATTGTTTGTTTTTACTTGTGTTATATCATGCTACGCTTAGGTGTCCGCATTTCATAATAAGATGAAGAGGTTTGATGTATGAAAAAATCAACAGTTTTCAAAGTTGTCTGTGTTTCATTAGCGATAATTTTTGGAGTTAACTCGTTGTTTACTGAAAAAAAATATAGGTTGCTTGCCAAAGAAGTTAACGGAGTACGTTTTGAAGCACTGAATGCCATAGACGGTCAAGCATCGAGTATAGAATACCGTTTAGGCACGATTATCTCTGATAAACGAATAGACGAGAGCGAGGTAGTTAAGCTAGCATTCCTTATTGAGGAATCTAGGCATTTGATTGATGGGTATGGGACGCTTCATCTGATTGATTTTGAATCCAGTGAAGATTCTTTTAATGAATTAAGAGTAGATTTTGGCACATCGAGGAAGAAACTCAACATAGCGCCGAGGTATGCTTCAGTAGATGATATTAATCAAATGATTGAAGCTATAGTTATTTTTAGGGGTTCTGTTCAAAGGTTACGTGACATGTCACGCTAAAAACATAGTATTGAACTAACAGGGAACGTTAGTTCAACAAAACAGCAGCAGTCCATGACTGCTGCTGTTTCATTTCTAGGGGTTAGTCTAATACTCTTATTTTTCAGAGGCTAATGGTTTTGTAATTCGAAACACCGTACGAGTTCAATACATCCAATCTAATACTTTATTTTCTCAGAATACCTAACGCAGTACTAAGTCCCACTTCCGGAACGTAACGGAAGTGGGGCTATTGAATTAAGACGATCTTGGAATACGGATTTCTACTTTAGTTCCTTCACCGGGATAGCTTTCAAAGTGTAGTCCGTAGGACCAACCATATAAGAGGCGGATGCGGTGGTTAATATTACGTATTCCATATCCATCACGATTCTCGTCCGTTTCGCTCAGGGAGTTGAAACGTGCCACTAAATTTTCTGGGATACCAATGCCATTATCCTGAACAACAAGTACGACAACATTGGTCTCTGTATAAGAATAGATGAGAATTTCACCCCGGCGGCTTTCCGTTTCGCGAATCCCGTGAAGGATCGCGTTTTCCACGATTGGCTGAAGTGTAATTTTAGGTATGTTACATTCGAATAACGCTTCATCGACGTCGATATGAAGCTCAATCGTATTTCCGAATCTTCGGTTTTGAATATCCACATATAATTGAGCATGCTCTAATTCTTTTTCGACCGTAATAATTTCTTCGCCTTTGTTTAAACTGAGCTTATAAAATTGGCTGAGTGACTGAACAAGAGAAGATATTTGAGGTACTTTGTGCTGGATAGCGGTCCAGTTAATCAGGTCCAGCGTGTTATAGAGAAAGTGAGGGTTGATTTGCGAATGTAACGCCTTCAACTCGGAATTCTTGGCCTCTCGGCCTAACGTGTATTGTTCTTCCAAAAGCTCCTTAATCTTGCTAACCATATAATTGAAATTTTCCACTAACTCCCCGACTTCGTCACGGCTCCCGTCGGATTTAACCGGTTCGAGTTCACCGCTTTGGACGCGGCGTATTTTACGGATGATCATACCTATTCTTTGGGTCTGAGAACTGGAAATCCAATATACAAGTAGGTTAGCCGCTATTGCTAGTAGGATCATCATGACTAGAATTTGGTTCCCCAGTTTATTACCGGAAGCGTACACTTCCTGTAGAGGAACAATTGATACGAGGTTCCAGTCTGTACCAGAGATAGTCTTCACCCCTGCTATAATATCTTCTCCGTTTAACTGTAATTTCTGCCAGGGATCGTCCTTTGCTGAAATAGTTAAAGCCATATTCTGATCCAAATTCCATCGCTTCAGCAGAGTGGAATCTGATCCGGCAATGATTTCGCCTTTCGAATTTTGGAGATAGGCTACACCGTTAATTGAGGTATTTGCTCTTTTCACGATACTATCAAGTACATCCACCATAACATCGACGTCTAACATACCTAAGTTGTCGTCCAGCGAGCTGAAGTTTCTGATGAAACGGATGGCATGGACCGAACGCATATTAAGATGCTTCATTGAAGGAATAGCATCTTTGTCGGTGATCCAGAGCATCTTTCCGGAAAACTGCTTAAGGATCGGATATTCCGTTGAGTTGGTGAACTCACTAAAGGGAAATAAGTTTCTCTTTTCATTAGAGTATTGTAATTTGTCTGGAATATAGATCCGTATGCGATAGATATCATCATTTCGTTGGAATGCCGATAAATTAAGAGATAAATTTTCGAAATCTTTAATCTGCTGTGAAAGTTCATATTCCGAAGTAGGGCGGGAAAGCATTTCGTTCAGATTGCTATCCAGTGCGAGAGCATCCGAAACGTCTTGAATTTTTCCTACCTTGTAAGATAGGAAAGATTCAGTTTGGCTTAACAGCTGCTTGGTCGAATAAAGGACTTCGGAGTTTAAGGTTTTGGAGCTTTGCTTAAAGGAGATAAAGGAAAGAGTGCCGAGACTGATAAGTATTAGAAGTGAATTTAGCAGCATGAGTTTGTTTTTCAGCTTCATGTTACGATAACGTTTCAGAACACTCATGCTCGTTTCTCCTTAAACTCCGAAGGCGTTAATCCGGTCACTTTCTTAAAGGTTTTGGCAAAATAATTCGCGTCTTGGATTCCGACGAGAGCAGCAATTTCATAGAGTTTGAATCGACGATCCGCTAGATATTCCTTCGCCTTCTCGATACGGTATTCGGTAATGTATTGATTAATGGTTGTGCCAGTTTCTTTTTTGAACTGCAAGCTCAAATAATTAGGAGTTAAAAAGAGGTAATCAGCAATCGACTTAATTGAGAGATCGGCGTCCTTGTAGTTATCATGTATAAACTTAAAGATTCTATTTGAATTCGATCCACCTGTTGACTTCGAGCGGAGTTGTTCGAAGAAATAATTTAATTTCTCCTCCGTATAATTCACCGTTTCTTGTAAGGTATTGAACCGGAATAATACGCTCCATAAGTACTCCTTGTCGTCCTGGGCTTCGGAGAGTTGAACTTTCTTCTTATCCGCAATCCTGAACAAAGTGAGTAAAAGAGCGAAATAAACGTTTTTGGCATTATTGACGAGATAATCTTCGTTTTCTTTAAGAGTGGTGGTAATTCTGGTTAGTGCCTCATTAGCGGCTTCATGTTTTTCCTCCTCCAGACATGAACTGAACACCGCACTGAGCTCGTCCTCGTAGTCCGTATTCGCTGGCGGTGTTGACCGCTCATTATATACAGTGATCTGGTTATATCCTGAGAAAAACTGGCGCTGAACGGCTACAGCCGCTGTATGGTAGGACTCAAGTAGTCGTTCTGGTCTATGGACAAGGAGCCCAATACCAATGAAAGTGAACAGCTGTTTTTTGATTAACGCTTGCAGATCGGTACGAACGAGAGCAAGAGGGTTCACAAGCTCTTCTGGAGCGGCAAGTTTTTTTGAATAGGCATGAATAATGAGATGCTGAGCATCTTTAAATCCGCTCCGAGTCTCCAGTCCGAAAACAGCGAACTGTTTAATGATCGTTTCAATAAGTTCATATTTGTGGGCTTGTACGATTCGAAAATCGGAATCAGTTAGGTTATGAAGTTTTACAATGGCCGTCGCAATAGCACTTCCCGGCGGCATTTCGATCCCCGCGTTTATCTTCGAAACGTTATCATCATTGTTGTGAGGAGCAATCCAATATAAGGCCTGCTGCTCATGACGCAGAAGTTCGTTTCCGTTACGGATTTCCATCTCTGCTTTTCTTAATTCGCGTTCATTATTACAAACTTGGACGGCCGCTCGGATATGCTCCTGAATGGTCGATAAGTTAACCGGTTTTTCGAGAAAATCTAGAGCTTTTAAATGAATGGCGGATTTTAAATATTCCTTTTCCGCATAGCTGCTAAGAAACAAAATTATGCACTGGGGTAGACGCTCTTTAAGTTTCATGGCAAATTGAATGCCATCCATTCGGGGCATTTTTACATCAGTGAGAACGATATCGGGTTTATAGCTATCGCTAATCTGAAGCGCTTGCAAACCATCGTCTGCGGTCTTGACAATATCAACGCCTAGATCTCGCCAGTCCACGTGATTTAGCAGGCCATCGCGGGTCGCTTGTTCATCGTCCACAATAAGGAGCCGTATCATTCTGCAACACCTCTAATGAAGAATTGTCTTTTTATTATCAGGGCTGCCCTGATTTTTAGCAAATGGATTTTAGGAAGTGTGTTGGATCTTACCCGAAGTTATAGAATTCTCCTATAGGTTTACTAGTTTGGAAAGAGCAACATAGGTTTTTTCTATACTATCACAAAGGAATTGTGATCAATTTTACTTGAAATCATAGCATTGTCTTGTTGGATACCTTTTATAGGAGGGGTATGATTAGTCACAATCGAAGATGAATACACAATGAAGGAGGAATTGAATTGATGTTCAATACGGAGTTTAAAAAACAACTTGAGCAAAAAGTGGATGCAATGATTGAAAGTATAGGTGGAAAATCACCGCATTTCGCAGGTGTGGACGGGAAATACGATGATATGCCTACAGATTGGTGGACATCTGGCTTTTGGCCGGGCATTCTTTGGATTTTATATGATCTTACAGGAAAAGAGCATTATAAAGAAGCAGCATGGCAGTGGGATGAAAAATTGGAGCCCTGGTTTATTAATCTTACGGATGATATCCATCACGATGTTGGCTTTCAGTTTCTACCGACAGCGGTTATCAAACATACGATTACGAATGACAAGGATGCTTACCGTCGAGGAATTGAAGCGGCGAATTTCTTGGCCGGCCGATATAATGCAGCGGGACAGTTTATTCGCGCTTGGAATGGAGATTTAAACGGATGGACCATCATAGATTGCATGATGAACATTTCTTTGTTGTTTTGGGCGAGCCGGGAGACAAAGGACCCTCGTTATAAGCATATTGCAGTCCGGCATGCGGATACAGCATTGAAACATTTTATTAGAGATGATGGGTCGTCCCGCCATATTGTCAGCTTTGATCCGGAAACAGGTGAATTTATTGAAGGTCTTGGCGGTCAAGGAGCTGGACCGGAGTCCGCATGGAGCCGCGGGACAGGCTGGGCGTTATACGGATTTATCAATGCTTATAAGAATACGGGAGATGCTCGTTATTTGCAGGCTTCCAAATCGGTTGCTCACTTTTTCTTGGCTAATTTACCCGAAGATCGAGTTCCCTATTGGGATTTTAGATTGCCTTCCAAAGAAGGACAACCGCGGGATAGCTCTGCGGCGGCGATCGCTGCTTCCGGGTTGTTGGAATTAGCAGAAGCGGTGCCTGAAGTCGAACGCAGCTTGTATCGAGATGGCGCTATTGGTATTTTAACGTCGTTGACGGAAAAATATTCATCTGTATACGATTTGTCCCGTGACTCGATCTTGAATGGTGCGACTGGACATAAGCCGGCCGAAATGTATGTGGATGGATCTCTTATCTATGGCGATTACTATTATATTGAAGCGATAGCCAAGCTACTTGGCTGGAAGAATCGTATTTTTTAACTTAATAGATTATGAGGAGGATTTACAAACATGAAAGGGAATATTTGGAACGAATCACGATTATATAATGACCCTGTGACGTTAAGAAAAGTAAGACAGATTACTACAAAAGGAATTGTTAATACAATCCCGTCCTATCATACTGGGCAAGCTTTCAGTGAGAATGGGGAAGAAGTCATATTTGTATCGATTAGAGAAGGAAAGAGTGCCCTATACAAAGCACATTTGCCGACAGGGGATATAACTTGTCTTATAGATCCTGTTGAAGGCATAGGAGGCCTTAACGAAATAGGTCGTTTTGGTGATGGCAAGGGTATACCTATTGGGGCGGTTCTAGCACCAAAGAGCAGGTGGGCTTATTATGTTGTGGAGAGACAAATAAGAGCTGTTCATATTGATACATTGGAAGAAGAGATTATTGTTGGAGGTATAGATGATAAATATCTTATAGAATCTATTGCAGTGTCACCTGACGAGAAAAACTTGGTTTACGTCGCCCATGTGCTCTACCCTGAAAAAGACGGAGGTCAAAAATACCAAATCTTTATAAAATCGATGACAGGCGGGCAACCGGAAGTTTTGTTCGGTGAAGATGGAATGTCTGCGGGTCATATCATGTATAACCCGGTAGATCCTGATCTATTGTTGTATTGCCGTCATAGAGGTCCGAGCTCAAGTCATAAAGTAGATGAGCACAGCAGAACTTGGATTTATAAGATATCGGAAGGGCGCTTAATAGAGGTAAAAACAATAGAGAAACAGAATTTTCAGACTCATAATGCATGGACTTGGGATGGAAAAGGAATCGTATATCATGGCATTATAAACGACGTGGGCTGGAACAATTATACGACTGAAGGAGGATGGTACATCGGCCTGGCTGGTTTGGATGGTAATCCTATTCGGGAATATAGTTTTAATGACGCTAAGTATTACGGTCATGTTTCTGCGATGAAAGGTAAAAATGCGGCTATAATTGACGGAAATATTCTGGATGGTCTGTTGATGTGGATTTATTTTGATCAGGAGAAACCTAAAATCGAGATAATTGCGCAACATGGTACTGATTTTACGACAATGCCGAGTCAGTATGCGCACCCGCATGCCATTTGTGACCCCTCAGGCAGGTGGATCGTATACAATAGTGCGCCTAAGATTATTTTTTCAGGTGCAAGAAGTGATATCTACTCGGTTGAAGTATAGCTAATTAAAGGAATTATGCAGCTAGGCTGTATGTACAAATTGAAAAAGCAGACATCCATTTGTCATTGGTGTCTGCTTTTTCATTTCCATCATAATAAATCAAGTTGAGACTAGTGACCTTCTATTGTTCTATTAGCACGTACAGCTGTAGGTGAAAAACCATAGTAGCGTTTAAATAGCTTACTGAACGTATAGATATCGGAGTATGCGAGTGCTTCAGACACTTCTGTAACCGTCATCGTTGTCTCAGACAATAGATGGATAGCCCTTTCCATCCGCAGCTTAGTAATGGTCTCCTTCAAGGATAGCCCCGAATACTGCTTCAAAATCGAACTAAGATAACGAGGGGTCAATTCTACTGTGGCCGCTAGTACATCATAATCAATTGTCTCCGACATCATGCTGCGTATCTCATTACGTACTTGCTGCACGATATGCTCATAATAGTAATTCTGCGTAGTTTCATACTGCCGATTCCGTTCTCTCTCCCACCATGTGAGAATCAATTTGATCATTAGATCGAATTCTTCTTCTTCCCGCTGATTCTTCCAGGCAGCAAGGTCAACCAAAAGATGCAGTAATGGCTCCAAACGATACGTATCTTTAACGAATACACAGCGTTCCTCACCGAAGGGGAGCGCCACTTCTGCTTCATTCTCAATGTGATAAGACTGGAAATGGCAGTAGATTACTGTAATCGGATTTTGGGGATCATGCACTGCACGCATGTTATCACCTGGCCGAAAAATAAAAAATGTACCTTGATGCACAGGATAATGTTGTTCATTAATCCACATATCGCCTCTGCCAGAGATACAATACCATAGATCGTAATCATTAAAAGGGGCAGGATGCCATGACCAGTTAGCTTCGCATTTCATTTTGCCGCTGATGCCGCTTAATACAAAAAAACATTTGTATAAGGTTGATTCCTTTGCCATATAACTGCCTCCGTAATATTTGGTCACTAGTATTTATGTCCAAATATTAATTCGTTGTGTCTATCCAAATCCCCTGCTTACTTAGGTATGATAATGACATAAAATCACTAGGAGGTATTGAGTATGCCAAGACTAGAACTAAGTGCAGAAGAAATTAATAAAGCTTTGTATCATTATGAAAGAGTGCATGTTAGTCTAAATGGTTTAAGCGAAATTTCTGATAATGTTATAAGTGAGTATAAGCAACTGGGTTTCATTTCCGTTGATAATATTTTTAACGATAAAGAAGTAGAGCAAAGCATTGATGCCATTATGCATCTGGGAATGGTTGAATCCAAAGGTGCGAAGCTGCAGTTTACGAAGCCGGAAAACGAACTGAAAACAATTGAGGAAAGAGAGCTGGCCTTGCGCAAGATTTATGAGTTTGTGAATGTAGAGGAACAATTACGTGAGATTGCCTATCACCCCGCTATTATTGATACCATTACAAAAATTTTTGGAGAAGAGCCTAAACTCATTCAAGATATGGCTCTGCTGAAGCCCCCACATGGTGGAGGTGAGAAGCCTTGGCACCAAGATATGGCTTATGGCAACCTTACGTATACGAAGTCGGCAATAGGTGTATGGATCGCTCTAGATGAAGCGACGGTAGACAATGGTTGTATGCATGTTATCCCAGGCTCACATCAAGAAGGAGCTACGCCTCATTATGCCATTAGGGATTGGCAGTTATGCGATTCTCAGGTACCTGTTGAGCGGGATGTTGCGGTGCCAATACAGCCAGGCGGTGTGTTGTTCTTCCATGGCATGCTCTATCATGGAACACCCTCGAACTTTTCCCACATGCGCCGGAGAGCGTTGCAATTTCATTATGTTCCAGCATCGGCCGAGAAGATAGGACCTAAAGAATACAAACGCATGTTCACAAATGAGATGTCGGGGGCTGAATGTTAAACCTTGATATCCAAATGTCGTGGTGGGCGATGTCCGGCTTGTCACCTGACGAGAGAATGGAAGAGAAATTCGAACGTATCTCTCAAGCGGGCTTTTCCGGAGTATTCGCTCGCCTGCCGCAACCTGAGTACGCCAAAGAGTGGATAAAAGGTCTTGAACAGTACTCTTTGAGTTATGGAATACAATCCTTCCCGACCAGTGCAGACGAATTGTTAAGTATTATACAGAATGCAAAAGCACTTGGGGCAACCTATGTGAATGCCCAGGTAGGAAACTACTACATGAGGGATAATCAGGCTATCTTACTCTTGAATCAATTGGTCGAAGTAGCTATTTCTGAAAATTTTCCCTGTTTTATTGAAACACATAGAGGTACCGTCACCCAAGACTTGCTTCGTACCATTGATTATATAAATGCGATTCCGAACTTAAGGCTAACGATTGATTTATCGCATTACGTAACAGCTGGTGAGATTGTATTACAAGAACATCGGGAACAAGCTATGCCTTATTTTGAGCAATTACTCAAGAGAACCGGCAGCATTCATGGGAGGATTTCCGGTGGACAGCAAATCCAGTCTACCATCGGTGGTAATAATGGTATCTCGTACCACCCAGCTGTAAATTCTTACATTAAATGGTGGGCATCAGGCATGCGACACTGGAAAGAAAGCGTCAAAACTAATCAATCATTTCTACCTGTTGTTTGTGAACTAGGCCCACCAGATTACGCTATAACATGCTTTGACGATAACAATCATCGGGAAATTTCTGACCGTTGGAAGGAAACCCTCCATTTGAGAGAACTGCTAAAAGAAGCTTGGGAGTTAGCTCAATAGCGTCAAAGACCAAGGTATATTGATGGTTTATCGGTATGTAGCCTCTTCTACGCTGAAGAGGCTTTTTCGTTATTATATCTAAATTGAAACAAATGGCCGCCATAAGTCTATAAATAATGGTGGTGTTTTTTTTATTGCCTAGAGTTATCAATATTTACCTTAGAAAATCAAAGGTTATCGTAACTTCTCGTAGTTCAAAATCCCTTATAATACAGAATATATAGGTACTGGCTTGCGCTAGTTTACACAAGGAGGTCGACAACGTGAAACTGCTTATTGTGGACGATGAGGAAAGAACGCGGGAATTTTTGAAGAAGTATGTGCCATGGGAAGAGATTGGCATTTTTGATTTGTCTACGGCCAAAAACGGACAAGCTGCCCTCGAGCTCGCATTGGAGTGGAAACCTAATATCATTTTGTGCGATGTGAAGATGCCAAAGATGGATGGTATAGAATTCGCAAAGACATATAGGAAAAGCGATCCGAATTGCAAAATTATTTTTCTTAGCGGGTTCTCGGATAAAGAATATCTAAAATCAGCTATTCAACTGAAAGCGTTGACATATATCGAAAAACCGATCAATCAAGAGGAAGTCCGTCAGGCTGTGGAGGATGCTATCCTGTTATGCCAGGAAGAAGAGTTACTTAGTTCTGAACAAAAACGCCTGCAGGAGCATGTTGATCGGAGTATACCTTTCCTACGGCAGGAAATGGTTCGTACGATGATTAAACAACCGCAATCGTTGCATATTGAACAGGCGCTCCAAAGCAAAGAAACGTTCTTACTTCCCGAGTCCGGCCCTTATACGGTAGGAGTGGCTTCACTTCATTGGAATGCCTCCGTTATTCCGGAGAATCCTGCCGGTGTTCAAGAGAGAATGCTACAGGAGTTGTGCTTGATTGATACTGCTGAAACCGGAGGGGCATTGTTTGGATTCGATATAAATAATTGGCTAGTTTTTGTACTCCCAGGCGATTACGACGGGAGTTACAGTAAAGATAGGGAAATCATCGACAGATTGTCATGTGCACTTCGAGAAGTCTTTGGGAAGGACATCGTTTTTTGTATGGGGATAGGCGTTACAGCTCGAAGGATCACTGATATTCCAAAGTCTTATGAAAAAGCCTTACACGCAGGAATTATGCAATTTTATCAGGAGGATTCCCATCCTTTCTTCTATACTTCAGATATTCGCTTCAGTACGCTTGAGATGGATTGGGATGGAATTCGCGAGCTGCGGGATGAGCTTCGCCGTGGGGAAACCTATAAAGTACGAGAACGTATCAAGCAACATACGGATAGGGCCTTAAAACAAAAAGACCGCAATATCGCCAGAGTAAAAGATACGTATTTTCAGTTTCTGCTTGCGATTATGGAAGCTGCCTCAGCACAGGGAGTCACAGATCAGACCGAGGACACGGAACGTAGATACATTTGGCGCGAGATGGATGCTATACCATCCTTGTCCAAGCTGCAGTCCTTTGTACTCTCCTTTTTATCGCCGTTTGAGGATAATCCAGAGGACAACTCATCGGTACCAAGCAAAATAAGAGAAATCTTGCGATATATTCACAGTCATTTTCATGAAAAGGGCTTCACGGTCCAAGATATAGCGCATCATGTAAACCTTAGCGAGACATATCTCTGCTCTTACTTTAAAAAGCAGCGTGGACAAACAATCAAGGAATTTATTAATGAGACGCGTTACGAGCGAGCAAAGGAACTGCTTAGGGATCGGGACATTAAGCTTTTTGAGGTAGCCATAAATCTTGGATTTGTAAATGCCAATTATTTCGCCACATTTTTTAAGCGATATGCGGGCTGCACTCCGTCCGAATATCGGGAGAAGAGGGTGAAATGACCTTCCTGAAGAGAGTTTCCATATCCCGATTGAATATTCGTAGTAAGTTGTTTTTAAGCTATTTGCTCGTCATCAGCATCCCATTTGTATTGCTCTTAGTGATCCATCTGAATTATACGCAGCAGGAGAATAAGGACCAAGTGCTCTATTCGGCTCATAAGATGCTAGACGAGACCAAATCCTATCTTGAATACAAAGCACAAGCGATCACAGAGATTCTTAATTTTGTCGCTTTCAATGATTTGGTCCAGACCAACGTGAGTACAGAGGCTAAAAAATATGAGGATGTCAACCTTTGGGGGACGGATGCTAACAAATTAGCGAAAGTGTTAAGTCAATTCCGCAATAATGAGGATATTACTACGCTACAAATATATATGAAGGAGGGACTGGGCAAAGCTGCAGACAGTCCCGATTATCTAAACATGGGCAAGATTGAGTCTACATCCTGGTTTAGTAGTTACAGTCAATCGTTTTCAGCTTTTGCGTGGTTGCCGGCATCTGCGTTTGATGAAGAAAAGGATCAAGAGAGCTCAACCATATCCGTTCTGCGGAAAATTCCTAAAAATCATAACATTCAACAATTTGATGGCATTGTCAGAGCACAAATAAAGCCAGATGCGATGCAATCCGTCCTTGATCATGCGGTTTTCACACCAAATACGCAAGTTATTTTATTTAACGAGAAGCTTGATATTTTAGGAACCTCCAAAGGAGTTAATTTATCTAAGGCAGAACTTGCGGCAATGTTGAAGGGACAAAACCCCGATCAGATTGGCAATAGGGAATGGAATGAGCATCTGGTGATAGGGAAGAATCGGATGCTCTTCGGTGTGCAGGAAATTCCACATACGGATATGTTAGTAGCGCTGGTTGTGCCATATAAAGACGTACTTGCATCCAGCATTAAGGGCAGAAATAGGATCATTACGATTTTTTTGATAGTGATACCTATTGCGTTAATCATTTCGTATTTTGTTGCAGCATCAGCAACGCGTAGAATTAGAGAACTAATTTCCCATATCCGTAAAGTGAAACACGGTCACTTTCAGTTAGAGCCACTTCCTATTGTTGAAGACGAGATAGGGGAGCTGGCTCGCAACTTCAATGGCATGGTCAACAATATTTCGCAGCTTGTTGAAAAGACGTATACCCTTGGACAAGAAGTGAAAAATAAAGAATTGAAGGCGCTACATGCTCAAATTAATCCACATTTTCTTTATAATACCCTGAATCTCATCAAAGTAATGGCGATGGAGTCGAGTTCCAGCGAAATATCCAAAGTTGTCGATGAGCTTGCGGCATTCTATCGACTTAGTCTTTCGAATGGTCGTGATATTGTATCGCTAGAAAATGAGTTGAAGCATATTGAATCCTACGTAAAGATCCAAAATATGCGCTATAACGGAAGTTTCAAGCTAGAACTTGAAGTATCACGTGAGTTGTTCGCCTGCCAAATGCCTAAGATCATGTTACAACCGATTGTGGAGAATGCGATTTTGCACGGCATTATGGAGACGGAGGGGGAGAAAGGGACTATACGCATCAGGGCACAATCCGATGGTGAGACGCTATACATTGTGATTGAGGATAATGGGGTTGGTATGAGTGAAGAGAAAGTAAAACGACTCTTAACTGATCCTGTTCTAAAGGAGCAGGGAGGTTATGGGCTTCGGAATATTGAGGACCGTATCCAGCTCATGTATGGTATTCATTACGGGATTCAGTTTATAAGCGAACGGGGAGTTGGGACACAGGTTACCCTCTGTCTACCAGATTTGAGAAGTTAGATAGAATCGTAATTTTTCAAACTAGATCGTAACTTTAACTAATATGTATCCTGCTGCAGAAGAATTACAATACAAGTATAGAAAGTCCCAGATGAGTTAGGACTAACAATGCAGCAGGAAGGTGATGAAATGTCGGTTAATGCCGAAGCAAGTAATCGAGTTGTCGCAGCGCCGGCTAGCGGCGCAAAAAGAAAAAAGAGTGGTTTCTTCCGTGAAATAAGAAGCAATCGAGTACTCTATGCGATGTTTATCCCCATTACGATTTATTTTATTATCTTCGCCTATATTCCAATGGCGGGGATTATCATGGCCTTTAAAGATTTCAATTACAATGACGGTATTTTCGGAAGTCCTTGGAGCGGGTTTTCTAATTTCGACTATTTCTTCAATTCTGGGAAAGCTTTTCTGGTTACACGAAATACGATCATTTATAACGTGATCTTCCTTACTTGTTACACAGTCTTTTCCATTATAGCTGCTGTTTTTATATCAGAAATCACCAAAAAGTGGTTTAAGAAGATATCGCAGACGATGATGTTCCTGCCGTACTTTATATCTTGGGTAACAGTGTCGGCCTTTGTTTATAACTTTTTAAATTATGAATATGGAATTGTAAATAAGATTTTGGCTCACTTCAGTATTGCCCCATTAGATATTTACTCGAATACGTCATATTGGTACGTATTGCTGCCTTTCCTTTATGTATGGAAGTGGGTCGGGTATGGTAGCGTTCTCTATCTTGCGGCCATTGTAGGAATTGACCAAGAGGTTTATGAAGCAGCAACAATTGATGGTGCAACGAGATTCCAAAAGATTACGAAGATCACGCTTCCTTTATTAAAACCGACAATGATTATTCTGATTCTGCTTGGTCTTGGACGTATTATGCGCGGTGAGTTTGATATGTTCTATCAACTTATTGGCAATAACGGGACTTTAATGGATGCTACGGATATCATAGATACTCTTGCTTTCCGTTCGCTTGTCGGCTCTGCGGATTTCGGCATGGCTTCCGCCGTTGGCGTTTATCAATCCGTTCTAACACTAATTATTATCCTTACAGCGAATTGGTTGGTAAGACGCTACGATAAGGAACAAGCCCTGTTTTAATCCCATTGCAAACGAGAGGTGAATGAAACATGCAAAATATAAGAGCTAATAGTAAACTAAATAACTCACCAGTATTTACAACTATATCTTACACGCTAGTTGGCTTGATCTCGCTAGTCTGTTTGATTCCTTTTATAGTACTTGTCGCAGGTTCTTTCTCATCGGAGAGCTCAGTTATCCGAGATGGGTATTGGTTTTGGCCGCGTGAACTGTCATTAGATGCTTACCGTTTTATCTTCCGTTACCCTGGAGACATCCTTCAATCTTATAAAGTTTCCCTTATCATTACGATAGTTGGGACTTCAATATCGTTATTTATTTCAACAATGACCGCATACGTGCTATGTCGTAAAGAGGTAAAGTATCGTAATGGATTGTCATTCTTCTTATTCTTCACTACGCTGTTCAGTGGAGGTTTAGCTCCTTTTTATATTTGGATCAGTAAAAATCTTCACATGCAGAACACCTATCTCGTTCTTATTCTGGCACCAATGTTTCATGTCATGTACATCTTGATACTTCGGGCCTTTATCAAAGGGTCAGTCCCTGAGCCACTCATCGAATCAGCCAAGATTGATGGTGCAGGCGACCTGCGCATTTTTCTTCAGATGGTGTTACCGTTATCGAAACCCGCTCTTGCATCCATTGGCGTATTTACTGCCTTGGCATACTGGAATGACTGGTGGACAGCGATGATGTTTACCAGTAAACAGGATTTGGCTCCCTTACAATATTTGCTATACAAGATGTTGTCGTCTATCAATTTAACAGGGGCAATGGCGCAGCATATTCAGTCGGCAGACCAACCTAAAGAGACATTCAAGTTAGCTATGACCGTTATTGCGACGGGGCCAGTTGTACTCGTTTTCCCATTTGTCCAGAGGTATTTTGTCAGTGGTATTACGATAGGCGCAGTCAAAGGTTAAGCTGTTACCTCTATGCTCTGTTATTCTCCAACAGGTTCTACAGAGCATAGTTTCTTGTTTACGATATAGGTCCTCAAATGGATTTATATATATGTTTTCATAGAAAAAAGGAGGGTTCTAAATGAAAAAGAGTTCGATGTTGCTACTTGTCCTTTTGTTTACCATGCTCGTTGCTTCAGCATGCGGAAATAACAATAGCAACCAGAAAAATGCAAGCGTTTCCGATTCAGCGGGTTCGTCCACTAACGCGAATTCGACCAAGCCAGACAACAGCAAAGAAGTGAAATTGGTTGGCTATCTGCTTGGAGAGGCACCGAAAGGCATGCCTGATGTATTAGCTGCTCTGAATGAAAAACTGAAAAAAGATATTAATGCCACTCTTGAATTAAATTATATTGGGTGGGGTGATGTAGCATCCAAGTATCCGCTCGTTCTTGCTTCAGGTGAAGATGTGGATTTCATCTTCGCTGCGGACTGGAACTTCTATGTATCCGAAGCTAATAAAGGTGCATTCACACCGCTTGATCTTGAAAAGATGAAACAATTAATGCCAAAATATATGGCGAAGCAAAACCCAGCAGCTTTTGAGGCAGCTACAGTTAACGATAAACCATATATGATTCCGACTACGACACCTGATCGGAAAGTCAGCGTAGCTGTAATTCGGAAGGACATCATGGATAAAGTCGGTCTCAAAGATGTGAAGAGTATTGCAGAGCTGGATCCCTATTTCGCTGAAATCAAGAAAGAATATCCGGATATGATTCCGCTCAATTTGGACAGCCAGTTTGATATCTCTACTCCATATCAATATTTGGTATATGACAAATTTAATTATTCAGGTGGTCCTATTGATTCTGGTGATCCTAAGAGCCAAGGCATAACATACGACCAGGCTGATCCAAGCGGTAAAATCATTAGCATGATGGAAGAGCCCATGTTAAGCGCACAGAAATATGCAGCGACTATTATGAAGGGCTGGTACGACAAGGGCTATGTGAATAAAAACCCTTACTCCAACAAAACACGCTCTAAGGACAACTTCTGTGAAGGTAAGTCTGGTGTTGCATTTGGCAATACGCTTGATATTGCTTCTGTCATGTCGACTTGTAAAGCAAAAGGGATTGATACCTATCTGATTCCTTCCCTTGGCCTGGATGGAAAATGGGGAATGAGCAGCTGGACCGGGAATGGAATTGCCATCCCTGCTGGTTCAAAAAATGTGGACCGCACTATGCAAGCATTAGATTTGATCATGGAAGATGAGTCGTATGTAAATTTAGTATACTTCGGAATCGATGGGAAGAATTACACTGTAACTGCTGATGGAAAACTTGGTCTGCCAGAAGGTGTTACATCGGATAGCAATACGTATCCACCAGATGCTGCAGGCTTCTGGTTCGTTGACAAGGACTATTTTAAACCGTTAAACGAATGGACAGACGAATATGTTCAGCATCATGACCAGGTTGCGAGTTACCTGACTGATTATCAGTACAATGGTTTCACTTTTAATTCAGAAAAGGTGAAGTCGGAAGTAGCCAACTTGAAAAACGTATCTGCACAGTATGCCAGCCCTATTTATGTCGGTATTATCAAAGATGTTGACAGTGCCTTTACTACATTAGCTGATAAGCTAAAAGCTGCTGGCATCGACAAAGTAAAAGCAGAAGTTGAGACGCAAGCTTCCGCATTCTTGGCAAATAAAAATAAGTAAAAAGATCTAATTAAATAGTATAAGCAAGTTTGAGAGGCTGTTATGCCGGGATATTCCTGTGCGGCAGCCTCGTTTTTTAACGAGTAAATGGGAAGTAGGAGGGGAATTATGATTCGCACGTTTTCACAACATGTAAAGCGAGAGTGTGTTCTGTTAGATGGGCACTGGGATTTTGCTGTGGACTCAAAAAATCTTGGGATACAAGAGCAATGGTTTAAACAATTTCCCGAGCAGCATCGTAAAATCTATGTTCCTGGATGTTGGAATAATGAAATGGGATTGTATGATTACGAGGGGGTTGCTTGGTACCAGACTTCTTTTACTATCAGAACATATGGACATGCCAAACTTATATTCCACGCAATTAGTGGATATGCGGATATTTATGTAGATGGTGTGCATGTTGGTGAGCATTATGGCGGCTTTACAGCCTTCGAGGTGATTTTGCCAGAGCTGGCGGCTGGTGAACATACTCTCGTCGTCAGAACTGATAATACGCATAATGAGCAAACCATTCCACTTGCACATGTGGATTGGTATCATTACGGTGGTATACTTCGTCCGGTTGAACTGCAATTGCTGCCAGATTTGTATATCGATAAGGTGATAATTAAGTACGCACTCAACGGAAATGATGCGTGTGTAGACATTTCTGCTGGTCTTCGCAGACTTGCAGGAGCAAGTGAAAATATTCCTGTTACGATTACGCTAAATAATGAAATTATGCATATGAATGAAGAGACTTGGCCAAAAGAGCAGGAGTATTTAGAGGTTCAATTGCAGCAACGGTGGGAAAATCTAAGTCTGTGGGAGCTCGAGAATCCAGCACTATATACCGTTCGTGTGATAGCGGGAGACGACGATTACGCCGACCGTGTCGGGTTTCGGACGGTAGAGGTACAGAACAAACAAATATTGCTAAACGGTAAGCCACTTTATATTCAAGGTGTCAACCGGCATGAGGAACATCCAGAATGGGGCTTTGCTTTTCCTCCAAAATTGATGGATAAAGATTTAGATATTATCGAAGAGTTAGGCTGCAACAGTATAAGAGGTTCTCATTACCCGCAAAGTCCGTATTGGCTGGACTTGCTTGATGAGCGAGGAATTGTTTTCTGGAGTGAGATCCCTCTCTGGCAGTATCATGTCCCACATATGACAGATCCGCTAGTCCGTAAACGAGCTATGCACATGCTAGAGGAAATGATCTCTCATAATTCCCATCATCCTAGTATTCTATTTTGGTCCGTTCATAATGAATGTGATACGAATACAGCAGAAGGTGTTGAGTTTACAAAACTCCTCGTCAATCGCGTCCGAGAGTTGGATGATAGCAGGCTTGTCACCTATGCTACACATCATGCTCTGGACGATCAGACGCTGGCCATGTTTGATGTAATAGGAATTAACAAGTATTATGGCTGGTACGGTGGCGAAGTTGAAGAGTTTGAACCATTTATGAAGGATTACCATGCGTACGCAGAAAGTGTTGGCGCTGGGCACATTCCTGTCATTCTAGCTGAATTTGGCGGTGCCGGGGTGTTCGGAGATACGGGCTGGGAAGAGCGCCGATTGTTCAGTGAAGATTATCAGGCAGATATTTTGAATAAGGCATTGAGGATCTTCAGGGAAGATAGTAATATCGTTGGAACGTATATCTGGCAATTTGCTGACATCCGAAGCGATGCGCGCACGTTCCGCGACCGTGCACGCAGTTTTAATAATAAGGGATTAGTGAACGAATATCGTAAGCCTAAACTTGCATATCGAGAAGTACGCCGTATTTATCGGCAAGGCATGCCGGAATCCAGATAATTTATCATGATGAAAGTGGAGATGTTGCAAAAAGCAGCATCTCTATTGTTTTTACAAATTCTGTTTGTTGATTATAGTTTTTTTTTGCGGAAATCACTAGGAGAAATGCCGTTCATTTGTTTGAATATCGTACTAAAATATAATTCATCGGAGTATCCACACTGGGCAGCAACTTCTTTAATCGTTTCCCTAGAACGCAGTAATAAACGAAGTGCATGTTCATTCCGAAGTTGGTTTAAATAAGATTTTGGTGAAGTACCCGCATACCTTACAAATAGTTTTCTTAGATACGAAGGGGAAACAGCATGACTTTTAGATAACTCACCGATTTTAAGGTCCATATGAAAAAACATTTCGAGCTGACTTTTAACTTTTCCATAAATGTACTTTCCATTGTTATCCTCGATTGTCACTTCGTCCGAATTAATAAGTTTGGACAGCAAGGACAGAAGATAGCACTTGCATTCGATTTCAATGCTAGATACATCAGGAATAAATCGATTATTCAATTGAACGAAAAGATTATCGATTTGACTTGCCGCTGGATTTTCGAACTTCTTCAGGAATGGAAGCCCCAGCGTGGGAAGATTATAGGGCTCCCTCCATTGTTTGTCTTTGTAAGGCATAGCAATGCAATCAAACAGGACCATAATTATATGAAATGGAGATTCATTATTTGAAATCATGCGTACTTTTTGGCTGGGTGGGAGATAAGCGAGCATACCCGATTCAACCTCGAAAGAACCTGCCTCAGTAATAAATTGGCCTTTTCCCTTGTGAATCCAGTAGAAGCTGTGAATGGATGTATTTATACGAGGTCCGTTCCACCCCTGATGGGTGGGTTTGTCATATACCCATAGTATTTTTAAGGCAACGTCGTTCAAGTTATTAGCCATGGATTATATTCTCCTTGAGCGTTTTTTCTTGGTTTATAATGGTGGTGCAATCATATCAATCCCTTTATGAAAAAGCAATTATTGAAAAATCGAGATTAGTAAGTGGAGCGATTTCTCAATGAAATAAATGTTTTTATCCATCCTCTTAAGAGATGAGAAAACTTACAATGGATAAAGGTAGATTAAGTGGACGAAGGGAGTTTTATAAAATGAAAACGATATCGAAGAGTTTTGAACTGCGATATTTCAGTCAGGATACGAAGGCAAACGGAGAAACTGATTTTAAAGGAGGAACCTCTGTACTTGATACAGAGCAGCGAATATCGTTCCTCAATGAATATGCGAATCAAATGGAAAAGAATCTTAAGGATGTTGATTTATATAACCCAATTGTCACTGCAAGTGAAGTGAATGCTGTTTTAGGCAAAATGAAGCCCCAGCCCTTGCCTGAGCATAGAAAAAGAATCGTTTTGGATGAATGGTCATGGGTTGGTAATGGTTCTAGAAAAGAGAAACGACAAATGGAGCAGTTTCAAGAACCTTCTCTTCATATAGATGTGCCATTACAGGATTGGAGATGCTTTTTAGAGTGGACACTTAAGACAGATTGTATTATAGAAGAATCTGTGTTTTCACTTGGTGAAGCTGTGACCATCGGTTTTGATTCAGAAAAGAGGCCGTACTATATAACGGATGGCACGAAAATCGTATTGCCGCATATCAATGGTGAAATAACCTGTAAAGTGGAACTCGACTTTGTATTTAGAAAATATAATCTCTATTTCAATAATAACTTAGTGGCTGATTTCACTGAGTTTTCTGACGTGAATAAAGATCACTTTACCAAGTGGTCAGTATCCGGCAAGAAAGGATTGAAGATCGAACGTGTTTGGGGTGTAAGTTATAAACGGCTATCAGAGAATGAATTTGAACCGTTTAGTATTGAAACCTTTATTGATAAAGATTTTACAACACCTATCCAAATAGACGGATGGAACCAAGTAAATTATGATAATTTCGGATGGTCAAATGGAACATTACCAATTGTGCATGGCGGAGAGCGATATGCCGGTGAAGATATTCTCATGCGCAAGAACGTATATATTGATAAAATACCTCATTATGCAGAGTTATATATAGAAAGTCTAACACCTGGCGGCGAACTCTATATCAATGGTCAACTTGCAGAATTAATAAAAGACGAATATACGCGTAAACTGGACATCACATCATTCCTAAAGGAAGGCGAAAATCTCATTGCTGTAAAAGTATACAGCGATAAAATCAAGGATTCAGAAAAGATGACGCACTCACATACCGATTTGTATACGGGTTGGTTCGCAGGTCGTATGCATTTGGATCTTCTTCCTAGTATTTATATTGAAGATGTATTCACGTGGACAGATTCTATTAGTGAATGTTCTGCAATCCAAAAAGTTAAGGTTTCTGTAAAAACTCTAAGAGGACTAAGTTCTTCAAAAGTTACTGACCATAACATACGTGTGACAATGCTTCCATGGTTTCCGGAGGATGGACCTATATGTGCACAAGAGAATTGGACAACCGTTACCAATGCTAATTTGACTGCAATAACAGAAGGGGAATTGGAGATTGTTTCTCCGGACTTATGGACAAGTGATCATCCACATTTATATAAGGTAGTCGTTGAATTATTTGATGCTGAAAATAATAAGTGTGACGATTATACCGTTACATCAGGAATACGGACTGTAAGCCAAGATGGAGGGATTTTCAGGATTAACGGAAAGCCTGAACTATTACGCGCTCCTTTATTGTTTGGAGCAAGACCTCCTATGGCTACCATTGCTGCATGGGAAAAGTGTCCGCCAGTGGAGTATTATATTGAGGAAATGCTTATGGTACGTAAAATGAACGGAAATGGTTTTAGAATGAGCGTACATGATGAGAGAATGGGAGGAATAAATGATCCTCGTGTTTGTGAGATCGCAGATCAATTAGGCATCATGTTAGTTTGGCAGACTTCTGCATGGTTAAGACTTACTTCAGCAACTAACTTGGACCTTGATGGTATGGCATCCTGCATCAAACAAGTGCGTAATCATTGTTCAATTGTCATATGGCAACCATCCAATCATCCTTCATGGAAAAATTGGAATACGGTCATGAAAATGTATCGCAAAATTTATGATACGATTACACCTTTGGATACTAGTAGATTAATCTCCCCTGCCGCAGATAGCCGTCGTTTAAATCCTTATAATGATAGCGGCACTATTGACTATGAAGGAAATCCAGTTGATTATTGTGATCCAATCTGGACTGCGCCTTTAATTTGCAGAGGCAATATGGATTATATTTTAGGGTATGGAAATGAATGGCCCGCGCTTCGTCAATGGCCAAATGTCGAGAAACAAAATTTACCAGCCTATATGGATACAACCTCATATATTCAAAGTTTTATTGAAAGTAAACATAGAGCGTACTTTAATTTCGAACACGATGAAACAGCGGGTCAACCCAATTGGGATCTCCATAAAGGTAAGCCGACCTATCAGGTTAAAAGCTATGAATGGCGATATGAAGAAGGTTCCATAGGACGCACCCTAGATTTTAATGAATGGAAAACAAGTCAAGCCTGGCAAGCATTTGAAGCCTATGAGGTAATCCGTAAAAGCCGCTGGCTGGACTATGACGGCTTCTCCTGGTGCTGCCTGCGCGGAGGTCCCAATACAGGAACTTATCAAAAACCTTTAGTTGATTATTATGGACAGCCTAAATTGGTCTATTATGCGCATCGTATGGTGTTTCAAAATGTATTAGCTGGCAGTGGAAATGTAGATGTCGTGTATGGACCCGATGATGAGATACCCGTTATTGTGTTAAATTTAGGAGACAGGAAGACTGTAGAAGTAGTAGTTGAATTATTATCGATAACAAATGAAATTATTGACACTAAGATATACTCAAATGTGAATCTTCCCGAAGGACGTACAATAACTCCGTTAGAATCCTATAAGCCCTCGATCCATCTAGAAGGTTTATATAGTATCCGTTATATCGTTAATGAATAATTTTGAGTATGTTTGAATCAACGCTAAGTTCCTTAAACCTTCCACACAACCGTATGGAAGGTTTTTCTATTATCAGTGGGATTGATGACTATCAAATGGTCAATTTAAAGTGTGTTCATTTTTACTCTAAATCGTAGCTTTGTCCGGTACTCCAGCCTGCAGTTGGTAATTAAGATTAGAAGCAGAGAGGGGAGAGAGAATGGAAAATATGGAAACAGTATTATGAAAGCGCTGTCCAAATGTAAGGGAGTTAATTAATTGATTTGTGCTTTTTATTATTCTCATGCGAGAGGATGAATATTATGTTGAAAAAGCTTAAGCGAATAGCTCTGTTACAATTATGCTTGTTGTCAATCATCACGGCTTTCAGTTTCGGAGCTACTAGCGTTAGTGCTAGCAGCCAAACGTTAAATAATGACGTATTCTGGAAAGACACCTCGAATAATCCGATCTATTCGCAAGGCGGTAATATTCTTAAGGTTGGCAGTACGTATTATTGGTATGGCGTTAAATATAATGGGGCGGTCACGTATTACAACAATCCGTCTAGTAAGAATGGCGATACAAGCTTTGCTGCGGTCACCTGCTACTCTTCCACAGATCTAGTGCATTGGAAATTCGAAGGTAATGTTATTACCGGGGCTACCGATGGCAGTACTTGGGATCCAAGTTGGCTAGGCAGACTTGGCGTTGTATATAATTCAAACACACAACAATATGTACTGCTTACACAGTACTCCGGTCCGGCTGGAAGCGGGATCGCCTTTGCTACTAGCAGCACGCCTACGGGAACGTTTACATTTCACCATGTCCAATCTACTGTTTCTAACGTTGTCAATAATATGACAGGTGACCAATCGACATTCATCGACGACGATGGGAAAGCTTATCTCGTGTTTAGCAATGTAAATGGTAGATCGCATCTTTATGTATCTGAATTGAGAACATCGGATTATTTGAATGTTGAACCTGCTACCAATGTTTACAACAGTTCAACAGGTGGTCGTGAAGGTAATGCGATGTTTAAATACAATGGTCTCTACTATCTGTGTTCTTCCGACCTGCATGGCTGGAATGCCTCGCAAACATATTGTATATCCGCTTCTAATATTAATGGGCCTTACTCTAGTGAATTCGTACTGGAAGGTACGCAGAATGACTTCTCACATGTATCACAAACATCGATGTTCATAAATGTACAAGGTACATCAGGGACAACTATTTTATTTGGCGGGGATCGTTGGAGTGACTTTGCGGGTAACGGAATTGGATACAATGTATGGGTTCCTTTGTCTTTTAATGGAACGACACCTAAATTCAATTCGCTCAGTCAGTTTAATCTGGATGCTGCTGCAGGCACTTGGAGCGTTGGCAGCGGAAATAACTATGTGCTAAATCCGAGTTATGAGGCCGATCGAGTTTCGCAGATATCATTAGCCGGCTGGAGTACTTATTTTAATACCGCTACCGACCCTAACTCCAATATAGCTGGAGGACATTCCGGTAGATGGGCAACGAATCTAGTGGCTTCAACAGCATACACTGCCAGCCGGTACCAGGTCTTGACCGGACTTCCAAACGGAACCTATACACTTAAGACATGGGTGAGGAGCAGCGGCGGACAGTCAACTGCACAAATTTACGTCAAAAATTACGGTGGTGCCGAGCTTGATTACGCTATTAACAACAGTATAGGGACATGGACGGAAATCACAATTCCCAATATCGTTGTAACGAACGGTAAGGCACAGATCGGCGTCTACACGATCGCTAATGCGGACAATTGGCTCAGAGTAGATGATTGGTCGTTTGTTAAAAACTAATAATAGTCTAACTGAATGTAAGAGAGAAATAGGTTGTTCAGAGATGGTCGAATGGCCTATTTCCTCTTTACTAAACTAGCAAGCAAGAAAATTGGGAATCAAATCAAAGAATCTCGAAGGACATCGTAACTTTGACTACTATTGATCCTACTGTTGAAATCTTAAAATACGAGTATCACTTACAATGTTACTGCTTATGTTGTAAGCGCATTCAGTTAATAGGGGGAGATAGAGGGTGTTTAAGAAATGCTGTATTTTGTTTCTTTCGTTAGCAATGATAGCGATGAGTTATACCGGTTACATAAGCCCACTTCAGATCAAAGTCGCTTCCGCGGCAGCTGTAAGCTCGAATTTGCTGGCTAATCCGGGTTTTGAGGATGATAGTGCTATAACCACCACGCCTATAGGTTGGAAAACGATTACGACGGGTGGTACAGTAACGACCCGAAATCCGGGTTATGAGGGTTCTTACTCGGCGAGTGTGACGTCTACCAGTAAAACCGGTTCCTTCAATGCGCCTGCCGCGGGTATTTACCAAACCTTCACTGGACTGGAACAAGGCACATATACCTTCCAGGCATGGATAAAAACTAATGCCTATAGCCCTGGCGACACGAACACCTCAGCTTATCTAGAAGCGAAAGATACTGGTGCTCCAACAATGCGCTCCTATGTAAACATTTATCCAAACGCAAATGATTGGGTGCTGGTCGTTATGCGAAATGTCATCTCCTACAATGGTAAGGCTACCATTGGCCTGTATCTTCAGAATGCAGTGGCAGGGATGTCCGTCTCTATCGATAATGCTTCCTTCACTTTGGAATTAAGCGATGATAATCCAGTTCAAAACTGGGGATTCGAGAATGACTTGTCGGGTTGGACGCCATCAGGCGATGTTGCAATTCAAACTCTGGAAGCAGACTCAGGGTCAAAGGTACTGAAACTCGCTGCTGGTGCCAAGGTAGAGCAGAATGTGGCGTTAAAGCCCAATTCAAGCTATATTGCTTCCGTCAGGGGAAAGGTTGATTCAGGCGGATTGGTCAAAATTGGTGTATCAGGTATCGCCAACGCCCGAAGTGCTCCTTCTGCAACATCGGCATACTCCTTGTTAACAGTCGGCTTTGCGACTAGCGCAAGTGAAACACAAGGCACCATTTACCTTGAAAATACGGGCGCTGTCCCAGCTTACGTCGACAGCGTGGATTTGTTCGAGTTGGATAATACGATTATCAAAGGCGTAGATATTTCTTATCTTCCATTGGTTGAGGATTACAACGGACATTACTCTGCCAACGGCGTTCGTCAGGACTTCTTCGACATTATGCAGAACCGCGGCGTTAACACTGTGATGGCTATGGTTTTTGTTGAAGCAGGTAATGTGGTCGGCGGTGAGTATACCATGCATAAAGGCTATTTCGACAAGAGCCATACCATTGAATTAGCTCAGCGCGCCAAAGCACACCATATGAAATTGATACCATCCTTCCATTACAGTGATGGCTGGATTAGTTCGGGTAAGGCTTTCAAACCCGAGGCATGGCTTAATCAATCGCTTAGCCAGCTTCAGACGACTATGTACAATTACAATTATGATTTTCTTAAGAGTATGGTGGATGCCGGGGTTGAGCCTGATATCGTAAAGATTGGCAACGAGGAGAATTCAGGAATACTGTGGCCCGATGGGAAAGTATGGTCTACTGGGCGTGATGGCTTTGCTGCCGTCATTAATGCTGCATACCAAGCTATGAAAGATGTATCGCCAGCTATGAGAGGGATGCTTCATGTGAACAATGGCTATGATCCCGCATCTACTAATAGCTGGTTTAATGGTAATACTTCAGCGGGAATCACATGGGATAGTCAGGGCTATTCCTTGTATGGTGGCCGACCAACCGGATCTATTTACAACATGATGACCAATAATTTGGCCAAATGGCCTGACAAAGACGTTCTATTCGTCGAAACAGGATTTTCCACTGGAAGTGGTAATAGTATTGGAAATTCATATTACGAAAAATCGGAACGTGGCCAATATAACTGGTTAATTGATTATATGCAGGCTTTACGAGATTCGCCGAATCCAACAGATCAGAAGGCTGGCTTCTTTTACTGGGCTGCCGAGTGGATCACGGAAGGTGACGGATACGATGGCCCGAATAGCCCATTGTTGCCTGGAGGCACTAGTACTAGTTGGCCAGGTTCGGTCGGAGACCGCACCTTGTTTACCAATAATGGAAATGCCTTAGATGGTACCTATGCTTACTTGTGGAGAGGTAAGGCTATATCCAAGCCTTTGGGAGGTGAGCTTGCCTTCTCCGATAACTCGGCATCCTATGCGGTGACTCCTTCCGGCGTAACAGGTGTTACGATGAATGACAAGAGTATTACGATCGTGAAAGGGAAATACAAGCAGCTTGTGGCTACCGTAGCCCCGGCTGATAAAGCTACGAATTCCAACTTGATATGGATCTCATCTAATCCGTCTGTTGCAACCGTTAATTCGGCAGGTATCGTGACTGGCGTTGGAACAGGTAACGCTACGATTACGGTACAGACTGAAGAAGGAAGTTTCACGGATATCAGCACAGTGACCGTAACACCTAACACTCTTGCTGGCAGTATTATACTGACCGATAGCCAACTTTCGGGAGGTTCAATGTCGCTGATTGTGGATCAACAATCGAAATTAAAAGTCGTGCTGCCACCTGACGCGACGAATAAGGTTGTTAAACTGACCTCATCAGATCCTTCCGTATTAAGATTCTTGGGTGAACCTGTCCAAACAGATCAACCAGGTACTCTCTACCAGCAAACAGACGTGACACCAGAAGTAACCTTGATCGCGAAAAGAGATGGCACATCTACGGTTACCGTCACAGCTATGGATGGCTCAGTATCCCAGTCCTTCGTAGTGACAGTGACAAAGATTCCTGTTGATTCCGTTACCTTAGATGCAACGAATGTTAACTTGGAGTTAAACAGAACCAAACAATTGAATGCAACGGTATCACCATCCAATGCTTCTTTTCAAAGCTTGAAATGGACTTCCTCAGATGAGGCAGTGGCAACTGTTAGCGGTACGGGATTGGTAACTGCTATTGGACTTGGGAATACCACAATCACCGTTACCACAGATGACGGAGCCAAGACAGAACAAGCATTGGTGACTGTTTCCGACGTGCATACTGCTTCTATTGCTCTGAATAAAAGCACTCTTCGTCTCCGGGTGGGAGATATGGAAACCCTTGTGGCGACCGTACTGCCTGAAGATGCAAAAGATAAAACATTGGATTGGGTTACGGCTGACAGCTCAGTAGCTACGGTCACCGGTGATGGAATTGTTACAGCTGTTTCCAATGGTATAACGACTCTGACGGTGTCCGCACAGGATGGTGCTGCTGCACCGGTAACTATACCAATTACTATAGCCGATGTGTTAAACGTGACGGGGGTTACGCTCACTCCTTCGTCCATTACGCTAGAAGCGGGTAATACAACAGTGTTAAGTGCCCAGGCACTTCCAGCTAATGCTGATAATACTAAAGTGAGTTGGAGTACAAGCGACGAGTCAGTGGCGGTGGTAGATCAAAACGGATTAGTTACGACACTGAAGCCTGGTAGTGCAACCATTACGGCTACGACAGAAGATGGTGGATACGCAGCTACTTCCACGGTAGTGGTAATAAACTTGCTTTCTCAGGGAAAGGTCGTCAAGGCCAGCAAAGTAAGCAGTGATGCTGCTGCAGCTGCGGCTAATGCTGTAGATGGAAATAACGCAACGACATGGTATCCAGGTGGGTATACTTTTGGTTCGAACATAACGGTCGATCTTGGTCAGACTGCTGTCATCGAGTCCACGTTGGTCAATACTTGGAACCAGGAAAACTTTACGGTTTCCGTATCGGAAGACGGCACCAATTTCACCACTTTGATTACCCATGGAGAGATTGTAGCCTCAGCTAATGGAACGGTAGCCACAACAATTACAAACGATACGCTTCCGGCTAATACCTATGCCCGTTATGTTAAATTAACAATGAATGAGGTCATGAAGAAAAATGGAACTTCGCAGCAGTGGACAGGGGTAAACGAGTTCAAGGTATTTGGCCGATTCGTGGCCCCAGTGCAGACAATTACGCTGAAAAATGTACCTTCTAGTATAGTCACAAGTGATTCTACTCTGCTGACGGCAGAAGTAACCCCGCTTAATGCTGATCCGCGGCTGACATGGTCCAGTTCCAATACAAATGCAATCACTATTGATCAGACCGGTAAAGTAACAGCGGCATTATTAGATGGAGTCCAAGGGGATATTGCTGACTCGTCCGAGCTCTCTTTAACCGCGAAGTCAGGTGTTAAAGCAACAGCAAACATCGGCGTCAAGATACCGATCATTGTCGAGTCAATTGGAATTTATTCGAACGATGCAAGCATTCAAGATGATCGATTGGATTTGGCCCAAGGACAGAAAGCTCACCTTCAAGCTAGTATTTTCCAAGGCCAGGCAGATTACAAGTCGGTCGCATGGTCATCCGATAATCCGGAGGTTGCGACAATCGATGAAGCAACCGGCGAAATAACTGCAATTGGGCAAGGTACAGCCAAAATTAAGTTAAAGGTGGACTCGTACAAAGATTTACCAGGAGGCATGGAATTCTCTACAGATATTGATGTTCATGTCGTTAATATTACAGCGGCCCCTAACAATTTAAATGCCATTGCGAAAAACTCCAGCTCCGTTGATATAAACTGGGGTGCTGTAGAAGATTCAGACGGCTATAATATCTACCGTTCAGAAGATGCGGATGGTACTTATATCAAACTTAACGCTGTCGTACTGAAAGGAACTTCTTATACCGACAGTGGTCTGATAGCATCCAGCACCTATTACTACAAGGTTACTGCGGTCAACCTTGCTGGAGAATCGCAAGAGTCAGAAGCAGTCTCAGCTGTAACCAATGAAGCATTGCCAATTGATGTGGCAGTAACCGGTGTAACGGTAAGCCCTGCGACTGTTACATTGACAGAAGGTGAGAACATGGAGTTAACAGCTTTGGTAGCGCCGCAAGCTGCAACCAATAAAGATGTAAGCTGGAACTCCAGCGATACTGATGTAGCAGAAGTAAGTGAAAGCGGTATGGTGACAGCTAAGGAAGCGGGAACCGCAACGATAACAGTCACTACATCAGATGGCTTATTTACTGCTAACTCATTGATCACGGTAGAGGAAGCATCAACAACAAATGTGGACGTAACGGGAGTAAGTGTAACACCAGCTGAACTGACGCTGACAGAAGGCGGCAGTTCACAGTTAACAGCTTTGGTAGTGCCGTTAGATGCAACAAATCATGAAGTAAGCTGGAGCTCCAGTGATACTGCTGTGGCAACAGTGAGTGCAAGTGGTTCGGTGACGGCGAAGCAAGCGGGAATCGCAACGATAACGGTCACTACATCAGATGGCTTATTTACTGCTAACTCATTGATCACGGTAGAGGAAGCACCAACAACTAATGTGGACGTAACGGGAGTAAGCATATCTCCCGCAACTCTGATTCTAACGGAAGGCGGAAATTCAGAGTTAACAGCTGTGATAGCGCCATTAGATGCAACAAATCAGGAAGTAAGCTGGAGCTCCAGCGATACAGATGTAGTAGAAGTAAGTGAAAGCGGTATGGTGACAGCGAAGAAAGCGGGAACCGCAACGATTACCGTAACTACCGTTAAGGGAGCCTTTACTGCAACGAGTACGGTCACCGTACAAGCGCAGTCAGCTGGAGGAGGGAATAACGATAATCCATCGCCGGGGACTTCATCCGCAGTAAAGGTAGATCCGGAAGGTAAGCTTTCTGCACTAGTAACACCGGATAGCCAAGGAGTTGCGTCAGTCACCATTGGACAGCAAGATCTCAACAAAGCGATTGATCGGATGAAAGGCGGTAAATTGGATATTACGATCCAGTCCAACACAAGCATTGAGGAAATTCAGGTGCTTATCCCTGTCGATCAGTTGAATGTTCAGGGTAACAATCATGTGAATAGGATTACGATAAATGCAGGTAACGCAACTGTATCGTTTAGCACGAATTTGCTCCAATCATCCAACAATACTGCTGATGGGAACCTGCAATTAACAGTTAAATCGGTGGAACTTTCGAAGCTACCTGAAGTTTTAGCCAATGAGCTGGGCAGTTCTGCACAGGTTTATGATTTCACACTGAGTATCGATGGAAGAAAAATAACAGCTTTCCAGCCACATGATCAGCTTGAGGTCACTTTGGATTACACACTTATGCCAGGCGAAAATCCAAAGCAGGTTATTGTTTATTACATTTCTGATAACGGCACTCTTGAAGTAGTTAAAAACGGAAAATATGACGAAAAGTCCGGTAAGGTCATCTTTAAACCTACCCACTTCAGCCAATATTCTGCGGCTTATTCATCGATCAGATTCTCCGATCTAGCGGGAGTATCTTGGGCAGTTGATGCCATTCAAGCTCTTGCGGCCAGAAATGTGATTAAAGGCTATGAAGACGGTAGCTTTAAACCAGTAGCTGCAGTAACAAGGGCTGAGTTTATTACAATGTTGACGAATGCTCTGGATTTAGTGGATACAACCGCTATCAGCCATTTCAGTGACGTAACAGCAGGAGCATGGTACTCTTCCAGCATTGCATCTGCGCAAAAACTCGGCATCATCAAAGGTAAGTTGAATAACAGCTTTGGAGTCAATGACATGATTACACGTCAAGAGATGGCGGTTATGGCCTATCGTGTTTTGGAGCATCTTGAGCTGAAATTAATAGATGGTACAGGGACCATTCCATTTGCAGACCAAACTCAAATTGCAGGTTACGCTAAAGAGGCTGTTGCTACATTGAAGCAGTGGGGATTAATATCCGGATTTGGCAGCAATCTCTTTGGGCCTAACCTCTCGACTACAAGGGCAGAGGCAGCCATGTTGATCAATAATTTGCTAGAACAAATCCAGTAAATAAAGAGCATTTGAGTGAATTAATAGGGCGGGTTTCAAGGTTATTTAACTGAGGTTGTTAACTCTCGAAACCCGCTAACTTTTTAGAATTATGGACTGGGGTGAAAAAATGTTATTCGAGTTTACTTGGGATGACTTGTTTCTAAAGCCTGAGAAATTTTTACTGTCCAGTAAGGGTTAGTGAGAAGAGAATCGTTTCATCGAGAGGAGGTGACTTGATGAGTTAGGTTCTCTTAGTACACACAATTATGTAAACATCTCACAAATTCAAAAGGAGGCAAATATCGTGAGTAAAAGGATTTTAAAAAAAGGTTTGTCATCTCTGTTAGCAGGGGTTCTTGCTTTAACTTTAATGGTTACGGTTCATACAGACAAAGTAACAGCCGCAGATACAACCTACATTGCGACTGCTGATTCCTATGTGCGATCTGGGACATATGCAAGTACGAACTATGGAACTAGCAGTCAATTGTTTAGTAAAAATGATCCATCTTATGTATCAAATAAGCGGATAAGTTATCTTAAATTTGATATTACAGGGGCATCTTCATTTAATTCAGCCAAATTTAAGTTTACTACTGAATCCACATATAACGATCACGTCCTTCATGTTTATGGCTTAAATAATGATTCTTGGACTGAGACGGGGATTACATGGAACAATGCTCCTAACAACAATACATCAGGATATGGATTGACAGGGACGGGCATTACGGATGTTGGTTCTGTAACAAACCTTGCCATCACGACCTATGAAATCGACGTTACCAGCTATGTGACAGCTCAAACCGATAAAATTGTTACATTTGCAATAGTGACGGATACTTCTGATGTAGATGCTGGTGATGCGATTACATCCAGAGAAGGAACAAATAAGCCTTCGCTTGTATTAAGCACGGTAAATACGCCATTAACATATCATTTGGATGTAGCACCAGGGAATTATGATGTAACAGTCGTTTTAGGTGACAATGCTTCTGCAGGATCTACAATTATTGAGGCTGAAGCCCGTAGAACCATGATCAAGGAAACGGCAACAGCTCCGGGAAGCACCTCGACTCAAACTTTTACGGTAAATGTAAGGTCTCCTGAAGGACAGCCGTCAAGTAGTGCCGGTACGGAGGGACTTGATCTTGCCTTCAAAGGCACGGCACCAAAATTTAAAAGTGTTAGTGTTGTGGCTGCTGTTAATCCAATCGGAATTTATATAGCCGGCGACTCTACGACCTGTGATCAGAGTTTAGCACCGTGGGCAGGCTGGGGACAGATGTTTCCACAATATTTCAAAAAGGGTGCTTATATTGCAAACTATGCGGACTCAGGTGAAAGCTCCGGCAGTTTCCTTGTTGGAAGCAAATTTTTCAAGGCATTAATAGCTAAAGTGCAGGCAAATGACTATGTGTTCATACAATTCGGTCATAATGACAAAACGACAACAAAAGCAGATTATCAAGCCAATCTCACTAGTATGATCACCCAGACAAAGGCAAAAGGTGCTATTCCTGTTCTTGTCACACCTCCGGTAAGAAGAGCGTTCAATAGCAATAATGCTACATTGACGAATACTGCACTACATATCAACGGTGCTGGTGTTGATCTTCCGGCGGCTATGAGAGAAGTTGCTACTGCTAATAGTGTCGGACTCATTGATCTGACAGCGAAGAGCAAGGCTCTCGTAGAGTCACTTGGTGTAGAAGGCTCCAAAAAGATTTATATGACAGTTGAAGCAGGTGATAATACACACTTCAATGAGTATGGAGCGAATGAGATGGCAAAACTTGTTGTTCAAGGTATTAAAGAGCTCAACATTCCAATCGCATCGAATCTTAGATGATAGCTGCAAGACGTTAAAAAGAGGTTGCTTCAAAGTCATGTACATGACTTTGAAGCAACCTCTTCGCTTAGATCAAATTATCTTTGCGATGCTGGTAATAATGCTACCCGATAATGCGGGATCACATCAATACGGTGGAAGACCGCGATCTCGATGCCTTCAAATCGCTCAACCTGTGCTTGGTTAATGAATGTATGAACCGTTCCTTTACGCAACGGGGTAATGGTCAGATGCAGTGTGGACTGCTCAAGCTGGTTGTAGAAGTCTTTTAAACCAATGCTCCATGTTTTACCGAAATGAATGTGGTCGGTCAGCAATCTACTGTTCAGGAAAGCTTGCGCAACGTCACCATCATAATCAATCTCCAGCCATACATCTTCTACATGTGAAGGCCAGTCGCCAGCAAATTGTACAAGTGCTGTCTTGTCTGAAGGCTGAGTAATTGTGATCTCCGGCTTATAGGCAGGAACCTCGAGTGAATACGTATGGAACAAGCCTGCTGTTTCGAATGGTACATTTTGTCCCGTATTTGTGCAAAGCTCCGACTTCGGTGCAGGGAACAAAGAGACAGTAAATTGGGTGCTTCCAGGTGAGGTGAACAAGAGCTGATTATGATGAGCAACAACAGGGCTGCTGCTGATCGCAACGGTTGGCTGACCCCACAGCTCGAACCGGTACGTCTGGAGCGCTTCTTGTCGGGAGAGTGTTATGAAGCGTACCAATTTTCCGTCAGCCGTTTGTAGTGAGATTCCATTGTTCTTACCAACTATAGGGCGGATAACGTAACTATCACCTGTTTCAATGACCCCGCCATCATGGATTTCCAGATTGGACAATGAGGACTTAGCTACAACATATTCAGGTGATAGACCATCATGAGCATAGAAGATAACTACTTGCTCGCCTTCCGCCTGTACTTCCGTCAGCAGCTGTGCGGTTGAACTTATCAAGGAGATACCGTGTATGTCTAGATTAAACGGCAGAACGATGCCGGAGTTATCTGGAAGGAATGCTTCTCCCTCTCTAGGGAACGACACAGGACCGCGGCATGTTTCTAGCTCGATACGGAAAGGACGTTTAGGCATCTCCACCTGGTCCTGGAAGTTGTTAATGAATACAAAACCAGCGCCATCCTTCTGTCTAACGCACCAGCGAAGTGTTGTTGTATCTGTCACGTCAAGATCCGATTGGCCATCAGGTATAACGGTCGTCATTGGCGCTAAAATCGAACCAAACGATTCGAGGAACAAGGATAATGAGCGGATCCGATCATATGATTCTCCAACACGGCCGAATTCTCCAAGAGGAGACTGGTAGTCGTAAGTGATTTTAGGCAGGTATTGCTCATTCATATAACCTTTCTTCCCAACCGGGTTAGATCCGCCATGGTACATATAATAGCCGACCAGATTGCTGCCGCTAGCAAGTTTCACAAGTGTCATAGCCTCAATGCTGGCAGCGGGTACATAAGGACGGGCATTGTAGCTTACTTGCATGCCGCCGGCCATCTCGCAGTAAGCTACTGGATAATCATTGGTATCAAAGTTAACTGGTTCAGCAGGTTCTTCGCGCAAATTCCGGAACATAAATTCACGGCTCGGCGGTTGATTCGGAATCCAAGATGTATAAGCATAGCCTGCTAGCATCGGGAGGAAGCCTTCCTCAGGAATCGCTGCGCCGCCCCAAGCGGTAATCGTGAAGAACATAGGATTAATACCTGCGTTCTTGGCAATTCGGTGAAGCTCAACTAGATGTTCATTGCCTCCTGTTCCTGAAGTCAGGAACTTACCGGCTTTATAACCCCATGCATCATTAGGAGCACCACAGTGCATAAATTCATTCTCCAACTGAACGGCGATGACAGGACCGCCCTCCTGATAGAAGCTGCCTTTCATTTGTACGGCGATCTCACGGTATAGTCTTCTAGCAAGCTTTAAATATTCCGGATCGTTGGATCTAATTTCGAGAGGTTTTGCAAATACCCAATCCGGGATACCGCCATTACGTACTTCGCCATGGCAGAATGGGCCAATACGCAGAATAAGTGGGTATTCGAGCTTGGCACATAGATCAATAAAGTGACGTAGATTGCGGCTGCCGCTCCAATCGAATACGCCTTCCTCCTCCTCGTGGAAATTCCAGAAGACGTAGGTTGCGATAATATGCACACCACCGGCTTTCATCTTAAGCAGCTCTTCCTCCCATTGGAGATAGGAGAAGCGGGAGAAGTGGAACTCGCCAACGACAGGGATAAAAGGCTTGCCGTTCTTCGTCATATAATAATTGGTGAAACCAAAGGATTCTCCTTTTGGATTGCTGCCGCCTGTGGCCCCCATTTTACCCGGTCGAATCTCAACCTCAGCGGCTTCTGTCAGATTAAGTTTGGAAACTTCAGTCATTGCTCATATGGCCTCCCTATGATATGTTGGTTGCGATGAATTCTACTGTTTTCATATTCCTCAAAAATTCTATAATTCTCTTTTATTTTATGGCATTTCTGATAACGTGAGGTAGTGGTGATATGGCTAAAAAACAAACCGATTATGCTATTCATATTGAGCGTCCATATGGAATTCTGATTGCCGGCCATTATAATGAATCAGCTGATTATGTCATTCAACGCCCTTCGGGGAGCAGGGACTGGTTATTGATGTATACCCTCTCTGGCGAAGGTCGAATTCAAAAGCATGATCAGACGGTTTCTTGCGTGGCTGGTGATGTCGCATTACTCATGCCAGGAATTCCGCATCATTATGGTACAAAGGGGACTTCGTGGGAGTTTATTTGGGCACATTTTATTCCCGATCCTGAGTGGAGCACCTGGCTGCGACTGTCAGGACCTGACGAGCGCTTCTTTTTCCAAATGCTTGAGTCTAGCGAGCAGCGGATCAATATGGAAGAGGCATTGCTGCGGATGGTTAGATATGAATCTCTGGCGGGAAGTTCAGAACTTCACCGCCGGTTGTCGGAGATTGCGCTGGAGGAGATACTGATCTATATTCAGCAGGCATGCCCGGCGGAAAGTTCAGTTTCGATGGATCCGAGAATTGCTCATATTTTGAATATACTTCAACTATTCCCTGCACAAAAGATAAGCCTGCCGGAGTTGGCAAAAAAGAGTTGTTTATCTACGTCCAGACTATCTCATCTGTTTAAGGAGCAGGTGGGTGATACAATACTGAACGTTTTATGTAAAATCCGGCTGGAGAAGGCTGCCCAGCTTCTCTCGAGTACCAATCGTCAAATTGCGGAAATCGCCTCTGATGTTGGGTTCGATTGTACGATCTATTTTACAAGGAAATTTAAGGAGACTTTTGGTGAAACCCCCTCCGTGTATAGGAAACGTGAGCAGACGAATGCTCTTACCCTTTCGGGGTATTCCGAAACTGAGTAGGAGATACGCCCATGTACTTTTTGAATAACCGTGAGAAATAGTAGGGATCGGATATGCCAAATTCGGCGCCGATTTCCTTTAAGCTCAGGTTGGTAAGTGCAAGCATTTGGCCTGCACGTTGCATCTTCATGCGAAGAAAGAACTCGATAGGCGGACAGCCAGTCTCTTTATTAAATAAATAAATAAGATGCTGTTTGGACAAGCCGGTATGTCCAGCTAATTCAGGGAGGGTGATGGATCCAGTCAGCCGGTCGGTCATGTACCGGATCGTCTGTTCCATATAATCCTCTCTTTTTTTGTTTTGAACTGTACTTAGGCCGACATGGCTCAGAAGATGCCTGATCGTCTGTGAGACATGAATCTGGACAGGCATAGAGTAAGGCTTATCTGACAGCAAGGAATAGCATTGCTGAAAATCCTCCAGCCATATTGAATGCGTAGCAACAGACAGAAGCAGACCGGTGTCTAGACCATAGGTCTGGATAAGCTCAAGTACATGCTTTCCATGTAGATGCATCCAATAAATCGTCCATGGGTTATCCTCGGAAGCGCCATAACGGTGTGGGGTTCCTGCAGGTATGACGACAAGTTGCCGCGGCACGATCTTCATTTCACCCTCGATTTCAAGCCAGCCTTCTCCCTCCGCACAATAAATAAGAATATGGGAATCACAACCTTCATTTCTTTCCCTAAAATGATACCTTGCCTTCGGAAAACAGCCAATATCGCTGACATACAGAGTGCTAGTCAGCTCATTGGCAGAAAGTTCTCCCAATATATATTCAGGTTGAATAAACAGCTTCTGCGATTCAAAACCGTCCTTTTTACGGATCTCATTCATTAGATAATTCCTCCTCCGCCACTACATGTCATTCCAAACTGTAGAAATAAGAATATCATCCATTAAGAGCCGAGTTTCGTCAATTGGATTTATTGCTGATCAGCTGTAAATTGGAGGTAAGTTACAAAGGAGGAGAAAACAAATGAGTGTACAGCAAACAGCATCATTGGCTAATACAGCCGTTCGTGTGTGGGAAGAAAATGTTGAAATTCCGACGTATGGCACCGGTGAACCGGATAAGAATCCTATGTTCCTGGAGAAACGTGTGTATCAAGGAAGTTCGGGACGTGTTTATCCGCATCCTGTTATTGATAAAATTCTGGACGAAAAGCAAGCTAAGTCTTACCGAATGGTTATTCTGGAAAATAACTATGTCCGCATCGAAATCATGCCAGAAATTGGCGGTCGGATTTACCGGGCATTAGATAAAACGAACAACTATGACTTTGTCTACTACAACCGTGTTATTAAGCCAGCGCTGGTCGGCTTAGCAGGGCCTTGGATCTCCGGCGGTATCGAGTTCAACTGGCCGCAGCATCATCGTCCAAACACCTATGGCCCTGTGGAACATCTATTTACGCAAAATGAAGATGGCAGCGCAACGGTATGGGTCAGTGAAATCGACCGCATGTATGGCACCAAAGTGACAACAGGCTTTACTCTGTACCCGGGCAAAGCTTACCTGGAAATTTCCGCCCAACTTTACAACCGGACACCTGAGCCTCAAACCTTCCTCTGGTGGGCGAACCCGGCGGTAGCGGTCAACGACCATACCCAATCGGTGTTCCCTCCAGACGTAACAGCGGTATTCGACCACGGCAAGCGTGATGTATCCCGGTTCCCAATCGCAACGGGCACTTATTATAAAATGGACTATTCAGAAGGCGTAGATATTTCCCGTTATAAGAATATTCCGGTTCCAACTTCGTATATGGCTTATAAGTCGGACTTTAACTTTGTTGGTGGATATGATCATGGCGTTCAGGCGGGACTCCTGCATGTTGCGAACCATCATGTATCCCCAGGGAAAAAACAATGGACATGGGGCAACGGGGAATTCGGACAGGCATGGGACCGCAATCTGACCGATGAGGATGGTCCATATATCGAGCTGATGACAGGCGTCTTTACCGATAACCAGCCGGATTTTACATGGCTACAGCCTTATGAAGAAAAGACATTTAAGCAATATTTCATGCCTTATAAAAACATCGGCGTTGTCAAAAATGCCTCCATCGATGCAGCCGTAAATTTGGAAGTCGATGAGACGGCTCGTACTGCAATTGTGATGGCTTACGCCACCTCAGTCTTTGAAGATGCAGTTATTGAACTAAAAGGTGCGAAACGTACTTATATTCAGGAGAGTTTCAAGCTTTCTCCAGAATCGACGTACAAAACTGTCATTACTTTAGATGAGGACGATAAGCCGCATAACCTGCAAGTTACTGTATACGATGCAGCGGGACGCAATCTAATTTCTTACCGTCCAGCCGAACCTTCCATCGAACAGGTTCCAGATGCGGCGAAGCCTCTTGCTTTGCCCGAGGAACTGAAGACAAACGAGCAGCTGTATTTGGCTGGACTACATCTGGAGCAATACCGTCATGCGACGTTCGAGCCGGAAGATTATTATCTCGAAGGCCTCAAGCGGGATAGCGGGGATATTCGCATCAATGTTGCCTATGGCACGTTGTTATTGCGCAGAGGACAATTTGAAGAAGCGGAAGTGCATTTTCGTACGGCGGTCAAATCGCTCACCTGGCGTAATCCGAACCCTTATGACAGCGAAGCTTATTACCAGCTTGGTGTAGCACTGAAGCTTCAGGAGAAGAACAAGGAAGCATTTGCTGCTTTCTATAAGTCGGTATGGTCGGCAGCATGGCAGGACAGCGGGTATTTCTCCTTGGCACAGATTGCAGCAGGCCAAGGGGTTTGGCTTGAAGCCTTGGAACTTGTTGATCGCTCTCTCATTCGCAATAGCCGCAACTATAAGGCTAGACATCTGAAGACCGCACTGCTTCGGAAAGCAGGCAGACTAGATGAAGCGTTAGCTTTTGCAGCAGAGACCTTGAAACTGGATGTTGCTGATTTTGGTGCAGCTTACGAGCACGGGCTCATCTTAATGGAGCTGGAAAGAGTAGAGGAAGGTGCGACGGCATTGAATTACGTGGCACGTTTGATGCGCGGCGATGTTCATAATTATATGAATCTGGCAGCTGATTACGCGGGAAGCGGCTTGTATTCGGAAGCAGGTCAATTACTCGAACAAGTGATTCTTAACCAAAGCAATCAAGCATATTCGCTGGTCCACTATGCATTGGCCTATGTGTATGAACAAGAAGGTAGACATGCTGAGGCTGCTGCCCAACGTAAGGCCGGTCAAGATGCACCTTCGGATTACTGCTTCCCGAATAATCTGTTCGAGCTGCAGATTCTGACAAGCGCTATTAAAGGCAATCCATCAGATGATAAAGCACACTACTATCTGGGCAACCTGTTCTATGATAAAAAACGGCATGATGAAGCTATCCGCCATTGGGAGCTTTCGGCATCGCTTCAAGACAGTTTCCCTACTGTTCATCGTAACTTGGCACTGGCTTACTTCAACAAACAGAATGATCCGGATGCGGCCCGCCAGTCACTAGAGAAGGCCTTTGCTAATAATGAGACCGACGCTCGCGTCTTTTATGAGCTGGATCAGTTGTACAAGAAGATCAGTATGTCCGCACAGGAACGTCTGTCTCGATTGGAGCAGCATAAGGAGCTTGTAGACAAACGGGATGATCTGTATTTGGAATTCGTGACGCTGCTTAATCTCTTGAAAAGGCATGATGAGGCGTTAGAGGCTTTGGAGTCCCGTCAGTTCCATCCGTGGGAAGGCGGCGAAGGCAAAGTAACCGGTCAATATGTGCTTGCTCTTGTAGAGCTTGGTAAATGTGCTTTGCAGCAAGGAGACGGTAAAGAAGCGGTGGTGCTGCTCAACCGGGCTTTGAAATATCCGGAGAATCTTGGTGAAGGCAAGCTTGACGGCGCGCAGGAAAACAACATTCATTACGGTCTTGGTTGTGCTTATAACCAGCTTGAGGATGCCGCAAAAGCTGCCTACCATTGGGCTATTGCGTCTCAAGGACTAGAGGAACCAGCTAGCGCCATGTATTACAATGATCAGCCGCCGGATATGATTTTCTATCAAGGCATGGCATGGTTGCAGCTTGGCAATTCGAAGGAAGCGAAGCGTAGATTCAACAAGCTTATTGACTATGCAGAGAAGCATCTTTTTGATGAAGTGAAAATTGATTACTTCGCTGTTTCGCTGCCGGACTTCCTCGTGTTCGAGGATGATTTAAACAAGCGCAATCGAATTCACTGTCTGTATATGATGGGACTTGGTCTGCTGGGCTTAGGCCGAATAGCCGAAGCGAATGAGCGATTAGATGAGGTATTGCAATTGGAACCAAATCATCAAGGAGCTCTTATTCATAAGAGCTTGTAATTATAAAACTAAATGATCGGGAAGAGCATACTGTTCAATTACAGGTATGCTCTTTCTGTTACAGAGGAGCGATTTGTGGTGTCAGAATCTAGAGCAGCAACAATTCTGCTTAATCAACAATGGGGATTTCAATTAGACCCTGATGGTCGGGGACAACAAGAAGGCTGGTCCATTACTGGTCTTCCCTCTAAGGCAGAGGTTACGGTCCCGCATACATGGAATGTGGATCGGACGTCAGAGGAATTCAGGGGACTGGGATGGTACGAAAACCGGTTTCAGATAATAGAGTTAGATGCTGGAACAAGAGTCTGGCTGCATTTTGAGGCGGTCTATCGAGATACTACTATTTGGATAAATGGTCAAATGGCCGGCACTCACACTGACTCAGGTTATACGGCCTTCCGGATTGAAGTGACGCCTTTCCTGATAGAGGGAGAGAATTTATTAATCGTTGCTGTCAATAATTCCAATAGTCATACAGCTTTGCCGCTCTCTAACAGCTTTGACTGGGCTGATGATGGAGGTATTATTCGGCCAGTATCTATAATCGTCACTGGAGAAGCAGCAATCGATTATGTCCAGATAGAAGCAAACCCTGTGCTGCCAACGCCTGACCAGCCCATCCCTTCAGGTACAATTAATGGGTGTATTATCCTTCATAATACCTTGAATACGAGCATAGACCAGATCGAACTGGAGCTTGTGCTGCAACGAGGCGGATCTACAGTATGGAGTGGTATCCAAAAAACAACTTATACTGGCCAATCTATTACTTTGTCTGAGATTACGCTGAACGAAATTGAATTATGGCATTTCGACTATCCTAATTTGTACGAGCTGCAGATTCGGCTTCTATTGAATGGGAAGATACAAGATAAGAAAACGGTCCTGCTTGGTTTTCGGGAATTCCGTACCGAGGGCAGTCAGTTCTTACTCAACGGAGAGCCGGTAAGGCTTGTTGGCGTGGAATGGATGCCAGGCTCACATCCACTTACTGGCATGGCAGAATCCGAGGAAGATCGTGAACGTGTGCTGAAGCATTTGAAAAATGTCAATTGCGTATTAACCCGGTTTCATTGGCAGCAGGATGATCAGTTGCTTGAATGGTGCGATAAGAATGGGATTCTTGTACAAGAAGAGCTCCCGCTATGGCAGAAACCTGCAGAACCGGGAGATGAGACACTGTCTGTTGCCAAGCAGCAGCTATTCGAAATGATTACAAGACATAATCATCATCCATCAGTTATTGCGTGGGGCGTTGGTAACGAATTGAACGGACAGTGCGAACAGACGGTGGCTTTTGTACAAAAATTAAAAGCATATGTACTGAAATTGGATCGGACCCGGATAGTGAACTACGTTAGCAACACCGTTCATCTGGAGCCTGCTAAGGATGCAACTGGCGTTGGCGACGTCATTATGTGGAACGATTATATCGGGACTTGGCATGGCGAGCATGATATGGATGAGGTCATTGGCAAAATGGTTGCTGCTTACCCGGATAAGCCAATTGTAGTAGCTGAATTTGGGCTTTGTGAACCGGCATTTGAGGGAGGGGATCCGAAGCGAATCGAAATTCTGCTAGAGAAAACAGAGGCTTACCGCCGCTATCCGAATATTGCCGGGACCATTTTCTTCAGCTTTAATGATTACCGAACTCAAATGGGCGAGGAAGGTGAGGGCCGACTTCGTCAGCGTGTTCATGGTGTAACGGATGTGTATGGGATTGAAAAACCATCCTATCAGCTGTTGCGAGAGACGGCATCTCCGCTGCAACTGGAGGTGACGAAACATTCTGCATCTGATGAGATAAAGTGCCATTTGACGTGCAGGAATGATCTGCCCAGCTATTCGGTAACAGGTTACTATCTTTTAGTTGAGAGCAATGGAGGAGACTCAGAAGCCTTCTACGACATTCCTGATATGAAACCAGGTGATACATGCGAAATTGTCATCCCTGCCAAGAAGTTAACAGGTTCAGTTAAGCTGGTCGTTAATCGACCGACCAGCTTTAGTATTCTTGATCGATCTATTGAGATGGGATAGAGGAGGAGCAATTCCAGTGACTAGAACAATATGGAGTACGACCGAGGAACAGGGCTATAAAGTTCTGCAGGGAGAGAACGAATTCATTTGCGTACGTATCGTTCCTGAGCGAGGTGGGAAAATCATTTCGCTGATCAACAAGAGCTCTGGAACAGAATGGATTCACCGGACGAATCGTTCATGGACAGCTCTGCACTATGGAATGAACTGGGGGGAAGGTGACCAAGGCGGCTGGGATGAGATGTTTCCAACTATCGAAGCCTGTGCTTGTCCGGATGACCAATGGCAGGATAAGCATTTCCCTGACCATGGCGAGGTTTGGTGCATGCCGTGGAAGTACGCGATAGATGGCGACAGCTTGCTGTTGCAAATCGAAGGGAAGCAAGTGCCTTATCTCTTAGAGAAAAAGATCTCCTTAGCAGGCAATGAACTGCGGCTTGATTATGGGGTGGAGAATCCGACTCAGCACGTGTTTTCTTATTTGTGGGCAGCCCATCCTTTATTGAACATTCGAGAGGGGATGAAGTTAGAGGTGTCACCTTCCTTGGGCGAGATCGAAATCGCCTATTCTCATGGTGAGAGGTTGGGGAGCCAATTCGACATTAATACATTTCCTTTAGCACAAGGAAGAAATGGTGAACTAGTTAATTTGTCGATCCTAGAGGGGAAAGACAACAACGCGGGAGAAAAATACTATTTTACTGGGAAGCTGCAAGAGGGTTATGTACGATTAACCGATCCTTCGTCGTGTGAAAGTATGATGTACCAGTTCTCCCCAGATGAGGTACCCTATCTGGCGATATGGGCGCATTACGGAGCATTCGGTGATTACACATTTGCTGTGGAGCCGGCAACCGGATACATGGACAGCGTTCAACGCGCACATGGGCTTGGCAAGACCAAACAGGTGTTGCCTGGAGCAACAAATAGATGGACTCTTCGTGTAGTATTAGTAAGATAAAGCTGGATGAGGCAGCGCTGAAGGGGTTGGGATTAATAGTGAGGACTTAATTTATTTAACGAATCAGATGTTAGTTTTATCGAATTTATAACGCTACACAATTAGACACCTCAAGAACGAGAAACGAGCCTTAGAAACGATTCAGAGGCTCGTTTTTTTGAGGCTAGCGGATTGATTACCGACAAGATATTGTTCTGGCCAGATTCTCCCCAGTGGGATAACTACGTCAAATGAAGATCGTTTAGTCTATGTTTATGAAAGGAGCACTACCTATAGATGATTCACAATCCTGTCTTACCGGGGTTTAACCCTGATCCTTCGATTCTTCGGGTCGGAGATGATTATTATATTGCTACTTCTACTTTTGAATGGTTTCCTGGCGTTCAAATTCATCACTCTCGCGATTTAATTATTTGGCGCGTACTTGGCTATGCATTGGATAGAGAGTCGCAGGTGGATTTGAAGGGCATTGAAGCTTCGGGAGGCGTATGGGCCCCATGTCTTAGCTATGACGAAAAGTACCAAACATTTCACTTGATTTATACGATCATGCGAAGTACAAACGGGAATTATTTTGATATGGACAATTATGTGGTCACGGCTAAGGATATTAACGGGCCGTGGTCCGATAGGATCTACCTAAACAGTTCCGGCTTCGATCCATCTCTATTCCATGATGACGATGGACGCAAGTGGTTGGTAAATTTGGAATGGGATTTCCGCGAGGGTTACGAGCATCCGGGCTCTATCGTTATCCAAGAATTCGACGCTGAACAGAATACGCTCCTTAGAAAACCGCAAAGTATATCCCGCGGTGCGACTGACATGGGCTGTCTAGAAGCTCCGCATCTATACAAACGCAACGGCTATTATTACATGATGACGGCAGAAGGAGGTACTGGCTTCGGTCACGGCGTCGCAATCGCTAGATCAAGAAGTTTATTTGGACCCTATGAGCCTGATCCATGCAATCCGATTATCACTTCTGCTAAGGAAGTTGGTCTGGACCGCCGCGGAGTGGACGATTATCTCAAGACATACCAATTCAACCCGGAATCGTATTTGCAGAAGAGTGGGCATGGTTCTCTAATTGAGACACAGACTGGAGAATGGTATATCGCACATCTTAGTGCTCGTCCGCTCTTGCCGCAAGTACGTAGCATGCTTGGACGCGAAACATCGATTCAGCGCTGCGAGTGGACTGAGGATGGTTGGATTCGAATGGCTGGAGGCGGATGTATGGCGGAGGAGATCGTTCAACCTCCACGTTTGCAGAAGCATCCCTTTGAGAAAGAATCAATAAGGGAAGAATTCGATTCCGGACTCTGGAACGCCAATCTTAACAGTTTACGTGTTCCAATCGATGAGTCGTGGGCTTCTCTTGGTGCACGGCCAGGATTCCTTAGATTGAGGGGGCGCGAATCTCTGTTTTCGCTTCACGAGCAGAGCTTAATTGCCCGGAGGCTGCAGGCCTTTAATGTCGTATTCGAGACCAGTGTGGAGTTTGATCCGGACAATTTTCATGAGATGGCTGGATTGACGCTATTTTATGACCAGAGGATGTTTTATTACTTGCGGATCTATTACAGTGGGGCGCTTGGTGGTAAGAGCTTGGGAATCCTGTATGCCGATAACGGAGCGCGCACGGAGATGACTGAATCCCGGATATCAATTGCTGAATGGGAGCGTGTCTATCTTCGCGGGGTTATCAAACAAGGCGTACTGGTTTTCTACGGTTCGCCAAACGGAGAGGAATGGATGCAAGTTGGACCGGAACTCGATGCGAGCTCGGACGAATATTCGAGCTCAGGCCATTTCACTGGCGCATTCGTTGGCATATGCTGCCAGGACTCCTATCGGAAGAATAAGAACGCAGACTTCGATTATTTCGAGTATCGCGAGCTTGAAGTTTAAAGGGGAATTCCATCCAAAAGGCGTGCACAGTCCATCTTTAATGGCTGTCACGGCTTATTTGGTGTTGCTTGAAAATTGACAATGAAATAAATTAACAAACAAAATCAGTATCTTTGTCATCGAAAATTAAAGTGAGCAGTTGGAAGATCTCGGTACACTGCTTATCCGAGAATCCTTGAAGCAAGGCTTCCGAAATTTTTTCCTGATCAGCTTTGACCTGGTAGCGATTTTATAGGCTCGTTTTTCTTGTTCAATAAAATTAAACTTTTACACCAGTTTCATAGATATTAAGTCGTCTTACCATCTCGGAAGGTATCAATGCGCAACATTCCCTACTGATAATCAGCCTTCTATGAAGATTATTGAGATTAAAATCTCCCAAATCAGAATATTGCTTATCTGCCGAATGACGACTATAGACAAAGTAGATTGACTAATTTATCTTAATTAGTACTATTAGTAGTTTGAGTTTGGGAACATAGTTGAAATCTTGTTAGGGCATTTATTTCAAGATTACGAGGTGCTGCATGAATAGAATCGGTTCTAAGCTTCGTTATCGACTTCTGTTATATGGATTTCTATTAGGAGTACTTCCAGTTGTCACACTGGGTATCATTACTTATCATATTGCTTCCAGCACAATTCAAGATAAAATTAATGAGGCAAATCAACTCCTCCTTGACCAAACGGTATTTCTACGACCGATCAATTCCCAGCGGGAGTTTACGCGCGTTACGTTAAGCTAACTGTAAATACCGTGCAGAAAAAAGGAACGAGTCAGCAGTATACCGGGATCTATGACTTCAAGGTTTACGGCAAATATATAGCACCTGTAGAGAGCATTACGTTGAAAAATGTTCCTTCTAAGCTGATTATCGGTGATTCCGCTTTCTTGTCAGCCGTAATATCTCCTGCGAATGCAGATCCTCGGCTGACCTGGTCCAGTTCTAACTCGAGTGCTGTGACGGTTGATCAGAACGGCCAAGTGACAGCTAAACTTTTGGACGGGGCATAAGGAGAAACGGTAGATACATCCGTCATAACAATAACAGCTAAGTCTGGAGTAACAGCTAGTCAAACTATTGGTGTGAAGGTACCAATTATAGTGGAAGGAATCGGTATTCAGTATAACGGGAAGCCTGTTTCCGATGATCGTCTGGTGAAAGCGCCAAGAGGAAGAGGTGAACGAAGTGTTGAAGTACAAGTAGAAAATCAGGGGAATTCATGAGATGAAAAATGGATGGGCTTTTGCCTAGTGAGTTCAGTAACTTTTAGGTAAGGAGTGTTATTAAATCACATCATAATTCTTTGAAAGTATGGTGCGAAGCAATAGAAGGTTGAAGCTTCTAAATTGCTGTTGCAATAATCTCTTCATTTTTGTAAACTAATAGCAAATCCGAAAGCATCGGTAATCAAGACAAAAGAGCCATTGGGAAAGCATCCCACGAGGCTCTTTTTATTTGAAATCTATCTTCGCAATATAGGTAGCCTGTGGGCTACCAATTCACGCTTAGCCACATGTAGTTGTAGTCAAAAAAGTCGTCCGAGTAAATAACCTGAACGTTTTTTTGTTTGTCAAACAAATCAAATAACATTCATCTTATAGTTCTTCACCATTATTAGATATTAAAAATATCAAGGTGCTTTCTAATCAAAGAACTTTTTTGCGAAAAGAAAGAAACGTATAACGGAATACCGAAACAAAAATGCCTATCTTTGCTTTAGTGCAAAGCTTTGGGTACTTTTGTTTGTTGTTGGTCTGTATATATGCCCTAGCTGCCTTGCTGCATTAACAACTTTATATTCTCTTATCAGCGCTAACTGTTTCTTCTTCGGCTCCAGTCAAGACGAGTAAAGAGCTAGGTTAGTTTGAAAAAAATAGGAAAAGCTTGGAAAGTGAACGGGTTTGAACTATAATTTTTCTTGAGCCTAGATTTACTAATTAAATAGGAACTGAGGAATCTATTTATGGATAAAGAGAAACTAAAAAGAACAAAGCAAAAGTATACGATAAAAGGAGAATATACGTTACAACGTTCTTTATGTCATGCAAAAATTATTAAAGATATATTGCAAGAATTTAAAGGGACCGGTCAGCCTGTTGCAATATTAATGGGTGGAGGTTCGGCTTCTGGAAAGACGTGGTTGCGCGGACTTATCCATCAGGAACAGAAAGACCTTGATAATCACTTTCTTATCATTGATTCCGATGAAATAAAGAAGGAGTTGCCAGAGTACAAGGACCTCTTTGAAAGTAATCCTAAGAAAATGGCATCTCTTTTACATGATGAGAGTAGCGATATTTCGTTCAATCTTCTCATTCGATGCATTACTGAGAAAATCAACTTTATTTATGATGGCACCATGAAAAACTTAGAAAAGTACAATAAAATCATTACTGCTTTAGAGGAGAATGGATACCAAATTCGAGCTGCAATTGCAGATGTAGAACTGGATGAAGCCATTCGACGTAATGAAGAGCGTTTTGAGAGAACTAAGCGGAGAGTACCTGTTAATGAATTGATTAATAGTCACGTTGGAGTCTCAGAAACGTTTATGCAGTTAAAGGACAGGCTTACTGAGTTTGCTCTTTATGATACAACAGATGGTTACGACATCTTTGCAAAAAAAACCCTTGATGAAGGGGAACAAATTATTAATGATCAACGTATGCAGGCATTTGTTAAAAAAGCAGGTATCCAAATTCCGGTCGCAGGTGTAAATGGGAAGAAAAAGTCCTCTTAAGAATCTTGGATTTTTATGGAAGTGAAATTTGTGGTGTGATATAATTAAATTAGCGATAGGGAGGCGATTTAATGAGTCTGAAAAATACAATTCAATACATTGAGGCTAATAAGCGAGACTACCTTCAAAAAATGAAGGAGCAGGAGCAACAGGCCTATAAAACAAATTCACAGCACTCTACTCATCAGCAAACCCTCATTCAAGCAGCAAAGCTAAAATAGATGTATGAAGGAATAAAAAACACTCATTCCACAATTAGGGATGGGTGTTTTTTTATTATTCAATTTTCAGATAACAATAGAGATTTAAAGTCAAAGTATCATACTCAATTATAAGGAAATCCTAACAAGAAGATTGAACGTAAAAATCTATTATTGGATAGGCAAACAATAAAATTGGATTTACAACATGGGTTTTTGGATGATTTTATTGCTAAATTGGATATGTCATGCGATAATCTGACTGGAGGGATTTGGATGAAAAATTACTCGGAAATTATCAAAATAATTGATGGAGGTCTTAAAAATGATTCTAAAAAGGTTTATGACTATGCTCTCCTGTTAGCTGAGAAACTGCGAGCAGTTGGGGAAATCAGTAAGGCCGATCGGATAATAAAAATTCTAAGCCAACAACCTATTTACACTAATGATGAAGTAGTTCATTCAGCATCTACGCAATTTGTGCCGAAGCAAGTGCCGTTTGATCAAGAATCAAAGTTAGAAATTGCTACGGTAACTGGTCCGGAGCAAATAGATGACAGAAAGCTTTTCTTATCGTCAGACAATCAACGTCAACTGGAAGAGTTTATAAAGGCATATACATATTCAGATAAGTTAGCGGAACGTGGATTAGACGTGGCAACCACACTTTTATTATTCGGTCCGCCAGGGTGCGGTAAAACCCAAACCGCACTATTTGTTGCAAAACAACTCTCACTTCCAATTATCATTGCCCGTTTAGATACATTAATCTCCTCTTACTTGGGAAGTACATCTAAAAATATTCGACTTTTATTTGAATATGCAAGTAGGACGCGCTGTGTACTCTTTTTAGATGAATTTGATGCTGTGGCTAAGTTGCGGGATGACCAGCACGAGATGGGCGAATTAAAAAGAGTTGTAAACTCATTGTTACAAAACATCGATGCACTAGGTGATAAATGTATTTTGATTGGGGCAACAAATCATGAACAATTATTAGATGAAGCCATATGGAGAAGATTTTCGACTCGATTAAATATTGGTTTACCGTCAACGGACATGATAAAACAAGTTTTTTTACAATATTTGCATGATTTATGTGTTAATATGGAAGTAAGGCATATAGACCTAATTACAGACCTTTATTATGGTCAATCGATTGCTGATATTGAACAGATTACAAAGCGTGGAATACGTAAAGCGGTAATTGAAGATAAAGAGGCTGAAGTTTCAGATTTTGTTGATAGCTATTTTGCTTATGTGCAAACAGGACTTCCAGTACATCTTGACTCTGACAACTTACGTAGAAGTAAAATTCAATTTTTAATGAAGAAACTTAATAATCCCAGTAGAAGAACTATTGGAGAGTTACTAAAATGCCATCACAACACCGTAAGCAGTGACTTGGAGAAAATAGAAATGTATAAGGAGATGAGTACGTAAAGTGGAAAAAGAAAACTTTCCATCGAAACTAATTAAGTTAAGACCAAAGGATCGTCAACAAGGGCGTGTACCTGGGCCGGTTCCAGGTCCTCCAGGATGGTCGTATCAATCAAAGAAAGAAATTATTAAGAAGCTAAATGAGCTTGAAGGGGAAATTGATTTAATTCTAGACTCATATGTACCTATTGCAAAAAGTAAACTTCTTAACGCTGATGAAGTGCCGCTACCAATTGTTATTAAAATGAGGAAGTTAGCAAAGTCACATCGTCCAGATGGCATACTAAAAGAAATTGATAGTGAATTAATTGCTGTCCATGCCCTAGGGAAATTAGTTGTGGGAATAACAGAGCAGTCCTTAGAACAATTAAAGGATATTATCTCAGAAATTAAGGAGATACTCCCTAATAACCGGCAGGAATGGATAGGAAAGAGATTGGACTCTAGTAATATATATAGAGACATTGTGAACCCAAAACATGCTAGGGAATACGAACTTATTCACGAGCTGACTTCAATTGATTCGATTATCTCTTATTCGCCTGGTGACGCTTTGGAAACGATGAGCGCCGATGATCTAGACGATTGCAAAAAAGATGGTGAGTTGAAAGTAAGGTTTTTTAAGTACGATAGCGATAGCGATATCAACGATATTATTTTCTCCAGCTTTCTTTCTCATTTTGGTGAATATGGTATCAATAGAAATAGAATAAAAAGACTCAAACACTCCCATAAGATTGATACGTATGTTGTGCCTTTTGTTAATGATGAAGTGATTCAACAAATGGGAAGTTTCCCTGGAGTAGAAACAATTTCAAGTTTTACGAGATTTCAGCATTCAGCAAGCTCATTAACGATCGAGCAACAAAATCTTAAAGTCTCTTTGCCTGACGATGAAAAGGAATATCCAAAAGTTGCAATTGTGGATTCAGGTATCTCGGTAAATAATCAGCATTTAGTCCCCTGGATCCACGCGAAGGAGATATTTGTCTCACCAAATAGACAAGATAATTATCATGGAGAATTTGTTGGTGGTATGCTCGTTTATGGTCATCTTGCAAACCCTAATATAAGGGGGATTGTTGATTCCGGAGTAAAAATATTGGATATCGTCGTGTTACCAGACCCTAGCAAAGAGTCGATTCGCGAAGATGAACTTCTTGATGCACTCGATGAGGCTCTAGAAAAATATTGCGATGAGTTTAAAGTTTGGAACCTATCATTGGGTAGTGGAAGATTATGCTCAGGAATTATTAGTGATTTTACCGCAGCGATTGATGAACTTCAAGATACATATAATGTTCAATTTATTATTGCAGCCGGAAACTATAAGGAAATGCGGGATAATTGGCCGGTAGAAGATATTTTTGTCGATGATAATGATCGAATAAGTTTGCCAGCAGACTCAATGAGAGCAATAACTGTCGGTTCAATTGCTTTTGAGGATGATCATACAACACTGGTAAAAAAGGGGGAGGTTACACCTTATTCACGAAGAGGGCCTGGTGTAGGTTTATCCATTAAACCAGAACTTGTACACTTCAGTGGAAATCCACAAAAATTTCCTATTCATTCAATTAATACTACAGGTCGTTTAGTTGCTGATTATGGCACAAGTTTTTCAGCACCATTAATTGCAGGAATACTTGCAGAATATTATCAGCAATTCCCTAGAGACCTTTCGAAAATAACGGCAAAGGCACTATTAATTCACGGAAGCAGACATCCTATTACACAAAAGGTTGTTAACGTTGCTAATGAATTATACTTTTATGGTTTTGGACAACCCAAAAGAGTCCATGATGTTCTGTATGGAGATGAACATGAGATTACACTCATTTTTGAAGGTGTATTAAACCCTAAGGATAATTTTAACTGGGTCAAAATAACCGATTTCCCATTCCCTGATTCTTTGTGTTCGAATGATAAAATAAGAGGGGAAATACTCGTAACTCTGGTGTACGAACCTCATTTAAACCCACGTCTTGGTAGTGAGTATTCAAGAAGTAACGTCGATATTCGCTTGCGTTCGAATGTGAATGGCAAGCCTAAGACAATAACAAAAGGTTGCGCAGCTGGTGATGTGCGTGATACCGAGAAATGGGAGAAAGTGCAGATGACAAACGAGCTGAAATGGTCGCCTGTCAAACAAGTTCAGTTCCTAAGTCCAGTAGGTAAAGAGGGATCAAAAGAACTTACGCTTGAACTATTTCCTTCTTGGAGGCTTTTAAGTGACAAGGAGAGGGTTCCCTTTACCGTTGTGATTACCATTCGTGACCAAAAGAAAATTGCACCTGTTTATACAGAAGTTTCGAGGTTATTATTACAGTCATTCCAATCCGAGGATATCCATTTAGTAAGTACTCCTACGAGAATTATAAATCGTTAAAAATATGGTAACCAGATGTTATAGTAGAAGGGGATTATGAATGACCTGTCTTAGGGACAGGTTTTTTGTTTTTGTAGAAGTACTCAATCACTATTGAGTTATTAAGAATAGAATAAAGAGATACTTACCTCTTGACAAGTTTTGGAGAAATTGATATTTTCATAGTGTTCACAACCCCAATTAACCTAAGGAGAGCACTTAAAAATTCCTCGCAATTTTGAGGTTTATTTAAGTGTACCATTAGTTAATTGGGTTTTTTTGCGTCTTTATAGGAGGAGAAATAATGCTAATACCGATTCGTTCTAGTGTCGTTTATGAATTTGCATTCAGAACTCAGTATATTAAAGAAGAGAAGAGAGTTTATGGACTAATAGTATTAAGAAATAAATCAAATAAAGAAGACTATGAGGTAAGTATACTTAGTCAATTTCTAGCCGATAAATACACGAATGCATCAATAGATACGGAAAGAAAACGTGCATATCAATTAATTAAGTTTTTAAACTATCTGCTTGAAAGTTCTCAAATTGAATTACTTAGTGATATTAATTTTGCACACGGAAAAGGTTTCTTTAGTGAGTTGAAATATCAAGAAGATCACAAGAAAAAAGGTAAAAGTACAATTCAAGAATATGAAAAGGTCGTAACTGATTTTTATATGTATCTTCTCGAAAAAGGGCTGATAGATAATACTATTTATCAAGAATTCATTAGCCCACTTACTGGGGAACTACGAGATAATCCTTTTAATATTGTTTATCCAGAGGAAAGTGAAAGGAACATTCTACATGATATTCCAGAGCACTATATTCCCTTATTTCTTAGAATTGCAGAACGGGTAGCTAATTGTATAGCTTTCGGGATATACCTTCAAATTTATGGAGGTTTACGAGTGGCTGAAGTAGTATCATTGCGATTTGAGGATATCTCAATGATGGGAATTGGTGGTGAGTATGGATTTAAGGTAATCCTACAGAGAGGGAAGATTATTCGGTCAGATCTAAAAAATGATGTAGTTAGTACAGTGAAGGTAACTCGTGATCAGCAAGTTGATCCTATTAATGCTTTTTCTGCGACGAATAAAGGTTTAAGGATGTTCTATCACCATGTAGAGACATATTCGAAAGATAAGAATGCCCTTTTTATAAACCCAAGGAATACTGTAAAAAAGGGAGAAGCAATGACACGGAAAAACTATGCAAGATATTTCAATAGAATAAAAAATGCGTTCTGTAAGGAACTCATTGATAACGGCGACTTATACGACCATGAATACGGGAAGTTTTTAAGAAAAGTGTATTGGTCGACTCACATTGGTAGAGGAATATTTACAAATATGAAAGCTAGAACTCTTAAAAATGCTGCACAACTTCAGCATGTGAGAGGAGATAAAAGCCCAGAGTCAGCAATAGATTATTTTGAAATTTCTCAAGTGATAGAGAAAAGTAAGGCTGCACAAGAAAGCCAAATTGACTTTATAAGAAGCCTGGCTAAGCAGAGGGGAAAAGATACAAAGGTGCTAAAAGAGGCAATCGCAGAAGTGAGGCAAATTGTTGAAATGGAGAATATGGTTGGCAGTACTGATATGGATGTAGTGGCAACAACAGAAGATTCTGTGTCTTCATTTTTCTTAGAGATACTGAATAATGAAAGGAATAATTGATGTATGTCCTCAACTGATCAAGAACTGACTGAATACTATTCTTTTTATGAAGCATCTAACATTCTTAATATAGAGAGAGCCATACTTTCTCATTGGACTCTCAGTGGTAGAATACCTCAGAGTGAATATGTATACACTTCTGACAGGCATTATTTTTATAAAAAATACTTTATTAATAACTTGGATCCAAATCTATTCATGGAAGACCGTAAAATTGTTGAACAAATGAAAAATGGTGAGTTATTAAAAAGTAAGGGAGTACGAGATCAGTTCGGCATTACACGTGATCAAATCAATGGAATGATAAAAAGAGGCGAAATAACAGAAGAGGATTATTTTACTTATTCAAACTACGAAGTATTTAGGACCGAAAAGGTACGGGAAGTATTAAAATTTTATAAAAGCCTAGATGAAGACTATTACACTACAAAAGAAATTATATCAAAATTTATATTGACTGCTTATCAAATAATACGATTGCAAAGAACTTTAGTTGAAGGTGTCGACTTCATTCGACACAAAGTAAGCATTTACTATTTGAAAGATTCTGTTCATAGAGTAATTGGAGAAATAAAAGTCAACACTGATAATTATTTTTCTTCAGAGGAAGTATGTAACCTATTAATGATAAGTAAGGAAACATTAAAGTATTGGAAACAGACAAATAGGCTAAGTGAGTCTATCCATTATATCAATAGTAATGGCCAATATTTATATATAAAAGAAAATGTTCTGATTTATAAAAGAGAACTAGATAAATTGAACAGCTTATTCTTTAAAGCAATCGAGGCAGCATCCATACTTAATGTTAATACAAAAACACTTAGTAATTGGATAAAGCGTGGGATTTTTTCGGAAAACCAATATAAACAAGTTTATGGTGATTATTATTATTTGAAAAAAAGAGTTAATGTGTTGTTGGAAAAACAGAATGACATAGAGTTTGAGATGTATTACAAAGCTAGTGAATTGGCAACTAAATATGGAATTAACAAAGGTTCTTTTACAAGGTTGAATCACATCGACTTCTTTTCAGATGCACCTGAGTGGAAAAGGCCAGGTTATAAAGCCAAGTCTGGTTCATATAATATCAAAATTTTTCATCAGTATTTTATTAATGAATATCATGTAATCGACTTATCGAATTATTATAGTGAATCAGAAATTGTAGATATATCTAATTCCAATACATTAATACCTCAGTTAATTAACTTTGATAATGATGAGCTATCTTCTCGAGAAGATGACGCAATAATTGAGATGTCGGGAAAGCGTTACATTAAAAAAGGTATTATTAATCCATGTATCGAGGAAATACGTGGGGATGCATCAGATAAACTAGTCCAACTTGAGAAGTTAGCGGAAATATATTCACTATCTTTCACTAAAATCGAGCAATTATTGTCAGAAGGTTGTTTTGGATCGATTTATGTAATTAACAATGAGAGATATGTTTATAAGGGCAATTGTGCTGACTTTTTATTGCCAGTGGATTATATTGTCTATTCTCCAGAAGAGGAGTATTTCAGTCATCTTCCTTTCTCTCCAGTAGAATTCACCTCACATTACGTTGCGAAGAAAATAATCCGCCTTTATGAAATGTGGGTTTTTGATGATGGTGACATTCTAAAAAAACTAATATGCTCAAAAAAAGAAATTGAGGATTTGATATTAAAGATAAACGAAGGTATTACCCATTTTGAAGCAGCTGTTGAATTGAAAATGAATAATAGTTCAGCGCGAGCATTGTTTTCAGCCAAATTTGAATCTGCATATCTTTCTCACAAAGGGTATATTATTCCCAAAGATGAATTTCTACAATTTGCATCTTCCTATAGAGATGAGAACATCGAGAGATTCTATGAGGACATTTATGATAAGTCTCCCGAAGAACAATTAGAATTAAGATTCTCTAATATGGTTATTCCTCAATATTCACAGATGACCTATAAGTTATTTAGTGAGTATGCCAAAATACGACTGAGCCTAATAAAGGGATCCAAACGAAATAGGGGTGTATTTTCTGGCGTACTTGCACGCTGCATCAGAAGAACTATCTCAGCACTTCCGAATAAGGATATTACGGAACTTAATGATGAAGAATTATATATGCTGCCTAGCAATGCGTTGTATGATGGGAAGCTTTACCACGAATTAAGATTTTTTATTATATGGCTATTAGAAAACAGAATAAAGGTGGGCTTTAATAACCCCTTGCCCTCAGTAAATCATCCTAAATCAAATCAAATGGACAAAGAAGTTTATACTGCTAATGAGTATTTAGTATATTTTGAATATTTAATGGACGTAGAGTTGCATATTAAAGAAGCATTAGAATTACGTGATTATGCAGCTGTTTGGCTGTACGTTGGACTGCACATGAATTGTGAAATTCGTGGAGTTGATTTATTACGTATCCCAGATATCCCAATTGAATGTATCGGTATAACACAATTATCGTATTTTAATGAAAACAGAATAACGTTAATACAAGCATCGACTTTAATTCATTTTATAAGCGAAATAATCAATTCTTTGAAATTTGAAAGTACAAAATCTAGAGAAGTGTATGTGTTCATCATCCACCCAGAACACATGATTGCGATGGCTACTGCTTTTGTTATTGCAGAGTTACAAAGAAGGAAGGCAAAGGAATTGGACCGGCAACGTGAAGATCAGGACAAATATAAGTATCTAATTCACGTTGGGGGTAGAAAGAAACGCGATAAAGCAATCGGTAGTTATCAAATTAGATCGCAACTGAAAAAAACCTACAGAAAGAAAATATCGATTGATCCAGATGAGCTGCCACCATTTGAATCAAGAAAAATGAATTCCAGCTATGTCACTTATATGTTCCATGCATTAACGCAGAACTATATTTCACCTGAACTCGCGACGATGTTTGTAAAGAGAATGAGGGGACATAAAAAAGCAAATACAACAATTCAGTACATATTAATGAATAATAAAGATGGAACAATAGAGCAGGCATGCTTTACTCTCTTTAGAAGGAAGCAATTTGGTTGGATTTTCGATGGCTTAGCTGAATTAATAACTAACAATGTACAAACATTACCCTCTGTCCGTACAATGCAAATTGAAGTTATTAGAAATGAAATATCCCTTTTGGATTCGGAACTTAAAGCGGGAAGTTTATTGCTTAGACAAAAACAAAATATTTTAGAGGATCTACTGGGTAAAAATAAAAAGGAAATTAGTGAATTTGCTATAAAATTATTTACTGGACAACTCCCTTCAAGGAGGAGGGATTGTTCATGTTATATAGGAAAAGATGCATGTGAAACAAAATTATTAGATTGTTTTGAGTGCCCGTTCATTATCCCAACTGAAGCTGTCTTACAGGAAATTAACTATGAAATCATGCAATCCTTACAAAGAATGAAAGAGGAGAATTTTGAAATTTTACTTATTAAAGAAACACAAAGGATATGCAAGTTATATCTATTAGTAAAAGAGGCTTTAAAATTTCTAGGTGGAGAGATAATCTCAATCTATTTAGACTTGAAAGAGATAAAAGCTGCTATGGATAATGTTGAGTTTCAACATTGGGAAAGTAAATTAAATAATTTATGGAGTTCTATTCATAGTGATATTGTAAAATCCAAAAAAATGTTATTTAGGGGTGTTCATGATTGACGCTTTCGGTTAAGGAGAAGATAAGTGAAGGTGTATTTGTAAATAAACCGATTTTTTTCAGCGAGAATAACATTGAAGTTTATAAGAAAATGTTTAACTATTTCGTAGAGACAGGAGCGACACAAAATGATTTTAATGATCCATTTTGGACATTTAACAATTATAAAGAAATAAAATCACCTAATAATTTTAACTTTGAACTGGCCCCACACTTAAAGCATTGGTTGCTGCCTCTGAAAGGGTTTTTATTAGTGTGTTTGACTAATAAAATAAAACCTAAAAGTATTAGATTTAATCACATAATCTATGCTTTGCACTATTCTTATGGATTTGAAGATTTAATGGATCTGAAGATATATTATGAAGAACAAGACGACCAAGTATGTATATCACTACGGCCACAAATTTTGGATTTGTTGAAATTTGTAAATAGATCTGATATAGAGATTGAAGAGGTAAGTAATGTACTGGTACAACCAAATGTAGAAAGAAATCAAAGAAAGCTGCCGAAGTTAATGGATATCATTTTACTTAATGATGGAATTGATCGGTTTATTGAGGAATGGAATACTGAGGAGCAGATCGTTTATAGTCCTTTTATTTTATATTGGTTATTATCGAACATTATCCCTATGCGGCCTTTAGAGTTCTTTCTTATGCCTCGTAATTGCATAGTAACAATCAATAATGACATATTTATTAAAATACCTCGAGTAAAAGAGCAGTATACTTATTTGGATGATGTCCACATCGATACTGTTCCAATTAATGACGAGAAAGTGATTAGTTTAATTGAGCAATACAAAGGTCTAACAAACAACAATAATATTCCAGGAGAGTTTCTACTCTGTTATGAATCTTATCAACAGAATATGCTTATTAGTCCTAAGAATACTTCACTAGATAATGCTAAAGATGTTTTTCTTCACAAGCAACTTACGAGCATAAGAGATAGATTTTATCATGAGATTCTACAAGAACGTTATAACCTTACTAATGATACACATCAAAAAATAAAACTAGGTGATACAAGGCATTTAGCTATTTGTAATATGTTGTTTATGGGATTCTCTCCAATAACAATAATGAGGATGGCGATGCATAAAGACGTAAGTGCTCAAAATCCTTATGCAGCACATATGGATTTGTATGCGCAGTCAAGAGTAATACAGCTAACGGAAGTATTCAGAAGGGCTGTTGAAAGACTGTGGAGAGGGGACACATATAACATAGATCTTATTGATGACGATTTGAGAAATAGAAGAATATTCAAACGAGAAGATTTTAAATATCTCTGGAAGCTTAAGCATGGAAGTTATTGTTTTTATACTCCACTAGACTGCCCAACAAAAGATTGTAGAAGTTGTCGATATTTGTACATTCCAGAGGAGAATTGGAAAGAAGCATTACCGTGGCTCGCTGAAGAATCAGATCGTTTAAAAGGTTTAATAAAAGAAACTTTAGAACAAATGGACTCTCTCAGAAAGGTATTATCTAAAGAACTTGAATTGAAAACTAAAGCTGGAGAATTGGATTCATTAATACATCAGAAAGCAATGGTAGATGCACATCGCAAGGAAGTAAATAGAGCCTACGGGAATCAAACTACAACAGTCCTTGATATTTTGTAGAACAAAAGGAGAGGTTAGTGATGGGGGCTAAACCGAAGTATACCGAATCATATCTTAAAATGCTTCTCTATCAGACAAAACAAGGAAATCCAGGGAAAGAATTAAATCCTTATAACCTTAGTCAATTAACGGAAGTTCCCTTGCATGTTTGGCGTGATCGGATGAAACCGGCCATTGAATTAATTAATGATAAACAATTTTTAAACGAATGGGGCGAGTTGAAAAAAGTTGAGTCCATGCCATTTCCCATCATTAATTACGTCGCTGAATTTAGTGCGCTGATAGATAAGAAAGATAGTAGTGGAATTCTTTCGCTAGCAAAAGAGATAGCTATCTCTCATATGAAGTTACTAAATAGTTTTAGTGAGAAACAGAAACTAAATTCGCAATCGAATGAAGAACATACTCAAATCAACTTAATTCAAAATAAAGATAAAGAAATAGCTCATCTACATAAACAGCTTAATGCCGCAATGGACCGGGCAAGTATATGGGAAAACAAATACAATGAGCTAGCTGTTAAAGCGATACGTAATATCCAAAGACCTAGGAATAATATTATTCATTTAAAACCTCTATCGTCGGCTGATAAGCCACAAATTAATGAAAAATTATAATATTAATCAGTAAATTTGATTCGCATTTATTAACATTGCCACTCCTCAGTTAAACGTATTAAAATAGAAGAAACATAATAAACTAAAGGATGAATCACTTGATGAACGAAAATAAAGTACTTGTTGTTGATGGTATGGCATTATTATTTAGAGCTTACTTTGCACAGTCTTACAGCCCTCGACGTATTGAAGATGGTACACCGACAAATGCAATTTATGGATTCTTACAGTATCTTTTTGATGCCGTAAATCAATTCAACCCTACTCATGTTATTTGTTGCTGGGATATGGGGAGAAAAACTTTCCGATCAGAGCTATTCTCAGATTATAAATCTAATCGACCAGATGCTCCGGAAGATTTGATCCCACAATTCTCTTTGGTAAAGGATATTGTGGCCGCACTTAGAATCCCTAACATAGGCTTAGAAGGATACGAAGCAGATGATTGTATTGGCACAATCTCAAGAAAAATTAGTGGTTCAGGTCATGTTTATATCCTTACGGGAGATCAGGATATGCTCCAGTTAGTTGATGAACGGATTCATGTTATTATTATGAAAAAGGGCAGATCAAATTATGCAATTTATGATTTAGACTACCTAAAACTTGATAAAGGCGTACAACCATTTCAGATCATTGAAATGAAGGGACTTACAGGGGATACAAGCGATAATTATCCAGGAGTAAAAGGAATCGGTGAGAAAACAGCATTAAAGCTCTTGACGGAGTATCATTCCATTGATGGTATTCTTGATAATTTAGATAACTTGCCAAAAAGCGTTAAAGCAAAGATTGAAGCAGATCTGGAGATGCTGCATCTTTCCAGAAAGCTTGCTCGTATAAATACAGAAGTTCCTGTTGAATGTTCCATTGAAGAGTGCCTGTGGGGAGTAAATCTAGAATCAGCGACAACCTTATTCGAAAAGTACAAAATGACCTCATTATTAAAGTTGATCAGTTAAAATATTGTTTACAAATACAGATAGCGCCATCCTCAGGATGGCGCTATTTTTTATTAGTTAATGAATGAACATCTTTTATTATATTTGAAACAGTTTTTAACTCATTCTTATTAAAACTTAATAAAGTAGTATTTATTTTATCGATAAGATCACTTTTCTCATTTCTGCGTGAAGGAGAATCAAACAACTCGTAGGGGCTAATCCTGAGCGCACTTGCGATATTTTCAATCATTTCCAAAGTAGCATTTGTTTCTGCTCTTTCAATTTTTCCTAAATAAGAATAATCAACTTTCAGTATTTCACCAAGTTGTAATTGTGTTAAATTAGCTGCTTTCCTGTACATCCTTATCTTATTCCCGACATTCTCCATGAAAGAAGACAAACTAAATTCACCCCCACTCTCTTAAGAGTAGGGAACAAAATAAAAAACGTGAAGATAAATATACTACCTATTTCCATTTGAAAAAAGGTAATATAGTACCTATTATTAGTGTATAAGATATCAAAGGAGACGGTTTGTCTATGCCAGCATTAGCACAACATCACGTGGTTGAAAATGTCTTACAGGGTAAAATGCGTGGAAAAGTAATCTATCTTGGTAATTTGTCAACGTCATCAGCGCTTCAGATAACCTATGTGAAGCCATATGATCTTCCTTCTGGTAAAGGTTATCAACGTCCCGTAGATAGTAAAAGATGCAATGATTTTGCTCTGTATTTATCTAGGGGAGACGATTCGTTATTTACCCCGGTTCTATTGAATGCAGAGTCACATTGGGAGTTTGTATGCTACGACAAAAGTAGGCCGTCCTTTGGAAGGTTAATTTGTAAAGATAAAGCATCCTTAATGGATGGCCAACACAGATTAGGCGGTATTGAAAGATACACTCAAGACACCAACTCAGATATCCATGTTCCTTTTTTAGCATTTCACTACTTGGATGAAGACGAGGAGATTAATCTCTTCGATATTATAAATACCAAAGCAAAAGGGATAGGTCCATCGTTAAGTAAATACTTAAAAAGAAACTCAGATGACATAAGCTGGGTGGCTACTCAGCTTATAGTCAGAGGGGATAGTCCTTTTCATTTCATTGGAACCTTAACAGGTAAACGAAATGCCGGGAAGCATGTTACACTTCAAAATTTATATAGAGTGTTAGAACTGTTATTTAAACCAGAGCAACTTAAGGGATTACCTAAAGAGGAGAAATTACTGCTTTCATTAACCTACTTCAATGCGGTGAAAGAGCAATTTAATAAAGAATGGTTGGATTATAAAGAGTTTCGAATTACTCATATCGTATGTTTAAATGCCCTAGCAATATTAGGAACTGAGATAATTTTGAGGATTTCTAATTTGGAGTTTAAACATAAGAATTATCATTCCATTATCAAAGATGTTAAGAAGTTGAAATTAATTGATTGGTCTTCTGAGGGAGCTTTTAAATTCATTAAAGGAATGAGTGGGTCCAAGGTGTTAGCTGCTGACTTAATCTCTTTGTTGTAAATCTCCAGAGGGAAAGCTGAATAGACTAATACCAAGTTACCGAGGAGGATTCAATATGATATTTGAAATTACTGAGGAAATGAAGTTGAAAATCAAAAAATGGGACTCATGCCATCCAATTGATGTTTCTGGCGCAAAATTTGCATATACCTTCATACCAACAGGCTTAGGACTTGTTGTAATGGTTAAATGTGATGTTTGTGATAGGGAATTAGATCTTACTGAGGATTTTTTAAAATAAAACAGAGAACCATTTCATTTGAAGTGGTTTTCTGTTTTAGCTATCTATACAGGCTCATATGCTATACCAATCGGATTTAATAATAGAAGATTCTTTCGTGCTGTTAGAGATCAGCCTCGCGGAGGTAAAGGATTGGAGTTTATTTCTTTCGTAATTCCGAGGTTGTGCTCAAGAAGATTAGCAGCTTGATAATGATTCCGATCGAGCTTGTAATTATAATAAAACTTTACACTTAAATTTGGTCATGGGATAAAGAAAAACGTGGATTTAAAGCTAGTAAACCAATACTTCATATACTTATGAAACAAATGTTCGCATAGAGAGGACCGGGAACAGGCCGGAAGCTCCGGATGATCTGATCCCGCAATTTTCCTTAGTGAAAGATGTTGTTGCCGCTCTTGGAATTCCGAATATCGGAATTGAAGGCTATGAAGCAGATGATTGCATCGGTACGGTATCGAAGCAACTGAGCGAGACGGCTCATGTCTATATCCTGACAGGTGACCAGGATATGCTGCAGCTGGTGGAGGAACGTATCCATGTTGTGATTATGAAAAAAGGCAGAGGCAATTACGCTGTCTATGATCTGGGTTTTCTGAAAGAAGAGAAGGGTATCCATCCATTCCAAGTGATCGAGATGAAAGGCCTGACCGGCGATACTAGCGATAATTATCCGGGTGTCAAAGGCATCGGCGAGAAAACGGCTCTGAAGCTTCTTCAGGAATTTGAATCGATCGACGGCATTTTAAGTAATCTGGATTCCCTGTCCAAAAGCATTAAAGCGAAGATTGAAGCGGATTTGGAGATGCTGCATTTGTCCCGGACGCTTGCGCGGATTAATATTGAAGTACCTGTAGCATGCAATCTGGAGGAATGTTTATGGAGCGTTCCGGTTGAAGCAGAAATCGTGTTTGAAAAATATCGTTTGACCTCGTTATTAAAGTTGATCGGTTAATTTGAAGGCAGCTGTGCGTCACAAGCACAGCTGCCTTCTTTTTTTACCAAAAAATACTATTATCATATCTTGGAGAAAGGAAATTGGAAGGAAATGTCGAAATGGTAGAAAAGACCTGTATTGGCTATTGATAAGGAAACCTCTTAATTGATAAGAGAGGGCTATTTAGCGTGGCATCCGGCAGACCTGCAAGCGAAAGATGACAAACGAACGGTACGGAGCGAGGGTCATGTGAACAACTGAGGAGGCGAATTATGAAAGGCGTTTTACG